>OBXN01000002.1_pt1 | contig 408477 bp, 425 predicted proteins | sample 1476601 | NCBI WGS metagenome assembly OBXN01 (sample SAMEA2580158, study PRJEB22360) | human gut metagenome | biome: human gut; feature: human-associated habitat; material: faeces | place: Denmark | collected 2008/2010
ACAGACACATTATAATATTCGCACGCGCGTAAACAAAAACGGAAAAAGAAAAAAACGGAAGGCAAACTTGCAAACACACTAAAAAACAAAACCACCATTTAAAGCAAGAACGAAATCAAAAACAATAAATAAGTAAATTCTATAATTCTCTTTATACAAAAAAAAACAAACCTGTGTTATTCCTCCGTTTACAAATAAAAAACTATCCATCTATCAGATGATCCATTAAAAAAAACGTATCTTTGCTACTCATTATTTTTAATGCTAACATGAAATACGGAGTAACAAAAAATACATTAGTTATTACAGCAGGCATAGTTTGGCTCTTAGCCGGTATCAATATCTTGCGTATTGGAATAAGTTGCTGGATAAACGATTCTCATTATTGGTTCTTCAAAATCTGTGAAGCCACTATAGTATTTCTTTTATTCTTTGGTCTGATATTTCATAAACTTTACAAGAAACATACTCATCGCATATCTCAAAAGAAATCCAAGAATTGTCCATTCTCTTTCTTCGATGTAAAAGGGTGGATTATCATGGGATTCATGATTACCATAGGTATCTTGACACGCACCCTGCATGTACTACCAGAAGCATTTATTGCTGTATTTTATACAGGATTGTCAGTAGCCCTAATTACAACCGGTACCCGATTTATATGGTACTGGTGGAGAAACAGGCATCTACTAGTCTGATAAGTCATTCGGTCTACAGAGGTTTCCACGATGGATGCTGTTTTCCCCTCGCACAATGTCAGCGAGAGCCTCCCAAAAGAAACGACAGCATCACCAATCACTCTTTCAAATCGTATATCTCAAGAAATGTATAGGCTACACAGGTTGGTACCACTAGCAAAACGAATCAACGAAAAATCATATAATACTACGCTACCGTTTCCACATCGGGCAAATCAGACATACCTGATTACAAATTGTTATAAGCCCCGGAACAAGTTGTTGTCATTGTATGGACGGCATACAGTCCGGCAACCTTAATGCAGTACATCTGCACCGGTAAGCTCCACAATACGTTCGGCCACAGTTTGTGTGTCCCTGCGCGGAGAAGTAAGCCACAAGCATCTTACTTTTTTCAGCCGGATAATCGAAATCACTCCAGTTCTCTCCACTTCCTAGCTTTTCGGGCATTGTTAACTGTTCTGTTTCTGGTGCGGAAGTATCATTGGGAAAACATGCTATCACGCTGAACTATTGATTGTCATATTCTTCATCTGTCGCAACATAAGTCAATATGTCGTGTTTGAAAAAGTTAACGAAAAGTTACAACTCCTTGTCGAAAAACTCCATTCCCCCCTAACTGCCGTACCCACATACTCCGGCACGTAGTAGATTTTGATGTGTGTTGCATCGGAAATAAAAGTCAATTCCTTGTCCTGTGTACCCGTGACACGGCTATAACATTGTTCCGTTGTATAATAAGATATCAGCAATGCTACCAACTATCATCAGTAACGTCTGATTGAATAGATTTATGTTCTGTACTCCGTCGGATTGAAACCGAGATTCTGTTGTACATAACGGCTGAGATAGGCTTGTGACGAGAAGCTGAACATATCGGAAATCTGCACGAACGACAATGACTTATCACTCAACAGGCGTGAAATATCAAATATTGTATAACGGTTAATCCAATAGTTGGCGGCATATCTGCTCACCTTTTTTAACACTTCCGACAAGTATTTCGACGTAATGCACAAACAATCGACATAATAAGATACCTCCCTGTGTTCGCGGTATGTACCATCCTCCAGCATTCTCAAGAAACGATGTATGATGGAGGCATCTGCGTTGAAATGTCGCTTTCATCATAGATACGAGCATGAAAATCGAAAAAATCAAGGATAGCCGTCTGCATGGCGTTGATAAGCATTTCACGGTAGAAACGATGTTCAGTATCCTTGATACACAACTCAAGCAGTTCAAGATCTCGACGACAGACAATCTGCTGTTCAAGCGAGAGGTGCATGACAGAGTTGAGGAAAAGGCCAGTTGTCCTTTCATTCCATAATTGCTCTAAGGTTACATAGTTCAACAAATCCAGACTTCACATAGATAATCTTGGCACAGAAATCCATTGAAACTTCTATATTTTCAATCATTTTCCGCTTGCGGATAATCGACAGATCGCCAGCATGCAACTCAAAATCCATTCCGTTGAACCGATATCAACATCCCCCTCCCAAACAGAACAAATGTGACAAATACTCCTCTTCGGCATCGGTCGGAATCCGGGTAGCCCAATCGATTACCATAATATCTTTACACTCTTCCATACTTTTATACCGTTTGCTTAATAAAAACAGAAATAACCATAAATACAGAATCTCAAGCGACTGCTGCTATAAAGCCATTGCATTTACATTTTTTAATAATTCTACAATGGAATAGTTATTTTTTATGGGCGATCCTCCGAACACTTCGCTCATCTCCATCATTTCAAGTTCAATATCTATCTCCTTTACTTTTTCATCAGTCATGTGAACATCAGCAGCACCAGCATTTTCTTTAAGCCGGCACAGATGGCACGTTCCTAGAATAGGTATAATCCATGGACGTTTGTTCATCGTCCACGACAGCGCGATTTGCGACGGGATGGCATGGTATTTTTCCGCCAAACGGTCAATAAGAGAAAACAACGATTCATTCTGCTCAAAACTCTTCATCTGGAATTGAGGCATAACGACACGGTAATCCATTCGAACATCAAATCGTGTTTCAGCAGTATAACATTTCGTAAGCAGCCCGTTTGCAAGTGGCGAGAAGGCCACAAGGCCCATGTCTAGTTCTTCAAGGAGAGGGAACATTTTTCGTATTGGCGAGCCATCATCGAATAGTGGTTCTGCACAGCAATAACGGGACAAACTGCATGAGCGCGACGTAGATACTCTTCAATAGCTTCTGAAATGCCCCAGTGCAGGATTTTCCCATCACGGATCAGATCGGTCATCACTCCTGCTACTTCTCCGGTTCAACCTTCGGATCAATATGATGCTGATAATACAGATCTATACGATCAGTACGCAAATGATGGAGTGATCCTTCAACCGAACTGTAGATAACTGAAGGCTGCAAATCGGGAATCACGACATGTGTACCGGCTACGCCAAAACCATCAAACTATATGCCGAATTTTGAGGCTATCACAATTTGGTTGCGGAACGACTGCAACGCTTTTCCCAACAATTCTTCATTACCATTCGACCTGTCCTGTGTACCATACATTTCGGTCGTGTCAAAAAAGTATACCCCATATCTACGGCATCGGTCAATAGTTCCGTTATTTTACACTTATCGGCAGGCGCACCGTAGGCATGACTCATACCCATGCAGCCCAGACCGACGGCCGATATCCTCAATCCACTCAGTCCTAATGTTCTGTATTCCATACCATCTTTTCCACCTCTTCCTGCGTAGCGTTGAAAAAGCGTTTTTCTTTATTGAGCGAACACATTTGTTCCATTTTCTTGTTATTCAGTTCGAAATCGAAAAATGGCAATATTCTCCTTGATATAATCGAGGTTCGATGCTCCGGGAATGACAGAGAAATCTCCTTGAATATGCCAGCGAAGAATTATCTGGACGGGAGATTTACTATGTACCTTGGCTATTTATCGGATGACAGACTGAACAACGCACCATTAGACATCGCACCACCCAACAGAAACCAACAAGTAATGTGAATACCATAAGGTTTTACCTTGTCGCGTATGGCCAACCGTTGAGCGTAAGAGTGGCATTCGATCTGCAATACTGCGGGTTTTACACGCGATTCGATCATAATTTTCTCGAACGCCTCGTCATTTGCATCGAAATTACTGATTCCCAATGCACGTACTTTTCCCATATCACGCCATGCACCCACAAAATCGCCGGCTGGCTGGTGAACAAATCCAATTGCATGTGTTCCAATATCTTATCTATAGCCTCTAATGTCTTACTTTCGCCATATTCGGTCGGCCAAAGTTTCGAGGTGATCCAAATTTTCTCACGTGAAATACCACTCTCCTTTACAGCTCGTCCCACTCCGGCTTCATCATTGTGCATGAGCAGTATCGATATGTCAATAACCGATCTTCAAAGCAGTAAGGCACGATTGTTCACATATAGAACCGGATGATTGCATAAAAGTTCCCAAACCGAATTGCGGCATCAACACACCATTATTGAGTTGTACCATCGGTACATTAGCGACAGTTTTACAAATATCCTGTGCGGAAACAAAGATGCAGCCCATCAAGGCCACACACACTAGCATTGCAATAAACTTCTTCTCCATATTATATTTCTAATCTGTTTTTAATAGTTTCACAGTACAAAATTAGCGTGACTTGCCTATGTTATATTTACAAGAAATACGGATTGAATTACATTTTTTCAGTTTTTGAATATAAAATTACTTCTATCCGCAAAAACAACAATAGAAACAGAAATTTATATAACAACTTCCTGAAAGAAAAAGTGTAATTTTGTAGAAGAAAATAATCAATCATAACAAGAATATGAATACAATAAAATTGAATAACGGTGTCGAAATGCCCCAGATAGGTTATGGCGTCTATCAAGTTTCTCCGAACGAATACGAACGTTGTATAAGCAGTGCTTTATAGATCGGTTATCGCATGATCGATACAGCACAAGCATACCACAATGAGGAAGGTGTAGATAATACCATACGTAAAAGTGATATCGACTGCAAAGAGATTTTCCTCGTATCAAAAATATGGATTTCCAACTACGGTTACAAAAAAGTGAAAGCCTCTATCGACAAAAGTTTGGACCGCTTACAAACCGACCACATTGACCTAATGCTCCTGCATCAGCCGTTCTGTGACTGATACAGTGCATACCGCGCACTGGAAAAAGTATATAAGGAGGGAAAGCTTCGCGCCATAGGCGTCTCAAATTTTTACCCTGATCATTTCATCTATATCACTAACAACATGGAGATTGTTCCAGCTGTGAATCAAGTGGAAACACACGTATTCAACCAACAGACTGAACCGCAAAAGAGTTCGGCACGCGCATCATGTCGTGGAGACCGCTCACCGAGGGCTGTAACGGTTTCTTCACGAATTCAATACTTGCCGAAATCGGTAGCAAATATGGGAAAAGCATAGTACAGATCGCTCTGCGCTGGTTAATCCAACGTGGCGTCATCATCATCCCCAAATCGATTCACATAGAACGGATGCAACAAAACACCGACATTTCCAATTTTGAGTTGACAGACGAAGATATGGCTACCATCGCCACACTCGACATGGGATACAGCCTCTTTTTTGATCATTATGATGCTAAAACCACCCATATGTTTATGGAATAGAGATAAAATAATACTACTATAACGACGGTTCAACAGTTCTGATCGTGTAGAATCAACACAAGACGATGAACAAACTGGTTAAATCAAACTAATAAAAAACAATCGCCGCAGAAATAGATGTATAACTCCCTGCGGCAATTGTTTTATTGTAATATCCAAGTGCATCGATCTATCAATTGTTTTTTACTATCACTGGCACGTACTTCTATTTCATTCCTTCCTTTTCTGAGAGGGACCTCCTTGAACAAACAAACTTTCAAACTGTCCGGCTTCATCCTTCTACACTGACAGTCATTCACTATCAATATCACTTCTTCTACATTCGAAAAGACCTGTACATCAACGAGCGGCTTCACCCGATTCACATTACGACGCCCTGCGATATAAATCATAGGTTCTGGATTCCAATTGGCCCGGTAAAAATAATAAGCATCCTTTTTAATCTTACGATCATGAGTTACCAGTCCTTTGTCATTGATGCCCGAACGATCCCCCTCCATACGATGAGCTGCACCGAAATCAAACATATTCCACACAAAACTAGCCCACACATACGGACGTTCATTTATTATTTTCCAATTCTGAATGTGATATTCTGTTTGCCAATTCTCTGGATGCCACCAACTTCCGGGAACAGTTTGTACCAATGAGTCCTGCTGATGATAGATACTAGCACCAGCACCATATTCGCTGATGGCAATTTTTATTTCGGGATGGTTCTTATGAGTAGCATCCAACCATGTGGCAAGCGTAGCCGGTGTGGCCCCATACCATCCATCATAGCGATTCCAAGCTATATGATCAGTAATGAAATTCAACGCGCCATCCTGATTACTTGCAGAAGTAGTAGGACGAGTAGGATCCTCCCGATGTGCCATAGCATTCAACTCCTTTATATACTCTACAGGATTGTCTCCCTGCTCTTTCAATTCATTGAACAATCCCCAAAAACAGATACTAGGATGATTGTAATGCTGGCGGATCATCTCTTTCAACTGCTCCTTACCATTTTCGCGGAAAGAAGGCTGATCAACAAAACCTTTATCAGCGTATCCTCCCGGCCCCACAAATGGAATCTCAGCCCAAGTGACAATGCCATATTTATCCATTAAATCATACATATAGGTAGCTTGTGGATAATGTGCCAGACGAACGGCATTCACCCCCATATCAAGCATGATACGAGTATCTTCCTCGTGATGCACCGGATAAAGAGCATTACCCACTTCCGCCCTCTCCTGATGACGGCATACACCATGCAGCGGCAAATGTTTTCCATTCAAGAAAAAACCTTTATCGGGATCCGTGATGTAATAACGTACCCCTAACGGCTGTTCCACTTTATCCAACTCTTTTCCATCTTTAATCAAGGTCACCACCGTCTGATACATGAATGGATCCTGCGTCCCGTTCCAAAGACGCGGATTCTTCAGTATGAACTCTATATTCTCTACCTGTACATCTGTATGAGGAATCATACTTACTTCCTTCTCCGTTTCATACACAGTCTTTTTTCCATCATTAACCTGCAACCGGAGCACTGCTTTTCGGAGTTCTCCCGTTCCATTAGAAAGATTGATGCGTGCACAAATAGCTGCCTGTTTGTCCGTAATCTGTTGCTGTATGAGATAAACCCCAGACGATGCATAATCTAACGGAGAGATACACAGGTTATCAGTCAGCAACAGATGTACATCCCGATAAATGCCACCATAAAAATTAAAATCACCGACCAATGGCATTACATCCAACTGCTCGCCATTATTGACACGTACCAGCAATGTATTCTCTTTTCCATATTCCACTTTATCGGTTATCTCGAAGACAAAAGCTCCATAACCGCCCCGATGCTCACCTATATGTTTACCATTTACAAAGACATTGCTCACGCAATTCGCTCCCTCAAAACGTAAAAAAAGCCGCTTACTTTGCCACTCGGGACGGATGAATATTTTTTTAGTATAATTACCTATTCCCCTCTTGTAATCGTACTTACCACCCAAAGCGTCCTGTGCATTCCAAGTATGAGGCAAGTCTACCCTACGTGCAGCATTAGCATTTACTTGATGGGAAAAACGGAAACTCCAATCCTGATTGATAAGCTTATCTTCTCTTTGTGCCAACATCTGCATACTGAAAGCTGCGGCAAACAATACAGTAAAAGTTCTTCTGAGGTTTTTCATATGTATTTTTATTATTATACTTTGATTTATGTTCCAACAGCAAAAATAGATAAAAAACTTGAGAGACCAACTAAAACACAGAAGAATAGTTGAATACAAAGAAGATAAAAGTCAAAACCGCCGTGAATAACTTTTCTTCTGATATTCACAGCGGCATATATTATAACTAGAATAATAAATCAACACATATCCCCTCAGAGATTTTTCCAAGCATTTCTTAGAATATTTTGTATAAAAGCATGCTAAAAAATACCGATATAATTACAAATACAAAGTCCAACGAAATATTAGTTTATTATTTTACATTTAGCTTATAACCAACAGAGAGGGTTAAACTATTATAGTTTACACCTATATTATCATTTTTAGATTCTTTTCCAAGTGATATTTCATATTGAAGCTTAACTGTCCACCTCCGATTTTCAATACCTACAGCAGACGTCATTCCCCAGTCGAAATTTCTCGCATGTTGATATAGAAACTGGTTGCTACCACCCTCCGTACTTTCTCCCACACCAGGATATCCTTCAACCAAACCGGAAGAAGGTATAGTAAGATAATATGGATTACTATCAATATGATTTTTGATACAATATCCTATATATGGTCCTATTTCAAAGAAAAATTTAGTGGAATTGTTGCTATGGATAGAGATTTTAACCCAAATAGGAACTTGTAAAAAATGCCTTGTCTGAGAAACATTTTCTATCCATGTAGCATCTCCATTACTATATGTTCCACCATTATTTACAGAGTATCCTCTAAAAGTATAATATAATCCCGACTTCATAGAGAACACATTATTAACATTATAATCTGCAGATATTCCTAAACGAGTGGATGGACGCCAGCATTCTCCATACCCAATTCTTTGTATTGCAGATAACCCAGCTTCGGTTGCCCATGTGACACACTGAGCATTAGCCCACATGCTACAAGAAAAAACAACAGCAAATAATAATACTTTTTTCACTGAAAAATAAATTAAAGTTAGTAATTTTATAGTTTATACTATCGTGTCGCTATAATCTTTTTCATCATAATAACCTTATTTTTTACAGAATGACAACAAAGTTTCATTTTACCCCCATCCATGAGATTATTTTTATTTCAAACTAACATTTTACCAAATCGGTAAAATCGAACGTAAGTACGACATAGCGATGACTGATCCGCTAAAAAACAACCTAAATCAACCATTATTTGAATACAATGGAAACAAGCAATAAAGTATTGCACGAGAAACTCACATGAGAAAAGAAAGTTCCGGTTATGCATTGATGGAATACCTATACCTGAATGGTTCAAGATGAAATTCAAAGAATTCAAAAAGAGGAAAAACAGACCGAAAAGAGGATTAAGAACATAATATTCAATAACAAAAAAACAAAAATGCAATTCTGATAGTCAATGAATTGCATTTTTATTTCTATTTTTGCAGTCATTTGCGAGGCTGAACAATAATATAAATTTAACAAGATATCATGAAAAAGAAAATGATCATTGTATTTTTAAGTACAAGTATATCGCTGCTATTTTCTTCATGTTCAACTATACTAGAAATTATAACAGGAGATAGACAATGTATATATCCTAATTGTACAGAACGGGCAACCAGCAACTCTGCTTATTGCTCATATCACAAACCGTACTACTTAAAATAAACGCTTTATCTACTTAAATTAACACGTTGAGAAAGATTTAAAATGCCTTATTTCAAAATATTTTCAGGTATTTGAGGAAATAGAGCCACATCTCCATTCACTGAGTATTCCGTATCCTCTTCTTGCATTTACATCGTAGGAGCAAATGCAATATCTGAACGTGTGTTTATAAACTTTAATATTTGGTTCCAATCCACACCTAAATACTTACTTATAATACTATATGTTGCAGAAGAAGAACCTATCAAATTTAATTTATAACCTGATGCAGTAATATTTTCATTAGTTAGTTTGCCATCTTCGTCTGTTTTATAGGTTAATGTCAAAAATGGAATTGTTTCATATGAGAGGTTGGGGTTATTATTTTTCCCGACTGAGAATTTATAACCCCCCTTACTTATAAGATTCTCATCTATTTTATGCTCTAAATAGTTGTATGTAAAAAAGCAACATTCCTTAGCTTCATTATTTTTCAAATAAACATTTATCTCACTCATAAAATTTTTTATCTAAATGAAAAGGTGTAATTTCAAACTTTTCATCATTGCAACTTGTCATACAAAACACACTTAGTAAGACAACAATAAAAGCATTTTTTACTTTCATGATATAATTACTTATTAAAAACAAAAATGTTTACATGAAGTTATTCTAATATTTTGCGTATGTCTGTAATAATTGAGTTTGGAAATAACTTTAAATATTTACTACAATGCAATCTTTATTCAAACAATTAAAGATAGAAAAGGTCTATGAACTTCTTTTTCCAGAGAAAAAGAAAGGATTGGCTGTTATCTGGTTATATGAACGGATGAAGAATGGAGAATTTAAGCATGAAATTTTTAAGGAGAAAGATATACATCATGCTTTTGAAGCAGTAAGTCTTATCAAAGGTGAACCTGTAAGATTACAATGGGTAACTTATACCGCATACATTCTAGAGTTATAGGAATTTTATTTTATCTATAATGATGAAAGCCAAACCTATATGTTTACCGATTTTGGTTTTCAGGTATGTGATAAGATATACCATCTGATATCTCAGCATTTTAATCCTACTTTTATAGAAATAACTTGTGCGGAACTGCATGAAAAACTTGAAGTTGCTGCTACAGAAGAGCAAATAAAAAATTGGCTTACAGTAGTAAACTTGTTTAAGCCCCAAACTCTTTTACTGGAGCAAGTCAACTATCTTAATCAGCAGATTGACCGTTCTGTAACAGCCTTAAGTGAAAAAGTCAAAAGACATAAAGAAACTTTGCTCGTGGCTTTACAGGAAATAGAAAAGCAAATAGATGCCATACGTCAGCAAAATAGGGAATTAAGAGCAGCCTTCCGAGAAACTGACCTGATGAATGATATTCTTATTTCGCATCCAGTACGCGATGACAGTGAAGAAGTAGACGATCTCATAAGCGAAGCCATCTCATATTTTGAAGGCATTCATTTCCGTTTAGCAATGGTAGACTCACGTATTGATAAAATACAGCCTAAAATAAAACAGTTTTTTGCCTCTCTCAACCGTGACATATTTAATACAAAAGTAGAGAAGTTCTTGTATTTCCTGCTCGAAAAAAGCCAGATTACAGATAAACAAATACAGTTTCCAATTCCCTATAACGGAACAATTCAATTGGCAGCCCCCCCCTCTTTACTTCTATAGATAGCTGTTTTCACAATTGGTAGAGGCTCTGAAAAGAGGTGCTCATATACAATATGAAGGAGATAAAACACTTTTTCTTTATCTAAATAAATATGTAGATAATCTAACAGTCTATTTCGAACGACATGAGAATATAACTATTATTCCTGCTGGTAGTGAAAACGAACATTATTATTTCGCGCTCTACCATCCTGTATTAAGAAGTAATTATTCCATCGAGCGGTCACCTTTACCCAAAGAAGATATTCTTATTGCCTTATTACTATACAAAGCTTATTATATCGATCATAACATGGAACTAATTTCTGTAAAAAAGTTTGTAGCTCTAATCCGTATGGATATGCCCGACCTTAAAAGCATGTGCAACATTTGCTGATCAAAACAAAAGGCTCCAAAGAACGTTTTACTAAAACAAATGATATCCGTATTGATCAAGAAGTACAACACACATTCAAAAATTTCCATAAGCTGAGATGGATAAATTTGAAAGAAGACGATTTTACTAATCTCCCTGAATTTCAACGTATTACTCGTAAATTTGCAGATTATATTAATCACATAGACGAATGGCTTAAAGAAGAATAAACATGAAGAAATATCCTCGTATTTACAGTCTGTCTACCATTGGTATCATACACCATCAAAAGAATGATTACATTTTTCATCCCTATTGTACTGATTTTATTGGTGATAGTGATTCTGGCAAAAGTATTATAGCCGATTTACTGCAACTTATATTTGTTGGTTCTTCCGTTTTCCGTTCCGCAACCATACCAGTCAAAGACAGACGAGAACCTGATGGTCTCGTTTTGCGGTCGCCTGGCAAATCTTTAGATTATGGATATGCATTTGTTAATATAGAAATAGCCAACGGACAATTTGTTACAGTAAGTGCCTATCTTGAAAGCACTTCTAAAGCCACACGCCCTTTTATTGTACAAGCAGGGCTGACTATTGAACAAGATGATTCTGCCCCATGTCGAAGCCTCTTTATGCCATCGATTTTCAAGATGACGAATGTATCATTCCATTAGATGATATTATTGAATACATGGAGGAAAAAGATTTGGTTTTTAAAGAATGGTAACGCATTTCTTATTTTCACAAAGTACTCTATAAAAATAAAATACTCCCTCTTGACCTCACCGATAAAGATAAAGCATCAAAAGATTATGCAAAAATAATTCAATCATTTTCACGGGGCAAAGAACTTGACACAACAAAAAGTTCCAGTTTATCAGATTTCTTATTTGGACAGGAAAAAGGAAAAGAGTTCATGAATAAATACAAGTCAATTGTAGAAGATATAGAAAAAAATGCAATAGATTATGGAAAAAATAACCATGAAATTACTTTACTGACACAAAAATACTTTCAAGTTAGTGATTTATATAAAATGTTGATTGAAAAAAAGAAAGCGAAAAAACATACCATACTTATCAATATGTGTTTTTACTAAAAGACTATAACGCGAATAAAAAAAGTATCCAAAAGGAATTGTTTGTTTTTTTGCAAGCTATAGAAGATTCATCAGGATTAAAAATATTGGTCCAATACGAGTTAGAAGAGGCCCAAAGAAATCAGAATAAGAAAAAGTCAACATATAAAGAAACAAGTGATATTTATAGTGAATGGTGACAAAAGAAAAGTTTGCTGAGCAGTGCCAACAAAATGATTGAACAATTAAATATTCTTCCTAAAGATTTGGCAAACTATTATGAACAATACAGAATACAAAAAAAGACTATATCTACTATAAAGATTTGAAGGATAAATTGGTTAACTCACATATGATTGATCTTTTTGCAAATTCAGGCTGGAAAGATGGATTAGTTACGGGAAATAGCTTTTACCTCAAAAAGATAAATGAACTACATAACCGTTTATCACAATTGCAAATAGTAGAGCAATTTCATTATATAAGCAATCCTAATTCACTTATACATTGGGCTCTGACGTACGTCTTTATCCTGCCCTCTTCCTTTCTACGGTTAAGTTCTTCCACTTTTTGGGCGTATTCCTCGTTTTTCTATTCAAAGGTCTGTACCGCTTGTTCATATTCTGTCGGTTCGGAGAGCTGCTCCTTTTGCGGTGCTTCGGGTGCTTTGGGAAATTCCCTTGCCGATACGTTATAGTCGAGTTCCTTGATTTCATGCCCTTTCTTGTCCAATTTTTGGAGTGCCGTGTCGTTTCGACTTCCGTAATAGGGTCGGGCAATCACCAGCTTCGGGTCGGATTTCAATAGTTTCTCCGTTTCTTTTGCCACATGTGCTGCGTTCTTGACCCCCAGACATTTGGTACAATGTCTGCACCCATTATGTTCGGCAAAAAGGTTGTAGTTGGCTGCGTTGTGTGCACACGCCTTGCATTCCGTCTTGTCGAACTTGTATTGTTCAAGGTCGGTTGTGTAGTATTTCTCAGAATGTTTCTTGAACAGATTGAGCGTGTAACCGTTCCAATCGTCCCTATTGCCCTGCTTCAGGTGGTTCTCGTACACGTCCTTTTGGATATTGGCTTCATAGGTACTTATTTCCTCAGCCAACGCTGACGGTGATTGTCCCGTTATCCAGCAGTTCACCGATAGGTTCATACAATTCGTTCAGTTTCAAACGTGTATAGATATACTTCTCGCTCCATCCGAAGCGGCTGACGAGTGAGTACATATCGTGTCTGCCCTTTTCAAGCAGGCGTTTGAAGGCTTTCGCTTCCTCGGTGGGGCGTACCTGCTCACGCTGTAAGTTCTCGCTTAGTGACATGTCCTCCGCTTCATCGTCTGTTATATGGTCGTATATGGTTGCCTTTATTGTCTTTGCTCCTGCAAGCAGTGAGGCACGGTAGTGGCGTTCGCCGTAGATGATTTCGTAACCGCCTGCCGTGCGTGGACGTACGGCAATGGTTTGTAAGACCCCATTTCCCGAATGCTGTCCGCAAGTTCCTGCAAGGATGTGTCATTGAACGTCTTGCGGTGATTATCCGCACTTGGGTGTACGGCTGTGATATCAAGGTCTATTTCAGCCGTTGCCGTTGCAAGCGGTGTCTTGGGCATGGTTTGCCCCACCGCTTCGGCAGTTGTGGGTACGTTTTGCGGTTAAAGTAATATCATCGGTTTGGGGATGATTGCCAAAGCGGTTACTTTCACTGCCGTTTCTTTCTCTAATTTCTGAACTTTGTTGTTCTTCCGTGCATTCTTGTTCGTTTTCATAACTATAAATTTTAATGGGTTGATATTGATTGAATTAATTTTGATAGGTAGGGTGGAACAAACCGCCCTGCCTTTTTCGTCCCTATGCGTTGGCATACATTGCGAGTGTCTCACGTACTTTCTGCTTCCTGCTGTATATCCATCCCGCACACCTTTCACCGTTATAGATGAAGTTCGTACAGAAAACAGATCGTTCAAGCCTTTCAAGACATCTTTTATCAGCTTGGTGTCCCCGAATACGCCTATCACCTTTTCGCTGTATTCCACGGTTTCAAGATTGAGCGTTGAAAGATCTGCGAATGTTGTCGGCTGTTTCGCTGCGCTTTCCTTTAGAGGTGCTTTCAGATAAATGTTGGCTTCGTCCCCTGCAGTGTGGGTGTATCGTTCTATAAACTTTTCAAGGTCGTAAATCCGCTCTTTTTGAAATCGTCCAACCGCTATACTTGTTGCGTTCCAAATACATACCGCCCCCCATGCTGTAATTTTCACGGTGTTCGTATTCCTTGTCATTCTCTGCCAAATAAGCCGTTCCCTTAAAATTGGCGGCATATTTACGCATTTCGGAAAAGAGGTTTCGTGTATGGGTGGAAAAACCTAAAATCACGGCTCTCTCTATACGGTAGTCGTGGTAGTCCGTATAGCTGTCACACTCGCTCACCCGTAGTTCACCGACAAAATGACGGCTTTTGCATTCGAAGGGATAAGGAGGCGCAAGCGTTCCGCTCCGATTTTTGCGGTGTGTTCGTTCCTCTGCCGTTCTTTCTCCGCTTTCTTCTTCCTCGCTTTGGTAAGCAGGGCAGCCGTTTCCAACAGATCTAAAAACTTGGGGTTCGCATCGTCATAATACATGCCTATCCCGAATTTTTCCGACAAAGGTCGGATAAGATCGGAAGTATGAAATTCGTACGTCCGCAAATTGATAAGATGATAGGTTATTCCCTACTGGATGCGGCTTACTTCATACACTACATAGCTGTCGTAGCTGTAACCTTCCAGCATTACCACTTGATTGACTGAAACGGTCTGTTCGTCTCTGTCATAGCTTCTGTTCGCTCCCAATAAATGTACTTTGTTCATAATGAATTGTTTTAATGATTAATATTTCGGTTCAGAGTATCACGCAAAAAAGGATGATGAAAAAGAGAAGAATGAAAAAGGGTAAGGACAGTGGAAAAGATGCGCCATACTTAAACGGATGAGGAAAACCACTACCGCCAAAACCGCCAACGTGGGCAGAATACCGCCTAAACTCGTCACCATACCACCAACGAAGGCACACACGAAACGCACCGCCACATACGCAACGAAACCGACCAGTAACCACTTCACCAAAATTTTTATGCCGATTGGAATGGAGCCGAAGCCTCGTTTCAAATCTTGCTGTATTTCTGTTCTCTTTTTCATAACATTGACTTTTTTATGCTTTGTCGGTGGCTTCACCTTGCTCGTTTCAGGAGGCAGATTTTTAGAGGCCCCGACTGTAGCTTCGCACCCTGAACCATGCAAGGGGAAGTCATGACGAGGTAATAAAAATGAGGAAATTGTTATTTGAGGAAAAAGAGATAAGAAAATATGGCAAGATTCGAGAGGATTGCTATCGTCTCAATCAGTATATGACTATTCACAACATGGTGGGTGTTAAGCCCAACCGATTAAAACCGTTTGGATGAGAGTAGTTGTATAAAGAGAAATTTTCACATATGGTTATATGAGAGGTTTGGACTGAAATACCCAGACCTACTCGATCTAAAGTCTTAGGTTATTATTTCTTTTTATGCCCTTGTGTCCAGCTTTGCATCCGTTTGGTTAATGCTTCTTTCAATGAATCCAAGAAAGATGTCTTATTGTTACGGATACGCATATCGCTGAATGTGCGTGAATGGTTAGAGTCCAATTCAATATTAAAAACGGTCTGGATATAGTCAAAAAGTTTTGCCAAAGGAATATCACCAAAGACTTTACGGCTATCCCATGCGTAGATTTGCTCGTAAAGTTCTGTTTTTGTCGCAACCCATGTGATACGGACACGAGGTAAAGACTGCTCTAACTGGCGATTTTCCAATGCTTCGAGTTCCTTATTCAGATATACCATCAACATCTCGTTAGCTTTCAGCCTAGCAAACTTGAAATCGCAATTAGTAGAAAACATCGGTTCACGTTCGTAATAGAACAATTCCAAATAAAGAGCCGTGTCAATACGTCCTCGTAAATAATAAATTGAATCAAGGTGTGTCAAGCCTGAACGGTAATAATGTACAAAATCCGAACGTTTTGCGTTATAACGGTTGATAGCCTTGATTTCATCAATCAGATAAGCCCGCTGTGAATCTACTCCTACCGGACGATTCATTTCTATATTATAAATCTTACAATAAGAAAGTAATCGGTAGAACAAACGAGGTTTTATTTCTTTAAAGAAATCTATTTCTTCCGCTTCATCCTTGAATGTATAGGAACCAATAAATTCTTTTACCTTTTGAAAATTAACTAATATTTGTGAGGTTTCAAGAGATTTCTTCATGATATTCAAATCCGCAGATTCGATTGTCTTCAATTTCTTTTCAATCTCTTTTTCGAGATTATTAATAAAATTATCCATTGTCGGCGTAATAACAGCAACAACCATAAAGATAATCACGACTGCCTGTTTCCAATAACGGCGCATAAAATCTACCGAAAGAAAAACTAACTTCGCAAACAATCATGAGAGTATCGGGATCTCAAAGACAATGTTCATCGCAAGGCACATCATTAAAAGTGTTAAGATATACGAATTGCACACAATCAAATTATCCACCTCACCACTTACCTGATATGTTTACAAAAAGCGAAAAGTCTGTGGAAAGATCAGAAAGTAGCTGCCCCCCAAATCCAAACATCACAGAGCTGACTCCGACTGTCTGCGTGATATATCGCCGTTCGTTATCGTATAATGTGGGAGAGACAAAACGGAATAACTGATAAAGAATATATGGCGAAGCACACAGCACGCCAGCACATAGGGCCGTCTTCATGTGGATGATGAATTGCCGCGCTAACCCTGTATTAATAAGTCGAACGGAAAATGATTCCATTGCACCTCCTGCCCATGCAGCCATCCGGTTGAGCAGCTGATAGGTAATAAAACCGTCATCCTTCGGTACGAGTACAACGCCAAATAACTGTTCTTTGAAAAAGAAAACCACGATACCGAACACGACGGCTACGGCGACAATTTTTATAATTGCCGCCCGCAACACGTCCAGATGTTCCCAAAAAGATTGTGTATTCGCTTCAGTAGCCATCAGTTATCCTTTTTGTTCTATGTCCTTTATTTCGTCTATCTCTTTTTCTACATTGTTCATCCCTTCCTTGAAAGAGCGAACGCCTTTGCCGATTCCTTTCATCAGTTCAGGAATCTTCTTGCCGCCAAAGAACAGCAATACAACCAATACGATCAGCAGTACTTCCTGCATGCCGATACCGCCGATAAATAGTGGTGTTACCATCATAGCTTTTATTTGTTTATTTTACTTTTAATAAAAATGACCCGGAAGGCAGACATAATTAGCTCATTCCGGATCATCTTCTCCTGTTATTGTATATTGTCGAATGTAAATTCTAGACGGCTGTCCATCTCATCGAAAACCATCAAATCCGAAGTAACTTTCCCTATCGGAATAATCCGCATGGTCAGTTGCCCCATGTCAGGGTCATCTGCTTTGGCATAAAAGATGGCAATCGTGTTATTGGAAGGACAATAAGTGATGTCACCGTTTTCGAAACGAAGCTGCCCCTCTTCGGTATTAGTCGGCGGGGCATAGAACCGTAATATTCACGGCCTCCATAGCGTCCCAAAGTCGCAGTCAGAGGAAACATACCCCGGATTTCGTCAGCTAACGGGGTGTCGAGCCATTCCCCGGTAAACGTATGCCCTCCGGCAGTAATACGAACCGACGCACCCTGCGGCTCTTCCCGTTCGATACCGATTCGTTCAAGCCAGTCCTGTACTTGCGATTCGGCGGAAGGTACGTCTGTTGCCTCAATAGCAATGCCTTCCAACACATTCGCACCAGTAGCTTCCTCTTTGACGGAATTATAGGTGCGGCCGGCTCCGTATCCGTCATGCGTACAGAACGGAACGACTGTTTTGCCGGAGAGGTCATAAGAGGACAGGAACGAACGTATTGCTTGCGGAACATCCAATGCCCAGTTCGGGTAGCCGATAAAGACAATATCGTATTGGTCCATATTCTCAATGCGGTTTTTAAGTGCGGGAAGTGTTCCGGCAGCCTGCTCCGCATGGTTCTGGTCGCGCACATCGTCGAACTCCGTCGGATAGGGTTCCGAAGTCTCTATCAGATGCAGGTCTCCGCCCACAGCCGTTTGGATATAGCGGGCGACCATTTCGGTCGTACCACGACGCGTTCCCTTATCTACAAGGATGCTTGCCCCAGTCGTGGCATCCACATCCGCCGCATAGTTCGTATTCCCCCAACGGCTGAACCAGGCAATCAGAATCTTTCCGTTTCCGGGGGTAACCGTTCCCGGATTGTCGTTATCATCATCGTCGTTTCCCGGATCATTGGGAACTTCGGGGATATCAATTTCTGAACTGTCATCCCCTGCGCCACATCCGGCAAAAGTCATTACCGGAACGAGCAGCAATAAAGATATAAATAACCGTTTCATAATCTTGCTTTTTTAATTGATTTGACTCAGCCAGTCGGCAATCATTGAGTGGCAGTTGGACGTTTGGCCTGAACGTATCCACAGGCTCGGTTCGAGGAAGTCGCCACCCGGAATGAGCCGTCGGGCATCGGACTCGACACCACTGATACCGCTGCTGGAACTGGATACGATCAGTCCGATGCTCTTACCCTCCATCAGACTACCATATTGGAACAGGAATGTTTGTAAGGGAGCTGCCATATTACTCCACCAAAGAGGTGCGCCTACGATAATCCGGTCGTAATCGGCGATATTCACCTCCACGGGTTTGATTTCCGGATAGGATGCCGCATCATTCGGATTATTCCGGATTGCCTGAATCAGCGCACTACCTATTGCGTAGTTATTGGCCGCATAGTCGAGCCCCTCTTCGGCAGGTTCGACCCGTACCACATCGGCTTCTATCTGCGTCTGCAAATCGCTGACGATGGTATGCACATTATTTGTAAAGCTGTAATACACAATGAGCGTTTTTCCCGATGTCGGGTCAGGATCGGGAGTCGGTGTCGGCACCTCGGTATCAGGTGCGTACGGTTCGTCTTCATCGGGAGAGCAGGCGCTCAATCCCACCGCTACAAAAGCGGCAAACAAAAAATACAGGTACTTTTTCATAACGCTTATAATTTAATTAAATGATTCAATGTCAGTTGTTTTTAAGAATACCTATTTGTTCGAGCCATTTCTCCACATCGCCGCGTGAATTTTCCGCCTGGCTGCCATATACGGCCAGACTTCCGAGTATTGTCGAATTGGGGCATACCGAACGGATGTCGCTGACGCTTTGAGCCGTGCCGCTACCGCCATGCGTGCAGAACGGGGCGATGTATTTGCCCGACAGGTCATAACCGGCCAGGAAACTTTTCATCGCCGATGTAAGGTGTCCTCCCCAGATAGGCGTCCCGACAATCAGCGTGTCGTACTCGTCCATATTCTCCACCTTTGTTTTCAACTCGGGACAGTAATCGCTCTCCAGCTCTCCCGGTGCGATCTGCGTCACCTCTTCATAAGTATCTGGATAGGGAACGACCATTTCCACTTCCACGATGTCGCCACCTATAAGGTCGTGGATATGATTGGCGACTGTCCGGGTATTGCCTCCCCATGAAAAATAGACGATCAGGGTCTTTCCCGCATCCCCTGAAATGGTTCTTCCCGGCTCTATCGCCGCCGGTTCTTCACTGCTGCACGATGTCGTCGCCAGCAATAGCATAATCATAAGTGACAAAAAACTTTTCTTATACATATCGTTTATTCTATTTAATTGATCTACATTGCAAAATTACGGCAACTGCAAATCTTGGGCTTTGTTATAAAGGTCAATTTAATTTGCTGTCAGGCTCAGATTGTAATTCCCGCCATTTAATCTCTTTCGTCATCGGTTTGTTCAGCAAATCGAACATGTCCATCCGGCATTTTCCGGCGAAATCGAACAGTGTGGGAATGTACCGCTTATCCGTATTCAGCAGGGCATAAACCGCTTCTGTCATTTTCAATCGCAGCACCGTTTCAGGAATTTCCTGCCCCTCCCGCATGTAAGGTATCCATGACCGGAAAAGGCTCTCCGTTTCGGAAGTGGATGACAGACGGTGCAGGGCCGAGAGTTCCATAGTCGATGATTTGCAGTCGGATAGAGACAGAGTATGATAAAACTCGCACAAGAACTCTCGCGGAAGAGAGAAGAACAGAACCCGACAAGGCTCGTGCAATTCCGGCTCGGCATAGATGTGCGAATAGCTGTCACGTCCGATGAAGGCACTGTCGCCCCTTTCGATATTCAGCGTCTCGCCGCACTGGTTCCGCAAATACAACCGCCCGCTGTATAGATATACCAGCGTATGATTGGAAAAAAGATGACAGGCTTGAGATACCGTATCTATTGACTCGAAAAAATAAATATGCTGTTCTGTTTCCATATAAAGTTTATTCAGATACAGAAAGTCCGACAAGTTGGGCGGGATTGCTACGTACCATAAAATCCACCTGCTTCTGTGCAAGCCCGTTTTCCAGCAACGCAAGAATACAGCGGCGCATCCCATCCACAGGGTGAGGCATCCCCACCTGACCGAGGTCGGTCGTTATGATACTCCGCTGCGGGGCAATACGGGCAAAGTCCGCAAATTCTTTATCACTCATCCGCTCGAAATCGGGCAGTCCCGTTACCCGGTCCCCACAAATTGGTAATGTAGCTGTATTCCATCCACGCGCCGAGGTCGATACACCGTTTAATCTGGTCGTGCGTCATTTTCCAGATACCGGAATTGGCATGAGTCACGACACACTTTCTCACACCCACCTCACGGGCTTTCCGAGCCAGCGTGATGCTCTCCTCGGGCGAAGAGTGCCCCGTTGCGAAAATGATATTCGCCTCGGCACATATCTCCATGACTCGCACGACTTCAGACAGCACACGCCCGTTATCGTCCACGACGGGCACACCCTCTTTCTTGCCGTGATAGCGGATGTTCTGGTAAACGGCATCCTGTGTCGGCATCCAGATACAACGACAAAGATTGCCGGTTGTGGTTACGGCTTTTTCCGCAGCAAATACATTTACTTTATCCCCGTGTACCCGGTTCATACACAGGCTTCCGAACACCTCGAATCCCTGTAACTCCTGACGAATCAGATAAGCCCGGTCATGACAACTGAAATCGTTGGACTTGAACAGCATGGATTTGTAGCCGGCATCACGTGCCGCGCGGGCAAACTCCAATTCATTTCCCAAACGGGCTTTGGAATCCGGAGCGGCGTGCAGATGAATGTCACTGACACCACGCAGCAGTTCATCGGCTTCGGGCGAATCCGAATTTTCAGCGGCAGAGAATATCGGTGTCTGCGCATGTGATGGCAATACACCGGAAAGCAGTACGGCTCCTCCCGCCATCACAGAGTTACGGATAAAGTCACGGCGTGACAGATCTTGTTTATTTTTCATCATTTCCTTCGTTATTCAGTTCGACAATACCTATTTCCTGCAACCATGCGATAACCCGTTCATAAGCCGTATCATACGTTCCCCGACGAATCTGTATGCCCTCCAATATAGTTGATTGCGGGCAAAAGGAACGGACAAGCCGGTAGCTTGCCTCGGCAGAGCTGGTCCCGCTCGTGCAGAACGGAACGACGGTTTTTCCCGCGAGGTCATGTGTTGTGAGAAACGTGCGGATGGGAGGTGCGGCAGTTTCCACCCAGATAGGATAACCGATGAATATCACGTCATACGAAGAGAGGTTTTCGATATTCGTTGTCAAAGGCGGGCAATATCCGGATGCCACTTCTTCCCGGATTTGTGCCAGCAAAGTATCATAATCATCGGTATAAGTATCGGCCGTTTGAATTTCCACAAGGTCGCTCTTTACCGTGTCATGGATGTATCCGGCAATCGTCCGGGTATTACCCGTATGGGAGAAATAGACAATCAGCACTTTTTTGTCCCCGGAAGGTTCGACTGGCTCTTCCGTTTTTTCAACCGGAGGTGTTGTCGATTCTTCCGTTTGAGGTTCGCCCGCGGAACAGCCCGTAATGGCTAACATAAGCCATGCAAAGAGAAATAAAAGTTTCGTTTTCATATCTGTTATTTTTAAGTTATTCATTTGATGTAAAGGTAAAAGCAAAGCCCCGCAACGTCTTTGCTGCGAGGCTCAATTTGTTTTGTCAGGAAGTTCACTACCTTTTTTCTTGATTATTCAGTACCGGACTGAATGTGGCTTAATTCACTTAGCTGTTTCTTCACTCCATTGTTTACCAAAACTCGTCTGTTCCGTTTCCACGCACCCACGATGTCCGTGTACCTTACATTCATCCAATGCTGATTGTAACTGCCGGAACTCATCACCGGAAAGCGTGACGTTCCAAGCCCCCAGATTCTCCAGAATCCTTTCCTGGTTCTTGGAACCGGGAATAGGTACGACATTGGGATATTTATGGAGCATCCACGCAAGCGATATCTGGGCGTTGGTCGCATTTTTCTCCACGGCGAACCGATGCAGCAAATCGAGTATAGGCCGGTTGGCCTCGATATTCTCTTTCGACAGTTGGGGAACGAATTTCCGCACGTCATCGAAGCCGAACTGCTCCTGTGCCGTTACCTTACCCGAAAGGAACCCGCTTGCAATCGGCGAGAACGGTACGACTCCGATTCCTTTTTCAAGGCACACCGGGAAAATCTCCGTTTCGCAATCGCGTTCCACCATCGAATAGATGTTCTGGACGGCAGACAAAGGAGTAATCTCATGCGCCGTCCGTATCTGGTTGGCCGATACTTGCGACAGTCCCCAACCGCGTATCAGTCCTTCCTTAACAAGCCGTCCCATGACGGTTGCCACATCTTCAAGCCGGACCGTCTCATTGATGCGATGCAGGTAATACAGGTCGATATAATCCGTGCGAAGTCTGCTCATGGAATCTTCGAGATGCCGACGCATCTCCCGGTAGAGACTCGTCTCGTCCGGTTGCGGGAGTTCACCAATATGAAATTTGGTGGCGAGTACCACTTCCTTACGGAACGGCTCGATAGCTTTACCCACCAACTCCTCGTTATGCCCGGCGTAGAATTGTTCCTTGCCATAGGCTTCCGCCGTATCGAAATGCGTGCAGCCGTAGTCGTATGCCTTGCGGATGGCTTCTATGGCATACGCTTCGGGCGGCACTTGTCCGTAACCGTGACTGAATCCCATACATCCCATTCCTATCGGAGATACTTCCAGCTGTCCTAATTTTCTATTATCCATATTGTTATATTTTAGAGTGAGATTATTATTGAATTACTTTATTTCCTTATTTTTAGCCATTTCCCATAAGTCAGCATCCGCCAGCCCCATTCCAGAGGCCCGAAGCGGAAATAGGAGAACCATAGGACACTGAATGCCATCTGGACAAGAAAGACGTAGAAAGCTATGGATTCTGTTCCTGTCAATCCAATGCCGGCCCCCAGTCCGAAGCCGATACCGTAGAAGAGAACCATGCCCCATACCGACTGTCCTACGTAATTGGTCAGTGCCATTCTCCCCGGAGCGGCAAGACAACGCCACAAGCGCCACTCTCTACCATGCAGGTAAAGGAGACAGATAGCGGAAACATATGCAAAACCTGAAGGATAGACACTTGCCGTATAGATGGCGGTGTGTGCAGCTGTCCCGAAAGGATGCCCGTTTACCGTACTCCAGGCATAGAGAATGGACAAGGGAAGTCCCAGTAGAAAACCGTATGTCACCGTTTTTTTCAGTAGCATCCGATTTGCCTCAAGATTGGCGTATATTTGCTTGCGCCCAATGTAGAAGCCCAATAAGAACAATCCCAATACCTTAAAATAGCGGTTGCTGTCGATGAATTCCTGCAAGCGTACCCATGCACCCTGTATCAGAAATTGAAAGACCTCTCCGTAGCTTTCCGCATTACGCAGCCAGATTCCGAAGTTATATTCCGTTATGCCATATAAATTGCAATAGTGCTGTTGCATTCGCACTGCGGGAGCCGACAGGGACACTCCGAATGTACCGGCCAGCCAATCAATCGGAATAGGAAGTAGCAATAGGACTGCGGAAGTCCCCAGCAACACTCTGTCCGAAACATGCCGGAAAAGAGGGAGCAACATGCCCAATAAGGCATACAACAGCAAGATGTCCCCGCTCCAGATAAACATCAGGTGCAGAAAACCGATGGTGGCCAGAACAATCATCCGCCGATAAAAGATACGGAATCCGTCCGTTCCCTTTTTAGCCGCGTTGCTGATTATGATTGAGAATCCGATACCGAACAGCAGCGAGAATATGGTGTAGAACTTACCGTCTACAAAAAGGTATTGAAGAAAGCGGACTACCTGATCTATTTCTGCCGTAGGCATGGCCTCTGTTATTCTCGGTTTTTGAAAGGTATAAAGCGAAAATTCCGGAAAGTTGGCAAGGCAGATTCCCAGCAATGCAAATCCTCTCAAAGCATCGAGGATGACATGGCGTTCCGAGGTCTTCACGGGTACCATGTCTTTTATATCCATTTCCTTATTCATTGATTCTTTCTTTTTTGTTAACCAACATGACGCTTCCCAGTATGATTACAAGCCCGAGCAACTGTATGCCTGTAATCTGTTCCCCGCCCAGCCCGCCACCGATAACGACAGCCACTACAGGATTCACGTAGGCATGGGTGGCCACATCCGTTGCCGGGCGGATCTTCAGCAGCCATACGTAAGCGGAATAAGCCATCAGCGAGCCGAACAGTATCAGATAGGCCAATGACAACCAGGCGTATAGAGGGACCGTACTGAATTCCATAGGAGAGAACTCCCCGTTCCCCAATGTACATATCCAGAACATCATGCCGGCAAAAAGCATTTGCCAGGCGGAACCTGCAAACGCGTTTGCAGGTTCTGTGTCTGATGAACGGTATTTTGTATAAAGTGTTCCCAATGCCCAGGAAATACAACCGGCTACAAGCAGTAAAATACCATATTCACTATGATCGTGTACGGTTACCGTCATTTCCAGTTGCTCGGCATACAATAACCCTACTCCTGCAAATCCCATCAAAATACCGGCAAGGATACATTTGCTCCGAAAGGTATATTTCCACATCGGAGCATCGAGTGCCATAATCCAGATAGCGGTAAAGGAGGCCACCACAGCCACCAGGCTGCTGCTGACATATCGCTGGGCCAGCATCACTACCGCCATATCGATGAACAGCAGGATGATTCCGCTCACAGCCGACCTGCCTACAAGCCTTGGGATAAAGACCCGTTCTCCACGACATGCACATATCACAAGCAGTATCAATCCTGCCGTAGAGAAGCGCAATGCACCGAGAAGGAAAGTCGGAAAGCCGTGTAAAGCCACCCCGATAAAGTAGTAAGTGGACCCCCAAACTACATAAATCAAGAAATAAGCGAATAGGATGGCAAGTTTTTTCGGCATTATTTTTATATTTTATTTCAACGCATTCTTGAAGAACCCGTCTATCTTGTCGAACGGAATCACGTTGAGATTATCGTATAAATCGACATGGTTGGCTCCGGGAATAATCAACAGTTCCTTGTTACTCCCTGTCAGCCGCTTGTAGGCATCCTCACTGAAATAGCGGGAATGAGCTTTTTCTCCATGAATCATCAACACGGCACTGCGGATTTCGCTGATATAGGTGAGCAGCGGCATATTGATGAATGACAATACGCTGGTTTTCGTGATTCCCTCGTTGGAGTTCGGGGAACGGCGATGGTAGCCTCGTTCCGTCTTGTAGTAGTCATGATACTCCTTGACGAATTGCGGAGTATCATCCGTCACGGGGTCGAGTACGCCACCGTCGCGTGCATAGCTGTCATCACGATAATCCTCGGTACGCTGTGCGTTGAGTTGTTCGCGCAACTTATAGCGGTCATCGGCACTCATGGCATCGAAATACCCATTGGCATTTACCCGGCTCATATCATACATAGTGGAGGTGACTGTCGCCTTGATGCGCGGATCATTGGCCGCAGCATTGAGTGCAAACCCGCCCCAACCGCAAATACCTAAGATTCCGATGCGTTCCGAATCGACGTCTGTACGAGATGTCAAATAATCGACTGCCGCACTGAAATCTTCCGTGCTGATTTCGGGTGAGGTGAGGTAACGGGGCGTACCGCCGCTTTCACCATAATAGGAGGGGTCAAAAGCGATGGTCAGAAAACCTCGTTCGGCAAGCGTCTGGGCATAACGGCCCGACACCTGTTCTTTCACCGCACCGTAAGGGCCACTGACTGCAATGGCTGCCAGATGTCCTTGCGTATTTTTCGGCTTGTAAAGGTCTGCGGCAAGCGTGATGCCGTAACGGTTGTGAAACGTGATTTTCTTATGTTCCACCTTATCACTCTGCGGAAAGGTCTTATCCCATTCCTGTGTCAATTCCAATGGTTCCATACCGGTTGAATTTATATATTTTGTTGTTGTCGTTTCTTGTGCCATGACATTCGCAAAGGTCAGGAACGTCAATATGGCGATTGTTTGTAACTTCATAGCCGTATTATTTTACTTTATAGCGGAGCCAGACAATATCTGCTTCCCATTGTTCCACACTCTCTAATTTCAGCTTGTACGGGTTACATTCCACACGGGAGATTCCATCGAAAACCGCCGTCTGTCCCTTACGCCCGTCAATACCCGGAGCTACCATAATACTTACTTCGTCAATCAGTCCGGCCTCCAAGAAACCGCCGCAGATATGTCCGCCCCCGACAATCGCCAAGCATTCAACGCCGAAATGTTCACAAAGCAGCTCCATAGCTTGCGGCAAGTCAATGCGTTCCGCACCGGTGGCAATCCACGAAATACCCGATGTGCGCAGCGTTTCCAGATATTTCTCGGACACCTGTTCACTGACAATACAAAGTAGAGGATGCCCGTCAGCTTCACCCTCCTGCCAACGCAGTTTCCCATAGGTATCGACAATGATCGTATATTCGTCCGATTTATTGGCGACATATACGGATTTATGACCTATCGGAGTTCCCTCCATCGGGGTACTTTCTTCTTTGACGGCGGAACATTCGAGTGCGGTAGTTATCCGTCCTGACAGTTTCGAGCAAGGCCCCAGTTTTTCCAAGGCTATGTAATACTCATCCGTACTCAGTTGCCCGACCATCGGGCAGTCGATGCGGCCATCGACCGAAGTCATCATGTGACTGATTATATATGGTCTCATATTCTTGGTTTTTATTTATAATGCAAAAGTAAGGCAGCTTCTTCGCTCTGCCGGTAGACAAATTACGGATTATACTACCATTTACTGATTCCTTATCGGCCTACTTGACGTTGCTGTTCGGCATTGTACCGGTCTCCCACAACGGGAATAGCAGCCACGGTATCCTCCAGTTCTTTCCAATCCCCGGAGCTGATGTTGAAGTCGAGTGTGCGCAGGTTTTCCTCCAGATGAGACAGTTTTGTCGTTCCCGGAATCGGTACGATCCACGGTGCTTTCTGAAGCAACCAGCCAAGAGCCACCTGTGCCGAGGTCATGCCCCGTGTGCGCCCGAAAGCTTGCAGCGCATTTACAATGTGGGTATTCGCACGCATCGCTTCCGGCTGGAAACGCGGCAGGGTCTGACGGTTGTCGTTGTTTACATCGAAGACCGTGTATTCGTTGATGCAGCCTCCCAAAAATCCACGGTTGATTGGGCTGTATGGTACAAAGCCGATACCCAACTCCCGGCATACATCGAGAACACCGTTCTCTTCCACCAGGCGGTGCATCAGATGGTACTCGCTTTGGATAGCCGTCAGCGGACAAATGGCGTGGGCCTTACGGATTGTTTCGGCACTGACCTCGCACATACCCCAGCGTTGCACTTTACCTTCCTTGATCAAGTCGGCAATGGTAGCCGCTACCTCCTCGGCCGGAGTATTCGGGTCGGCACGGTGCTGGTAGAACATCGGCAGTGAATCGAGTCTCAATCGGCGAAGTGACTCCTCGCAATAGCGGCGGATGGTTGCCGGACGGCTGTCCTGACGACCAGTTCCTTTGCCGTCGATGACTTCGTGCCCGAATTTGGTCGTTACGCTAATCCGTCCCTTGAACTCGGACAGCGCTTCTCCTGCCAGGTTCTCATTGGTCAACGGCCCGTAAATAATAGCCGTGTCGAAGAGCGTCACTCCACGCTCTACCGCTTCATGCAACAATCGGATACACTCTTTCTTATCCGGGTGTTGGCTGCGGTTGTAAGTCATGCCCATTACACCGAAGCCGAGTGCCGACACCTCGAATGCCGCCTTGCCCGTACCCAATACACGATGTCCCTTGATACGGGCTGCATCGATATCCACCACATCGGATGTTTCCGCTTGTTTCGCTTCTGAAGCGAATACTTTGCCCAATCCCGAAGGCATGGCCATTGCGGCTCCTGCCAATGCAGCCGTTTTGAGAAATCCACGACGGCTGATATCCATTTTATTGTTTTCTTCCATGATTTTATGTTTTATGCATTATAACTTAATGAATGGAAAATGCCCCGTCCACTAAAAGGGCGTGCCCGTCCACGAAACTTGCCTGCGGTGAGCAAAGCCACAATACGGCGTTGGCTATCTCTTCCGGTTTACCGAGACGTCCGGCAGGAATATCTCGGACCAGTTCCTTTTCCAGATCGGGGTTACGCCGTATCAGTTCTTCGGCCATAGGTGTTCGGATCACACCCGGACAGACGGCATTGATACGAATCCCCTTTGCCGAGTAATCAATGGCGGCTGTACGTGTAAGCCCGATTACCGCATGCTTGCAGGCGATATAGGCCGCTTGTCCGGGGAACCCCGTAACACCGCCTTGAGACGAGGTATTGACAATGGCACCACCGCCTTGTTTCAGCATCTGGATAATCTCGTAACGCATACAGTTCCATACACCTTTCAGATCGACGGCTACCGTGCGGTCGAACTCCTCGTCGGTAATCTCGGCCATCGGCCGTTGCGGGGTCTGTATCCCAGCATTGTTCAATGCAGCGTCCAGCCTGCCGTAAGTCGCAACGATCCAGTCAATCATCTCCTTTACAGCCCGTGTATCGGACACGTCGCAGCGATATGCCACGGCTTTATACCCTTCTGAAACCAACTTCTCGGCTTGTTCTTTCGGCTCATTGATGTCCACCAATACTACGGTTGCACCCGCTTTTGCAAATGCTTCTGCCGAGACCAGCCCGATACCTGCCGCTGCCCCCGTTACCATTGTTACTTTCTCATTCATTGTTTTCATGATTCTTTTGTTTTAATATTCTGCCAACAAAGGTAAAAAGAGAGCCCCGCAACGACTTTGCTGCGAGGCTCAAAAGATTTTGTTATGAAGTTCACTTTGTTAAAATGACTTTTTCCGAAAAATCCATAATCTATATTCTCCTGATTAACTTGGCTGGATTTCCTACAACGATCGTATTCGATTCGACAATTCTCTCCGAAATGCGGAAAAACCTTGTGTAATAATTCACGATATTCTTCCGTATCCGGCATCGTATGATTCAGCCGGAAGATATTTTGCCGCAGCTCTTTTACCACGCCTAGTTCTTCTTCCGTCTGGTGCAGGCAGTCGATTCGCAACTCTTCCATTGGCTTATTCGATTGCTTGTTTGACCCAATCTCCAACTTGTTTCGTACTTCTATTACACAACCGGCCTTCTTCCCATTCGATTTTGGGGTAGAGTCTCTTGAGTTGTTTCACGCTACCCGTGATTGAACTGCCACCCGAAGTGGCAAAAGGAATAACGGTTTTACCCGCGAAATCATATTTCTCAAGAAAAGTATTGACCGGACGCGGACACAAGTCCCACCATATCGGATAACCGAGGAACACCACGTCGTAATCTTTCAGTTCAATCGTTTCTCCGCCCAACGCAGGACGTGATTTGTCGTCTGCCATCTCCACCGAACTGCGGCTCGCCTTGTCGTTCCAGTCGAGATCTGCCGAAGTGTAGGCCGTAGCCGGAGTAATCCGGTGAAGTTTACCGCCAGTCTCTTTTGCGATAGCGGTTGCCACTTTCTCTGTGGTCCCCGTACAGGAGAAATAGGCTACAAGGATTTTCTTGTCGGACGGCCTGTCGGTATCTGCTGTTTGTTTTTGTGCTTTCGACGGGTTACTGAAAGTAAGTAGGCTCATAAGTATCAATACTATCTGTTTCATGTCATTTTAATTTAGAATATTCTTCATCACCGACAGGTTCCAGCCATTCGGTACTGTTGTTCTCACCGGGCACTTCGATGGCTAAATGCGAGAACCAGCTGTCGGGAGCCGCCCCGTGCCAATGTTTCACGCCTGCGGGAATATTGATAGCATCCCCGGAATGTAGTTCCACCGGCTCTTTGCCCCACTCCTGATAGTAGCCGCGACCGCCCACGCATACGAGTGTCTGACCGCCGCCTTTCGTTGCCTTGTGCACATGCCAGTTGTTGCGGCAGCCCGGCTCGAAAGTCACATTTACCACGGGGACTCCGTCCGTTACCACGGGAGCCGTGTAACTTTGACCGATGAAATACTTGGCATAGGCATCGTTGGGTTTCCCCACGGGGAAAATGATAGTTTGCGCGTAGGCTTCGAGCGAACCTGCCGCCACGCTGTCTGCATTACCGCCGGTCCAAACCTCTTTTGCCATACGGAAAGCCGCCCACGCTTTCGGCCAGCCCGCGTAGAATGCGGCATGGGTGAGTATTTCGGCTATCTCGGTTCGGGTCACTCCGTTCTTCTTCGCCGATTCGAGATGGTACTTGAACGAGGAATCGGTCAGTCCCTGCGACATCAGGGCCACTACGGTTACGATGGAACGGTCGCGGAGCGAAAGCAGATTGTTCCGGTTCCATACTTCCCCGAAAAGAATATCATCGTTCAAACGTGCAAATTCGGGGGCAAATTCTCCGAGCGCGTCGCGTCCGGCAGTCTGTTGGATTTTTACTTGTGATTTTGCCATGATCGGAAAAATTAAAGTCAATAATAAAGCTAATGATGCTACTTTTGTTTTCATACGATATGATTTTTAGTTCGACATCTCCAAGACAACCGACAGGTCTTTCCTGTTTCCGATACAAAAGTACGGGCATTATTCCACAACAGCTTTGCTGCAAGGCTCAAACTGTTTTGTCCTGAAGTTCATCTTACCATGAAGGAGCGACACCATAAGCCTCCTTGTATATCTTGGAGAAATGCGACAGGTTCTTGAAACCCACATCGAAGCAGGCTTCCGTCACTTTCTTCTTGCCTGATTTTATCAGGCCGTGCGCGGCTTCCAGACGGCGTTTGATAATCCACTTTTGCGGTGTCAGGTTACTTACTTTGGCAAAGTCCCGCTTGAAGGTAGCCAGGCTGCGTCCCGTGTAACTGGCGATCTCCTCCAGAGAGAGATCACACATGTAGTTCTCGTTCAGATAGTCGAGAATGTCGATTTTCCACGGCTCCACGAAGTCGAACAGCGACGCATAGAGATTCCGGTCGGTATTAAGCAGTACATATATCCCTTCTACCATTTTCAGCTTCAGTACGTCTTCGGACGGTTTTTCGCCTGCATCGAAATAGGGAATGACGGATTCGAACAGCGAACGGATATCAGGCCTGTTACTGGGCAACACGCGCAGGCTTACCTTCTCACGTTCGGAGTCGTTCGGAATCTGTTGCCAGTTAAGCGTCTGGTAAAATTCTTTTAGAAACGGTCTTGAGAACTTCAGTACGACAGAACGGTAAGGCTTTCCGTCCTCTACCTTTTTCTGCAACCACATCCGGTTATCGCGCCGCATGAAAGCACAATCCCCCGGATGCAACACGGTTTTCTTGCCACGTTCCTCTATCTCCAACTCACCGGAGCACAAATAAATAAGCGTATGCTCCCTGTTTTCATGGGCGCACCCCCGGTCATCGGTGAAATAACTCGCTATAAGCACGTTCGAGCAATCGAATACATCTAATCGTTCCATATTGTCAGTTTTTAATTTTCGCAAATATAACGCATTCCAACCATAAAAACTTTGTTGTAAGGCTCAAGTTTACAAAACGAATAAAATATTTTTGTACTCTTGACCTCGTATGGCAGTTGTTACCTTACAGATTACAGTACAACACATTACGGTTTCAACGGGCCATAAAAATACGATGCCGTAGCACCACCATCGATCAGAAAGTCCGCTCCCGTGATAAATGCCCCTCTGTCGCTCATAAGTAGTTCGGCAACATTGGCAACCTCGTCCGCGGTTCCGGGGCGTCCTGCCGGACATTTGGCGAACATGTTTTTATAAAAATCACCTCGCGGCCCGTTGAACTCGTCGATAGCCAAGGGAGTTACAATGATACCAGGTGAAATGGAGTTGATTCTTGCCCCGCGCTCGCCCCATTTCACAGCTTCGGCCATTACACGTTTCACGTTACAACGCTTGGCCATCTGGTAAGCGTGTAACGTATCCTTGATACTATCCGGTTGCAGCATGTCGAGCGAGAGCAATTCTTCGGCAGGAGTCGTGGCCAGTAGCATATCCTCCTCGATGGTCAGTGCGGGCATCCGATGCCCTGACTGGCTGGAAATCGTTACCCCGACACCGTTTTCTTTAATAACCTTCCCAACTTCTTCGAGCAGGACAGCCGTTCCGTACAGATCGACTTTCAGAATCGTTTCGATGGAAGCCTGACTCGGTGATACGCCCGCCGTATTGACGAGCATTGAAATTTCACCATGTTTCCGTGCAACCGCAATCAAGTTCAAAATGGACTCCCTTGAAGAGAGATTCATTTCGACGGGTACTGCATCAAATCCCGCCTCATTCAATATACGGCAAACAGCCTCGGTACTCTCCGGGTTCAGGTCTCCGACAACGATCTTTTTCCCATATCCCATACGGCGGGCTATCGCCATTCCTATCTGACCGGCACCGGTCAATATCATTACTTCTTTCTTCATATTTACTTTTTCTTTATTCTTTGATAACGTGATTTTTTATCTCATTGCCGGTTTATTCTTCATTTTGTTCCAGCACACGGGCCATCCGCTCCAACCCTTCAACAAGCAGTGTTCGGGGGCAAGCAATATTCAGACGGATAAATCCCTCGCCGCCGGGTCCGTACATCGTACCTGAATTGATCATCAATTTTTGTTCCTCTTGCAGGCGCAAGGTCATAGCATCCGAACCGATACCGAGTGCTCGGCAGTCTATCCATACTAAGTAAGTTCCTTCGAGTGGTAACACGGGATATTGCGGTAACCGCTGCTCAAAAAAGTGGCAGAGATATTCGTAATTCCTACGCAAGTATTTGCGCAAAGCATCGAGCCACTCTCCACCCTCGTTATAAGAGGCGATTGTAGCGATTACGCCGAACGGGTTGACATCGCACACTTCATTGATGTTGATGGCGCGGTCAATACGACGACGTACATCATCATCGGCCGCAATGATATTGGCAATTTGCAGTCCGGCAAGATTGAATGCCTTACTCGGTGAAACGCAAGTCACGGAATTTTGTTGGAAGCGTTTAGACAGGGAAGCAAAAGGAGTATAGTCATACCCCTCATAGGTCAGTTCGCAATGAATTTCATCTGCCACAACAAACACTCCGTTGCGCAAACAGATGTCTCCGATATGCCGCAGCTCTTCCGGCGTCCAGACCCGTCCGACCGGATTGTGAGGATTACATAGTAATAGGATTTTCGCCTTCGGATCAGCCACCTTTGCTTCGAGGTCGTCGAAGTCGATTGAGTAGCGACCATCTCGGTAAATGAGGTTATTGGCCGACAGTTCGCATCCGTCGTTGCGAATCGACGAATAGAAGCAGTTGTATGCCGGAGTCTGGACGATTACCTTGTCGCCCGGTACGGTCAGGGCTTTGATAATGGCCGACAGAGCCGGTACGACACCGCTTGTATAGATAATCCACCGGGGATCTATCCGCCAACGATGACGGCTCTCGAACCACCGGACGACTGCATCGTAATAGGTTTCGGGTACTTTGGTATAACCGAAAATGCCGTGTGCAACCCGCCTTTGCAAGGCTTCTACAATGGTCGGTGCAGTACGGAAATCCATATCCGCCACCCACATGGGCAGCACATTTTCCTCCTCAGGAGTGTCCCATTTGTAAGAGTTCGTCCCGCGACGCGGGATAATCGTATCGAAATCGTATTTCATAACTTATCTATTTATTCGTAATTTATAAATCCAGTTACTGCCCCAAAGTCTCGCGAGGAAGATTACTCCCCGGAAACAAAGCTCGATGCACATGGCAAGCCACACGCCGCGTAGTCCCATCGTGGGAGCAAGCCATGCCGCCAGTGTCAGTCGCACGCCCCAAATGCTGCCGAAGTTCATCAGACTGGGTACGAATGTATTACCCACACCTACGAATACACCGTAGGCAACGATAGATGCCGCAAACATCGGCTCTGCAAAGGCTTCTATCCGCAGAATCTCGATTCCCAACGTGCGGATTTCCTCCACGGGAGTCATCACTCCGATGATTTGCGGAGCCGCCACATACATCAACGCTCCCATAACACCCATAATCAGCATTCCCGACCAGACGGTAATATTGGCAAAACGACGGAGCAACCGGATACGGTTCGCTCCAAGGCTCTGACCGACCAACGTCGTGGCAGCCTCCGAGATGCCGTAGCCGGGCATATAGCAAAGGCTTTCGGCAATAATGGCGAACGAGTTGGCAGCAATGGCAACGATGCCGAGCGGTGCGACAACCACCGTCGTTGCGATCTGCGCTCCACAAATGGCCATGTGTTCGAATCCCATCGGTAACGAAATACGGAAAGACTTACGCAATGTCTCCCGTTTGGGTAGAAAACTTCCCCGTTCTCCGACGAACTTCAGCATGGGCGAGCGGCGGCATAGATACCACATCATTCCTCCGGCGGTAACGAGTTCGGCCAATACCGTTCCCAATATAGCACCTTTCACACCCAGACCTGCACCGGGAGCGGTAAATACTACTCCGAACCACTCCACATGCCTCGTCGGGAAGATCAGGAAGAAGTTGAACACGACATCCAGCAAGCACATCATTATATTCAGCATGGCGGGCACGCGCATATTCCCACTGCAACGCAACATGCCTCCTGCAAGAAAGTTCAACTGCAAGGCAGGCAGGAATAGTGCGAATATTCTGAAGTAGAGGGACGAATCGTTCCATATCGCCTCGTCTCCACCCAACCAGAGAGGAAGCATACCGCTGATACAAATACCGCCAACAGCCAACAGCGAACTGAAAACAAGCGTAGCAGTAACTGCTTGACGGAGTATCTTTTTGGCTTCCACGAAATCCCCGGCTCCGATACGATGTGCCACCTGCACGGAAAATCCCGTCGCAGCGGCTGCACACACCCCCCAGAACAGCCAAGTTGTGGTCGAGACCAATCCGATGGAAGCAGCGGCATTCGCACCGAGGCTGCCCACCATCGAGGCATCGATGTACTGCATGGCGATAGAAGATATCTGAGCCATAATGGCCGGGACGCTGAGGTATGCAGTCAGGCGTAACTGCTGCCCCAGCGTCATTTGTTTCCCTTCGCGGATAAGCGATAACAGATAATCAGTCTTTCCCTTTCCTATTCCCATTAAATTATTCGCAAGTACGTCAATCGGTAAAACAAGTTTTCTCATCCCAGAGTCTCAGCTTGCAATCGGCGGGAGCCTTGATATTCTCGTCAAGGATAATCTCTCCGTAGCTCTCGGCGGTGATACAACCTGTTCGCGGATTCTTCACTCCGCCTATCGCACCTTTGATGGTGGCCTGCACCGAGCTGTACTCGAAAGCCCGGTCACAGTCGGGGCCGAACGTGCAATTCTCCAACACGAGGTCGTGGGCATAGCAGAGCGGCTGTTCACCGGTAATGTGACAGTTCACCAACCGGAGATTGTGCGAATGCCAGCCCAAGTATTCGCCGTTGAGTTCCGAATCGTAGATCGTCACGTTCTCCACCTCCCAGAAAGCATCTTTCGTGGTGATTTTGGCATTATGAATCTCCACATCTTTCACGTACTGGAAAACGTATTTACTGTCACTTTCCAATCCGTCGATGCGGATATTGCTGCTGAACATGAAGGGATAAGTGCCGCCATGCAGTTTCAGATTTTTGATATTCAGATTCCGGCAACGCCAAAACACTTCATCGGCATCGTTTATCTCCACGTTCTCGATTTCGATATCGTGCATCTCGCGGAACATCTTGGGCGCATCAATGCGTGTATTCGTCATTTTCAGATGGTCGGAGTACCATAGCGCCGAACGTCCTCCGACATCGAAGAAACAACGGTCGATAACGAAACCATGCACATGCCAGAAAGGATAATTCCCCTCGAACCGGCAATCAACGGCTTCGATGTTGCTGCACTCCTTGATGGCCGACTCTCCGGCACGGATGATTACATTTTCCAAACGTAAGTCATGTGATTCGAACAAAGGTCTTTCACCTCCGAATTCTGCATTTGATATTACTTTCATACTTTCCTTATTTTTAATTATTATTCATATTCGACTTATAACAGCGCAAAAGTACGAAGCGCCCTTTATGACCACTTTGCTTCAAGGCTCAATTTGCTTTGTTATAAAGTTCATCTAACAGAGGATGGTTTATGTTATAGTACTATAGATTTAATGAATTGGGCGGGAACACCAGCTGCTACCGTATTTGCTTCCAAATCTCTTGTTACAACCGCTCCGGCCCCGATGACGACATTGTCGCCGATGGTTACGCCTTGCAGAATCGTTGCATTGGAACCTATCCATACGTTCTTACCCAACACAATGGGTGCAGGATAGGTCGTATGACGTTCTTCCGGAGCCAAACCGTGATTGAGTGTGGCAAAGACCACGTTATGTCCTATCTGGCATCCGTCACCAATTATCACTCCGCCATGATCCTGAAAATGACAGCAGGCATTGATGAACACCCCTTCGCCGACGGTGATATTTTTACCGAAATCGGCATAGAACGGTGGAAATACCCGGAGCGATTCCGGTACCTCGTAACCGAATAGCTCGGAAAGTAATCCGCGTACTTCGTCCTGTGTGTGGTATGCTGTATTCAGCCGGAAAGTAATGCGCCGGGCTTCGTTGCTCATATCGTCCATAAAGCGGTGTATCTCCTCTGTATCGAGTGCCCTACAAGTCTTGACATATTCTTTGAATGCATCTGTTGTCATGCGTCTTATCTCCTTTCAATCTTCACGGGTATGTCTCCGGCTATACTTAATGCTTCGATACCGTTCCCGTCGATACGACCGATTTTAATCAGGTCGTTACTATGAGACCAACTCTTACAGAAAATAGCTACATTGCCCCACGGTGCATAGATTGTTATATCTCCGGGTGTGGGGGCACAGCCTCGTGTGACGCCTTCGGTTGTCAGAGCCGGATCAGGATAGAAAATCTTCTCCGTCATGTTGTTATAATCGTTCAGTGTTATTTCAAGAGGCAGGCGAGAGAGGAAATCCCGTGCGGCGGCATTGTCTTCCATCGTAGCGGTAACGGTACGGTCGCCGACAGTAATATTTACGTTCAAAGAAGATACATCGGGAGTTTCCGGTTGTCCGGGTCTAAACGGTTCGTCATCACCTCCGCCACAGGCCGCCATCGACAGGACGGTCAGCAGTAACAAAGGAATCAATAATAACTTTTTCATATTCATTTTTTATTGGGATTTACAATGATTGTTTCTGCCGGAATGCGTCGCATTGAATTTTCCCACTCTTTCATCTCCACATCTTCGACGGATACAGATACGAATTTGGCATCGACTCCGAGGGTTTCAATCAATGTGTTGCACAAATTTTCGGCTAATTTTTGTTTTGTTTCCCGATCTCTGCCGGGTAACATCGTTACTGCAATGTGTGGCATAGTCTTTTGTTTTTATTTATTTTTTATCCGATGCAAAAATAGACGGTCTCCGCCACACGCTTGGTAGATAAATCCTCGGTATTTATACCCAAATTACGGATTATGCTTTTTTAGCAGGTAGAATATCCCCGACAAATGAAAACTCCCATAATCGTTTGAATTACGGGAGTATAAAAGAGATTTTAAGTATATCTGTCATGCCGGGCACTCGATATCATAGAGCCGTTGCACCTCTTCCGGAGCGTGTAGGTCGAGAATCGTATTGTATCCCGTATTCATGGAAGCGATTGCGGTCATATCCTCCGGTGTCAGCATGAAATCCTCGATGTTGAAATTCTCTTCCATCCGCTGGCGATGTACCGATTTGGGAATGGCGACAATTCCGTGCTGCAAGTGCCAGCGTAGTACGACCTGTGCTGCCGATTTATTGTATTTGCGACCGATGCCGGTCAGAATATCGTCCGTGAACAATCCGTTCCGTCCTTCGGCCAAAGGTCCCCATGCCTCCGCTTGTACACCGAGTTCCTGCATAATTCGTATCGCTTCGGTTTGCGGAGTATAAGGATGCGCCTCTATTTGATTTACCGCCGGAATAACTCTGGTATTATGGCATAAATCCAACAATCTGTCCGGTTCGAAATTGCACACTCCGATAGCCCGTACACGTCCTTGAGCATAGAGTTCTTCCATAGCCCGCCATGCGCCGTAATAATCACCGAAAGGCATGTGGATGAGATAGAGATCGAGGTAATCCAGCCCCAAACGGGTGAGCGAAGCCTCGAATGCCTGCAATGTCTGTTCGTAACCCATTTCCGAAATCCATGCTTTGGTCGTGATGAACAGTTCTTCACGCGGAATGCCGCTTTTCCGAATAGCCGTACCGACCGCCCGTTCGTTGCCATAGACCGAAGCGGTGTCGATGAGTCGGTAGCCTACGGCAAGCGCATCGGTAACAACTTTTTCGCACTCGGTGGCATCGGGTATCTGAAAGACACCAAAGCCTTGTACCGGCATCTTTACTCTGTTATTCAATTCTTTGAAATCCATATCCTATTGTTACCGGCATAATAATCATTTTTCTTCACTAATAGGTAAATGTGTATCGCAATACTTCTTTCTATATTGCAAAGGAGTCATATTATGATATTGCTGAAACAACTTGTTCAAGTAGCACGGGTCGGTATAGCCCATTCTGTTTGAAATCTCTTTAATGCTCATTTGAGTGCCGACAAGCATGTCTTCCACCGTTTTCAACCTGCTTTTTTGGATGTACTGTTTGAAATCCTCTCCAAAATTCCGTTTAAAGAAACGTCCTGCATAAGTGGGGGAAAGGTGAAATTTTTCAGCCACAATATTCAATTTCAGGAGTTCGGGCTGGTGAATATGCTGCCTGATGTATTTTAGCATATACTGTGCCTTGCTACTGTCCGCATTATCATGCTCCGGGGCCAATGTGGAAAGATTTCTTACAGCAAGCACAATGACACTGTTCACGTAGTAGTTCAGCAGATAGCCCGACATCATTTTCTTTTCAGATACCTCCCTGACAATTAGCTCAATCAAACTGTGAAGCATTTCCGCATCACTCTGTTGAAACCGGATACAGTATCCGGCTTGTATGTCGAGAGCCCCTTCAGCATTTCTGTTTATATAATCGGTCACATAATTCTCCGTGAACCGGATAAACAAATAACGGCTATGTGAACAAGTCCGAAACAGGTGAACTCTATTGGGGGGTATCAGGCATAAGTCGGCGGCACAATAGTTATGATGTTCTTCCCCGCCATTTACGGAATTGACAACAAAACTTCCGGTACCTTCCAGAATATAAGCCATTTCGAAAAAAGAATGCTGGTGCTCTCCAATCGGAAATGTATCGTGCTCCCTTAAAAGTATTTCAACCGGCTGATATAGATTTTCTTTCCACATAGCTTATTTTTCCATGTTTATGGTACAAAAATACAATAATCTTCATTTCCATGACATTTAACTTTGCACAAAAAAACAGAAACATGAGAATATTAAAATTTATAGTAACATTTATTTTACTTATGGGAAGTGTATCTAATAGTTTAGCACAAGTATCTTCAGGAAGGCTGAAAGATAAAGTTGCAATTGTAACGGGAGCTGCATCCGGCAATGGAAAGGCAATAGCTGTCTTATTCGCCAATGAGGGAGCAAAAGTTATTCCGGCAGACATCAACGGTATAGAAGTAAGGAAGATTGCAGACACGTTGCAACAAAACCAATCGGACGTTACACCGGTTGAAGTGGATGTAACCAGAGAAGATGATGTACAGCGGATGATAAACTCGGCTTTAGGGCGATTTGGACGGATTGATATTCTGGTAAACAATGCCGGAGTTTTTGATGAACTTCTTCCGGCAGGCGAGGTCAGCGATGAGATTTGGGACAGAGTGATTTCTACAAATCTTACAGCGCCGATGCGTGGAATCCGTGCCGTTATTCCTGTATTTGAAAAACAAGGAGGAGGAGTCATTGTGAATACAGCTTCCATTGCCGGCTTTACGGGAGCAAGGGGTGGAGGGGCAGCCTACGTAGCCTCCAAGCATGGCCTGATAGGACTGACAAAAAATGTGGCATTTAATTATAAGGACAAGAATATCCGTTGTAATGCGGTGGCACCGGGCAGAGTCGAGACAAACCTGCGGGTAAACAGTGAGAACTTAATCGGATCAAAAACGGCTCATGACAAATCCATTGATAATTGGAGAGACATTGAGACCAAAGTTTCGGAAGGTTATATCACTAATATGCGGAAATGCACTCCTGATGAGATAGCCAAAGTTGTACTTTTTCTGGCATCTGACGAGGCCTCTTTTGTCAACGGTTCCATATTTGTAGCAGACGGAGGTTGGACTTCTTATTAAAGACATAACAATAGCATATGGAAAAGATTTGTTGGAAAGGACATGCCGCCATGTTCGGGGCAAATGCCATGTGGGGGTTGATGTCTCCCATATCCAAATTTATCATGTTGGGAGGAGCTGTTACGCCTCTTGTCGTAACTGATTTACGTATCGGGGGTGCGATGGTTCTCTTCTGAATAGCTTCTTTTTTTCAAAAACCGGAACATGTCAGCCATAAGGACTTGGCAAGCCTGTTTGTTGCCGCCCTTTTAGGTATTGTATTCAATCAAGGTTGTTTCATATTCGGTGTCAGTCTAAGCTCACCCGGTGATGCCTCCATTATTACTACCAGTATGCCTCTATGGGCTATGGTACTGGCTGCATTGATACTGAAAGAGCCCATTACCGGAAAGAAAGTGTTGGGCATTGCGGCCGGAGCGAGCGGTGCGTTGTTACTGATACTTGGAAACGGGCAAAACGGGCAAGGAACATCGGCAACAACCGCAGGCGGCACAATGATATGGGGCGATTTGCTGGTGTTGCTGGCGCAGTTCTGCTATGCCCTTTACATCGTATTGTATAAGGATTTCGTGAACAAATATTCGCTGGTGACCATTATGAAGTGGATGTTCACCTACTCGTTCATATGCATCCTGCCATTTTCTGCCAACAGCCTGATGCGCACGGACTGGAGCAGCCTGCATCTTCCCGAACTGGGTGGCTTGTCCTTTATTGTCGTGGGAGCTACCTTCATCAGCTACATGCTGATTGTGGTCGGACAGAAGAATCTCCGTCCCACCGTGGCGGGCATGTACAACTATATCCAACCACTTGTTGCCTGCATTGTTGCCGTTTGTTGGGGTATGGACTCTTTCAATTTCATCAAGGGCATGGCTGTTATCTTCATTTTCGGCGGTGTCTATCTGGTTACTTCGAGCCGGAGCAGGAAGGAACTGGAATCCTATAAGACAAATGGCAGCGAGAAAATCTGAAAGTATTCTTATTAAACGTTGTCACAATAAGTAGATATGCATAATGCCGGATTTGAAGATATTCCTTTCAAATTTCACTATTCCGGAAATTATAATGTAATCATAAACGATGCCCCCAAGGTGAGCATATTCATATATTCACCGCTATTCCTACTATGTGACGGAAGCAAATTGTAGTCGAGGAAGAAACGGATGCCGTAATGCTCTTTTGCCTTGAACGTCAATGAGACCCCGCTTCCCAAAGAAAAGCCGCCTCTTGCGGAAATCATACGGTCTGCCAGTTTCAGTTGGGGATAATGCACATAGCCGCCCAACAGCTTGCTGCCCAACAGCCAGCGCGACGACAACGGATAGGAGAAGTAGCTTCCTCCGCTAACCGATACCGCATCGAAAGTATTATTCTCCGCCCGGTCTTTATTGACTATTATAGAGGTATTGGAAACAGCAAACCGTCCCCCGGCACCAATATACGGATTGAAGAAATAGGCACCCTCCACACCTGCCGTGCTGCCTGACGAGGTGCTGAACTCCGTTTGCTCATCGATGTCATAACCGCTCAGAGGTATGTTCAAACCGAAGTACAGACTCACGAAGGAAGGCTTGTCCAACCGTTCGAACACGTTTTCATTGGCAAAGCGGGTAATTCCCTTTTCCTTAAATATCAGGTCGGCAAGGTAATAACCAATTTCTGTCGAGAGTATTCCTATGCCCGCGCCGGTCAGCACGTCACTCAGCCAATGCTTGTTATTTGCCATCCGCATAAGGCCGGTTACGGTGGCCATGCTGTATGCCCCGACACCGATCCACGGACTTTTATGTCCGTACTCCTTATTGAACATGGTAGCGGTCATAAATGCCGTGGCAGTATGTCCGGAAGGAAAAGAATGGCGGTTGGAACCATCCGGACGCTCTACGTTGGTCGTGCGTTTCAACGTGTTCACCACACTTCCCATAAGGATGGCGGAAAAAGCGTCGGAGACAATCATCCTGCCCCATGAACTGCGGCTTTGCACACCGGCGACTTTCATACCGAGCATTATCGCGGCAGGGGCATACTGCATATAGTCGTCCGCATGGCGGTCGAACCGGGGCATATAATCGTTGCGCAGACTCCGGAAATGGTCGTCCTCACTTTTTACAATCAGGCCTCCGACAACCAGCGGAACGCCGATGTATGTCATCTGATAGAAATGGGAAGACGAGAACCGGTCAAGTCTTCCGCTGAAATTGCTTGTTGCGGAGATACGTAAACTGTCCTTTCTCTCGGCAATCAGGCTGTCTGCCGAAGTCCGGGCCGACAAAAGGGTAAAGCTGTAAATGCCAACGATACATAGTACTATCTTTTTCATGCTGCCATAATCTTTTTGAATTACGGCAGCAAAGATATCAGGCGATTTTGGGGAAAGTTTGAAGATTTACCGGAATATCACCACAAACTGATGTTTTCCATCAGCATAGGCGTATAAAATCTTCCAGCCGTGATAATCGCATACTGCCTTGACAATGGAAAGCCCGAGACCGTTGCCCGTCGTCTTTTCCGAAGGACGATAGAAACGGTTGAATATCTGGTCTGCATCCAGTGCCGCGTCATCGGACGTATTGGATACCATCAGCCGGTTGTCCGACAAGAATACGGTTATCTCCCCACTCGTCTTATTGTGGCGCACGGCATTCACGACGAGGTTGTTTACCATGCTTTCCAACAGAGAACGGTTGGCCTTTATCGGCAAGGAAGCCGTTGAAAAGTTTTGCTTCAAGATCAATCCTCCGGAGAGACTTTCGAGATAGGGCTGAAGGTCTTTTATCACCGTTATGACATCGACGGACTCCGTACGGCTGAACTGGTTGTTCTCCATCTTGGCCAACAGAAGCAGGTTTCGGTTCAAACGCGACAAACGGCTGTTCATTTGGTATAAATCCTGTATGATGGCGGCTTGCCGTTCGGTTAGCTCCGGCTGTTGGAGCAACAGGTCGAGCTTGCTTTGGAATACAGCCAATGGCGTTTGTAGCTCATGTGAGGCATTTTCCGTAAACTCTTTCTGTAACCGGTAGCTGTGAAGACTGTCTGTCATCAACCTTTGCAGGGCGATATTTAGTCTTACAAATTCTTTGGTGTCACTTTCCGCTAATTGTGGACATACTCCGTTTTCCAGCTTGAAATGTTCTATCGCCTCCAGTGTTTTATCAAACGGTTGCCATAACCGGCCGGAGATAAAACGCATCGTCAGCACGATAGCCACGCCCAATACCGTAACGATAAGTGCAAACTGTATCATGATACCATGCAGGATATCCTCTTCAAGGTCGAGGGCCGGAACCGGTTTCCCTTGCTGTACGGCTTCGATAATATCTATTATGTCCTCGGCATAGAAACTCTTGGTCAGCCAATAAAACAGAGGGGTTGCCAGCAGCAGGAGTATTGCCACGCAAACGATGAACTGCGTGAGCGATTTGTACATCAGGCTCTTCTTTTTCATAGTTCCGTCCATTTATATCCCGTTCCATACACATTCTTAATGCAATCTTTACATCCCGCAGCGGCAAGTTTCGCTTTCAGGTTCTTGATGTGGGTATAGACAAAATCGTGATTGTCCATCATGTCCGCCATTTCGCCACTAAGATGTTCAGCCATGGCGCTCTTCGATATGACACGGTCTTTATTTCCAATAAAAAACAATAGCAGTTCGTATTCCGACTTGGTAAGTTCTATCGGCGTTTCATTCACTACAGCCGACTTGTTCAACAAATCAATCCGTACTCCATTGCTCTCCAAGATATTGTTTGCCGCGAACTCCTTACGGCGGATAATGGCATAGATGCGCATACTGAGTTCGGGCAGGTGAAAAGGTTTGGCAAGGTAGTCATCCGCACCTATCTCCAATCCTTTCACTTTATCACCCAGCGAGTCTTTGGCCGATACGATAATCACACCTACCGGGTTACGTTGCTTCCGGATGTCACGCAGGATGTCGAGACCGTTGCCACCGGGCAGCATCAGGTCGAGCAACACGCAATCGTACTCATACAGGTTTACCTTCATCTTGGCATCGTCATAGGTGAAAGCCTGTTCGCACAGATATTTTTCACTACTGAGGTAGGCTACGATGCTATCCGAAAGACTTCGTTCGTCTTCTATGATCAATATCTTCATACTTTTCTACTTTATTAACATTACAATACTGCCACCCGTAATGAGCAATGCCCCGATGATAACCCGCAGACTGGCCGGCTCTTTCAGAAACAGAAAGGAAAGGCAGATGGTAATCACCACGCTCAATTTATCTATCGGTGCCACACGCGACACATCCCCCACCTGCAATGCCTTGAAGTAGAACAGCCACGAGAGACCTGTGGCAGCACCGGACAGAATAAGGAATATCCATGTATGTCCGCTGATGCCTTTCACCCCAGCAGTATGGTTTCCGGCAAGAACGATTCCCCAAGTGATAAACAAGATGACTGACGTGCGGATAGCCGTAGCCAGATCCGAATTGATATCTTTTACCCCGATTTTAGCAAACACAGCCGTCAGTGCGGCAAAGAGGGCCGAAAGTAAAGCATAATATTTCCACATAAATTTCTATTTATCGCAAAATTAGTGATTTACTGTTATTTCATTTACTCTTTTTATAAATTAATAGCATGATACTGGGCAATACTAACAGCAGCAAGGGCAAGCCGACAATAAATCCGCCGATGACAGCTACCGCCAACGGTTGTTGCATCTGTGCGCCGAGGCCGATACCGAGTGCCAATGGCATCAGGGCAAGTACGGCGCCGATAGCCGTCATCAGTTTGGGACGGATGCGCAGGGCGATGGCGTAATCTACAGCTTCGGATACATCGCCACCCGTGCGGCGGTTCATTCGATATTGCCATACGGTGAAGATAGCATTCTCCGCAATGATGCCCACCACCATGATGATGCCTGTGTAGCTGCTTACATTGAGTGGAACGCCCGTCAACCACAAAGCCAGCAGACAGCCGCAGATACCCAGCACGGAGATAAACAGTACGGTAAGCGAGATGCGCCATTCGCGGAAAAGGAACATCAATACGGCGAACACCAGCAACACGGCGAGCGAGAGAATCATCATCAGTTCACGGAACGACTGTTGCTGTTCGGAATAGGCCCCTCCATAGGAGATGCTGTAGCCTGCCGGAAGATGAAGCTGCGCATCGAGAGACGTTTGCAAGTCTGCTATCGCACTGCCCAAATCCCGGTTCTCCAAGCGGGCGGTCAGGGTGATGTTACTCTTCAGGTCTTCACGTCTCTGCTCTATCTCCCCCGGAATGACACGAACGTCGCAGAAGAAGCCGAGCGGACGGGTGCTGCCATCGGGCAGGAATATGGGCTGCTGTTCCAGCCATTCGGGAGAGTTGTCTTCGAAGTCCGTGAAACGGAGCAGGATGCGGCGCATCTGCTCGCCTTCCTGAACGGAACCTATTTGCAGTCCGCCCGTCATGACTGCCTGTGCCGGGTTAGGCTCTATCATATTGGCAGGCTGACAAAGGGGAACACCGCCCGTATGTGCCGTGAGCTGTTCCTGAAAATCGATCAGCGAAATGCCGAATTGCGAAAGGCGTTCCTGATTCGGGGTGAAGACCAGTGAGGCTCCGGCGGGTATCAGTCCGTTGTCAATGTCCACAATGCCCGGTACGGCTTCCATGACCTTCTCCACCTGTGCTGCTATCTTCTGCAAGGTTTCGTAATCGTTTCCGAATATCTTCACTTCGACGGGTTGCGCGGTACTCATCAAGTCGCCCAAAAGGTCGGCAATCCGTTGCCCGAAGCCGATGGTCATCAACGGAACGGCTTGCAATATTTCCCGGCGCAAGTCGCTGATGACTTCGGGGGTACTCGTTTTCCGGTCTGTTTTCAGCTGAATCAGATAGTCGCCGAAATTGCTCGGTCGTGTCTTGAAGGACATGCCGAGCGCCGTACGGCGCGAGTAAGTCTCCACATCGGGATGTGCCATGATGATACGTTCCATCTGCCGGCAGAGGCGGTCGGTCTCCTCGATGTCCGTTCCTGCGGGAGAATGGTAGTCGAGCACGATGGTTCCTTCATCCAAATCGGGCAGAAAGCCCGAAGAGAGCTGGGAAGAAGCATACCAGCCGCCCAAACCTAAAAGCAGGACGAACCCGGCGGCAACCAGCGGTTTGCGATAGACGACGGTCAGGAAATGAACTTTCCGGATGGAGTTCTCCTCAAGCGTTTTCACGTCCAGGTCTTTCGGGCGCAGTTGTTTCTTATAGCCGATGACGAGGTGCAGCACAGGAAGCAGCAACCATGTGACGAGGAACGAGGCGACAAGCGTAAGCTGCATCGTGTCGGACAGTTCCTTGAAAAAGCTGCCTGCCAGCCCGCTCATCAGCCGGAACGGGAAGTGGATGACAATTGTCGAAAGGGAGGAAGCCACCATGGCGGGAAAAAGATTACGGATGGCATGGCGCACGACAGTGAAGCGGTCCATGCCGGGACGTTCTTCGTGCTCCCGGTAAATCTGTTCGATAACGACAATGGCATCATCGATAATCAATCCCACCGAAGCGGCCATCGCACCGAGCGACATGACATTGATGGTGATTCCTGCCAGATAACAGAGCAGGATGCTGAAAGCCACCGTAACGGGGATGGTCAGCATCACCACCAGACTCGACCGCCAGGAGCGAAGAAACAGCACCATCACGATGATGGCGAGGAACAATCCCTCGTAGATGGTTTTCAGTACGCTGTGGATGCTGTCGCCTACGAAGGCACTCTGATTGTAATAGGGCTTGAGTTCATAGCCTGCCGGAAGCTGCTGCCTTATCTCGTCCGCCTTGCTTTCCACCTGCTTCGCGAAATCGATCAGATTCACGCCCGGTTGCTTCACCAGATCGACAAGTACGGCATCATTGCCATCAGCATTGATTTTCAGAAACTCCTGCTGTTCCTGTATCTCGACAGTCGCTATATCGCCCAGACGGACAATGCGCTTGCCGTCGTTGCGGACAATCACATTCCGCAATTCTTCCATGTCGTTGATACGTGTATCGGTCAGCGTCAGATACAGGCGGTTATAGTCCGCCACGTTGCCGTTTCCCAATACATAATTCGTCTGTGCGAAAGCGGTCTTTATCTGTGCGGGAGTAATGCCGAGCGCCGTCATCTTCGCGGCATCGGGCTTCACGACGAACTCCTTCGCCTTGCCGCCGCGTACCACTACATTGCTGATACCATCTACTTGCGAGAACATGGGACGTACCACGAGGTTGCCCACATCGCGCAGGACAATGCGGCTGTGTGTCTTGCTCTCCAGCGTGAATCCATAGACCGGGAACAACGACTGGTTCATCGCCTCGGTGGAGATGACCGTACCGTCGGGCAGAAATCCCTTTATCTCATTGATACGGCTCTCCAGCTGGGTTTTCAAAGCATAGATATCCAGTCCCCACTTGAAGTAAACGTCTATCACGCAACTGCCCCGGCTGGTGCTGCTCTTGACGACCGTCGTACCCTGCACCTTCTTCACCGCGCTTTCCAAGGGTTTGGTGACGGTAATCATCATACGGTCTACGGGCTGCTGTCCGGCATCGGCTATCACCGTGATGCGGGGGAACAACACTTCGGGAAACAGGTTGGTCTGCATCTGCGTGTAGCACCACGCTCCGGCAAGCAGCAGAAGCAGCCCTACGAACAGGATAGGGCGGCTGTATAGCCGGTGAAGGCTTCGTTTCTGTATTGTGTTCATAAGGCGGCCTCCTCTTTCGTAACGACGACTTTCGCCCCGTCTTCCAGACCGTATCCACCCGTGAGGATAATGCGGTCTTGCGGTGACAAGGCATCCGATTTGATTTCGATTTCTGAAGCGTTGCTGTTGCCTACCTCAATGGGTACTCTGACTGCCGTACCATTATCTGCCAATTTCATCACCCAATGCTTCGTGAGCGTTTCATCACTTTGCACGGCGCTTTTGGGAAGTATCAAGCCTTTAGAAGAGGAATCGTTTTCTGTAAATACAGCCTTGACATTCATGCCTTCCGGCAAGAAAGGCGCTTTTGCCCGTGCAATTACCCGCTCCGATTGCGATACCATGTTCATTGTTACCAACGGGGCGTGGACGGTTGCCGTCAGCCGGGTTCCGTCGGGCAGTTCCAGCATACATTTGCTTCCGCTGTGCGCATACCGTTGCTGTTCGTAAGGGACATTAATTTCGAATACAAGGCTTCCGGCTTCGGCAACGGAGCAAAGCACAGCGCCTTCGGTGACATAACTTCCCGCCTGCTGCTGCACATCGAGAACAATACCGTCGCGTTCTACCTTTATGGGAATGACTGCATGGTTGCCATTTCCCAAAGCGTGCTGTTCTTTACTTTCTATCCGGTAAAGTACATCTCCGGCTTTCACCCTTGAACCGGGCTGTACAAGAACTTCCGTGATGAACGCCGGAATCGGGGCGCTGACCACCGACTTGTTCTGGTACATCGTAGTGGCTGATAATATGATTTCCTTCTCGATTTTGCCGAAAGCCGTATGAGTCAGCGTGACTGCCGTTCCGGGCTTCTCTTCCTGCATGTTTCCGTTAGATGTGCCTCTTTGCCCGCATCCGCCAAGGCTTACTATAAGCAATAATAAAACGATCTGATATTTCATGACTGTAATGATTTGATATTACCAATTCCAATAATTATAGGCGGCTATGACAAGCTGCTTGTTCGTGCGCAGCAGCAGGCGGTCTTTCTCCGTCTGAATCTTGCTGCGCAGCACGGTGATATAGTCCAGTACGGATACTTGCCCGGCATCCATTTCCCTGCCGTAATCGGACAGTACGGATTCGTATCCGGCAAGCTGGTTGTCCAAGGCCCTCTCTCTTTCGTCATACTTGACCAACTCGGAGAGGCATTGTTTGATTCTCATGTTCCGCTGATATTCGGAGTTCTCCTTGTAAGTCCGTATGGTGTTCTGTTGCCACCCAGCCTGACGTTCCTTCAGGCGCTTCTGCCTGCCGTCGAAAATGGTCCACGAGAATGTCACCCCTGCACTCAACCCGAAATGGCGATACCAGCCGGAAAAGTCACCGACTTGAAGACCGCCGTTTATGAACAGGTCGAGCTTGGGCTTGTATTGAAGGTTGAAGGAACGAAGGGCGACTGCCGTATTCAGGCTGTCTAACCGGTATTGCTCGGTAAAGAGGCTCGATTTCCCGTCGCTGCGCAACCGAACGGGCTGGCTTATATCCGACAATGCCACATCGGTCGTTTCATCGATGCCGCAGAGCAGATTCAGATCCATCAGATGGGTATGGTAATCCTGACGGGCGGCGGTATGCAATTCGGCATTAGCCTCTTGTTCAATCATCAGCAGGTTCAAATCCGACTGTTTAGATAGCCCGTTTGCGACTAACTTTCGAACGATTTCTATTCGGTGTTCGATGACCGTCCCGACAGAATCCGTAAAGTCTATCTGCGCCTTGTCAAGCAGGCAGAGCAGGTATTGCTCCGTTACGGAACGTTCCAGTTGGTGCTCTTCCATGCGGACACGGTTATTCGCCATATCCGTGTTAATCTTTGCCTGCTCTTGAGCTATCTTGTAGGAACTCCTACCCAAAAGGGGCTGCGTCCAAGTCGCTCCGGCATGGAAAGATCCACTGCTCTCTCCCAAATCGTAACCGTAGTAATCCGTAGCCGACCGCGCATTCCATTTGAAGGCGGTTCGTCCACCGTCCTTCGAGATAACCGGCACGAACAGATAGTCGCCGTTCAGCTCCAAACGGGAGTGTGTGTACATGGCTTTCAGCCGTTTAAGTTCCGCTTGTTCTATCTCCGTCTGATTCCGGTAATCCGTTATCAGCGGACTGTTCTCTTTGGCTGTTTCTATATAGTAATACAGAGAACATTCTTGTATCTTCTGCCCATACGAATACAGCCAAACTAAACTAAATGTAAGGGATAATAATAATCGGTTCATATTCTACTTTTAAGTTTTCGGCAAAAGTAGAACAGAACTTTGAAGAAATTTGGGAGAAAATGAAATTCAATGATATTCATATCTATATATTCGTTGCTTAGGCACTTATATCTCATACCGTATCCTTTCCGTAAAGAATGGAAAATCACCATATTTTCAACACTGCCAATGATTTTATAGAAAATCAATGCCTTTCGCAATTTAGATTAGACTTGTTACGATGAAAAATATAAAGGGTACTGTAATTGAGTGTCTAATAAAAGAAATTAAGAAGAAAGCAACTAATGGCCTTTTTAAAAAGGATTATATATATTGAATCTCTGTTCTTTATAAGTTTCTCTCTAAATAATTGGTGTATACTTTTAAATAAGTATTTAGGTAAATAAAAAATAAATGAGAATCATATTGCTTTCAATGATTTTTTGTACATTTGCGTTTAAGTTTAGGCGTTCTTTATACTTAATGCAAAATATGACTAATACGAGCAATTTGCTCGTTTCTAAATCGTTACCTATTGTAGAATATATGTTTTATAATCCATTGAATTTCAATCAGGAAATAGATTTTGAATATCTTGCAACGTGAGTCGTCAACCGTTTCTGTATTCCGCAAATATCGGCTATTTCCTTTAGGTAAGCATTCATCTTTTGGTTGCTCAGCACAGGCAGGAGCACATTTTTTGCTACGCAATCCGGTTGGTTAGAATACTTGTCTATCAGCTTGGGGGCAGGGGATATGACGGGGATGTTACACATCTGTTTTATTTTTTGGCAGGCATTCCGAATCCATAGATTATCCTCATTATCCCTTACAAGATGCTCCTTGCTAAGCTGCTGGACATCCGCAAAAGCCATGCCGGTCAGGCAGCAGAAAGCAAAGACATCCCGTACCTGCTCCAGCTGTTTGATATCGAAATCCTTATCCATCAGCCTGTCGAGTGCCTCCCCGTTTTTCAGCAGCGTCTGTCGCTTGATGTAAAACAACACACTCAGTGTACTACGTCTTTTTTCAACTCCCATACTTCTTGTATTTTTAGTGGTACAAAGTTAAATCGTATTGTTCCAAATCAGATTATGCAAAATATTGAGAATCAGCGAAAACAAAACTAAATCGTTGGACTTTTTTCTTCCCCGAAAAATCCAACGGATAAGCCAGTGCCAACTGCGTTATTCCGCTGCTTTTAGGTGTGGTGTTGGGCAAAAAGAAAAGTCCTAAAGTATAATACTTTAGGACTTTTCTTTTATTTTGCTTCATAAGAAAGCGGTGCGTACGGCTCTAAGCCCAAGATATTCAAATATAATCAACTGTTATCACATTTTCATAAGTAGCCGAATATTCGGGATTTTACGCTATTGGTTGGGTACAACCGTACCCAAATAGTAAAGCCATTTTCGGGTACTTTTTCGGGTTTTCTATTTTTTGCTATTGCCCTTTTCTTCTTCGGAAAAGGTATCAAATTTAGACATGTTTTCCTCTTTAACCGCATCCACTATTTTTATATACGGCTTCATTGCCTTGTAATCACTATGCCCCGTCCATTCCATAATAACATTAGTTGGAATACCCAACCTTATAGCATTGCAGATAAACGTCTTTCTTCCGCTATGCGTAGTAAGAAGTTCGCACTTCGGCAAAACATTTTCATAACGTTTGTTCCCCTTGAAAAACACTATTCTAACGGGTTCTTTTATTCCAGCCATTTCGGCAGCTTCTTTAAGGTATTCGTTCATTTTCGCATTGCTGATAACCGGAAGGGCTAACCCTTTGGGGAATTTGATGTTTTTGTATTTGTTAAGTATTTGAAGCGCGTATTTGTTCAGTTCTATATGCAAACGGTCTTCGGTTTTCAGAGTAACGATGGATATAAAAGGTTTGTTTGTTGTCCGTTTGACATCGCAGGGACGTAGCCGGGCTACATCGGAATAGCGCAACCCAGTAAAGCAGCAGAAGCAAAACACATCACGTACGCACGACAAAGAACTGCGGTTTTCCGGGAATTGATATTTTAGAAAGTGTTGCAGTTCTTCCCATGAAAGGAAGATAACTTCTTTGCAGTCTATCCCCTTGAAACGCGGTTTATATTGTTCATGCAAAAGCCCATTATAGTAGCCGTTATTACAAGCCCAACGGAGAAACCAACGTACATAACTCATATACTTGCTTACGGTCGTATTCATTTGCCCCGCATCTTGCAGGTATTTAACAAAGCCTTGTAAGTTTTCCTTCGTTAGTAGATTTAGTATTTGCTGTGGCATATATGCGTATAGATGCTTACGCAAACTGCTAAACTTCGTATAAGTAGCCGGAACCCAGTTATTAGCCGTACCAGCTTCTACTACAAATTTGTCGAAGACCGTGAAGAAGTCCGGCGTAACGTCCTTCTTCTTCCTTCCGGTTGCTTCATCAAAAGCTGCCTTAAATTCTTTCGCAGTTGGCGTTCTGCGGTTGTCAAGTTCAAACCGGGTTAGGACTTCTTCAACAATAGAAGAAAGGTTTGTTAGAGCGCGATTTATTTCGCCTGCCGTTTGGTTGAAACTATTCTTTGCGCCGACTTTCACGCAGGCGTTATTATTATCCCACTTTTCCGCGTCTATTACATAGCCGGAACGTAAATCTACACGAATACCAGCAAAAGACACCCGTAAGCGTATAGGCACGTTTTCCGTTAGCCTATCCCCTTCCGTTCGCGGCGATAATTGGTACTTAATAGAAAACTTCATTATTCGATAAGCATTTTACCGCGCCCGGTTATAAGCCAGCGTGAGGAAATAGGATAATTAACGACCAGCGAATAAATCGCTTCTACTTCTATATTCTTGTAGCGTGATTGGTAGCCGGGCTTCGGAGAAACGCCATAAGTAAGCCGCATTTCCCTATAACGTGGCGCACTCAAATCGTAAAGCGTACAAAACGCCTCCAACGCGCTAACCTTACCCAAACTAACAATCGCTTCAATAGCTTCAAAGAAACGACGGTTTATCCCATCGCTTATAGGCGAAGGTTTAGCTATTGTACGGGGCATAAATTCGCACGTTTAAGGTCAGACATCATTTTATTATATTCCCCTTCCGGTATTCGGGCACATTCATTCCCGGACAAATAGGCAGCTTCCAACGCGTCAAACACAACCGCTGGAATAAACGGGTACAAAGCCCGATTACTATAAAACTTATCTACATTTACTTCTACCATATAGCTAATAGTTATTTTTGTTGATTTTTCAATTTAAGCGCATTTCGTTCCAAAATGGTATAGTTGTAAGGCGAAAATAAAATAACGCGAAAATGGGCTTAAAATAGCCTTGTTTTCGTATCACTTTAATACGGCGATTGTATGATATTATTATCATATAAGTACGTGCGTGTGATACTATGTTATGGAAGCCTTTTTAGAATTTCGGAACTTTACGACCGAATACTAAACGGCATTTGCACATCCAGCACGTTCTACCGTTTGGGCATTGGCTTTTTTGTTTAATTCTGTAAGGCTTTCTATTGTACGCTGCTGGCTTTCTATAATTGAAAGCAAACGCGCCTTTTCGTTATTAGCTTCTTCCAGCAACTTAGCCAACAGTTCGGAAGAAGGCAACCCGCCCGTATTTTGCCGTTGTTCGCCTTCCTTCTTTCCGTCAGACAACAACATTTCCCCCTGACCCAACAAAAGCCAAAGCGGATTAAGTTCCGGGAAGTGTATGCTAATAGCTTGCATTTTATCCGGTTGAATAGACTTTTTTATAGACATAACATAAGAGGAAGACACGCCAATGCGCCTGCAAAATTCCCTTTCGCTAATATTCAGCGTATCTATAAATTGTTTAAGTCGCTCTTTTACACTTGTTTCCATAAACGTAACTGTTTCTAAAAGTTAAAAATCAGCTTTCAGCTAAAAATATGAACACTTTTAGTTTGCATATTGTATGCTTTTACTATACATTTGCATTGTGTTAGTTGTTCAGTTGCAAAGGTAAGCAAAAAGCGAACACTTAGCAATGACAAAAACACGCTAATTTACAGAAATTTATAAAAGCTATATGATACATACAAGTAAATTCATTAACAGGAACTTCCGCATTAAAGTAAGCGGAATAGACAACGAAGGCAACCGTATTAACAAGCTGGTAGGCGTAAGCGGACTTCTGAAATTGATTGGCGAAACTTTAGCCGATAAGTTTGTAACACGTGCTTTGAAAGCCGGATTAGACAAAGTTAAGTGCTGCCTGCGTAGAGGGCTTCGCATTACTTTCTATGTAAAATAACATAACATTCAGCTATATGGAGAAAGATTTTGAAAGCATTAGAAGCAAGGTTCAGAAACTACAAGCCCTTGCGGAACGCGGTGAGAAAGGCGAAGCCCTGAACGCAAAGCGTTTGTTAGACCAACTATTAGCTAAATACGGAGTTTCGTTGGAAGAAATAGTAGAAGCACAGGAAGAAAAACAGCAGTACACCTTCAACGTAAAGGAAAACGGGTACGGATTTACTTTGTTTACCCAGTGCTATTTCAACGTTACAAACGAAATACGGATGAGATACCGCCAGCGCAGAAGATACGTTACCGTTGAATTAACCAAAATGCAGTACGTAGAATTGCAGGCTTTGTACGATTGGCACTACAAACAGCTTACAAAGGACATGAAGCGGATGCAAAAGGAGTTTACGGAAGCGTACATACAAAAGCATAGGCTATTTGGCAAGCATAGTGACGACAACAACGAAGAAGAACGGGAATTAAGCCCGGAAGACCTGCAAAGACTTTTGCGTATGCTTAACTACATGGATAGCATGGAAGATACCAGCTATTACAAGCAGATAGGTAACGCTTCTTCTTCCGATTAACGTATTACCTTAATACAAATCAGAGGAACTATATATAAGCCAGCGGAAAAGGAATCCCCTTTGTAAAGGCTATAAACCGATGACTGCGGAAACAGACCGCGCGCGGGACGCTACGGGCGTACGAAGGGCGAACCTTCCCCCGCGCACTATGAATTTTAAATTTTACAATTATGGTAGTAACAACAGAAAATAAGAAAAAAAGCAGGGGCTTCCTTAGCGGGTTGAACCAATTACGAGTAGGCGATTACAAAATAGCGGTAACGGAAATAAAAGCTGCTTTGGGCATAAATAACCGGAATAGCTTCTACGCATACCGGGACGGAAAGATAGAGCCTAAAGTAACGCAGGCTAAAGCCGTAGAAGGCGTATTCAACAAATACGGTATAACAGCCAATATTTGGGACGTATGAGGTTAAAGGTAGAACTAAGTAGACGGGAAACCGAGGTAGCGCACTTGCTGGCGTGGGGAGCTTCCAAGAAAGAAGTAGCGGACATACTGTTTATTTCGACCCGCACAGTAGAGAATACAGCCCGGAACATCTACGCGAAAGTAGGTATACAGAAGGCTACGGAACTTTGCGTTTGGTGGTTCTGCACAAAACATAATGTTCCGGTAAGCCTTGACCCGTTGAAACGTACATTCGTAGCGGTAGCCCTTCTTCTAATTATACTCCCGAAGGAACTTACCGGAAACGGCGATTTTTTCAGAGTAGGAAGACGCGCGCAGATAACACGGATTGCCAAAACGACGGGAAGACGCAAAGGCGAAAACGATTATAACCCTTTTGAAGTTTGCAGTTATGACTAAGATTTTTAAAGCCCTCGGCATTGAATTTACGAAGCCGCTAAAGTGGTATAACTGGCTTACCCTTGCTTGGGTCGCCGTTTCCTTTATTCTTCTAAGCATTGACACCGAAACCGCGCCTATATGGGCGGTATTCCTTGTAGTCGCGAATTTCGCCCTTTCGATAAAGGTAGCGGCAAAGACAGTGCCGGACATTAAAGACGACGAAAACAGTTAGACTATGGATGCTAAGAAAAGAATTATAGACCTTACGCTCGGCGAATTTCTGGACGCGATAGGCGAACGTATGGAAGTTTCAGCACAGAAACCGGAAAAGCCCAAATCGGCAAAGCGTTACGTGTACGGCTTGAAAGGGCTTGCAATGCTGTTGGGTTGTTCCAAGACAACCGCAGCGCGGTTGAAGGCTTCCGGACGGATTGATGAAGCGATAACGCAAGTAGGCGCGCTACTGATTATTGACGCTGATTTAGCGTTAAAGCTGGCAGCGGACAACAAAAAGAAATAACTTTTTAAAACACAGCTATATGATTAATAATATTTGGATTAACATTCCCGGCTTTTCTAAATACGAAATAAATAGGGAAAGCAGGCAGATACGAAGCTACTGCCGGGGAGTAGAACCGCGTATATTGAAACCATGCAATAACGCATTGATATTAAAGGCGGATAACGGGGAAAAATACACCGGAAGCCTTAAACGTTTCCTCTATTCGGCGGAAAAGAACATAGACCCGCGCGAGATTAGCCGAAAATACTGTATAGTTGAAACAACCAGCGGGCAGGTGGAACTAATAGACCGTAATACATTCCAAGAACGGATTAGGGAACGTTTGAGAAAGAAAACAAGCGTTTCCAACATACAAGAAGAATATTTGAATGCCATCCAATTTTGCGCGATTGTGTTGCAGGCATACCGAACGGGTGATTTTTCAATGGTAATAACCGAGATTGAAAGCCGTAAAGCAAAAGTTACGGAATACATCATCCGGCACAGAATAGCAGTACAGCCGGAACGCGTACGGGAAGTTTGGGAAACCGTCTTAGACGTAGCTCTAAACTGCATCATAGAGAAGCGCACCTACATAGTAAATCTTACGGGCTACTTGAACAGCATAGCGCGCTCCTATGCAGCCCAAAAGAAAAAATTAGAGAAAATAACCGTAAATCTTGACGCGGGATTTTATTCACTTCAAAAATATCAGTAATATGAGCAAAAAAGCAATCATCAAACGTTTAAGCCTTGCTAATTTCAAAGGCTTGCGTAACGTCGTTATAGACTTTAACGACACAGTTACAACCATAAGCGGACGGAACGGTACGGGAAAAACTACCGTAATGGATGCTTTTACATGGCTTCTTTGGGGCAAAGACAGCGAAGGGAATGTAGATAGCAAATTCGGAATTAAGACCAACGACGCGGAAGGCAATTTTATTCCCGACCTTGAACACGAAGTAGCCGGAACGTTAGAAATAATAGATACCGAAACGGGAAGCGTTGAAACCGTAGAACTTCGCCGCGTATTGGTTGAAGAATGGAAAACAGAGAAGGGAAAGACGGAAAGGAAGTTAAAGGGACACCATACCGACTACTTCTATAACGGAGTCCCATTAAAAACAAAAGGCGAATACGACGAACGTATAAACGCGATTATACCCGAAGCCGTTTTCAAGATGATTACCAACCCCTACTATCTCCTTTCCCTTCATTGGACGGCACAACGTGAAATGCTTTTGCAGATTGCCGGGGGAGTAAGCTACGAAGACATAGCGAAGGGCAATACAGCCTTTGCCACTTTGATAGAACAGCTTAGCGGGAAAACCGTAGAAGACTATAAACGCGAGATTTCAGCGCAAAAGGAGAAGATAACGAAGGAACTGGAAAAGATACCTACACGTATTGACGAAATAACGCGCGCTACCCCGCTGACACCGGATTATGACGCCCTTAATACCGAGAAGGAACAGCTTACAAAAGAATTGAACGACATAGACGAAGCCGCCGCATCAGCAGCGGAAGCCAACCGTATCGCCTATGAAGCTGCCGCTAAGGTACAAACCGCCATAAATGACAAACGTAGCAGCCAGCACGCTTTAGTATTTAAGGCAAAGGAAACGGCAAGGAACGAAGCGTTCAAAAAGAACGAAACCTACAATAATGCCGACCGCAAGTTACAGCAGGTTATAAACGACGAACGCAGCGAAGCCAGCCGTTACCGTAGCGAATACGACCGTTTGACGAACGAGAAGAAACGGACGCAAAGCACGATAGAAGGCTACAAGCAAATGCAGAACGAACTACGCAAAAGATGGTACAAAGTAAACGCCGAAGAATTTACCGCTACGGAAAGCCTTGTTTGCCCGTTGTTCAAGCACGCTTGTGCCGACCCGGTAGCATTAGCAAAATATAATACCGACCGGGAAGCCGCTCGCGAAAAATTCTATGCAGACCGGGAAGAACGCCTTAACAAGATTAATACGGACGGTCAGCGATTAAACGAAATGATAACATCGCAGGAAGAAGAAGCCAACCGGATAGACAAAGCGTTAGCTGAATTGGAAGCCAGCCACACTACCGCCGTAACAAAGGCGAAAGAAGACCGCGAAGCGTTGCAAAAGGTTTTGAATGATAATCCACGCGTAAATACCGAACCGGATATTAACGGAGAAGACCTCCCGGAATGGGTTGCACTTGAAAAAGAAATAAAGGAACTTTCCGAACAGCTTCCAGCCTTCAACGCAGAAGACGCGGCAAGCAGAACAGAGATACGCCAACGGAAAGCCAACCTTACCGCCCGGCTTGATGAAGTAAAGCGTAAGCTAAACCTTCGCACCATTATAGAAGCCAACGAAAAGCGCATAGCCGAACTAAACGGGGAAGCCGCAAAATTGGCGCAGGAACGCGCCGAAATACAAGGATGCGAAATAGTAATAGCCGATTTGATAAAAGCCCGTATGACGGAAGTGGAACGCCGCGTAAACGGATTGTTTAGCCGGGTTCAGTTCAAGATGTACAAAACGCTCGTAAACGGCGAAAAAGAACCGGATTGCATTTGCCTTATTGACGGGGTAAAATACGCGGATAAGAACCAAGCCGGGAAAGTTAATGCCGGGCTTGACATAATAAACACCCTTTGCACATTCCACAACGTTAGCGCGCCTATTTTCGTGGATAACGCAGAAAGTATTAACGAGTTTATCCCGGTTGTTAGCCAGCTTATAAAGTTGGTAGTAACTACCGAAGACTTCAAAGTAGAATAACAGAACATTATTAACCATTTTAATAAACAAATTTATGGATACATCAAAGAAAATCACGTCCTACGAAGACGCTTGTAAAGTTTTGAACATTCAACCGATTAACGAAGAAGTGTTTAACGCTTTCCCGAAGGAAGACCAAAGAAGTATGTTAGCCTACCACAAGCTGACTGTAATAACCCGCGCGCTTAATAACGGCTGGAAACCGAATTGGGACGACCAAAACGAATGGAAGTATTACCCGCTATTCCGCTATGTAAATGCCGGGCTTTCGTGCGCGAATACGAATAACGCGGCTTCGAGTACGAATGCGAATATCGGCTCTCGGCTTTGCTTTCCCACGTCCGCGCTCGCGAAATACGCAGCCGAACACTTTGCGGACTTGTACCGTGACTATTATTGCTTTGCTTCGGAAAACGGAGAAACGCAACAAGCGGAAAGCAGCCAAGAAGAACCCCAAAGCGACTTTTTGAAGACCACCACAGAAGTAATGCAAAAGCATTTAGTACCATTCTGTAACGGAAGCAGTTCACGCGGTCTTATCGTAGTAGGTTGCGACACTGATACGAAGGATAAAAATGGCGAAGGAAGTACCGGAGTAATGGTAGGTTTTTGCGGAAATTATGGAGCCATAATAAAGGGATTGAAAGAACTTCTTACCGGAAAGCATTCCGCGCCGATAGTAGAACGAGCAACCCGCGAAATAGCTTTTGAAAAGATGATTAAAGGTGGTGGAATAGACGACTTTTTAAAGGACATAATGAACAACAATTAACTAACGATAGTATGAATACCAACACTTTACCCGCTACCGTATTGGCAGCAAAAGAAAAGTTTGAATTAGCATGCAAAGACGCTTCGGCTTTGCAGATAGTAAGCAACTTCGGTGCGGCATTTACAGCCGTAAACGTAATAGCACTTCTTCGCGAAGCCATGACCGATGAAGTAATGGATAAGGTTTTCATGCCTTTGATGAACACGAAAATAGGATTTCTTACAGACCGAAACGGGCGTGCAAGAAGCGGCGGGCGCGCCCCGCTTCCTCTTTACACCCGTGACATAGTGCGCGATTGCATCATAGACGCGGTTACTATCGGCTTGCTTCCGACCGGAAACCAGTTCAATATAATAGCCGAAAGGATGTACCCCACTAAGGAAGGTTATACTTCGCTTCTTCGCAAGCTGGGCGTAAAATACTTCATTGATACCTCATACGACAAGGGGCAAACGCAGAACTTCGCCGAAATACCCTGCAAAATAAACTATGAGTATAACGGAGAGAAAAACGGCTTTAGCATTATTGCAACCGTAAAGAAGGATGATTACAGCAGTCACGACCAACTGCGCGGAAAAGCCGAAAGGAAGGCTAAGAAAGCCCTATACGAGTATATTACGGGGTGCGACTTCGGCGATGCAGACGAACAGAGCAGCGTACCGATAGTGGATGCGGTAGCCGAAGAAATAAAGGAAGAAGCGAATGCCGCGCCTACTATTGGAGTTATCGACGGGCAACCCATACAAGCCCAGCAGGGACAAACGGCTAAAAGCGAGCCAGATGACCCGCCGCAAGCACGGGAAGGTCGCGGAAGTAATAACGCTAAACCATTGTTCTAAATATGGAATTAACCGTATTAGGTTCAAGTTCAGAGGGTAACGCCTACGTTTTGCAAAACGCGGGCGAAGCCCTTCTACTTGAAGCTGGAATACCATTCAAAAAGGTATTAGCAGCGTTGGGCAACAACGTAAAGAAAATAGTAGGCTGCCTCATTACCCATGAACATGGCGACCATGCCGGGCGTATTAACGAAGTTTTAAACTACGTTGTTCCGGTTTACGCTTCCAAAGGCACGATAGAAGCCGCTAAGATTAATTCTTACTGGCGACCGACCCACATAAGGATGGAAAACGGAAGTTACCAGCATTTACGGCTGGGCGGTTTTACTATCATTCCCTTTCCCACGAAGCACGACAGCCGCGAACCGTTGGGCTTCTACGTCTGGCATGAAGAAACGGGCGGCGTATTGTTTGCTACCGATACTTTCTATTTGCCTTGCACATTTGCCGGGTTGAACAACATATTAATTGAATGCAACTACGACCCGGATATATTGGAACGCAATGTAACAGAAGGTTATATACCGGAAGTATTGAAAGAACGAGTACGGAGAAGCCATTTAAGCTACTATACTTGTTTGGACGCGTTGAAGGCTAACGACCTAACACGGGTTAATAACATAGTATTGATACATATAAGCGAAGGGAACGGCGACGCGGTAGCCTTCCGGGACGGAATAGCAAAAGCCACCGGAAAAACGGTACACGTTGCAAAACCCGGACTACGGATTAGTTTCAACAAAACACCTTTTTAATTGCAAGTACTATGATTAAAGGGTTTTCAGAAGAAACGCAACCGCTGACAGAATACGAAAGGAAAGTAATCCTTCCGATTATTCTTGAAGGCTTGAAAACCAAGATAGGCAAAGCCAACGCGGTAACGAATAAGTATATTATTTCCCGGTTACGTGACAGCTACAAGATAGACGTGGCACGGCTAAGGAAGATAATAAACCACATTCGTACAAATGACCTTCTACCGGGACTTATAGCGACTTCCGAAGGCTATTTCTTGGCTACGACCGAAAGCGAACTTTTGGAGTACGAAGAAAGCCTAAAAGGACGTGAGGAAGCTATAAAAGCGGTACGGTTGAGCATAGCAAGACAAAGGCGCATCCTTTATGAAGATGCGCACAAGCCCAAGCAGGGAACATTATTTTAATATTTATTTTTAATTGACATGAAAAAGATTTGTTTATACAGAAAAGAAAACGAAAACGATAGTTTGCGTTTGCAAGGTAGATATGACGGTATAGAAGAAGCGCAGGACGCTGTAAAGGAACTTACCGAAAGTGAAGGAAACGGTACTATTTTCGATTACTTCTACAAGGAAGAAGATTACGAGGAAATAACCGACCGGATAAAGACCTACGAGGACGCATGTAAAGTATTGGGAGTAGAGCCGATAAACGAACAAAACGCGAAGGCGCAAGGGTTCAGACCGGACGAAATAGCACGCCGCAAATTGGAAACTATTGCCGCAGCACTTAACGAAGGCTGGAAACCGGATTGGAACAATACCGACCAATACAAATACTACCCTTACTTCTATATACAAGAAAACGCGAAAGGCAAAGGTTCTGCCGGGCTTTCGTGCGCGCATACGTCTAACGCGGCTTCGGTTACGACTGCGTTTGTCGGCTCTCGGCTTTGCTTCTACGCTTCACGTTTGGCACGGTACGCGGGCAACCAATTTACAGACTTATACGAACAAATTTTAATTGAGAAGCTATGACAAAGCAGGAATTAGTGAACTCGGTAGCGGAACAGACCGGATTAAACGGCTACCAAGTAAAGGAAGTATTAGAACGTACATTTGATGTTATTCGGGACGAAGTGACGGGCGGCGATGCGGTAACTATTCGCGGCTTCGGTACTTTTCAAACGAAGCAACGCAAGGCGAAACCAGCCCGGAACATAAATACGGGCGAAACCATATTAGTTCCAGCCCGCAAGGTTGTTGTTTTCAAACCGTCAAAGGACTTTAACGCGGATAAGCTATGAAGCAGAACGAAAAAATACAGACCCGGAAAGACGAAGTACGCTTCAAAACTTCGGACATACGCCGGATAATAGGGAAATACTTGGCAGCAAACGTTTTGCGTACATGGAACGAGGATTTTGTGGACGACGAAACGGGCGAAGTTGTAACCATTGAACGCAACGAAATTTTGTTTGAGCGCGGGAAGTATATAGATAACGATTTGGCGACCGAAATAAATTTCTACTTGCAAAGCAATGACGTAAAGGAAGTAGAAGTAAGTAACCAGCGAAGGCTCGCTTACGAAAACAAGCGAACCAGTCTTTACCCGTTCAAGATTTCCGCTACCATTGGCGGCAAGCGGCATAACTTTATATTGCAGGCGCAAAACATAGTCAAAGCCTATGAGGTTGCGACCGACTATATAGAGCTGAATTTTACCCAACCGTTCGACATCGTTGGCATAAAGTTGATGGATAGGGTTATAATCCTTAACGACCGACTGCGGAAGCACGTGGAAGCGCAGGAAGGAGCAAACGAGGAAGGCGAAGAAAGCAACGACGGGGAAGAACAGCGCAATGACACGAAGTATTATAAGGTTGAAGCCGACGTAGCAATACAATCGGAAGACGAAGAAGAACCGAATAAGCAGAACTACGATTTTGTTGTAAAGACGCGCGACGTAGATACGGCTAAGGTAGTCATTACCGCATGGATAAACAGCAGGATAAAAGAACGCATAGAGAAAGAAAACGACGAATGCAAAGTAGTGGATATTTCCATACTTGCGGCTTCGCCTTTCGCTTGCAATGCGATTGTAGAAAAAGCCTTCTGTTTGGCATATAAAGACCAAGAAGAAAGTTATTAACTAACCGGGGCGCGCCTTCGGGCGTGCCCCTTAAATATATCTATCATGGGCGATAAAAATTCATTCGTATTATATATGGATTTGCTTTCAGTGCTTGATGAACTCGATGATGAAGAAACGGCTATGTTGTTCCGCGCGATTAGAGCCTACAACCAATTAGAAAGCGAAAACGAGGCTATACGGACGAAGGCGGTGGAAGATTTGGAAGCAATGACGGCAAACAAAACCGTTAGGATAGCATTTGCACCCATCCGAAAACGTCTTGAAGCTGATAACAAGCGTTACGCGGAAACAGTGCAGTTGAATAAAGCTAACGGCAAATTAGGGGGTGCACCTAAAGGTAATCAGAACGCACGAAAGAAGAAAAAGAATACGGAAACCGAGGAAACAAGCCAAAACAACCCAAACAACCGGGCGGTTGATTTTTCAACCGAAACAACCGAAGGGTTGAAAAAACAAGCGAAAACAACCGAAAACAACATTGATATGATATGTAATGATATTGATATGATTAATAAATATCCTTCTCCTGCTCTTCTTGATGGTGTGCGCGAGAGAGAAAGCACAAACGGCAAGGAAACCGAAAACCGTAAGTTCCTAACCGAATTTTTCAGCGAAAACAAAAGGGCGCAGATAGAAACCATTTGCATGCAACTTTATGTCACTCCCGAACGATTGCGCAAGGAAGCCGAAGAAGTTATAGATGAATGGGAACTAACCGGAGATACCCACATAAATTATACCGAATGGGCGCGGCATTTGATTAATCATCTAAGAATTAAAATAAGGAAAGACAATGGGAACAACAGAGAACAAAAAGCAGGAGCAACCGATACAACGAATAGATATAGCGGCATTTGCGAACCTACTACGCAAAAGAAGCCCCGCCGTAGCACGCTTTAGGATTGACCGTTATACGCAGGACGTACCCGCCATGCTACGCGAATGTTACCGTTTCCAAGTTGAAAACCGGGGTTATACCTACCAAGAAGACGAAGCGACAAGGCAACACCTTACAATGGCGGCGCGTTGGCTTGTTGGCGAAAGCATGAAACCGGGGTTATTCATGTACGGAACACCCGGATGCGGAAAGACAACATTAGCGCGTGCAATTTCCCAGCTAATAAACACGATTTACCACAGCGATATATCGTTTGAGCGTAAAGGTGTTTCCTTTATTCCAGCTTCCGCACTTACAGAAGCAGCAAAAGGCGAAAAGCAGGAACTTTTAGCGGATTTGAAGAATACCGAGCTTCTTTGCATTGATGACGTAGGGACAGAACCAGCAAGCCTAAAGGTTTGGGGAAACGAGGTTAGCCCGTTGGTAGATTTGCTATACCATCGTTACGACCGCCAGCTATTTACGATTATAACCTCAAACTTGGAAGGCGACGAAGATATAGCCAAGCGTTACGGGGTTCGCGTAGCCGACCGATTTATAGAGATGTTCGACCTTATAGGCTTCGATAATTCAAGTTACCGACCAAGACTAACAAGGCTAACATCGCGATAGGCGTACAAATGAACCACGATTTTCAACTATCGTATTTCAGACAGTAAGATGTAAGGGAAACAATATAATAACGCCTTAACGGGCAAAAAAACATAGAAGACATGAAGAAGCACAAAGTTTATATTTCGGGACAGATAACCGGACTTCCGGTAGCTGAATACGTGGAAAGGTTCAGCAAGGCGGAAGCGGAACTTATGGCAAAGGGTTACGAGGTTGTAAACCCATTGCGGTACGAATTAAAGCCGGGTTCGCGCTGGCACGAACAAATGAAGGTGGATATTCGCCTTTTGCTTGATTGCGACGCGATTTATATGCTTTCTAATTGGGAACGCAGCACGGGCGCAGGGCTGGAACTGTACATAGCCGAAGGTTTGGGACTGATTATAAACTATGAGAAACCACCCAAACACCGGGATATAAAGACGGCTATACTTACAGCTATGGGGGTTAGCTTCGCTTCCATTTCAGAAGACAGCCGTAACCGCTGGCACGTTTACGCCCGGATGATTTACGCGCATCATTGCAAAAAACGCGGCGAGAATACCCAACGTATAGCGGAAGAAACCTTACACGACCAAAGTACGATATGTTATTACCTTCGGCGGTACGATAGCGAATACAAGTATAACAAAGAGTTTCGCGCAGCAGCCGAAAAGGTTGCTACCCTATTGAGTAAAAAGTTAAGTGTTCCAAAAGACGTATTAAAATAAGACGGTTTTTCGCTATGAGATTTGCACTAAGAAATAAAAGCAAGCTAATAAAGGCTTTCGGGGAAGACTACTATAAGCTATTGATGAGTAGCTTAACAGCCTTCGCTAAAAGCAACCGGGAAATAGCCGCCTATACCGTTGAAGGGTACACTTACGAATTTATAAACATTCCCAACGTTCAACCGAACGCAGATAGTAATTTTCAATTTGCGATAGTAGGAAAGATGTACGACGTGATACACGTAGCCTATTATAGCGCAATAGGATAAGAAAGACGGCATGGAGCAACTGACATTTGATTTTATTGAGGAAATAGTACCTATACCGGATTGTAGCTTTTTGATGGACGTAACCGGGTTAAGAACCCCTACCGAGGTTGCAAACGAAATGGTAAGGGAAGCACAAGTTTGGCAAGAAAATAATCCGGGAAAAGACGTGATGGACGTTATAACCCCGGAATGGCAAGAATATATTAACCATAAAATTAAACATTTATGTTAGCAGTAACAGTAATAGGAAACATCGGCAACGATGCAGAAATTAAAGAGTTCAACGGGCAAAAGTTTATTGCTTTCAACGTTGCGAGTACAGAACGCTATAAAGACGGACAGGGCAACCAGCACAGCCGGACAACGTGGGTTAGCTGCCTAAAGCCCGGCGAAAGTTCCGTAGTAAGTTATTTGAAGAAGGGAACGCAGGTATATGTACGCGGTAGCCTTTCCGTTAAAACATTCAATTCCGGGAACGGAGTACAAGCGGGTGTTAATTGCCTTGTGCGTGAACTTCAACTATTAGGCAGTAAGCAGGAAACACAAAACGAGCAGCAACAGCCAGCTACTACCAGCACGCCGCCAACCTATACCCCGGCGGGAAGTGCGTCGCCGTTTCCACCAGAAAACGAAAAAGATGATCTTCCTTTTTAAAAATATTCAGCTAACAGAAAAATGAATAGAAAAGAAGAAATAAAAAGATTGCCTTTTGTCGTTTCAGCCTATAAGCAAATTTACCGTTCTGAAAGTTGTTGCGGGATTTGTAATTTGCCTTGGTCGGTTTGCAGTCGTGAACATATAGACATTACCGATAAATACGGGGTGTTCTACGTTTGCCCATATTGTTGGGAAAACAACGATTTACAGACTATTTTAAAAGCGACGACACAAGGTTATTTAAGTCAGTTCCATTCATGCTCTACAGATGAAGATAAGGCGCATTTTCTTGAAGAACATAAGCTGGTTGATATATTGATGAAAACAGAACAGAAATATATATCAACCCATTCTGAAAAACAAGAAAAATAAAGAACTATACAAACTTTAAAAGTAGTAAGACAATGAAACCAAAAAAATTTCAAGAAGCAAACGTAGTTTACGGCGAGGGACAACCCGAATACAAGCCATTGCCAGCACATAAAACGAAAGAAGGGCAGGCTATTTTCTGTTTTGAATTAGACGAAGCGGAACGAAAAAAAATAGCCAAAACGGGCGAATTATGGGTAAGCCTTCTAACCTTCAACCAACCGCTGCAACCCATTTTTATAACTATAAACAAGTCGGATTTATTCATACAGCCCGACGCAACCCAACAGACCGATAATGAAAGCAGTAGTATTATTAAGTAAGAAGTTCTTCCCGGCACATTTCCGGGCAGGCGAAGCAACCGATTTTAAGGCGAAGGTTCTTAACGGTCAAAAGCGGCACACATGCCGATGCAATTATGAGTATTGGAAGAAAAAAATAACCGCCTTGCAGGAAAAAAGCGGTACGTTATGCCTACGACAATGGGCAGACAAACCGTATAGAAGCCCGCAGGAAAGTATTTTAGAAGTTCCGGCTAACATGTGCATAGTTCAGCCTTTGATATTACGAAGGAACGGTTTAAACTTTACCGCAGAAGTTGAAGGACACCCGGTTAAGTTGGAAGATTTGGCGCGTAACGACGGGCTGACACCTTCGGAATTTGCAGCATGGTTTATCCCGGTATTCGATAAGGCGCAGGAAAACGCGCTAACCTTTGCTATTATTCAATTTACAACGTTCAGATATTAGCTTATGGCACAAGAAAAAGGTATCGGCGAAAGTTGGGAGGAAATTGTAAAAGCATACGCAAAGGCAGAACGGGAATTAGGCATAAAAGTGTATTGTGTACTTTGTATTTGCAAGAAGGTAAACGGCAAAGAAGTTGTATTACACCGTTACGACCTACCCCGCGAAATCTTACAGCGGCGACGGTGGGTTATAAATTGGCGCATGGCTAAATTAACGTGTACAGACCCGCGAGCACATATATATGAGACATTGTCTTTTTATGATAAAACAAGCGGAGAAACATACGGCTTTAATTCCGATTTATCAAGACTAACCGCATTGAAGGGGCGAATAACCTTACAAGAAAATAGGATAAAAGACTACATCGAAGCAAACAAAGGTAATTTGTTCTTTGACGAAACCAACGACCCGCAGTTAGTTAAAGTTCGGAGAAAGCTGGAGCGTGCGAGAAAGAACGTAGCCGATGCAGAAGCGAGATTAAGAACAAAGGTGGAACAAAAAATAGCAGGGAAATGAAAGTAAACGGTAACGGTTTGGTAGAGATATACGGCGAAAAGACCAAAGAACGCGGCTTTTTCTGCATGAAGTTGTTAGCCTTCCTAAACACAGAAGCAGAACCGGGAACGGAAGCCTATGCGGAACTTTGGGAGCAACGATTTGACGAAGCCAAGTTAGGGGCTTGCGCCTATCGGAACAAATGTCCGATTTACGCAAGAACCGCGAAGAAGGGAATACAACAAAATTTATTTGCACAGTTATGACCCCAAAGGAGTTTTACGACAAAGTTGTAGAGATGCGGAAGGCACAAAAAGAATACTTCCGTTTCCGCGCACCTTCCGCGCTAAGCAAATCGAAGCAATTAGAAGCCGAAATAGACACGGAAATAAAGCGGGTAGAACAACTTCTAAGCGAGAAGGAAAAAGCCCGGCAAACTTCGCTTTTCGGGGCTTTTGACGAAGATTTATTAAACCGTAGTAGTAACGATTAAAGGCTATTCGATGAAAAGTTACCAATTTGAGGAAATAACATTCTGGCTTTCGCTTATTGCGTGCTTGTTGGCTCACGAAGCAAAAATAGATTGGCTTACAAGAATACTTATAGTAGTCAGCATAGCAAATTTTGCCAGCGCAATAGTGACGGCTTGGATTGATGTAAAACGTAAAAATAAAAATTAGCATTATGGTTAATGTAGAGATTGACGCGCGTATATTGGAAGATAAGAAGTTCAATACGCAGGTAGAAAACATTATAACAGAAACAAGAGAAGCCCGCAGAAATGTACAGATAGGCGGGGCACAGTTAAAATCTTCCCCGGTTATTCGGTTGATGGACGAAGGCAACCTTTCGCTTTCCTTCATCCTTTCGGAGTTCCCGAAGATAGCCAACAAGGAAAGCCAACTATCACGCGGGCAACGCGATGTAGTGGCGAACATTGTTTTTGAAGCCGCCCGACGGGTTGTTTTCCTTAACCAGCAGGAACGCGCCCGAAAAGCAGCGGAAAAGGCTAACGAAAAAGCGGCGGGAAATGACATTTGAGGAAATGAAGGCGATAGCCAATAAGACTACTACCCGGAAAAAGTCCAGGCATATAGAAAGCCAAATACAACAAAGTTGCGTTAAGTGGTTCCGTTTGCAGTTCCCGGAAATTGGATTACTACTTTTTGCAGTACCCAACGGCGGAGCGCGGAACAAACGGGAAGCCGGGATATTGAAGGGCGAAGGTGTTACAGCCGGGGTAGCCGACATGATACTGTTAAAACCTTCGGGCGGCTTTGCTTCCCTTTGTATTGAGTTCAAGACCGAAGAAAAGGGCAGTACACAGCGCGAAACACAAAAGCAATGGCAGAAGGCAGCGGAAGCCGCCGGAAACAAGTATGTTATTTGCCGTTCTTTCGATGATTTCAGAAAAGAAGTAATAAGTTACTTATTCCCGAAAAAGTAGGGAGCGTGAAGTTTTGGCGAAGTATTTTAGGGTTTAGCGTATCACTTTAATACGCTAAACCTTTTATTTTTGCAGCAAAACCAAAACGAGGGCAATAACGGGGATTGTTCGCCGGGTCGCGTTACCGCCGTTGTTGGTTTGTTTATTCAGGCTTTACAAAAGCATCATATAGCTGATAGCAACGGCTAAGAGCCGAAGCGGGGCGCGGCGTAAAAGACCACGCCCTTTTTTATTAAAAACGATTTAATATGGCAAAGATTAAAAAGACAAAAATAGAAGACCTTATACCGGACGACTTGAATTTCAACAAGGGTACGCAGTTCGGGCAAAGCATGATAGAAAAAAGCCTGCGCACATTCGGCGCGGGGCGTTCAATCCTGCTCGACAAAAACAACAAGATTATAGCCGGAAACAAGACTACCGAAGGCTTTGCAAGTGCAGGCATGGAAGATGTTATTATAGTCGAAACAACCGGAAACGAACTTGTAGCCGTAAAGCGCAACGATATAGACTTAGATACAAAGGAAGGGCGCGAACTTGCGTTAGCAGACAACGCGACAGCCGCCGCTAATCTTGATTGGGACGAAGAAGCCATAGCTAAGGCAAAAGAAGAGTTCGGTATAGATAACGAAGCATGGGGCGTTCCGGTAGATTTTGGGGAAGACAGCGAAGGGGATGAAAATCCGGAAAAACAACTTAAACGCCTTAAAGACGACTTTATTTTGCCGCCGTTTTCTGTATTGAATACCCGTACCGCCGAATGGCAGGAACGCCGCCGGGCATGGCTGGAAATAGGCATAAAAAGCGACGAAGGTAGAAGCGAAGATTTGACTTTTGCAAAGACAGCGCAACCGCCAATATTTTACGATACCAAGAACGCATTACGCGAAACTTTAGGCAGAGAACCACAGACGGAAGAAGTGATAGCGGAAATGGAGCGTTTAGGGCTTAAAACAATGACTACTACAAGCATATTCGACCCGGTATTAACCGAACTTTCTTACCGTTGGTTCAACATTGAAGGCGGACGGATATTAGACCCGTTCGCAGGCGGAAGCGTTCGCGGCATAGTAGCGGCAAAGTTGAACATGCCTTACGTCGGCAATGATTTGAGCGAAGCCCAAATTAGAGCCAACAGAACAAACGCGGAAGAAGTATTAGGTGTAAGTTGCCCATTCTTTCCCCAATGGACGGTAGGCGATAGTTCCCAGCTTGAAGACGTTCTTAGCACGAACGGGATAAGTGGAGATTTCGATATGATTTTTTCCTGCCCGCCCTACGCGGATTTGGAAGTATATAGCAATGACCCGCGCGATATTTCAAACATGGACTATGCGCAATTCATTGAAGCGTACAAACGTATTATAAAGCAATCCTGCACCCGGTTAAAAAATAACCGTTTCGCGGTTTTTGTCGTTGGGGATATACGGGATAAGAAGGGCATTTACAGAAACTTTGTAAGCCACACAATAGAAGCATTTACGGGGTGCGGTCTTCATTATTACAATTCCCTTATCCTTGTAAACCAAATAACCAGCCTTGCAATAAGAGTACGGCGGCAGTTCAACGGTACGCGCAAGGTAGGAAAGGTTCATCAAAACGTGCTGGTTTTCTGTAAAGGCAGCGTAGAGGAAACGATAGATAGTTTTGAAGAGTTGCAGGTTAAAAAGGCGTTGGAGATATTCAACAAGAGCCGGGAAAACAGTAACCTGCACGATGATGTATTAGTATTCTACAAAGGCGACCCGAAGAACATTAAAGAAGATTTCGGGGAACTTCATATAAGCGACGAATTACCACAATAATAACGTAAGTCATGAACTCTAAGGAAGGTAACAATAATACGGCAAAGAAAGGCAGAAAGACCAAATACACGCCCAAAATAGTAGAGCGTATTTGTGAGCTTGTAGCAAAGGACACTTACAGCGTCCCGGAACTTTGCCGCGCCGTTGGCATTGACGAAGCGACCTTCTACCGTTGGAAGAATGATAAAAGCGAGTTTTGCGAAGCATTAGAAAAGGCAGAAGATAAACGTTTAGCCTTCTTTGCCACAGAAGCAAAACGAAGCCTTTTAAAAAAGATACAAGGCTATACGGTGCAGGAAAAGCATATAGTAACCGTAGGAAGCGGCAAGTTTGATGTAAACGGGAAGGAAATACCGCGTATAAAGGAGCAAAAGACAGTAGATAAGCATTTCCAGCCGGACACAGCGGCAATAATATTCACGCTTACCAACGCAGAACCGGAACGCTGGCGCAACCGACAAAACGCGGAAGTTACCGGGAAGGATGGAAAAGACCTTATACCACCCGCCCGTACATTGACGAAGGAAGAAGCTAAGGAACTATTTAAAAAGCTGGATAGTGAGTGCTAAAACGATAAGGGATATAGACGTAATACGTACCTTTGTTTTGCAGGGTACGTTAAACTTTACGCGATACTTCTTCAAGATAAGGCAGAAGCGCAAGTTTGTTGTAGGCAAACACCATAGGGAAATAGCTGCTGCGCTTGACAAAGTGCTTTGCGGGGAAATTACGCGCCTTATCATAAACATTGCACCACGATACGGAAAGACAGAATTAGCGGTTAAGAACTTTATAGCGGAAGGACTGGCTATCAATCCGAAGGCTAAGTTTATTCATCTTTCCTATTCCGACGACTTAGCCCGCGACAACTCGCGCGGCGTGCAGGATATTATAAACGAACCGGAATACAGACGCATTTTCCCGGCTACTATACCGACTTCAACCAATACAAAGAAGTGGTACACGACCGAAGGCGGCGGCTTGTATGCCGTTTCTTCCGCCGGGCAGGTTACGGGCTTCGGCGCGGGTTTGGTTGATGAAGAAGAAAACGACGAATTGGCAAAGGAAGTAGAAGAACTCGACGGACTGAACGCTGACGGCTTCGGCGGTGCAATTATAATAGACGACCCAATAAAGCCGGACGACGCACGTAGCGCACAAGTTCGCGATAAAGTAAACAACAAGTTTGAAACAACCATACGAAACCGCGTAAACAGCCGCAAGACCCCGATAATAATTATCATGCAACGGTTGGACGAAGACGACCTTTGCGGCTACCTGCAACGCCTTGAACCGGGCGAATGGACGGTATTAAGCCTTCCGGTCATAGAAACAGGCGAAGATGGGGAAGAACACGCGCTATGGGAGTTTAAGCACACGCTACAAGAATTATATAACCTTCGCGAGAAAAACGTTTATGTCTTTGATACGCAGTACATGCAGAACCCGACACCATTAACCGGGCTTATGTACGAACGCGAATTTAAGACATACGAAGTACAACCCGTTACCCGGAAGCGCAAAATTAAAGCCTACATAGATACGGCAGATACGGGCGCGGACTTCCTTTGCTGTATTATCTATCTTGAAACGGAAATAGGAAACTTCATCATTGACGTGTACTATACGCAGGCGGCAATGGAAACAACCGAACCGGAAACCGCGCGCAGGCTTACCAAGTACAAGGTAGAGGAAGCCATAATAGAAAGCAACAACGGCGGACGCGGCTTCTCCCGGAACGTTGAAGCGCAATGCCGCATATTAGGCAACCGGGAAACTTCCTTTACGTGGTTCCACCAATCAGAAAACAAGGAAGTGCGCATATTCAACCACTCGGCGGAAGTGCAGAACCTTACTTACTTCCCGAAAGGTTGGGAACATATTTTCCCGCAGTTCTATAAAGCGATAACCCAATACAAGAAGACCGGAAAGAACGCACACGACGACGCGCCGGACGCATTGACGGGAACGATAGAGAAACGTGGAAGCCAACCCCAAAAACTTAATAGAATATTTCGATAACTTAAATATTTACAGCTATGACAATAGAAGAACTATTACAAAGCGAAGACATTAGCAAAGTCGTTAGTGAATTGAGAAACGGACGTTTGAGTGTAGAGCCTAACACAAAGGAACACGTCGCGCAGTACGACCCGAAGCTGCACGATATAAATGACACGCAAAAGCGACCGGACAAACTTGTAGTAATTGATAAGGACAGCGACGAATACGGCGAAGTCAAAAACGTGAACCCGAACGTAGAACAGACCACGGAACAAGGGTTTAGAATAGAACCCGTAGCGCGTATAGCATTGGCTATTCAAAAGTTGATAGTAAAACGCGCCGTAGCTTTCACGTTCGGAAACCCGGTTACTTATGGAAGTAACCCGGAAGGGGAAGACGAAAAAGCTCTTTTGAAAGCTATAAACCGAGCCTTCCACGACGTTAAGGAAAAGACACTTAACAGACGGATAGCGCGAAGCCTTTACAGCATGACAGAAGTAGCCGAACTTTGGTATCCGGTAGAAGTGCCTGAACACGAAACCTACGGCTTCAAAACTACGAAAAAATTTAAGGTAGCTATATTCAGCCCGATGTTTGGCGATAGGCTTTACCCCTACTTTGACGACACGCGCGATATGGTTGCGTTTAGTCGCCAATTTACGCGCAAAGACCGGGATATGATTACACGTACCTACTTTGAAACCTATACGAAAGACAAACACTATTTATGGTGTTGCGACGGTTTGGACGGGGAAGTAGCGGGTAAAAATTGGACTCTGGTAGAAGGCTTCCCGAAAGAATTAACAATAGGAAAGATACCCGTTATTTATGCCTGCCAGCCACAAGTAGAATGGGAAGACGTTCAAAGCCTTATAGACCGATTGGAAAAGCTGCTTTCCAACTTCGCCGACACGAACGACTACCACGCCAGCCCTAAGATTTTCGTACAAGGAAAGGTTATAGGATTTGCCCGGAAAGGGGAAGCCGGGGCTATCATTGAAGGGGAAAACGGGGCTACCGCGCAATATTTGGCATGGCAAAACGCACCCGAAAGTGTTAAGCTGGAAATAGAAACACTCCTGCGCATGATTTACACCATTACGCAAACGCCCGACATTTCGTTTGATACCGTCAAAGGAATAGGCGCAATTTCCGGCGTAGCCTTACAGCTTCTTTTCATGGACGCACATTTGAAGGTGCAGGATAAAAGCGAAATATTTTCAGACTATTTGCAACGAAGGGTAAACGTACTAAAAGCCTTCTTCAAACAAGCGCATTTGGAATGGTCTAAGGCTTGTGACAATTTAATAATAGAACCCGAAATAGTACCTTACATTATCGAAGACGAACTTAGTAAGATAAACATTCTTACATCAGCAAACGGAAACAAGCAGATTGCAAGCCGACGCGCCACTATTCAGCGTTTGGGATGGGCGGATAACGTGGACGAAGAAGAAAAGGCTATAATTAACGAAGAAGACCGGGAAAATAGCTATTATCAGAACGAACCGACTATTTAGCTTTAAGAACGTATTAAAATAATACGTCTTCTTTGGTTTCTGCGCGTTTCTACCCTTCGGACATATAAACTAACGCCAAAGGAAAGAAACGCGCTTAAACGCGATTTTTCAAGAAAATAACTATGGCAAAAGAAAACCAACTTATAATACAGCTTCGCGGATTTGACGCGAAACACTACACAAGAACCGAACGCTACGCAAAGCAAGTAGCCAAGTTATACCAAACGGCGGCGGATGAATTTGCCAGCCTTGCTGGAAAGATTAACCTTCCGGCTGGCGGAACGTTTAACTTCGACGACTTCCCAAAAGCCAAAAAGCAGGCGCGCGGCATTGTTACCCGGCTTGCCGGAAAGATTGAAGCCGTAGTTACTTCCGGGCAACGTTCCGAATGGCTGGCAGCATGTCAGAAGAACGACGCTTTTTTAGCTTCCATCCTTCGGACTTCCAAACTGACCAAAGAGGAAGCAGAACGTTACCAAGCGCGCAACCTTGAAGCCCTTAGCGCATTTCAGAAACGTAAGGAAAACGGTTTGAACCTTAGCCAAAGGGTTTGGAAGTATGCCGAAGAATTAAAAGACGCTATGGAATTGGGCATAGACGTAGGATTAGGGGAAGGAAAAAGCGCACAGCAATTAAGCCGTGATTTACGACAATACTTGAATGAACCCGACCGACTTTATAGGCGAGTACGCGATAAAGGTGGCAACCTGCGACTAAGTAAGGCGGCAAAGATGTACCACCCCGGACAAGGTATTTACCGTTCTTCAGCAAAGAACGCCCAGCGATTGACACGCACCGAAATAAACATGGCGTACCGGGAAAGCGAATACTTACGATGGCAACAGCTTGATTTTATTGTGGGTATTCGTGTAATGCTTAGCAATAACCACACTATAAAGAACTCCAAAGGCGAACCCGTTCCGTTCGTGGATATTTGCGACACGTTGGCAGGGGATTACCCGAAAACATTCAAATTCGTAGGGTGGCATCCACAATGCCGCTGTTTCGCCGTTCCCATCATGGCGGATTACGACGAATACAACAAGAACCGGGCTAATAGGCTAAAAGCGATTGTTAAGGGCGCACAGTATAAAAGCCTTCCTTCACGACGGACAGTTAAGGACGTACCTAAAGCCTTTCGGGATTACATCAGCAACATTGAAGAACGCGCGAAGGGCTGGAAGTCCATGCCTTACTATATTCGCGATAATTTCAACGGCGGAAAGATTAGCGGCGGGTTAAAGACTGGAATAGCAAGTAAGGTAATGAATACCGTAGAACCATGTACGGAGTTTGACAGCGATATAGCTTATTACAAGCGTTGGGCGTATTCCTTCGGTTTGGATGTTTCAGCTTTAGACACTTTACGCAATTCCGGTAACAGAACCGCACTGACCGGGGAAATAGACAAAGTAGATAACGTACTACTTCAACGAAAACGGGAATGGCTTAGGGCGATAAGCGACTTACGGGACTTCATAGAAAAAGACATGAAAGGCTTTGCCGACTTGCAAAAGGAGTACACAAGTATTATGAACGCCAACGAAATACATACTTCAAACTATTACGGCGATTGCATCCCAAAGCTACAACAGGCATTATCCAAAGCTAAGACAGATTTACAGAAGGCTAAAGCGGAAGTAGCCAAAGGCGGAGATAACCCGCATCCGGCATTAAGAACCGCCTACACTTCGGATGTACAAGTAGATGAAACCTTTGCAAAAATAAACAAGGAACTTACCGAAAAATGGTTTGAGAACGGAGATTTAAAACTAACTCCAACGAGAAGAACGGGGGTAAACGGTTTTACGTACATGGACGGGCGTTTATCATTAACGCCGGATAGATTAGCCGGGGTAAAATCTGCATTAGCTAAGATAGCTACAAGACATTCGGCAGACATAACAAAAGGAGAAGCAGACGCTATGGCTACATTTTGGCATGAGATTACACATAATAGGAACAAACCGGGAAATATGTACCTTACCGATACGCAACGGCGTTATATGGAATTGGCAAACGAATTTGTATCACGTAAGACCCTACCGGAGTTTTACAAGAAATTAGGATGTCCCAAAACACCTTATCCCGAATTTATTACCAACCGTAATTCTACCGGATATAATACAATGGTTAATAATTACGATTGGGTTATAAGTAACTTCGGGCTTGACGCTAATAAAGTATTAGCTACGGTAAAAAGGAATCTATATAACGAAGTTTATTCCGACCAATTAACCGGATTGAAACAAGGTTTGTTAGATGGTGGGTTAAAACGTTTAGACGGTAAGAAGATTAGCAAATCAGACTTAAACAACATCTTAAAAAGCTGTTGCTGCGGACGGGCAACGCTTGAAAATTGGCTAAAGCAAAACGGATATATGAACTAAGGGGCTTATTACCCCTTAGTCTATAATATAGCCTTTCTTCATAGCCTTACCGTTTTCTTCATCCCGTTCTCTTTCCAATTCGGCAGCAAAAGAAGAAGCCGCCACTTCTAATTGCTTATCGCCAATTTTATAAGCAAGGTATTCAATATCACGCGCTTTATTTATTGGATGACATGTTTTTTTATAATATTCCACGCGATTACTATCTTTAATACTTATCCCGGTTATTTCTTCAATAATAGCCGGATAGTTGGAAAAATCAAATACGGTTTTGGTTTTTAGTTCTTTTGTTTTCATAACAACGTGTTTTAATTCAGTTCTTCGGATGGTTGGGGCGTTCCGGGAACAGACGGATAAAAGGAAGAAACTAATTCATCAAGTTTGCCTATTTCCTTAAACAGTTTACGGGTATAGTACCAGCGAGTAAGAAAGCAAGCCTTATTAACTTTATCTGTCAGTTTTTCTATATAAGCCAATTGAATGGAAACTACTTGCTTTTGCATACTATCGGCAGCTATGCTACATGCTTCCCCAAATTCGGAAGCGGCTTTAGCCATATCATTAAAAGCATTAACACAACCGTTAGCAAATTCTTCTACGTTCATATTTTAATTAATACCTTTTAAAAGAGTTATAAAATAGTTCTACAAATTGTTCCGGCGTATTGATTTCGCGTTTTTGAAACCTTACCGCCTTAATATACTCCGGCTTCGACAAAGAGGTACTAACGCCGGGGGCTTCTTCTTTCCATTCCATACCTACCCTAAAGCCGTAACCGTCAAAAATACCAAATACCCGATAAACCTTACCGCCTTCCAGCCATTCCAAAGAGAAAGCCCCGTTTTGCGGGTTCATAGAAATACTGTTAAGCGGTTGCTTCTTAATTACACGCAGAAAATCGCCTTTAAATACCTGCCAGCGACAACGGTTGTACGCTTCATCAAGACGAAGCCCGCCCCATTCGATATTTACGTGCCCGGCTTCCGCATCTGCATTATTTATCCAATTATCGGCTACCAAACGTTCAGACCAGCCGTTAGCGTTTAAATATTGCTTCTTTTCAGCGTTGGAAATTGCAGTAGATGCTATTATATGCTTCATCCTTGACTATACTTAGTTTCAACTTCAACATGGGAAATCCGTGTATCGACAATTTCGCCCGTTTCAGATACATACGGTTGTACCTCTACGCAGCCTTTGAAGATTACGGACGTACAAAACTTAACGGCAAATTCTTTCAGTTGCGCCGTTATAGCAAGTTCTAAATTAGCCTTAGCACTAAAGAAGGCTTCTTCCGGTGTGATTTGTTTTTCTTCCATACAAACAACTATTTATCAGACACAAAAGTAAACCTTAGTTTTGATATATCCAAAATTGCGCACTAAAGGCGGAGACGCAAAAAAGGGGCAATAGCAGCCATACAATAGCAGGCGTTACCGTCCCCAATGGTACAATCATAACCAAACGTTACCAAGCATTACCAACCGGAAAAAGCAATAGCGAAAAATGCTCAAAACGTATTACTTTAATTCGTCTTCCTTCTTTCCCGACAACCTACTATCTTCATCAAGCCAACGCGTCCGGCGTTCAAGCCCGGAAACTTTCAACCGTTGTATAGCAGTATTAACATAGATACGGGTTAGTTCTTCGGCTTTTTCTTTCCTTTTAGCTCTGTTCCGCCTTGCGCTTGCTATACGAGCCACAAGAACAATAAAAAGAGCCAGTACAAAGCACGCAAGCGCAATAAAGCCCAAAATAGTTTCTACTTCCATTATTCCACGTCTATTACTTCTACAATACTTTCGACTTCAACCCATTTGTTATGGTCTTTACTTGAAAGGTCAAACGATACACTTAAAGTACATTGCCCGGATTTCTTAGGAGAATATGCGATAGTAAAAGGCTGGGTGGTAGAAATGCCGATTACTTCATTTCCAACGTTGGGTGTGTTTAAGTAGTAGGTAACTTTTTCAACAGAACCGTTTATAATTTTCATTAATTCAGTGTCAGACAAACAGAACGGCGCAAAATTCACAGAATACGTACGCCCAACATAAACGCTATTCAGTTGTTCAATACTCCCAACTTCACTAAAAAAGGCAGAAGCCCGGACGGTTGTAGAAAGGTAGTTTGGTTCTTCTTCGGGTTCATTACTTGAGGTTGAGCAACCGGAAAGTAACAAACCCGGAAGGAGCAGGAAGGAAAGTAATAACTTCTTCATTTTATTTGCTAACTTTGCACCCACCGCCCGAAGCAGATGTTACACTTTACTACATAAAGAAAGCGCGGACTATATAGGTTTACATATTTGAGGCATCGCCAAACGCCCAACGAAAATAAACCGTATAGCCGCGCTTAGCCGATATATCAAGCATGGATATACGACACCAGCGCGTTAAAAGGCTCTTTTCGTTATTTGTTAATTTGGCGATTTTCAAATATAAAGACCTAACGCTTTCCATTCATTACCGGATTTCTCCCCGATAACAAGCGCAAAGGTATCAAATAATTAGCACAGTGCAAACAAAAACATACAATTAGCCAAAACAACCGAAAACAACCGGGCGGTTGATTTTTCAACCGAAACAACCGAAGGGTTGAAAAAACAAGCGAAAACAACCGAAAACAACATTGATATGATATGTAATGATATGATTTAATAATTATCTTTCTCTTCTTCTTGATGGCGTGCGCGCGAGAGAAAACGCAAAGGGAAAATGAAGCGATTTAAGGCACGTCTGTATGACCGGACAATTAAATACACACAAAAGCAAACAAAATTCAATAGCGGGCAAATGAACGGGCAATGTGGCGGTTTTATACGCCTGTTGCTCACCGCCTATTCTTTTTCAGAATTGGAAGTTTCGGTGAAGTGTTTGCTTCCTATTTCTTAATCCGTATTACCTTAATACGTTACCTTTGCTTCGGTTTAACAAAATAGTTTATGAACGAATTACAAGAACAAATCTTAGCACTACTTGTGGCAAAGTTCCAAGGCGTGCGCAAAGACGGGTTACAGCATTTGGCAGCCGCTATCGGCTTACAAGTCGCTACCATAGAAGAAGCTAACGGAGTTGTAGATAAACTTACCGCCGACAAAGTTAGCCAGTACGTAACAGATTGGCGTAAGGTTGCAGACGCGGAAATAAGCAAGGCAAACCAAACCTACGAAAACAGCCTTAAAGAAAAGTATGATTTCGTGGAGAAGGGAAAGCCGACCCCGCCGCCGACACCACCAACACCACCTGCACCGGGCGGAGCGATAACGCTCGACGCGATAAGCAAACTTATTGACGAAAAACTTTCGGGCGTGCAAAGCAGCATTACCGAGATTAACGCTAATAAGACGGCAACTTCGCGACGTGAACTATTTGTAGCGGAATTGGATAACGCGAAGATTGAGGGGAAGACCCGCGAAGTGATGTTAAAGAACTTCGACCGGGCTAACACCTTTGCGAGCGACGAAGATTTCAACAGCTACCTAACCGAAGCGAAAGGCGACATCGCAGCCTTAGCGCAAGAACGCGCAGACGCAGGACTGCAAGGACACGATAAGCCGATTTTTGGAGCCGTGAACAAAGAAGGCGTAAGCAGTGGCGTAGCAGACTACATCAAAGCGCAGACCGAGAGTAAGACAGCCTTAACGGGCAAAGAAGTTTAACCGTAAATTCATTCTTTACAATGGGATTGAAGATAGACAGAAAGCAGGACAAACGTGTAGTACACGCTTGTACGCACATGCTGGCGGACATTCCTAACGGCGTTACCGTTTGCTCTTCCGAATTGGTTGCGGGCGGTATCTTGCAGGAAGGGACGGTATTAGGCGGCAAAGACGCTGCCGGGCTTTACCACGTAGTAAAGACCGCAAGGCTTACCGAAACCGCTACCGCCACTACAAAAGCCTACAAGGTGGCGAAAGGACATCATTTCAAAGTAGGCGATTTTATCATGTTGAAAGTAGGCGCAAAGGCTTACAAGATTACATCTATCAACACGTCAGAAACGCTTTACGACACCATCAACGTAGGCACTACTTTAGGAGAAACCGCCCCAGCAGGCGCAGCCCTTGTACTTGCCGCCGCTGAAAGTGCGGACGCTACAAGCGCATTCAAGTACGTGCCTAAAGCCATGACGGGCGACAGCTACGACGTGGAAGCCCTTAACAACCACTTTGTAACAGCGGTTACTATCGGGCAGTTCAAAGAGAGTGTTATCCCGGCAGTAAGCGACGACATTAAAGCCGCTTTACCCGGTATCAGTTTAATTTAATTGGGCTCTAAGTTATGATTAAGACTTTAATGCGCGGTCTTGTAGAGAAAGACATGCAAGCCGTGATTAATACTTACGATTTGAAGCCCTACTACTATCCTACGCTTTTCCCGTTGAAGGAAACCTATACCTTGACATGGAAGGCTTTGGAAGCGCAGGTAGGGCTTAAAATAGCCGCCGACTTGGTGGCACGTGGGGCGACCATTGACAAAAAGACCCGCGATGCGATTGCACGTTTACAAGGGGACATCCCGAAGATTGCCGTAAAGCGCACCAAGAACGAAGACGAACTTACGGACTACGAAGTAATGTTAGCCATGACTTCGCAGAACCCCGACCTTCGCGCGTTGGTTGAAGCATGGGCAGAAGACACTAATTTCTGCTGGACGGCGGTAGCCGCCCGTTTGGAATGGATGGCTTTGCAGGAAATCTCTTTAGGTAAGATTACGCTTACCAACGAAAACAACGGTTCAGTAATCAGCGAATACGATGTAGATTACCAAATCCCAGCCGAAAGAAAGTTAGGCTTCCAAACCGGCTCGGCTTCTTGGGCTACTTCCGCTTCCGCGAAACCTATCTCTAAGGATTTCAAGAACGTTGTAAAGGCAGCGAAGAAAGAGGGCGTATCTTTGAAATTCGCGTTTATGTCCCTTGACACGTTCGCGACTTTCGCGGAAACCGCAGAAGTACAGAAAATCTGCGCTTCCTTCGCCGTGAACGCCTTGAACCTCCAGCAAACACCAAGCCTTGAACAAGTAAACAGCGCAATGAAAACGCTTCCCTACTTGAAGGGTTTGCAGCTTGTTGTGATTGACCAAGATATTACCGTAGAACTTCCCAACGGTGACAGATACACCGGAAACCCGTTTACCGAGAACGTGGTACTGTTCACGGAAAGCAAAGTATTGGGACAAACCTACTGGAAGAAGCCCGCAGACATGAACGTAAAAGGTTCAGTAGCGATTAAGGCTTTGAACGGTCACACCCTTATAAAGAAGTTCGCTAACGAAGAACCTTTGGAAGAGGTTACTATGGGTATCGCAAACGCTTTCCCGGCGTGGCTTTCTTCTTCCCGTTCTTGGTTGATGGCTACCGACAGCAACACATGGAATCACTAACCGATACCGGAAAGGCTTAGCGGTCTTTCCGGTTAATAACTTAGCTTATGACGTACAAAGAATGGTTTACCCGGACTACGGCGCGTTTCGACATTGAAAGCGCGGACGTGGAGCTAATTTTAGCCAACCAGCAGAATACAATCCACGACCCGGAAGAAGCGGTAGATGTAGTAACCGCCAAACGTGCACTTTGCGCCGAATTTGGGACTATCATACCACTTGCCAATGTCGGCGAAGGGGGGTATTCCGTAAGTTGGAACTGGGAAGCTATAAAGTTTTGGTATAACCAGACTTGCGGCGAATTGGGCATAACCCCAGTTACTACGCCAAAGGTCAGAAACAGAAGTAACAGATGGTAACGGACGTAGCAAGCAGACAATACCCGCATTACCTATACAAGCGTACAAGCAACGGCGAAGCCGTGCAGGACGCTAACGGTAGTTGGAAGGCTTTCGACGCGGAATGGACGCTACACAGCATTTGCCGCGAGGAAACCAACGGGAAGGGTACGCAGATACAAGCCGCGAACGGGAAGTTTGTTACGTTCGCTTCGCTAATACAGATACCTAAAGGCGTGCAACGCATACCCGAAGGCATGGAAATAGCGGTAGCGGATGAGCCGTTAGAGCCTTCACGGTTGCTTAACCAAGAAACAATGGAAGAAGCTAAGATTTCGGGAATAATTAGGATTTCCGGCGTTTGCTTGAAATTCGACAAAGGGCGTTTGCATTGCAGGTTATGGGTTTAGAAGCGAAATTCACGGGAGATATAGACGGCATGTTTAAAGCCTTCCTTCTTGAAGTGGAAAGGCAGATAATAGAAAGCCTTTGCCGTATAGGGGAAGAAGCCGTAAGCATGGCGAAGACCATACCCCCGGAACGCGGTTTTACAGACCGTACCGGAAATTTACGGTCTTCGATTGGCTACGTAGTCTTCAAAGACGGCAAGCCCGTTAATATCGCCTTTGAAGCGGTAAAGGGCGGTCACGTCGGAGTACACGAAGGACAACGTTTAGCCCAGCAGATCGGCGAAAACTATACCGACGGTTATACGCTGGTTGTAGTAGCCGGAATGAACTACGCCGTTCACGTAGAAAGCAAGGGGCGCGATGTTCTTACTTCCGCCGAGAAACAAGCCGAAAAAGCCATAGCTAAGGAACTTGCAGATTTAGTTACCAACATTAAAGACGCGTTCAAATGAAATATTGCAGCAGTATAGATACAGACGACATTCTTTTTAAGATTGTTTCGGAAGCGGTCACTTCCGGCAAAGTTGTTATAAACGGCGGCGTTTTCACACAAGGCGAAAGACCGGACGACAGCGAAGCCGAGGACATCGTGATAAATACCATTACGGTAACGCACGACAAACCGCAAACGGGCACTTCCAACGTGAATATTTACGCGAAGGATTTGAAGCTGCGGATTAAGGGCAAAGAGCAGCGCAAAGCCGACCGGGAACGCCTGCGAACCATAGGCAACGCGCTTGTAGCTTATTTGGACGCGCAGAACATTGCAGACCTCGAATATTGGATAGAGAGCGACATCGTAATAAAAGAGCTTGAAGTAAACCAGCATTACCGGAACATTAGAATAAGTTGGAATATTCATTAAATTTTTATCAGTATGGCAACATTAGTAACATTGGGTCTTTCCAAGATTTTAGGTAAGGTGGGAGAACCTACGGCTTTAAACTTTACCGAAACTGGCTATACGGCATTCGGACTTACATACGAAGATACCTGCAAGATGTCACAGGAAGACCCGGAAGTAACCGAGTTCTACGCAGAGGAAGAAGACGACCCGGTAGAAACCGTAGAGAAGCAAGGTAAAATAACCTTTACCTTCTCAATCATGAACCCCGACCTCCCCGTACTAAAACGGCTTTTCGGGGGCGAAATAGCTTCCGACATTTGGAGTTATCCCGATGCAGTAAATACCGTAGAGGAATCTATTATCATCCTTCCGAAAAAAGGTTTGAAGTTCCAAGTTCCACGCATGAAACTTGTAGCCAAAATTAATGGCGAGTTCAGTAAAAAGGGCTTGCTTCTTATCGAGGTTACGGGAACTGTGATGAAACCCACAACTTCGGGATTGAAGAAAATGGCGGTAGGCAAAGTTTCAGCTTCTACGGCTTCCGTTTCTTCTTAATACCGGATTGATAACATCATTTTCATTAACCGGAAGCCCCGTTTACTTTGTTTTCGGGGCTTCTTTTATATTCAGACAATGGATTACAACGATAAGTTAGAAGCCTTAGAACGCGAACAAAGCGAATTAAGGCAGATGATAGGCGAAGGTATAACGTTTGACGTTGAAGTAACCTATACCCGCCGGAAGCCCGGCTTATTGGGCTTCTTCCGTAAACGCGAAAAGATTACCGAAAAGAAAGTATTCCGGGTTCAAGAGCCTACGCTGGCAACGCTTGACCGACTTAGCGCGCTTTGGCTACAAATGTCGATAGACGAAACCAAATTGAGCGACGAAGACTATTTCAAGACCGCAAAGAAAATGGCAGCGCAGGAAGCCCGGAAACTTGCGCAGGTAGTAGCGGTTGCAGTATTGGGCGAAGACTATTACGACGTAACGGACAAAGGTGGCTATTTGGTACGCAAGCCCAATGAAACCCGCTTAGCCCGGCTTACTTCCCTTTTCCTTCATACCGTAACGCCTTCCCAACTTCTTACGCTCGCGATATTGATTACCAACGTAAGCAATTTAGGGGATTTTATAAACTCTATAAGATTGATGAGCGCAACGCGCACAAGCGACCCGACACAACTTATAGAGCAACCGGGTTAAAAAGCCCACACGGTCGCCGGGGGTCGGTTTGCGCGCACTTCGGCTGGACGTTGGATTACCTTCTACACGGGATTTCGTGGGGAACGGTTCAGAGAATGATAGTAGATGCACCGGGAGCAGAGGAAGAAGACACGAAACCGGGAACGACGGAAGTAGTGCTTACCGAAGAAAACGCGGGCGAAGTATTGGACTTAATAAATAAACTTAACCGATAATGAACATACAAGGTGGCGGTTTGTCCTTTGAGATTTCGGGAAGCAACGATAAGTTGTTATCGGTACTTAACGAAAGCAAGAAGGCGATACAGAATTTTAGCACGGCGGCAGTTTCCGGCGGAAAGGGCATAGATAGAGCCTTTGAGAACGCAGCCGCCGCTATTGAAAAAGGCTTTGCAGACATTGACCGGATTGTAGATACGAACAAGGCTTCATTAGCCAAGTTGCAGGAAGAATACAAACGACTAAGTTCGGAAGCTGCAAAGGCTTTCAGCGAAGCGCGAGATGCGGACTACCGACGTTACATAGAAGCCGCAAAAAACATACAATCGGAAATAACTCTGCGCGAAAAACTGATTAACGAAGCGCAGGCTTCCGCCGACCAGCTTCTACAAGAAGAAAAGGCTTTAAAGAAGCAGAAGGAAACAGCCGAGAAAAACGTGAGCACGCAGATTTCATTAAGAACCCAGCTACGCAACGTTCGCGAAGAACTTGCGCTTTTGGAAGCCAACGGACAGCGCGGAACGGAAGCCTTCAAGAAGTTGCAGCAGGAAGCCGGACGGCTTACCGACGCGATAGGCGACGCTACGACGCAGGCACGTATATTCTCCCATGACAACCGGGGATTGCAGGGTATGATTTCCGGGCTTAGCGGTGTGGTAGGCGCGTTCAGTGCGGCACAAGGCGCGGTAGCGTTGTTTGCCGGGGAAAACGAAGACTTACAGAAAGTAATGCTAAAGGTTCAAAGCCTTATGAGTATTACGATAGGTTTGCAACAAGTGGCGAACACCATAAACAAGGATAGTGCCTTTATGCTTACGACCGTAGCGAAAGCGAAAGAACTGTTAGCGGCGGCAACCAACAAATTAACCATAGCTTTAGGCGGTTCAACCATTGCGGCAAAGGCGTTGATGGCTACACTTACTTTGGGGCTTTCCGTCGCTATTACCGTGATTATAGCGGCACTTTCTAAACTTCAAAGCAAGCAGGCGGAAGCCAAGAAAGCACAAGAAGAATTTAACAAGAAGGTATCAGAAGCAGCCGGGAAACCCGTAGCAGCTTACCGTGCATTGCAAACGGAATGGATTAGCCTTAGCGGTTCACTGAAAGAACGCGAAAAATGGGTGCAGGACAACGCCGACAATTTCAAAGAATTAGGCTTTTCAGTCCGTGACGCGAAGGAAGCCGAAGAACTGTTAGTTAGTAATAGTTCCAAATTTGTAGAAGCGATGATGTTGCGGGCTAAAGCCGCCGCTACAAGCGAACTTGCGATAGAAAAGTACAAGGCAGTAATAGAAGCGCAAAACAAGCTGGACGCAACCCCAAAAGCATACGTTTCCAAAAAAGGTACATATACGGACGGGTATGGAGTAAAACGGAAAGGTACGGTATTGGAAAAAAGCGATACATGGAAAGAAGCCGAAGAAGCCTTAACGAAAGCCGAAGCCGAGTATAACAAACTTATCAACCTGCAAGTAAGTTTTACCCAGCAGGAGAAGCAGATATTAGCGCAGATAGGCAACCAAGCCGGGAAAATTATAGCCGGAAGCGTGGAAGCCGCCGAAAAGGAGTTGGCACGGTTGCAGGAACTATACAAGAAGGCAGGTTCAGACAAAGAACGCGCCAGCTTGAAAAAACAGATAGAAGCGCAACAGAAGGAAGTAAACCGGATAAGCCTTTCTTCCGGTAGCAAGAAAGAAAAAGACCCGTATTTGGAAATGCTGACGAAGCGAAAAGAAAAGTACGCGGATTATTTGAAATGGGTAACAAGCAAGGATGAAACATTGAGAATGGCGGCAAATACCGAGTTTGCCACACTGTTGAAAGAAGGTACAAGCTACCTCGATTATCTGGAAAATAAACGTGCGGACATTCAAGCGAAAGCAACCAAAACAACAACCGACCTAAAGAACCTTAGCACGCTTAACAATGAGATAGCCAAGACCACGAAGGAAACGGTTATTTCGGACTTTGACAAAAAGCTGCAAGAAGAATTAGCGGCGTGCCAAACAATAGGCGCACGTTTAGACCTGCTGGAGCAACGAAGGAAGGAACTTAGCGGCGATAATTCCGACGTGGATAACGCCAAGAAGGATATTATAGACGACGCCAAGAAAGACACTTTACAGCAAGCTAAGGAAGAAACAAAACAGTTACTAAGAGAGTACGCCGGGTATTTGTCCGATAAGCTGGATTTTGAAGAAAGCTATGCATGGAAGAAACAAGCGATTACAGATAAGTTAGCCAAAGCCACCACCAGCAAGGACAAACAAGTAGCCGAAGCTGCTTTAGCTGCATTGGAAAAGAAACGGGCGGAATACTCAAAGCTGACCGGAAATGAGCAATACGACCAACTTTTACAACAATACAAAACGTACCAGCAGCAACAAACCGAGATAATGAAGACGTACGCGGCGCAACGTGTTGAAGCCGAAAAGCAGGGAAATATAGCGATGATAGCGCAAATAAACGCGAAAGAGCAAGCAGAGTTAAGCAAACTTGCAGCTTCCCGCCTTATGGCTTCCGAAAGCTGGAACCAGCTTTTCAGCGACCTAAGCACGCTTACGACTAACACGATAAACAAGCTGATTACCGACATAAACAGCAAGAAGGTATCGCTTTCCGCACAGTTCAACCCGGCAGATCTGAAAGCCATTAACGACCAGTTGGAGAAGGCGAAGGACGAACTACACGAGCGTAACCCCTTCCTCGCCTTGAAGGACAGCTTAGCGGAACTGCGCGCCGCCATGAAAGCCGACAAACTATTAGAAAGCGACGACCCGTTTGTTAAGAGTTTGGAAGAAAGAAAAAAGCAGTACCAAGCCTATACGGACACCATAAATAGCGGTGACGAAATATTAGCTGGCGCGGCAAAAGAAGCGTTCGCGGAACTTCTTAGCGAAGGTTCTTCCTATGTTGATTACCTACGCCGGAAGATAGCCGAACTCAACAAACAGAAAGCCACAATAAAGCTGACCGTAGAAGGCGAAGAACAGTTAGCCGTACTTAACGCCGCATTGTCAAAAGAAGAAGGCACGACGAAAAGCGTTTCAGCGGCTTTTAAAGAATCCTTTAAAAGCATAGGAAGCAGCATAGACCTTGTTTCCGGGGCATTTGACAGCGTTGTAAGCGGAATAAAGAAAATGGGCGTTTCAATGGACGAAGAAACGGACGCTATTTTAGGTGACATAGGCGGAATGCTTGAAGGCGCGGGACAGTTCGCCGCAGGTTACGCAAGCATGAACCCGGTACAAATGGTGTCCGGTGCGGTAGGCTTCCTTTCTTCCGCCTTCGACCTGTTCAACACCCGCGACCGGAAAGCCGAGAAGTCCATAAAGAAACACCAAGAAGCCGTAACAAAGTTAGGCTATGCCTATAACGCATTGGAACACGCCGTAGATAGTGCTTTGGGCGAAACCGTTTATCAGAACCAAAATGCCATGATACAGAATCTGCGTGCCCAGCAGAACGAGATACAAGGCATGATAAACGATGAAATCAGCAAGAAGAAAACCGATTGGGGCAGAGTGGACGAATTTAGGGAACAATACGCCGAAGCCGGAAGGCAGATAGAAGACCTCATAAAAGAGATTACCGAAAGCATTACGCAAACTTCGGCTACGGAATTGGCGGACGAATTGGCTAATGCACTGGTAGAAGCCTTTGAAGGTGGGGAAAACGCGGCTAAGGCATTCGGGGAAGTAGCAAACGACGTGATAAAAAACGCCGTCGTAAACGCCCTAAAATTGCAGTTCTTGGAACAGCCCTTACAGAAGGCTATAAAGCAGCTTCAAAAGGATATGGGGTTTGATGAAGAAGGGAACGGCTCTTTTAACGGATTGACGGAAACGGAGCAGGCGCGTTTCAAACAAGCCATACAAGCAGCCGGGGCGAACTTTGCCGCCGCTATGGATATGTACAAAGACCTATTTGAACAGTTGGACGAAGACGACCCCAGTACGTTAAGCGGCGCGATAAAAGGCGCAAGCCAAGAAAGTATAGACCTTTTGGCAGGACAAACAAACGCGGTACGAGTAAACCAAGTAACATCGCTCCAACTTTTACGGCAGCAGCTTACACACCTTGCGAACATGGACACCACGTTAGGCGTGATAAGCGGGCGGCTGCTTACCATAATAAACAAGATTACCAATACCCCTACGGATGATTTACGTTCGCAGGGCATAACAGATTAACGACGGAATATGAGTTTTGAAGAATTGAAAAGGGCTTTAGCCGCCGAAGCGCAGGCTAAGGGCATTTGCTCGGAATGGTACAGCTTCATTCTTCGGGCGACATCAAAAGAAAGGCTTCTTACACTTTTTGTGAAAGGGCTTGATTTCGTTTTTGACCACGATTTTCCCAGTGCGGAACTGCGTGCGGAGTTCAAAGGCTTGCATGAACATTACGGCGTGTTCATTGACGAACCTTTCAGCGTTACAGAAATGCGCCGTATCGTAGCTTTCGGAACATCGGAAGGCAAAGCCCGCTTTTCGGGGTTCTGCGCGGCGCAGGTATGGGCGCGAGATGGTACTAAGTTGGTTGTAGAGGTTGAAGATAACGCCTTTGTATGCATTGACATAACCGACCGGGCAAAGGTGGAGATAACAGCAAGCGGGGCGGCAAAGGTTACTGTCTTCCAACACGGCGGGGAGTGCATTAACCGGGCTTCCGGCAACGCGAATATAAAAGTAATTGATAAACGTTAGCAGCTATGGCATTAGAACAGAATTTAATTTTAGACTTACCTTTCGACGAAGCGAACGGTTCTACCGTTGCATACGACTTTGCACAGAACCGCCACGACGCGACCGTAGTAGATTGCAGTTTTGTAGCAGGCAAGCAGGGAAACTGCATAAATTTTGACGGCGAAGGATATGCAGACGTAAACTATAACGTTGTGCCCCTATCCGGCAGTTTTACCATATTGGCATGGGTAAAAGCCAATAAATACCCGGACGGCTACACGGGCAAAAGAATAGGATTGTTCTGTAACACCGACCAAGTGGATGGCTACCGCACCTTTTGGATAGACGTAGAACCGGATAGCTGGGGCTTCTTCGCTATAAAGAAGTCCGGCAACCGAGTTTTGGTATATTTAGACACACAGTTAATAGAAACGATCGTATTGCCTTCCACGCTTACCGGGATAGCGTTAATACAAGACATTTACGGTATTGGTTACGGTTACGCCGATTTAGACAGCGTGAAAGTGTACAACGTCGTATTAAGCGACGCGGAAATAGGCGAAGAACTTAACTCCGTTGCGCAGCTTGAATATTATTTGGACGGTAAAAACTTCCGCGATTTTGGAATATGCGTAGAAAGTTCTACGGGCGTTCTTGACCTTCCCAAACTGAAAACCCCGGCTTCCGTTGATTGGGCGGACTATCACGGGAAAGTTATAGACCTTAGCGAAAAGCGATACCAAGAACGCGAAATAACGCTTAATTGTTGGCTAAAGGCTTCCGGTAAGATGGATTTCGTTGAACGGGTTAATACCTTGTACGACCGTTTCCGGCAGGACGGCACGCAGCGGCTTATGATTTCCATACACCCAACTAAACCGCTTGTTTACGAGGTTTATTGCGAAGACGGGGTAGCCCCCTCCAAACGTTGGCACGATGATAAAATGATAGGTACTTTCTCCCTGAAGCTGAAAGAACCAGACCCGGTTAAGCGCGTCGTAAGACACCAGCGGTTAAACAGCGGTTCGGCTAAGGTAAGCGTGGCGTTCAAATCCGATAAAATGATTAATATTTATTGGGGTGACGGTACGGTAGATACCGACGTTTACGGGGATTGTACCGGAAAGAACGCCATTAGCCACACCTACACGGATAACGGAATTTATTACATAATTGTAGCCGGGGTAATTGAAGACATAACGGACTTTGAAACTAACGGTATTGTAGTATGGAACAGATTATAATAAACCATGCCGACGGAAGCAAAACACCGTTATTCAGCAGGAAGAATATAAGCGCAATAAGCAAGGCGACACAAAAAATCGCCTTGCTTTCCGAGGACGTGGTAAGTATTACCATAACCACCGCTACGCCTTTGGATTTGATGATAGGCGATACCACGCTGATATACGGCAAGAAGTACAAACTTAACCAGCTTCCGCAAATAACCAAGAACGGCGAAAGGAACTATACCTACGAACTGACCTTAGAAGGGGCGCAATATGACCTTATAGATGTTCAGTACCATTTGCCCGAAGATTGCTACGGCGATACGTTCTACTCGGATTTGGGCGGGCATTTGGACGTATTGATGTGGAACATAAGCCGCGTATATCCGGGGCTTTGGAAGCTGGGGAACTATCCCAAAGATACGGAGTACACAAACTTTACAGCCACCGAAAAGAATTGTTTGGCGGCATTGCAGGAACACTGTACCAACTACGGCGTAGAATTTGAGATAACCAGCGACGGGAAGACCAACACGCTCAACATAAAAGCCAAAGCGGGAATAACGCATACTTTCACGTTGAAGTACGGGCGCGGGCGTGGTCTGTACCAGCTTAGCCGTACCAACGTGAACAATGCCGGGATAACAAACCGCCTTTTCATTTACGGCGGAACGGAGAATTTAGGCAAGAACTACGGGCATACAAAGCTATGCCTTCCCGGAACTACGCGCCTTACTTCCTATTTGGAAGATGCGGAATCAATAGCCGCCTACGGGATAAAGGAAAACGAGAAGAACTATACCAACATCAAACCGGGACGTATAGGCACGGTTACGGCATTGGGTACGGATAAGATTACCTTCATAGACAATACGATGTTTGACCTTAACGCGAAAGAAGCGGACGGGAAAACGACAAAATATTTGATAGAAGGAACAAACGCGAAGATTAAGTTTGAAAGCGGGCAACTTGCAGGCTACGAGTTTGACCTGCACAGCTACGAGCATGGAACGCATAAGTTTGTAATAAACAAGTTCCAAGACGAAAACGGTACGGTATTCCCTTCCGAAACTTCCGGCGCGTTTCAGATAAGCGTAGGCGACAAATACAGCATTTTAGATATTCAGTTACCGCAGGAATACATAACGGAAGCCGAAAAGGATTTGAAGGAAGCCGGGACAAAGGATTTTGAAACCATGACACAGCCGCAAGTAAGTTACAAACTTGCACTAACCGAAGGCTTCTTTATTTCGCTTTGGGGTAAAGAAGTGGAAACCGAAATACTGCACGTAGGCGATTTCATACCGATTGAGGACGAACAGATAGGCGTAAATAAGGCGGTAAGGATTACTCGCATAGAGCGCGATCTGCTAAAACGGCATAGCTACGACATAACGTTAAGTGACACCGTAACGAAAAGCACTACCGTACGCGTTCTAAACGAAATAGAGGACTTGAACGAAGTTATTACCATAAACAAGCTGGCAGACCCCGCAAGGGCGCGCCGCCGTTGGCTGGCTACGCAGGAACTTCTAAACATGGTATTCGACCCCGAAGGCGACTATTACAGCGAGAAGATAAAGCCGCTTTCCATTGAAACGCAGATGTTAAGCGTTGGGGCTAAAAGCACACAGTTCACACTGCAAAACATTACGTTCCAGCCGAACTATGGCGGCAACCCTAATAGCCTTTACGTTTCTTCCGGTACATTGGTTCATTACGCGATAGAACCGGACGCATTGAAGTTGTGGGGGCTTTCTTCGGCAACATTTACTAACCTAACATCCGCTACGGCGTATTACATCTACGCAAAATGTCCTAAAAACGGGGATAGTGGAACTATTATACTATCCGCTACGGCTAAGACGGTAGAAGCGGAAGCGGGCTATTACAATTTCCTTGTAGGGGTTCTTAATTCGGTTGTTACAGATACGAACGGGAAGAACCCCGGTAGGCTTGTTTCATTGACTTACGGGAGCAGTACCATAAACGGGCGTTTCATCCGTACCGGAAGGATAGAGAGCAGCGGTGGCGGTAAATGCTACTTCGACCTCGACAACGACGAAATAGGCGGCGTTATTCACTTTGTAAGCAGCGACGGAACGACAAAGAACGTTTCAGACCTCGACCAGATAGCGAACGAAACAAAGAACTACATAAATAATACCCTGCCTGGTATTCTGAACGAAATACAAGCGCAATTAGACGGGCAAATAGAGCAGTTCTTTGAAACATACGACCCGACGCTGACAAACGCGCCCGCGAAGGATTGGAACACAACCGCGCTGAAAGATGAACATTTAGGCGACCTTTTCTATAACACTTCAACGGGTAAAGTTTTCCGTTTCGTAAAAAACGGTTCTACTTACAGTTGGCAGGAACTACAAGACAGCGAAGTAGCGCAAGCGTTGGCACTTGCTAACGACGCGTTAAAACTTGCCGGGACAAAACGGCGTATTTTCGTGGCACAACCTACAACGCCTTACGACGTGGGCGATTTATGGGTACAAGGCAGTACGGGCGACATCATGCGATGCAAGACCGCCCGCACTTCCGGTTCTTATAATTCCGTAGATTGGGTAAAGGCTTCCAAATATACGGACGACACCGGGCTAACCAACTTTATAAACAACAACTTCACGCCAACCGTAAACGACCTTACAACACAGATAGACGGCAAGATAGAAAGCTGGTTCCAATCTTCCGACCCGGCGGCTAATTGGACGACTACGGCACTAAAGAAGGCGCACGTAGGCGATATGTGGTACAGTTCATCAACAAAGTTGTTGAAACGCTATACCGTTTCCGGTTCTACATATTCATGGACTACGATAGAAGACCAAAAGGCGATAGACGCATACACGGCAGCAAGCAAGGCACAGGACACAGCGGACGGGAAAAGGCAGGTATTTGTAACCCAGCCAAAACCACCGTATGACATAGGCGACCTTTGGCTGACGGGTGGAAAAACAGACGGAATACTAAAACGTTGCATAACTAAACGTACTTCCGGTTCTTACGTCGCTAACGATTGGGTGGAAGCCGTTTATTACGATAACACCCAAACCACGATAGACGGTGGCATAGTAACAGCCGGAACGGTTCAGCTTGCAGGTAGCGACGCGAGTATAAAAGCAGGAATAACAGGGGAAGGCACAGCCGACACAAGCGTAAGGTTTTGGGCTGGAGCAAGCAAGGGAAACCGGGCTACCGCACCTTTCCGCGTACTGCAAGACGGTAGCTTTGTAGCTACGAAAGGAACTATAACGGGAACAATCAACGCAAACGCCGGAAGTATTGGCGGCTTTGCGATAGCAAGCGGACGAATAGGTGTAGCGGCTTCATCCGGCGACACAAGCGGAAGCGGTTTAGCATTGCTTAGCAGTTTTATAAAGTTCTCGGACTCTTACCGCTGGGCTTCCATTGGAACGAACGTATTACCAGCTTCTACCGGGTTGGTCGGCGTTGGACGTTTTACCAACAAGACACCAAACAGCTATGGAACTAACTACGGGCTACTTATTGAAGCGTCCGGCGCGCTGGTTAATTTGGGTATAGTGAGCAAAGGCGCGATAGTTTGCGACAGCTACGTAGCGGATTACGGTATATCAAAACTTTTGCCTTCCGTAAATACCTGCCTTACACCGGGCGACGCTACCAAGCCTACGCTATTCAAGTTAATGCCGCGCTTCATTTACAGTAATAGCGGCATAGGGCTACCTCGCCGCGACTCCATTTGTACGGTGTTAGGCATTAGTAATTATACAGCCTTTGCCGTAAGGATTACTATTATTTGTGATAGAACGAGCACGCAGACCGGGTATGTTTGCGGGCGTAATACATTCGTAAAGAACAGTTCCGGCGGCAACGCTATGGATAGCAACTACTACCCGTACCGTATGAACAACAACGCAGGAAACGAAACCGGAAAGTGGAACATGGCGGCGGGCGACATACGCGAGTTTCTTTTAGTTTGGGACGGAAGCAGCGGATATTACGCCTATTTATTGAACATAAGAGAATAAGCCATGCATCACGGCGCAAGGCATTAAATAGAAGTGTTGTAACGCCGAATTTCACGGCTTCGGCTAAACAAACACTTCACGAGTATTTCACGACGTATTAAACTAATACGATAAGAAAGTATTTTTGTAACGACTTAAAATTAAGTGTATGGAAAATAGAAACGGCGATTTAGTGAGCGCGCAAATTTCGGTAGCCGGGAACGTGGATTTTTCCGGTGGCAACTTCCGAATGGACACGCCTTTTTGCTTAAAAAACGATGGCGAAGCGGCGATAGTATTGGAAGTAAACCTTTGGGGAATGCCCGAAGGCGAATTTATAAGCACGCGCTTTGAAACGGGATGGAACCCCGAAATTATCAGAGAGATAAAAGAAACGAGTTCAGCAACCGCCCTGATTTGGGGCTATTAAAAATTATAACTATGGGTTTAATTATTGCAGCGGGCAACACAAAGCCCGCGTTTCCTTATGATTACTATTACGGCGTAAAGATTAATATAAACGTGGCAGATACCGCGTTAGAACGCGTAGGAAGATCGGAACTACATGTTTCGCTCCCGGTTCAATCCCTTATGCGCCGTTGTTTGCTTAACGATGCCGGGCAGGTTGTTACCTACCTTCATCAAACCGACAGTACGAAGACGGACACCGGGGCAGCGGCAGACCTTACCGGAGCTTCCGGCATGGTAATGGTAGAAATACCGAAGCACTACCGTAAGTTTGAATTTGACGGTACTACGTTTACCTGCCTTATATCACAATACCAACTACCGGGCTTTATCGAAGTGCCGAAGATGTACCGGAGCGCATACGAAGCCACGATAGACAGAACTTTATCAGCTACGCCCAAACTTGCCAGCGTGGTAAATACTACGGCTGCTTTCCGGGGCGGAAACAATAATACGGCATGGGACGGAACTTATAGAACCCTCTTAGGTCGTCCAGCTACACAAACGAGCCTTACCAACTTCCGAAAATACGCACGTAACAGAGGTGCAGCCGGATTGAACAGCGCAGGATGGAACTGCGATTTATACGCGGCACAAAACGCGACCTATTGGCTTTACGTGATTGAATACGCTAACCTTAACTGCCAGCTTGATTTTAACGCGCAACCTACGAGCGAAGGGTACAAGCAAGGCGGGTTAGGCGCAGGCGTTACGACGCTTAACAGTACAAAGTGGAACACCTTCAACAGCTACTATCCGTTTGTGCCATGCGGTACTACCAATTCATTGGGTAACGCTTCGGGTGTGGTAGAATACACCATGCCGGACGAATACGACACGGGCGTAGTTACCAAAGTAAAAGTACCTTCATACCGAGGAATAGAAAACCCGTTCGGGCATGTTTGGAGTTGGACGGACGGATGCAAATGCGCCATTGAATCAGACGCGGACGGCGGCATCAGTTCTTTCTATACTTGCGATAACCCGGCGAACTACCAAGATACAAACTATGACAATTACGTAAAACGTGGCGAACTTCCACGCAAGGAAGGTTATGTTAAGCGCATGATGATAGGCGAATACGGGGAAAATATGCCTACGGAAGTGGGCGCAGGTTCTACTACCTACTTTGCCGACTACTTCTATACCAACATACCAGCCAGTGGCGTAGCGCAAAGGGGTGTCTTGTTCGGCGGTCATGCGTATAACGGCGCGCATGCCGGGCTTTCGTGCGCGTATTCGTCTAACGCGGCTGCGTCTACGAATGCGGCTATCGGCTCTCGGCTTTGCTTTATCCCCGCCGCGTAATACGTTACGAAACGAAATGTTTAATAATTAAAAATACAAGAAAATGACTTCAAACAATAATAGCACAGATGACGGTAGCCTTTCGTTCTTGAACATCCAGCCGGACGAAGCGAACAAACATTTCAACTGCCCGGAAACCACCCAGCAGAAACTAATCAATTTGCAGTTTTGGTTAATTGATTTTATCGAAGACGTGAAAACGAAATTCGGTGCGAACCGTTTCCTCGTGAAAATAAAGTTCAAGAAGGACGACCCCGAAAGCGAAGCAAAGAAGTTCTTCACAAATTCCAGCGAAATAAAATACATTTTGCAGGAAATAAAGAAGCGTAACGCCTTCCCGCGAAAGGTAACTATGCGGGCTTCGGGAACGCGCTATTATTTTGAGTAGGAAGATTTTCACGGTTGTTTGCCCTTCGGGTGTCTTGTTCGGCGGTAATGCGAATAACAGCGCGAATGCCGGGCTTTCGTACGCGAATACGAATAACACGGCTACGAATACGAATGCGAATATCGGCTCTCAGCTATACTGATTTTTTTGTAAAGCTAATAAGGACAAAGACCGCGCCGGAAGGCGGAAAATATTAACCATTAACGGGGTTTGGTAGGGAAACCGAAGAACACCATTTAATCAGCAAAGAAATTACTATGAAAAGGTTAGGCAACCTTTACGACAAAATAATAAGTTTGGATAATTTGCACCTTGCGGACGAACGCGCCCGCAAGGGCAAACTACATTCCTACGGCGTAAAGTTACACGACCGCAACAAGGAAGCCAACCTTTTGTCTTTGCACGAAGCACTGAAAGCAGGAACTTACAGAACTTCGGAATATAGTACCTTTACGATATACGAGCCTAAAGAACGCGAGATTTTCCGTTTGCCATACTTTCCCGACCGGATTGTACATCACGCCGTAATGAACATTTTAGAGCCTATATGGGTGTCTATTTTCACGGCGGACACTTATAGCTGCATCAAAGGGCGTGGCATACAAGCGGCGGCAAATAAGTTAAGGCACGTTATCGACAGAGATAAGGCAGGCTGCGCGTATTGCTTGAAAATAGACATACGCAAATTTTACCCTTCCATAGACCACACCGTACTAAAATCCATTGTTCGCCGGAAGATTAAGGACACACGGCTACTCAACCTTTTGGACGAAATTATAGACAGTGCGGAAGGCTTACCGATTGGCAACTACCTTAGCCAATATTTAGCAAATCTTGTACTTACCTACTTCGACCATTGGGTAAAGGAAGTAAAGCGGGTAAGGTACTATTTCAGATACGCCGACGACATTGTAGTATTACATAGCGACAAAAAGACGCTTCACGCTTTGCTGGCAGAGTTTGAAAGCTATTTGGCGGCTAACGTAAAGCTGGAAATCAAACAGAACAAACAAGTCTTTCCGGTGGCACGCGACCACCGCGACAGCTTCGGGCGTGGTATTGATTTCTTGGGCTATGTATTCTATTTGAACGAAACACGGCTTAGGAAGCGTATCAAACAGAACCTTTGCCGTAAGATAGCTAAATTACGGAAACGGAAGAAACCGTTAAGTGAGGATGAATTTAAGCAGACGTTAGCCGCGTGGTGGGGTTGGGCTAAATACAGCGACAGCGAATATTTAATTAACAAGTTAAACAAAATTACACCTTATGAAATCAAGTTCAGACGTTAGACCCGCGATTATTTTACCGTTGGGTAATGGTTCTTACCACTATAACTACAACATAGTGGAAGAAAAGGTAGAAGACCCGGAAACGGGCGAAAAGACCGTTTACAACTACGATACGGTACAGGTTTGGCAGAAGCCGGACTACGAAAACCTTACACGTGCGGTTATCCGTAGCGAAATAGACGAAACCGAAGAATTTTCTTTGATTAACGACTATTACGCCGCACAGTTGGGTATAGAAACGGACGAAGACCGCAAAGCGAAAGCAGTAGCGGACTATAAAGCACACCTTAGCAGGGTTATTGCTATCAAAACTATGGTAAAGAACGATTTATTAACGGAAGGTTACTAATATGTTGGAATTGATACAGCAAGAAGACTGGAACGGTTTGACGGTTTACGTGGCGGTACGTGTAGCCATTGTGCTGATTTGCTGGGTATTCTTGGCGATGGCTACTTTCATAGATATGTACTACGGGCGCAAGGCGGCGAAGGCGGCAGGGGAAGGACTGCGAAGCAGGAAATACCGCCGGACGTTCAACAAAATCGGGGACTACATACGGGTTATGGTATTCGCCCTCATGTTTGACTTTTTAGCCGGATTGTTCACGTGGTACGTCGCTCCATTTGCTACCGTTGTCTATACTATCAGCGCGGTATTGATAGAATTTATTTCCGTACGCGAGAAGCTGCAAAAAATCAAAGTAAACGCGGCGGAAGTACCGGACATAATACGGCAGATTGTGCAGGCGGCAAGCGCAAAGGACGCGGAAAAAATTGTAGAGTTGATAACGAATAAACATTCAGAAAATGGCACGGATTGAAATATTATCCCCCTTTATTTTAAGTTGGGAAGGTGGATTTACCAACCACCCGGCAGACAAAGGCGGAGCAACTAACAAAGGGGTAACTATCGCCACTTGGAAAGCCGTAGGGTACGACAAAGACGGTGACGGCGATATAGATGTGGAAGATTTGCGTTTGATAACCGAAGAAGACGCGGTTAGTCGCGTGATGAAGCCGCACTATTGGGACAGATGGAAGGCAGACCGGATAAAAAGCCAGTCCGTCGCCAACTTGGTAGTGGATTGGGTTTGGGCTTCGGGAAAGAACGGCATTACCGGGGTACAGCGAATTTTAGGGGTAAGCGTGGACGGCATAGTAGGCGAAAAGACCTTAGCCGCGATGAACGGAAGGAACGCCCGCGAACTGTTTGCAGACATAAAACGCGCCCGTATTTCCTTTATTGAAGGAATTATAAAGCGCGACCCTTCGCAGATGGTTTTCAAGAAAGGGTGGTTATCCCGGCTTAATTGTATAAACTACGGAAGCCTTACCCTTAACAAGAAGGGGAAGGACAAAGTTCTAAATTTCACAGACGTATGAGAAGATTTGTTTTAGCCATGCTTTCCCTATTCTTGCTTCTGTTGGTTTTCGGGTGCGCAAGTACCCGAAGTACCCGTAAGGGAAAGCTGGCGGCGGAAAGCCAGCTAACAGCAACTACGGAAGGAAGCCGGAGAACGGAAGACCGGACAACCACCAACACTACGGCTACTACCGGAAGCAACGAGAAGCAAAACATAGTTATAGAGTTTACAAAAGTTGAGTATTACCCGGAAGGACAAAAGCCGAACCGCTTTGCAGAACAGTTTCAAAAAGCCGACAGCGCGTTTAATGAAGACATGCGTAAGGCATTGGAAATGGCAAACGGAGAGCCAACCCGGAAAGCCAGCGAAACGGCAGAAGGGCAATCAGATACCCCCCTGCGGCATAATACGGATTTGTTCCCGGCTATTGAAGGATTGAAGAAACCGCCTAACGTAAAGTCGCTGACTACCGGACGCATCGTTATAAACGGCGATAAGCAAAAAAAGACAGAAACAAACGTTACTACCGCTACGGAAACGGAAGTTACCGAAACGCAGAAGACGACGGCGGAAGCGGAAACAAAGGAAACCGCGCAGACCGAAGAAGAAAAGTACCCGAAAACGAACCCGTTTCTTTGGGTACTTAGCGGGATAGGGTTAGCGGCGGTTCTTGCGGCGGGCTTTTACATTCGCTATAAAATTGTTAAAAATAGAAGGTAAGCCGAGAGTTCCGGCAGCAAAACAGACAAAAAACACCCGGAAAAGTGAATAACGGGTACTTTTCCGGGTGCTTTTTATAAAACTTCCTTATTATAAGTGTTATACGCGGTGCGTACGGAACTAACACATTTTACTATCATACTGATAATCAGTAAAATACTTGTTAAAAATATATTAATGGTATCATATTTATATCATCTCCGCTTATTTTCTTCTATAATTTTATGCAAAGCTTCTATTTGCATCATTGCACCCTCATAAGCCGCTTTATAATTGACATTCGCATCAATATCCGTCTCAATCATATTCCCTTTGCCAGTACAAAGCCACTTCACATTCAATTCCGGGAACTTATCCACAATACGAGCTATTATATCAGTTCCAATAGCCCCCTTCCCGTTCCTTATGGAGTTATAGATGTATCTATTTGACAATTCACAATAAGCCTCAAACGAGTTCTCACCTTTGACAACTCCCTTATCACGTGCATACCTTGCAAATTTTCGTAATCTGTCAATAGCCCTTTCTTCCATATCAAATAATCTTTTGACTTATTATGCGTAATGCTTGCCACATCCCCCTTATTTCTCTTCTCTCGACATCTAACTGGCCATGCTTGGGGTTATCAGCCTTTAAAGTCAGCACATTATCCAAGAAAAGACTGTTTTTCAATATCCGCTTGACTGAAAGCGTTTTCCCATACACAATACTCACAACTCCTGACGCGCTTTCCCACAAACCTTCTTCTATTTTGCGAGCAAGAATTTTAGCTCCGTCCGGTATAGTTGGCTCCATGCTGTCACCACGTACTTGAAAGACCATATAAGAATCATCAAGCACTTCACCTTCTTCCGGCATGACACCATAAGAATCAATTTCATAAGCTGTGTTATATAAGCTTTCGACAAATGAAGCCGCAGCATCTATCGGAACATATTTTACTTTTACAAGAATATCTTGAAGATAAGGAGCTACTTTACTAATCGTAGAGTCTGATTGCATTCTCGCATTTTTCAGAGCATCCCTAATATCCTTCTCCGAAGGTTCTATCTGTCCTGATGGAGTCTTTGCAAACAAACCTTCTCCAGTATATAGCCATGCTCTGCTCACATCATACTTCTCACAAAAAGCATCAATTGTTTTTTTACTTGGTAACTGAATCCCTTTTTTTATACTGGTAAGAGTTGATTCACTGGATATAATATTGTCTTTCTTCAATTTATACCCACTCAAACCACAATATGAAATTGCTTGCAAAAACCTTTTTGAGAGATCACTCAATTTTTTATCGTCAACTTCTTGCATACTTCGTAAATTAAGTAGTATATTTGCATCCGTAATAGTAGCAGTATTACCACATAAATTGATTAAACATCCTATTTGGAGTTTATATATAGAAATCCGTAAATAGCTGCTACCTATTTGCGGATTTTCTTTTTCTCCACATTGTGTAATCGGCGGTAGGCCGCATAGCGGAGAGACAGAGGGTTACACTCTTACAACTCAATACTGCGAAGGGCGTGCGATATTGAGAGGCAAACGAAACCGGGATGCCTGCACAGCTACAAGTAAGCGAAAAATCCGGGAAGTCGGGTAACTTGTTAATGCCCGGCCAGCTAAGAACGGCGTACTTATACGAACGAGACATTTCTTATGCTGCATATAGCAAAAACGGGAAACCGTCTAAGGGCTAACTATGCAGCAATCCAGCACCTTACCGAATGAGATCGTCTTTTACTTCTTCAATTATTACAATACTAATAGAACGACATTACTTTTTTTCAGAAAGCTTTCTTTTTACGCAAACCTCACTTGTATAACATTTTATAAACCAACAACTTACATTAAAACATGTTTTATAACATACGAAATACTACAAATTTTAAGAAGTATTTTATTGCACTTCTGAAAATATGAAGTATATTTGCAACGTCAAACAAACAAAGAGTGTAAGTTTGAACAACAAGAAAGCTGGCGACTTCAAAAGCCACTTACTACATATCTCATTGGCAAATGTAGTTGTTAGCTTTCTTTTATGCAAATTTTTTTGTGGAAAATTTAAGTATAAAATAGAAAATAATATGAAAGTAACAAAGAAAGATATTCTAAGCATTAAAGCTGGTTCTTCCAAAGTAATGCAGCTGGATTCTTACAAGGATTGCGTCAATGCAAGAAGCTACGCCTATCAATTAGCTTTTACTGATCCCCGTGAAGACGTTGAAAGATATTCAATATCCATCGACAAAGATAAAAATCAGATAACCATCGAAGCGATAAAGAAATGAACCGTTCAGATGCCAAAATGATTGCAGAAGAACTGCACAAGTTTATTCGCAATGATGTGAGAAAGGCTGTAACTGAAATGGCGACTGCTGAAACCGAAGAGTATTTGAATGCCAAACAAGCTGCTGTATTTCTCGGATGGAAGTTGCAAACCTTATACAATCGAATACATGATATTCCTCACACCAAAAATGGCAAGAGTCTCATTTTTACCAAATCAGCTTTGAGAAAATTCATGGAAAGAAAATAATCCCGGACGGATTTGGCCGTCTTTCCGGGAACTAACAAAACGTTCTTTGACATATTGTATAGTCTGAACAAATAAAGACTTAAAACAAGGTTTACTGCTTATCTAAAGGGCGAAATAGACCGACAAAGTAGCCAAAGCGGATTAGTGAAAAGAGTGTGAATACGGACTGCCAATAAGAAGATGCAGCACACGAATCACTAAGTTATCAAAAACAACTTATATTATGACAAAGTAAACGTAGGGCGTTTATAAATACATTCTTAACTGAATAGATACTTTAAATGATATATATACCCGTGCTTCGCAAGAAGCGGTCACCGCTAAAAAGCTACGGCCAACAATCCATCGGAACGCGGACGGGAACACATTTTAAATGCTAAAAGTATGAAAGGATTTACAGAAATGACCGAGCAAGAGATTCTTGCGTTAACGGAGGAAGATGTACAGAAATTGATTAAACTCCGCATGATGGAGGAAGGTATCAAAATCATGGATAAACCCAAAATTCCCGAATTATTTGAAATTGAGCCTGCTGATATTCAGTACTTCTCAATTCCGCTTTTGGATGGTTTTGCGTTTACTGACATTAATGAAGCGACTAAGGTTGCTGAAATTCTGAAAAGCGCGAAGTCATTGCGAAAGGTTGATTACGATTGGAATAAACTTGGGAGTGATTACAAGTTCCTTAAAAAGAGTGAGAAATACAAGTTTAATGGGAACTCTGATTTTGACATCATTTCAGGATGGGCTTATTCGGATGAACTATATGCTAAGATTTCAAACTTTGCCGCACAGAACAAGGTTATGAAAGAACAAGCAGCAAAAGACCAAAAGGAATATGACGAAAAGATGCAAGAAGCGTCCGGCATCATCTCGGAGATAAGCGGATGGGTTAAGGAGGTCAAAGTTAAGTATGAGCGATTGAATAGGCTTACTTACAAATTCGCTACTGACTATTATCCCCTTTCCGATCACAATGAGGATATGGCAATGAAATTTATGGCTAAAGCCTATTCTTTTACAGATAAAGAAAAAGAATACATATTACAGAATTACAAAGAATTACTATCCACAAGTGATGAATAAGTTTTTTAGTTAGTTATTGGCTCCTTGCTTGCGAAAGTAGGGAGTTTTTTGTAAAACTCCAAATTCATTATATGAGTAATATAGAAGATACAATTTACGATCTGCCAAATGAAGAATACCACCGTGGAGAAAGATTCAAAGATTTCCTAAGTAGTACGCAGATTAAAGATTATATGGTGTCCCCAAAGTTTGCCCGATACAAGGCATTGCACCCAGAATTATTTGAGATAAGTATTGAAGCCTCTGAAAAAGGTTCACTGTACCATGATGCAATGGAAAGCCTTGTTAATACTGGAAAACTTGACAAGTGGCGAAACAACCTTCTTGTATTTGAGCCGCCTATAAATCCTAAAACCGGCTGTCCGTATGGACGAGACACCCAAAAATATCAGATTGCACTAATAGAGTCCAAAGAATCAAATCCCGGTAAAACATTGACAAGCACAACCGATATACAATTGGTTGAAACAATGGTTTATGAGCTTCTTAATAATTGCCGGGACACCTCCAAACAGATCAGGCAGATATTAAAATGGGGAAAAGCCGAAGTCAGCCATTTCGTTGAATACGAAGGATGCAAGTTCAAATATCGCCCTGATGTGGAAACGGCCAAGAAAATTGTCGACTGGAAAACATTGGCGGTTGATGATCTTCATGAAGAAACAGTTAACCGGACTATTGCCAAATTTCATTACGGTATTTCGGCAGCCTTCTACCAGTTTTTTGAACATGAACGTACTGGAGTATGGAAGGAGTTCTACTGGGTTATGCAACAAAAGACAGCTCCCTATGACGCAGTATTTGTCAGTGCAGCTAACTGGGCTTTCCATTTGGAAGACGGAATTGTGAAAATGGGTGCAAGTGCATTGGCATTCAAGAAATTGTTAGACCAGCATGTTTACTGTACACAAAACAATGATTTTGACGGTGCACAGATATTTATTCAGCCGGGATTCAAAGGGCGAAGAATAATGGTGCCGGACACACCTGCATTTGAAAAGAACAAGATGTTTAACTTTTATAATAATCAAGAGCAATGAGTAAAACAGAGAATCAATCCCCCCAACAAGGGAACTTGGGAATGGAACAACACAATGCTCCTTCACCAACAAAAACAGAACCGGTCTCCCCAACACCTTCCACACCACAACCGCCCGTTCCTTCTGCCCCACCAGCCTTTCCAGTACAACTGAAAGGATTGGAAAGTTGTTTTATCTCCCCTAAAAAGGCATTTATAGCAGCTGGTGGCACAGAACAGCAATTTGCCCGTGAAGTCAATTTCGCTATGCAGGCAATGTTGAATAATCCTTATTTGATTGACTGTGCCCGGCAATATCCCGATCATCTTGTCGAAGCAATCAAAAACGTTTCTCTTACCGGTCTGACACTCAATCCTGAACTAAGATTGGGGTATCTTGTACCATACAAAGGCAAAGTGAAGTTCCAAGCTTCATATATGGGGAAAGTTGATATTTTGATCCGCACCGGCGTTGTAAAAGATATTTATTCTGATTTGGTTTATGCTAATGACGAGTTCAGCATGACAAAAGGTACCGGTGGCACTATCATCCACAAACCCAATGTATTCGGAGAACGTGGTGATCTTCTTGGAGGCTACTATTTTGCAGTCTTGACTTCCGGTGTTGTAAAATTCGATGCAATGCCCAAAGCACGTATTGAAGAAATAAAAAGTCGTAGTGAGGCTGTCAAGAAAGGCAAGCAATCTCCGTGGGACACAGACTTTGAAGAAATGGCTCGAAAAACAATCGTGAACTGGGCTTTCAAATTCCTGCCCAAAACCGGCATTTCAGATTCCATGATTAAAGTTCTTGAAACAGAGAGCCAGTTGGATGATGAAATGTTTGAAGACTGGAGAAAGGCACAAGGTCAGAAACCGGACGATTTTGAGGAAGACGATACTCCATACGCAGAAGAAGTCAAGTAATGGATTCATGTGAAAAAATCAGTAACAGTATCACAGCGGCTAAAGAACTGATTGAAAATGAAGCACGTTCTTTGGCTGCTTTACACAAGGCAAAACAACTTGAAAAAGAGCTTCGTAAATCCGGCAAGTTGTTTCGTATTCCTACAATAAACGGAATTATAGAGACAACCAGCCCGGAAAAATACATAGAATACAATAACCAATTTAAAATCAAATTAAAATGAGAACAGTAACAGTTGAAGTGCCCGAAGGACACATGGTAAAAATCGTAAAAGAGGAAAGTATGCAACCTACTCAAAAAGTTATGGGGGGGGTAAATTTGAATTTGAAGGTGAAACATTCATCCCCGGTGATGTGATTATAAATCCAAATCGTGGAGGTGGCAGCATGATGATTCTTTCTGAAATTAGAGAAGAAAGACCACTCCCCTTTTTACCAGCAATAAAAGTACCTTTCGGTCTCGTTGCCTATGTTCCTTCCAATGATGAAGGTGACAGAGTTTTTGTAAGACTTACACCCGAAGCTGGTATCGGAGGCATGAAGGGATTCCGTAAAGCCACGGAAGAGGAAAGGGCAAAGATGCTTGCCGCCATGAAGGAAGAAAAACATTACTCCTTCAATTTTGAGAAGTTACAGCCTGAATATACCCCGACTGTCGGCGATGTTGTTATTGTATGGGATGATAATAGCAAAGAAAATGCAGTAGTCGGTATTATGAATGAAGTGGATGAAACGAGCAGCCCATACAAAATAAATGATGGAACTCGATATGAGAACTGTGACAAGTTCGTTTCAGAAGAACAATATAAAAATTTGATTGATGGTAAAGAGTAAATCTAAATCGGGGGGGCGAGAAATTACACTCCCCTTCTCACAGCTCGCCCAAAGGGAATGAGCTACCAAGAATATCGTGAACGCAGAGCCTATCAGAACGCGTGGTTGAAAGAGCGACTGAAAGGCTTTATTTGTTATGTATCGTCTGAACTGGTTGTATATGACAAAATAACGGGATTACCCCGATTATTCAATCATCGTACAGATGATATACACAAAGCAAACATAAGGACTAACCCACAGCCATTTGTCGGTTCTGCCCGATATGGCTTAAAACCTTTATGATATGGATAAAGAACTATTTAAAGACAAGAATCCATTGCTTCGCAGACAAATGTTGGAAGACAATTGCGCAGCAGTTGAAAGAATCACCTATACCTCTCCTTTCAGTGAGGAAGAAATGGGTGAACGGAAAACGGAATTGGCAAATATTGACCTTGACATGGCCGCACTGGAAGAAGAAAAGAAAGCTTTCATGCAAGCATACAAGGACAAACTGAAACCTAAAAAGGAACGTAAAAAAACGTTGCTTACCGATATAAAGCGTGGTTATGAGGAAATTACGGATGAATGCTTTAAGTTCATGGAACGTAGCACTCGTACCACTGGATATTACAACGGTAATGGTGACTTGGTTAAAGAACGTCCGATGGAAGCACAAGAGATGCAAAAAACTGTATTCGAGGACATTGAATCTACTGGTACGGAGGGATAAGCCATGAGAAAAGAAGAACTTATCAAGCAAGTAGCCGAATCAACCGGTATCGCTATTTGTGAAGTCCGAACTGTCATAGAGGCAGCACTAAAAGAGACCGTGAATGCAGTAGCTAATGGAAAGACTCTTTATATCAGAGGTTTTGGCACACTGTCACCCAAACACTATAAACGAAAAGTAGCTCGTAACATACACAAAAACGAGACTATTGTCATAGCGGAGCATTATACTCCACATTTCAAACCTGCCAAATCATTTAAAAATAAAACTAAAAATTTGTAGAACAGCATGGAAAACGAAAAGATGCAAGTGAACTTTGCTCCAGGTATGACCGAAGCAACACTTAGGGTTATTGAACTTCACGAAGAAAATGAGTTACCGGTACTGGAGCCTGATAAGGTAGAATTAGCCGGAACAATTGGAAGTGTTCATGAATTTCTCTTGAAAAGAATCTCTGAAAAAGAACAGATCAATCAGAAACGTTGCTATATTCTTGTTGATCGGGAGAAAATGACACTTAAACTTGTCACCAATGAAACTGACAGTAGGAATAAAGCTACTGTAAGAGGTGAGTTGAAATACTATCCCAAGTTTCTTGAATTTGGTATTAACACAAGCAAGACATGGGAACCGGTGCAGCTTTCAAAGTTCTTCAAAATGAATCGTGCCTTCTTCAAGGATGCACAATACAACATGGAACTGGTAACAGTCTTGAAGAACTTCAAAGCCAGCATTGACTCAAAAGTGGAAAACTCCCGACAAGACAACGGTAGTCGCACTGACAATTACAGCCAAGTTGTCAACTCCAATCTTCCGGCCTCATTCAATCTTATTGTCCCGATTTTCAAAGGTCGCCCTGCAGAAGAGATTGAAGTGGAAATCATTGCAGATGTGGACGGGCGTAATATTCGATTGTCCCTTTGCTCCCCTGGTGCAGAAGTGATAGTGGAAGAGGAACGCAACAAGGCCATTGACGAGCAATTATTGTTGATCCGTAAATTGGCACCGGATATTGCCATTATCGAACAATAACAATGAAGACTGTAAAGAAATACTGGAAGCCGGTACTTGTCGTATCGGCTTTCTTCATTGGCAACCGCGTATTCAATCACATAAATGCGTGGTTGGGAATTTCAATAATTATGCTGACAGTAGCATTTATAGTTTATAATATCATTAAAAAAAAGTAGAAAATGAAAAGAAAGATTGATTTTTTGATTGTGGCACTATTTGCCGTTGTTTTGTTTGCTTCATGCGAAAGAGTTGCTCCCAATTATGCCGGTGTCCTTATGGAGAACTACGGCAAACAAGGGAAAGAAGATTTTAAAATCGTTGCCGGTAAGGTATCTACATGGGAATTAGGCACAGAGCTTTTTCAAGTTCCGCTATTCGATCAGCGCGGAGAATTTTCTGATCCAGTCACACTAAAGGCAGCCGACAATACAGAGTTTACAGCCCGGCCAACTTACTCTTATAAAGTAATGAAAAACAGGGCTATTGATATTGTATTTGATAACAAGCATATTGATAAGGCTGACACCCCATCGGGAAAAGATGGCTTTATGCAATCATTAGAAGATAATATTTTGGAGCCACGTATATATGATCTTATCAAAGAAGAAAGTCGCAAACATAAAACAGACAGTCTGATGGCTGACGGTGGTTCATTGGTATTTGAAAAGAGACTGGAACAGATCGTTGATAAAGAATTTGAGAAACGGGGATTGCAGTTGTTGACCTTCTCCGCACAATTGGAATTTTCAAGAGCTGTCCGCGATAAAATAGATAGCCGTAACGAGGTAAACACTAATATTTCGGTACTTGATCAGAAGATTGAAGAACAAAAGAAGCAAAACGAACTGGAGCAACTAAAAACAGAACAAGCTTTAATTGCGTCCCGTGGACTCACCCGTGAGATTTTATATAAACAATTTATAGACAAGTGGGACGGGAAGACACCTCTATATGGCATTGCTCCTGAATTTTTAAAAATGACAAAATAATATGCTGACATTTCAACAAAGAAGAGATACGATATTGTCTCAATTTGCACAAGCAAAAGCCGATTTGGAAACACTTAATAGTGATATTGATGCAGAAATCGAAAAGAATAAATCTGTTATTTCTACACTAACTTCTAAAAATACAGAATTGGCCTCTTTAAAAAGTAATAATGAAGGCTCAATCAAGACTTTTGCTAAATTCCTAAAATAATAATTATCAACCCGATTAATAATCAGCTTCTCCCGGTGTGGCTTGACCGCCTATCCGGGAACTATCATGCCTCACCTTTTTTCTTCTCTTTGCAAGTCGAGTCGAGTACGCTGCATACGCTCCACGACGGTAGATACTACAAAGAGTCTTTTTGTTCATGTAAAATGCCTCTATTGTAGAGGCAAACGGATAAGTGGCGAAATCGGAAGACGCTTAGTTTCTGTGGTAAAAATGCACGAATAGCATCACGAGTCAGGTAATATGCTATTAACACTTGACATACGTACAAACGGAAGCAGAAACGAAAATCCTGATTGCAACAGTTCCCGGTTCGAGTCCGGGCTTATCCACATAAATCAATCATTATGAAAGTTGAAATCCCCGACTATTTCCTAAAATCCTTTATCCGACATTTTGAAAGGATAACCGAGAATTGTAAAGCTTCACCTTCTGACATCAAGACCAGTGAAGCACTAAGGCTTGGAAAGAAAGATGTAATTAAGCTCAAAAGATTTATAAACAAAAAAGTATAATTTATGAAACGAAGGATCATAGGTATAGATGTTGGCAAAAACGGTGGAATTGTAGTGTACGACACCGAGAATAACAAATTATTGGAGTGTATCAAAATGCCACCAACTCCCAAAGACTTATTAGATTTTCTCTCCATATACAAAGAAAATAGCGTTTGTTATTTGGAACGAGTGAATGGCATGACCGGACAAAGTGCTTCTGCCTCTTTTGTTTTTGGAGAAGGTTACGGACAGCTGACTATGGGATTGATAGCTTGTGGGATTCCGACAGTAACAGTATCTCCACAAACTTGGCAAAAAACTATAGGATTACGAAATACAGACAAATTGGGTAAGACAGAATGGAAAAACATCTTAAAGAAGAAAGCCCAACAGCTGTTCCCGTATGCAAAAGTTACATTGGCAACTTCGGATGCTTTACTAATATGTGAATATGGTAGAATTAAAGAAAAGGAATAATGGAAAAATTAAAAAAATGTAGCAAATGTGGCCGGGAACTTCCGGTCAGTGAGTTTTGGAAAAATGCTTCAACCGAAGATGGATTGCAGACATATTGTAAAGAGTGCGGTAATGTTTATGCCAGAAACCGTAAGAAAACTCCGGGGGGGGAATTTGAAGAAAATATATTCCAATCCTGAATTGGCAAAATTTTCTCCACGGGAACTTATCGCAGAATTGAAAGCACGTGGATATACCGGAGAATTGAAATACACCCAAACAATATCATTATAAATGGAAAAGTTACGTCTATTGGTTACAACCAAATATCCGAACAAATGTCCTATGTGTTGCAACAACTCATGGGATTTTTCAAAATTACCAGTTGTTGAGCACTTTAATTACAAAGAGATCATGATAACTGGTGGAGAACCACTTTTGTTTCCTGAAAAACTGGCAAATTTGGCTGAAAGTATCAAAACCGTTCAAAAATTGGCCTATGGCAATAAAGGAAAATTATTTCTATATACGGCACTGGCTGATATGCTCCCCAATTATATCAGATACTTCGATGGAGTTGTTTACACTCCACATTCTGTTAATGATATTCATAGTTTATTGGAGGCCAATAATTTTTTGTTGGATTACAAAGATGAACTTATGGAAAGTAAATCTCTTCGGCTCAATCTTTTTCCTGATATTAAAAAGCATATTCCTGACAACACAGACCTTTCGTTATGGAAAGTAAAAGATATGCAATGGATCAAAGATTGCCCGGTTCCGGCTGATGAAGAGTTCAAAAGAGTAGCTGAATTATGGGAGGTGGAATGATGAAAGATGTAATTACCCCCCCCATACACAACATCTCTATCCTTATCGCTGGTCTTTAGAAGATGCTGTTTTTACTAAAGATAAAGGAAAGGTATTTTCTTGTTTTGCATGTGGCGGTGGCTCTACTATGGGTTACAAAATAGCAGGTTACGATGTTATTGGCTGTAATGAGATTGATCCACGAATGATGAAATGCTATGAAACAAACCATCATCCCCAGTATAGTTATTTGGAAGATATTCGTGATTTAGTGAAAAGGAATAATCTTCCCGAGGAACTGTACCATTTAGATATATTGGACGGATCACCACCTTGCAGTACATTTAGCATGTCGGGATTACGTGAAGATGCGTGGGGTAAAGAAAAGAAATTCAAGGAAGGTCAAAAGACACAAGTTTTAGACACGCTCTTTTTTGATTTTATTGCACTTGCCAAACGCTTAAAACCTAAAGTCGTTATTGCTGAAAATGTGAAAGGACTTCTTTTAGGGAATGCGATTGATTATGTCAGACGTATATACAAAGACTTTGAGGAAGCTGGTTATTATTGTCAGCATTTTCTTCTTGATGCTTCTAAAATGGGAGTACCTCAAAAAAGAGAACGTGTATTCTTTATATGTATCAGGCATGATTTGGGAGTCCATTTCCTAAAAGTTTCAGACCTCTTCAATGTTGAGCCATACATCGACATGGAATTTAATGAATCGGAAATATATTATGGGGAATATGCGGATTACAAGGGAAAGCCTATTGGTGTAAAAATGAGAAAGTTATTTGAGCAGAGAGTGGCAGGAGATATTGCTTTGGCAGAGGCCTATAAGAAACAAACTGGAAAACGAGGCTTTTTTAATCAACAATATCTATATGAGAACAAAGTAAGCTACACCCTAACAACTCATGCAGACTCAATTATTCCTTTTAAGCAGCCTATATATTTATCACGGTCAGAAGTATGTAATATATCCACATTTCCACAAGATTATCATTTCCTCAACCAATCCCCACATTATATCTGTGGAATGAGTGTACCACCCGTTATGATGGCGCACGTAGCCTCACGAATATGGAAATATTGGTTATCTAAATTATAAATCAAATGAAATCAGAAGAATTAGCAACCCAGTGGTGTCGGGATCATCCTGATGCAACATTGGAACAAGCATTCATGGCCGGATTAGGCCATAAGATGAATATGAATAAGGATTCTCTTTCTGCAAGGAAAGACAAATTCAGAAGTGAAGTCCTCATGTATAGAGGGAAATATCCTGATGATATGTTGAAGGACTTTTTCGAGTATTGGACTGAATGCGGAGGACGGAAAATGCGCTTTGAGAAGGAACGTACATTTGAAGTTTCCAAACGTTTAGTCAGATGGTCTAATAATGATTTTAACAAGTATGGGAAACAACTTAATTCAAGTCAACAGCAATCTCCCGGCAACCGAAAAGAAAGCGTTGAAAGACTTGCTGACCTTGCAAGCGGAGTATTACAAGGGATTGCACGTAAGTTCGATTAAAGAAGCTGTTCTCAACACTCCTAACCTACCACTCTCCGTTATAAGAAAAGAAATCACATTGGCTGGCGCAAGAGCCATACTGGTAATTGCGATTAACGAGCTTGTGTCTTTTTTCAATGTTGGAAAAACGATGAATGATGTTCAAGTGGCACTTACCGCTGATCTAATAATAGACAGATTCTATTATCTCAAATTGGAGGAAATCAAATTGTGTTTCCGTAATGCTATGGCTTCCGGTAAGATTTACGATAGACTGGACGGTAATATCATTCTCGGCTGGTTAAATGAATACGATGCACAGCGTGATGAAATTGTTTCTTCTCTTTCAATTAATGAAGCCCATGAACAAAATAATAACAGCACTGGAATGTTCTACGGAGAATATATCAAACATCTAACTGAAAGATCGGAAAATGGAGATGAAGAGGCCAAAGAATTATTGGAATCCCATCAATCATTCATACAAAGGATGAAATCAAATGATAAAGAAGCCGCTTTCAAAAAATGGAAAGAAGAATATTATGGAAGAACTAAGAGACAAACTACTTGACTGGGCGAAACAATTTGAAACACCTGATTTTATAAAAGATGATCCTATATTTTTTCCACATAAGTACAATGATAAAAAGGACATAGAAATCAGTGCTTTTCTTACTTCATGGATAGCTTTCGGGAATCGCAAACTGATAATGCAGCAAGCAGAAATTTTGGATAATCTAATGGGTAATTCTCCTTATGCCTTCATTATGAACAAAGTATGGGAACAATACAAAGAAAATACAAATACCTTCTACCGTATGTTCACCTACCATGACTTCTTCTGCATTTGCCAGCGGTTGTACAACATATATCAGGAATGGGATGATTTGGAAGTCTTTTATGAGGGTTACAATAATGTTATCCGTGAAATACAAACAGATTTTGGTGGCGTAAAAGGTATTCCAAAATTGGAGCGTGATTCTCCATGCAAGCGTATTTGTCTGTTTCTACGGTGGGTAGTACGAAAATCACCGGTAGATTTAGGTATTTGGAATATTATTCACCCGACAGAATTATACATACCATTGGATGCACATGTTGCAAAAATGGCACACCAGCTTGGGATAACAACACGCAAAACAGAGGACTGGAAAATGGTTCAACAAGTAACCAATTACATGAAAACAATTTTCCCGGATGATCCGTGCCGGGGAGATTTTGCATTATTCGGATATAGTATTAACAATAAATAATTTACATTATGTCAGAACTTAAAATTACACAAGAAAAGGTTACAGCCGCTTTTAGTGAAGCAAACGACTGTCCTAAAGCAATTAGTATTCTAACAGCTTTATTCGGAAAGCAAAAGCCGGATTATACAGATTATCACAATATCAAAACCTACGAAGATGCTTGTGAAGCAATAGGTGTAAAACCTATTGTTCGCCTACTTGTTGAAGATGAAGACGGACACAAAGAAGAAGTGGCTGATATTGCACACCTCGCCTACATCAAACTATGCACAATTGCTCGTGCATTGAACAACGATCCTAATTTTCCACGATTTACTAAAGATGAATACCGTTATACGCCGTGGTTTTATCTTTATAATCAGAAAGAAATTGATGAAATGGACGAAGAGGATCGTAATCGGCTGGTTCTTTGGGGCGGTGCTGCGTCTAACGGTGCGTATTGCGGCCTCGCTTCTGCGGACTCGTCTTACGCTTGGTCGCTCTCGTGCGTCTTTCGGCTCTCGCCTTGCTGTAAAATCAAGTGAAATCGCAATTTACTTTGGAGAACAATTCAAAGAATTGTGGAAAGACTTTCTGATTGGAAAAAAGTAATCACACTGGGGAGGCCGCATTAAAGCGGCCTTTTCCATACCTTTTAAATCTATGACTCCAAAAGAATTTTTCGACAAAGTGGTGGAAATGCGCCGTTGCCAAAAAGAATATTTTAAAAATAAGAGACAGATAGATTTACGAATAAGTAAACAAATTGAGCGTGAAGTAGATGAAGAAATCGAACGTGTTCAAAAAATCCTTCACAACAAACAGAATCCGCAACTCTTTTAGACTATGGTTAATATGAAAATCCTTGACTTGCCATTAAAAGCAAAATGGTATGAAATGATCGAATCTGGAAATAAGAAAGAAGAATACAGAGAGATCAAGAAATACTGGATCGGAAGATTAGCAAAATGTGGAGGTCACAATTCCTATGAAAAGACAGGTTTCTACTGTAAGAAAGCTATTTGTTTTTCTTGTATTACACGTGGAAACGGCTTTCATCCCAAAGAATACACTCATGTTCGCTTCCGTTTTGGCTACACCAAACGGACAATGCTTTTTGAACTTGAATCTATAACCATCGGAGTTGGTAACACCAATTGGGGAGCGCCTGACAATGAATATGTATTTATACTTAAACTGGGAAAATGTATCAAAAAAAATGAAAGTAAGGACTCAACAGAATTTCAACCAAAAAACTCATGAAACAGTATTCGGTATCAGCATCATGCCTGACGGTGGCAGAAGATATTGCAAATATCCAATAGGCCACCAAGAATACAAAGACTATGCCCAAGCACACCAAGCTATGAAAGATGTACAAAAGATATTGGATAATGGAGGTCGATTAGTATATTCTCCCAAAGGTAGTGCCGGGATTAATAAACATGAATATGTGAAAATTGAAATGATATAAAAATGAAAATATTAGTAAGTTTTTCAGGTGGTAAGGATTCACAAGCATGTTTGATCCAAGCCTTCAAACAATATGGGGGGGGAATTTAACCGCTGTGTTTTGTGACACCGGTTGGGAACACCCTGACACATATAAACATGTGAATGATGTTTGTCTGCAAATGGGTGTAAGACTTATAACTCTCAAATCAAAATATGATTTTGTGTCTTTGGCAGCTCATAAGAAAAGATTTCCTTCCACGAATGCACGATTTTGTACCAGTGAACTAAAAATGAAGCCAATGATTGATTATGTACTTTCTTTGAAAGAAAGCTGCATTATCATACAAGGTATCAGAGCCGGAGAAAGTACAGCACGTGCGGCAATGGAAGAGGAATGTATGTATTTCAAATCGTATTTCCAACCTAATAAGAAAGGAAGAACTGAAAACTATCGAAGTAAGGATGTCAAAGAATGGTGTTCCCAATATGACGCTTCTGTTCTAAGACCGATCTTCAAATGGAGTGCACAGCAAGTTATAGATTGCATACTGGATGCAGGGCAGAAACCGAATCCATTGTATTATCGTGGATTCTCACGTGTTGGATGTTTCCCGTGTATCATGTGTCGGCACAAAGAAATCGAACTCATAGCCAAAAATGATCCTAAAATGTGCCAACGCCTAATTCAAGCAGAGAAAAGCGTAGGACATTCCTTCTTTCCTCCATTATACATACCTCAAAGATTCTGTAAAAACAAACAATATCCTTATGTAGAGGAAGTTTTGGAGTACGTTAAAGAACATACCCCTGATATGTTCGAGCCGGAAGGTGGATATGCCTGCATGAGTCTGTTTCATGGACTATGCGAGTAAATAAAAATGGAATGAACATTATGATACGAGATCCTTACTATTTGGCGAAAACGGTCTTAGGTTCATACAACTTGTATATCCTCAAAGATCCTTTCGAATCTTGGCATTATTCGTGTGTTGGTACATTCAATACTAAAGATGAAGCTATAGATTATTATCATAAGTTGAAAGAAGAAGAGAAAATGATTTCAAGAATGCACATGAAATTAATAATAACAGAATAGAAAGGATATAAATAATGCCGATAAGCGAAGTATATAACATGGACTGTATGGAATACATGAAGGGGATTCCTGATAAGTTCTTTGATTTAGCGATAGTCGATCCCCAGTATGGCATAGACATAATGCACAAAGGTGGGATGCCGAAGCATTTAGGCTTTAAACAATATAAAAGAAAGGATTGGGATAAGTCCCCCCCCGGAAAGAAATATTTTGAGGAACTATTCAGGGTATCGAAGAATCAAATAATTTTTGGTGGTAACTACTTTACTACCTATCTTCCTCCCAAAATGGGTTGGATTGTTTGGGATAAAGGACAACATGGATTAACTATGTCTGACGGTGAATTGGCATGGAGTAGTTTTGACAAGGCTCTTCGGATCATAACTCTAAACCGGTGTACAATTGGAGAACGAGGTGGAAATATCCATCGTTGTCAGAAGCCAGTGAAATTATATGCTGAAATATTAAGAAAAAACGCCAAAGAGGGAGACAAAATTTTTGATAGTCATTTAGGTTCAGGAAGCAGCAGAATAGCTGCTTATGGACTTGGATTCGATTTCTATGCAACTGAAATAGATGAAGAATACTTTGAAGCACAAGAAGAACGTTTTCACCGGGAATGTTTTGGGGAGATAAAAACAGAGAGAGGAACGTTGGTTCAAACTAATTTATTTGACAGGGAATAAATGAAACAGACAGTAGAAGAAGCGGCAAGTGAAAATATCCTATTTAATCATAGGACAGTTGACAGAACTTTGAGCGGTAAAGATTTGGCAAAGTTTGGAGAGATGAATTTCGTTCAAGGTGCAGAATGGAAGTCGAAGCAATCTCTTTGGATAAGTGTTAAGGAACGGTTGCCGGAGCCTAACAAGGAAGTTCTTCTTTATGATAAGAACTCCATCCGGCATTATGTCATAGGATGGCTGCGGAGAGATAAAGGATATAACAAAGGCATGTGGGCACTCTCCAATGGTTGGATTGAAGATAAGGATATAACCCACTGGATGCCGATTGATAAACCAATAACCGAGTAATTATGAATGAAGTAAACTTTAATGGAATGTTCGGACAGCAAGGTTGGATTTGTCCGAAGTGTGGAAGGGTATATTCACCTTTTACCAAAATGTGTTTGTATTGTGGCCCTAATAACACAAATACATTTCTAATCTTGACGATCATTCTAATACACATATCAGTGAAGAAGAATTAAAAGAAAACCGTAAAATCGAACAGAAATGAATGATGGAGTTTATTTTGACCAAAATGGTAACGAGGTAATCGTAATCAATGGATTTGAATACTCACGAGAAGAATTTGATTCCCTTGTGGATATGTGTGGAGATTGCAATATGTAATAAAAAAGAAAGAAATGAGTAAAACAACAATTTATTATCTATTCCTAATAGCAATGTATATGCTGCTAGGATAGATGGAAAGGAGAAATATGGATAAAGATAAATTCAACAAAGCAATAGAAATCAACAATAAAATAGAGGAATACAAAGATCATAAGATGGCACTTGAAAATTCTAACATAAAATATGGTGGTGGATTGATATTTACATACAACAGAATGCACAATGATGTACCATTAAAGGAAGAAATTTTTGGTAAGAATTTCCTTCAGTGCTATATGTATGCTTTGGATAGTAAGATAAAAGAATTACAAAAAGAGTTTGACGAATTATAAAATAGAAATGAGTGAAACGAAAATCATATTAGATGCCTGTTGCGGTAGCCGGATGTTTTGGTTCGACAAGGAAAATCCTTTGATCTTGTTTGCTGACATCAGAGATGAAGAGCATACTCTTTGCGACGGTCGAAGCCTGAAAGTCCATCCGGATATTGTATCTGACTTTACCGATATGCCATTTTTGGATAAATCCTTTAAACTGGTGGTATTTGACCCGCCCCATCTTCTAAAGGTTGGTCAAAATAGTTGGTTGGCCAAGAAGTATGGTAAACTTCCCGAAGATTGGCCAAGGGTGATAAAAAAAGGAATTGATGAATGCTTTCGAGTACTTGAAGATTACGGCGTTCTCATTTTCAAATGGAATGAAGAGCAAATAACGGTTAGAGAAGTATTGAAAGCCATCGGACGGCAGCCGTTGTTCGGTCACACCACCGGAAGACATGGCAAGACTATGTGGATGTGTTTTATGAAACTACCAATTTACGAATAACAGAATATGTTGTAAGATGAAATTAAACAAAAAGACAGAGCAACTTATTAAACTTAGAGCCGCTGAACTTAAAAAATTATATGAAACTCCTAATCCTGAAGTAGATAAAATTATTTCTGAATTGAGAGCAGAAGCAACGAAACGTCCACAGAACATGAGGAAGGAAGAAGAGATTGCTTATATTCTGAAAAAGGCTGATGAAAATTGCGATCATATAGAAATTCGTAAAATCCTAAATGTAAGTAATACATGAATACATCTTTTGAACGATCTGCAAACGCTTCCGATGAATGGTACACACCACGAGAAATCATTGAAGCATTAGGTGAATTTGACCTTGATCCATGTGCTCCCATGCACCCTCTTTGGCCTACCGCAAAAATCATGTACAACAAGCAGGACAATGGTCTTATACAAAATTGGGGGGGGCGAATTTGGCTTAACCCTCCGTACTCCAAACCGCTTATATGGCAGTTTGTAGAGAAATTGGCAGAACACGGCAACGGTATAGCACTACTTTTTAACCGGTGTGACAGCAATAAGTTTCAAGACATCATCTTCACGAAAGCAACCGGTATGATGTTTTTGAGGAATCGAATAAAATTCTTCCGTCCCGATGGAACACGTGGGGACAGCCCCGGTTGCGGTAGTGTTCTTATTGCATTTGGCCGGGAAAATGCCGAAATTTTAAGGAACTGCTCTTTACAAGGCAAATATGTTGAACTTAACAATGATAAATGATGAAAGTCTTATATTTACTCATGCTCATTGCCGGTCTTCTGTGGATCGGTGATTTCTCTATCACCTTAAAACCCTTTTCTGTATCTTTACCATGCTGGTATAAATCCGTTGGCATACTTCTATTTTGGCTGTCAATGACTATATATGTTTTAGGTGAGCATACCAAAGGCTATAAAGAAGGATTTGATACTGGAATTAAACAGTGCATTAAGATACTTGATAGAAATTGCCACTCTAAAGAAATAAATAATGATGAAACAGTACAGAATCAATAAAACGACTACCTTCGTAGAAGATAATTGCAGCGGAAACAGAGAGAAATACCTCCTTCTTGATTACAAAGTACAAGTTAAATTTGCAGGGATTTGGATAACAGTCAAGTCCTTTCATGATGAAGATGAAGAATACGCAAAGAACTGTGCGAATGAACTTCTTGAAAAACTTAACGAAAAGATTTGATTATGATTGAATTACAAGGAAAATTCGGCAAAGATTGTAAAATATTTACAAATGCAATAGAAAATGAAGCTATTGGAACGATACAAAACATTTTGAACAATCCGGTTACGACTGGTGTTCCGGTTCGTATTATGCCTGATACCCATCAGGGAGTAGATATAGTGATTGGATTCACCATGCCAGTTACAGATCGTGTCAACCCCAATCATATCGGAGTGGATATTGGTTGTGGAATGTTGTGTGTAGAAATTGAAAATGCAATAACAGAAGAGTCTTTCCCGGACATTAATCATGCAATCCGTTCCATCATACCTATGGGATTTGAGATTAACCAACAACCCTTATCCAAACAAGAAAAGGAAGATTTGTTTACCTTCTTATCTATCAGAATGGATCAGTTCTGCTCTAAATACCAACTAACCAAACCAGTTATTAATGAAGAATATGTATCACAACTTTGTAAGAAGGTGGGGATAAATGAAGGCACATTCTACAACTCTTTAGGTACATTGGGAGGTGGAAACCACTTTATAGAACTGGGGCGTGCCGAGTCAACCAATAATATATTTCTTACAATACATACCGGATCGCGCAACTTTGGTGTGAAGGTCTGTAAATACCATGCAGAAATAGCAAAATTTGATAAAAAGGCTTTTTCTAATGAAATTCAACGCTTGAAGTCCACTGTTGAGCCACAATTCATGCAAACTGAAATACTACGTTTGAAGGAAAAATTTGCCGAATATTCCGGGTATCTCACAAATGAAGCAATGCTCCACTATTTATGTGACATGGTGATCGCACAAGGATATGCCGCATTCAACCGCAAGTTGATTATACAGCGTATAATCAGAACTTTGAGCTGGAACGCTACAATATCCGTTGAGACAGTCCATAACTATATCAGCTTTGATGATATGATAATCCGTAAAGGGGCTATTGCCGCATACGCCAATGATTACGTTGTGATTCCTATGAATATGGCAGACGGTATTCTTCTTTGTCGTGGTAAGGGAAACAAAGACTGGAACTATTCTGCACCACATGGTGCAGGACGCTTATACTCCCGTTCCGAAGCTAAAGAAAGATTATCAATGGACGCATTCAAAACCCAAATGAGCAAAGTGTATTCCACTTCCGTATGTGAAGGGACATTGGATGAAAGTCCTATGGCATACAAAAATGTTCAGGAAATAAAAGAGCTTATAGAACCTACGGTAGAAATTATTGATACAATTGTGCCACTAATCAATATCAAAGCTGTATGATAGAAAAGACAGACTTCCCATATACTCTTGGCGGCTATGTTGAACAGCAAAATTATAAAGGTTTCGACATAGCCGTTTCCATTCGTAGATACAAAGGAATATCAGCTTATGTCATTTCCTCGGAGAAAAGGCTGATCCGTGAAGAATCTGCCACCTTTGCCGACAAAGAAGACATGTTCCGTTGGGGACGAGAAGCGGTTGACCGATATTTGGAACAGCAAGAACGTAGAAAAGAAGAAAATACGATCAAACGGGCAGACTATTATAAGAAGAAAGCTCGTGTGGCAGCATTGAAAGCCTTTAATGCCGCTATGTATTTCTCTGATATAAAGGACGGACTTTATGATAAGGCAAAAGGATTTTTTGAGTATGAACTGGATAAGGAACATGGAAAGATCAAATGAAAACACTTGATATTATACAAGGCTTTTGCGATCATGTTTTTCGTGATAAAAAAGGAAACCGCATCTTTCCCAATATTTTTGTCGGGAAATGGGAAGCTGACTTATTGGAAGTTACCCGGTCACGCCTGACTTATGAATATGAAGTAAAAGTAAGCAGATGTGATTTCCATAAGGATAAAAAGAAAAGTGATAAATATGGCAAGAACAAGTTTGATGTTGTCACTTCCGGCCAACGTACCAATTATTTTTATTATATAGTACCAAAAAGTTTGATAAAGCCCGATGAAGTCCCTGATTTTGCCGGGCTTATTTATGCTTATGAAGGATCAGTGCAATGTTATTCTCTTGAAAAGGGAAGGTATGCGGTAAAGAGAATTTTCTTTGAGGTAGTCAAGCCTGCCCAAAAAGTTTCTGACATGAAAGCGGATGATAATTTCATTCGTAAACTCGACTTATCCATGTACTATCGCTATCACCAAATGAGAAGAGATAATTACAAAAATAAGGAATAATATGGAATTAAGATTAGACCCTGAAATACCGGTCACACGGGTTGTCAACGGACATAATGTTTTCAATAAAGGCTATCACCACGGATTAAGAGGAAAAACCTATGAAGAATACTATGGCAAAGAGAGAGCTGTTGAAATAAGAAAAAGACACAGCGAGGCTTTGAAAGGACATAGATATTGGTCTAATGGAAACGCCCATGCCTTTGCGTGTATCGCAATCACTCCCGAAGGCAAATGGTATAGATTCGATTCAATAACCCAAGCCGCCCAAAAGCTAAATCTGAATTATGCCACAGTTCGCCGGTATATAAAACGAAAAATCAAGCCCCAAAATGGCTGGCAATGGTTTTTGGAGAAAGATAATAACTGGATAAAACATATTGATAATGGGAAAATTAAATGAGATCGCGCAGAAAGCTTATGAATGTGCCGTAAGACGTGGAAAGATTGATCCCGACAATGATAGCAACAACAATCTTCACCGCGATCTGCTTGAAGAAGTTGCCGAAGTCTTTGAGTGTACGGGTGAGAAATCTCCACATATTAAAGAGTATTTAGATGTAGAAGAAGAACTGGCAGATGTAATCATTGTTGCCCTAAGTACACTACATCATTTCAAATGTGACATTGATTCACTCATTGAAGCCAAAATGAATTATAATAAAAACAGAATGGATTGATATAGGAACCGGACAATTAATAAAGTTGATTGTTGAGACGTTTGTCCTTATCTTTGCACTACCATGTGTCTATAAAGATTTCATGAACTTATGGAAAGAAAAATAGGTGATATAAAAGACAAGAAGTTAAAAGCTGAAAATATCACACTGGCAGCAATATATAACATATTGTTCACCAATGACATAGTTTGTTCCTTAATTGTAGAAATGTTAAGTGAATTACGTAAATCAAGGCTTTGTCGTTTCCGCGTAAAGCAGCAAGGAAATAAACTGGAACAGTTGATGCTTCAATATGAAAAGAAAATCAATAAAATAGCTGGACACCGGGCTTTTTTCATGGCTGATGCTAACCAGTATATTGCAGATGAAGTACAACCTGATCTGCTTAAAATGGAATACTCCATTAAACTGGAATTTGACAAATGCCGGATTGAAAACAGTGCCTTACTTGCCAAAGTAGAACTTACAAGATGTATGGCAGAGCTTGCTTGTCTATCCCTTGACAAACGGATAGAAGAAGTCCGTCCATACAACAAAGAAGTAACCGGAATAACATATCTCCGGCTCACTGACACACTTAAAGTATTGGACGAACTTTCTGATATTTTATATAAGGGAGGGTATTGTGACCTCAATCAAAGTGATAATTGCAAAAGGGGGATGGCTATCATACAACGAAAACTTACTGATTGTGATATTATCAGCCGCGCAATCAATGAGTCAGACAAGTTAAATCCGGCTGGGGATGATGAATAAAAATGGCAAAATATCGTATAGGAATATCCGAGAATCTATTAGGAGACAAACGCTATCAGTGTCAGATTAAAAGATTTGGCATTTGGTGGAATGATGAAAGTTTCAGCACTAAAGAAAGAATGTTAGATTATGCCCGTAAACTTGAAAAGGCCGGGCATATAGTGTTTAACTATTTATAAGCGAACAATGAAATTAGAAGGGAAAATTATTGTGGCACAACCGATACAATCGGGTGTCTCAAAAAATGGTAACAACTGGCAAAGACAAGATTTCGTTTTGGAAATTCCCGGCCAATACCCTAAAAAAGTCGCTTTTTCAGTAATGAATAGCAATATTCAGAATTTTGGATTAGCAGTCGGGCAAGACGTTGATATTGAAATAGATATTAATGCGAATGAATGGCAAGGAAAATGGTTTAACTCCATTACTTGCTGGAAAGCAACACTCCGTAATCCAGGACAGCCTACCGCAGCGCAACAGCCCCAAACTTATTATCAGGGGGCATCATCCACCGCGGCACCCGTACAAACTGCCATACCTCAACCGCCAGTGGATTTTGGGGAACAAAAAGACGATTTGCCTTTCTAAAGAAAAAGGAGAAGGGAGCATTTCGGCTCCCTTCTTATTAATTAATGTTCCACCTTTACAATTTCATTATAAACGATTTTGCTTCGTGGGTTATGATTGACTATCGTTTGTTTATACCCCTTTGTCCCCCATCTCCACCATAGGAACCTGTGTTTATATATCCGGCTTATCGCACTTGAAAGACTGTCTCTCACTTCATAAGTAAATGTGCTGTCAGGAATATTTGCATAAAAATCCACCCATTTATCTGAATAATTGAAACAGCTGTCTTTCAGAACAAATACAATACTGTCTTTAGTGACAACTTTTGTGGTTGTGATATATTCGACTTCTTTTGGACGCAGATTCAATTCTTTTATTAGTTTTGCATCCGCACTCCGCAGCTCTTTCAATTCTTCTATGTTAAGCCGTAAAACATGGTTTTCAACCACATTTAGACTATCCCTAATCTTATATTCTTCAAGCCCAGTACAGAGACTTTTCATATTATCTGAAAGTCGGGCACTTTCCTTCTTCTCTTCCTGCCACAACCGGTACATCAAAAAGGTTGCCGCAAGGAGTAACACAAAGATTACTCCTATACCTATCTTCAATCTCATAATCAATCTGTATATACATTTTTACCAACTTCCGCAATAACTACCCATGCACCATTACAGAAACCATATATCTTACCGTCATTCTCCGGCATTTCAGGTATTGTATTAAGTTTTGTTTCATTGGCAGTGGCTTTGCTAAGAGCTGTTTGAGCTGTACTTTTTGCAGCATCAGCCGTTGTTTGTGCGGTCACGGCCTTTCCATCAGTAACAGCCAACATTCCAGTCAGAGTTTTTTCATTGGTTACTCCTGCAAGGAAGGTTTCAATTTCATTGAAGGTGTCAATGGCCGTAGTCGCATCAACAGTACCAACCAATTCATCCAAAGCGGTCTTCACCGCATTTATGGACTGTTCCAGTTGGGACTCTGCCAGTTGAGCACGTCCGCTTTCTGCTAAAATATCCGATTTGCTCGCACTGCTGCTACCATCAGAACTTTCCAAAAATGAAGATGAAATAGGAAGTTCATTACATCCTACCATAACATATTGTCCGGCTATCAACCCGTCGACATTCATATCACAGAACTCTCCAACCCCAAGTGCTGTTTTGTAAGGTACATAATCCTTTCCATTAGAACTTTTGTACACAACAACTCTGTTGTTTGCTGCATCTCCAAAATTGATGCTAATAGCAAATTTCCCAGTAGATAACTGTATAGGTTGGCTTTCGTACCAATCCTCTTCTTTAAGAGTAAAATTCAAGTTTGCCATATCTTCTATGTGTTTATATGTTTGTTTCCTATATCAACTCCCAACCTTTCCTTACCTCATCCATGTTTGCAGGAACACCATTCTCAACATAACTCATTGCAGCCACCACCGCAATAAGTTGTTCCCGGTTGTTTCTGTTCAGAATTGTATGACGAGATATGCCTGAACGCTTTTCGACTGTGGCAATATACACTTCAGTATTGTTCTCACATGGCGGTGCCCATCGCATAATAACATCTTCAAGTTCATTGGCCGTGCCGTCTTTGTCAGTATCATACTTATTAAGAATATAAGTTTGAAGAGTTTTAAAAGCAGCACGATAACCGTATGCCATAGTTTTAAACTGAAAGAAACTTTTATCTGTCTGTGTTGCAGACAACCCCTGCCATTTCGTATTATTTCTCCGTATATTTAACGGATTATTATTCCGTAGTCCCCGTGTCATTTTTATCCTCCTTTTCTTTTTGTGTTTCAAACAATATTTGTGCGGCCAGTCGTGCTATATCGTCCTTATTCTCAATGATTATACTCATGGTCTTTTCCGCTTTCCGAAGCTCGGCCTTTTCCCATGATTTCTCACGTACCGATTTGAACTCACAGAAAACGCAATAAACCGCCCATAACATAGCGAATACTGGAAATGGAATGACGATGCAACATATAAGGTCAATCATAACCAGTGTCAGAAACGGATTAAAATATTTCTTCGCTTTTGTCGCTGTCATTTTGTACTTCTTCGAGGTACGAAGTTCCCCACGCTGTTTGGCCTTCTGAATCCCCGAAATAAAATCTATCCCCATTGCGATTATGATAGCTGTCATACTTACCGCTATCAAAACCAAATGTAAAAACAAATGGTCGTGAATGAATGTTTCAATAATGTCGTTCATATCCTTTTGTGTTTGCGTTTATTATTTTTATTCCAATAGTAATTTGTTGATAGCATCAATAAAGGCTGGGGAACATAAACTTGCGTATTCCTTAATCATATTACACTCTTCATCGTTATACTCAATTTCTCCATTGGAGTTGAATATTTTAAATGCGAGGGCATGAGCCTCTATTCCCCTGCCAAGTTGATAAATGATATTGGCAAAATCCTTCTTGTAGTTCTCAACGGAACATCTCGTCTTATCAATATCAACAAATATCTCAATTCTTTCAAAATTTATCCTTTTCATAATCACTTCCAATCATTATCATTTGAAGCACCGAACATCAGTCCTCTTCCCAACCAGTCAGAGTTCGGTGACGGATACATAAAATCCACCAACTGCATACAATGGTGCATGGAACCGCCATTCAATGTTTGCTTTGTTCCATTCGCATATATCTGAACATTATTATAATTGTCATTTGCATTAACCACGAATATCCTTTGGGTGACGGCAAGACTCAAAAGATAACGGTAGGTTACATTCGATGTTATTCTAAATATAACCGTATCAACTGGAAAACCCGAAGTTTCACCGTTATAATCGTATCTTGGCGAATAGCAAGGAACTGTATAATAAGTTTCGTTAGCAGAGGAAGTCCCGGAAGTCAAAGGTATATAAGTACCGGTTTTATCAGCACCTTTTGTGTACACATAGGCATAGGAGCCGTAAACTACCATAATGCTTCTTTCCCTTGCGCCAAACACGCCTCTACACCATAAGTCAGAAGTGTAGAAACGTAATGACCGGTTATCCTTAGTACCTTGATGATACATATCACCATCAAACCACATTCTTCCATCACTTCCAAAGCTGATTCCTCCAACCGCATCACCAGCAGCATTCACGCAATTCAACCTTGTAAAAGAGCCTGATACACCTTTCAATGTACCTTCAAAAGTGCTGTCACCTGAAATAACCGCACCAGCCGCATAGAGTTTCCCTGCTATACTCACCTTATATGGCGCATCAGTCGGTGTTGTAGCTCCAACCCATAACGGATAGTCACCACCAACAAGACCTGCTGCAACCGTTTTATTATCGCCCTTCATTATCAAAAGCTGATTACCCTGCATGAACCGTAGAATAGCATTTTGAGCCATGATAAGCGGAGTGTACACTGGCACCAAAGAATTAAACTTCTGCCAATAAGTTGTATTTGTCACCGGAATGGAATCACTGGACGTATGAGTTTTCAGACATTTATACGCATTAAACGTATTAGCACCGGTAGTCACAATTGCAATATCCAAGTACCGGGTACCGGAAGTCAAAGCCTCGTCATTGCGATACTCTATGCCTTTAGCCCATTCGGATTGCCGGAGAATACAGCCTTGCAGCCCGTTTTTCCCCGGTTCCCCATTAGTACCGTCAATTCCATTTTTGGCCTTTCTTCGTATTAATATATGCCCTTGCGCCTCCATACCGGATTACTTCAATTTTGCTAATACTTCTTTTGCGATCTCCTTAGCCTTGATACGATAACTCTGATAATCAGTGTATTCTTTCAGATATTCGGCACGCTTACCTTCGTCAAGTTCCGAAGCCATATCACGTGCCATTTCCAAGTTGGCGAAAATGGCATCACGTTTATTCGCATCATAACGTTCCATGATAATGGCACTTACAATACTGTCATAATCATGTTCCCCTTCAACATCCACGTTTTCACAGACATACTGGTCTTCAACCACCACATCTTCCGAACCGGCCTTTTGAACAGCTTCTCTTCTCTCAAAGTCGAAGTAAATGCGTAGCAACGCACCTTCAACTACAAATTCAATACCAGTCGGCAGTTCTCCTACAAGAGTTCCATAACTTTTCATAAATTACCTCCATTTTTATAATTATTCTTCAAAATAATAAGCACTCTTCCCGTCACCTAACGAACGCCGCTTGACAATCACATTTTCCACTGGAAAAATCTTCTGACCGTTATTCTCCGCTTCGCGAGCCTGATCCAACACATCTTTCAGATTGTAACAGTTCGTTATGAATTTGCTACGTTGTCCGTTCTGTTCAAAAAGAACACAATATCTACCTTCACCTTGCTTTGTCTTCACATTCGTTTCAAAGTCCACCACTGTTATAGGGACATTGAGAATATCCATCAATCTTGTCTCTTTTACATCGAAGAACTTCTTTCCGTCCTTTGTTCTACCACTCTGTTTGATACCTTTATCTGCAAAACTCATATCATTATTTGTTATTGTTCTCCATAAATTCTTACAATCTCCCCACTTACACCAGCCCCAGTATGAAGCTCGTATCTCGCGGTTACGTTTCCGGCTTTTTATTCGTTTCACCTTTCGGGCAAAGTTCTTTTTCATATTTTTACGCATCCGAACATTATCTTTCGTGAAGCAATAGCCCAAAAAGTTAATCCTTCTTCCTCTTACTACGTTTTCGCTTTCTATGCTTTTTGTTCCCATTTTTTGTTTCTGTTCCTATCGGAGCAATACAACTGTTTGCTTTAACTACCAACCCAACTTTTGCACTTTCCCGTTCATACGCACGAATAAGAAACAACGCTTCGGCCTTAGAACGAGCCAGCATAACATTATCATCGCAATATCTATGCAGGCATTTGACACGATATTTCTCCTTCATTGTATGATCTATCCGGCTTGCCGCAAAATTCCCGATAGGTTGGCTTGTAAATGCTCCAATCGGAACACCTCTTCTTCCGTTCAACTTCATTCTCCAATACGTCAACTAACTCTGTTCCGCTGTCATACGATAAAACAGCTATCTCGATCAATTTAATAAATCGTTCATCTTTGAATTTCCTTCTCAATGCAGCAACAATAAGCTCATGAAGAATACTTTGATAGAACTTTTTGAAATCAGTCTTTACGAACCATTTGTATTCCGGGTACCGGTGAAGAAAACGTTTCATTCTCCTTACTCCAAAATGTAATCCCTTTCCCTTGATACACGCACTTGTATCATAAATCAAATTTCTATAAACATCTTCTTCAATCACCCTCATAATTGCATGGTGCAATATACGCCACGGGAAATATTTCTGTTTGACAATATCTCGAACCTTTCCTGCATCACTTTTTACTCTCATTACGCTATAATCCGGTGCCGGAAAATCCAATGTCAGGATCATCAACTGCAAAGCTCGGAGGTCTTCTTCCGGGTGTAGATTATGCCGCCTGATAAAGCGGTTTTTCTTAACCTTCCCATCTTGTGCTTCTTTGTCCGCTTCACGTAAATTATTTATCTCTGCTATACGTTCAAGAATATACCCGGCTCTTTTAGATTTCTTTCCACCGTTTGCTTCTATCCGTTTATTGTCAGCCTCTATCCTTTCCGCTATAATTCTATCAATTTCATTATGCGATAGACTCTTCCAATCAATATCACTTCTTCCAATATTCACTGCTGCTTTGTTTTAAAATTTACACCATACTTCCAATTTTGTCTTGTTCAGACTATTTTAATTATTCCGATAACTGCAAGCTGTTTTTACTTGCTTGAATAATTCGCCCGGAGCTTTCGAGAACCAACCTACTAACACCGCTTGTTGCCTTTCGCAAATTGGGCAACCTTTCCGCATTCTTGATTTTCTGACATCGTAACCAATTGATTACTACGTTGCAACGATATAAATCCTGCAAGGTCATGGCTCGGAGAACTCGCAGATTACTCTACGATAAATAAGTATGGCGAGAGCCGATATTCGCATTCGAGTTCGACCAATCGTTATTCGAGTTCGCATAAGCGAGGCCGCAATTCGCACCGTTATTCGCATTACCGCCCCAAAGAACCAGCTCTTGTTCCCCTCTGCCAACCGTCCACGCCTTTCGGCTTTCGTCCCGTTATCCGTTGCCGTAAAACGAGAAGGTGGACGGGTTTTAATTAATTGAAATTCAAAGAACTAATATTTCAAAATCTATTATGCAGCCATCAAAGATGCACCGCTAACAAATGTTAAATTCCCAAAATACGCAAGGCGAGAGCCGAAAGTCGCAGACGAGTCCGACCAAGCGTCATTCGAGGACGCATAAGCGAGGCCGCAAGACGCACCGGAAGACGCACTACCGCCCCAAAGAACCAGCTGCCCAGTAGTGTTTGCCCATGAATAATCAGCCCAATAAGAAGTGCTGTTTCCACCAATCTTTTTCGGGAAAATATCAAAATGCTCCCCAAGAATTATTTCCTGCACTTGACCGGAAGCTGTCTGACGGGTAGCTTGTCTGTATTCACCATTTGGATGCGCAGCTAATTCAGCAGTAGTCGGTAAACGGTTTCCTTTGTAAATGAAAATTTCCGTTCCACTTTGAGCACTATTGTTGGAACTACCGCAAAATACTCCTTGCAGAAATTCCCACTGCCACCCATAAGGATCTTCTATACCCATCATGTTCACCCGTGAACAATCCACTCCAGTATTACTTCCATTCACCACAGAAATAGCTATTTTGCCCCAATTGTCACCGAGACTCTTTGTTGCGCCAGTTTGCAATGCTGCCGCAGCAGCCCACAAGTCTTTACTGGAGCTACCACCCACACCATAACCAAGTTTGGCTTGAATATTGGTATCTCCGTACTGGGACAGCCCCAACATCATAATAAGCTTTCTCTGATCGTAATCGGTCAGTCCCCATTCCTTACCGTTCACTTGTGCAGCATTCCAAAATGCGTTGATTGTCTTGCTGCCTGCCGGTGCAACTCCTGAACGTGAAACAAGTGCGCTACCTGACATGGAGCCTTTGTATGCACCGATACAGTTATACATTCCACCATTTGCCCCACCAATAAACTCACCGCCAATAGGTAGCATCGAGAGCCATAAGACTGGTACACCACTTACACTGTCAGTCTGTACACGATAATACAAACGTGGCCCTATCCACATCACATGCCCTTTGGTTTCATCCACCGCAGTACCATCAGCAAACACCGCACTATTGGTAGGGGACATTTTAGCAGCCCTTCCATCATTCGTTACGAGATAACGGCCACAATACAACTTGTATTCTGTCCATGCGGCTGTATTACCTATCACACCATAGTTCGTGCTACTTTGGGTTGATTGTTTGATTGGAATCCCCCAAGCCACCTGCCTCAACATTTGTTCGTCACCATTATTAATAGCATTCATGAAGTTTTCCACGGTAATGCGTCTGACACTACCACCAACTTCCACCAATACTGTATTGGAACGCAGAATGGAGGTCACCAATGTTTCATTTCCTAATCCTTTAGTTGCCATAATATTATTTTGTTTTTATGTTAATTAAAATGACATTCTGCCAAAACATCAACATCATATTGAGTCCCGTTTCTGTCAGTTTCCGTTGTTGTTACAGATATAGAATTTGTTGTAGAATGTTTCAAACTCTTCCAGTTTTCCTTATCCATCACATCCATAGTCCACGATGCGGAAGTAGGAGTATAAGTTGACCCCGTAGTCATATTTACAATCTTGGCACTTACTGTAACGGGTTGTCCGGTATCAACCTCTTTGTTGGAAGAAGTTATATAACATACAATTTGAAATTCATCTGCCGTATCAATGATACGTACCCCGGCACGTGCTATCGGTTGTGAAGCACTTGAAGACTGATAAACTTCTGCTATGAATAACTGGGTACCGTCCACATCACCACGGGTAACAGTTACACTTTTCTGTCCGTTCTTATCAGTCCAAGCCGCCGTGTCCTTATACCATTTTATATAGTAATCGGTAATGGCATTGGCACCGGCATACAGCTTGGTAGTCAGAGTACAACTTGTTACTTTGCTTGTTAACTGTTCGGTACTTGCAAGAATAGCAAGATAGTAAGAGCTGGCTCCCATATTCTGAATGGCAATAGGCAGTTCCCCGGTCAAATTATACTCAACACCTGCCGTAGAAGCGACACATGAATAAGTCAATGTATCTCCTGCAATATTCGTTTTGCTTGCCAAGTTTCCGACAATTTTAATGGCACCGGTACTGGTATTCAAAGAGAATTTGCCCGTACTGTCTTTTTTCCAACCTCCACTTTCCGCACCGTTAAAATTTAAAGCCACTCCATTGTAAGCCCAACTATGACCAGACAAACTGACCGCCAACCCACGTGCCGAAGTTACTTTGGGTGTCCGTACCGGCTGATTCGCAGCTATACTCCAATCAGGAGAGACAGCCCCACTTTCTTCATCTACGGCCTGAAACAATGGAATGCCATTATTTTCAAAAGTCAGCATCAGGCTGTCATTGGAACGAAGACGTTTAATCGTGATGCTATTTTGGGCACTATAATTTTCTGCCATATTCCCAACCTCCTTCTGATATAATTTGATTCATGCTTGTATTAGTATAAACGATACCGTCCAACAACAGTATTCTATCTTCCAGTTCTCCATCAAGAGAAGGCAGGCACATTACCTCCTTTTCATTCAAGATGATGGATTCTCCCTTTACCAAGTGCCCCAACAACAGAACCCCGGCATCCAAAGCCTTTTCCTTATTTGCTACAACATACCTCATATCAATTATTTATATATATGTTCCCGTTACTGTCCGTATATTCATTTGTCCCATCAGTCAATACAGAGAAAGCCTTTTTTTGCTCGGCCTTAATGTACACGTCCAACCAATCGTCAAGATAAGTTTCACCAATACCGGTTCCATCCAACATTATCACAGTTTTTTCCCCCTCCTGCCATTGTACCCCGGTCTTATTTGCACTGTCCGTAAACCATACCATGCGGATAATCGGTGCCGGTATCGGCACAATTTCTCCATTCCACTGTACCATAGCTATATTCCTATGCAGGATTTCATCAGGATTGATGGAAGCCTGACTTGCCGGTATGCACGTAAATTTTGGATAAACACGATTGACGGAGAATTGCTGTCTTGCAACCTCCTTTCCACCAACCTTCACCAACAGCAAGTAATCCCCCTTCTCGACCAAACGCAAGTCCATTATCAGGCTGGTTAAGGACAAAGCCACTATTTCATGGTTTGCGGTAGTCAGCATTGTTTGACTTGATATGCTGTTCACCTGATAAAGTTCAATTGTATATCCGGTAGTTATTTTATTCACTCCCTTTGTTACCATAAGTGGAATGGTGCGCTCGTATGAATTTTCATCCAAAGCTGCATTCCTATTGGCCGTAGATGCGGAAATCAAATTGTTGGCTACCTTGTAATCATACAACAAAAGCTTGTCAAGAAATGGATTGTACTGGATTATCTGACTATCCCCAATAGACAAACCGTAGGTATCTTCACTCTTATCTACCGTTGTCAACATGATAGAGTCAGTCTTAACGGGAATATTCACCCCAAGCCGGGTATCAGCTATCAGACCTTCAAAATACAACTCAAAACTTTCACCCGGAGCCACATTTCTGCTTATGGTAATGGCACCGCGTGTATCTCCAACCGTATCTATACTGTACTTCCCATTCCATGAACTGATTGCAGAAATATTCTCTCCATTAGCAAACCAGTTCATTTCTGCCAACAAAGAATTAACATAAGGCATATCCCAGCTACCGTCAGCGGCATTCGCTATGACTTCCGGTAAAATCACCAGTGGAGTAACCCCACGGTCAGGATCATATTCATTTGCCACCGGATTATAGACCTGATTGGCCGGACTGTTCGGTGTCATTATCTTCAAGCTTACTGCAATCGTAAGCGGTTGAAACTCTTTTCTGATTCTTTTCTTTTCACTCTCTATCATATCGTCACAATTGCTTCTACTGATGCAGTATCATTTGTTGCCGTTATGGTAAACAAGGTACTTACCACTGTTACTGAATTATTTCCTAAATCACTAATTTCCTTTGTGTTATGTATCGTTATTGAACCGTTGAAATCCTTATGCTTGATATTCCAAGCTTCATCATCGGCGGTATCTCCACTATCCCTTCGGATAGCCCATTGTCTAACTGTGTCTGTAATATCCTCCCAACCTTTAAAGACCTTGCAAGTAATTTCCATTGATTCACCATAAGCAAGAAAATTGTCACCTTGCGTATCAATCTCAATGCGTACCGGTGCATCTATCTGTAACTGTTCGATTGTGCCGGTCATATAAATGTTATTCAGATAAGCAGAATAACCGGTCATATCCAACCCGAAGATGTTGAGATTGCTCAAATCCCCATCCTGCATTGCAACCATACTCTTTGTAAACTCCCAGTCATTTACCCCTACCAAGAAACGGCGGTATGTCCTCGTCTCATAAGCGGAAGTCTGGCGTTCCTTGTTTGTAAAGTTGCCATAAGCGACAAAATGCAAAGCCTCACACGGATGGAAAGAATATTGCCAACGATCAGAAACACCACGAAGCACATAGCGAAACCTTTTGTTTGTTCCGGCATCCAATATTTCTGTAATACGAAAATAGATTGTACAGAAACCGGCAAACATACGGTTGCCACGGCTATCATCTATATCAGATACCGCATTATTCCCCGGCGTTTCATAGTCATGGAAATACCCCATGCAAATATCATCCACAGCCACAGCACCTATTTCACCGTCTTGTAATTTCAAACTTATTGTCCCGGAACGTAGCAAGTTACCATCAGCATCATAATCAGGCTCAACACTCTCTATAATTCCAGCACCGGGAGAACGCCATTTGTCACCAAGCACAATTTCAGCACGGTTAAAACGCAATTCCGGCACCTCTAAAAACCTGCGTAACGTGAGGCTTTCCATATACCCACGTCCCATGCTGTCTATTTTCGCCCCAAAGCCGGTCAAACCCTCTGCAAAACCGCTTGCACCAAAGATAGCACCGGCTAAGAAGCCGATAAGCCCAGCTGCCGTATCATTGTGGGTGCGCGAAAGAAAAAGCTGATTGCCCAGTGAACGGATGATAGACTGTATCTGTTGGGTATTCAAGCCACCGGTTCCCTGCCCACCACCTGCAATAGAGTCTATCTGATTTTGGATTTTTTCAAGCGATCCAACAGCCTTTTCCTCCCGAAGTGTCATAGTGTACTTCGGTATCATATCTTCTCCCTCTTTGATAATAAGGGTATCAATAATGATGCTGCCTTCAATACCAAGATCGCTATCAGTGAATAGCATCAAGTCCCCTTCTTTCAAAGTATCATGTATGCTTGCTTCCCCCCTTGCAACAGCCTCATCATGTTGGCGTGCCATGAAAATATCATCCACCTTCGGTTCATACGAATAGCGCACATAGTCATTCTTTGCAAGATATTTTTTCGCGGTAGCAAGCAACCGTTGTGAAGCGGCCTGAATATAAACGTCCGGCATATCAATATAAAGCAGGACAAACTTGTCACCGGACTTTATATTGTAATCCTTGTATGGGAAATATAATTTCAGACTTTCATCATATACACGGTTACAAGTCAGCACATATTTATTGCCCTTCTTCTCACATTTGGTTATTTCAAAATCCCGGCCACCACACATGCCGTTTTTCATGCTAATGGTGGCTGTTTCAGAAGTCAGGTAATCGTTTATATTGAAACCAACATCTTTTAGCGTTATTGTAAAAGGTGGGACATCTTCACCTTCCTTCAGGCTATCCATTGTACCATCATCTGTCAGTTGTTCGGCATCAGCCACTTCGTCAAGATTGCCATTATCCCCGGCATCCAATGATACATAAATACCTGCATCTTTCAACTGTTCGGCGGTCATACCTTCCATTGAAGGACATATTTCCTCCAAACCACCGGTACCGTCAAAATAAACACTCCCTTCCCGAATGCCAAGCACAGCAATATTCTTACTGTCAATATATGGATCAAGCGTTGTCTTAGGAAAATCAGGTAACATCAGATTTTCCACGGCCATGTTATTCGGCAAATAATTGGTAAGAGAACTGTTTGAGAGCTTATTATAATACCGGTTAGGCATATTTCTTGTACTACCGTATGCACGCAATCGCGTAATAATCTGTTGATCCGCATCGGCTGTACGTTGAATTTCGTACAAACCGTTTCCACGTCCATACTTGAAAATATTGCCCACAGCAATACCGGCAGTACCGATTGTTATTGTTCGGCCACGAATAACAAAGTTCGCACCAAATTTTGAATTGAACAACTCCAATGCACCCCATACCTTTATATTGTTCACATCAATGTTTACATTGGTAGTGCTCACATATTCAGGGTGTACGGCAACCGTCCATTTTTGTGCTCCGGTATATATACGGTCAAGATTTACTTGAACACGGTCTGCCAAATCTTGTATAGACGAAGCGAAGAAACTGAACTTAGGCAAAGAAGTGAAGTGTATCTGATTATCACTTTTCACATAATCAAGAAAATCACATCGCGTCAATTCATCTCCCGGCCAGTTGAACTTTACGTTATCATAGACAAACGCTTCTCCCGAAGTTTTTCTTGCCGCCTTTTTTAATGCCGTAGGATCATAGTTTATCTCAAACTTCTCACCACGGTACATAACATAGTCACCTATCTCAAAAAGAATGGGTACGGCACTTTTCAGAGTGCTTGTCACAAAACATGCACCCATCCATGTACCATTATACTCCAAACCTTTCAGTGTACAACGTACCGTATTGCCAGTTTTATCATAAACCTTCCATGCCATACAGCTATACTTTTTCAACCAATGCAACTATCTTTGTCGGTTCCGCAACACTATACGAGGGGATTATTTGAGTTCGAGGATCAGTTACTCTGAATTTTACCGGGAAGGTCAAGACTTCATCCATATTGGACTTATTAAATTCAAAATCTCCAACCTCCAGTAAGTAAAGTCCTTGCCGCCCGATACCCGTGTGCGAGTTATATATTTTCAAGGTGGCACCGTCACCATTTTCTCCCGTGAGATAGTTTTGAAAGGCCATAATTTTATCGTATGCAGTACCCAAATCTCCCTTATAGCACATCTCGGCTTCCAAGTCGTATGCCTTTAATAGCAGCTTATCGGGTATGTAAGTATCTTCACCGTCTTCATCCGGCCAATCCCGTTTGGGTAAATCTTTCGTTTCCCCACCCGGCTTGAACGGAAATTCTGTGCACACAATTCCAAAATGCGCCAAGCTGTCTTTGACTGGAGCATTCTCGGTAGTTTTCTGCATCAAAATAGAATACGGTTCGTTCATATACATATATTAAAAAAGAGCTTGCCGCAGAGATATTTAGTCTCCACAACAAGCTCTATGGCCTTATACTTTAATCTTATTTCAACGCAAATATAATTGTATTTTCTATATAATCATAGAAAATAATGCCATAAAAGCATTTTTTAGTAGATTATTATACTCAACCCCTAACTTGCTTCCACGTGTATGTTGAAAAACATAAAAAATATCATTTGTCATAATTTTATTTATTAATACTTTTGCATTTAATTATAAAAGAGGTTATTATATGTTAGGAGTTTTAGTTTGGATAGTAGTGATTCTTCTGATCTGCTTTAGTGTTTTCGGAGGGCCATGTCTATTACCACTATACGTACTTTTTGTGGTGGTGGTAGGTTTTTATTTTGGTGTAAAATATTTAGATATATGATAGAAAAGGAACAAAAAGCTAAAAGAGTGTATCATCGAACAAAACCTGCGAGTAAAAGTAAGGTTCGGGCTATCAGATTTGATTTAGACTTGGTAGAGTTTATAAATCTACAACCAAACGTAAGTCTATTTATAAATGACCTTATTCGGAGAGAAAAAGAAAAAATAGAAAGAATGAAAGCTATTGAAGTTCGTGAAATTTTAAAAGAAATGGAATAATGAAAAACATTTTACTTTTACTGTTCATATCATATTTTATTATTAGTTGCAGTAGTAATACAAAAACGCCATTTGAAGAAGAAGCATATAAAATGCTTAAAACTGAAATTAGTGATACGTTTTCCAGCGTAGGAAACGATGTTGATATATTAAATACCAGTACAGAGTATTATACAGATTCATTATGTGTAATAAAACTATCTGTCAAAGGGAAAAATGAACTTGGAGGAAAAACTTCAAATGTGTTTGAATATATATATTTAAAAGAAGATGATAGTTCGACTATGGGATTTCTTAGAGAAATACAAAAAAATGATTCTTCATTGATGAAAGTAGCTGATATTGAAAGTGAAGACTCCAAATGGAATAATAAATCATTTGATGAAAAGTTATACCATCTATGTAGAGTTTATGCTGCTACCAAGGCTTACGCTAAACAGCTTAAAAAAAAATACAAACTAAATTAGGTGAACATAGTTAGTAATAAAATCATGAATGAGTAGGGCTGGCTCCAAAGTCAGCCCAATTTATTTGTTATGTATTGAAAAGAATCGCAAATTACCTCTTGATTGTATAAGAACGGAATTACGTTCTTTTAGTTTTTCCTCTGTAATTAAGTTTTTTACGAATTGTTTAGTAGAATCGTTTCTGTATAGCGCACCATCTGTTTCTGCTGCCCACTATGTTTATTCCATTAACTTTACCGAAAAATGACGATTTAAAATTTGCTTATTACAGTATATTGTCAAAAACTCGATTCTTCTGAATTTTCAGAGAAATAAATAGTGAACGCTATGCTACTGGTATTAATTCACCCTTAATCAGCTTTATGGCTTTCTTTACGTCCCAACCGCTTTCGCATAATGCGATGATAAAACGTACACCTTTCGTAGTCCATACAGTATAAACATTTGTTCCTATCGAGCCATCCGAACGTGTGTACGTCTGTGTACGTGTAGAGTGTAGTCCCCAAGTAGAATAAGGAGTATGCAATAACCATTGTCCGCTTTGTCGGTAGATGACTCCGATTTCTTTCAGCTTCTTATGCAGCTTTTCGGCATCCATTCCTATCTGCTTGGCGACTTGTGTGCTCGTCTGGGTGTTTACACTCTGCAAGTGGTTATCATAATAGCTGACCTTCGGAGCGGCTTGAAGCAACTGCTCTTCTTGCAATGCGTTCTGTTGTTCAAGACGTTGCTTCTCTTCTCGCTCGTTCTTTAATTGTGTTGCAAGACTGATAACAAGGTCGGGATTGTTTATCATTTGCTCCAAAGTTGGCTGCATGGCGGTCATGCCATATTGAAGTAACTCTTTGATACGCTTATTACACCATATAGCAAATGATGGAGATAACCAACGGGCAAATTCCAATGCTACATCTTCGTGAAGCCATGTGCCTTGTTCGCTATTACCACCTTTAACTACTTGAATTAGTGCCGATATGGGAATATGCATATCGGCTGAAAGTGCTTCTGTGAACTCGGTAGTAGCTTTCAATCTAAGCCAATCCCCTACTAATTTACCAAACGGCTTTGCCATTTCTGTTGCATTTACCATTACATTATCATCTTTATAAAAAGTGATAGGGCTTCCATTATATTGAAAAATTTGATTTGTTTTCATATTATAAATTTAGATTTTACTTAACAAAGATTTCTCCCTTTTACGGGAAAGCTCACGCTTGTTTTCTTCAAGTTCTTCCCAACGATTAATAATTTTGGCTCGTAAGTTTGCATCATAACCACTTGCGAGAAGAAGGCAATCCTTTTTGGTGAGAATGTAACAAGACACTTCTTTGCTTCCACCGTTTGGCATAGGTTGAGGTCTTGATGATAATTCAAAACTGAATTGTCGTCTATCTTCCAGTTGTTCAAGGATATTGCGAATATCTCGCATTACATTTGAATGAGTTTTGCCCGTAATTTCTGCAATCTGCAAGGAGGTCATTGTTCTTTTTTTACCTTTTCCCTCATCAATAGGTATTAACTGATTAAAATTTTCCATATCTTTGCACAATAAAGTTAATGTTTTCCCCATCAGCGGCTCGGACATTTCCGCTTTTGGGGAATTATTTTGTCCGATCTTGTAGTAGGCAGGGAATCGAACCCCAATACGCCATTACTCGTACCTACTGAACCCTCCTTAATATAATAGTCACGCTTGACATAATAGTAAAGAGAAAGGGCAAATCCCGATGAAGCCTAATGTGGTTGTCTGCCTCAAAGAGAATGCCCTATAATATTTTACTCCAGTTCATGACAACCACGTAATGAACCTTACAGCATTGTTTCCAGCGCAAATATAAAGACGATATTTTCACCATACAACAACCTAAAAATCAATAAAATAAATTCGGTAAACATCAGTAACAAACGGTAAGAATCGGTAAATAAAAACAGTTATATTTACTCTAAAATTTAGACATAATATAAATAATGCGCGTATCTACCGTATTGTGGCGAGATGTTGATTGTCATTTATGATACCGTTCAAATAATATAGGAATATAAAAGGCTATAAATAAGGATGTTGCAAAACGCATGTTAATCCCCATTCATTTTATATCTTACCATGACATTGCCATCGGTTTCAACTTTACAGTTTCCACCATGAACATATACATAAACTTTAGCCACATCGCTTTGCCTTACATGTAGTTTAGCCCGATCATATACACTTACAAAAACTTTGGCACAATCCTCCACTTCAAGAGTCAATTCACTATCATGCCGCAAATGGAGAGTAACAACTGTAAATTTACCGAAAGAAAGTTTGCCTGAACATTTACCGTTCAGTACATATACACCATTGTCGCCTCCGATCACTGGTTCATCAACAAAAATATGGTTTTGATGAAGCAGACTCCGGTCAAAATTGCCTTTTATATATTCCACCGTCGGATAATTGTGTTCAATACAAAAATCAATGCCCCGTATATACATTCCGATCAATTCTTGCTGGCTTTTATTGTTTTGCCAGTCACCTTGCCATTGTGTGCAGAGGCCATACGATACGGCATGACCTCTCAATTCACTATTCAATCTGTTCATAATCATATATTAAACTTGTTTACACCGTTTATATTCCTATGTAGTATATCCCTGATTTCTTCCACAAATTCCACATTCTTTGCTGTATTTATCTGTATCATTGTCAGTTGTTGTAATTGTGCTTGTGCTATTACATTATAGGCCGGGAACAATTCTTCAACCAATCTGCGCACATACTCCCGTTTAACACTCACGTCAGCCCGGATTGCATTTATATAAGAAGCCAAAAGGTTAGCGGTATTTTCAGTAACATTCTGTATGCCTTTAGATAAACCACTTCCACTGTCTTCTTCCTCTTCCTTCATACTGATACCATATTTCTTTTCCATATAGTTATTCAGTTTGTCAAGCATGGAATAGTAATCATCGGTTTTCTCACTTACCCCCATTAGATAGTCCGCAATACTTTCCAACTCCTTTTCGTCAAGAGAGAAATCCTTGCCGAAATAACCACTCATTCCATCCTCACCAAAAAGCATCTTTTGAAGCTGTTGCATGGCCGGTTCCAAAATACTTATTTTGAGAATGGAGTTCATAACATCACCCATAATGTCGGCAACCTTATTTTTGAAAGCTTCGGCACCATCCTCGCCTTTCTGCCATGCCTCATACAAGGCATCTCCCAACTGCGAAGCCCAGTCTTTCAAATTAATGCCATAAAGAGATTCAGCCGTTTCTTCGGCAAAATCCTTTATTTGCTGTTTCATCTCCGCAATCTGATTCTCATAATCAGCCACTTTGCTATCATCCGTCTTCTTCTTGTCAATTTCGGCTTGCCGCTGTTTCTCCAATTCTGAAAGTTGTTCTTGCATCAAGGCACGTTGATACCCGTATGCACCGCCTTCATCGTATGCCGAAACACGTTTTTGAAGTTTTTCCGCTTCCTGCTTATATTTCTGCAAAGACATCAAATCGAAGATGTTGATCTTCCCCTTATTGCGTATTGCCTCAATCTGATTATTTAATTGATTCAACCGGGTACGGTCATTTTCTGCATCTACAAGTTTTAGTTCCGTGCCACTGCCCAAGAAACGTTCAAGAATACCGTCAATCTGTTCGTATATATACTGCAACTGTTGAGCACGAAGTTTACTTTTTTCAATAGCCTTATCAAGCTTTTTGTCATGTGCTTGTGCTATCTTCCCAATCCAGTTTACAGCTTCACCGGCAGCGGCAGCAATACCACCAACTATTCCACCTTTGGCGAATCCCTGCCCGATATTGCTTATAGAAGACATGGCATCCTGCACATTACCCATCGTGTCGGCCATACCCTCATTGCCCAAAGCATCGAACATGGAAGACATCTGCCCTGCAAAATTGCCGACAAGTTCAGCACTTTCAGCGGCACTTTCTCCTATGGCTGCAATTTTTTCTATGGTACCCTTTTCATCTTTATCTCCACTGGAGAATAAAGAACGAATATTTTTTATGAGAGTGGCAAACGGATTCTTCTGTAATCCGGCCTTATATAAGTCTTGTATGGCTTTCTTTAACTTCTCAATTTGAGAATATTCTCCTGAAACATCAATCCGTTTACCATTCTCATCCAAATACCAAGAAGTAAAAGCTGTTGGCTTTCCATTCTTGTTTTTAGTTACAGAAGCATTATCAATAATCTGTTGCGCATAATCGGATGCTTGCTGTATCTGTCCGTATGATTTATAGGTCTGATCTCCAAATATCTGTTCCCATACCGGAAGAAGTTCAAGCAGTTGTCCCCTTAGTTTTGCCAGTTCCTCCTTATATTCGGTAAAAAGAGCTTTCTGTCCGGGAGTCATGCCTTCAACATTCCCAACAAGTTCATTATTTTCACCAATGAAGGTGCCGGTTAAGGGAGCATATTTCTCGCTTAAGTCCCGTATCTTTTCAGCGATAGATTTGTATTTGTTGAGGGCAGTAACTTCTTTCAGCTTTACTTCCAAACTATCTTTTTCAATAGCTTCTTTAGCTTCCTTCCATGCACTGAAAAACTGTTTATACAAAACACTGTCTTTACCTCCAAGTGATTCTGTGGCCTCTTGTTCGGTGAAAGTCAAAGGTATATATACCCCTTTATCCTTCATTTTCTTAGTTACCTTTTCAGCTAATTCCTCGGATTTCTTCTCATATTCAGACAATACTCCGAAAGCGTATAAAGAAGCATCCTTCTTACTTGCACCGGCATTGACAAGCTGCTTGTATATATCCCATTTCTTTGAAACATCAGACACGTACCTTTCAAGTTCCTTTGCGGCCTTATCCGAAGCTTCTTTCATAGCATTGGCATCAATATCCAAAAGAACTTTCCGTATAGAAACTTTCAATTCCCTACGTTCTTTAGTCTTATCGTCAAGCTGGTTAAGAATCTTATTCAATTCATCTCGATAATTTCCAATATCCACCGGTTCTTTACCTTTAAATAAGGAATCAAAAATACCCGATTCTTTAACCTTGCTGGCAGCTTCTCCCTTTCCAACAATGTCAGTCCACTTCTTATATTCAGAATATGCCTCCTTTAGTAAGTTTACCCGTTCTTTCAATCTTTCGGCAAAGGCATCCTTTTTGCTCTTATCCTTATTTGGATCAGTGAGGGAAAAACCGATTTCTTTAGCTCCTTTCTCACCGGCTTGCATTGTATCGAAAGCCTTTTTATAATCTGATACAATTTGCTTCTGCCAGTCGGGAAGTTTTGACAAGTCAATAGCTCCAATACCTGACAAATCTATTCCGGCTTTAATCAATACCGGCTTCAATTGATTTGTTGTCTCTTTAGCTTCCTTATACGCTTTTTGTACTCCTTCAATAATTTTCTTTGAATCCGTAGAAACCTTTATTTGGGCTTCAAATTGCCCATCTGTGGCTTCATTGAACTTTTTCTGCAAGTCTGACAAGCTCTGAATAGTTTCCGTATATTCAGCATTAATCTTGATATTGAATTGCTTTTCAAGAATCTCACCATTAAGAAATTTTCGTATATCTACCGGCATTTCTTTAAATTGATCCAAGAAAGAACTTATATCCAAACCGATAGCTATTCTTTGAGCGTCACTCAAATTGTTTAAATTCCAACCGGCAGCTTGTAATCGTGACTTATATTCAGATATGAAACTCTGCATATCCGGTGATACTTCTTCCTCAAAAACACGTTTAGAGTTTTTCCATGCCTTCCGTAGCTGAAAAATATCATCCCTATATCCTCCCGTGAAGGGTAACTCATTATTCAAACTGGCTAATGCCTTGGGATATTCTTTGATTATATCCAACTGCTCTTTCAATGATTTGCCCGAAGCGACTTTAGCAAAATCATCATACTTGGCTATAACTTTCTGCATGGCAGTATAATACTCTATATAGCTACCAGCCATACGGTCTATAATCTTGTCTATATGCTTCTCTGCCTTGATGTAGTCTTCAATATTTTCACTAAAGCTTTCGTCAAAATAACCATCAGTAGCATCATTCGCATATTCAGATGTACCTCTTATGGCATTCAACAATTTATAAGCCTCTTTTGTATCATTCAAAGCATTCCGAAGCAATATATATTGTTCTGCAAGGCTTTTAACCGTATTTCCTTCATCATCAGTCTTAAACGTTTCATTAAAAGTGTCTGCCCAAACTGGAGAATAATCCTTTAATGCTGTTTTCATTTCTTCAATAGAAGAAATCAGTGAGGCATCATTCGCCTTAAAAGGATCAACATCAGCAAATTTTTGAGCTTCTTTCGTTAAATTCTTGAAACCGTCTTGTGCTCTTGTTGTCAGCTCAGAAATACGCTCGTTCATTTCGTCAGCCTTTTGCCCGGACTTATACCATAATTCAGTAATGGCAAAAAGTCCAGCGAACAAATACATGTATGGATTGAACAAACCCTTAAAAGCAGTCCAAACTTGTTTGGCTCCATAACTAAGCATTGTCATTGCCACACGAGCTTTTCCAGCTGACATAGCCACTTGAAGTTCAGCTTTTGATATATTAAGTAATTGGGTAATATGTCCTGCCTGACCTGATTTAATTTTCCCAAGTGTTATCAACCTCAACGCTTGTTCTTTGTTCAATGCGCCACTAACAGCCAATGCCCTCCATTCTGCGGTAGTCATAGCATTTCTTGAAGCAATCAATCCTTTTTCAGCGGCAGTTAAAGTGCGGTAATTGGAAGCCATCACTAAATCCGCTGCTGTTTTCTGTTTAGCTGCGAGTGTTCCTTTTATTAATGTAGCATTTGCCACTCCCATGGCACGTGATCCTGCATAAACCGCAACCCGATATGTTCCAAACGCAGCTGTGGCCGCTGTTATAAAAGGTACAACTTCTTTCCAATTTTGAGCAAGGGTGGTAAGGCTTTCGGCAGTCCATTTCAATGTACTACCCATTGACTCCGCAATATCACCAAGCATAATGTCAATCGCATCAGCCAAGTTCTTCCATTTGGATTTGACTGATTCTGAAAGAACTTCCTGCATGTTATGAAACATGCCACCATCATCCGTAAGTTCCCAAAGAACATCTTTTACGTCCTCAAACGTAACCTTCTTTTTCGAGATCATATCAAGCACTTCACCGGCACTGACAATGCGGCCTTCCAACTTACTGAATCGCTCGGCCAGTTTATCCACCATAGGAATGTTCGCTTCCGTCAATTGCCGCAATTCTGTTCCTTTCAAGAATTTAGCAGCCTTTATCTGACCGAAGGCCAATATGATACGCCCCATATCAACACCTACACCGGCTGATATATCAGCCAGCCTTTTCATGGTATCATACAATTCATTGTATGGTATAGAATATGCAGAAAGTTGCTTGGCATACTGATTCAAATCCATAACCCCGAACGGAGAAGCAACAGCCAGTTTCTTAATCTGATTGAATATGGTTGTAGCTTTGCCTTCATCTTGCAGGATAGAGGCCATTGCAATTTTCTGATTCTCCAACTCACCACCAATATCAACCACTGCACGTAAGAAATTTTGTGCCGCATAAATGGAGTATAGCCCCAAAAATTCATTTCTTAATTGTCCGACAATACTCAACTGGCTGTTCATTGCTCCATTCATATTGAGAGTGGCTGTCATGTGCCGCCTTGCTGCATTGGCTGATCTCTCACGGGCATTAGCCAAATCCAGTTCCGCTTTGGCGGCACGGGCGGCTCTTTGTCGCGCAAGCTCACGTGCGGCTGCGGCAGAAGCCTCCGCTTTGGTTTGAATGGCTGCGGCTTTGGCGGCGCGTAAATCACTTGCTGTAAAGTTTGTATTCAACCCGGCGGCTTGCAAGGCGGCACGGACAGCTTGTGTGGTACTGGCCTTATCCACTACCACATTGATCTTAAACTTCTCACTTTGAAGCAAAGTCTTCATATCGCCAACCAACTTCTTCTTGTCAAAACCCACATCAAGTTTTGCCTGCAAGTCTTTGGTGATTTCCGCTTTCAATTTTTTACGTTGTTCCGCTGTCTTATCACGGAACAGTATATCAAAATATAAATTACCGAGATCAGCCATATATTATTGTGTTTGTGTTACTTATAATCATTAATGTTAATTGCTGTTTCTCCATTGCCATACTTATCTTTCCAGCGTTTGGCAGCATCCTCTATTTCGCTTACGGAAGGGGATTTGAAGTTCTTCGTATCGTGCTTCTTTTCCTTGTTGTCCTTGTCATAATCTGTAACCACAATAGACACATCCATTGCCAATAGTTCAATTTGTGCATTTGTAAGTACCCAATAAATACCAAACAAGGGCTTGCTTATTGGAATCCCAAATACTCTCAAAGGCTCTGTCAGCCACGGATAGGACTTGCCTATTTCCCACGTTTGTCCGTAGCTGGTTCGTGAAGGATATGCTCTGCTTCCTCTTTTGTCATTGTCATCATCGTGTCCTTCATCGCGGTCAGATATATGGTAGCAGTCAAGTAGTCTTCCACTGGAATTTTTTTTTTGCCGACGGCTATAACCTTCATCAGCTCATGATCTCCATATTGTTTGATATAAAAGAACCATCGCCACAAGAAAGGATAGAAGAACTTGATCTTCCAATATCCGTTCAAAATGATAGCGGCTGCACATTGGCAACTGATCTTATCATCATTTCCCGATTTCTGCATGGTACTGGTGAATTTGCGTATAGTCCCTCTTTTCAGCCATGAAATACCATATTTCTTTCCTCGGACTTCCACATAGTCCACACTGTCTTCCAACACATCATTCAATAGCCTTTCATCCTCCGGTGTAGGAAGTGTTATGTCATTCTTCTTTGTCATATTTTATCGTGTTTTATACGAAAAAAGGTGGTGGCCGGTATCAAGTAGCTCACCACCTTTTCGCTGATATGAATTTTGCAAAGTGTTATATCCTAAGTTTTTTATTCGGACACTTTTTTACGTAAAATGTAAATAGAGGCACCCTTAGCATCATTCAACGGAGAAACAGATACATTAAAGTACCCCGGCTTATCCTGCTCGCTGACGAAGTTGCTATACCCCTCAACATTCGGTAAGAACAAGGCTGTTTGACGGTCTTCACTACGCATGAAGAGTCCTCCGATTACTTTCTTCGGTTCGATATTGTAACCTTCACCTTCATAAGTCTCACCATCAATGGTAGCAGTCATAGTCACCGTTTCCGCTTTCTTGTTCAGTAACAAGTCATTGATCTTTCCTGCCACGGAAGGTACTTGAAACTGAATATCGGAATCTCCAGCATTAGCAATAGAAGTCCAAGTTGCTCCGGTTGTCAACTTGATCTTGGAAACATCGGCAGCTCCGGTATCAAATGTAACTCCGTCAGAGAGTACCGGCAGCTCCATATCAAAAGCCGCTAAAGTTGCGAGGTCACTATTGACTTTGGACACATAATAAACCTCCTTCATCTGATTAAAGAGCACCTTTAACTCTTCCAGTTTGGTAGTAATAGAAATCTCTGCCATAATCGTATCTTTTTAAGTTTGTGTCATTTGTTTATTATTAGCTTCGCTTGTATTATTAAGGAATGAAAACCGAGTCCGTCATTTCCTCCGGGAAGCAATCGTGGACTTACAGCTGAAAACAATTCCGTCACTATTGGAAATTTTGAAACCACTTCCATTTGCATTTCATCCAAACGGACTGTATTCTCAATACCGTTTGAGCGATCATGCGCAAAAACGTTTATCTGACAGTAAGTGTCTTGGTAGGTACTTCCTTTATCTTGGATAGTTTGTGGCAACCGGATAACAACAAAGTCCTTCATCGCCTTTTGTTCAGCAGCCGGACGATCTGTTATGAAAACCTTTTCACCAATGCCGGTTACTGCATCAGCGATTTGTTTTAATATATCCATACGTCTATAAACTGTCCGTCCCATCATTTCATTGGTTTAAAGTTCTTGAATAATGTATTTTGTGCCCTTTGAAATGTTCCGGTCAGAACATCTGCATTCAACACATTCTCCAAATAGGTTGAATATTCAGTACCCGTGCACATTACTATCTCAAATCCTTTACGTGATTCCGACTTATATCTTTTCAAGAAATCAAAGGAGAATGCTTCGCCATAACCTTTATCAGTTTCTATTGTTCCAGTAAAACGTCTGTTCTGATTATCATAACTGACACCTACAAATGTTTCACCTTTAGTCAGCTTTACTCTCACCGGTTGTTTCATTGAATCTCCACTACAAACGAAATAGGAAAATCTACCGTCCATGAATAATCCGCACGCATAACTGGTTATTGTATTACCCGTAAGATTCCGAAAGCCTGACTTGTTATCAAGTGCATCTTGGATAAGTTCTTCACAGCATTTAGTCAAGACATCAAAGATATATCCTGAAACAAGCTCCTTTGCCTTCCTTATTCCTTCATCAAACAATACTTCATTGCTCCGGTTATCCATGCGTTAATTTTTTGCAAGATTGAAATACACAGTTGTTCCCAAATTTCCGGCATAGCTATCAGTAACCATACATTGAGTGAAAGTGCCTTGTCTGTCCGTGACATCTATCAGATCACCGGCCAATATTCCTTCAACAATTCCGGGAAGGCTCAACAGATAATCGCTCTTTATCACATTATCGGTTTTGAATGTCCGCAAATTTGTACTACCTTCCTTTCGGCATATACCTTCATACAAGATCACCTTCTCACCATCACTGAAAGAATCCTCACCTATAATTCGGTAAACAGTACATTTGTGCGGATGCCGTGGATTATTTACTTTCATACTCAAAAATTGACTATTCTGATTTTAGTGCCCTTTACAACTTCTTCATCCCATTTCTCATACAGTTCTTTCGCCATTTCACGGAGTTGCCGCTTGTCGTATGCACTGGTCTGCCAACCACCTTCCTTATGCTTCCATCCCCCGTCACTGTCTTCGGTATCATTCTTACTGCTTGGAGTGCTTGCACACCACATGTAAATATCGGCAGTGGCAAGATCAAGCTGCCTTTCGGTCAGTTCACTTACCATTGTTCCAAAAGCGATTTTCCGCTTGACAAGAACCCTTTTGAGGGCGTTGTCCGCTATTTCATAAGCGGTTGCGCCACTCAAAAAGTCCTCAATGGTCATATCTTCCGTATGAGAAAGTTCCTCATTCATTCTTGCATGAATTTAAGAATTACACAGTTACAGTAGAGATGAACATATACTGTGGCATTCTCGGCACACACATTTGGGCGGCTTCACTTTCAATATAGATTGAATGTGTTTCAGGATTGGCTCTCTGTGTCAGTTTCAAGCGTCCACCGTCATAAGAAGCAACCTTGTTTGCCTCATATCCCAAAGTCAAAGGCTCCACACCTTGAATAGTACCGATCTGACCTACTGGTATAAAGGCAATATTGGTGGCCTTGAAGTTCTCCACTTGTTCAGTGATAAGATCAGGTTGTCCGTCCGCATCCTTACCGGGCTTGTCAACAAAAGCATAGCTGTCACGTGGCACGATTTCATCCACCTTAACCAGTTTCTTGAAAATGGCTTTCAGGCGGTCTTCATCTTCATTCTGTGCATTGGCAATAACCGTACTATCATCCGTCACAGTCGGATAGAGGGAATGGCCGATACGTTTAAGAACCGTGGTATGAGTCATTAAATCATCCCATAAGTCCTGCGCCAGCTCCATCCTGATCTTGCCCAAATAATGATATTTGCGGCGAATCTCTTTCACTCTGTTCTTTACATCCATAATCGGATCAGAGGCAGAGCCTTGATTTGCCGGAATATGTTCATCCTTAGTCCACCAGCGGCTTGTGCCGGCCAATACTTGATAATGGTTTTCAGGGATATTAAAGTCAATAGTGATACCCTTCAAACCACGTGGGTTGTTATCAGTATCAATAGTGAACTTACCCGTGGAAACAATTCTCATTCGCTGGTGAGTAAGCGCATTGTAGTACGATCCGATAAGACCGTCAGCACTTTCATCAAGCAAGCCCAAGAACACATTCTGCATCTCTTCCGTCAATGCGGACATGCCTACCCGTTGCAACAGCTGCAATTGTTGTCTCACAGTCACACGGTTCAAACGGTAGAACTTCTTTTGAGTCGGGATATTACCCGTCCTTCCTTCGAGTTCTCCCAATGCAGCTTCATAACCCGGACTTTCCGGATCAACGTAAGCTGGCAGCGTTTTCACGCCGAGGCTCGTAATAAGCTGGGAGAAAGTATAATCCAACTTGGTTGCTTCAAATTCAAAACCATCAATTTGAAGTAGGTCATACTTCTCCTTGTAACGGTCAATAAATTCTTGCCAAGTGTCCCCACCAAGCCCATACTCGATAACCTTGTACAAATCAATAGGAAGTGTATTCATACAATTGTCGTATTTTAAATGTTGTTTTCAAATTCTTTTACTGCACCCATACAATTTGAGGAAGTGTAGTAATCTTTTGCAGGATAGCGACCACTTCTTCGTCAAACATGTACTGATAAATCTCTCCGGCATAGACTACTGTCCCACTGGCCTTTGTGTTGCCACTGGCTACAAGAATATCTTCTTGCAAATAACCATTAATGCCAAGAGTGGTAATATCTGATTCAGCCGCCTTGATCTGTGCATCCGTATAAGCGGTGAATGTCTTACCTGAAAGATCAAACTTCACAGCTGTACCGGCAGGAATCTTGCCAACCGCAACCCAATCGGAAATGTTGCTCACCATACCACCGCCCGGATAACGGTGACGGATTTCACGCCACACTTTACGGGCATGTCCGTATTTCACGGTGTTCACATCAAACGTGTTACCCATTGTTCCCATACATTTATTGTTTTAGAGTTAATAATTTCAATTCTTCTTCCAGCCTTCCTTCTTGCCTTTACGTTCAAAGTATCTGCTGGCTGCATTGTGTTGTGTTCCACCTGAACCGTCAGAAGTTCTTGGGGCGGTGCCATAACCCCTGCACGCCTTATATTCTGCATCATATTTCGGCAGAAATTCAGTAACCAGTTCATCCACAGTTTTCTTGGTATCGAAAGTTACCCCTTGTAAGGTCTTGCTCAACACATAATCATCATTCGCTTGTTTGGCCTTCATTGCAGCCGTAACCTTCTTCAACAAATCAGCTTGAACCTTTTTGCTGTCTTCCGCGTCTAAACGTGCTTCCAGTTCTTTCAGTTTCTTCTCCAGTTCATCATCGTTTTTCGGTGGTACCGGTGGAGTTGGAGGTGTCGGGGGAGTCGGTTGGGGCTTATAGTTTTTCTTAAAGTCCTCAACTCTGGTTGCGACATCATGGTTGTACTGTCCTTGCATCCCTTTCAGAAAATTCACAGCCTTGTTCCAATAAGCCTCGTCAGGCTCCGAACCTTCGGCTATGGGATTAAGTTCTACATACGTCTGTAATGTCTGCGGTGAAAAACTGGTTTCTCCAAGTTTCTCACTTAATGTGGATAAGATTTTTTCTTGTTCCATCGTGTTTATTTTGTGTTTATGTTGAATAAAAAAAGAGTCAGACAATGCTTTTTGCATCAATCTGACTCTTTGGTCTTATTTTCCATTTAATAGTGGGCAGTATTGGACTCGAACCAATGAAGACGAAAGCCAATAGATTTACAGTCTATCCCGTTTGCCACTTCGGTAACTACCCGTTTTGCGGAAGCAGAAGGATTCAAACCTCCGAAGCCTTTCAGCTTGCCTCTTTAGCAAAGAGGTGGTATCGTTCACTCACCCATACTTCCAATATGCGACCTACAAGATGTCTCGGTGAAACCACCGCATTTCCCTTGTATTTCGGACGTTATTCATTCTGTGTAGCGTATTAGAGAATCGAACTCTGGTTTCCACCGTGAAAAGGTGACGACCTAACCGTTAGTCGAATACGCCATTTGTTGAGATACAAGGATTTGAACCTTGAATAGCAGAACCAAAATCTGCTGTGTTGCCATTACACCATATCTCAATATGCGCGAAGAGAAGGACTCGAACCCCCGACAATCAGGTTTGGAATCTGACGTTCTTCCAACTGAACTATCTCCGCTTCATTGCGCCCGGTGATAGAATCGAACTACCGACCTTTACATTAACAGTGTATTGCTCTACCAATTGAGCTAACCGGACAATATACCTATACTCACCTAACCTGCGATACCCCATTTCAGCGTACCTGTGGGAATTGAACCACACCGTATAGGTTTTGTGGAAAGAGATGAAATCGAATCACCTTAACCGGATTTTCAGTCCGGCGCATACACCACGTCTGCCATCTTTCCATATTCTCCCTTTATCCCCATACGCCACATCGAAGGGAGAAACAATGCGGCAACTCCAACTATTGTTGCGGAGATTCGACTCGAACGAATGACCTTTGGGCTATGATCCCAACGAGCTACCAGCTGCTCCACTCCGCGATATTATCCTGAAAACTACTTTGTACCCACAATATCCACATTTATGTAGTTCTTGCATCTACGACACTTCACTCTCAATATAACAACACCATTGACATAGCTTATATCAGTTAGTTTCTGACCGCATATCGGACATAAAACTATCTTGTTGTATATTTCCCTTTGATCTGCATCTTTATCCGCACTAATTTTTATCATACTCCATGTTTTCGTTGCAAATATATGTACTGGATTTCTTTTCTCAAAACATTTTTGATATTATTTTCTATTAAAATGTAGAAAATAATACTCTTTATGCGTATTTTTGTACTGCAATATTAGAATCAGAGCTCATAGGCCGGTCTCCACATGTGTAATGTGAGGATCGGTTTTCTTTTTATGGAGAAATATAGTGGAATAAAAACGGTTAATGCCAGTTTGGTGCTTGATTATGAATATATCCAAATGTTAAGGGACGCGGATAGGAAAATTCCTAATCCGAATAAGATAATCGCACAAGGTGGAGGGCAGGAAAACATGCTCTCCACCCCGGCTGATATTACCATCTGTGGGGGATGCCGTGGAGGAAGTAAAACTTTTACTCTTCTTATGGAAACATTGAAAGATATAAAAAATAAAAACTTCCGTTCTGTGCTTCTCCGGCATGAGATAGACGATCTCTCTGATATGGTAGAAACATCATCCACCTTATATGATGATTTTGGGGAATACAACAAGTCCAAAAACGACATGCGCTGGAATTTCTATAAAGGTGGATTTTTAAAATTCAGCTATCATGCTGACACACTTGACGATTTCAAAAAGCGTTTTCAAGGTAAACAGTTCGCATATATAGGTGTGGATGAAATAACCCACATGGAATATCTCAAATTCAAATACCTTATCACTTGTAACCGTAACGCCTTTCATATCCGTAACCGCTTTATCGGAACATGTAACCCTGATCCTGACAGCTGGGTTGCAAAATTCATTGACTGGTGGAGCGGAGAAGATGGTCTTCCAATCCCGGAACGTGATGGCAGAGTCCGGTATTGTTTTATGGACGGGGACAATGTTTCAGGTATATATTGGGGAGATACCCGTGAGGAAGTATATGAGCAATGCAAGGATATTATACACGCCTACTGGAAGCCGGAGTATGAGCAATATGGCACACCACAAGAACTGTTTATCAAGTCGGTTACTTTTATTGAAGCAAAACTTTCCGATAATGTAAAACTGATGTCTTCTGATCCGACCTATTTGGCTAACCTTGTCAACCAGTCAGACGAACAACGCGCACGCGATCTTGACGGTAACTGGAAATACAAAGCTGCCGGAGATGATATAATAAAGCTGACTCACATGGAAGCCTTATACCGCAATTCCATGCAGATAGGTGATGGAATACGCCGGGTATCATGTGATGCGGCATTTGAGGGTGGCGACAGTCTTGTCATGTGGCTGTGGGAAGGATGGCATATAAGAGACATATTTGTTTGCAAACTTGACAGCAAGAAAACAGTCGATACCGTAAAAGCGATGCTGGAAGAATGGCATGTAAGAGAAGAATGCTTCACCTATGACCTTAACGGACTCGGACAAATATTCAAAGGCTTTTTCCCGAATGCAATCCCATTCAACAACAAAGAAGCCGTGGAAGAGAAATTCAAATACATCTATGCGAATTTAAAATCACAAGCGGCATATCTGTTCGCACAAAAAATTATCAACCGGGAGATTTCCATTGAACCGACTCTTCTTGAACGCAAGTTCTCCGGCAAAGGGTTTGAGAAAGTTCCCCTTAGACAGATTCTCGACAAGGAAAGGAAAGCGATACGAAAGGATGAAGACAGTGAAGAGAAAGGCTGGACTATTATCAAGAAGATTATAATGAAAAAATTAGTAGGTCATTCTCCCGACTTCATAGAAGCATTGCTTATGCGAATGATTTTTGAAATTAAACATAAACGCAAACACATAAAAGGTTTAGGATTAATATGATAGCAGAGATTCTTACAAAAAAGCCTTTTGCAAGGGTTACTCCCGAAGGTTACTTGCAAGGCAGGATTACGAGCGATTTAAGAAACGCATCGTTCACAAACAACAGTGATAGGCTGACATGGCAGCTCATTTCGCAGGCTGATTTTATCCGTGAGTTTTATCCTTCAGGGCACAAGATCAATTCGGAATTGTTTTACCCGGACAGACTGAAATATGACGAAGAGAAGAAACGGTTCTTCCGGGAGAAAGTATTCCGTGCTTCTTTTCCCTTTCAGATGATAATCACTATCCAACAACTTGTACATCTATGTGGCAATGACATTCATCATGAGCTGACCGATACCAAAGTTGATGAAAGTTCACGGGAAATATTTCTCGAATTTCAAAAAGGATGGCTGGATAAAAATATGGAGATTGCATTTTACGAATATGCCAAAAGTGTAAAAATAACGGGAGATGCAGCAATCGTATTCTATATGAATGAAGGCAAGGTGTTCACCAAGAATCTCTCCTATTTTGATGGTGACACTCTTTATCCTCACTACGATTCCATAACCGGTCAAATGACACTGTTTGCCCGGCGATACAGCGACTATGACGAAGAGGGAAAGGAACTCATTTCTTGGGTGGAAGTGTGGGATAATAAAAAAATGTACCGTTACCGGCAGGATAAAAGGGGAATAGCCGGAGCAATAAACAAAGTGAAACAGTATTTCGGTATTGAAGGATATACATTAGTGGAAGAACACGATCATGGATTTACCGAATGTCCGGTTGTATATTATCGGGACAAACACGGTGCCTGCTGGAGCTTTTCACAAGATAATATCGACAAGTACGAACTGGCTATTTCCCATTTGTGTCAAAACAATATGGCATACGCATTTCCAATCATGTTACTTAAAGGTGAAGATGTTGAGATTCAGGGAGATATGTATGGTGCGGTAAAAGCTATCACTATGGGGAAGGATGATGATGCAGGCTTTATGAATCGTCCCGAAGCATCACAATCATTTGAACTTCAAATTAATACATTACTTAAAATGATTTTTATGGGGAGTTTTGTTGTCATGCCTCCCGAAGTAAAGTCAGGAGATTTACCGGGTGTTGCTATCAAGCTGATCTATTCACCATCTTTGGAAAAAGCCATGATTGACTGCAAGGAATTTGACGAATCAATAGACAAAATGAAACGGCTGTTCCTGCACGGATATGGAACAGAAAAAGGCCAACTTACCAAATTCCTCAATTTGAAAATTTTTTCGTGGGCAGTTCCATACGTCCACCAAAATGCAGCCGAATTGGTATCGAACTTGGTACAATTAGTCGGTGCCGGTATTTTATCAAAAGAAACCGGCTCGGAAGAATCCGGCTATGGAAAAAACAATGAATGGGATCGTATCATGCGTGAATATAAGGAACAGCAACAAGCTGACTTGCTATATCAACTGAAAATCAAGAAAAATGAAAATAAAGAGGGTAATGCAAAATGATCTGTACCAACGCGGAGCGCGAAAGCAATCCCGTACTCCGCGCTCTGAATCCAATGTAACTATACATTAGGAAAAGCCGCCTCTGCCTACATAAAATAGACAGAGGCTTTACTTTTTCAACAATTTGGTTGATAAGCTTGTGTTATAACAAGTCAGCTTCTACATTGCAAATGTAATGAATGAATTGAATATGACACTACTTTCGATACAATTTTTTATTATAAGGCTTTCGAGGATATTTCCGGTTAAGCTTCTTTTGCAGATCATCATTGATACTTTCATTCAGAAGGATTTTAGAATTTAGCACCCGGACTTCTCCAGTAAGTTCCATAATAGTTTTAGATTGTGTCGCATTTTGTTTTGAAAGCTCAACATTGGCAATAGCCAGTTTGCTGCATTCTGATGCAAGATGATTGAGTTTCTTTGTGCTGATTAATGATAATCCAAACATAATATTCTGATATTTAGTATGTTAAATAATTATATTGCTGATACGGGAACGGCAAAGCATTTACAATGACCGTGATACGGTGGTAATTTGTCCCATTCCACATGAAATCCGACTTCATCGTCACAAATGTTACAAGGATAGGAGCTGCCACGCATGACAAAGAACCCTACGGCTCCACAGGCTTTAGCCTGCAATTCCCAATGCTTCATCCAACCCTCTGCCACAGCATACTCCGTCAAATCTGACAGTGCAGTCCAAGAGCTTACAGTACGTCCTACTCCAAAAGACTCCTGAACACCGAGTCTTGAAATAATCGGATAACCCTTTGAAATAGCTCTCTGTACATGCTCATTAAGCAATGGCGTTTTTACCGACTGCCTGATAGATGAAAGTAATTTGTCTTTGGAAAGGTTCAGTAGTAATCCGGCGGCAATGGCCGTTTCAACCTCCTTTGAAAACCGGTCAACATATTCTCTTGCACGTTGTGTGAAGGTTTTGCCGTATGATTCTCGCGTTATACATGTTATGATTGCATCCTTATTATCCTCATGTGTCGCTACTGCCAAAGTATAAGTATAGTCTTCAATTATTTCAAGAAGGGATAAAATAATGGCATCCACTTCCTCCTGCAACTGTCTGTTTGCTGAAAAACGGAATAGTTCAGGGCTGATCTTGTACCGGTATGAAATATCTATAATTTGCTTTGCCGCCTCGATCATTACAATTTGAAGATTGGTACGCATGGATAGCTCCGCATCCAGACGTTGACGGAGGTATTCTTTGGCCTCTTCAATTTCCTTATCAGTCGGTACCCTCATTTTTATGTTCCTCCTTAATACCTTCCTTGATACTATTCATGTTTCTCTCTTCTTCCAGTATCTTGGCATCATCTTCCGGTGATACTGGTTGCTGCAAGCCTCGTAGCCGTTCGGTAAGATCAGAATAGCTTTTAAAAAACTCTTCCATAAACTTAACGTCAGGGGTTGCATTACTAATAAGGAAACATACTTTGATCCATGTTTCCAAATATTCACGAAGTTCCTTATTGTTGGTTAACTCCCGAATCCGGGAAAACATTCCGTTATCATCCCGAAAACGCATACTCCAAAAACCTGACACTGCCTTAATACTGATCCAGTCATGTTCACTACCATTATCCCTCGTAACAATAAAGTTACCTACCTGAATACCATTTGTTTTTTTGCTCATAATCCTATTTTTAATTTACGTTCAAATCTATCTCCAAGATTAAAAAAGTATTCCTTACCGTAAGAGTTTATACGTTCTTCATCCGATGATACTTTATTCATTTCATAAATCAAGCAACTATACCTATCATCATCAGGAAGAAGCCCTTTGCACTCTTCTCTGATATAAATATGATGCTTCCCATTTACCCAATAAAATTCAGAGAGAAATCCACCAAGAAGCATTTCAATCATTTTTTGGTGTCTGACAGACAATTCTCCTTGCACTGCTATATCCATTACAATGCTCTTACCTTCTATTGTCTTCAATTCACATGAATAGTTCAAGGCCCGAAGAATAGACATCAGCTCAACACTTAACTCTATGTGATTCATATTTTTCATACTTTTACTATTTCAAATTCATCTGCATGTTTCTTACCAATCCAATCCCGTTTCTGATTTTCAGTTGCGCTTTCGTAGATTCTTCCTCGCTTAGACAAATGCCTTTTTCTAAAAATACCTTCTTCTCCAAGTTTGTCATAATCTCTTCTTGAAGGGGATAATCCCTTTGCCCTGCAAAAGAACAATCCCGTTTCCTTGTGTCTAAATTTTACTGCCATGCTTATTCCTCCCATGGATTTTCGTCTTCTTCCTCAACGTAAATCCGTTTTAATTTGTCTGATACTTCTTCAAGCTCACGCTTCATTTGATTTACATGAAATCCAGCTGGCATAGGGATTTCCAATGCTCCCCGTAGGTTATCTATTTTTTCAATAACCTCTGCAAATTCATCCGGTGCGATCATACTATTTGGTTCTTATTTTTAATTGTTTGATAATCTTCTCCACAGCGTCCAAGTCAAAAACAGTTGTTCTCTTCTCCATGTGGTACGTCCCCTCCAGTTTCTTCTCCCGGAACAAACGCTGGACTTGATAAATGCTCAATGACAAGCAGGCCGCAAGCCCTTCATGGGTATAAGCGTATCGTTTGCCATCTTGATAAACCGGTTTAGCGATCCTTTGCTTATAGTTACCCCGTAGGTCTTCCCGTTTCTCATAATAGAGTTTTTCCGTCAAGGCTGTTCCATACAAACCATACACCTGACCATTCGGGGTTCTTTTTTTACGATAACCGGCTTCCGAAAGAATACGTCCGAATACTGTCACATTCTCTTCTTTGGCATTATTGTCCCTACACCATTTGCAATATTTCCGGTACAGAATGGCCGAAGACATCCATTTGGGTTCAATATCGGCAATTTCCTCATAGCGGCACAGATAGTTCATTTGATACATGAACTTCATTACGGTACTACTTTCCGACTGATATTCATCCATGACATTTTCAAGCTCCTTACTGTCTGTCAACTTATAACCATTGGCGATAAAACGGTCACGTCCTTCCAATATCCAATTGAATATAGCTGGGTATTCGGCCTCCAAATCCCGTGACAGTTCTTTTTTCTGCCGGGCTTTGGGTATCTCCACCTCAAAGGGAATAATGCAAATACGCCGCCTCATTCCATAGCTCCAGTCTTTCAAATACGGCATTTGGTTGGCATTTGCCATAAGCAGAGGAATATTGTAAGCAGTGAAGTTATCGCCATAGATAGGCCGGGCTTCGGTAGGTTCACCACTGATAAGGCTCTTCAACGTGTCACTATCCTTACCAAACTCTAACGCTTGTATTTCAGAACAGTAGTTCAACCGCTTGCCATTAATGAAAGCGATATTTTTTTTTCTCTCATTTCCAGTAATCAATGCACCTATGCCGAAATTGCTGACATTCTCCCGGCCAAGTATGCCCATGATCGTTTCAAAGACTACACTTTTGCCATTGGAGCCGGAGCCACGAAGAACAAGCATAGTTTCCATTTTCGCCACACGCCGGTCAACAAAAATACTTCCAAGAAACTCCTGCAAAACTTTTTGCATGTTTTTGTCCGGCAAAACTTCATCCAGGAACATTCTCCAAAGAAAGACATGCTCTTCCGGCTTGTAGTCATAGGGAACACATGTAGTCTGTACCCAACGGCTGTTGAAAGAATGCGCACGGCGAGCACTCATATCAAACACACAGTTATTGAACACCACAATGGCATTATCAGGCTTCAAGGCTTTTCCTGCCACCACACGCTTACAGACTTTCAGTACACCCTCCACACGGGAATAATCACCATTGGGCATTTTGCATTTACGCATCAAGTCATATATCAGATTGCCAAAATCATCCCATGCCATCTCTTCATATATTCGGCCACTGAAATAGTAAGGCGTACCATTGAACTTACAAATCGAAGATCGTATAATGGCTGCACGCATCAAGTCCTGCACAGCGTCAACACGCGCTGCACTTTTGAACTCTTGTAAGGCGGCATCCAGTTTCTCGCCTTTCATAAGCCCGAAGACCTCATTTAACAACTTCCTATACTTTCCCTTCTCCATGTACAATCTATGAATTTGAATACCCGGCACGGGTTAAGGCCTCAACCATATATACTGACAGATTATTTATAGCAACATCTCCTGAATATCCAAATCGCCACAAATCAGTACGCCAGTCCTCTAAAGATGTGTCACAAGGTATATGATATTTTTGCATAATATCTCGCATCACCGCACAATCTTCATATCTTTCCTCTTCCTGCGCTTTTCTGAACACAGAAACAAAAACGTATCGCCCATAATCAAACAATATAGACTCAAACTTATTCATACCACCGTTTTTATACCCGAAAACAAAGCATTTCTACTGTTTTTATGCTATTTTTCAAGTGTTTTATGCCACAAATATAGCTTATTTTCTACATAATTACCATATAAATACTATTATTTTCTACTTAAAATATAGAATAAACACGCTTTTTTGAAGTCTTTTTGCCATGTTTTTATTCGTTGCATCATTGAAGACCAATAATCGCAAAATATTGATAAACAAAGGATAACTACTCTATTTCAATAGGAAATACAGATGGAACATTCTCTCTGATATGTATGGTTTATGTAGGGTTTTAAAGGCAACTATACATATATAACATATTGAAATACAAATCAATGGAAAAATAGTGCATAGTATGTATAGTTTTTTATGCAAACCATATTATATATATTTTTTTCCCATACGCAATTTACATATAAACTATACATACTATACATTAAATTTCCATTGACCTAATAATGAATGATTTACACATGTATAGTTATGAAGTAAACTATACATATACTATACATTTTCAGAAGTAAAACTATACATCGGACATTCACTTTTGTAATTTATCATTGGAAAAGCCTTAAAAACATCCATTATTGGCTCCAAAAAAGAAAAAAAAATAAAAATCTTGACCGGGATTGAAACATGCTTGGTGTCTTGGGTAGCCGGGGGGGTGCCCTCCCTGCTTTCATTATCCAGTTGACCAGCAAAGAAGGAGAAAAGCCGCGCTTTGCCTTGATTCTCTTTATATTATACCTATAATATTAAATATTATCCGGCTTTTCCGCTCCTTCTGCTTTCCGCTTTGCTCGATCAGCTATAAAAAGGCTGCATCTATAACATTGCAAAGGTAGATAATAATGTACTGTTTCCTCTTCTTCCGTGTTTTCGTCCTTCTTCATTTGCTGGAGATCGGCTATTTTCATTAATACATCCGCGCGATCTTTGCCCCTTAAATAAGGTAGGGTTTGTTCAAGGCCTGATAAAACAGCGTCTTTATCTCGGTATTGTACAACATTCCCGGCTTTTTCTTCCTCTTCTGTTTCTGTGTTTTTCTTTTTCTTCTTGCTTTTGGGGCTATCATTGTCAGGAAGGAAGGCGGCGCGGTTATCTTCAAAAGACCGTATTAGTTTATTAATGCCGGGTTTATCCTTTGCAAGTTGGGCGGCTCCGCGTTGCGCCGTTTCTATTTTGGTTGATCGTGGTCTAAATATAGTTGCGTATGCTTCGCCACGACTGGCACCGGATGCAACAAGCATACAAAAGAAAACATCATCCGGGGTTAATTGATAAATTTGCTGTAAATCTGTTACGCGCTTACTGTACACCATATAAAACGATATGAAAGAGTTTATTATATTGGCGTCTCGCGCTCTGTAACTTGCTACAAAGTTAAACAAAGGCTATAAATAAAGCAAATAAGCATATTTAGATGTTTACATCTATAAATATTTCCTTACTTCTTAAATGCTTTATATTTATTCCCTTGTTGTTATATAATATACTGATAATCAATATATTATACAAGTATTAATAAATGCAAAAATAGAATGTTTCCTTAAAAATAAAGATACATTTTGTTTTGTATTACAAATATTATTCGTACCTTTGTAATACAGAAAAGGAGATAAACGGTTAACGTCTTCCACACTTTCCCGTTTTTACTTCTTCTTTGGTTGAATGTTTAATTTAAAATATAAGATCATGGAAGTATTACTAAACTTACAAAACAAAAATGTAACGTTAAACGCCGTACATGTAGCCCCAGAAGGTACAAACTGTTGCAACCGTTTAAAGGTTCATTTTGATGTGTTTCAAGAAACAGCGAAAAAAGCCGCTATTATAAGACTATCAACGGCAAATAGTTTTGAATTGATTCACTATCAGGATAAACACATAGCGTTATTAATTCCTTTTGATCGTATTCAAAAGATTTCATACTAATAAAAAGCCGGATCAGTGCGTTAACTTCTCCGGCCTCCCTTTAAACTTTGCGTTTATCGGTTAACGTCTTCCACAACGTTAAATGCAAAGTTAAGGGAAAAACAAAGACAAACCAAGTTTCACCCTTTAAATTTTGCGTTATGAACACAGATTTATTAATTATCTATATTCGCAATTCTCGCGATATTTACGCGCTTACTGAATGGCTGCAAAATACACTTTTGAAAAAAGTAAACCGCGGCTTAACTCCTTCCGTTGAATATCTTGCAAACTGTTCCACTATGAAAAAGATCGTTCGGATGGCTGCAAAAATGCTTTCCGATCAGGATCATAAGACCGCAACCAAGCAAGAAAAAGAACAAGCGGCAAGAGAACACGCGGCCTATATTATCGGATGCGTGGAATATCTTTCTAAATTCTAATAATAACTATTTTTCCGGGGCTGTCATGGCTCCGGGTTACTTCTTACTTTCATTATTCACCCTTTAAATTTTGTATTATGACAACTACAAATAGACTTTGTTACACAGTATCAAAAAGATATATTCAAGCCGGGACAACCTTTAAAATCAATGTTAAAATATTACTGGCTGATGATTGCAAAAATAATATATGCGATTGGAGTATAACGGCGGATATTTACGAACAACGCAAAAACGGGCGTTTCGTTTGGTGTGCTGGTGGTTGCTGCCATGAAGAAATACTAAAGCGTTTCCCACAGTTTAAAATGTTCGTTGATCTTCATTTGTCTAATCATTACGGCGCGCCAATGTACCCAGTTGAAAACGGTTTTTACCATATTACGAACAGCAGCAAAGAAACTGCAATTAACTATTTGCGTATCACGGAAACGGAATATAATTTGCTTTATCAGGCAGAAGATAAACAATACTTTAAATACCTTCTTTATACGCTTGGTATCGTTGAACGCTGGAAAAGAGAATCTAACGAGGCTTTAAAAAAGCTGGAAGAATTAACCGGGCAAACATGGGAAAACCCATATAAGCCGGAAAACGAACGTTTTACTTTGAAATTGACGGACGAAGAACGTACAACTATAACTAACAGAATAAACGATGGTTATTATCGCCCTGAAGCTGTACAAGCGCGAAAAGACGAAGAAAAGCGCAAAGCATACGAGAAAAAACGCGCTGAAATAATTAACGATTGCAAAAAGAAACAACAAAAGGCCGAAAATGAAAAGCGGGTTATGTTGGCCGTTCTTGATGCCGGGTTATCAGTTAATAATGTGATATATTACGATCATAGTAACGAGCTTGTTTTTAATTGGAAAGACTACGAAACAAAAGTAACGGAGAACGATTTTAATAAATTCGTTTCCAGTGTTAACCGTTCTTTGTTGCCTGCTGGCATAACTTTTAAAATGAAATAGCCATGGCAAAATACACGATAACCAATCAAAAAGAATTGCGCCGGTCTTTTTGGGAGTTCTGCAAAGAGTTCGGAGGCGAATTTGAAAGAGAAGCCAACAAAAAGAAACATTCTTTTAAACTGGATTTTAATATAGCTTTCGGAGAATATAAAGACGGACTTTGTAAAGATGGTATTATATCGCAAAGTTTATACCAACGTGCAACACTTTATTAATAATAAGCTATGTTTTGTTTTATGCTGCTTTTATTCGGTGCCGTGGTGTTTATCTCCGGCACCGATCCCAAGAAATTAAAAGACTTCATAAATAAAAACGATCAATCAGACAAATTTTAAATTTATGGAGAAAAAGATATTATATCATATTGGGTTATATGGATTTAGAAAACTTATAGTTTATGTAATTAAGGATAACGGGGATAATACATCTATTGTTAGCCTTAACAAAGACGGTTCATTTCCTAAACACGTTTGGAACTGTAATTTGCATAACATAAACGAATAATACAAATATTCCACCGCGCCGGACGGTTTTCCGGCATTCCTTTAAACTTTTATATTATGACTACTTATATAATAGAATCCCCAAACGGAGAAACGCACAAATTAGAAGTATTCCGTACCGCAACCGGATTTAGTGTTTATGTTGATGGCTCAAATATATGTGAGAGTATAACGGAGGAAGATTTTTTGCAAGAGCTTGAAAACCCTACTTTCTAACATGGTGGGCGTAATTATTTGGCTAATAGTAGTTTTATTAATCTGCTTTAGCGTGTTTGGCGGTCTTTGGCTGCTTCCTATTTACTTGCTTTTTTGCCTTGCTTTAGGCTTTTACTTTGGTGTAAAATATCTAACTATTTAATGTTATGAATGAAAAAGAATTTAACGGCCTCATTTTGGCCGAATTGGTTAAAATAGCAAACGACGTTTTTACAAATGAAATAGAAATAGCTCCCGGCACCTATACCGCCGCGGAGCTTGCAAAACTGAAAGATGCCAACGGGAACGAGATAAATATAAAATATCTTTGCGTTGATGCCAAACTAAATATAACGGATTTTAGGACTGTACAAATAAACAGCTTTAAATGTTCCTTTCCAGTGGATCAGGTTTTTAATCTTGTTTGGCAATTTGAAAAGCTGATAAGCACCAAACAAGCCAATAAAACAAGGTTTACCAAAATAGAAGAGCGCGAAAATATTGTTTGCTCCTTTGATATGTGGATTATAAAGGAACATCTAAATATCACTAAATTAGTAACAAAAGATCCTTTAAGACCGGCATTTAATTATATTTATCTTGATCCTTACAAATCGGCTTTAGTTGCTTCTGACGGGCGTACATTAAAAGAATACCCCGTAATTATTGAAACATCCGGGCTTTTACCTGACGGTCTAAAATTATTTATCAATCCCAAACATTTAAAAGAAATGGTTGGCCGGTGTTCTGTTTGTGTTTGTAATCAGGACGGCGGCAATATTACAGAAATAACCAACGACAAGAAACAAACCTTTGTTTGTGATTTTGCCGGATATTTCCCTAATTACCGGCTTGTGTACCCCCATCTTTCAAAAGACGGATTTATAAAGATTCAGAAAAGCGAATTAAAAGCGGTTGCCGGTTTTGTAAAAGAAATAGCCAAACGAAACAAAAAAAGCGGTTTTTCACTTCGTACTATTGCCGGAGATAATAAAGTTTATTTATCTTATAATGATGCAGACAGTAACGGACACAAAGAACTTTGTGCAACATTGGAAAAAGCCGCTTTAATTGATATAAAGTTAGGTTTCTTTGCATCAAACGTTATCCCCTTGCTTTCCGGCTGGACTGGTGGCGTGTGGCTGGTTGCACCTGATCGGGCGGCGGTCTTTGATGATAAGACGGCGCGTATAGGTGTGGTTATGCCTGCATTTATAAATGATTCTATTTGCCCGAACTTAAAATGTAATATAAAGGCTTTAGATCGCGCCAAAGCTCCGATCATCCCGGAAAAAGAACCGGTAAGAGAACCGGGAACACATTTACCGGCCTTATATGTGGATGCACAAACGAAAACACCGGCGTTTGTCTTTGCTTTGGTAGCTCTGATAGATTTTATTTCCCGTTGGTTTTATCAGGATCAAATAAACAAAGCATTACAGAGGCTAACAATGTTAACCGAACTATCCGGCATTTCTTTGCCTGAACTATTAACCGAACCAGTAAGCGAAGAAACAAACGCAAATGTACCCGAACCAATAACAGAGGATGAACCAGTACGCGCATACACACCCGAACTATTGTATATTGATCGGCCTTTGGTTTTCCCGGTGCCTATCTTCATACATAAACATGAACGAACTATCAGCCGAATCGTTGTGCCCGAACTATTGAATCACCAATGTATAGCGTTACTGTTTGTTTCCATGATGTTACCCGAACTATTACGGCGATATGTTTGGGGAACAATCCGACCAAAGGCAAATGCAGATGAACTATTTTGGGGCGATTTCAGACGTTTTCACACCAAAGGTAATCATCGAATCAGAGACGGAACAAAAGAGGCAAACAAACCTAAATTATAGCCATTTCAAACGAATTATTACATATATCAATGAATCATTATGGAAGAGAATAAACAAGCCAAAAGAAGTTATCGCCGAAACAAACCGGTTACGAAAAGTAAGGTCTATGCTATTAGACTGGATATTGATTTGGTTGATTTTGTCAGAGAGCAACCAAACATGAGTAAATTTATTAATGAACTGATCCGAAAGGAGAAGGAAAATACCCAAAAGTATGAATGAAAAATCAAAAGCTTTTGAACTGATAGAATTTGTTTGGAACAATGAAAAGACTGATTCTTATTTACGAGTCAACATAGCCATGTATGAAGCAGTAAAGTTGGCTATAATATCTCAAATGAAATTCAATAAAGAGGATTTTCAGAATATATTTTCAAAATTCAGCGGTGGTTACTGGTTTGGAGTCAACGCCAACGGTAAGGGCTATGGTGAAAATTTCTATCGGAAAGCTGTTACTTCGGGAAATATTTCAGCCTGCCAAAGCTATGAAGCATTCTGCAATATTAAACCCTTCATAGACTCCAAAGGCAGAAGGTTATGCAAAGGGGCAATGTACCGGGATAATGAGAAACGTTATAGGGTGACGGGATTTGATTTCAGCACTAAAAAAGTTTATTTAGTAGGTTATGCCATAAGTGATTGGGAAGAAAAAGGCAAAAAGACTCTTTTCAACTTTACCAACAACGAATGGAACGAATTTAGAAAACAAATAAAGCAATTTTAGCATAATTATGAATCAAAAAGCAAAAGATTATATCAGACGTAACACTTTGGATTTGGAAAGTGACAACCGGATGGATTCTACCGGCTATGTGCAATATGCCATATCAGAAGCAAAAGCCTATGCAGCAATAGCGATAGCCGAAGAAGGAATGAGACAAAAAGCCATTGAAGCATTCAAATTTGCTGTTGATGGTTACTTCATAATTGGTGGTACCGATTATTCAGCCGATAGATTAAATGAATTTATTAAAAAACTTGAATCTTAATTGGATATTTATATGAGAATGATAAAATTTAGAGCGAAAAGGGTTAACGGTGGTGAATGGGTAAAGAGTATGACCATTTCCTATGGAACCATCAAAAGAAAGATGTACAATGTATTCTTTGAAGTAGAACCCAACAAGTGGGTTGGTGTTATTCCCGAAACAGTCTGTCAGTTCAGCGAAATAACCGATAAGAACGGTAATAGCATCTTCGAACATGATCTAATACTGATTCATGAAAGTGAAAGCTCCTATCAATTTACAGTTGAGGTATTATTTCATAAAGGTATGTTTTGCTACAAGAACAAGGCATGTGGCTTTACTCCGTTGTGGTACGTCAGCGATAGATGTGAAGTGATAGGAAATGCTTTTGATAATCCTGAATTGATGAAAGAAGGAGTCCAACCATGAATATGCCATATAAAACCAGTCGTGACTATCAGCTTCTTAAAAAGCTACTGGATGAAGGAAAAGAGATCGTATGTTTTACAGACTTTCCGATAATAATCGGATTTTCCGTGATGTTTGTAAAGCAAGAAAAATAGGAGAAGGCCGATATTCCGTTACTTGCCGTGGTTGTGAATATGCTTCATTTTGGGAAAATCACAATTACAAATGGACGTTTGAAGATGAAATGCGAATGGCTAATATAGAATTTATTGAACCAAATATTTAATTGATATGAAAGCTATTATAATATATTCAGGCAAAGGCGGCGTAGGCAAAACCACAACAACCGCAAATATAGCAAGATTACTTGCAAAACAAGGGAATAAGGTGTTTATCATTGATGCAGATATAAACACCCCGTCAATGAACACCGAATTTGAAGGCGATCATCCGCATGAAATGATTTGGGTACACTCTTCTGGAAATATGTTTTCCAAGTTTATTTACTTGGAAAAATCAATGGTAAGGCAATATCTTGAACTGGCTAAAAAGAAAATACACTCTATCAACCCGGATTATGTTCTTATTGACACGCCTCCAAGTGTTACAAACGTGCATATAGAACTTCTTAGTAGGGTAAAAGTAAGTTATGTGCTGTTTGTCACCCAACCCACGAAATTAAGCAACCAAGATGTATTGCGTACAATGGACTTCTTTCATGAAAGATGTGGGAAGGTTAATTGTGGTATTGTGGAGAATATGTGCTACGGTACAGAACATAATGAATACCCAATAAGACTTGTTGCACAAATACCCATGCAGGACAACATGAATACCGAAAACCTGCTAACCAATGCCTATAATGAGTTTCAAAAGATAGTTGATGAAATCGTACAGAGTGATATTGTTGTTCTTGAAGAATATTCCACCGAAAACGGATATGATGAAAACTTTGATGTTACGGATATACACATTACCGGCTCACGAAAACATTACTTTACCCATGAACTTAAATATGATAATGGTGTAGAAAAAACTCTTACTCTACCTGCTATGAAATTTCTGTCTGTAAGAACATGGGATAAAGTAAGAGATTATATCCGATTCCATGATGATATGGGACATCTTTGGGACGAGAGAATGAGAAGATGTGATACAGAAAGGGTTGGCAGAGTAGTAAATCATTTCCAAAATGACGATAACGCCTATTTTATGGTTATAAATGCGCCAAACACGGAAGTTCATCTCATTACCGGAGAAATTGGAATCTGTTCTTTATTGACCGGACAGAGAGGGCATTTTGAACTACCAAGAGTCAGTTATCAAACAAGTAAAGGAAACGTGGTGCTGTTCCCTGATGAAATCATGCCAGTAGATATAAATCTGCTACAACAAGAAATAAACGAAGGCTATATAATGTTAAGTGACGGGAGATACTTACCACCGAAAGAAGCGGTACAACAATGTTACAACGCTTTCGGCATAAGGGTTGGCTTAGGTGATAATTGGGAAGATATTTATGATGGTTGGAATAAAGAAATGAAATAAAAATGAAAGACTTACGCATAGCATTCTTGGCAAAATACCCAAAATATGAAATTATACTCAACATGTATAGTCGGGCAAATGATTGCCCGGCAACATGGGAGAATCTTTCAAAAGTCCGATTGCAGACTTTTGTTGATTATATGGAAGAACGGCTGGCACCAAACTCTGTTCGCCAATATGCCGCCAAATTAAAAGCTGTATTGAACTTGTATAATGAAGAGGTTGAGCTACCTAAAGACTATAATAAAATCCTTTCAGTAAAAAATGTGAGAAGCACTAATGTTTGGCTTACTGATGAAGAACTTGAACGAATTATCACCTATGTTCCCAAGAATGCCAACGAACAATTGGTACGCACACAATTTTTAATAGGAGCCTTTACCGGTTGCCGTCATAGCGACTATACACGGTTGAACAACCGTAATATAGTGGGTGGAATGATCTCTTATGTCAGCCTAAAAACTAAAACTCATGCCACAGTGCCATTGAAGCCAATCGTGAAAGAGCTACTAACAAATTTGCCAAAAGAAGAAGTTACTGATCCGACATTCAACAATAATATCCGTAATATTTGCCGGAAAGCCGGAATCACAGAGGCGGTTAAAGTATTCAAGGCCGGAAAGGAAGTGGAAGGTGAAAAATGGGAATTTGTTTCAAGCCACACGGCACGCCGGAGTTTTGCAACCAATTTGTATTTACGCGGTGCCGATTTATACTCAATAAGCCAAATGATGGGACATGCAAGCGTGGAAATGACTCAAAATTATCTTTGCTGTGGTCTCCGTGAACAATCGGCACAAGTTATGGAGTATTTTAAATGAAACAAGCCACGCTAAATATCGGTAGAACTATTTTAGCGTGGCTCTCTTATACTATGACAAAATCCGTTCCAGCATCTCAAAGTCTTTTTCCACTTCGGCATTCAGAACTTTAGCATATTGTTGTGTGGTGCGTACATTTGTATGACCGAGCATTTTACTCACATTTTCCATTTTAACCCCATTGTTCAGGCACATTGTCGCAAATGTGTGCCTGCTCATGTGAACGGTCAAATTTCTATCAAGCCCTGCATAATCAGCAACTATTTTAAGCCGCAAATTGTATTGTTGATTACTGATAATCGGAAGCACATAATCATATTTTTTCAATATTTCCATTGCAGGAGACAGTAATACGATAAAATAGTTTTCTTCTGTCTTTAAACGAATATCCAATATAACATACTTATTGCCGCGTTTTTGTACGTCACGTTTGAAATTGAATTTAGCAAGATCAGCATAGGATATTCCAGTATATGCCTGAAAAATAAAAAGGTCACGGACTCTACAGATCGTTTCCGAGTCTATTTGAGCATCTTTCACTTTCTTCAATTCTTCGGCAGTCAAATATTTCCTGATGGCATGTTTGCCACGGGAAAAACGCTCCCCCTTATACGGATCATTTTTTAGCAAATCAAACTTTATGGCCTCGTGGATATAACGTTTGTTACGTTTATGATAGTTATATATTGTCGGCTGTGAATAGCCCTTAGCATGTAACCAATCATCATACAATGTGATATTGGCTTTTGTGAGATCAGAAAAATATATTATTCTGTCAAATTCACGTAATGAGGTCGCAAATGTCCGATGGGAAGCTTTGGTACTTTCCGTTATATCTCCACGCTCTTCAATTCTTCTTTCTACAAAGTCAACAAAACTTTCCGATTTATTGGTATATCTCAAAAATCTATCCAGCTTATCAAAATCAAAAACTTCCTTTTTGCTGATAAGTTCATTAATCCAATTTTGGATAATCCGGAGTTGTTCATCAAGACACTGGTTCAATTGAATCATTTCAACCGAATTGATTATCTTCTTTCGATCATTCCATTGGTCGGAATAGACTTTAACGCCGGTTCCGATCCATTTTCTCTTACCTTCGCTCAAAACTTCAATTTGAACGAGTCCCTTGTGTGTCTTTGTCGCAACCTTTTTACGGTCAAAGACGAATCTCATTGTCGGATATTTCATATTCTTTTGAGTTTTGGTATCTACTGATTATCGCTACAATAAAAAAATGGTATCAAAGGCGGTATCATTATAGGTGAAAATATCGGTAAAAATCGGGAAATACTGGTAAGTTTCCGGTAAATATGCACCCAATTTTTATATGTTCTCCATCTGCTCCCAACGCCTTAATTGCTTGATACACAACAAAAAAGGGAGTAACTAATGTTACTCCCTTTCGCGGTGCGTACGGGACTCGAACCCGTGACCCCATGCGTGACAGGCATGTATTCTAACCAACTGAACTAACGCACCAATAATTTTGATAAATCGAAAAAAGACTTTTGCGGTGCGTACGGGACTCGAACCCGTGACCCCATGCGTGACAGGCATGTATTCTAACCAACTGAACTAACGCACCAATAATTTTGATAAATCGAAAAAAGACTTTTGCGGTGCGTACGGGACTCGAACCCGTGACCCCATGCGTGACAGGCATGTATTCTAACCAACTGAACTAACGCACCAATAATTCAAATAATCTTTCTTCCGATACTTTCTCTCTCGATTGCGGGTGCAAAGGTACGCATTATTTTTAAATCTGCAAGCATTTTGGCAAAAACCATTAAAAAAATATTCTCCGACTCCCTTTACCTTCCCATCCTAAAAATTACGATATTGTTATTATTTTAATCTTTTCAACAAACTTCTTGTTATAAAATTTAGCTCATTAGCAATAATTCGCTATTTTTGTGCACTCAATAGATTAAAATCGAAAATTAGGGAAAAAGATGAATACAACTGCAAAATTATTGTTGCACTGCCCAGACCAACCAGGCATTTTGGCAGAAGTCACAAACTTTATTACAATTAACAGAGGTAATATTGTCTACTTAGACCAATATGTGGACCATGTAGAAAATATATTTTTCATGCGTATAGAATGGGAAATAAAGGATTTCTTTATTCCTAAAGATAAAATAGAAGATTATTTTGAAACATTGTATGCCCAAAAATATGAAATGAAATTCCGTCTTTATTTCTCGGATGTAAAACCCAAAATGGCCATATTTGTTTCCAAACTGTCCCATTGCCTGTTCGATATGCTGGCACGCTACACTGCCGGAGAATGGAATGTGGAAATTCCGCTGATTATAAGTAACCATCCCGATCTGCAGCATGTAGCAGAACGCTTCGGTATACCATTCTATCTCTTCCCTATTACCAAAGAGAACAAAATGGAACAGGAAAAAGCAGAAATGGAGCTGTTGGAACAACATAACATCAATTTCATTGTACTGGCACGCTATATGCAAGTGATTTCCGAACAAATGATTGAAGCATACCCCAACCGTATCATCAACATACACCACTCTTTCCTCCCTGCGTTCGTTGGTGCAAAACCTTATCATGCAGCGTTTGAACGAGGAGTAAAAATCATTGGTGCGACCAGCCATTATGTTACCTCCGAACTAGATGCCGGTCCTATCATTGAGCAAGATGTAGTACGCATCACACACAAGGACACTGTGCAGGATTTAGTAAGTAAAGGTAAAGACTTGGAAAAAATAGTCCTTTCTCGTGCTGTTCAGAAACATATTGAACGAAAAGTATTGGCTTATAAAAATAAAACAGTTATCTTTAGCTGATGAAAATTGCTGTCGTAAAATATAATGCAGGAAACATCTACTCCGTAAACTATGCATTGAAGCGCCTTGGAGTAGAAGCAACCATCACTTCCGATAAGGAACTATTGATGAGTGCCGACAAAGTTATCTTCCCCGGTGTGGGCGAAGCCGAAACAACCATGAGCCATCTCCGGAAAAACCGGCTGGATGAAGTTATCAAAAACTTAAAACAACCTGTACTAGGTATCTGCCTGGGAATGCAGCTGATGTGCCGGCACTCCGAAGAAGGAAATGCCGATTGCTTGGGCATCTTTGATACTGATGTAAAGTTGTTCAGCCCCACCCGGCATGAAGACAAAGTACCCCATATGGGATGGAACACCCTGACCCATGTACGCAGCGACCTGTTCAAAGGATTCACCAAAGAAGAATTTGTGTACTTCGTACATAGCTTCTATGTGCCCCTGAACGAGTTTACGGCAGCACAAACAGATTATATCCTCCCCTACAGTTCGGCCTTGCACAAAGATAATTTTTATGCAACACAGTTTCATCCCGAAAAGAGTGGAGCCGTGGGCGAACGAATCCTGAGGAACTTTTTAGAATTGTGAACCATTACATTATATATAATAATGTATAAGAAGAAATAGATATGATAGAGTTAATTCCTGCCATCGACATTATTGATGGCAAATGCGTCCGTCTTTCTCAAGGAGATTATAGCACACAGAAAGTATATAACGAAAACCCGGTTGAGGTTGCCAAAGAATTTGAAGCTCATGGGATTCATCGTCTGCACATTGTCGATTTGGATGGAGCAGCCTCACGCCATGTTGTGAATTACCGTGTACTGGACCAAATCGCCAGCCGTACTTCTCTGGTCATTGATTTTGGAGGAGGGATAAAGACAGACGAGGATCTAGTCATCGCTTTCGATAATGGCGCACAAATGGTAACTCTGGGCAGCGTAGCCGTGAAAAATCCCAGACTTTTCAAAAAATGGCTGGAACAATACGGAAACGAGAAAATCATTCTGGGAGCTGATGTAAAGAAGAATAAAATTTCTGTCAATGGCTGGAAAGAGGAAAGTCAGCAGCAGTTGATCCCTTTTTTGAAAGATTATACTAAAGAAGGAGTTTTCAAGGTGTTGTGTACCGACATCAGCCGTGACGGAATGTTGCAAGGGCCTTCCGTGGAACTATACCAGCAAATCCTGAAGGAGTTCCCGGATATGCATCTGATAGCCAGCGGAGGAGTAAGCTGTATACAGGATATTATCGACCTGGAAATAGCCAAAGTCCCGGCTGTTGTTTTCGGCAAGGCGTTATACGAGGGAAAAATTACATTGAAAGACTTAAACCGTTTCATGTAAGAACAAATTATGTTAGCAAAAAGAATCATACCTTGCCTGGACATCAAAGACGGGCAGACCGTAAAAGGAACCAATTTCGTAAACTTACGTCAAGCAGGTGATCCGGTAGAACTGGGGCATACCTACAGTGAACAGGGAGCTGACGAGCTGGTCTTTCTTGACATCACTGCCAGCCATGAAGGACGCAAAACCTTTACCGATTTGGTAAAACGGGTGGCGGCTAATATCAATATCCCCTTTACTGTAGGAGGAGGTATAAACGAACTGAACGATGTAGACCGGCTATTGAACGCGGGAGCTGACAAAGTTTCTATCAATTCATCAGCCATCCGTAATCCGGATTTGGTAGACAAGATTGCCAAACATTTCGGTTCACAAGTTTGTGTGGTAGCCATTGACGCCAAGCAGACCGAAACTGGCTGGAAATGCTATCTGAACGGTGGCCGGATTGAAACCGACAAGTACCTGTTTGACTGGGCTAAAGAAGTGAACAACCGCGGGGCAGGAGAAATTCTCTTCACGAGCATGAACCATGACGGAGTGAAAAACGGATATGCCAACGAAGCCCTCTCCACCCTGGCCGATTTACTGACAATTCCCGTCATCGCATCTGGAGGCGCCGGATGCATGGAACATTTCCGCGATACATTTGCAAAAGGGAAAGCAGATGCAGCATTAGCAGCCAGCGTTTTTCATTTCGGAGAGATTAAAATTCCCGAATTAAAACAGTATCTTTGCGAGCAAGGAATTAATGTGAGGTTATAACTCTGTTTTTAATTGCATCTAAATCTGTTTCCATTACCATCCCAGACAGGGTGAAAGACTGGCAAACGACCTTCAGGTCCTCATTCCACTCTGAATGACGATGCTGATGAAATTTTAAACAAGTTCTATACAACACCGATAATATAACAATAAAAATATAGAAAAATGGATTTGAATTTTGAAAAAATGAACGGGTTGATCCCCGCCATCATACAAGACAACAGCACCAACAAAGTACTGATGTTAGGGTTTATGAATGAAGAAGCATACCGAAAAACAATGGAAACTGGTAAAGTAACTTTCTTCAGCCGTACCAAGAACCGCCTGTGGACAAAAGGTGAAGAAAGCGGGAATTTCCTGAATGTTGTTTCTATAAAAGAAGACTGTGACAAGGATACCCTGCTGATCAAAGTAAATCCGGCAGGTCCTGTATGTCACACCGGAACAGATACTTGCTGGGGAGAAGAAAACAAAGAAGACATCATGTTCCTAAAGGAATTACAAGATTTCATTGACAAACGTCATGAGGAAATGCCCGCAGGCTCTTACACCACCAGCCTGTTCGAATCCGGTATCAACAAAATGGCACAGAAAGTAGGTGAAGAAGCCGTGGAAACGGTTATCGAAGCTTGTAACGGAACCGACGAACGCCTTATCTACGAAGGAGCCGATCTGATATACCACATGATTGTACTGCTCACCTCAAAAGGCTATCGCATCGAGGACCTTGCCCGTGAATTGAAAGAACGTCATAGCGCTACGTGGAAAAAACACTAAAATGATGGATGAAGCTCTCATTCGATATAAAAACGTATATATCAACCAACAAGAATTAGGCGTATTGGAAGATGTAAACCTGGAACTGAACAAGGGTGAATTTGTTTACCTCATTGGGAAAGTCGGTTCCGGAAAGACCTCATTACTGAAAACAATTTACGGTGAGCTGGATATACAGTCAGGAGAAGCCGAGGTGCTAGGCTACAACATGACTAACATCAAGCGGAAGCATATTCCCGAACTGCGCCGCCGTTTAGGCATTGTCTTTCAAGATTTTCAGTTACTGACAGACCGCACCGTACACGCTAACCTCAGTTTTGTATTGCGCGCCACCGGATGGACAAACAAAGCAACCATCAAAGCACGCATTGAAGAAGTACTGGACCAAGTGGGAATGACCGGTAAAGGATACAAAATGCCCAACGAACTATCGGGTGGCGAACAACAACGCATTGTTATCGCCCGTGCCATCCTAAACCGGCCGGACATTATTCTGGCCGATGAGCCGACGGGTAACCTGGACACGGAAACAGGGCGCAAAATTGTAGAACTTCTGAAATCCATTTGTGCTACAGGCTCCGCCATCATGATGACCACCCATAATCTGCATCTCTTGTCGGAATATCCGGGAGTTGTCTACCGTTTTGAGAATCATCATATCAAAGAAGTGACTCACGAATACAGCCGGATGGAAAGAAGTCAAAATGAGACCGAAAAAGGAGAAAAAACGACAGTTGCACCCCAAGAAACGGCAGAATAAGTAGATGAATGATAAATATCATCGCTAAAATGCTGATTTTTGCAGTCTTATTTGTATATTTGCACGCTAATTATCAATATAGGAACAATTAAAATACGAAACGAAAAATGAAAGTTTTAAAGTTTGGAGGTACTTCGGTAGGTTCTGCACAAAGAATGAAAGAAGTAGCCAAATTAATTACCGACGGTGAACAGAAGATTGTTGTACTTTCAGCCATGTCTGGAACAACAAACACGTTGGTTGAAATTTCGGATTATCTGTATAAGAAAAATCCCGAAGGTGCGAATGAAATCATTAACAGACTGGAGGCTAAATATAAACAGCATGTTAATGAACTTTATTCTACTGACGAGTATAAGCAGAAAACACAGGAATTTATAAAAGCACAGTTCGATTATATTCGTTCGTATACAAAAGATATTTTCACACTGTTCGAAGAAAAAGTAATCCTGGCACAAGGCGAGTTGATCTCTACCAACATGGTTACCAACTATTTGCAGGAACAAGGGGTCAACGCCATCTTACTTCCGGCATTGGAATTCATGCGCACGGACAAGAACTCGGAGCCCGACCCTGTATATATCAAAGAAAAACTGGCCGCACAGCTAGAAATACATCCGGACGCTGAAATTTATATCACACAAGGTTTTATCTGCCGTAACGCCTACGGCGAGATAGATAATCTGCAACGTGGCGGAAGCGACTATACCGCATCACTGATCGGTGCCGCTGTAAATGCCTCTGAAATCCAGATATGGACAGATATTGACGGTATGCACGATAATGATCCGCGCATCGTAGACAAGACTTCTCCCGTACGTCACCTGCACTTCGAAGAAGCTGCCGAATTGGCCTACTTTGGTGCGAAGATTCTGCACCCTACTTGCGTACAGCCTGCCAAATATGCCAATATTCCCGTCCGTCTGCTTAATACAATGGAACCTACAGCCCCGGGAACTTTGATTTCCAATGATACGGAAAAAGGCAAAATCAAGGCAGTTGCAGCCAAAGACAATATCACTGCCATCAAGATCAAATCAAGCCGTATGTTACTGGCCCACGGCTTCTTGCGCAAAGTATTCGAAATCTTCGAAAGCTATCAGACCTCTATCGACATGATCTGCACTTCAGAGGTTGGCGTTTCCGTATCCATTGATAACACCAAACATCTGAATGAAATTCTGGACGACTTGAAGAAATATGGTACAGTAACCGTAGATCAGGACATGTGTATCATCTGTGTAGTCGGTGACCTGGAATGGGAAAATGTAGGCTTTGAAGCCAAAGCGTTGGACGCCATGCGCGACATACCGGTACGTATGATTTCATTCGGCGGTAGCAACTACAATATTTCTTTCCTGATTCGTGAAGAAGACAAGAAGAAAGCATTGCAGTCATTAAGCGATCATTTATTCAACAATAAATAATTTCTACTGTAGGGGCGGATTCAATCCGCCCGAATACATCTCACTTTATAAAGTTGGTGTTTTCGGGCGAATTTAATTCGCCCTTGCTCATAAAAACAAAATACAATATGAAAGGAACATTCCCCGTAAACAAGTTCAGAGAGTTGGAAACTCCCTTTTACTATTACGATGTCAATGTGCTGCGAGAAACCTTGTCATGCATCAATAAAGAAGCAGGCAAATACAATAATTTCTGCGTGCATTACGCCGTGAAGGCCAATGCTAACCACAAAGTCCTGACAATTATCCGCGAAAGCGGTCTGGGAGCCGACTGTGTAAGTGGCGGAGAAATCCGCGCAGCCATTAAGGCCGGATTCCCGACAAACAAAATAGTCTATGCAGGTGTAGGTAAGACAGACTGGGAAATCAATCTGGGTCTGGATTATGATATTTTCTGCTTCAATGTAGAGTCCGTACCCGAACTGGAAATCATTAATGAACTAGCTTCCGCCAAAGGCAAAACAGCCCGTGTAGCTTTCCGTATCAATCCGAATGTAGGTGCGCATACCCATGCAAATATCACTACCGGACTAGCAGAGAACAAATTCGGTATCAGCATGGAAGATATGGACAAAGTGATCGATATGGCCGGAACATTGCCTCATGTAAAATTTGTAGGCTTACATTTCCACATCGGTTCTCAGATTTTGGATATGGGTGATTTTGTAGCCTTGTGCAACCGTGTAAACGAACTACAGGAAAAACTCTATGCCCGCCAAATCATAGTAGAACATATCAATGTAGGCGGCGGTTTAGGAATTGATTATGCACACCCCAACCGTCAAGCCATCCCCAACTTCACGGAATACTTTGCCACTTATCACAAGCATCTGAAACTGCGCCCCCAGCAAACTTTACATTTTGAACTGGGACGTGCCGTAGTAGGACAGTGCGGCAGCCTTATCAGCAAAGTGATTTATGTAAAGCAAGGAGCCAACAAACAGTTCGCCATATTAGATGCCGGCATGACTGACTTGATTCGTCCCGCCCTTTATCAGGCATACCACAAAATAGAAAATATCACTTCGGAAGAACCTATGGAAACTTACGATGTGGTAGGCCCCATCTGCGAATCATCCGATGTATTCGGCAAAGCTATTGATTTGAACAAAGCACACCGTGGTGACCTTTTCGCTCTCCGTTCAGCAGGAGCATATGGTGAAATTATGGCATCGGCTTACAATTGTCGTGCATTGCCCAAAGGATATACTTCAGAAGAGTTAGTATAAACCAACTCCAACTGCCTGAATAAATAAGAAACAGCGCCGCTTTGATACAAAGCGGCGCTGTTTCTTATTTATCTTCCGGAATGAAATCTTCTTTTATAAATTCATCATACACACGCCGCGGATGATCCGCTTTTGAGAATCCATTATTACCAAAATTCTGTTCACGGAATTTCTTTAGCTTTAAATTATCTTCCGCATACTCACGCAAAGTTTTCTGCTTACCTCCTAATATAGAACTATCCAGCACCTCACATTCCAACAGATTTTCCTTCGGAGTAATTATTGGAAGGAGCTTCTGTTCCAAAAAACCACGATAGGCCCCCACATACTCACACCAACACTCCCCTTTCACCTCATAAATACGATAAGTGTACTTAGACAAAGCTGTTTTAATAAAAATTTCATTCCCCATCACCTCGGCCACGGCTTCTAAGTTATAAGCCAAGTCTTTAATCTTGATAATCTTCTTTCCCGACTCATCTTCCTTGATTTCCGTAGCCCAAAAATCGGAATGCATAAGCTGATCAAGTATATTGATCAAACTTTCTTTAATCTCAAATTGTATTCTCATAATAATTGCCCGTTGGTCAGGACTTGTTACAGGTTTCAGTTAACTTCTTTAAATATAGCAATTATACTTGAAAAATATTCACGAAAACACACTTTTAACATTAAATTATAATTAAATCTGAGCTTTTGAATAAATAAAGAATATTCATTCTGCTACAATTCAATTATTTGCTGTATTTTTGCACGTTTTTAATACAGATCACACATGGAACTATTCACCATAGATACAATCTTACCAATAGCTTCGGGAGCCTTGTTTATCACGCAGGCTGTTTACTATCTAGGGCTATATAACAAACTATACACTCACAGCAGAGAAACAGCATATGCCACTGATATAAATACTCAAAATCCTCCACTGTCTGTCATTATTGTGGCAAAAGACGCCACCCACGAATTACAAGAAAACCTCCCATTTATTTTAGAGCAGGACTATCCGGAATTCGAAGTGATTGTGATTTACGACCGCCCGGCGGATGATTGTGACAATACGTTGAAATTACTGGAAGACAAATACCCCAATCTCTATCATACCTTTATCCCCGACAGTGCACGCTATATCAGCCACAAAAAACTGGGAATAACAATGGGAATTAAAGCCAGCCGTCATGAATGGCTGGTATTTACCGAACCCGATTGCCGTCCGCAAAGCAATCAATGGCTGAAACAGATGGCACGTAATTTCACACCTGCCACCGAAATCGTTTTAGGCTACAGCAACTACGAAAAAGTACCGGGATGGTTTAATAAGAAAATCACTTTCGACACATTGCTGAATTCTATGCGTTATTTGGGTATGGCTGTTTCCGGACATCCCTACATGGGTACAGGAAGGAATATGGCTTATCGGAAAACGCTGTACTACAAGCAGAAGGGATTTGCCTCCCACCTGAATCTGCAACGTGGAGAAGATGATTTGTTTATCAATGAAACAGCCCGTGCACACAATACACGAGTTGAAGCCAGCCCTGAAAGTCTGATGCGAATCGCCATGCCTAAATATAAAAGAATATGGTGTGAAGAGAAAATAAGCTATGCGGCTACCAGCCGGTTATTTCATGGAACCGCCCGTTATCTCATGGGATTTGAAACTTGCAGCAGATTCTTGTTCTATACAGCCATCATCGCCACTATAACCATCAGTATTCTTCTCCACCAATGGACTATTGCAGCCATTGCCGTTTTGCTATGGTTAGCACGCTTCACGATGCAACTGATTGTTTTCAGAAAAACCGCCAAAGTTTTTGGCGAACGGAAGTTCTGTGCACTACTCCCCTTATTCGATTTTCTGCAACCTGCATGGAATGGGGTATTCAAATTACAACGTAAATTCAGACGGAAAAATGAGTTTATGAGAAAATAAAAAGAGAATGAAACCAACTATACATTTCTTAATTTAATAATACGAATTATGATCAGATTAAATGTTTTTATCCAAGTAAACGAGAGTAACCGCAATGCTGTCTTAGAAACAGCAAAGGAATTGGTAGCACAATCTTTAAACGACAACGGTTGTATCGCTTATGATGTTTTTGAGAGCGCGACACGTAAAGATGTACTTATGATTTGCGAAACATGGAAAGATGCTGAGTCACTGGATGCACACGAAAAGGCTGCACATTTTATAACCTTGGTTCCTAAATTGCAAGAATTGGGCAAGATGAAATTAGAAAAATTTGAATTCTAATCCGGTTATCCATCTTGATCCGACAAAAACAAATCAGGGTTTGTATAAACAAGCCCTGATTTATTTTTATCCGCCAAGAAAGGTTATGCAAGAAACACTTTTCCACCAATGTAATCACTGCCTGAAAAAATAGAAGAGTATCACATTATCCAGCATAACAAATTGAAACCTTTTATCGCTTTATATTCTCTAACACACCCCGAACAGCCCCTTTTCATTGTTTTCACCCACCCATGCACATGCAATATTATTCGGTCAAACTATAAATGTAACAATTTAAAATCTTCTTTTTACAACGAAATATCACCAATATTGTTTGTTTTATATCATATTTCGCTTCAATAAGATTTAATATGTATATTATTTGCATATTAAAGACAATTACTCTACTTTTGCACCCGTTTTAAAAACAATAAAAAGTTTCAAATTGAAAGCATAAGTATGAAAATAATCTGGTCCATCCGTTCTTTCAACTTTACCAATATACCGTAAATGCGTTTGTCTAGAAGCGTGTTATAAGTAGTATTGTAAAATCAGAAAAACAGTTGAATCTCATGTTTACTTTCATTTCTATAATGGCTGTCGGAGTCCTTATAGGCTATCCCTTACGCCATAAATCCCAAATACGCAAGATCACTCCTCTCATCCATATCGTGGTCTGTCTGCTACTTTTCTTACTAGGTCTCTCTATTGGTCTTAACAGACTGATTATTGACAATCTTGGTTACTTCTGCGGCCAGGCAGCCGTCATCTCCTCATTAAGCATATTGGGCAGCATGATGGCCTCCCTTGCAGTATACCGCATCTTTTTCAGAGGAAAGGGGGCAAACGGTGAAAAGTAGTCTTGTAACTCTAGCCTTTTTCTTGTTTGGCTGCGTAGCCGGAGTCAGCTATGCGGTGGACTTCGACGTACACCAAACCTCTGTATATGTACTATATGTACTGATGCTGTTACTCGGCATTAATCTTGGAAGCAACCGCAACCTCAGGCAGTTTGTTTTATCCCTCAATTTCAGGACACTGCTCGTACCCTTTGCCACCGTAAGCGGTACTCTGTTGTTTTCCGCTATCGGAGGCTTTCTCTTGAGCCGCTGGAGTATCTTCGACTGCATGGCTGTCGGAAGCGGATTCTCCTATTATTCCGTTTCCTCCATCCTTATCACGCAGATCAAATCCCCCTCCATCGGTGTGCAGCTTGCTACCGAATTGGGGACCATCGCGCTACTATCCAATATCTTCCGGGAAATGACCGCCTTGATAGGAGCTCCCCTTTTCCGCAAATATTTCGGTTATCTGGCACCTATCTCGGCGGCGGGCATCGGTTCTTCCGACATTTCCCTGGCAGCCATCGCACGCTGCTCCGGACCGGAAGCCGTACCCGTGGCCATCGTCCACGGCATACTGATAAACATAAGCATGCCTTTCTTCGTTTCTTTCTTTTGCAAACTGTAAGCTGAAGGAAGTGACATACTATACATAACTTTACATTCTCTCTATAAAGAACCGGCCCTGTCACGAATTCGCAGCAGGGTTGGTTCTAACACATCCGCCCAACTAAAGCATTTCTTCCTAACAATTAAGCCTTTTCTTTCTATCAACTACTACAGCCTTTCACAACAGACTGTACAGTCCATTACATCAGACCGTACAGTCCACTATAATGGACTATACGATTCACTGTAGGAAACTGTAGTACATTACCGCATAAAAAGACTTAATCATAAGAAAAAAAGACCTTAGCATTATAAGAAAAAAAGGATTAATACCGGATATACGGAAAAAGCAGAAAGAGAATCTTCTCATTCAAACCGAATAGATTTTGCCGGATGAATACGCGTCACCAGAAATGACGGCCCGACAAGCATCAGCACCGATACCAGCAAGGTACAGACATTCAGCAACAAATAAATCCAAATATTGAATTCAATAGGAACACGATCTACATAATAAGTGGCAGGGTCCAGTTTGAAAAGATGAAATTGAGATTGAATAAAGCATAATGCCACCCCGATGATATTTCCCCATACCATCCCCCTGCCAATCAAGAATACCGAAAAACTGAGGAATATCTTACGAATAGCAAAATTATCAGCACCCAATGCTTTCAGCACCCCGATCATATTGGTACGTTCCAGAATGATAATCAGCAAACCGGATATCATGGTGAATCCTGCCACCCCCGTCATGAGAAACAGGATAACCCACACATTCATATCCAGCAAATCCAGCCATGCAAATATCTGAGGATTGACTTCCTCCACACTCTGAGTATAGTAAGTACCTCCGTATGCATCCACCTGCGTATCCACCCGTGCACGGATTTCCTCTTTCACCGACTCCAACCGGCTATACTCATTCACTTCCAGTTCTATACCACTCACCTGCCCTTTCTGCCAACTATTCAAACGGTTTACCGTATATAAGTCGGTTATCAGAAACAAATCATCGTATGCGGAAAAATTGGTCTGATAGATGCCGGCTACAGTAAGACGACGTGCACGCACATTGTCCTCTATATAATAGGTATAGATTTTATCACCCAGTTTCAGATGTAGTCTGTCGGCAATAGTGCGGGACACCAATACCTTATTAGTAGAGGCAGTATCCGAGAATACAGGAATCTCCCCTTCCTGCAAATGATTCTTTAAAAACCTCCAGTCGTATTCATGAGAAACACCTTTCAGCACCATTCCCTGAAAGCTGTCGCTTGTCATTATCATTCCCGGCTTGGTGGAATAGCGCTGCACGTGCTTTACTCCTTCCAGTGTTTTCAACAGATGGAGCAAACTGTCGTTGGCTACAATGGGAACCGTCTGATAAGATTGCTGGGAGTCGAAGTTAGTTATTACGATATCGGCCCCCAAACCTACCACCTTGTCGCGTACCTCATGTTTGAAACCGATCACCACCGCTACCGACACAATCATGACGGCCAGCCCGATAGCTATGCCCAGCATAGCAATGCGGACGGCAGGCTTGGACACCTCTTTTCCACCCTCATTGCTGCGATAGATGCGTCTGGCAATAAAGAGCTTCCAGTCCATATCAGTCTTCTACTCTTCCGGGATATGCTTCCAATGCCTTACGCAGTACGAACAACGCACGGACCAGATCCTCTTTCTTCAACACGTAGGCAATACGCACCTCATTACGGCCTGCACCCGGAGTAGTATAGAATCCAGCAGCCGGAGCCATCATGACCGTCTCGCCTTCATAGTTGAATTCCGACAGACACCATGCACAGAACTTTTCACTGTCGTCCACCGGCAATTTGGCAACCGTATAGAATGCACCCATCGGTATAGGTGAATAAACACCCGGAATACGGTTCAGCCCGTCAATCAAGCACTTACGGCGCTCCACGTATTCGTCATACGTCTCGCGTGTGTACTCTTCGGGGGCATCCAATGAAGCTTCGGCAGCAATCTGACCGATCAAAGGAGGACTCAGACGTGCCTGGCAGAATTTCATGACGGCATTTCTCACTTCCTTATTCTTGGTAATCAACGCACCGATACGGATGCCGCATTCGGAATAACGCTTGGACACCGAGTCAATCAGCACCACATTTTCTTCAATGCCTTCCAAGTGACAGGCAGAAATATAAGGAGAACCGGTATAAATAAACTCGCGGTACACTTCATCCGAGAACAGGTAAAGATCATACTTCTTCACCATGTCACGAATCTGGTTCATCTCGCGGCGGGTATACAAATAGCCGGTCGGATTATTCGGGTTACAGATCAGAATAGCTTTTGTGCGTTCGTTTATCAACTCCTCGAACTTCTCCACTTTCGGCAGGGAGAACCCTTCCTCAATGGTAGTCGTCACCGTGCGGATCACGGCACCCGCCGAAATGGCAAACGCCATATAATTGGCATAGGCAGGTTCCGGCACAATGATCTCATCTCCCGGATTCAAGCAACTCAGAAAAGCAAACAGCACCGCTTCCGAACCTCCGGTAGTGATGATGATATCATCGGCAGACAAGTTGATGTCATATTTCTTATAATAACCCACCAGCTTCTCGCGATAGCTGCGGTATCCCTGGCTGGGACTATATTCCAAAACGGTACGGTCAATATTACGAATCGCATCAAGGGCCGCTCGCGGAGTAGGCAGGTCGGGCTGACCGATATTCAGGTGATACACATGAACTCCTCTCTGTTTTGCAGCATCGGCCAGCGGTGCCAATTTGCGAATTGGCGATGCGGGCATCTCGTTTCCTCTGATGGATATTATTGGCATAATGTTATAAAAATTATTTAATCGAAGTGCAAAGATAGACTTTCGCAACCAACCGAGCAAACAATTAATTAAGAATTTAAATCTTTGTTATCTTAATGCGCATTTTTTAGGGTTATTAAAAAAAAACATGTAAGTTTGTTCCAGTAAAACAAAGCAAAATATCAAATGAATCTATACCTGATAACCTTCCAGTCCTCCTTGAACAGAATTGAGTCTGTATATGATTGCCATAAAGATTTATTTGTGGAAATCGAGAAGTTTTTCACGCTTCATCTGGTACCTTATACAGAGGCTGCAAGTATTCCGGCAGATGCCTACCGGATGGCTTTCATCGCTTCGGGCGGGGTAGAAAAAATGGTCACCCAACACTTCGAACTACTTCCCTATCCTATCCATCTGCTGACCGACGGACAACAGAACTCACTGGCTGCTTCCCTGGAAATAGCTACATGGATACGCAGCAAAGGAATGAAAGTACATATTATTCATGGCACTATCCCCAATATGGTGAGACAACTGATAGATCATCACAAGGCTTTCGCCGCCCAGCGCGAGGTAAGAGGAAAACGAATCGGAGTTGTGGGATATTCTTCTCCGTGGCTGGTGGCCAGCAATGTAGATTACCTGCTTGCCAGACGCCGCTGGGGAATAGAGTTCATTGATATCCCCATGGAGGAAGTGTATTGTCTTTTTTATCAGATAAAGGATGATGATATAGGATATGAGGCGTCCGTATTTGCCAACCGTGCCATTGCCTGCCGGGAAGGGACTCCGGAAGATTTGCTGAAAGCCATGCGTCTTTATCAGGCAGTGAAAATTATTTGCGAGAAAAAAAAGCTGGATGCAGTAACCCTCTCCTGCTTCTCCCTGATTGAGAAATTAGGAACAACTGGATGTCTGGCACTTGCCCTGCTTAATGATGAAGGCATTCCGGCCGGATGTGAAGGAGACTTACAATCCATCTTTACTCTGCTCATCGCCAAGACACTGACCGGCCAGGCAGGATTCATGGCGAATCCGGCATTCATCAACGATGACCTGAACGAAATAGTGATGGCTCACTGTACGATTGCCACCAAAATGGTGGATCAGTTTATCATCCGGAATCATTTTGAAACAGAAACCGGAATAGCCATACAGGGTATTTTGCATCCGGGAGGCATCACGATGATAAAATGCGCGGGAGAATGCCTGGACGAGTATTTCGTATCCACAGGCCAACTGATAGAAAATACCAACTACATCAATGCCTGCCGCACACAAGCAAGAATCAAACTGGACAAATCGGTAGACTATTTTATGCGTAATCCTTTAGGTAACCATCACATCATATTAATGGGCGATCATGAAAAAGTGATTCACGAATTCATGCAATTGAACAGCTGCAAACTAGTGGAATAAGGAAAGCATGAAGAAATTAAGTAAAATGGGAGATGAAGATTAAATAAATTGTATCTTTGTATCCAATTTAATATTCAATAAAACAATAAACTTTTATGATGCATACTTGGTTTGAATGTAAGATACGTTACGAAAAAGTCATGGAAAACGGCATGAACAAGAAAGTAACGGAACCCTATTTGGTTGACGCGCTGAGCTTTACTGAAGCAGAAGCCCGTATTATTGAAGAAATCACTCCGTATATCAGCGGTGAGTTCACTGTTTCGGACATCAAACGAGCCAACTACAGCGAACTGTTCCCCTCTGAAGAAGATGCAGCCGACCGCTGGTTTAAGTGCAAGCTGTTCTTCATCACGCTGGACGAAAAAAGCGGAGCAGAAAAAAAGACCTCCACTACCGTACTAGTACAAGCTTCCGACCTGCGCGACGCTGTAAAGAAACTGGACGAAGGAATGAAAGGTACAATGGCAGACTACGTGATTGCATCCGTAGCCGAAACCGCCATCATGGATGTTTACCCATACGAAACCGAACCGGATGTGAAACCTGAATTTCCGGATGCCGGAAAAACCGAATAAAGCCTGATAAAAAATAGAAAGTATAACAGATAATGAGCATTCAAGCAAATTTAAAAGAAGTTCTTTCCGAACTACCTTCGGGGGTCCGCCTGGTAGCCGTATCCAAATTCCATCCCAACGAGGCATTGGAAGAAGCGTATGCTGCCGGCCAGCGTATTTTCGGTGAGAGCCACGTGCAGGAAATGACTCAGAAATATGAAACCCTGCCCAAAGACATTGAATGGCATTTCATCGGCCACCTGCAAACAAACAAAGTAAAATACATGGCCCCTTATGTAGCTATGATACATGCCATAGACTCGTATAAATTATTGGTTGAAGTCAATAAACAAGCTTCCAAAGTCCATCGCGTCATCCCTTGTTTATTGCAGATACATATCGCCCAAGAGGAAACGAAATTCGGTTTCTCTTTTGACGAATGCAGGGAAATGCTGGATACAGGCGGATGGAAGGATTTGAAAAATGTCCGCTTATCAGGAGTGATGGGTATGGCGACCAATGTGGATGACGACGAACAAATCAAAAGAGAATTTTGTTCCTTAAATACATTCTTCAAAGAAATCAAGCAGAGCTATTTTTCTGATTCAGAATACTTCAAAGAAATTTCCATGGGTATGTCACACGATTATCCGCTGGCGGTGGAAGCCGGAAGTACACTAGTCAGGGTAGGAAGCAAAATCTTTGGAGAACGAAACTATTAAAACTACTATTTATATGACTCAATTAAAAACCACTTTTGCCGGGTTGTCACTGCGCAATCCTATTATTATCAGCAGTTCCAGCCTTACAAACAGCGCTGAAAAGAACAAGAAACTGGAGCTGGCAGGCGCCGGAGCCATTGTTTTGAAATCAGTTTTCGAAGAGCAGATCATGATGGAAGCACATCACATGGCTACTTATGGTTCTCCCGAAGGAGATGACTACTTGAGCACATATGTACGCTCTCATGCATTGAACGAATATATTTCATTGATTGAACAGACTAAAAAGCTTTGCACCATTCCTGTCATTGCCAGCATCAACTGTTTCAGCAACTCAGAATGGACAGACTTTGCCCGTACTGTGGAAACAGCAGGCGCCGACGCACTGGAAATCAACATCCTTTCCTTGCAGACCGAAAAAGAATATCAATGCGGTTCTTTCGAACAGCGTCATATCGATATCGTAAGCAGTATCAAGAAACAGATTTCCATCCCCGTCATTGTGAAACTGGGCAGCAATCTGACCAACCCCATCGCACTGATCAACCAGCTTTATGCCAACGGAGCCAATGCTGTGGTATTGTTCAACCGATTCTACCAGCCGGACATCAATATCGACACTATGACATATTCTGCAGGCGATGTATTCAGTACTCCTGCCGACTTGTCCAACGGACTGCGCTGGACTGCTATCGCTTCGGCACAAGTTCCTCAGACAGACTATGCCATCTCAGGCGGTGTGCACGATGGAAAAGCGATAGTCAAAGCAATCCTGGCAGGCGCTTCGGCTGTAGAATTATGCAGTGTCATCTACCAAAGAGGCAATCAGGTCATTGCAGATATGACAAATGAAATAACTCAATGGATGAACCGGCAGGGCTACAAGAATATCAGCGAATTCAAGAGTTCGATGAACGCGCTGTCTACTGGAGCCAGCAATCCGTTTGAACGTACACAGTTCATGAAGTATTTCAGCAGTAAAGAATGAAAAATAGTGGTTAGTGATTAATTGGTTGGTTAGTGGTTCATATCCATGCGGTATCACAGCATAGCCCATTAACTACTAATCACTAACCACTATTTTTTCCCTCTGTTTAATTTGTATGCTCCAAAGAAAGTCTTATATTTGCACATTTGATTAAAGTTTGTGCAAAATATAAACAAAAGAGTATATACAATGGAGCAGAGTTTTATTGCCTTCCTGGAAGACAGCATAAAGAAAAACTGGGATTTGGATGCCCTTACAGATTATAAAGGTGCCACATTACAATATAAAGATGTAGCCCGCAAAATAGAAAAGCTACACATCATCTTCGAATTAAGCGGCATCAAGCAAGGAGACAAGATAGCTGTCTGTGGTCGCAACAGTTCTCATTGGGGAGTTACCTTCCTGGCTGCCGTTACATACGGAGCAGTCATTGTTCCCATTCTTCACGAATTCAAATCGGACAACATTCATAATATAGTCAATCACTCGGAAGCACGCCTGTTAATGGTAGGCGATATGGTATGGGAGAATCTGAATGAAAATGCCATGCCGTTGTTAGAAGGGGTTATCTTGATGAATGACTATACCCTGCTAGTGTCTCGCAGTTCCAAATTGGACTATGCACGCGATCATCTGAATGAACTGTTCGGAAAGAAATATCCGCGCAATTTCCGCCGGGAACATGTCAGCTACCGCCGGGATACACCGGAAGAACTGGCTGTGATCAACTATACTTCCGGCACGACCAGTTATTCCAAAGGAGTGATGATTCCTTACCGCGCATTGTGGTCGAATACCCAGTTCGCTTTTGATGTCTTGAAAATGAATCCGGGTGACAAGCTGGTTTCCATGCTCCCTATGGCACACATGTACGGACTGGCTTTCGAGTTCCTTTATGAATTCTGTGTGGGATGCCATATTTATTTCCTGACCCGTACCCCCAGTCCGAAAATCATCTTCCAAGCCTTTTCCGAAGTGAAACCCAATCTGGTAGTAGCCGTTCCATTGATTATCGAAAAAATCATCAAGAAGAATGTACTGCCCAAACTGGAAACCCCGGCTATGAAGATTTTACTGAAAGTTCCTATCATCAATGATAAAATCAAAGCCACAGTCCGAGAACAGATGATTAATGCCTTCGGAGGTAATTTTTACGAAATTATTGTAGGAGGCGCCGCTTTCAATCAAGAAATAGAGCAGTTCCTGAAAAGTATAGATTTCCCCTATACCGTGGGATATGGCATGACTGAATGTGCTCCAATTATCTGTTATGAAGATTGGAAATATTTCAAGCTAGGGTCCTGCGGAAAGGCGGCTCCCCGTATGGAAGTCAAAATATTGAGCCCCGACCCTGAGAATATAGTAGGTGAGATAGTATGCAAAGGACCTAATGTAATGTTAGGCTATTACAAGAATCCCGAAGCTACCGCCGAGGTAATAGACAAGGACGGCTGGTTGCATACCGGTGACCTGGGTGTTATGGATGCGGAAGGCAATGTTACCATCAAGGGACGCAGCAAAAACATGCTGTTAGGTCCATCGGGACAGAATATTTATCCGGAAGAGATTGAAGATAAATTGAATAACATGCCGTTCGTTTCAGAAAGTATTATCATACAGCAGGCAGACAGCAAACTGGCGGCTTTGGTTTATCCCGATTTCGACGATGCCTTTGCTCATGGGCTGGATAATGACGCAATAACACAGGCAATGGAAGAGAACCGTATCAACTTGAATACAGAACTTCCTGCATATTCACAAATAGCCCGTGTAAAAATCTATCCGGAAGAATTCGAGAAAACTCCTAAAAAGAGTATCAAACGTTTCTTATATCAGGAAGTAAAATAACACCTGACAGAAAAAAGAACCTGCCTGCAACATATATAATGTATAAGTCTGAAGATTATAGATGTTGCAGGCTATACATTATATATGTTACAGGTTATACATCCGCATATATGGGCACCTGGATCATGATACGTGAAAGGAGACAATACAAAACATAATTTTACTTTTTCACCCCGATCAATTCTCCCCATAATTCCCCCTTATATCTACATTTTTATTACATTTGCACCCAAGAAACTAAAAATGTATGAAAATGAATATGCGTATAGCAGCAATACTCCTTTTAGGATATTGTGCAGGTATGTCAACTCCTGCTTTTGCCCAGAAAAAGGACAAGCTTAAAAAGGGTCCCAACATCTCCTTGAACATTTCCGCGAAGAAAGACAGTGTCAAAACCACTTATCTGAATATCGGTCTGCTTACAAATATCTATCAACTGAAAGGAATCGGCATCAACGCTGTGTCCAGTGTTGTACAAAACGATATGACGGGTTTCCAAATCTCCGGTCTGGCCAGCATTACCGGATGCCACGCCTCCGGTTTCCAACTAGGAGGTATTGCCAATGTAGCCGGAGGCAATGCCAATGGCATCATGCTCAGCGGACTGATGAATGTTGCCGGAGGGAAAGCCAACGGTATCCAAATTTCCGGATTAGGCAACATTGCCGGAAACATATCAAGAGGAGTTACCATCGGCGGTCTGATGAATCTGGCCGGCAACAAAGCCCAAGGAGTTCAGATAGCCGGCTTGGCCAACATTGCCGGAAAATCACAAAATGGTGTCGCTATCGGCGGACTTATGAACGTATCTGCCGAGAAACTGAACGGAGCACAAGTTTCCACCCTGCTCAATATCAGTGGCGGAGAAGCCAAAGGCGCTCAAGTCTCAGCCATTGGTAATGTAGGTGTAAACGTGAATGGTATGCAATTCTCCGCCATCAGCAATATCGCTGCCGGAGAAATCAGAGGCTTGCAGCTTTGCGGTGCGGTAAATATCGCCGTCAAAACGGAAAATGCCCTGCAATTCTCAGGACTGACCAATGTTTGCCAAGGCAAGTTACGCGGTGTGCAGTTCGCTCCCGGCAACTACGCCGGAGAAGTAAGCGGTGCGCAAATCGGTTTACTCAACCTGTGCGGCGGGAATGTAAAAGGGATACAAATAGGAATCATCAACCATAGCAAGGATACTACCGCCCATAAACTAGGTTTGGTGAATATCACTCCTAAAACTCGTATCCAGATGATGCTGTTTGCAGGTAACACCAGCAAACTGAATGCTGCCGTGCGTTTTAAAAACCGCCGGAGTTATACTATGCTGGGTATCGGTACACACTATCTGGATTTGAATGACAAATTTTCGGGCTGTGTGTTCTATCGTACCGGTCTTTACTATCCCATCGCCTCCAAACTGGAACTAAGTGGCGACTTAGGTTATTTCCATATAGAAAACTTTGAAAATGAAGATGCGGAAACACCGGAACGCATGTATTCATTACAAGCCCGTATCAATCTGGAATATAAATTCAAATCCAGAATCAGTTTCTTTGCATCGGGTGGTTACGGCATGACGCGCTACTATGATAAAAATAAGTTCTACGAAAAAAAAACTATTTTCGAAGCAGGTGTTATCTTATTTTAAGCAGCCGTCACACTAGTATAAACTAATTCATACAATATGAAACTACAGCATATCGCATTAGTCTGCCTGCTGGCATTAAGTGCTGGGAATGTCACAGCCCAGATACTCCACCGCTCCGATTCCATTTATACATTCACCGACCCTCGCCTGCAAAAAAAACACCCTTGGCGTGCCGCTGCCGAAACTTTCGGAATGAATGTCGGAGTATGGGCATTCGACCGTTATGTAATGAACGAAGACTTTGCCAAAATCAGTATCGGCAGCATACGGCGCAATATCAAGCATGGTTTTGTATGGGATAACGACCAATTCTCCACCAACCTGTTCGCCCACCCCTATCACGGAAATCTCTATTTCAATGCAGCACGCAGCAACGGACTTACCTTTTGGGAATCAACTCCATACGCCTTTGCTGGTAGTTTGATGTGGGAAATAGCCGCAGAAGTGGAGCCGCCCGCCATCAATGACCTGATGGCAACCACCCTAGGCGGCATCGCCCTGGGAGAAGTAACGCACCGTATGTCTTCTTTGGTACTGGACGACTCCAAGCGTGGTTTCTCACGTTTCACCCGCGAGTTTTTGGGAACCCTGATCTGCCCCATGCGGGGATTGAACCGAATGATAACCGGCGAGATGTGGCAAGTAAAACGCTCTCATTACAAATACCACGATTACGACCGCATTCCGGTACACTTTTCCATAGGTGCCGGTGACCGTTATCTGGCCGACGACAATTACCTGTTCCGTGGAGAGCACAATCCCTACCTTGAATTCCGGGTACAATACGGAGATGCTTTCGATAAAGTGAATGACGGCCCATACGATTATTTCACCGCACGGGCCACCTTCGGTCTTTCCGGGAACCAGCCTCTTATCAGCCAGATCAACCTGATGGGCAAACTATGGGGTGTCCCCCTGAAAACCACTACCGGCATGGAAATGATGTTCGGTATCTTCCAGCACTTCAACTATTTTGATTCCGAGGAAGTGATTGACGGATCGGGACGTATCCCTTACAAGATTTCGGAAGCTGCCAGTGTGGGACCGGGTATGATTTATAAATTCCCTCAAATGAACAGTCTGGTAAATTTGGAGCAACGTGTATTCCTGAGTGCCATCCTGCTGGGTGGAAGCCTTACCGACTATTACAACGTAATAGACCGCAATTACAATATGGGAAGCGGATACAGCATCAAGAACAACACCATTCTGGATTTCGGCCGTTATGGCATGTTCGCACTGAATATGCATCTTTACCAAATTTTTACCTGGAAAGGATACGAACATAAAGATTTGGAAACAATAGATCCGCTCTATCTGAATGCGCAGGGAGACAAAGGAAATGTAATGCTCGCTGTGGTGAATCCGATTATCGAGCTAAATCTAAGTTCCCACTTCAAGGCCAATATGGAAGTGTCCTATTACTACCGCCACACACATTATTCCTACCATGAGGACGTAAGATATAAGACCTTTGAAACCCGATTAGGATTAATTTATCAATTCTAAAGCAATGAAGAACGGACACGGCTCAAGGTTTCGGGGGTCATCTGTAATAAGGAAGCGATGTATACAAGAGGCGCACGCTTCAATATCTCGGGATGAAGTTGCAACAGTTTGTTATAACGCTCATGAGCCGGTTCAAAACGAAGTGTGTCCGCCTTTACCTGTGACTCTATCAAAGAATGTTCGATAAAGCTGCGATAAAGACGTTCGATATCGTGATATTGATCTATCAATTTCTCCACTTCCACACGGGGTAACTCCCATACCACGGATGCTTCCAAAGTTTCCACCATCAAGCGGGTGGGCTCCTGTTTAAAATAACTCTCTATGCAAATAATCATTCCGTTCTCATAACCGATATGCTCAGTCAGATCTTTATCATACTTATAATAAAATTGTCTGAGCATTCCTTTTTCTATAAACAACATTGCTTTACACACCTCACCGGCCTGCAAAACAATCTCCCCTTTACGATATTTTCTACAAACTAAAATTTCGGCTAATGCGTGAACACTTTCTCTACTGAGAGGATGGTTAACTTCTGCTATCCTTCTAGCTATGTCTATACTAGTTGTCATGTGCTCCCAATTTTTGTATTTTTTGCAAAAATACAAAAAAAGGCCGAATAAATAGATACAAATAACAAAATTAAGCCGATAATGTTCTGAATAATAGTTTTTTTTATATACTTTTGAAACGCAATAGTAATAAAACGACCTTTATGAAACTACTAGCCTCTTTAACAATCCTGGGTTTAGTCATGGCACAAAGTGTCACAGCCCAAACGAATTACACAAAGGATCCAGAAAGCTGCACTAGCATTATGGTAGGAAAGAAAGCAACTACCGATGGATCAGTTATAACCAGTCATACATGCGACAGCTGGTACCGAACCTGGGTAAACATGGTTCCGGCAGAAAGTTATGAAAGGGATACTGTAATGAATATTTACGATGGCCGTATGCACACCGAGTTTGTAGCCGACCAGACTAATGTAAAAATCAAGGGGCAAATACCACAAGCGAGAAAAACATATGCCTTCATGGACACCTCCTACCCTTGTATCAACGAAAAGCAACTGGGAATAGGTGAAACTACCGTAAGCGGACGCAGGGATCTGGAAAATCCCAAGGGTATGTTTATGATTGAAGAATTGCAACGTGTGGCGTTACAACGCTGTACAACAGCCCGTGAGGCTATCCGCCTGATGGGAGATCTCGTAAAACAATATGGCTATGGCGACAGCGGTGAATGCCTGACCATCGCCGATCCTAATGAAGTATGGCATTTCGAAGTTTTCGGAGAAGGAAAAGATAAAATTGGCGGAGTATGGGCGGCAGTCCGTATTCCGGATGATCATGTAGGCGTATCTGCCAATATCTCACGGATCAGCACCCTCAATCTGAAAGATCCCGACCACTATATGGCTTCCGAAAATGTATTTGACGTGGCTAAAAAATTAGGGTATTGGGATGGAAAAGAACCTTTTAAATTTTGGAAAGCCTATAGCGGAAAGAATTACTCCGGCCAACTGAAATCCTTCAGCACCCGCGAGCACTTTATCCTGAATGCACTGGCACCGTCATTAAAGCTTGATTATGAAGCAGAAGAACTGCCTATCAGTGTAAAACCCGACAAGCAAGTATCTGTAACAGATGTTATGGCATTGCTCCGGGAAACATACGAAGGAACGCCGCTGGATATGACACAGAATCTGAAAGTTACGGTAAAAGATAGAAAAACCGGAAAAGTAGACACCATTATCAGCCCGAAAGCCAATCCGTGGATGCGTGGCGATGAACTGAATATGCTGAACGGTATTAAAAAAGGAGTTGTGAAATCAGTACGCAATATCGCAGTTCCGCAATGTGCTTATTCTACAGTTATCCAATTGCGCAACTGGCTACCCGATGCAGTAGGTGGTGTGGTATGGTTCTCTATGGACAATCCCGGACAAAGCCCGCGCGTTCCGGTATTCTGTGGCATTACTGATTTCCCTGCTATGTATAAAATCTGCGGTAACCACCGCTATCGCGACGATGCCGCCTTATGGCACTATCGCCGCGCCAACAAACTGGCTGCTGTAAGATGGGGAGCTGCCCGTAAAGTAATGGAAAAAAATATTCGTCATTTCGAGGAAAAAGGACAACGGGAACTTCCATTTGTGGAAGCACAATACCAAAGTATCCTTCAATCCAAAGGAGAAGAAGCCGCCCGTGCTTATCTCACAGACTATACGGCAGACTTTATAGGCGCCACCATCCTTCGCTGGGACGAAATGGCAAACCAATATTGGATTGAGTCACGCTTCGGCTTTTAATTGTTAACCTTATCATATTAAAAACAAACTTATGAAGACAAAAGTATTCACACTAGCCGCACTGCTATGCTGCGCATCAGCCATGTATGCACAAGAAAGTGGTTACAAATTCACGACTGTTGCATCACAGAAAGCAACTCCTGTCAAAAATCAGGCCTCTACCGGAACTTGCTGGTGCTTTGCCACCACTTCGTTCATGGAATCCGAACTGCTCCGTATGGGCAAAGGAGAATATGACCTTTCTGAAATGTTCATTGTACGCCAAAAGTACTTAAACCAATTGGAAGACAACTATTACCGGGGAGGCAACGGGAATTTAGGACAAGGAAGCCTTTCACACACATGGAAGAACGCTTTCAATCAAGTGGGTATCGTACCCGAGGAAGTATATCACGGAATCAATTATAACTCAGAGAAACATAACCATGGTGAAATGGTGAGATACATCAACGCTTTAGGAAACACAGCCGTTAAAATGAAACGTCGCAGCGCGGAATACTACAAGCTGATCAACAATCTTTTCGATACTTATCTAGGAGAACTTCCTGAAAAGTTCACTTACAAAGGAAAAGAATACACTCCGAAATCTTTTGCCGAAAGTCTGGGTTTGAACATGGACGATTATATTGAACTGACTAGTTTCACTCACAAACCGTATTACCAGAAATTCTCTCCGGAAGTACCCGACAACTGGGAAAATGAACAAATGTACAATCTTCCGCTGGACGAAATGATGGAAGTTGCCGACTATGCTTTGACCCACGGATATACCGTATGTTGGGACGGTGATGTCAGTGAAAAAGGTTTTTCATTCAAAAATGGTGTAGCCATCAATCCGGTAGTGAAAAAAGTGGAAGACCTCTCGGGTTCCGACCGTGCACGTTTTGAAAAGATGGACCCTAAAGAACAAAAAGAGATGCTGGCGGAAGCCTACAAATTTGAAAAACCGTGTCCCGAAGTAAATGTCACTCCGGAAGTCCGTCAGGAAGGTTATGAAGCATTTGTCACTACAGATGACCACCTGATGCATCTTACCGGTATTACCAAAGACCAGAACGGGACCAAATACTATATCACCAAAAATTCTTGGGGTACAGAACGCAATACATTTGGCGGTTATCTGAATATGTCCGAAAGCTATGTACGTGCCAAGACTATTTTCCTCATGGTGCATAAAGATGCTATTCCGGCTGCAATCAAACAGAAATTAGGAATTAAATAAAAAAGAAAAGAGCAGGCGTCCGTTTTTCTAAAATAGACGCCCGTTTTTTGAAAACAGATATCTGGATTCCCAATACATACTTGTGTTTTCAAATGGACATCTATTTTTTAGTAAAAGATTCATAATAACTATGACGAAAAAGAACTTATTTACATTAGTCTTATGTTTATTCTGTCTCGGAACCACAACTCATGCGCAACATATCCCCACATTGGAGGAAGCTGTATACGGAGGACTGATCAAGACAGAAGGCGGAAGCAACGTGAGTTGGATGAAAGATGGAGAACGTTATTCCAAAATAGAAAAAAATGCCGAGGGAGCATACGAAGTCACTGCCTATAAAGCAAAGGACAATTCCAAAGAAGTGCTGATCCCTGCCAATATGCTTCTGAATCCGCAAACAGGAAAGCCTATCTCTGTCCGCAATTTCATATTCAGCGAAGATAACTCCAAAGTATTGATCTACACCAATACTCGTCGCGTATGGCGTTATGATACCCGCGGTGATTACTGGGTGCTTAATTTGAAAAACGGCAAACTGCAACAATTGGGCAAAAGCTTGCCGGAAGCTACCTTAATGTTCGCCAAGTTCTCGCCGGATGCCAGCCGGGTAGCATATGTCTCCAGAAACAACATTTACGTAGAGAGTCTGGTTGACGGGAAAATCAACCAACTAACTCAAGACGGAAATAATGAAATTGTAAACGGAACATTCGACTGGGTATACGAAGAAGAATTCAACTGCCGCGACGGTTTCCGCTGGAGTCCCGACGGACAATACATAGCCTATTGGCAAAGCGATACCCAAGGTACGGGATGGTTTGATATCATCAATAATGTAGATTCCATTTATCCTAAAATCCAACGTTTTCCTTACCCTAAAGCCGGAACAGCAAACTCCGCTGTAAAAGTAGGCTATGTATCCGCCGACGGTGGAAACACCACTTGGCTGGCTCTTCCCGGTGATGCACGTAACCACTATATTCCCCGTATGGAATTCATTCCGGGCTGCAACGAACTGTTCATCCAGCAAATGAACCGTGCCCAAAACACCAATAAAGTATGGATTGCGAAAATAGGTGAAAATACCCCCGTCAATATCTTTACCGATCAAGATGCCGCATGGTTGGAAACGAATGACAATGTGCGTTGGTTGAAAGGGAACAAGTATTTCACTTGGGAAAGCGAACGTGACGGATGGCGCCACCTGTATCGTGTAAGCCGTGATGGTAAAGAAATCAAGCCCATCACCCAAGGAGCTTTTGATTATATTCAAGAAGTAGGTGCGGATATGGATAAAGGTTTTGTATACTTTATCGCTTCTCCCGACAACTTCACCCAGCGCTATCTCTACCAGGCACGTCTTTTCGGCAATGGAGAGGTAAAGCGGCTAAGTCCTGTTGACCAAAGCGGGCAACATCGTTATATCATGTCACCGTCCGGCAAATGGGCAGTCCATACATTCAGTAACTCGGAAACTCCCCCTGTAATCGACATGGTGTCTTTCCCTGCCCATAAAAGTGTACGTCTGATTACTGACAATGCAAAAGCCAAGGAGCAATACAAAGCCTTGGGGCTACAACCAAAAGAATTTGTAAAAACCCGTTCAGGAGAATTGGAACTGGATGCATGGATGATCAAACCCGTAAACTTTGATCCCAGCAAAAAATATCCGGTCATAATTGATGTCTATGGAGAACCTGCCAACGCCACTGTACAGGATGTATGGAGCGGAGGAAGTTTATGGCACCAATACTTGGCAAACCTGGGGTATATCATAGTCAGCATCGAGAACCGTGGTGCCAATGCACCCCGTGGACGCGAATGGCGCAAATGTATTTATGGAGAAGTCGGAACCTTTGCCAGTGAAGATCAGGCAAGAGGCATCCAAGACTTGGCACGTCAATACTCTTTCATTGACACCACACGTATCGGTATCACCGGCTGGAGTGGTGGAGGCAGCCAGACTCTGAATAGTATGTTCCGTTATCCCGATGTTTTCCACACAGGCATTGCCATTGCTTTTGTGGCAGACCAGCGTCTGTATGACACGATTTATCAAGAACGTTACATGAACACCCCTCAAAATAATCCGGAGGGTTACCGCAAAGGGTCTCCCATCTCGTATGCAGCAGGATTGAAAGGCAACTTGCTGTTAATTCACGGTACAGGAGATGATAATGTCCATTACCAGAATTGTGAAATGTTGGTCAATGAACTGGTACGGCACGGAAAGATCTTCTCACAGATTTCTTACCCTATGCGTTCCCATGGAATTTATGAAGGCGAGGGAACCAGCTTGCATCTGCGAAAGACAATGGCTGATTACTGGTTGAAAAACCTGCCTGCCGGAGGAAAATAAATATGCCAAAACTTTTGCTGATATGATTATATAGTTTGCCATTCTGGGCATTAGTGAAGCTTTTCATATACATAAAGTGATTAGAAACCAAATCTTTCACAAAAGTTCAGGATGGCAGACTGATAAATCTGCTTCGTTTTAGCAAACTTTACACTAAACCAAAACACATAAACTAAATGAAGAAAATACAACTATTCTTATTACTATTTCTGTTAATATCCATTACGCAGCACATCAATGCCCAATTCCCTGTCAAAACAGAATATACCGTTGAGATGGGAGGAACATCGGGTAAAGGAACTTACGCACCTATGTGGCTTACTGCCAATAGGCAAGGTTTATCTTCTGTCAATACTGAAAATGGTTATTTACGGGCAGGAATTGCACACACAATGCCATTAAACCAACATTTCGGCTTCAGTGCAGGACTGGATTTGGCAACCGCCTACAATTTCACCTCCTCATTCATCATCCAACAGGCCTATGCAGACCTTAGCTACCGATGGTTGAACCTGAGCATCGGCAGTAAAGAACGCTTGCCCGAATTAAAGAATTCCAAGTTAAGCAGTGGAGGCATGGTAGAATCAAATAATGCCCGCCCCATTCCCCAAGTACGCTTGGAAGTTCCCTATTATGTACCCATACCAGGTACCCATAAATGGCTTTATTTGAAAGGACACATAGCCTATGGACGTTTTACTGATGACAAATGGCAGGAACATTTCACTTCCATAGGTAACAAATATGCCATTGATGTACTTTACCACAGTAAATCGCTTTTCGCCAAAGTAGGAAACAAAGAACATTTTCCGGTAGAATTTGAAGGAGGAATACAAATGTCCGCTCAATTCGGCGGAGACCAATATATTGCAGGACAAAAAGAGCCTGTAATAGATATGCCTACCCGGTTTGTTGACTTTATGCGCGTATTGGTTCCTATGGCTGGAGATGATACCACACCCGAAGGCGAACAAGTAAACATCTACGGAAACCATGTCGGTAGTTGGAATTTTGCCGCAACAGCTTATCTTAACCAGTGGAAGGTAAAAATCTATTATGAACATTATTTCGACGATCACTCCCAAATGTTTTTCCAATACGGACGCTGGAAAGACGGACACATCGGACTGGAAATAACTTTTCCAAAAAACCGCTTCATTGATACTTTTGTATACGAAGGATTAGGAACAAAGGATCAAACCGGACCTATGCTGTATGACTCCTTTTGGGGGGAGTTTGAAGAGCAAATCAGTGCTAAAGATAATTATTACAATCATTACCTCTATCAAGGATGGCAGCATTGGGGAATGGGAATAGGCAATCCTCTACTTCCCGGACCTATTTACAACAAGAATGGACAGATTACTTTTATCAGCAACCGTGTACTGGCACATCACATAGGATTCTGCGGTTCCCCCTGCCAATCGCTGAGTTATCGTATGCTACTCTCCTACTCCCGTCATTGGGGTACTTATGATAATCCTCTGAATGAAATAAAGAAACAATTCAACTCTTTGTTTGAAGTAACTTATGCTCCACAACAACTGAAAGGATGGAGTTTCACTGTATCCGGAGCTATGGATCGCGGCAGCATGCTTGGAAATAATTATGGTGGAATGCTGGTTATCCGCAAACAAGGAATTATCAAATCAGGCAATAAATAAAAGTTTTAACTGTCAACCCAATCAACATATGAAACAAATATTATTATTCATACTCTTTATGCTGGGAATCAGCAGTTGTGACAAAGCTCCCATCAATGGCAAATTAGATGGCAGATGGCAATTAATGACTATAGAATATACTAATGGAAAAATAGAAGAATGTAACCGCATTTATTATAGTATCCAGTTACATTTGGTGGAAATCAGTGCCAAAGGTGGAAATGGAGGCACTCATATCGGACGTTTCTCTTATAAAGGAGATGAGGTAACCATGAGTGAATTCCGCCACCGGGGAGATGAAGAAAAACTAACGACACTGAATGAATTGAAACCTTTCGGACTTAATCAAGCTATTAATCATCTTAAAGTGGAAAAAGCAACAGGCAAGAAACTAATTCTGAAATCTGATTATGCACGCCTCACATTCAGAAAGTTCTAAAAAAGTATACCACAGACTACGCAAACTATCTGCTGATAAAATATGAAAAAAACAATTTATACGCTATAGCGGTGACAAAACACTATGCCGGATTTCTAGAAATTAATTTATCGGCAGGAATAAAACTAGTGCCACCACTCATGGAGCCGGCTTTACAAATATTGAAGCCGGCTTCATAAAACAAGTTCTTTACTTTCCTGTAGTCTGTGGTGAAATAAATTTATCTTCTAGGCTTAATATCCAATTTTACCGGTTTCAACATGTTCTCCGGACTTAGAATTGTATCCAACTCTTCCTTATTTAAAATACCATGTTCCAAGACCAGTTCATAGACACTTCTACCTGTTTCCAACGCTTCTTTTGCAATCTTTGTAGAATTTTTATAACCAATAATCGGATTCAATGCGGTTACTACACCAATACTGTTATGCACTTCAATCTTGCAGCGTTCCGCATTAGCAGTAATACCTTCTACACAACGTGTACGCAGGGTTTCAAAACCATTGACCATTAAATCTACAGATTCAAAACAACACTGTGCCATCACCGGTTCCATAGCATTCAGTTCCATTTGAGCAGCTTCGCCAGCCATAGTCACGCATAGTTCGTTACCTATTACTTTATAACAAATCTGATTCATCACTTCAGGAATCACCGGATTCACCTTACCTGGCATTATAGAAGATCCCGGTTGCATAGCCGGAAGGTTGAATTCTCCTAAACCACAACGCGGTCCACTGGCCAGCAAACGTAAATCATTACATATTTTATTTACTTTTACGGCTACCCTTTTTAAAGCTGAAGCATAACCTACCAAGCAGGAAGTATCTGAAGTAGCTCCTACCAAATCTGACGACAATTTGAAATCAAAACCTGTAATTTCACACAATGCTTCCACACATTTTTCTGCATATCCCGGTTCCGCACAAATGCCTGTACCAATAGCGGTAGCACCCATATTTACTGTCAGGAAGTCTGCCGCCGCTTCATTCAAATGACGAATTTCGTCTCTCAATATACTGGCAAAACCATTGAATGTCTGACCTAAAGTCATAGGTACGGCATCTTCCAACTGAGTACGCCCCATTTTGATGATATGTGCAAACTCCTCTCCTTTCTTATGGAATGCACCAATCAGCGATTCCAAATAAAGAAGAAAACGAAGATGAGAATAATACATACCAATATGGATTGCAGTGGGATAAGCATCATTCGTTGATTGTGAGCAGTTCACATGGTCATTAGGAGAGCAATATTGATACTCGCCACGTTTGTGTCCCATAATCTCCAAAGCACGGTTAGCAATGACTTCATTAGCATTCATATTGGTAGAAGTACCGGCACCTCCCTGAATCATATCCACCGGGAATTGCTCATGATGCTCACCATTTAAGATTTCCTGACACGCCAATACTATGGCATCTTTTTGTTCTTTAGTTAATAAACCTAACTCATAGTTAGCCATTGCAGCTGCCATTTTCGTAATGGCAAGACCGTTAATAAACAACGGATATTCATTTAGATGAAATTTACTAATTGGGAAATTTTCTATGCCTCTTAGAGTTTGCACACCATACAATGCACTGGCCGGAATTTCGCGGGCACCAATTAAATCACTTTCTACTCGGGTTTCTTCTGTAAGTTTTGTTTCCATGATCAGGTTATTTATTAGTTTATCATTTCTTATTTTATATAGCAAAGGTATAAACTAACATTTTGATATCAAAATATAATCTGATATAATTTTAAAATATTATTTTATACATGTTTATTGCTGCAAAACAGACAACAAACTTACATTATGAAAGTTTACTCAGTTAACAAAGTCTTATATCATTTGAAGTTCATTCAAAAAACAGACATAAAAAAAGGCGTCCATTCAGAACGCCCTTATTCTATTTTTTAACTTCGGAACTCTTATTTCACCTTTATTCTATCAAAGCCTTCTCCAAATACACCAATGACAGCACTTTGTGATACAAATGCGTTCGGATCGATATCTTTTATCAAACGGAATATAGTAGTAGACTCACGTTTTTTTGCCAGCACAAACATCATTTTCACACCCGCACCGGTATAACAACCTACTCCGTCAATGAACGTCACCCCTCGATGAAGATCTTTATTTATGCGATGCCCTATTTCTTCATGCTTCTTCGAAATGATAAAGAATTGCACTGACTGACGAGCACTATTTACCACCTGATCCAAGACAAAGCTGGATATAAACAAGACAACATATCCATATACCACCTTCTCCCAATCATGCAATACAAAATAACTGGAAGAGATAATAACCAAATCACACATCAAAATAACCCGGCCCAAAGTAATATCACGATACTTATTGACAATAGCAGCTATAATATCCGTACCTCCTGTGCTACCATTGGCAGAAAAAGCGACACCAATACCACCTCCGCAGAAAAAGGCTCCCAAGACACAAGCCATGAAAGGTTGATCATGTATTAAAGACTCTCCCCCTGTCAAATCCTGTATGATAGGCAGAATAGAAGTCAGCACAAATACAGCATAGATGGTTTTCACACTAAACTTCCATCCCAAAATAACCAAAGAAAGTATCAACAATACTCCGTTTATTCCCAAATAGGTGTACTGGACCGGCAAACCGGTAGCCCAATAAACAATAGAAGCAATACCTGGCACCGCACCTGAAGGAAGGTCATTAGGTAACAAAAAGACGGTCCATCCGATAGCATACATCAGCATACCAAGAGCAATCAACATATAATCCCTTAGTTCTCTGATAACCCGTTGCTTACGCGTCGTAATAAAGACTGAATCCATGTGAGTTTTCCTTTATAAAATCATATTGTCCGCAAAAGTACAAAAAGATTGAATCACTTGGCTTCAAAAGGTGACATTTTTTCAAGTAAAAAGTCCTGTTAATCTGATTTATCAAAAACAACAGTACTTTTCACCCTTTATTATTCTTTGGGGTGTAAATACCAATCTTTATAATCCGCACCAAAAGAATCTCTCCACTGTTTAAACTCGGGATAATAGGTGGTAATAGACACCTTCTCTGAAGGCCATCTAAATTCACTGTTACTGATATTTATAGCGAAAGGCATATTATCTTCTGCTATATAATACATTGGGGTACCATTGGAATCTTGACTCAAATCACTACCCGTACCACGTAAACTCTCATCAGCTACGCTTGTCGGCTTATAGCCTGACAAATGTACTTCATGAGAACGTTTATTCACAAAAATGAAAGAATTGTAAGGCGGATAAGCATCCATATCGCTTACTTTATCATATTTTTTAAATCCGATCACTACAGTCACAGGCTTTTTGAGAACAGGCTTTATATCAGAAAAAAGTATTAATACAGGCTTTTCTATTCCCGGCTCAAAGTTTTTTCCGATCACATTACCTTCTTGACTCACCTGCACCAAATCAATATGCTCCTTCCCTACGTAATCCAACTGGAAACCAAACCCATTTGTATAAGTAGCACCATCATTCATCGGAGTAAAAGTAGTAGTGGTGCGCACCAATGCGTTAGAAGATTTATCTTTTACAACTGTACTGGAATAATATATCACAACATCATTCATATCATAATCATTCTTATCAGGCCAATTGTCCTCATAAGCCAAAGACCCTTTGACTACATACGAAATTTCACCCTTATTTACTTCATCCGGTATATTAGGAGTAGGTTCTACAGAAGAAGAAGCAGATGCCATAATAGCAAACTGTACATCATTAAAACGCATGTCCACATTATCTTCCATAGCCATAAAGAAACAATTGTCCAGTTCCGGATCACTTAACAAAACTGAACGTTGCTCTTTATTATCGTTATATGCAGGATTAGAATAACGAGGAAAAACACCCTTTTCTTTTCCAAATCCCATTCCCAATAAAATCCATCCAATATGAGTGCCTTGGGGGAATTCATCTTCATACTTGCTTTGTTCCTTATTCCAATATTTTAGTTTTATTTGCTCACCGACTAAAGATTTAGGAGCATTCCTACTGGAACGAGGAATCAGGATGGTCTTTTTTATGGTAGCCATGTCCACGGACTCTCCTTCTTTATAAGTATAATAAGCAACCATATCCTCCCACGTAGTAGACGAGAAATTAAAATAAGTCGCTACCAAACCTGTAGATTTAGTTATTACCATATCATTACTCCCTGAAGTACGCAGTTCCGGAAATCTTTCCAACAAATTACGATTATCTACTACTATAGAACGGCTTAAATTACTGCATCTCTCTAAAAAAGCACCAGGTATATCCAACTTTTCAGGCAACAAATAATCAGGAACCCCATTTTCATTCCAATTACCCAATACATCATATCCGTCAGGATAACTCACTCCTCCCATTACTGCTCTAGAACGCCCATCGGCAGACAGTTGTGCCTTATAATCAACATAATTAAAGGTTAGTCTGTCAGATAGTAATTCCAATTCAACAGGTGATACGACCAACACATTATCAGTTACCAGCCATACCTTTTTCAAATAAGCCGGCAAAGATACTTTTGAAAAAAATCTACCATTCATATCAGTCGAAGCAGCATAAATGGGATTTATATCTTTAAACTCCCAAGTATTTTCAACTAATTCCATAGGATATTCATCATACAGATAAAAAGCAGTCTGTACTTTCATACCATAATCAATAATAAGTTGACTATTACGGACAGTAGTAAAATCAAAAAAATCGTCTTTATTGATTTTTTCCTCCCCTTCTTCCCCTCCCCCCGTGTATATATCATGCATATTACGCAAGCAAGACACAAAGAAAGCTGATAAGCAGATGATCCAAAATTTTGTTTTCATAAAGTAGTGCGTGATTATTTTCGACAAATATAGCCATAAATAACTAAAAAACAACTAAATAGTCAAAAAAAACTGTCCCCCGACTCACGTCGGAGAACAGCCACAACACAAACACAAAATAAAACACGACAAAACTACTATGCAATTTTTTAGCCTGCTCTATGTTTTGAGTAACATAACTACCGCCAATCAGGTATTCACATATCCAAGAGGGGTTTCAGGTTATTTGCATCTATAAAACGCCACACTAGCGTCCTTTGTTCATCGGTCTTTCTAAAAATATCTTAATTCTTATTGAATTCCTCTTTCTCTTAGCTTCAACTGCCAGTTCCAAGCCGAACGTAGCGTGTCCTCCAAATTGGCTTCTGCCTTCCATCCCAACTCCTTATTAGCGAAGTCAGGATTAGCCCATACCTTCTCAATATCTCCGGCACGACGACCCACGATCTGATAATTAAGTTTCACACCGGTAGCTTTTTCAAATGTATTGATCAGTTCCAATACAGAAACGCCTTTACCCGTTCCAATATTAAAGACTTCCACCTTCTCCTTCTGCTTGTTATTCAAAATGCGATCCATTGCGATAACGTGAGCCTTCGCCAAATCCACTACATATATATAGTCACGGATGCAAGAACCGTCCGGTGTATCATAATCATCCCCAAACACACTCAGTTTTTCACGAATACCCATTGCTGTCTGAGTAACGTAGGGTAACAAGTTTTGTGGAACACCATTAGGTAATTCACCTATTAATGCAGTGGGATGTGCGCCAATAGGATTAAAGTAACGCAACATAATAGCATTAATAGGCGATCCCGAAGCAACTGTATCACGAATAATTTCTTCATTGATCTGTTTTGTATTACCATACGGAGACTCAGCCTTCTTAATCGGAGCCTCTTCCGTTACAGGAAGAACATCGGGCTGACCATACACCGTACATGATGATGAAAAAATAATACCTTCTACTCCATGTTTCGGCATTAACTCCAACAGGTTAATCAATGAAACCAAGTTATTGCGATAATACAACAACGGTTTTTGTACCGATTCACCCACAGCCTTGCTAGCCGCAAAATGAATAATACCTTTTATGCCCGGATATTTAGTAAACAGCTTGTCCATTCCCTCAAAATCCAAGCAATCCAACTTTTCAAATGCAGGACGGATTCCTGAAACCTTTTCTATATTATCTACCACATCGGCGCTTGAATTGGACAAATTGTCCACAATCACTACGTCGTAACCGCTATTTTGCAGCTCTACTACCGTATGAGAACCGATGTAGCCGGTTCCTCCTGTTACTAAAATTCTTTCTTTCATAATACTTAATATTCTGTCGTTTTCTAATAGGTTCAAAACAACTTCGACGGGTAAATCCCTTTTCGTATCATATCATTGATACGAAGCAGGACTTGTATCTTGTCATCATGCGATACCACCCCCATCCATCTGGCAGGTGTCTCAATCACTTTCACCCTAACTCCGTCAGCAATACGCTCATTCATAAAAGCCGGAATAGAATAATGAGCTTTCATATCCATTCCATTCTCATCTATAAACTTATCGAACGCCTTCTTCATCTCACCAAATACCTGCGGAGTAAATCCCCACATATTCATTGAAACCAAGCTGTTGTCATCCAAAGCTACCCATTTATGTAATTCATTAGGATACATCGGATTTCCACTTATCCGTTCTACTCCTACACGGTCTGTAACGGACAACAGATATCCCTTTTCATCCACTTCACAAATACCACGGGTAACCCCTCCGCTTTCCGCCAATACATTTCTCAGCCTGTAGCAAATATTGAAACTATGGTAGTCAGCTTCTCCCAACATCACCAGATTATCATATAACAATTCAAAACTTTCTCTTTGGTAAAAGTTCACGGCATTTATCACACCGAATGGAGAGTCAATCAACTCTTCTCCCATCAAAACAGCTCTTACCGAGCCGTACAGTGCTTTGCGTTTCGGATTACGCTTTTCTTCAGGAATCGTTTCCACATCCTGATAAACATACTCCACTTCTACCACATGTTCATATTTGCCTGATACCAGTTTCTTGAATTCTTGTTCAAAATGTCTGCTTATGACAAATACGATCTTATTAAATCCGACTCTTACGGCATCATATATGGAAAAATCTAATATTGTTTCGCCATTAGGACCTATTCCCTCCAGCTGTTTCAATCCACCATATTTATTCCCCATAGTGGCCGCGAGTACAATCAAGGTCATAGCCATTTAATCTCTCTATTAATTCTAATGCAAAAATAAGCATAAAAATTGAATTTACGGACAAGAACAATGGATTTCTTTCTAATAAAAAAGTCCGAAGCTGTGCTCCGGACTTCTGAATCGGTTTATTTTAACGATGAAGTGAACTATTCTATTCCAAACAGAACACCCAAACCTTTGTCTACACCTGAAAATCCCATGAATGCCATTGCCAGCAGACCGGCAGTAACCAATGCGATAGCCATTCCCTGCATTCCTTTAGGTATATTCACCAAACTTAATTGTTCACGGATACCTGCAAACAATACCATAGCCAAAGCAAAACCAAGAGCTGTAGAGAAGGCGTAAACCACGCCAGTCAACAAATCAAAATCTTTCTGAATGACCAAGATAGCTACACCCAAAATACAGCAGTTAGTGGTTATCAACGGAAGGAATACTCCTAATGCCTGATAAAGGGCAGGAGACACTTTCTTCAATATGATTTCCACCATCTGTACCAATGCTGCAATGACAAGGATAAATGCAATAGTCTGCAAATATTCCAGCCCGAAAGCATCGAGTACAAATTTCTGGATAAGATAGGTAACAATGGTAGCGATGGTAAGCACGAATGCAACAGCCGCACCCATACCCGTAGCTGTCTCAACTTTTTTGGATACACCGAGGAACGGGCAGATACCCAAGAATTGTGACAACACAATGTTGTTCACAAATATAGCGGTGATAAATATCAATATATATTCCATATTCTTACTTTTTACGGGTTATGCTTTCTTCAGTTTATTCACAATCGCAATAAGGTATCCCAATGCAATGAAGGCTCCCGGTGCGAGAACGAAAATCAACATTCCGTATTGCTCAGGCATGATAGTGATATCAAACAACTTGCCTGTGCCTAGGAACTCACGTACACCACCAAGGATAGTCAATGCAAGAGTAAATCCGAGCCCCATACCCAGTCCATCGAAGAATGAAGGCACGGGACCGTTCTTTGCTGCAAAAGCTTCGGCACGTCCCAGCAGAATACAGTTTACTACGATCAATGGGATGAACAAGCCCAAAGTAGCATAAAGTGCCGGCACATATGCCTGCATAATCATCTGCAACAAGGTTACGAATGATGCAATAACCACAACAAAGGCCGGAATGCGCACCATATCAGGTATCAAATTCTTAATGGCCGAAATTACAACATTAGAACAGATTAATACAAAAGCCGTAGCCAATCCCATCCCCATACCATTGATGGCAGAAGATGTTGTTCCTAATGTAGGACACATACCCAAAAGGAGTACAAACGTGGGATTCTCTTTTACAATCCCGTTCATCAATACTTTAAAATTATTCATAGTCTGCTCCTTCCTTATTTTTTATTTTTACAATCTTGCTTGGGACATTCTACTTTTTTGCAGTCTGCCTTATCGCAGTTAGCAGGATCACATTTATCGCTACAAACAGTCTTGCAGGCTGTAGAGTCACAAACCTGCTTACATGCCTCGTTTCCTTCACATTGAGCATCGCAGGCAGTAGCATTTTCGGCAACAGTTTCAGACACTTGCTGAGTTGCACCACTAGCGCCATCCACATTCTGACCACTATATGCTGCATAAGCATTGTTCACAGCTTTTAGAAAAGCACGTGTAGTGATGGTAGAAGCTGTGATAGCATCTATCTGACCACCATCCTTATTTACCACCAATGCTCCCTGTCCCGGATTCATACCGGTAATGTCGCCTTTTGCACCTTTCTTAAACCAATCAGCCGCCTTTGACCCCAAGCCCGGAGTCTCAGCATGGCTCAACAAAGAATAGTCTATGATATTTCCCTCTTTGTCAAAACCTACCAGCACACTCAAAGCGCCACCAAAACCATTGGCAGAAGATTCTACGGCAGCACCAATAAATTCGCCACCCTTGGTTGCCTTATATATTTTATAAGTAGCACCATCCAATTCTATAGTTTCAGGAGCTTCCGCAGGATTGTTATCAAACCCCGGAACTACAACTGCAATAGCGTCACTCAAAGCTTTTGCATTAGCCTCAGCAATAGGACCGGCAGTCAGTTGGTTGACATAAGCCAAAAGTCCGGTTGCAATCACAGTAATCGCCGTCAGTACGATAACCATGTTTTTCAAAGATGATTCTAGTTTTTTCATTTCTTCACTACCTCCCCGAATCTTTTAGGTTTACAATAAGTATTGATTAACGGAGTGAATGCGTTCATAATGAATATAGCGAAAGACATACCTTCGGGATATGCACCGAACAAACGGATAACCACGGTCAGGAAACCGATAGCCACACCGTATATAATCATACCTTTATGAGTCATAGGCGAAGTAACATAGTCGGTTGCCATGAAAATAGCACCCAACATCAAACCACCTGTAAACAAGTGAGCCAACGGAGATGCGTAAGCCACCGGATCAACCAAATGCATCAGACCGGCAAATACAAATACAGTCACCAGAATAGATACAGGAATATGCCAGGAAATAATCTTTTTCCATAGCATATATCCCAGGCCAAGCAATAAAGCCAATGCACTCACCTCACCTAGCGAACCCGGGTTATTACCCAGAAACAGACTTAATGTATCGGGCAACTGACCTAAAGCATTTACATCACCCTTTACAGCCATTTTCATCAATGCCAGCGGAGTAGCACCGGTTTCAGCATCGGTATAACTTCCCCATTGTTGAACCAACGGCCATGAAGTCATCTGCACAGGAAAAGAAATCAGCAAGAAGATACGACCTACCAACGCAGGATTAAAAGGATTACAACCCAATCCGCCGAAAGTCATCTTGCCCACACCGATTGCCACCAACGCACCGATGATAATAATCCAAAGCGGCAAGTTGGAAGGCAGATTGAATGCCAGCAACACACCGGTTATAATAGCCGAACCATCACAGATGGTAGAGCGTTCTCTCTTCAAAATAAACTTGGTAATCGCCCATTCGAAGAATACACAAGCGGCAACCGAGGTCAAGGTCACCACCACGGCGCCCAGTCCGAACATATAAAATGACACCAGCAACGCAGGTATCAACGCAATGAGTACACCATACATATTCTTCTGTATGCTGTCACCGCTATGAACGTGAGGCGATAATGATACTATTAATTTATTAGCCATACTATTTTGTCGAATTATTTTTTAGCATTACGTGCACGGATAATACCGCCTACTGTGCCCTTACCCAAACGGATATAGTCCAGCAAATAACGATGAGACGGACATGTAAACTGACACGAACCGCACTCGATGCACGACATTACATCTTCTTTCTCTACTCTCTCCCAATCCTTATGAGCTGAAAGTGTTGCCAATAAGAAAGGCTCCAGTCCCATGGGACACACGTTAACACACTTGGCACAGCGGATACAGGGCTGAGCTTCCGCACGGGCAGCTTCCTTATCATTCATAATCAGCACACCCGAACTACCTTTACAAATAGGAACTTCTGTATTAACCAGTGCTTTACCCATCATCGGACCACCACCAATCACTTTTCCCGTATCTTCGGGCAAACCGCCAGCCGCATCAATCAGCTGGCTCATCGGAGTCCCCATACGGGTGAGAAAATTAGATGGATTTCTGACAGACTTACCTGTAACGGTTACAATGCGTTCAAACAAAGGTTTGTTTTTCTGAACGGCCTCATAAACGGCAAATGCAGTACCTACATTCTGAACTACCGCACCCACATTGATAGGAATAGCGGGAGGAGCAGGAACCTGGCGACCGATCACAGCATCTATCAATTGTTTCTCACCACCTTGCGGATATTTCACTTGCAAGGGAACTACCTCTATACCGGGATACTGAGCAGCTTTTTCAGTCATCAACTTAATAGCATCCGGTTTATTATTTTCAATACCGATATATCCCTTGGTCACTTTTGCAGCTTTCATCAGAATGCTTACGCCCACCAGTACTTCGTCTGCCTTTTCCAACATCAAACGATGGTCGGCAGTGAGGTAAGGCTCACACTCTACAGCATTGATAATTACACATTCCGCCTTGCAGCCCGGAGGAGGAGAAAGTTTCACATGAGTAGGAAAACAAGCACCGCCCATACCTACTACACCTGCATTTTTCACTTTAGCAACGATTTCTTCGGGTGTGAGAGCACACTCTTTCACCAATGTCGAACTGCGGTCTATTGATTCTTCCCATTCGTCACCATCCACATCGATAAAGATAGCCGGCTTGCGGTAACCGCTTGCATCGATTACGGCGTCTACCTTGTTCACTTTACCGGATACAGACGAGAAGATGGCTGCTGAAACAAAGCCACCCGCCTCAGCAATCTTCGTACCTACCTTCACCACATCGCCTTTTTTCACGATGGCAGTAGCAGGAGCACCGATATGCTGTGACAAAGGAAATACCGCTTGCTTAGGAAGTGCAAGGGTTTCAATGGCTTTGCCTGCTGACAATTTATTTTCTGCTGGATGTACTCCACCAATTCTAAATGTCTTCACTGTTATATCTTTTTAATTTTTACTTACTTTGAATTTTGATTATGCTTCCGCTTTCGGAGCGTCAGCTTTCACCGCTTCCGGAGTTTCCACCTTTGAAGCCTCTACTTTTGCAGCAGGTTTTGCAGCAGCCTCACCAGCCGGCACTTCTACCTTCGGTTTACGTGGCGGGAAATTAATAGCTTGGATAGCCCCTTTCGGACATTCCGATTCACATTTACGGCAAGATTTACACTTAGCCGGATCAATGTATGCCAAATTATTCTCTAACGTAATGGCTTCGAATGGACACACTTTCACACACTTTCCACAACCAATACAACTAGCCTTGCAAGCCTTGTTGGCAACAGCTCCCTTATCCTTGTTCACACACATCACCACTACGCGGCGGTTGTTCTTTCCTTTCGGACGGATTTCAATAATCTTGCGCGGACAAGCTTTGCTACAAGCCCCACAAGCTGTACATTTTTCTTCGTCCACTTCCGGAAGGCCGGTTTCAGGATTCATGTGAATAGCATCAAACTGACACACTTCCACACAATCACCACAACCCAGACAACCGAATGTACAACCCGTCTCACCACCTGAAGTGGCATGAGCGATGGCACACGATTTAGCTCCGTCATACAGAGCAGTACGAGGGCGATTTTCACAACTACCGTTACATCTTACCACCGCAACTTTCGGTTCGGCAGCAACGGCTTCCAATCCCAAAATGGCAGCTACTTTCTCCATTACCGGAGCACCACCAACCGGACATAACTTACCCTCCAGCGAACCGGCATCGGCAGCCTTCACGCAGGCACCAGCAAAACCAGAGCAACCGGGATAACCACATCCACCGCAATTCGCCTGAGGAAGCACTTCGCTCACCTTGGCAATCCGCGGATCTTCATACACAGCAAACTTCTTAGAAGCGGCATACAAGATTACCGCGGCAATCAAGCCAATCGCTCCCAACGAAATTACTGCAACCAGAATTAAATCCATAAATTTTAGTTAGTTATTTATTAATTATTTTTTATTGGTTCAAGTGTAAATGAAAACTTCTTGCTCAACTTATTCCTGCATACATATATGATAAGGTAATACGGGAGCAAGGCTGACAAAGCAACAAGCGCCGACCTTAACTCATCCCCCCCCGTAAAACGCATGGAAATAAATAAAGTAATCAGCAATACCAAGAAAGGGATACCAAAAGCCAGCAATACGGCTTGCATCCCCATGGAAGTGGTACCATAAATCATCACCTCCTCACCTATGCGGTAAGAAGATGCCTTCATGTCAAAAACATCAATCAGTTTCTCTTTACTTTCAGATGCATTGCAATGCCCTTTCACACTACAAGCCGAACAGGCAGAAGTTTGTACGATTCTCACCCGCACATGAGAACCTTCAATGTTTTCCACAATACCACGATGTTTGATTATATCGGTCATTTTTGCAAACTCTACATTACAAAACTGCGACAAATGTACGATTTTAATTGGATTCTAAGAAGTATAAAATGATATTTTCACTATAAAAATCGATTTTTTGTGTGGAGAAATTAAAATTAGAAACAAGAAAGGGAGGAAAATTTTTAATTCCCCCCTTTCTACTTGTAAAGTATATAATTTATTTCATTATCACATAGCCTGCATCCAAGAGTTTTTGACGAATGGATGCTATATGTTCCTCGTTTCTGGTTTCCATAACGACACGAAGGGCACATCCGGTGACATCTGCACTCTCACTATTTCGCTCATGATGTACAGAAATTACATTTCCTCCCTGCTCTGCGATAATTTTGCTGACTCCCAACAGCTGCCCCGGTTTGTCTATCAAGTCCAAAGTTACTGCATAGGTACGTCCCGACTTTGCCATACCGCGACTGATGACACGGCTCAATATCGTCACATCAATATTACCTCCAGACACCAGGCAAACAGTTTTCTTACCCTTTACCGGTACCTTATTGAACATGGCTGCAGCAACGGACACAGCTCCCGCCCCCTCTGCAACAATCCGCTGGCGTTCTATCAATGCCAGAATAGCTGCGGCAATCTCATCCTCGGTCACAGTTACAATTCCGTCCACATACTGATTAACCAAGTCAAAAGTATTTGTTCCCGGCTCTTTCACCGCGATTCCATCGGCAAAAGTGGAAACAGAGTGAAGACGCTCAATACGCGAATGAAGAATAGAATTTGCCATACTGGCCGCACCCAACGCCTGTACACCATATACCTTGACAGACGGTTTCAAAGCCTTCAACGCATAAGCCACTCCCGAAATCAGTCCGCCCCCACCAATGGGGACAATGACTACCTCCACATCCGGCATTTCCTCCAATAACTCCAAACCGATAGTACCTTGTCCGGCTATCACATTCTCGTCATCAAAGGGATGAACAAAAGTATATCCCTTTTCATCACGTAATTGCAGAGCTTTCTGATAAGCATCATCATAGACTCCCGGAACCAAACAAACTTCCGCCCCATAATGCTTCGTAGCCTCAACTTTAGATATAGGTGCTCCCTCTGGAAGACAAATCAACGACTTGATGCCACACTTAGTGGCAGCCAATGCCACCCCTTGCGCATGATTACCGGCAGAACAGGCTATCACACCTCTCGCCTTTTCTTCATCAGACAATTGGGAAATCTTGTAATAAGCACCACGCACTTTAAACGATCCTGTGAATTGCAGGTTTTCGGGCTTCAGATAAACTGTACTCTCAGGATTTATCTGAGGAGCATAAATCAAATCAGTGCGACGGACAACCTCTTTCAGGACATGAGCCGCCTTGTATATTGCATCTAATTGTAGCATAGGTATAACACTCTTGTTTTTTAATTGGGTGCAAAGCTACAAATAAAATTGATTCCTTACACTCGCTTTCGATGTAAAGTTGCATTCTTTTTTTTCGCTCATTCATTTGCCGGTAAGTTTCTTTACATTACCCACCGCGATAATTTTTTTCTTAGGGTCTTATACTTTTTTCCCGGTGTCTTATCTGGATTTCGATATAATCTGTTTTTCACTTTTACTCTCGGCCACCTCTACCAGATAAACACTGGCACAAATAAGAACAATCGCCGCCAACTGCGTCCATGAGAAGCGATCCTGCCCCAAAATAAAAGAGGTCACCGTAGCAACAATCAAAATTAAATATCCATAAATAGCTACCAATGTAGTTTTCAGATATTTCAATCCGAGGGGAAGTAGTAAATAACTAATAGTGGTAGGGAATACCAAAACAAAAAGCAAGACCAACATAGGAGTAGAGAAAAGTGACATTCTCAGTATAGGAGCATCAAAGCCGTAAATTGTATTGACAATAACAGCCATGACAGCCGCCCCTAAAAAGGTATATTTCAACATCGTCATATTTCCCACCCCTTTTAACAGACGATTGCTGAGAACAAGATAGACGGCATAAACCAGCGAACTGACCAAACACATTAAATTACCTAACGGAGCATTAGAGGCAAGATCGTCACTAGGCTGTGTAGAAATGCAAAGAATAGCTCCTCCCAACCCCATTCCAATACCAAACACTTTCATCCAAGTTACTTTTTCCTTATAAAACAATACAGCAATAATGAATACCCATATAGGCTCCAAACTGACAAAGATGGAACTGGAAACCGGAGTGGTCTTACTGATACCCAGCAGATAAAAAAACATATATCCGTAAATACCTAAAGCCCCTAACATAAAAAGCTGCCATTTCTGACGAATAGTGGAGTTTTCGGGTTTGCAAAATATATCAATAAGCCAAAAAGCGGTGGCCCCAAATACCAATCGGAAAGTAACCCCTGTCACAGGAGCTATCCACAAAGGTAAAAGATATTTCAATGCGTTCATATTAAGGCCTCCCAACGCTTTGGAGACAACCATGCTAAGGTTTGCTTCAACTTGTTTATTCATACTTCATGCTGTTATTACGTGGGTATTTTTCTTATAAACTCAGTTTTTCCTGCTTCATCACAATAAACATACCCATCAAGGCTACCATCAGATTAAGCCAGAAAGCAAAGGTTTGCGAATGAGAATGGAACAGATTCTGAAAAGCATCTACAATAAAAGGACAAAGCAGGATAGCCACATAATTCATAGCCATCACAAAGGCAAGTGCCAATGTCACCTTATGAGGTACGGCCACATCAGAGGTCTTATCATAAATCAACGGCTGGATGATACCGTATGAAAGACCGTTCAGGACACACCCCAAAGCAATCAATATCTCAGAACGGCTGAGCAAAATAATTCCCATCCCACAAGCTATCATCAACAAACAAACCATATAGATGCGACGCCCCAACACTTGCACTATCCTGTTCAGCACAAAGCCCGGCGCCATGATAGCAAGGAAAAACAAGGAAATCAATATTCCTGCCCTGCCACTGGAAAGCCCGTACTCTTCCATCAGAAAAGGAAGGTTGAAACTGATAATGATTACCAGATAAGTAGCCAGACCGTAAAAAGCCATCAGCTTGATTAAGGCCTTGACATTCATTCCCCTCTTGCCCATTTCTTTGGCGGTATCAGACGGAATATCATCAGACGGATGATAACTGGAGAGGTCTTTCTTCAGATAATGAGTAAGAAAAATGGATATAAAAGGAAACAGATAAACCAAAAACGGCAAATGCCAGTTCACTTCCGCCAGATAGCCAGTCAATGTGGTGGCCAGTACCAAGGTGATATTGGTTATGGCAGAACTGTAACCGAACTGTTTCGTACGGTAAGCTCCCACAAAATAACGGGATATCAATCCGGTGGAAAGCGGAACAATCAACCCGGACCCTATCCCCAACATGGCGCTGATGGCTATCAGTTGCCACATCTTATTGGAGAGCAGATAAAGGATACCACTCACCCCAAAGATGGTCAGGCCGATTTGCAGCAGCAAGAGGTTGTTCACTTTCTCTGTCAGCTTACCCGACAACAAGATAAAAGGAATAATAAGAAGTGACGGCAACGAGGACAGCATCTGGATTTCCAAGTCTGTAGCAGACGGAAAGATTTTATTCAAATCGCCCAAAATGGGAGAAACCGCCAATCCCGGCAATGCATTTAATGCCGAAATGGAAAATATACCTATTAAAGTAATGAGGGGAATAGTCCCCTGCCCTGTCTGTACTTTCATACTTGTAGTAATTTATTGTATGAGATACACAACAAGGCAAAAGACGTTTGGTTCAAAGCGACATATCGTTTATTCCTTTACTTTCCATTCCAAAATATTATGCCGGGTAGTGTCAAAGTTTACGCCTATGTTAATTTCCTAAACGCAGTTTATCAAAATTCTGAATGCCGATGGGATAACGCTTCTTCATATTTCCTTCTTATTGTTTAATTACATACCCCTAAAATATCGGATACGGGCATCCAATGATTTTATGTATAAACAAAGGTATCTCTTTTTCGTTCATAGTACAATGATTCCCATCGTTTTTTTGTATTCCCCCTACTTACATTAAAAAACATAAAATCAAGGAACTTTTCACCAACCCCTATGTTGAGGGAGAAAAACGCGGGAAACTCCCACGTTCTTCATTGTATTACTAACCTAAACTTTAAGTAAAAATGAAAGATTGTAATTGTGATTTGAGAGACGGTGACGCAAAAACAGCCGTGTTTGGTTCAAACGAAATGCTGCAACCTGCTCCGGTAGACACCATTCCCATGGAACCTACCACTCCGCAGATTGCTTATCAAATGGTTAAAGACGAAACATTCGCCCAAACCCAGCCTCGTCTTAATCTGGCTACTTTCGTTACCACCTATATGGACGATTATGCTACCAAATTGATGAACGAAGCTATCAACATCAACTATATTGATGAAACAGAGTACCCGCGTATCGCCGTGATGAATGCCAAATGTATCAACATCATGGCCAACCTATGGAATTCCCCCGAACAGGCAAAATGGAAATCAGGAGCGTTGGCCATCGGCTCCAGCGAGGCTTGTATGCTGGGTGGTGTAGCTGCCTGGTTGCGCTGGAGAGACAGACGTAAAGCCCAGGGCAAACCGACCGACAAACCTAACTTCGTCATTTCAAGTGGTTTCCAGGTTGTATGGGAGAAATTCGCCCAACTTTGGCAGATTGAGATGCGCCAAGTACCTCTTACTCTGGACAAGACCACCCTGGACCCCGAAGAAGCCTTAAAGATGTGTGACGAGAACACCATCTGTATTGTTCCTATCCAAGGTGTGACATGGACAGGTCTGAACGATGACGTGGAAGCATTGGACAAAGCGCTGGATGCCTACAACGCCAAAACCGGCTATGATATTCCTATCCACGTAGATGCCGCAACCGGTGGCTTCATCCTGCCGTTCCTCAGCCCCGAAACGAAATGGGACTTCCGTTTGAAATGGGTTCTTTCCATCAGCACTTCCGGCCACAAGTTCGGACTGGTTTATCCGGGACTGGGATGGGTAGTATGGAAAGACAAGAAATACCTTCCGGATGCCATGTCATTCAGTGTCAATTATCTGGGTGCGAACATCACACAGGTTGGTTTGAACTTCAGCCGCCCCGCCGCACAGATTCTAGGCCAATACTATCAGTTTATCCGTCTGGGATTCCAAGGATACAAAGCCATCCAATACAATTCCATGGAAATCACCAAGTACATTCACAGCGAAATAGCCAAGATGGCTCCGTTCGTAAACTACAGCGACAAAGTGGTAAATCCTTTGTTCATCTGGTACATGAAACCCGAATACGCAAAGAACGCCAAATGGACTCTGTACGATTTGCAGGCTAAATTACAACAAAGCGGATGGATGGTTCCTGCCTACACCTTGCCGGAAAACATTCAAAATTATGTGGTTATGCGTGTTGTAGTACGTCAGGGATTCAGCCGTGACATGGCGGATATGTTGTTGAACGACATCAAGAATGCCATCAGCGAGTTCGAGAAACTGGAATATCCCACTCCTACCCGCATCGCCCAAGACAAGAATATCGCTGTAAAAGGTACTGTGTTTACTCACAATGCCCATAGCAACGCCGCTAAAAAATAAGCATAAATAACAATAATGCAACCATCCGCCGTTAAGGTGGATGGTTACTTCAATCAAATTAATTTATGGAAAGAACTATAACTATCCAGCAAATAAAGGATGCTGCACAAGAGGCCTACAATCTGTATAAAGACAATACAGACGGTAAGAACGCCGACTACATTCCTTATCTGGCAAATATTGATCCCAAACTGTTCGGAATCAGTATCTGTCTGATGAACGGAGAAATCATCCAACTGGGTGACTCTCAGTACCGTTTCGGTATCGAGTCCGTTTCCAAGGTGCTGACCGCCATCCTGGTACTCCGCCAATACGGCGCCCCCAAGGTGCTCGAAATGATTGGCGCCGACGCTACCGGACTGCCGTTCAACTCCATCATGGCTATCCTGTTGGAAAACGACCACCCTTCCACCCCACTGGTAAACGCCGGGGCCATCTCGGCAGACAGCATGGTACAACCCCTAGGCAACAGCGACGGCAAGTGGAAAGCCATCGTAGACAATATGACCGAACTATGCGGAAGTGCCCCGCAACTGATTGACGAATTGTACAAATCGGAGTCTGCAACAAATTTCAACAATCGTTCCATCGCCTGGTTATTGAAAAATTATAACCGTATCTACGATGATCCTGATATGTCGCTTGACCTCTACACCCGTCAGTGCTCTATGGGCATCACCGCGGAACAATTGTCCATCTGCGGAGCCACCATCGCCAACGAAGGATTGAACCCGAATACAAACAAACAAGTGTTCGACAAGGCCCTCGCCCCGAAAATCACCTCCATGATAGCTACCGTAGGTTTCTACCAGCACACAGGCGACTGGCTTTACACCTCAGGAATCCCTGCCAAGACCGGCGTAGGAGGCGGTGTGATGGGTGTGATGCCGGGTGTAATGGGTATTTCGGCCTTCGCGCCTCCTTTGGACGATGCCGGCAACTCCGTAAAAGCGCAGCTTGCCATCAAATATATTATGAACAAACTGGGCATGAACGTATTCAACGGGCACCGCATCCACGTGCAATAATATATTCTATTCTGACAGAAAAGCCGATATTTCTCTCACCCCGAGAGAAGTACCGGCTTTTTAACTAAAAATTTTTTCCGCTAAATATTTCTCACACTCTTACATTATGCCTATCTTTGCACAGACAAATTCATATATTATGAAGAACAAAGTCATCCGTAAAGAACTGGGCCAATGGATGAACTCATGCAGAGAAACCATTTATGGTCCCCTAGCGGAGATATTGAAAGAAAATTGCTGAAACAGCCCAAAGCGCCCGATGACGTTAGTTATGTGATTGAATTAACTATTAAATAACTTTATGAGTAACAAATCAAAAATCGAGATTTGCGCCAACTCCGTGGAAAGTGCTGTGAAGGCACAACAAGCCGGTGCTTATCGTGTAGAACTATGTGCAGGTATTCCGGAAGGCGGAACAACCCCGTCTTTTGGCGAAATCCGTATGGCACGCCAATTATTGAACCAAACAAAACTACATGTCATTATCCGTCCCCGTGGCGGAGATTTCCTATATTCTCCCATCGAGCAAGAAATCATGTTGCATGATATTAAAGTGGCACGTCAGTTGGGTGCGGACGGTGTGGTGTTCGGATGTCTTACCGCAGAAGGCAATGTCGATGTACCCTTGATGCAGAAACTGATGAATGCGGTAGGCGAGATGAGTGTCACCTTCCACCGCGCTTTTGATATGTGCAGCAATCCCAAAGAAGCTTTGGAACAGATTATCGGCCTGGGTATCGACCGGGTCCTTACTTCCGGACAAGAAGCGACCGCCGAAAAGGGTATCCCTCTTTTAAAAGAATTGGTAGAACTGGCCGACGGACGAATCATCATCATGCCGGGATGCGGTGTGAATGCCGGTAATATCCGTAAGATTGCCGAAGAAACCGGAACTTCGGAATTTCATTTCTCCGGACGGAGCAGCGTAGACAGCGGCATGATTTATCGTAACTCAAAAGTATCTATGGGAGGTACTGTAAAGATAGAAGAGTATCTGAAGGATGTTACTGACCCCAACAAAGTAAAAGCCGCCTTGTCCGAACTGGCATTGAAAGACGAAAACGACAAAGCACTGGAAAAGAAAAACAAAAGCCTCAACCCCAAGAAATCAAAGAAAGAGGATGACTGGGACGATGACGATGATGATTTGGATGATGACAAGTAATAAGCAAGCATAAACGTTATTATCATATTAAACGCGGATATTCAGGGTTTCAAGCTGAATATCCGCGTTACTTTTTGTTTATACTGAATTCTACAACTTATGTATCACCTTCATCAGCTGCTCACCCAGCCCGATGGTATATCCTTGTGACACGAATACCACCCGGTTAAAGGTATCACCAATGATAAACATAGGCAAGATAGTCTTGTTAGACAACTTCATGCCTTCTGCAATCTGCTTCTGGATGGAACCGTCCACATCAATACCGTAAGTAATGGTAGCCGGTAATCCCGGGAATTCCTGCGGACGGAACTTCTTGTACTGCTCCTCATTGGGGAACAACAGCACGATTCCTCTGCCCCATTCATCAAAGTCCTTGCCCAATGCCGCGATATCGCGCAATGCATGGTTGGTAGGTTCTTGTCCGGCGCCCAGTACGGCTACAATGTAGTAACCACGTCCTGTAGTGGCAAGAATGGACTTCAGTTCATCGCTATCCATCGGTTTATAAGTAGATTCCGAGTTGAAATTACCGATCACCTGAATATCATCCTTACTTTCACGCATCACCAAGTCCACCGTAGTTGTTTCTCCCGGCTTGATGGTAAAGAAAGTCAGCTGGGACAATACGCCACCGTTAGCCAGACGAGTACCGGTCACCATCACATAATTGCCGGCATCCAGTGCCGTTCCGTTCTTCAACAGATTAGCCCAAGTAGCGCCGCCACCCATATCAATATCGCCTTCATCATAATTCAGCAATTTCAAAGTTCCGGCAGGAGTCAGTCTGGAAATAGAGAAATGAGAATAATACTTCGGATCAGCCAAAGACTTGATCGGCGTATATCTGGCAATAAGCTTGCCGGTAGGCGCACTGGCCTGTTCCATTGCTTCGAAATTCACATCAATAGCACCTTCATCGCCTATCAACTGCACTTTTCCCGTCACTTCGTCTATACGTGCAGGAATACCCATGCTGCGTGCCATGGATACAAAGAAGATATCACGGCTGTGCGCATCGGCTGTACGGGCCTTCCACACCCCTTCCGGAGTGATTGGCGAGCCGCCCAGGTTGCAATCCTTGTCCACACGGATATTCCCGGCAACCCATGCAACCAGCTTCATCGGATCGGCAAGGTAAGCCTCACGATCCTGTTCGGGCACTGCTTTCTCAAAAAACCCTTTATACGGAGTAATCATTTCGTTGCTCACGCGCGGATTACGCACAAATCTGCGGAAATAATCAGCATTGGCGCACAAGTGTGAATTCATCATGTGGTCTATCAACACTTCGGAGCTTACATCACGAAGGTCTTTGGCAGAAATCTGCTGAAGCAGGTCAATGCCGCCCTTCTTTGACTTGTCCGAACGGAGACGGGCCATAAAGTCACGGATGGTTTCGTAGTTGCCACGTGATGCCACCAGCAATTTGGCAACGGCATCCTCATCCAGCTGGTATTCTTTAGCGAAATTGCGAGCCGATTCATCCGTCATGAATGTAGCCACGTAGGCATTGCGGATAGAGTCCTCCAAAGCCATGCGGCGATTGTTCTCCGCACGTTGTTCGGGAGTCACTTCGGGCATATTGGCGCCTTCCATCGGAGGAATGATATCCATATCCAGTGTATAAGCCTCGCCGGCCGTTTTGTCCAGCTTCACGGTCAAGGCATTGTCTTGTCCGAAAGACAGTTTGGAATAACCGAATTTTCCATCTTTGGAAGCCCATACCAGCATATCCCCTTTTCCGGCGGTCAGGAACGTCTTACCGTCCGCATCCGTCTGTTTGGAAGCTACGGTATAAAATTCGGCATAGTTATACACCTTGAATTCCACTTTGGCGTCAGCCACCGGTTTGCCGTCCGCATCCACGATGGTCACATCGGCTTTTGCCGTGGGAGCATAGTTGTCAATCACATTGATTTCCGTATAACGGGGAGTACGGTACATCACTTCTTCCGGTCCGTTATAACGTCCGAACACCTTGGTGTGCATCAGCATACCCCGTGAAGCGGGAGCGTTGAACCAACCCAGATTCAGTACCGGTTCGGGCTCGCAAGCACCCAGGAAGTACCATTTGCCATCCACCCAAGCTTCCACCCAGGCATGATTGTCGTCGGTATGTGCCCAACGCGGCGTATATACCTGACGGGCAGGAATACCTACCGAACGCAAGGCAGCTACCGTGAACGTAGATTCCTCGCCACAACGTCCGTAGGCTGTCTTTACGGAAGCCAGCGGACTACTGGTACGGGCATCAGAGGGGGTATAAATCACCTTTTCATGACACCAGTGGTTCACTTCCAGCACGGCATCATATAAAGAAAGGTTTTTCACTCTGTCCTTCAGCTCCTCGTAGAATACCTTACGGCTGTCGTCCAGATTCTCGTTGTTTACGCGGATGGGCAATACAAAGTGGCGGAACTCTCGTTCGGGAACCACTTTTCCCCACGGCATCTCCTCACGCGCCTTGAAGGCGTAGTCCACATTTTCCAGATAGAATTCACCGGGATGGTCCGCTATATCCGCCAAGGGCATATAGGCGTAAAGGAAAGTCATCGCCTCCTTCTGTTCATCGCTCATGGGTTGTTCGAATACCTGGAAGAGGTTACCTTGGGTCAGCGTATCACGCCGTGCCTCAAAATCCTGCTGAACAGCGGCGCGTTCAGCCTCATCACTGATCAAATGTTTGTTGTTTGTACACGAGGCGCACAGCATCAAGCCTATCCCCGCCGCACACAGAGCCAATAATTTCATCTTGTTGTTTATTTAGGTTAGCAATTTGTTATTGGCTACGAAGATAAGACTTTTTTCTTATTTTTGACGAAGTTCAAGCTATTATTTAGTATCCGCCGGCTCCGATTGTTGAGATTGATAATATTCCTCCTTCCGCTTGTTGGCCTGCTGCACCAGACTGGTGACGTATACCGTGAAGATAGGGAACATCATCATTCCCAGGGCGGCCAGCACCACCGACAGTATTTTCCCCGTAGGAGTGACGGCATAAATATTACTCCCTACGGTGGTAACATCCATAAAGGCCCACCACAGCGCACTCCAGTAGTCCGTCACCATAGGGTTCACCTTATGTTCCAGCACAAAGAAGATAAGACTGGCAAAATACACGGTGGCCATCAGCATGGTGATGTACGAGGTAAACAACCCGGACGCTTTGCTGCCCGACAGCCAGCCCACCACGATGGCTAGTGCATACCCTCCCCTCAGCAAAGGGATAAAGCGCAGGAAATAACTGATTTCGGGCGAGAAAGTGATGTGATAGAAATCAATGATATTTAAATAAGGTATAGATACCAGCAGAAAAATAAAATGGCTGGTGAAGTACCTTCCTTTTTCTTTCGAGAGGAAAAACTCCAGCAGGAAATCGAACAGGAAAAACATGCATATCCAGAACTGAATCTTCAGATAAGAACCTTGATTCAGGAAAGGGATGTTATGAAAAGTATCTATCGAGATACTGATAACCAGAAAAAGGGACATCAACAGGATGAATATATGCAAGATCCCGTAAATCCCCCTACGGGAATAGATGAATGAGGAGAAAGCTGTTTTCATAAACTATACTGATTATATTATTTTTTCTAGAAACACCCTTCCGGGTACGATTGTTTAATTCCGCATACCTTCCGGGTTAATAAACCTAAACGGATAAACATCATTTCCAAGGAGTTGTTATAAACTCCGTAAACAAAAAACATATATTTTTTAAAACCTAAACTTTATGGCAAACATTAGTAAATCAGTCAAGCTAGGGGTATTTACCCTCGCTATTATGAACGTGACTGCGGTAGTATCCCTGCGCGGGCTGCCTGCCGAAGCCGAATACGGACTGAGTTCGGCATTTTATTATTTATTCGCGGCCATCGTCTTCCTGATACCTACCTCATTGGTAGCGGCGGAACTGGCGGCCATGTTCCAGGACAAGCAAGGCGGTGTGTTCCGATGGGTGGGTGAAGCCTACGGAAAGAAATTCGGCTTCCTCGCCATCTTCCTACAATGGGTGGAAAGCACCATCTGGTATCCCACCGTATTGACTTTCGGAGCTGTGGCACTGGCTTTTATCGGCATGAGTGACACCCATGATATGGCCTTGGCATCCAACCGCTATTACTCACTGGCGGTGGTCTTGATTATCTATTGGCTGGCCACTTTCATTTCGCTGAAAGGCATGGGCTGGGTAGGCAAAGTGGCCAAAGTAGGCGGTATGGTAGGTACGATTATTCCTGCCGGCCTGCTGATGGTACTGGCGGTGATTTACCTTGCCTCCGGCGGACAGAGCCAGATGAACTTCGACGGCAACTTTTTCCCCGACTTCAGCAACTTCGACAACCTGGTGCTGGCTTCCAGCATCTTCCTGTTCTATGCCGGTATGGAAATGGGCGGTATCCACGTAAAAGACATAGAAAATCCTGCCAAGAACTATCCGAAAGCTGTATTCATCGGTGCGGCTATTACCGTAATCATCTTCGTGCTCGGCACCTTCGCACTGGGGATCATTATTCCCGAAAAGGATATCAACCTGACTCAGAGCCTGCTGGTAGGTTTTGATAATTACTTCAAGTATGTCCATGCTTCGTGGTTGTCACCTATCATCGCCGTGGCTTTGGCATTCGGTGTGCTGGCAGGTGTGTTGACCTGGGTGGCCGGTCCGTCCAAAGGTATCTTCGCAGTGGGTAAAGCAGGCTATCTGCCTCCCTTCTTCCAGAAGACCAACGCCAACGGCGTACAGAAAAACATTCTGCTGGTCCAAGGCCTTGCCGTAACCTTGCTCAGCCTGCTGTTCGTTGTGATGCCTTCCGTACAGAGTTTCTACCAAATCCTGTCACAGCTCACCGTATTGCTCTACCTTATCATGTATCTGCTGATGTTCAGCGGCGCCATCTATCTGCGTTACAATATGAAAAAGGCTCCTCGCCCATTCCGTATCGGCAGCAAAGGCAACGGACTGATGTGGCTCATCGGCGGTCTGGGTTTCTGTGGTTCACTACTGGCATTCGTGCTCAGCTTCATTCCCCCCAGCCAGATTGCGGTAGGCAGCAACACCGTATGGTTTGCCGTTTTGATTATCGGCTGCATCGTGGTAGTCGCAGCTCCGTTCATTATCTATGCATCGCGCAAACCGTCATGGGTAGACAAGAACACACAGTTCGAACCGTTCCACTGGGAAGTACAGGCTACAACGGCACAGACAGCGGCTCCGGTTTCCGGCGCGGCTAAAAGTTCCGCTTCAAGCGCCTCTACAAACGCTGCCGCCGGACCGGCCTCTCAAAGCACCCCGACCCCGGAGCAACACAAATAACCCCCGCTGACGGGTTAGCCCATTCCTTTTTATCACAGGCAATTCCGGTTCCTTGAAAAGCAAGAAGCATGTTTTTCAAGAAGCCGGAATTGCTGTTTTCCACAAACCGGGATGGTTACTTTCCCTCTCTCTTCCAATAATTTCCTGTAAATCATAGCCGGAATTAAAGAAACATTCCTATCTTTGTCCCTTGGTTCACTTAATAATCACGTTTGACATGAAGCATAAAGCCTTTTTCATTTTTATGACAGCCCTTCTTATAGGGAGTCCGCTTTATGCACAAAAATATAAAATAGCCCTTATCCATTCCTACCAGGAAGGGTACAGCGGTGCCGGCATTGTAAACAAACTGTTTGTCAAAGGACTGAAAGACCAGCAAATAGACTTCCAGCTGCGCACTTTTTATCTGGATTGCGAGAAATATGAATCTGTAGAAGAAGAGCAACGGATTTCCGAGTTTGCAGATTCCATCCGCTCATGGGAAGGGGATTTGATTGCCGTGCTCGATGATCAGGCAACCTACTCTATCATGGCTTGCGGAAACCCGTATGTCAGGCAGATTCCCGTCGTATTCAGCGGAGTGAATTATCCCAACCAAGACTTGCTGGCACAATATCCCAACATTACGGGCTACATAGACAAACCCGATTACCTCACCACCTGCCGGATGATAGAACGCATTATGGGCAAAGTCCGCATCCACATCCTGAACGGCCGGACCGTGCTTGACCGCCTTATCTGGAAAGACCTGAGCGAACAATGCAAAGGATCGGAAATCACCCTCCACCAATGGAAAAGACAAGAGGCCCTGCCCGGCAAGCTGAATATCCCCATCAGTGACAAAGATGATACCGAATATGAATCCCTGCACGAAAAGCTGAACGAATATAACCACTTGGACTCCACCATCGTAGTCCGCCTGTCCAGTGATTCCGTAGCTGCCCGCGACCTGATGTGGCTGTCCAGCGGGATCTTCAAATACTCCTTGTTCCTGTATACCAAACGGGACTATACCACCCTGCGCATCGGCAGCCTGTTCGACAATCCCGGCTTCGAAACCATCAACGAAGGATTCGGGATAAAGGAATATATGCTGGGAGGTTATTTCGCCCCCATCGAAACACAGCTAAGCGACATGACCGCCGGCATCAAAAAAAGACTGCAAGGAAAGATACCCGTCCCGGCAGTAAAACAAATCGCCAAACAGCATCTGGTCAACTGGCAGGCCATGAAGAGATACCAGATCCCCCCTGAAAGCATTCCACCGGAATATACCATCATGTACAGGCCGTGGAGGGAAAAATACGCAACTCCCATCCTGATTCTTGAAAGCCTCCTGGTCTTCACACTCCTCTTGGGGATATCCTACCTTATTTATATCTATACACTGGAAAAAGGACGTAAAAAAGAAGCCTTGCGCAACCTCAGGCTCAAACACGAAGCATTAACGCTTGCACTGGAAGGAGGAAAAACCTACGCCTGGTGTTTCGACGGAAAAACAGCCGTGTTCGACCAAGCTTTCTGCGAACTGACCAACCGTTCCCAAAACCTGTTGGAAATAAAGGAAATAGCCAACTATGTACACCCCGGCGACCAAGCCCAGTTCAGAAAAAACGTATCCAACATATTACACCGGCCACGAAGAACAGCCCAATACCGTTGCAAATTCGACGACACCGGTTACCAATGGTGGGAATTCAGATACAGCGTGTTGCAGCATTATGAACAAAATCCTATCATCACCGGACTTCTGGTAAACATTCAGGAGATCAAAGACAAGGAAGAAGAACTGATACGTGCCCGCAAACTGGCGGAACAGGCGGAACTGAAACAATCCTTCCTGGCCAACATGAGCCATGAAATCCGTACTCCGCTTAATGCCATCGTGGGATTCTCCAACCTGCTCACTACCGAAAAAAACATCTCGGAAGAAGAGAAAAAAGAATTTGCCTCCATCATAGACAACAATACCAGACTCTTGTTGAAACTGGTCAATGATGTGCTGGAACTATCCCGTATAGAATCCGGCAATATGTCCTTTCATTGTGAGGATTGCAGCGCGCATCATTTTGCAGAAACGGTCTATCAGACCCATCAGGTAATTATTCTCCCTCCTGTGGAATTCATCAAAGAATTTCCCGACGAGGATGTGACCATACACATAGACCGTATGCGCCTCACCCAAGTCATCACCAACTTTTTGGGAAACGCCAAGAAGTTCACCTCCCAAGGACACATCAAACTGGGTTATTTCTGCGACAAAGAGAAAAAGGAAATCCATTTCTTCGTAGAAGATACCGGTGCGGGAATCCCTAAAGAAGAATTACAAATGATATTCGAACGGTTCTACAAGCGGAATGAGTTTGTACAGGGTGTAGGACTGGGACTCGCCATCAGCAAGGTCATTGTAGAAAAAATGAACGGACACATCGATGTGCAATCCGAGGTGAACAAGGGCAGCCGTTTCACCGCCGTACTGCCCTATCTGTAATTTTATTCCTGTGCAGGCTGTTTAGGCAAGGCGAACTGCAAGACCAGATACGCCAGCACACCCGCCAGCACCGTTCCCAGTATGACACCCATCTTTGCCTGCGTCAGCAACACCGGCGAATCCCCGAAAGACAGGTTGGCTATAAACAAAGAAACCGTAAAACCGATACCGCCCAAAAGACAGACACCTGTCAGGTTCACCCAGGTCATGCCTTTCAGCAGTCCGGCGAACCCCATCTTTATCACCAGCCAGGTAAAGAAATAAATGCCGGCAAACTTACCCGCCAGCAATCCCGCCAGCACCGCCCAAGTAGCCATCCCCACTTCCAAGCCACCATGATCCGCCGTGAGCGAGACACCCGCATTGGCAAAGGCGAACAAGGGAAGAATAATATAATTCACCATTCCATGCAGACTGTCTTCCAATGACTGCAAGGGAGATATGACACGGTCCGAGGAAGACTCGATGCTTTTCAGCACATTGATCTGCATCTTGCTTAACACAACACCTTCCTTGTCACTGGCAGGAAAGACAGCAATGTTCTCCCGGATGCGGTTAATGTACTTACCTATCTTGTAATGAGGAGTGGCGGGAACCGTGAAGGCTGCGACAACTCCCGCAATGGTAGCGTGGATGCCGCTCTGCAAAAACAGATACCACATAATCACTCCCCAGAAAATATAAAACCAACGGTTGCGCACCCGGAAGAAATTCCCGCCGCAAAGTATCAGCAGGATACCCGCCGAAGCAATCAGGTAGTTCACCGCCAGATGAGAAGTGTAAAAAAGAGCGATGACCAGAATGCCGCCGATATCATCGACCACAGCGAAAGCAGTCAGAAAGACTTTCAAGCTCAGCGGAACCCGCTTGCCGAACAGGCTGAGCACTCCCAGCGAAAAAGCGATATCCGTAGCCATCGGTATGGCCAGGCCACTTTGGGCCGGAGTTCCCGCCGTCATGAAATAATAGATCAGCACCGGAACCAGCATACCGCCGCACGCCGCCACGATGGGCAAAAGCGCCTGCCGGAAACTGGACAATTCGCCCACCAGTATCTCACGCTTTATCTCCAGTCCCACACTGAAGAAAAAGACAGCCATCAAAGCATCGTTGATAAAAGTCATCAAGGTCATGTGATGCCCGCTATGACTAAAGAAATTAAATTCTCCTATCTGAAGATGCACTTCGTAATTCCAAAAGGAAGCATAAATATCCCCCCACGGAGAATTGGCCAGGAACATAGCCAGCAAGACTACCCCCATCAGCAACATCCCTCCATTAATATGATAGTGCGCCGCCCGCTGGAAGGAAAAGTTCAAGTTCAGAATTTTCAGTTTTTCCATATCAATTGAATTTAAGAGTTTGTGATAAATTGCCATCAAAACACAAGCCCTTTCTGTTATTGACTTTTTAATTTCAACTAACAGAAAGAGCCCGCTTATTGTTTGCTCCTCAGAGCTTGTTTTATTCTTGAATTAATCCAGCTTCAGAACGGCCAGGAACGCCTTTTGCGGTACTTCCACATTACCGATCTGTTTCATTCGTTTCTTACCTCTTTTTTGTTTTTCCAACAATTTACGCTTACGGCTCACGTCACCGCCATAACACTTCGCGGTCACATCCTTGCGCACCGCCTTGATGGTTTCCCTTGAGATAATCTTGGCCCCGATAGCTGCCTGGATAGCAATATCAAACTGCTGGCGCGGAATCAGCTCTTTCAGTTTCTCGCACATACGCTTGCCCAGGTTATAGGCATTGTCCACATGTGTCAGGGTAGAAAGCGCATCCACCGGCTCACCGTTCAACAAGATATCCAGCTTCACCAGTTTGGAAGGGCGGAAACCCGACTGATGGTAGTCAAAGGAAGCATATCCTTTCGAAATACTCTTCAGCTTGTCATAAAAATCAATCACGATTTCACCCAGCGGCATCTTGTAGTGAATCTCCACCCGGTTGCCCGACACATAATTCTGCCGCACCAGTTCGCCACGCTTGCCCAGACACAGCGTCATGATAGGGCCGATGTAATCGGTGGCGGTAATGATCGTGGCGTCAATGAAAGGTTCCTCGATGTGGTCAATCAGCGTCGGATCGGGCATACCGCCGGGATTATGTACCTCATTGGCATGTCCCTGCTTGTCATATACCATGTACGACACGTTGGGCACGGTCGTGATCACATTCATATCAAACTCGCGGTCCAGACGTTCCTGAACGATTTCCATGTGAAGTAATCCCAGGAAACCGCAACGGAATCCGAATCCCAGAGCCAGTGAGGACTCCGGCTGGAAAGTCAGCGAGGCGTCATTCAGCTGAAGTTTCTCCAGAGAGGCGCGGAGGTTCTCGTAATCTTCCGCCTCGATAGGATAGACCCCGGCAAACACCATCGGCTTCACTTCCTCGAATCCGGCAATCGCCTTGTCACACGGACGGGCGATGTGGGTGATGGTATCCCCCACCTTCACCTCGCGCGAAGTCTTGATGCCCGAAATGATATACCCCACATCTCCTGTGCGCAGTTCCGCACGGGGAATCATATCCATTTTCAGCACACCGATTTCATCTGCATCATACTCCTTGCCGGTGTTGAAAAATTTCACCTTGTCCCCTTTGCGGATCACGCCGTTCTCTATTTTAAAATAAGCGATGATTCCACGGAAAGAATTGAATACCGAGTCGAAAATCAAAGCCTGTAGCGGCGCCTCCTCGTCACCCGTCGGGTGCGGGATACGTTCCACCACCGCTTTCAATATCTCCTCCACACCCATTCCGGTTTTGCCGGAGGCACGGATAATATCCTCACGTTTGCAGCCCAGCAGGTCGATGATTTCATCTTCCACTTCATCGGGCATGGCACTCGCCATATCACATTTGTTCAGCACGGGAATGATTTCCAAGTCATGCTCCAACGCCATGTACAGATTCGAGATAGTCTGCGCCTGCACTCCCTGCGAAGCATCCACAATGAGCAGCGCCCCTTCACAGGCGGCTATGGAACGGGATACCTCGTATGAAAAGTCCACGTGTCCCGGAGTGTCAATCAGATTCAGTACATACTTCTCTCCCCCATACTCGTATTCCATCTGGATGGCATGGCTTTTGATCGTAATACCTCTCTCCTTTTCCAGGTCCATATCGTCAAGCATCTGTCCTTCGGTTACCTGAATGGTTTTTGTGAACTCTAACAAACGGTCGGCCAAGGTGGACTTCCCGTGGTCTATATGTGCTATAATGCAAAAATTACGGATATTCTTCATCTTTAACAGCTATCTATTTAAAAAACAAGTTTCTTGCTTTCCGGGCGCAAAGATACGTAAAAAGAACAAGATTTTAAAGACTATAATAAATTTATAGCAGACAATTCCCTACTCAAAGACTGTATGCCTTTCTGGATCTTTTCCAACTGCTGCCTGCGAGGTTTATGCACTCCGGCTGCATAATGCCACAACTGACGTTCATTGATTCCGGTAATCCGGCTCAAAGCAGCCTTGGTGAAGATGCTGCTATAATAGTTGATAAAAGTAGCGGCATCTATCTTAAATTTCAATTCAAACTCTCCCGACAAGACTTCACAAGGATTCGGATTATCTTCCAGATACAACTCAATTGCCTCCTTCATGTTATCCTCAATCTCCTTCATGTCATTGCCTACGGTAATAACGGGAGCACCTTCGATATAAGCACTCAAGTTCTTTCCTGCGTGTTCTACAATCACTTCCACTGTTTTCATAATACAAAACCGTTTTCCAGCAACATCGTTACAACGTCTTTCACTGATTTGTAACTCATAACGTTTTGGACTTAATTACCCTGCAAATATAGTAATAATATGAATACTATTCAAAAAGATGATTCATATTATTACTATAATACAAAAAAAATGCGTTGACAACATACAAAACGATGTGCCAACGCATTTTTTTATGAGTTTAAAATCTTCTTCTTACACTAATTTTACAAAGATCTCGCCTTCCACTTCAGAAGTAACGACCTTATCTTCTCTCAGTAACCAGCCCAGCCCCAGGAAGAAATCCTTGTCAGCTTTCAATTTGGCTGCTTTCTTGATTTGTTTTTGTGTCAAACCTTCAGTTCCATTCAATGCTTCCCAGATCTGTCCGGCCAAAGCACCTGCTTTTTCTTTCAACATTTTCAATTTGCTTTTAGTTAAACGTTAACCGCACCCACACATTCCTATGTGAATGTTTGTGTTTCTTATCGCTTGCAAAGATACACAAAATTATGTTATTCAACACTTTTGCATCAAAAAAGTTTGTATTTCTATAAGAAAAAGCGATTTTTCAACCTATTTTTTTTGTTTTTCGAGGTGTTCGCTCCAAATCCTGGCCGCTTCCTCTACCATTCTTGCACAAGGACGCTTGGCATAATACTGTTCCGTCCTTGCTTCCGGCGTGGATACTATCGGCTCTTTTCTGGACAATCCCAGCAAATCGGCACACCGCAGGGCGCCGTTCCGCTTCTTGAATTCTTCGGCCAGTTCCTGCACCAGAGCGTAATTCGCCGCCTTGCTCTCACGGTCTTTCCCCTCGACGGCGCACTTCTCCAGCCCGGCCAGCAGGAACATGCCGCAAGCAGCACCGCAGGTCTCACGCATCCGCCCTATACCGCCGCCGAAAGAGGCGGACATGTACAGGGCCTGTTCACGGGTGAAACCATACAGATCGGCAAAAGCCGTCACTACGGACTGGGAGCAGTTATATCCTTCCCTGAACAAAGCTACAGCCTTTGCCACTCTATCTTCTTCCCTAACTTCCGGATGCAAACCCAACGTATTCTTGTCTTCCTCCATTCTTCTCACCTCCTTCTTTTCTTCCCGTCTTTTTCCTTTGTTCTCATTCCGCCACATTATTTACAATCTCACCCTTGATAAATCCTTTCAAGTTCCCCACCGCAATCTGCATCAGCCGGACACGGGCTTCTTTCGTGGCCCAGGCGATATGCGGCGTAATGAAGCAGTTCTTCGCCGTCAGCAAGGGGTTGGTATATTGGGGAGGCTCGGAAGAAAGCACGTCCAGTCCGGCAGCCGCTATCACGCCCTTGTTCAGTGCGTCGGCCAGGTCTTTCTCGTTTACCAAGGGACCGCGGCCGGTATTTATCAGAATGGCTGTCGGTTTCATAAGGGCCAGGCGGGTGGCATTGACCAGTTCTTTGGTATCGGGGGTAAGGGGGCAGTGCAGGCTCACCACGTCACATTTGCGGAAAAGCTCATCCAGCTCCATTTTCCGGATTCCTCCGGGAAGTTGTGACTGCGGCTTGGAAGTATAGGCGCATACCTGCATTCCGAAAGCGGCAGCAATGCGCGCCGTCGCCTGTCCGGTGTTTCCCAAGCCGATGATTCCCAGCTTCTTCCCGTCCAGTTCCACCAGGTCGGTATCCCAATAGCAGAAGTCGGGATTATTTGCCCAACGCCCGTGACGGTTGGCATAGGCATAATGGCCTACACGCTGGGTGATGTTCAGTATATGCGCAAAGACCATCTGGGCAACGGAAGCGGTGCTGTAGGCAGGTATGTTGGTGACAATGATGCCCCGCGCTTTCGCAGCCTGGATGTCCACAATATTATATCCTGTAGCCAGCACGCCGATGTATTTCAAGGCGGGCAGAGCGGCCATATCCTCCGCCGTAATCACCGTTTTATTTGTAATCAGCACTTCCGCTCCGGCAGAACGCTCCAATAACTCGGCAGGGGCCGTGCGGTCATATACCGTCAGCTCGCCCAACGCCTGCATCTCCTCCCATGACAAATCACCGGGATTCAATCCGTAACCGTCTAAAACTACTATTTTCATATTTTCAAAAATTAAATTTCATATTTTGTTCATTTATTCGGTTAGATTGGAACGCGAATGACGCAAATTAACAGCTGCACAGCATGGATATAAACCGGCCGGAAGGTTGGATTTATGTCATTTGCGTTCCAATTTTTAATTTTATAGCACAGGATCAATGCAATTCATTTTCATTCCTTGAACCGTTCCCCCCAGAGGCTCTGCATCCGTTCCTTTATCTTCGCTTCCTGCGCATTGTTCTGCGGATGCCAGATGCGGCTGCCCTTCACCTCGTCCGGCAGGAACTGCTGCTGCACGAAATTGCCCTGATAGGCATGTGCATACTTATAATCCTTGCCATAGCCCAACTGTTTCATCAGCTTGGTGGGTGCGTTGCGCAGATGCAAGGGAACAGGCAGGTTGCCCGTCTGCCGCACCAGTTCCAGGGCGCTGTTGATCCCCTCGTATGCCGAGTTGCTCTTAGGGCTGGTGGCCAGATACACCGTAGCTTCCGCCAGCGGGATACGCCCCTCAGGCCATCCTATCTTCATCACGGCATCAAAAGCAGCGTTCGCCAGGAGCAATGCGTTGGGATTGGCCAGACCGATATCCTCGGCTGCCGAAATGACTAGCCTGCGGGCTATGAAAGCCGGGTCCTCTCCGGCCTCCACCATACGCGCCAGCCAGTAGAGCGCCCCGTCCGGATCACTTCCGCGGATGGACTTGATAAAGGCGGAAATGATATCATAATGCATCTCTCCATCCTTGTCATACGCCAACGGATTCTGCTGCAGACGCTCGGTCACCTTCTCATCCGTAATCACAATGGTTCCGGCATCCGCATCCGCTTCCACCACCAATTCCAGTATGTTCAGCAACTTGCGGGCATCGCCTCCCGAAAAGCGGAGCATGGCATCCGTCTCCTTCAGCTCTATCTTCTTTTCTTTCAGTATCACATCCTTTGCGATGGCATTATGCAGCAGTTCCAGCAAATCTTCCTTCTCCAATGATTTCAACACATACAACTGACAGCGGGAGAGCAAGGGCCGGATCACCTCGAACGAAGGATTCTCGGTGGTGGCGCCTATCAGGGTCACCACTCCCGTCTCCACCGCCCCCAACAAGGAATCCTGCTGGGACTTGCTGAACCGGTGGATTTCATCAATGAACAGGATGGGGCTGGCCTGCGAGAAAAAACGGTTGCTTCTCGCCTTCTCTATCACATCGCGCACATCCTTCACACCGGAAGTGACCGCGCTCAGTGTATAAAAAGGAGTTTCCAGCTTGTTGGCTATGATCTGCGCCAGCGTGGTCTTTCCCACCCCCGGAGGCCCCCAAAGGATAAAGGAGGAGATGCGTCCCGCATCAATCATCTTGCGCAAGACAGCCCCCGGCCCCACCAGGTGTTTCTGACCTATATAATCGTCCAATGTCTTCGGACGCAAACGTTCTGCTAAAGGTTGTGCCATATCTTCATCTTTATTTCGGATAACAAAAATACAGCATATTTTCCGATGAACAAAGCCCAGGGCAACAATATAGGATTTATTTTTTAAGGCAGAAAAACAAAAGAACATAAAAAACAGGGACTCATATAAAATGCAATACGGGTTCTTTGTTCATCTGATCTAAAACAATTATTTTTGCAACCCTTTTTCAAAAGAGTGATTATTTCAAATTTAAATGTAATTCTAATAAAGACAGACGATGAAAAAACTTTTTTCCACCAGCCTGTTGATTTTAGCAGGTATGCTTTTACTGCTGGGCGGCTGCAAAGAGGACGAACTTCCGGTTTCCGGAGAAGGAAACGTGGCAAACAATGAATTGCCCGTCCGGCTGGCCGAAACGGATTATAACCCGGACAACACGTATTACCTGCTGAATGACAATGAATCCCAGGATGTTTATTTCGACTCCAGCCAGCGCAGCTTCTACGTCAGCCAGCCTCTTCAGTTCGGAATGGACGACGAGCACTGTTTCCAACTCCGTTTCTATAGTCCCAGAGCCTTGAAAAACGTGACTTTCTGGGCCAGGATAGACGGTTACGAGGAAGAATTCAAGTTCATGTCGCTGGAAAAGATCATGCCTTTCCAGCAACTCCGGGTACACATACCGTTCGCCACCAAGGACCTGACCGCCTATACCCGCAGCGGAAAGAAAATACGGATCATGGCAAACCCCTACCTCACGGAAGAAAACCTGACCTTCACCGTAGAGTGTGACGACCCGTACTGGGCAAGGCTGCAATCCATCCGTTGCAAATGGTACATCGCCTTCGGCAGATACAGTGACACCCAGGACAGCTGGAAGTACAAGATGAAGGCTTCGCACACGCGTGAGGCGGTGGCCATCGCGCTGAACATGGGATATATGTTCTCGTCGGAACGGTTCAAGACCGCCCTGTACGAGTTCGGCCCGCTGCACAGCAACAATGACAAGGCGGAAATAGACAAGACCGCCCTGCTGGCCAACGTGCTCAACCACCGCGGACTGACCTTCGGCTATACCACCGGCGTGATGGGACTGGGCGGAGGAACCACCTTCGGCATGCATGAAGTGTGTTATCTGGAACACTATGCCGATGACAAAAGCATCACCGAAACCATATTCCACGAGTTTGCCCACTGTGTGGGCTACGGCCATGCGGGAAACATGACCTACGAACAGACGGGACCGGGGTGGATCACCCTGTGCAACAACGTATATGTGGCGCTGTCGCTGGACAAGGAGCTGCCCGTCTATTCCCGCCGCTTCCTGCACACCCGCTGGAGCAGAAACCGTTATTTTGATGATATATACGTGGCTTCGAAACACATTATCGAAGATCCGGAACTCGATGCGCTGGACGGTGGCCTGTCTCCCCTGCGCGGAGAAACCGACCGGGGAGGAAACGACGGGGAGCCGGTGGCGTTCAAGCTGGATTATACCGACTTGCCCGGCGCTACGGGAACCACCTTCCGCCCCAAGGATGTATATGTGTACGGAGATACCCTGTATGCCGTGAACGATGCGGACAACCATTACAGCGTAGAGGTGTTCGGCCTTGCCGGCAGCGGCAAGAAGCACTTGGGAAGCATCAAGGAATGGAAGCACGGAGAAGTTACCGGGAAATTCGGCGGCCGCCCGAACGGTGTCACCCGTGCCCACGACAAGATTTATGTCACCCACGAAGGAAGCCGTACCGAGATTTTTGATGCGAAGAGCCATCAGTTCCTTACCTGCATAGGCAATGGAAGCTGGGGAACAGGGCCCACGCAGACCGTACATGCCTTCGATGTGCTGCTCTACAAAGGGCTGGTCATGATACACGACAAACGCTACGTCAACTTTGTAGAAGAGCAGGCTATACAGTCCGGAGTGACTCCGCGGATTTATGTACGTTCCGAACATCTGGGCGAGACAAACGGCACTTACGGCATGGCAGTGGACGAACAGACCGGCCTGCTCTACTCCACCCATCCCACCAAACGCATAGACCTGTTCGCCCCCGACGGGATACGGGAAGGAGTTTCCCCCAAACGTACCGGGCAACTGGCTTATAAAAATGTACCCTACGACTTGGATTTCTACGAAGGAAGGCTGTTTGTAAGTTCCAACGGCACAGAAAAGTTCTGTGAGGTCAATCCCCGGACAGGAGAGATCGTAAAGGACCATACCACCATCGGCGGCATCACCCTGCAAGCACCCGAGAAGTTCTGTATCCGCCGCCACACGCTGTTCATCACCGACCGCGTGAAAAACGGGACATGCGTTTACGCCATCCCCATGAGTGAGCTGAAATAAATATATACCTATATAATATAGTAAGAACAACATGAAAATATACGCTTATATCCTGATTGTGCTGTCCGGAGTCCTGACGGCACAATGCAGCAAAGTCACCCTGGATGAAATCTGCGGCTACCCCTCCGCTCCCGGCGGAGGAAACGGGGAAGGAGAAGGAAACGGTGATTATAACAGTTACTGGTATTACTCGTATGAGGCGGCGCAACTGATTGATGCGGAAACCCTGGGCATGGAAACGGCCGAGGATTTCACCCCTTATACCGTCGCCCATCTGGGGGATACCCTTTTCATCGCAAACATCGGAAAGGCAGGCAGCAGCCTGTTGCTGTTCAGTATAAAGAAAGGTGAACGGCTGGGAACCTTGCAGAGCTGGCAGCACGACGGCGGGGAGAAGAGTTTCGGAAGTCAGATAGAGGCCATCGTCCCGTCGGGCAACCGGCTGTATGTGGCCGAACGCCAGTCGCGCATCCATGTATTCCGGTTGCCGGAACTGTCCTACCTCACCTGCATAGGCAACGGGCAATGGAGCGGCCCCGTATTCCAGGCACAGGCCATGACGGTAAAGGACGGGCTGATTTTCGCACGCGACAAGAACGGAATGGTCAGCATTTACAAAGAGGAGGATGCCACCCCGGAAAATTACCAGAAGGTGAACCGCTACCGCCGGGCATCCGGCAACGGCAGTCCGGGCAACAACGGCTTTGCCAGCCATTCCATGCAGCCCGATGCGGAAGGGCATCTGCTGCTCACGGATTATGAAGGAAAGAAAATACGGGTGCTCGATCCGGCACTGGTCAACGATGATCTGGCAAACGACGCTTCCATCGATCTGGACGATCTTTCCCTGTCGCCCGGCTTCAAGCCCAAGACACTGGCGTTGTGCGGCGACCGCTGGTATGCTACCGGCGATAATGACGCCATCAACATATATGAACGCCAGTCCAACGAATGGAGCAAGAAAATAAAAACTGTAAAAGGATATGCTTTTTCCCAGCCTGCCCGCATCTATGCGCAAAACGACTCTGTGCTATGGGTTTCGGACACGCACAATTCCAAACGGACACTGGTGAAAATGCTGGTACATAAGGGGGAAATACGGGAATAGAGGTTCTATTCCGTTCTTTATCCAGAATGTGAATGACACGAATGGCGCAAATTGGGTTTATATCTCTGATTGGCGTCATTCGTGTCATTTTCATTCACATATATCAACCTTGCCAATCTTTCAATGCAACTGTCAACACGAGCCGGTCGTTCACTTGCAATATCGATTACGTAATTGGAGAAGCTATTCTTTTTATTTGGCTGCACACCCATCACAATCCCCTTTCACGGCTCCCCTATCGCCCCCACAATCAGCTGTACCTGAGCCGGCATATAGGTACGGCAGCTCAAACCACTGCCCATCTTCTCCAGCTCCTCCCTGAGGTGAGGATAATAGTCAATCCAATACTGCAACTTACGGTAAGCCACCTGCGGATTCAAATCCGGGAAATAACACAGGGCCAGTTCGGTGCGGCCGTACGTGCGTATCTCAAAATTCTCCATACATTCCATACTTTTTATTTACTTCCATAAAAGTACGAAAAACGGACGAGAAGAAAGAATGTTTTTCCAACAATAATCAACTAGAATCAACTGTTATCAACCACAATCCACCGGAATCAACTTTCCGGAATCCGCACATCGTATCTTTGTAATGTCGGGACGATGAAGGCGAAAGATCTATAATCTTACAGCTGTAAGATATAGGATCTTACACGTGAAAGATAGGGTTCTTTCAGCAGTCGGCAACCAGTGGCAGACGGTTAATGGACAGTGACTGACGGCTGACTTACTTCATTCCCCGGCAACAGTGTTTCTTAATTCTCAATTATCAACTTTTAATTTTAACAGACTATGGTAAATTACAGTATCGTTATGCGTAGCAATCCGATGGACGTGGACGCCGCCAAGAAGGCCTACGCCAGTGCACAGTATGCTGAAGTGATGGACATCAACCGCTTTGCCGAGCACATTGCCAGCCACGGCTGTGTGTACAAGCGTGCGGACATCGTGGCTATCCTCACCATGGCAGTGGACTGCATGAGGGAACAGCTTCTGGGAGGACAGAAGATACAGCTGGGCGACTTGGGGGATTTCTCCATCAGCATCAACAGTATAGGAGCGGAAAGCGCTGCCGACTACAATCCTGCCATCCATGTCAGAAAGCTGAATGTGAACTGGAGTGCCGGAACACGTTTCCAGAACTTGCAGGAGGAAGCTGTGTTCAATCTGGTGGCCACGCGCAAGGCGGCCCGACTGGTGGTGAAGGCGCTGAAAGCCGGAAAGACCAGTGTGGATCTTACCGGAGAGGCGAAGGAGCCGGAAAACGGAGGACAGGCCTGACGGAACTCCTGTACGACGGAGGCAAGACACGACGCTAAAGGGCTGAATGTGCCCCTATGACAAGCCGTTTTTCATTGGGGCACATTCAGCCCTTGGCTTCCATTACAATTCACTTATTATCAACCTCTAAAACAAAATTCCAATGAGTTCAAGAACAAAGAAAAACACCTGGACACTGATTCTGAAAGTAATTATCACCGTAGCCACCGCCGTTGCCGGCGCACTCGGCCTGAACGCCTGCATCTGATGAACAGGAGAACCATCACCCTGATTATTATCCACTGCTCCGCCACCCCTGAGGGGCGGAGGCTGGATTTTGAGACCTGCCGCCAGGACCACATCCGCCACCGGGGTTTCACGGACATAGGATACCATTTCTATATCACCCGCGACGGAGAGATTCACCGCGGACGACCTCTGGAAAAGGTGGGAGCGCATTGCAAGAACCACAACCGGCATTCTATCGGCATCTGCTATGAGGGCGGACTCTCGGCGGACTGCACACCTGCCGATACGCGTACTCTGATGCAGAAGGGAAGTATGCTGGCACTGCTGCGCGAGCTGCGCCTCCTGTTCCCCAAAGCGTTGATAGTGGGGCATCATGACCTGAATCCCGTGAAACCGTGCCCTTGTTTTGATGCTGTAAAGGAATACCGCTTTTAAGGGAAGCTTTCTCCAAAGATAGGGTTTCCAATGAGAACTGTTTGTTTTCAAAGAGGCTTCTTCAAAGATACTGTATCCAAGGATGATTTCTCCAAAGATAGGGTTCCCAATGAGAACCGTTTGTTTTCAAAGAGGCTTCTCCAAAGATACCGTATCCAAGGATGATTTCTCCAAAGATAGCATTCCTTTCCTCCGCTTTGATTTCCTGACTATCCATTCAACTAATCTTTTCATTTAACAATAATAAAAATGAACTATCTGATAAACCAACTCATGACCGTGGACAAAGCCTTCTACCGTCATTATCTGGAAATGCTGCTCACCCTGAACCGCATCCATGCCCTCACCCCCTGGCAGATGTCCATGCTGCTGTGGAGAGCCAAGATTTTCCATATACAGGTGCTCTATCCCGAACTGCTGCGCATCAGCCTGTGCACGGAGCAGGAGAAAGACGAAATACGTTTTATGAAAGGATGGAAACTGAAAGAGCTGGAGAAAATAATGCCCGCATGGCAGCGACGGCAGTGCGAGGAGATAAAACGGGAACGGTGGAGAGGATTTTAATGGCTAGTGATTAATGAGGAATGATCAGTGATCACTGAGGAATGGTCAGTAATCAGTAAAACCTGCCGGCAACATGATCTACTTGTAAGCAACTTTTAAAGGGGGTATGTCAAAATCAAATGACTACTCCGAAAAGTTACAGATTGTAACTACAAGACCTAAAAAGCGGGTGTCAAAACTCAGTTTTTGAAAACATGAACTTATAATCTGAAATTTGAGCATCCTAAAAGACTAAAGAAAGGGTCGTATCATTACTCCATACAGAGCTTGATACGATCCTTTTACATGTTATAATTACTATCTGTAACTTTTCGGGGCTGTCCTTTTTGTTTTGACATCTCCCTTCTCCTATCCCCAAGTTATTCAGGAACAGCAACATTCAACTACTTCATTCCCCCTCATTAAACCCCAGGCCCTGCTGTTCGGGCTTCAGCTTCTCTGTCAGGAAATTGGTATGCTCCCACTTCGGTTCGGGCGGATTATGATCCAAGGTCCTCTCCTCGGTAGGGGTGTAGCGTCCGTTGTAAGTGCTGAAGGCGAAAAAAGCATCTCCCGGTCCGCCCAGATGGTCGAAACGTACCTTGGCCACACGCACCAGCACCTGCCCCAGCTCATCGTTACGGTCTATCACCATTCCATAATCCGTCTTGTTGAAAAAGGCCGCCGAGCCGTTGATATCATACAGCGTGGGCACAGGCCAGCGTTTGCTTCCCGGTTCGCGGCGCAACTTGGTGGGATGCGCCACCAGGATGAGCAACACCTTGTGCTTCACGGCAAAATTGGAGAACTCATCGAAGATGCGGCTGATGTACTGCGTTTCCGTTTCCCAGTCGGGAATCTGATGCTCGAAGCGGTTGAAGGGGTCCACTACCAGCACCTTCACTCCTTTCCGGCTTACCAGTTGGGCGGCAATGCGGAGCACGCTCTCTACCGAGAAATCCTCTTTCGGCATAATGGAGAAGACACTCTGTGCCAGGTAACGGATGGCCTGTCCGGCTTCCGGCAACGGCATCCCTTTGTGTTCGAAACGCTTGCCCACCACGCGGCGTATCAGCTTGCGGTAGTGATAGGCCAGCGGGGTATTCTCCGGGCTGAAATAGCCCACCTTCCAATCGTGGCGCAGGAGCAGGCGCATGGCAATTTCGTCCACAAACTCGCTTTTTCCGCTACCGGGAACGCCTGTGACCGTGAGCACAAAACCACGCTCGAACTTGATCAGACGGTCCAGATTCTCCAGTCCCGTATCGGCTCCTTCCGGCATTCCGTTGTAATAAATATCCATCAGCGTATCCCATTCGTCCATGGGGCAGAAGACTCCTTCCAACGGGATTTCCGCCGCCTGCTCCACCTGCTGGCGGAGCCTCGAAAGATCGTACTTCAACAGATACTCGTTGGCGTCTTTGCAGCCTTCTCCCCAGGCCACCACCTTGCAGCGGTCCATGCCCAGGCGGCGCACCAGTTCGTTGCGCAACTCCACTCCGCGCTTGTCGGTATCCATGGCCAGGATGATTTCCGTCTTGTCATCGAAGTGCGACTCCACGAAGCGGTCCAGCCACTGAAGATTCGCGCCTCCGGCTCCGTTGGGTACGGACACCACTTCTTCCAGTCCTGCGGCTATCAGGCTGAGGGCATCTATCTCGCCTTCGGTGATGTAGCACTTTTCCTTTCCTTTTATGGCGTCTATGTTCCAAGGAATCAGCTCGGCTCCTTTCACCATCTTGAAATGCTTTGCGGCATCCCGGAATTTCATGTTTTTCATTACTCCGTCCTCCAGGTAAGGGAAGCAGATGCAGGCTTCTTCCTTGCCGGTCTGCGGCAGGAATTCCAAGCGTTCCTCTATCTTCATCCTTGTCAGGACGTCCATCGGAATACCTCGTCTGCCGACCATGTATTCCATCATTTCTCCATTCATAATTTGTTTGTTTTTATTAATTACCGGGCATACGTAATGTACAGGCGGTTGCAGGGGGATGTGCGGTTTGCGTTGCGCTGTGTTATGGTGCTGCGATGCTGCATCGTGGTGCTGCGACGTGTTATGGTGCTGCGATGCATCCTTCTGCTGTTTCTGCCGTTCCCGGTCTTGTTGTTTCTGTTCTCTTTTCCACATCTCGTCCTCGTTCCACGCTATGGCGAAATCACAATGAAAGCATTTCGCCCATCCCCCTTCACGGGTGATATGCACACTGAACGAAGGATCTTTGGGATTGCTTCGCGTTGCGGAACATTCGGGACAAGGCATACGGAAATGGTCCTTTCTGCGCGGCAGGCTTTTCAGCCACCGCACATAGTCTGCATGTTCTTCGCGCGTCATATCCAGCTCTGTTTCAGGTTATCCCAGGTGGCACGTCCGTTGGGGCGCGGTGGTGCACCGGCAGGAAGAGGCACTCCGCAGTACGAACGTTCGCCGGTCAGCGGATTGTACGTTTCGTAGGGTGAAAGTGATATCGATTCATTTTGCATCCTGCTCCTTTCTTTCAGCTTTTCTTCCAGAAAAAGACGGGTGGGCCTTTCTCGGCGGATGTAGTTGGCGAAATAAGCTTCGGCTTCGGACACGGAAGTGATTCCTCCTGTGTTTCCTTGTGCCACGACATGTTTCTTGAACAGATCACGAATAAAAGAAAGATTGTTCAAAAAGAGTTCCTTCAAACCTGACATCATCCCCACAGCCTCCAGCCAACTCTGGGTAATGAAAGCTTCATTGATGCATTGTTCCCATCGGGGTATCGTTTCGGACAATTCGGAAAATCGGGGAAGTTTATCAACAGCAGCAACAGCAATTATTTCTTTTTCTTTGTTATTGTTGTTTTTCTTCTCTCCTCTATTCTTTTCTTCTCTTATAAAGTTTTGCTTAAAGCTTGCTTGCAATCCCTTTCCATATCGCTCATTATCAACACTTTGAATCACATTTTTGACTGAATTTCCATTTGTATTTTTTGCAGTCGTATTTTTCATACTTTCCGCACTACTTTTCACGTTGCTTTCCGTGCTGTTTTCCTTGTAGATTTCCTTATTATAATCCGAATGGATTGGCTTGCTGTTCTCCATGCAGACAGTCTTGTTACTATCTACATTGCTGCTTTCCATATAAATTCTCTCCTTGCTATCCATACTGGGTGCACCACTGCTTTTCGTATAGACTTCCTCATTATTATCCATGCAGGACGCATCATCGCTTTTCATGTAGATTTCCTCGTTGCGATCCATGCAGGACGCATCACCGCTTTTCATGTAGATTTCCTCGTTGCAATCCATGCAAGGTGCACCACCACTTTTCAGGTAGGCTTTCCCGTTATTATCCATGCAGGACGTATCACCGTTTTTCATGTAGACTTCCCCGTTACGATCCACGCAAGGTGTATCACCACTTTCCATGTAGATTTCCTCGTTGCGATCCATACAGGGTGTATCACCGCTTTTCATGTAGGCTTCCCCGTTATTATCCATGCAAGACGCATCATTGCTTTTCGTGTAGACTCCCTCGTTATTATCCACGCAGGACGCATCACCGTTTTTCCCCTCGTTGATTCTGCCCCTCCCTATTGCAGACGCTGTAGACGCAGTTGCTTTTGCAGATGCTTTCACCGTACTTTTCTTACAGCTTCTCCCTCCCTTACTACCGGCAGCAGCACGTTGCTCGGAAAGTTTACTCTGATATCCCATCACCTCGTCCAGATACAGACATCGGAAATACCCGTCCTCTGTAATGAGAAACAAATCGAAGTCCTTAATAAGATGTTGCAGATTTTCCACGGTAGCTCCCCACTGATCGGCCAGCAAATCTAGTTCATTAAAATCATGTTTGTATTCCTGCTGTTTGCGCAGAAACAATATCGTTTCAAGATACAACCCCAGCCCCATGCATTTCATATCGGCATTCAGCTTCATCATTTTGTAATCCGACATCAAACTGCAATTCAGCCGGATAAACTGCTCTGTATAATCCATTTCTTTTGTGTGTTAGTATAAATATAACGCAAAGGAACGCAAAATATAAATAGGGCGTTGCTCACAAAAACAAGCAATTGTTAATAAACATTTCCTATCTTTGCCGAGACATTTTGTAAGTAGCTATGTTTATGCTGTTTACAAATCATTATTTAATAATTTAATTTTTAGTAACATGAAAAAAATTTGAGATCATCAGCACCTGCATCGGTAATGCCGTGCGAAGAAACGATTTAAACCCCAACAACTTGGGCGACAAAGGTGCGATAGGCCGGTCCACCGCCACCAAAATTCGAGACGGAAAGATTGTGACTCCAAATTCTTACTTCAAACTGATGAAATGGCTGGAAAAGGAGAAACCGGAGGTTTACAAAGAAGCCATGGAGCACATCCTGAAAGAACTGGGCAAGCTCAAGATGGAAGAGTAACCTCCCGGCTTCCCGGAAACGGGAATTTTCCCCGGTAAACGTGGAGAAACGAGAAACCGCCATAGAGCGCCTCTGCATGGAGACTGCCTCTATGGCGGTTTTTGCACCCGGAATAGCTGTTTTATTATCTTTGCAACAGTTGGATATAAGAAAGGTAAACCCTCAAATTAGGGCTTACGTAAATCATCTGCATATTCCTCAACCGACATATTTCCGCCCCAATCGCCTTCGTAACAAGCAAAAGGATCTTCTGTTTCAATATTCTGTTCCTTTGTATACGTATTTCTGATGGAATTTGTCAGTTTTGCAATCAAATCCGGTTTTTCATCTACACTCAGTGAAGACAATACACTCATATACACATCTGTTATACTTATATTTCCAACCATAAATCCTCCTTTTTTATAAAGGAACAGAATCTATTCCGGAGATCCTAATCGGATAATCTTTTTTATCATTTCAGATGGATTTTGAAGTAAATGCCACCAGAGAAGTATTTCCCATTGTTCAGTTCGGCAATCAGGTTGATGTGGTCTTTCCAAAGCTGGTAGTGCGCCCCGATGTTCACTGTGCGGGCGTCATATTCGGCCATCAGATCCAAGCCGTTCAAAGCTTTCACTATTAATGATTCCTGATTTGGAAATCTACATTGGAAATTAGCTCCTATAGCAGGACGATTGTGATGCTTCCAAGTGGCAGGTCTATCTAATACAAAAGAAAAATGCACTCCTAAAATTCCTATATTTTTAAAAGTAACATGTTTCGTTGCAGCAACGTAATAACGATTAAAAAAACAATTTCCTCCATTTTGATCACGACTAGATATACCCCCTCCACCATAACTATCATGAGTACCCGGATCGTCAGCTCCTATTACAATCTGTGGTGTCCATGACTTCCACCAACCTTCTTTCCATGCACGTAATCGAAAATTAAACGATCGATCTTGATTTGTATACTTTCCCCATGACTGCTCTGGGAAATAAGTAGAACCTTCATTGGCATAATTCAATGTACAAGTATACCCCACTTCCAACCATGGAAATATAGTAATGTTAATATAATAATTAAAAGTATATTTTACATCAAAATCATAATAATGCAATGGTATGATATCCAAGACATTCCCACCAAACATAAAAGTTTTATCTTGTTGCATATCCGCTGTTGGAGCATGAAGTAATCCTGTTGTTCCCCTCAATGCCTGTCCATAGCTATTAGTACAAACGCACAAAAATCCCCAAACAATAATTCCAATCCAAGCCCCTCCTATGCTATCAATGTTTTTGTGCAAGCAACCACTTAAAATATTTTTCATGCTCATCTACTAAATGTTCCCAAGAATATTCCGTACGAATCTCTTTTAAATTTCCATTTATAAAATTATCCTTATCCCTTGCTACAACAGCATCTATATCATTCAATAACTCTCTCACATCGGCAACTGTATGATAATATTCCGCATTGTTTTTTAATACAGCCCGATTGAATATATTATCATTCGCTAAAATAAAACAATCTGAAGCCATAGCTTCTAAAAGCGACGGGTTTGTTCCTCCCACCGAATGACCATGAAAATAGGCAAAAGAGAACTTTCGTATCGAATTCAATTTCTTGAAATCATAAATCCCCCCCATAAAACGTATAGATTTTTCTCTACCATACTGTGCTACCAATTCCTTGCCATGAGGAGTATTGGTCTTTCCTATAATGACCAATGGTTTACATCCATTCTCTTTAGAAGCAAGATATCCTTCTATAGCCATTACTATATTATTTTCAGGCTCCAATCTTGCCACAAGCAGATAATAACTGTCCGGAATCAAATTAAACTCTTTTAGATATTCCGAATTATAGTCATCGTGAACATCCGCCCCATAAGCAAGGAACTTACTTTCTTTACCATATTTTTCTTTATAGTAATCATAAATCCCCATATTGTCAGCTATCAAGTAATGGCTATGCTTAACTGTCATCCGTTCCTCCCAAAAGACGAATTTCCGTACCCATTTATTAAATTTGGTACGTTTATATTCCAAACCGTCCATATTCGTTGTGAATATGGGATATTTAATATTCTTTACATCAAACCAAATATAAGCAGGCACAATACTAGTATATCCAGCTTCATAGATGATATCAAAATTATCTCGTTTCAGTGCATCTCTCAGTGAAGCAAAATCATAAAAAAAACTCCCAAGAGAACTCCCCATCCATGTTTCAGGACTATATATATGCTTAATACGGACTCCTTTATAAGTTTTCTCCTTATAAGGATGGAAATGAGGAGAATAAACGGTCACCTCATGACCTCTTTTTGCTAAACCTACAGATATGTATTCAGCAAATTGTTCGAAACCTCCGTAGTTGTTGGGAATACCACGAGTGCTAATAAAAGCTATTTTCATTGAAAATTAAATGTATGAAGTTTAACCAAAACATGGACAAGCATACTTTGGTACTAAAGAATATATAAAAACAAGATTATTATTTTTGTGCAGAAAAAATGCCAAAGAGAAAGTAAAGAATTTATCTTAACTCGGTTATTTTTACGTTTTCGTACAAATGTTTTTCTAATACAAAAAATTGTACATAACTACATTCAGAAAGACATTCTCATTGTTACAACAAATACTTTCCGATTACCCAATAGAGTAATTTCTTTTCAATTATAATAAAGATTTAACTTTGAAAATAAATTTCATGCTATTTTCTTCAATAGCAATTTATCCAACCCTCTTTGTACGCAATACGCAAAGCATATAGCCAAACAAATTGTAAGAACAGAAGTTACAACATAATTTAGATTACTATCTGATATATAATTTTCTAAATGTAGTCTCTCTACTACCCTAAACATCACCATATGACAAAGGTAGATTTCCATAGATATACCACTAAGAAAATCTATTATTTTATTATGCAACCATTTTTTATCAGAGCCTAAGGCATACATATGGTATGCAGTAAAGACAATCAACAATGGGAATAAAGAATGACCTAACAAATCTGATATTGGTAATAAAAAATACCCTATATTCAATACTAAACAAAACAGTAACATCCACCCTCCTATTATATTCATCCAATTATGTATCTCCTTTCTATATAAATAAAGTAGTCCACCTATAACAAAATAAGGTGCACTATATAGTATATTATGCCTGCCTGGATTAAAATTAATAAACTGTTCCGTAAAGAAATATTCTTGACAAAGTATATTTATGATTATTGTTATACCTAATACAAACCACGCACGCTTCTTACTATTCATTAAAAAAAACAAAGAATGGAAATAACATATAAAATAGAAATACAGTTCCTAAAAACCATCCTACCCCAATCACCTCTAAACTATTATTAGGTAAAAGTCCAAAAACTAATGTACAATTCATAAATGCCTCAAACAAACTTCCTTTAGAAAATCCAATCATTATATCTATTAAACTAAGGAATGCAAAGAAAGGCAAGATACGCCAATATCGCTTCGTATAAAAACAGTTCAATGTTATACTGCCTGTTTTTATACGTTCATAATAACCACAGCAAAGAGAAAAACTACTTATAATAAAAAATAGAAAAACAAAGTTTGTAAACCACTCAATAACAGGAGTTATATTGTGTAAATGAGGAGTAGGAGAAATATTAGCAAGGATATGCATCAAAGCGATTCCAATAGCACAAAAAGCACGAAATCCATTCAGATTATTGTATCTATTCATAAGTATTAAATACAGAGAATTTAATAATATCTATATTATGATTTACTTTATTTTTCAACACGATATGCCTTATACAAATGGTGATGTACTCGTTCGCTTTCTGGTGGTAACTGCATATAATCACCATAAGTAGTGCGAAGTACATTGTCATAATCTTTAGGAATATAAAATTCCGCATCCTCAAAAATCCATTTTATACGATTTTCTATCTGTTCTTTTTTAAAAATAACTCTATCTGGATGTGTTAGCCAAGCAGCACAGCTAATGTAAGCCGATTTTTCATAGTTTAATGTTTTAAGTAATTTGTTTGTTTTCTTGACAAAATATCTTTGACCAACTATATGAGTATAAATAAAAGCCGGAAACTTTATCAGATTTTTTATTATACCTTTTGTATTCCCCTTATGATAATATTTTCTGGCAGCAAGAAATATAAGAGAGTTATTAGGTCCAACATATTCCATTGTCTTAAAAGCCTCATCATAAGTTTTACCCAATCCGTCAAACGGATAAATATCAACAAATACTCCCATACCACAATCCTTTTCGTTAACAACATCTATCCAAGTACGTGAATCACTAATACGGGCAATCATGTGAGGATAATTCTTTCTAGTTTCCATAGTCAAACATTCCAAAGGCATTAATTCATCTCTATGCTTTTTGAAAAAGCTCAATAGTTTATCATAATCTGGACGGGGCATAGCAATATCAATATCATCATCCCACGGAATGAATCCATTATGACGAATGGCTCCTATTAACGTGCCCCATATCAATACATAACGAAAATTATGCTCTTCACATATGCAAGCGACTTTTTTTAATATTTCAAGTGCTATTCGTTGGCTCTCTTTAAACTCTAATTCTATCATATTTTCATTTTTTTAAATCCAAAACTTCTCATCTTCTTTATCTAGAATAAATGAAGTAGAAACCGTATTTTTCAACAGACAATGTATTTTATAGGCAAATACCACATCATGCAATCCCAAACCTATATTATAAACAACAATTCGTTGTTCATCGTTTTCTCTTCCTCTATTTTTACCTATAAGGATATTACCAAACTCATCAAACTCCTTAAAACGGTCAAAATATCGAAATCCACTCACATGGCCAGTATCATCACCATATACTTTGTCAAAAAATAAATCACAATTTTGGAAGCCACGAGTATGAATTGGAACTAACAGCAAACCTTTCCGATATAGTTCATTATTTTCACATATAAGATTTTGCGCATCAGTAATACAAGAAATTAAAACATCCGCTCCACTTACCAGGTGGTCTATTGTATCGACAATTTCAAAAGAAACATTATTAACCTCTTTAAAACGCTCTATAAAAGATTCTGCCTGGGTTTTATAACGTAATAAACGAAATTTTAGTTTCTTGTCACTAAAAATAGACAACAAGCAAAGTGCCGTAGCACGAGCTGTATTACCCAACCCCATAAACGAATAAGTGTCCGTATTGGTACGTTGAAGATGCTGAATACTTAAAGCAGCAACTGCTCCCGTTCGCATTGTTGTTATCCAATCTCCATCTATTAAAGCTTGCAATTGTCCAGACTTACTGTCATACAACAGAATTTCACTTCCAAGAGAAGGGGTTGCCCCCAATATTCTATGAACTACCTTCATTCCAAACACTCCATAAGAACTCGGCAAACAGCATGGCATTGAAGTAAAAAAATCATTACCTTGTGGATGCACACTCATCTTAGGAGGAAGTTGTGCTAATGCTTTTAGTCTAAATGATTCATCCACCCATTTTACACATTCAAGCGGAGATATATTAAGACCATATATATCTCTATTTTGGATAACAAGAACCTCTCTCCCCATCATCAAAACCTTCTTAATATATCAATCAAACGCGCATTATCTTTACGACTACGGATAGCTAAGCGTACTAGATTATAACCAAACATATTGGATTTCAACCCACAATTACTAACTATCACATCGTTCTCTATTAATTTTTGTGTAAGCTCTGATGATGTATATTTAGCTATTACTTCACACAAAAAATAGTTAGCCTGTGAAGGAATTACACGCAAATAAGGAATACTCTGCAATTCCGTATAAAAAGTTTCACGTTCCGCTATAAATTTGGCACAAGCCTTAATATAATCCTTTTCGTATTTACCATAAATTTGCAAATAGAATTCTGCAAATGAATTAATATTCCAAATACTCACTTCCTTTTTCATCCGCACTATCAAATCAATATCCGCTGTAGCCAAAATACCAAGCCGCAGACCAGGAACACCATAAGATTTTGAAATAGATTTCATAACCATCATGTGAGGATAAGCAGTCAATATATCATCATACAGCAAACTATTATCAACAGCTCCATAAGTAAAGTCTACAAAACTTTCATCTACAAGTAAACGAATACCTTTTATTGCACACCACTCTGCCAACTGCAAAACATCATTTTTAGGCATAAAATGCCCTGATGGATTATCTGGATTTATCAGCATCATCAATGAAATATTTTTATCTTCAAAATATGCCATTAAGTCCTCAGCCGTATATTCAAAATTTTTGTTTTGAGGGAAAAAGGGGACTATTTGTTCTTTGCGAAGCCTATTAGGATATTCATCAAAAGTAGGATATATGATACCAACTTTGTCACCCGAATGTTCTTCCATCACTACCTTTATCAATTCCGCCGCACCATTTCCCACTACTATGTAATCCTGCTTTACACCAAAGTATTTCCCGGCAAGCAATGAATTTATCTGCATACCCGATGGATAATTTTCAAGCAAAGTATCAAAATTAGCACGTAATTCATCCTTCATCCGTTTGGGTGGAAAAAAAGGATTCACCAAATAACAATAATCCAACATTTGAGGAAAACGCCAATAACCTCCATAACGTTTATGATATTCTTTCCATTTTATATCCTTATCACTGAATATAGTAGATGCAATATCCAAATCCTGCACATCATCTATTTCATACCATTTTTCATTAGTTATCGGCAATGCCTTTAAAGTAGAACTGTGTAAATGAAGCAATATGCGCAATACCTGTTCGTAATATTCATTATTACCCATTACTCGACAATAAGCCTCAAGAAATGGTACATATTGGTATTTTGAAAACTCACTACTAAACTTATAAATATTCACTGTCTTATAATAGACATCTGCATTCTCATAACAAAAAGCTTCTTTCGGAACAAAATTGGTTATGTTACGATCATTGTCAACACAAACCATTGTACCATCCATCCACGTTTCATATTTAGCAACAAGCGCCAAATCCGGATCACGATGATTTATCAGCAACTCAAGCATCCTGTCCTCAAAAATCAAATCAGATTCCAGTAGAATTGTGTCATCCTTGCATAATTCTTCTTTAGCTAATGCCAATGAATAAATATTGTTTGTCCGATCGTAAATAGGATTATTAATATACTCTATTTTCAAAATATCATCATAACGATGTCCTATATAGTCTATCAGTTTTTTCCCTTCATAACCTACCACTATAACAAGACGGTTAAGATTAAATTTTGATAATTGGGTAATCATTCTATCAATAAGTCGAATGCCATTAACCTCTACCATGCATTTAGTATTGTTCTTGGTTAATTCACCTAAACGTTTCCCCATTCCTGCCGCTAAAATAATTGCTTGCATATATATTTAGATTATTTAATTGTTAACTCTCAATCTTGTATAGAACCATTAATTATCACATCATAAAAAGTCCCTTTTTTATCCATATCTTCTTCAGTAAATTTATAACTTAGCTTATGAAAACAAGTCATATTCTTTAAGTCTTCAAATAAATCTTCATCATATTTATCAAAAAAATGTAATAATAAAATATGAGGAACCGTATTGCAAAAAGGAGGAATCTTTGCCGCTTCTAATGGAAATCGAGAAGATGCTATGGTAAAAAAATGATGAAAAAGAAAATAATCTATCAATTGATTACTTTTTTTCCAATAATCATAGAGTAATAATTGAGTTGACATCAACAAATGATTATTAGCTTTTGCATATATCAACCAACTTGACATCAAGGTTGCATGACCATCCGCCCCTGGCTTTTGAGTTTGAAAAACAAAAATATCTGATTTTAAAATTGATCTAGGAATATTATGCCCTGTACAAAATACCGTAGCATCCAACCATAAACCACCATACTTTATCAGTAACTCCAATCTCATTAAATCAGAAAAATGAGTAAGTGAAATGATTCCTTTATTACGTTTTTCCTCTATATAATTAGGAAATGATACATAATCTTGATAATTATCTGCAGTAAGTACTGTAATCTTCCAATCAGGAAAATTCCGTTTGACAGAATCATAACATTTCTGAACTACTAAAGGAGCATTATCCATACCCTGCCACCAAAATATCCAAATCATTTGTTGTAAAATAGAATCACCTTCCCTTTTCTCTAACTTAAAATCACTTTGTAATTTGCCATACTTCTTTTTCAACTTCTTTTGAATCTTTAATCCAGCGATAAGTCGTAACAACTCTAACGATTTTTTATCATACCCCAATATCAAAAATTCAATAAAGGTAACAGGCAATATCCCTAATTTCAACCATTGCTTTAAGAGATTAAGCCCACCGGCTTTTTTAAAAAAGACTTTTAACTGTAAAAACATTATAGATCACATTTTATCCTATTATTTTATGCTTCAAAAACACAAGTATAGCATATATATACGAATAAGCACTTGAAATCAAAGGATACTTTGAATATCCTGTACACTGATAAGATCTGTATCTTTCTTTCGTTAAAGAATACAAAGAACGAATATTTTGTGAAATCCCACCAATATAAAAATAAGCAATAATAATCGGATAATTACGCACTTTATATCTAGCTTGCTCCAATCGTATTAATAAATCCTTATCTGCAAATATTCTATACTGTTCATCAAACCCACCTAATTCTTCTATTACGGAACGTTTTATTACAAATCCCTGATGACACCCTCCTATTCCATTAGTATATTGTGGTTTGGGTACTTCATTTTCTCTACACAAATATACACCACCACCAACAAGATCAGCGTCTTCTGCATATTTCATCAACCTTTCCATTCCATCCTCAGTCAACTTATCATCACTTCCTAGATAATGAATCCACTCTCCTTTCGCCATTCTCCAACCTTTATTAAAAGCATCATAAATGCCATTATCTTTTTTAGAAACACATCGAATTTGAGAATTCATAAGAATAAAATCATTTACAATACATACAGTGTTATCTGTTGATGCTCCATCAACAACAATACATTCCCAATTCTGATAAGTTTGTGCACAAACACTCTTTAATGCATCAGCAATTGTTTTCGCTGAATTATATGTTGCAATTATGATACTTAATTTACACATAGTCGATCTTTACGCTCAAACAAGCAGTACAATATAATTACCATAAAAAAAGGTTCAACAAAAAAATTATATGAAACATTGACAGCACAAATAACAAGAAAAAATAAATAACCCCCTTTTACTTAAAAATGACTAGCCAATAATGTTGACGACTTATACAAAGCCCAATAAAGTAAAAGTCCAATAGGTATCCCCAACATAGCAAAAATTTGCAATATACCATTTGACAATGCAATGTCTATCGTTGGAAACAACTCCCTAGATATATAAGACTCACCCTTAAAATCTCCATAACCAATCCAAGGAGAATCAGCAACATTCATAAATTCCATTAACAATCCTTCAGCTCGTTGTGGAACATATTGCTCACCAGTCCTTTCCAATCTTTCTATATTATTAGAATTCAAGAAATATTCCGGATCTAAAATCTGTTTCATTTTTTCCAACATAAACGGTGAGCAAAATAAAACAATACAAAATATTCCACATAACGAATATTTTACCAATTTAGAAGAGCGTTTTTTATCTGAATTTACTAATAATCCAAGCAAACAGACACTAAAAGCCATATATCCTGTAGTAGCTTGACTACTTATTATACCTAAAAGTAACGGTACAAAATTCTTTCGAAACAAATTAAAACGATTCCGAAAAAGATGAATCATCAGTGTTACAACAAGAATAGAAGAAAATCGCCCTGGTTCCCAAGCAAAACCTAGATTTCTTAAAACAAGTCCTTCTGTACTATCTAAATTAGCTAAGCCAACAAATCCCCATGTAAAACTACAAGTAGGAAATCCTATAGGTAAAGATAACGGAACCAATATATTACATAACATAGGAAATAAGAGACAAACTCCCCATAGCAACAAACTAATTTTTACAAGTATGGTAACAGAATTTTCAAAATAAAAGAAAAAACGATCAATCCCCAATGATCTAAGTAAAACAAAAGCTATTATAACATCATAATATCTACCTATAAGAATATTCCCTGTACCATATTTGTAAATAACAGCTATTTGTGATATAGTAATAACAGACAACACAAAATACAATGCCTTTATTTTTTTCAAATCTATATTAGAAAAAGATAAATAATAAAGCAAAGCTATTGGCAAAATACAATTCTCCCAACTATTCATCTTAACAGAATGACTCATAAACCCATCAACTGCGCCTCCTAGAGCTATTAACTGTATAATAAAAACAAGGATAATCCGCTTATCTGCCTTTTCTTTATAAGAAATATTTGTAGAATCCATAATTACTAATATGCAAGCACTTCACAAACACAATACCTGCAAAATACCCAACTACTTTCTTCACGCTAAAAATTAGTATAATAAAAATTAAGTTTCTTATTTTAGCCTAATTTCAACCACATTTATAGCACAATCTTAAAAAGATAAACTTTCATTATCAACATTATCATATAACCTTACCCCCCCAATAGTACAAACACCAATAGCCATATAATAAAAAAATTATTTTGAGAACAAGATATCATCAAATTCTATTTTATGCTCTTTTAACCTACAATAAATTCGACCTAAATCATAAAAGGTTCCGGGAATTCTTCTTGTCCGGAGAAACTCACGGAATCCATTTTTTTTAGAACGACAATCATCATAATGAGGTATTTCAATATTCACATTCTCTTTAGCCATCAACGTAAGGCACTTAATTTCTTCATATAAAGAACAAACTTTATCCTTTTTACTTCTTATCAAATTCTCATACTTCAATAACATATCAGTCTTATCAAGATCTTCTCGTTGATATGTAAATGCAAAATGAGCAACAAGTACATCCGCATTTATACAATTAGCAACCCCCAACTGTGTAGGTTTTATCACTGAAAAATATTCCTCATCATTCTCGCCTTTAGGACAAACTCCTCCAAATTCCTTAAATGTAGCTCCAAACCAAACTATCATATTAATAGAAAAACGTAACATTCCAATAGGTTTTTTCCCCATATGTAGTTCTTTGTAACTATCATCCCTCACTTTCTTTTGAAACCAATCCAAAAGTTGATAGGCAAATGTTGCAGAACACCAAGCACTTTCCCATGTCATAGTCGGCGATAGATATTTCTTCAATCTTATTTTTCCACCATTCTGCAATAAATAAGTTCCAGAACAATTGTTAATAACTAATGGAGAAACTATAAAATAATCAGGATTATCTATTCTAAAATCAACCATTCTCGTTATTGCATCTGGTTCAAACCAAATCAAATCATCATCCAACTTGACATATATAGTATCTTCTTCTGTACAATATTTATAAAACTCAAATAAAGATTTGAGCCCACTAAATTTATTGTCTTCAATATATACCAATTTTATTTTAGAATATTTTTGAGCTAGTAATTCAAAAAAGCGTAAATCAACAGGATTCAATGTATTTACCCAAATGTCATATCTGTCAACAATATCATTATCCAACACATACGGAATCAATAAATTCATATAACGATGCCGACCTGCAGCAGTGTTACAAACGACCTTATAACCTCTTCTCATAATTTCATATAATTAAAATCTAATTTATTGGGAATATTTCATTTCACTACAGAACTTCTTCATTTACGTAAATCAAAGTCACAAGTTATGACATAAAAATCAACAATCGGGTTTTAAGTTATTCTGCTATCCTAACTTTTTTTTATATTGACACTTATCCAAATATGATTTTATTATTTTCCAGAATAACATACCCATGGTATCTTTCAATATTAATATCACACTTATATACATCATCAAACCTACTATCAACATAGTTATTAATGTCATAAAATCATCTAATTCAAGCAATAATACCCAATATAGACAAATCCCCATACACACACTTCCTAACACATAATGCAAATGTTCTTTCTTAAAAAACTGAATAGGAATATGCCTTCTCCCAATAATGAACATGGAAACAGTAACAGCTACTTCCGCCAACATATAAGCCACTGCCGTACCATTATGTCCATAAACAGGAATCAGTAATACATTCAACACCACGTTCACTACCGCACCTATGAATGTGCAAAGAATAACAATATTTATTCTACCCATCGGATAAAGCACCTGAAGCCCCATTACACCCGAAATGCCTACCATTAAAATATTCAAAGCTACTATTTGTGAAGTTAATATAGCTGGAGCAAAACTTTCACCACTTAACAATAGAATAACACTAGGACTAGTAAATATCAATCCCACAGTCAAGGGCATTGCCAAAGCTAAAATAAAATCGTATGATTTCTGAATCAAGACCTTAAATTCATCCATCTTATTTTCAGCTATCAAATTGGAAGTGCGTGGCATAATTACCGCTCCCAAAGAACTAGAAAGACTCATAGTTATGACTAGAATTTTAGTTGCAGCCGTAAAATATCCCACAGCCTCAGCATCTTTCATAAAACCCAATAATACATTGTTTAATTGAAGATAAATACTAACAATGACATTAAAAGCAAAAATATGTATAGCCGGTTTTAAATGACTGAAAGGATGCAACGCCCTAAATTCAATCATATCCTTATGCAGATATTTTCTTAAACGGACAAAATTAAAAATATTTCCTCCCAGTACGCCTAAAACAGAATAAGCTCCATACCATAAAATATCCTCTTTTGACTTTACCAGCAGAAACAGTAATATAACGGAGATGGTCTTTACTACCATCCCACGAATAGCAACATATTTAAAATCTTCTATTCCTTGATAAAACCATTCGCAACCTATCGCCGTAAAAAAAATGGTGGCACTGAGCAGAAGAAACAAAGGTATATCGGTTTGCACCTTAGTTACCGTCAAGCAAATGACAGCAACAGCCATATAACCCAAAAGAGTAAGAAAGGCATGTAACAATAATATTTCAACTGTAATCCGTGTCATTTTTTCCGGATTATCCCGTACTTTAGCTACCTCACGTATAGCATACATCGGAATACCCAAACAAGTGAACAAGCTGATATAGGAAATAATGGATTGAAAAAAGTTCACTTGTCCTATACCATCCGCCATCATTATACGAGAAGCGTAAGGAAAAGTAATGAGTGGAAATAAGAGTTGGGAAGCGGAATTTATCAGATTAAATAGATAATTCGCTTTTACTGATTTCGCCATTATAAATATATAACTGTTATTTTGGCACTGAATGCACTAGAATAAGGTCAAGAAAGCAAAAGGGAAGCAAATGCTTTGATGATTTTCATTGTTGTATTTCCCTATTCGAAGTCCTTGCACCACGTATATCCTCAATAACCTCATCTGCCGTACGATCATCTTCCCATTGTCCTGCAAATTCTGAGGTCCAATCGAGAAGAGTATCTGGCACATCATCATCGGCTAGTAAAGAAGCAGACACTTGTTTTATTGATCTTAACTTAATATCAGAACCTAAGCCTTTCAACGTATTCATTGAACAGTTTTTTAACGAAATAGATGAAATCAGACAATTAGTATCCAGTACTATATCAATCATTATAAGGCACTCTCAAATGTTCTTTCAATATAGCCTCATTCTTATCCTGATCCCACAAACCTTCATCCCACAACTTATCCATATCTTCCTCTACTCTTTGAGCAAAGTAGGCTGTCAAAGATTTACGTATTTCTTCCAAGGCGCGCTCGTCTTTAGCATAAGAAAACATCTTTAACAAGTGTAGCTGGACTGGGTTAAAAGGTTCTGATTTCATATTCTTTAGCTTTTATATTCCACAAAAGAACAAATTATATTTCACTTATCCTAGCGATTCAACTTGTTTTTAATAACACTGCTCTTACTCCCCCTCATATCATCTACAAAGCCATTTCAATGCCTCAACCACCGATCATAATCATCCAACCGGTTGATCAGCTGCTGCTTACTCTTTTTCGGCTTTTCCTCTTTCTTCCACGGATCAACCGCCTCGTGCGCCAAATGATAATAGATACTGCTATCCGTACAACCATAAAGTGTAACCACAGCAAGTGCACGCGACTGCTCCGCCTTGACGAGAGGAAGCATAGTCTGCATAACGCCAACCAGCTTTGCCGCCTCTTCTTCCATACCCAATATAGTATAAGCCGGCAGCAAAATGGCATAAAGCTTGCAACGCATCACATCCGTATCCATCTGGAGATTGCCATATTCTTTCAACGCCCTGGCAGCCAGAGAACGATCTTCCTCACTCACCCCCTCCGCACTGTGATAACGCTGAAGAGCACTGTGCAAACCATTCAACATACAGTCATTGTCCAGACGGGTATATACATGCTTGTCCTCATCATTCAGGGCAATTACCTCATACTCACCCGGCATCACACGCAGCAGCGGAACCCACATCCAGTTCTCCACACATACCATCACATCCTTTCGCCCGGCTCCCGGCTGAATGACAACAGTCGCCTCCACCCCCTTAAACCGTCCCTCGGTAATGCGTATCCGGTCGCCCTTGCGCAAACCATCCGGCTGGGGTATATAAACAGGAAGTGTATTGGAATAAGAACGGGCCACCCACTGCAAATTCTCCATTGCCGCATCGGAAAGGTAGGGGAAATACTCCCGCTTCCGCTCCCTCACCCGAGGCAGGAAACTGAGTACAGGAAAACGTTGCATCAGCTGGAAAACATCACGCTCGGAGGCACGGACGAATACATAGTTGAAGAGTAAGGGACGCTGGGTATTGACGAATTTGCCGTCTATACGCCTCACTTCCTGATAGGAAGGAGCAAAAAAGCCGAATGAGGGCTCGCCTGCCTGTATGCGGCGGTCCTGTTCCCGTTGCAAACCGCGCACTCCTCCCCTATGACAGTCGGGAAGCGACAACACATACCAACGCACGGCATTGTTATTCCGCAAAGCTTCCAACGCTTCGGGAGATGCCACAGAACGCTTCGGTTTATCAAACTGATGGGATAGCTTTTTCATGAGATTTATCGTCAGAAATCCACGCTGACCGATACTGGAAGACCATATCAGCACAGTGTTTATAACTGGCTGATAAATAGCTTTTTACACAGATTTCATTTTGTATTTCTGAAATCTTTTATTTGTTGTTTCTTTCGTCCGAAGACGTCTTTTCTGTCTGCTTTTTATAGACATGTTTATACCCTCAAAAAAGGTTCTTTACCCTTTATATAAAAGGAATTTAGAAACTTTTTGAGGGCACAAAGATACACTATAATTGTGTATTACACAATAAAAGCGCTTAAAAAATAGGAAAACTTACTTTTGATAAGAAAATAAGAGATGGGTATATTTCGTAATCACAATAAAAGATTCAAGTTTTACAAATATTTATTCAATAGGACTGTAATAACCTTATCCAATTCTATAAGGTCATTCTTTATAGTAGTAAATACTATCTGCTCGTCTACATTACTATATTCATGCGAAATAAGATTGCGCATATCATAAATAGCCAACCAAGGAATTTCCTTATATTCAGAAAGCGGTGATGGTTGTAAAAACAACAACTTTCCTACCTGTTCACCTATTACTTGAAGGCGCATAACACATGCATTGAACACCATCACTTTATCCATGGAGGCTAAAAAAATCATCAGCACAATTTATTTCTTTACTCCATTGCTGTATATAGTAAATGGATTCTTTTATCTGGGTTAACCTGTCGCAAATGGTTAGTCGTCCTCCTTTATACATAAATGGCTTCTTTTTCAATATTCTGTTTCAAAAATGGAGACAGTGAGGAACGGAAACGCACTAAATCAATTTCACAATGAAACATTTCCGTCAAAACAGTCTTCAAAGTGTACATAGTGGATAAAGTAGGATTATCAATATCTACAACAATATCCAAATCACTATCTTCCCTGTTCTCTTGACGTGCAACCGAACCGAAGATACCAATTGATTTAATTCCAAACTCATGCCCAAAACATTGTTTGAAACTAACTAACTTTGCCTTACATTCATTTAAGCATAACATACTTTTCACCAACTTTAGGTACTGGAACAAAGATAAACCTTTTATTTGAACAATACAAGTTCTTACCTCGGTTTCTTCATTTCACACACCATCAGAGCTCTCCTTGCATCAGAATGTCATCATCACCATAAACCGAACGCCCCATTTGTTCGCATCGGGATGATCCAGATAATTCAGACGGCGGACATAGTCTATGTGCAATATCTTGAAAATATTGTGAATACCCACAGAGCATTCCATGTACGGGGTCTTCGGGTCCATCACAAAGCTGGTAGGACGTCCGTCACGGGTCGGGAACAGGAAGAGTTCGCTGTCACCCGGATGCTTCATCGGATTGTTCTTATCTGTCAAATGACCATACAGCATCTTGAAGCCGATCGCCTCACGCCACTTCAGTTTCTTCAGCAAAGGAATACGGTTGAAAATCTTACCGTTCAAATCCCACGATACATCCAGAGAGGCGTAACGGTCGTTCAGGAACTCCATATTATTAATCAAGTTGAAAGTCTCGCGTTGCAGGATATAAGACAAGTTGGCCGCCGGCATAATCAGCAACGGGAACGGAACTTTGTTCCACTGCGCACCGCCTTTCACGAACATATCAATCTTACCCCATGACGAGAACCAGAAACGCTTGTACAACCCTACTTCCGTCAGATTGAAGTTATACTCTCCGCCCAGCACACCCTTGAAACCGGTCGTGTGCGACAGCGTGAATACCGGAGCGTCAAAAGAAACCGGTATACGGCGTTGCTTGGTATTGACAAATGTCTCACCCGGAGCGTAACGGAAGGCCAAGGAGGCTTCCATGGTCTGAATCTCAGGAACCAACGTTTTCTGGTCATCATTGGTTATATAGGCCAGACCGCCGGTAGGCTCGTCCGTGCTGTGTTTCACTTCCACCGTGGTCTTCAAACCAAACTGCGTCTCGTTCTCATACTTCAAGGCGATATTCCGCACGTAGGACATCTGGTCCACCGTAGAAGTCTTGAAAGAAACGAACACATTATCCTTGTCCGTCTTCAGGAACTTATCCGTGGGCGACATCACATCATACTGATAGCTGAACGTGATAGAGTTCTTCGGGAACTCGCGCGGCAGGTATTCCTTCTTGTTGAAAGAGTATTCCACCTCACCCATATACTTGGAACGATGGTCCTTGAACCCGTAAGCATAATATCCCTTGAAGAACAGATGCGGATTCAGGTTGGCCGTGGTCTGCGCGCTCATACGCAAACGCAATCCGTCGATATAGTTATTGGAGATCATGGTGTTTACCGGACCGATATCTACCTTGCTGGGGTTGTCCTTGGTTCCGGTTTCCACAAAGTTCTCGATAAACGCCTTCAATACAAAAATCACATATTTGAATCCCGGCATCTGTTCCAGACGCTTCACCAGCATATCCATAGAACTCTCGGTCTGCGTAAGCGGAACCGGCCGGTATTGATTCCAGAAATCGTCTCCGCGCATCATGGCGTCCGCCTCTTTGATCTCGGCCCCCTTACGCTTGAAAAGTTGCTGCGGAAGCTCATCGAAGGCATAATCGGAATAACGGGTAGTCCTTCGTATCTGGAATCCTTGCATGATCTTCATCAAGGTCATCTCCACAATCATGTCATCGGTCTTCAACACCCACTCCCCATTAGGCAATTGCTCGAACTCCTGAATAATATCCATATTGTCCACAAAGTTCACTCCCGATTTCTTGGGCAGATTCATCGTACATTTCTTCACCGTATAAGATGAATCGGCCAGTACATATAGATGTCCCGTGAAACCGAAATCCTGCGAGTTATTGGGGACAAAGGTGAGATGGAAGCACTTGTCCTTGTCCACGAATGTGGTGTCCATAATGTAAAACTTATAAAACGAAATGGCGTCACTAGACGAAATAGGACTGATGAAAGGATACTGCAACAGACGGATATCGTTATCATAAATATTCACATCCGTAAACACATCCTTCAGAACCGTGCTTAGCATATCTCCTGTGGCAAACAGCTCGTTCACACCCGTAGAGCTCATCCCTTTGATAATGGTCTTCTCACTCTTGGGATGTTTACGGTAAATTTTCTGCGAAGCGGTCTCGTCCACCGAGATAGGAAGGATAAATTTATTGGTTTCCTCACAAAGTTCGATCTGGTCTTTCAGGAAAGGCATCTTTTTATACATGCCTTTTTCCAGCATTTCGGGAGTCACATCATTCAGTGACATTGTGATCTTCTGATACTTGTTGTACTGATAATAGTCATTCTCACTCAGCTTGTTATTGTTCTTATGAGCAATCACTTTCTTCATCAGTTCCACAGCCGGGTTATTCTTACGGGAGTACTTCTCTCGTTTGGGCTTCACCACCACTTCGTCCAGCATGATATCGTCCGGCCTCATCCTCACATTCAGGTTCTTGGTGACACCGGGGATTATATTCACTACTTTTGTTACATACCCCACTGCCGAAAAGGTGAGTTTATTCCAGCCTTTACGGGTTTCGACCTTATAATGTCCATCATTATCGGTAATGCTTCCTACGCCTTTTCCTTCATAAAAGACTGACAAGTATGGTATGGGATCATTCGTCAATGAGTCAGTTACAACGCCTTGTATATTTTGAGCTGACACCGAGATGCAGCATCCTAATAACAAAAATAGTAAAAACGACTTGATGTATTTTGTCTTCATTCTTTTTACCGCTATTCTTATGAGCCAGCAAAGTTAAGCATTAACTTAAAAGAAAGTTGCTAATATAAGCTAATAATTACAGAAATCTTACATATTGACCAATAAATAGGTGAAATTTAACACTGACAGAGCCATTATATAGAAAAATAAAAAAGGGGTCTTTTCACAAAGCCCCCTTTTTAAGTTTTCAATAGGTATTAGTTTTTTTTTAAGGTAAAAAGATTGTTTTCAGGATAACGATGCAAATATGGAGCCTTTTTTTAAACCAGCCAAATAAAAAACTATGCCATACAACATGTTTTTAGAAATTTCTGTCTTTTTTGGCAGATTATTATTCAAAATGCTCTTTATCGGCCTCATTACATATACAAAGATAGCAAAAGTTTAATTTGAAACAGCATTTTAATGAGTTTTTTCTTTTCCCAAGAAATGTTCGTCCACTTTATCGCGGTGTTTCAGTACCTTTGCATCTATAAAGAAAACAATTTCTTCAGCGATATTAGTTATATGATCTCCGGCACGTTCCAGCTTACGGATAACGGTGCCGAGTTCCAGGCAAGTCAGGAAATTATCGGGATGTGTTTCCAGATATTTTGTAAGCACGGCAGGGGCAGCCGCATTTATCTCATCCAGAAAGTTGTCCTTACTGAATACATTGAGGGCTAATTCCAAATTTTCTTCATTCAATGCGTTCTTGGTCATTTCGAGCATACTGAGCACTTGTCTCAACATCTCTTCTATACGCAGACTGTGGAGCAGTTCACTATCCAGCACTGTTTCCTCGCTTCTTACCACAAAACGGGCTATGCCTTCGGCAAAATCTCCCAAACGCTCCAAATCACTGTTTATTTTGAACATGGCCAGCACAAAACGCAGGTCAATGGCTACCGGATTGTATAGAGCGATAGTGTCCTCTACATCACTGTCAATTTTCAACTCGAACGCATTCACCCTTTTCTCACGGACAATGACTTGCTGTGCCTGGTCACGGTTAAAGGTCAGCACAGCCTCTCCTGCCCTGTCCAGCTGATTGTAAACCAATGTCCACATCTCGTTCACTTCCTTCTTCAGTGATACAAGTTCTGATTCTATAAATTTCACCATATTCTTAATTCTTGTTTTGTTTATTATTATTTCTTTCACCGCAGATTGCGCAGATTCACACTGATTTTAATTTTCCGGACAGAAGAATAAAAAGGCAAATCCGTACCCATTACATCTGAAAAGCAAACAAGCCTGCATCGAGCTGTGGTACATAAATTCCATTTTTATCTTATCTCCCATTGTGCAACGCTGTGATGAATGCTTTATCCGAAACGTCCCGTAATATAATTCTGGGTCGCTTCTTTGCCCGGATTCGTAAATATCTTCTTCGTATCATCATATTCCACCATATTGCCCATATAGAAGAAGGCTGTTTTGTCACTGACACGCGCGGCCTGCTGCATGTTGTGAGTGACAATAACGATGGTATATTCTTTTTTCAGCTCATGAATCAACTCTTCTACCTTGGCTGTAGAGATAGGATCCAATGCCGAAGCCGGTTCGTCCATAAGCAGCACCGAAGGAGATACGGCCATGGCACGGGCTATACACAACCGTTGCTGCTGACCGCCGGACAGAGCAAACGCAGACTCTTTCAACTTATTCTTCACCTCATCCCACAACGCGGCTCCTTTCAAGGTTTCCTCCACCCTGTGGCGGATAAACTCATTATCTTTCACCCCATTTACCCGAAGCCCGTAGGCCACATTCTCGAAAATGCTCTTCGGAAACGGATTGGGACGCTGGAATACCATTCCCACATTCTTGCGCAACTCATCCACCTGCACAGACTTGTCGTATATATTTCTCCCGTCAATCAAAATCTCCCCTTCCAGACGAGAGCCGGGAATGAGATCGTTCATGCGGTTGAACAGGCGGAGGAAGGTGGACTTGCCACAACCGGACGGACCTATGAAAGCCACCACCTCTTTCTCTTCAATCGTCATGCTTATATCTTTCAGTGCCTGAAAATCACCATAGAAAAAATTTACATGTTTTGCATCTATCTTATTCATATTCTTAATGTTTTAATAATTTGCTGATTTGTCAATGTGCTAATGTACCAATACCCGTGCGGTACACAGCGCAGCCAATCGGCACATTGACAAATTATTAATTCGTTTTTACTTTATTGGAGAAATATTTGCGAAGTGCATTAGCCAACAGGTTTATAATTAAAATAATGATTATCAATACCAACGCCGTACCGTATGCCAAAGGAAGCTGTGACTCCATATCCGTTCCGCTGGTAGAAATCACATAAAGGTGATAAGGCAATGCCATGCATTGGTCCAGAATGCTGTGTGGCAGTTGTGGCAGGAAGTAAGCGGCACAAGTGAAAAGGATAGGCGCCGTTTCACCTGACACACGTCCCAAAGCCAGAATCAGTCCGGTAATGATGTTGGGCATCCCCATGGGCAGAATTACATGCCAGATGGTTTGCAACTTGGTCGCGCCCAAAGCCAGACTCCCTTCACGGAAGCTGTCGGGAATCGCCTTCAAGGCTTCTTCGGTGGTACGTATCACCAAAGGTACACAAAGCAATCCCAACGTCAAAGAACCGGCCAGGATACTGTCGCCGAACCCCATGTATTTCACAAACAGTGCCATACCAAACAAACCGAACACAATGGACGGAATACCGCTCAAGTTATTGGTCATCATCCGGATAAAGCGGACCAGCTTGCCTTTCGGCGCATACTCGTTCATATAAATGCCACTCATCACTCCCACCGGAAATGCGAACAGCGCACTGCCCACCATCAGATAAAAAGTACCTACAATGGCCGGCCATATACCGCCACCCGTCATACCGTCACTGGGAGCCGTGGTCAGAAACTCCCAGCTGATTACTCCTATACCTTTATATATAATAAAACCGAGAATGGCGAACAGAATGAGGACAATGCTATAACTCAGCAGTTTGAAAATACCGAATGCCAGCCATTGCGAACGTCTTTTACGCGCCCCTTGCCGGGCAGGGAAAACATTTTGCTTCATATTTTAAATACTTAATTAATCTTTTGTCAATCTATCAATATACCCATTGGCTGCGCTGTGTGCCGCATGATCATTAGCACACCGGCAAATTAGTACATTATTTATTTGTTCTTGATGAAATATATTCTACACTAAAGTTGATAAGCATCGTGATGAAAAACAACACCACTCCCAGCAGGAACAGAGCTTCATAGTGCGCGCCGCCGGCGGGTGCCTCTCCCAGTTCCGCTGCAATAGTCGCCGGAATGGTACGAAGCGGTTCCAGAATAGTGGTAGGTATCACAGCCGCATTTCCTGTAACCATCAGCACCGCCATCGTCTCGCCTATGGCACGTCCGATGCCCAGAACAACGCCCGAAGTGATTCCGGAAATGGAAAACGGAATCACCACCTTATATATAGTCTGCCAACGAGTGGCGCCCAATGCCAGACTGGCCTCGCGCATGGCACGGGGACAATTCCGCATCGCATCCTCACTTACGGTAATGATAGTAGGGAGTGCCATGATCGCCAAAACAATACTTCCGGCCAATCCGGTCTCGCCTACAGGCAGATTAAATACTTTCTGAATAAGCGGCACGATAACAATCAATCCAAAGAAACCGTAGACCACGGACGGAATGCCACTGAGCAATTCAATAACCGGCTTCAGAAAACTACGGGTCCGATGGTCGGCCACCTCGGACATATACACCGCCACCGACAAGCCGAAAGGCAAAGCGAACAGGATGGCAAAGAAACTCACCCAAAGCGTACCCGTAATCAAAGGAAGAAATCCGAACTGAGGGGCGGGAGTAGCCGTAGGGAACCATTCCTTTCCGGCAAAAACCTCATCAAAAGAAATAGACTCGTCTTTCAGCAGATGCCCCGGAAAATCCTTTTCTATAAACTTGGAGGGAACAAAGGCGATGATGCCTGGATTACCGGCAACGATCTCGCCGATGCACCGGGGTGCCTTCTCGTACTCGGCTCCCAGCTCTTCCTCCGAGAAATAGGAGGTGATATCCTCCAACCGGAAAACTTTAACCTCCGCGTCCGGTCCTCCCAACTCTTTCCAGTTGGTAATCTCTTCGTCAAAAACATCTTTTATTTGTGCCGCACTCAGTTCCTGTACCGGATTGGCTTTATTCACCGCCAGTACATACCCCTCTTCTATGACTTTTTTATTAAAAAGTCCCAGAGCCTCCGCAAATAAGAATACGACAATCAGCAAAATAGTAATGCTCGTTATAAAGCCGCTGCAAGTCAATATCCCTTCTACAATCTTTTCCCAAACTCGTTTCATACAGTTTTAGTCTTCTATTTTAATAACTGATGCAAAAAAAGCCTCTTTATATTAAGGTGATATGAAAGAAGCTTGAAGTATTTGCTACAATTATATTACAAACTTGTTACAGATAAAGAAAAACCTGATCTTATTACCATTTTCCCGCAGGAACAGATTCAATCCACCCTTGCCGGCGAATATTACCCGTAACAGAATCGTAACACACCAGTAAAACAAATGACACAAGAAAACGTTTCTTTTGCACACGAATTAATATAAGAACTTATGAATCAATTAAAAGCTCTATTTCTTTTTATTCTATTGGCTTGTAGTCTGAATATTACCGCGCAACGCATAAAAGGTAGTGACACGGTGTTGCCCGTATCACAAGAAACAGCCGAGATTTTCATGAAAGATGATCCCGACCGACGGGTAACCGTCACCGGCGGAGGAACCGGAGTGGGGATTTCCGCCCTGATGGACAACACAACAGATATCGCTATGGCTTCCCGTCCCATCAAATTCAGCGAAAAGATGAAACTGAAAGCCGCCAAACAGGAAGTGGAGGAGGTAATTATAGCGTATGACGCCCTGGCCGTCATTGTAAACCCGTCCAACCCTGTCAGCCAACTGACACGCCAGCAACTGGAAGCCATATTCCGCGGCAAGATAACCAATTGGAAACAGCTGGGGGGACCCGATATGAAAATCATTGTCTATTCTCGCGAAACCTCTTCGGGAACTTACGAATTTTTCAAAGAAAGCGCCCTGAAGAACAAGAACTACATGAGCAGCAGCTTGTCCATGCCCGCCACCGGAGCCGTGATCCAGTCTGTAAGCCAGACCAAAGGCGCTATCGGCTATGTGGGACTGGCCTACTTGTCTCCCCGGGTGAAAGCCATTGCCGTTTCCTATGATGACGGCAAGCATTATGTACTGCCCAGCCTTGAAAACGGAAAGAAGAAACTTTACCCCGTAGTACGCCCTCTTTATTACTATTACAATGTAGCCAATAAGGAAAAAGTGACCCCGTTCATTGACTACATCCTGTCACCCGAGGGGCAAAATATTATAAAAAACGGTGGATATATTCCTGTGAAATAAAGGATATCCCAAAAAGAATGCGTACTTTTGCAGCAAAAGTGTAAAATTGATATCACAATGACTGAAATGAACGCTACAGAAGCTACAGAGAAGAAAAGTCTGAACTTCATTGAACAGGCAGTTGAGAACGACCTGAAAGAAGGTAAAAACGGAGGGAAAGTACAAACCCGCTTTCCGCCCGAGCCGAACGGCTACCTGCACATCGGTCATGCCAAAGCCATCTGTCTGGATTTCGGGATAGCTGCACGCTATGGTGGCGTATGTAACCTGCGTTTTGACGACACCAACCCGACCAAAGAAGATATGGAATACGTGGAAGCCATCAAGGAGGACATCCAATGGCTCGGATTCCAGTGGGGAAACGAATATTATGCATCCGACTACTTCCAGCAATTATGGGATTTCGCCGTCAATCTGATAAAGGAAGGAAAGGCTTATATAGACGAACAGAACTCCGAACAAATCGCGGCACAGAAGGGAACTCCCACCCAACCCGGAACCGAGAGCCCTTACCGCAACCGTCCCATCGAGGAAAGCCTGGAACTGTTCAACAAAATGAACAGCGGTGAAATAGAAGAAGGCAAAATGGTGCTCCGTGCCAAAATAGACATGGCAAGCCCCAACATGCACTTCCGCGACCCTATTATTTATCGTGTGGTAAAGACTCCGCACCACCGCACAGGCGAAACCTGGAAAGCATACCCTATGTATGACTTCGCACACGGACAGAGCGACTACTTTGAAGGAGTAACTCATTCACTGTGTACCCTGGAGTTCGTACCCCACCGTCCGTTGTACGACCTGTTCGTGGACTGGGTAAAAGAAGGTAAAGATCTGGACGACAACCGTCCTCATCAGTATGAGTTCAACAAACTGAACTTGAACTACACCTTGATGAGCAAGCGTAACCTGCTGATTCTGGTAAAAGAACATCTGGTAAACGGTTGGGACGACCCCCGTATGCCGACTCTCTGCGGTTTCCGCCGTCGCGGCTACTCGCCCGAGTCCATCCGCAAATTTATAGACAAGATAGGTTATACCACTTACGATGCCCTGAATGACTTCGCCCTGCTGGAAAGCGCTGTCCGCGAGGACTTGAACAGCCGTGCCACCCGTGTATCGGCAGTCATCAATCCGGTGAAGCTGATCATTACCAACTATCCCGAAGGACAGGTGGAGGAAATGGAAGCTGTCAACAATCCGGAAGATCCGTCGGCAGGCACACACACCATCGAATTCAGCCGCGAGTTGTGGATAGAACGCGACGACTTCATGGAAGATGCCCCGAAGAAATATTTCCGTATGACTCCGGGACAGGAAGTGCGTCTGAAAAGCGGATACATCGTGAAATGTACAGGCTGCAAGAAAGACGACAACGGCAACGTGGTGGAGGTATATTGCGAATACGATCCCGACAGCAAAACAGGAATGCCGGGCAGCAACCGCAAAATCAAAGGTACGATCCACTGGGTAAGCTGTGCACACTGTCTGCCTGCCGAAGTACGCCTGTATGACCGCCTGTGGAAAGTGGAGAACCCGCGTGATGAGATGGCCGCTATCCGCGAAGCAAAGAACTGCGACGCACTGGAAGCCATGAAAGAAATGATCAACCCCGATTCGTTGAATGTATTAACCAACTGCTATGTAGAAAAATATCTGGCCGATGCCAAACCGCTGGATTACTTGCAGTTCCAGCGCATCGGTTATTTCAATGTGGACAAAGACTCTACACCAGAAAATCTGGTGTTCAACCGCACCGTATCTTTAAAAGATACCTGGAGCAAAATTAATAAATAAAAACAAGCTTATGAACTATGACATGTCTTCTTACTTTGAAGACCCGGAATTTAAAGAAGCATTAGCAAGATACGAGGGTATGGTGGAAAACCATACCCCCGCTTATTTTGAAGCTGATGAACTGACCGATATCGCCGAATATTACGCCTCAAAAGGAAGACATAAAGACGCTGACAAGGCCATAAATCTTGCAATCCAATTGCACCCTGATAACATAGACGCCCTGATTTTCCGGGCACGTTCCTTGATGCTGCTAGGAAAAAAAGAAGAAGCCCAAATGGTGATGCAGCTCATCAACAACCCTGCCGACCGTGAATTCAGATTCCTGCAAGCCGACCTGCTGATAGAGGAGGAACACATGGAAGAGGCCGATAAGATATTACAACAACTGGCCATGGACGAGGAGTATGAACTGGATACGCTGCTAGACATCATTCTGGACTACGTTGACGTCAACCAGAAAGAATACGCCAAGAAGTGGATCGACTGCCTGTTTGCCCATTTCGACATGCAAACCCTGCCGGAAACCAACCAACGTCTTCGCGACGTGCTGTGCGATTATTACAGTACTTTCAACAAACCGAAGTTGGCTATCCCTTACCTGAACATGACTCTGAACGAGTTTCCCTATTCCGTTCAGCATTGGAACGAACTGGGTAAATGCTATCTGCAACAAGAGCAATACGAAAAGGCGCACGAAGCTTTTGATTTCGCATTAGCCATTGATGAAAACAACACAGAGACATTGACCTTGAAAGCATTCCTTTACAGCCAGACAGCAAATATCAAGGAATCTATCAACTATTATCTCCGTCTGGAAAAGGCGACAGAGAAGAAACCTCCCGTTTATATGGCATTGGCTGGTCTCCACTTCGAGATGAAGGATTACGAAACCGCCATGAAGTATACACAAAAGCTGCTAAAACAGAAACAGGAGATAACTGCATTCGAGCTAACCGATATATATAGTATCGCAGCCCTCTGTCATGTAGCCCTGGGACATCCTGAAGAGGGATATATGTATCTGGACCAAGTGCTGAAGCAGAACGGGAACGATGCGGAAACACGTATCTATGCCGGACAGTTTTTCACGATAATGGCAGGCAGCAAGGACATCAGCGAGGAGGAAAGAAAGAATAATATCGACAAGGCGGAGGAACAATTCAACCTCGCCCTGGAATTCACCCCGAAAGAGGAACGGATGGATATTTTGTTCAAAATCGGATCCAAATACTTCGATGAACATCTCTTTGAATATGCCAACCGGTATTTTGAGCAAATAAACAAAGAATTCCCCCACAACGCCCATAGCACTTATTTCTTTCTGATTTATGGCTATCTTTATTTACAGCAACCAGGTCCGTTCATACACTATCTGGCTAAAATCAATAAAGAACTTCCTGATACGTATGCAGCTCTGGGAGTTGATGAAAACGCACAGTTTCCCGACCAGTTATTCAACGAAGCGATACGCGTAATCAAGGACGATATCAGCAAAGGCAAGCTAAACTTAAACAATTATTTATAATTATTTTATGGAATCAGTTGCATTTATTCAATGGTGTCTGGACCACCTGAATTATTGGACAATTACGTTATTAATGGCCATCGAAAGCTCTTTTATCCCCTTCCCCTCGGAAGTGGTAGTGCCTCCTGCCGCTTACAAGGCAGCCGGAGGCAACAGTGACCTGAATGTATTTCTGGTAGTTATATTTGCGACAATCGGAGCCAATATCGGCGCTCTCATCAATTATTACATAGCCTATTTCGTAGGCCGTCCGCTGGTTTATAAATTCGCGAACAGCCGCTTCGGGCACATGTGTCTGATTGATGAAGCCAAGGTTCAGAACGCGGAACACTACTTTGACAAGCACGGGGCACTCTCCACCTTTATCGGACGTCTTATTCCTGCCGTCCGCCAGCTTATCTCCATTCCTGCCGGTCTGGCCAAGATGAAATTATCCACTTTCCTGCTGTACACAACGCTGGGAGCAGGTATCTGGAATGCCATTCTGGCGGCTATCGGTTACTATCTGCAATCAGTGGTTCCCGAAGAGCAGTTATTGAGTACCGTAACCGAATACAGTCACGAGTTAGGATATTGCTTCATTGCTATCGGTGTTTTAGTGGTAGGTTTCTTGATTTACAAAGGAAGAAAATAAAAAAGAATGAACTTTTTTCCATTTAAATTTGTTATCATTACAGTATCGAACTAAAATATAATAAAATTATGGCAAAAACAGCATTTAAAGGAGCACCGGTGACATTGGCCGGAGAATTTGTAAAAGTAGGAACTTCAGCTCCGGAATTTACATTGGTAAAAGGAGACTTAAGCAATTATACATTAAAGGACGGTAAAGGCAAGTATTTGATTTTGAACATTTTTCCCAGTCTGGACACAGGTGTATGCGCTACTTCCGTACGCAAGTTCAATCAGTTGGCTGCAAACCAGCCCAATACGGTAGTGTTGGCTATCTCTAAAGACCTGCCATTCGCCCAGGGCCGCTTCTGCACCACCGAAGGGATCAGTAACGTTATTCCTTTGTCTGATTATCGCTATACTTCCGATTTTGCTGAAAAATATGGTGTTCTGATGACCGACGGTCCTTTGACGGGATTATTGGCACGTTCGGTAGTAGTGGTTGACCCGGAAGGAAAAGTGGTTTATACCGAACTTGTTCCCGAAATAACCCAGGAACCGGATTATGAAGCTGCGTTGAAAGCAGTAAAATAAAAAGCTCCCGAAGGAATAAAGAAAACGGCAGAAGATTTTGTCAATCTGTCTGCATAGGTTTTGGTGGTTTCGGGCATAACTTCAAGAAGTTATGCCCGAAACTTTTATGTGTTATGCCGGAAAGATCTATCATCTTGCATACGAACGATCTATAATCTTACACCCGAAAGATCTATCATCTTGCATCTTCATCTTCTAAGACAAATACCATTGATACATTCGGTGTACTCCCTCTTCTATATCAATCTTATGCTGCCATCCCAGACTATGCAATTTGCTTACATCCGTCAGCTTGCGCATAGTGCCGTCGGGCTTCGTAGCGTCAAAAGTCAGTTTGCCTTGATAGCCCACTTCTTTGACAATCTTATCCGCCAATTGAGCGATGGTGATTTCTTTTCCCGTACCGATATTGATATGGCAGTTACGGATATCCTTGGAACCGGGTGTGTATGTATCCTTAAAGTCCACATGCTCCATGATATAGACACTGGCATCGGCCATTTCCTCACTCCATAAGAATTCACGCAACGGCTTGCCTGTACCCCATAAGGTCACTTCCTGTCCGGAGATGCCGTATTTTTTCAATACAGCCAGAATTTCCTCATCCGTATTCAAACCGCTTACCCCCTCCACAGGGCGGAGATTCATATCTTTACGCACCGCATCCCAATCTCCTTCATTCAGGCATTTTCCCAAATGAATCTTACGAATCATGGCAGGCAGCACATGGCTGTTCTCCAAATGGAAATTATCATTGGGACCGTAAAGGTTCGTGGGCATCACGGCTATGTAATTGGTTCCATATTGCAGGTTAAAACTTTCGCACATCTTCAATCCCGCAATCTTCGCAATAGCGTATGGTTCGTTGGTGTACTCCAACGGTGAAGTCAGCAACACCTCTTCCTTCATGGGTTGTCCGGCATCACGAGGGTAAATGCAAGTGCTTCCCAAAAACAAGAGTTTCTTTACATTGTGACGGAAGCTCTCTCCTATCACATTCTGCTGAATCTGCAAGTTCTGATAAATAAAATCGGCACGGTAAAGACTGTTCGCCATGATACCGCCCACATGTGCCGCCGCTAAAATGACATACTGGGGCTGCTCTTCATCAAAGAACTCCTTCACAGCCTGCCCGTCCAGCAGATCCAGTTCTTTGTGAGAACGGCCTACCAGATTGGTATATCCTTTTTGCTGCAAATTATTCCATATAGCAGAACCCACCAGTCCGTGGTGTCCTGCTACATATATCTTGGCTGTTTTTTCCATTATTCCGCTATTTGAGCCTTTAAATATAGTTTCTTCACGAACTTCATATCATGCTTCACCATGATTTTCACCAGTTCGGGGAAAGAAGTCTTACGGGGATTCCAGCCCAATAAGGTTTTGGCTTTAGTGGGATCACCCAGCAACTGCTCCACTTCGGCAGGACGGAAATACTTAGGATCGACGGCAACCAGTTCCTTGCCCGTCGCCACATCGATGCCTCTTTCATCCACCCCTTTGCCTTCCCAGCGCAACTCAATGCCCACTTCCTTGAAGGCCAAGGTACAGAACTCGCGCACCGTATGGTACTCGCCGGTCGCAATAACAAAATCTTCGGGAGTATCGTGCTGAAGAATCATCCACATACACTCCACATAATCTTTGGCATAGCCCCAGTCACGCAAAGAATCCAGATTTCCCAGATACAGCTTGTCCTGATATCCCTGGGCTATACGTGCGGCAGCCAAAGTAATCTTGCGTGTTACAAAGTTTTCACCACGACGTTCGCTCTCATGGTTGAACAGGATGCCGTTCACGGCAAACATACCGTAACTTTCACGATAATTCTTGGTAATCCAGAAACCATACTGCTTGGCCACCCCATACGGAGAACGGGGATAGAAAGGAGTCGTTTCCTTCTGAGGGACTTCCTGCACCAGTCCGAACAACTCGGAGGTAGATGCCTGATAAATCTTGGTCTTTTTTTCCAAACCCAGGATCCGGACAGCTTCCAACATACGCAGCGTGCCTACCGCATCCGCTTCCGCAGTGTACTCAGGCACATCGAAACTTACTTTCACATGGCTCTGAGCAGCCAGATTATAGATTTCATCGGGCTGTACAGCCTGAATGATACGTATCAGCGAACTACTGTCGGTCATATCCCCCCAATGCAGGTTCACCAGACGGGTCTTTTGCATATCACGAACCCACTCGTCCAGATAGAGATGTTCTATACGACCTGTGTTGAATGAAGAAGAACGGCGCAGAATACCGTGAACCTCATATCCCTTTTCAATCAAAAACTCTGCCAGGAATGAACCGTCCTGACCTGTAATACCTGAAATTAAAGCAACTTTTTTCATTTCGTTTATTGTAAATGGCCTCATGCAGGCCTTCTAAGTTATTTCATATCACATAGCTATCTACCGCTATCTGCCTTTCGGCATGACAAAGGACAAAATGACCAAACAGAACGGCAGATAACAGACAGCATACACTCCATGTATGCAGAAATAAAATATATACAAGAAAGAATACTTACTCCGCCGAGAATTCTTTGATGCGCTGTTCCTCGCTCAACCGGCAGATCAACAATGTGTTATTCTTCTCAGCAACGATATATCCGTCCAGTCCCTGTACCACCACCCTCTTTTCCTGTGTAGTGTGAATCACACAGTTACGGGTTTCATACAACTTTATATTCTCACCTATCTGCGTATTATTATGGGCATCTTTCGGCAAATTCTCGTGCAACGATCCCCAAGTACCCAAATCACTCCATCCAAAGCTGGCAGGAAGGACAAAAATCTCATCCGCCTTCTCCATAATGGCATAATCCACCGAAATATTCTCGCACAAAGGGAAATTCTGGTTAATCATTTCCTGCTCCTTGTCCGTATAATAATAAGGAAGCAAACGCTCGAACACCTTCGAAATGGCAGGCTGATATACGCGCAGGGCATTCACCACCGTATTTACATTCCACACAAAAATACCGGCATTCCAGAAGAAATTATTTTTTTGAATATAGCGCCGGGCTGTTTCCAGATCAGGTTTCTCTTTAAAAGAATACACCCGGAATACTTCCTTATTGGCGGTAGAAGGTACACTGAGATCAGCTTCAATGTAACCGTAGCCCGTCTCAGGACGAGTAGGTTTCATGCCCAGGGTAAGGATAGCGTCCGAATCGGCCGTAAAATTCATCGCCGAATTAATCACCCGCTGAAACTCCGCAATATTCATCACAATGTGGTCGCTGGGGGTCACCACCATATTGGCCTTAGGATTACGTGCCTTTATTTTCCAACTGACGTATGCTATACAAGGAGCCGTATTGCGACGGCAAGGCTCACGCAAGATATGATCATCAGCAATATCGGGCAACTGCTCCTTTACAGTGTCCGCATACTTCTCTGATGTCACCACCCAAATATTTTCCGGAGGACAGATCCCCTGGAAACGGTCAGCCGTAAGTTGGATCAATGTACGGCCACAACCCAGTACATCAATAAATTGCTTAGGATAATCAGGAGTACTCATCGGCCAGAAACGGCTTCCAACACCTCCGGCCATTATAACGAGGTGATTATTCTTGATGTTCATATGATTCATTTTTTACGTTGTATGACCGCAAAGATAAGTATTATTTTTTAAAAAAAGTATTGCGTTTTAATTTATATGTTCTATATTTGCATACGACTAACATTTTTTTTGTCATGAAACAACCGACAACTGAAAACTCTGATATAATTAAACTAGTAGCGATATTAGGTGATTTTGCCTTGTTGAACCTTTCTATGATACTTGTGTTTTTTATTCTGAAAGGAATAGATTCACAGGCCATAGCCCATATTTCATTGAAAACCTACCTGCTGACTTCCAACCTGTGCTATATTCCATGCATATCCATCTTTGGGGTCATACTGCACAACCGCATAGTGCGTCCGGAACAGATTGTAGGCCGTCTGTTAGGAACAATCAGCTTGCATGTAGTCATCTTCCTCACGGTGCTGGCCATTATTAAAGTAGATAACTTCTCACGCATCTATCTGCTTGTTTTCTATCTGTCTTTCATACCTTTAGCTATAGGATGGCGGCTGACATTGCGATTCTTTGTGAAAATGTTCCGCCGCAGTGGCAGGAACCTGCACGCCACTGTACTGATAGGTGACGGGGACAATATGGTGGAGCTATACCATACGTTGAACGATTTGACTTACGGATACAGGGTTTTAGGCATTTTCTATGATGAGAAGGACTCTAATTACCCCAAAGGGATTCCCTTTAAAGGTCCTGTAAACCAATTATTTGAATGGTTGTCTCATAACACCGTGCACGAACTGTACTGCGGTCTGCCATCCAGCAGAAAGGATGATATTCTGGCCATCATGAACTATTGCGAGAACAATCTGATCCGCTTCTATAGCGTACCTCATGTACGTAATTACATAAAGCGTCAGCTGCAACTGGAATTATTGGGTGAAGTTCCTGTATTGTCCATCCGTACCGAACCGTTGCAGAACCCGGTAAACAGACTGGCAAAACGGTTATTTGATTTGACATTTTCCTCTCTGTTTTTACTTACAATTTTTCCATTTATATACCTATTTGTAGGTCTTATTATTAAAATTTCATCACCTGGTCCCATTTTCTTCAAACAGGAGAGAAACGGGGAAAACGGGAAAATTTTTAAATGCTATAAGTTCCGTTCCATGAAAGTGAATGCATTGTCCGATTCATTGCAGGCTACCAAGAATGATCCCCGCAAGACCAAGTTCGGCAACTTCCTGCGAAAGAGCAATCTGGACGAACTGCCGCAATTCATTAATGTTTTCAAAGGAGAAATGTCTATTGTAGGTCCCAGACCCCATATGCTGAAACATACAGAGGAATATTCCCAACTGATTAACAAATACATGATGCGCCACCTTGTCAAACCCGGAATCACCGGATGGGCGCAAGTCACCGGCTATCGGGGAGAAACCAAAGAACTTTCCCAAATGGAAGGCAGGGTAAGAAGAGACCTGTGGTATATTGAGAACTGGACTTTCCTGCTCGACATCCGCATCATGATAAAAACAGTAACCAACATGTTCCGGGGCGAGAAAAACGCCTATTAATTCAAATCGTAGGAACATTATAAAAAATAAAAAGATATGAAAGGTATTGTACTAGCCGGAGGTTCGGGCACGCGCCTCTATCCTATTACCAAAGGAGTATCCAAACAGTTGCTCCCTGTCTTCGACAAACCCATGATTTATTATCCTATATCGGTACTTATGCTGGCCGGCATACGGGAAATACTCATTATCTCAACCCCATACGACTTACCGAGCTTCAAAAGACTGTTAGGAGACGGAAGCGATTTCGGAGTACGCTTTGAATATGCGGAACAGCCTTCGCCCGACGGACTGGCTCAGGCCTTCATCATCGGCGAGAAATTCATCGGAAATGATTCCGTCTGCCTTGTACTGGGTGATAACATATTCCACGGTAACGGTCTGTCCGCCATGTTGAGAGAATCCGTACGTGCTGCCGAAGAGGACAAGAAAGCAACGGTATTCGGCTATTGGGTCAGTGATCCCGAAAGATATGGCGTAGCGGAATTCGACAAGGATGGCAATTGTCTCTCTATTGAAGAAAAACCTGCCCAACCTAAGTCCAACTATGCCGTGGTGGGACTCTATTTCTACCCCAACAAGGTAGTGGAAGTAGCCAAGAATATCAAGCCTTCGGCACGGGGAGAACTGGAAATCACCACCGTAAACCAGCAATTTCTTCAGGACAAGGAATTGAAAGTACAAACATTGGGCAGAGGTTTCGCATGGCTGGATACCGGTACTCACGACTCGCTGGCCGAGGCAAGTACCTACATCGAAGTCATTGAAAAGCGCCAGGGGCTGAAAGTGGCGTGCCTTGAGGGCATAGCTTTGAGAAAAGGCTGGATTACCCCGGAAAAGATGCAGGAACTGGCTCAGCCGATGCTTAAAAACCAATACGGACAATATTTACTGAAAGTTATAAAAGAACTGGGATTAGAATAATGGAAGTTATAAAAACAGCAATAGACGGGGTTTTCATTTTGGAACCCCGTATTTTTAATGATGCAAGAGGGTATTTCTTTGAAAGCTTCTCGGGACGTGAATTTGAAGAAAAAGTATGCAGGACTACATTTGTACAGGATAATGAGAGTTTCTCCACTTATGGTGTATTACGCGGCCTGCATTTCCAGAAACCTCCTTTCACACAAAGCAAACTGGTGCGTGTAATCAAGGGAGCAGTACTGGATGTGGCTGTAGATATCCGGAAAGGTTCTCCCACTTTTGGAAAGCATGTAGCTGTAGAATTGACTGGAGAGAATCACCGGCAGTTTTTTATCCCCCGCGGATTCGCACACGGCTTTGCGGTACTAAGTGACGAAGTGTTGTTCCAATACAAATGTGACCATTATTATGCTCCGCAAAGCGAAGGAGGAATCGCATGGGACGACCCCGATCTAGGCATAGACTGGCGACTTCCGGCCGACAAGGTTATTTTGTCCGACAAGGACAAGAAACATCCGAGATTGAAAGACTATCAAACGGATTTCGACTTTAATCAAAGTTTATATTAAAGGCAGTTTTGATTCTGCGTTTGTTTGGTTTTTGCCAGTGAAATTAAAAAAACCGAAAACTGCACACAGGACTATCGTAACGTTCAGGACAACATTTTCGAAGATTGACCTATAAAAACAGGGTGTATCTCCTATGAGAGATACACCCTGTTTTTATAGGTCAATATCTTTATATCACTTCTTCTCCATCCCCTCCTGAGGAGCATTAAGTCCTGCCTTCAGATTTTCAAAGAATTCACGTCCGAACAAGATCCATGCAGAAGCGCCCGCCACTGCCAGGAAAATAAATCCGACAAGAATCACCTTCTTGCTGGTTCCCGAAGGCAGCAACGGCACACTGGCAGGTTCCACAACGGCAAATACAGGTTTGGCCTCCTGTACTTTAGCTCGTGCCACCTGCAATTGGGTAGCCACCTGGCTATACACCTGATATGCCAGATTCATATCATTCTGCAATCGTTCTCTCTCCGTCAAAGCACTTTGAAGAACAACCCCCTTGTTAGCATCCATGTAATTGGCATAATTCTGCTGGGCTACATAATACTCCTGCTGGCGTTCCTTATACAATTGTTCCAGATAAGCACAATCCTGCTGGGCTTTAGAGACCCTGTACGCTGTGATATACTCTTGAAGTTTCACCACTACCGTATCTGTAATGGCGGCCGTAACCATCGGGTCCTGCAAAGTCACCGTCACTGTGGTGATGCCGGTTTTCTTATCCACATCAGCAGTAATCGCCTTACGCATGGCTTCCACTTTCTTCGCCTGATCTTCTGTCAGATGGAAAGGATCCAGCTTATTCCCTTCTTCCTCTTCCTTATCGGAGAAGAGAGATTTCACCCCACCTATAGCCGCCCCGGGCAATCCCATCACAGCACCCCACCACGGAGCTTTCTGCTCGTCGAGATAAGCTACAAAAGTAGTATCCACCTCACCGTCCAACGTGGTGACATGTGCATTAAACAGTTCCAGAATGAAAGGAGTAGACGCTACTATATCCGGGAAAAGAGATACGTTCAACGCATCCGCCTCACTGCCCAGACTCATGCCGCCGATCCCCAGCATGGCAGCCATTCCCGACAGGCTCCCCCCGCCGCTTTTGCCGGATTCGGGAGACAATGTCACTTCCACCGTATATTGTTTGGGAATACTCAGAGCAATAATCACCCCTACAATAGCACCTATTCCGGCAGCCTTCAACAGCACCTTTCGGGCAGCCCACAACTTACGGACATACTCCATCAAATCAATTTCCAACTCCTCGTCTTCCCGTGGCCTTTCCTTATTATTCGTATAATTCTTATCTTCCGCCATACTGTTTCTATTTTAAGATATTAGCAATAGATGCAATCATAGTCGCCAATGACGCACTGGTGGTTGCTATGGACAAGGTGTTCTGCAAAGACCAGTTGCTCTTTTCCTTCACCGGAACAATCACCTCACATCCCGGCTGGATCAGCTCACGGCTACCTTTCTTCGCTCTCTTCACCTGACCGTTCATATATACAATATACGCCTTGCTCTTCTTCGCACGGAAACCGTAACCTCCGGCCTGCTCGATATAATATTTCAACGTCTTGCCATCTTCAAATGAAACGGTATTGGGATACATCACAGCCCCACTGATACGTACCGTATTGTTGTATTCAGGAATTTCAATCACATCCCCCTCACGCAATACGATATCCGCACTGGAGCCGGGTTTAAGCATCGCTCTTTCCAGGTCGATACCCACATAATAGATATCTCCCAAGTCCAGCCGGTTGACATCAATGGAGTCCTTTCCTGTCTTGGCCATATCCAGAACCGTTTCCATACGTTTGCGTTCATCGTCATTGATACGACGGCTTAAACGGGCCCCTTTGATATAAGCAAACGGAGTCACTCCACCTGCCTTCTTAATCAAATCGGAAAGACGTTCACTCTTCTCTGTCAGCGCATAATCACCTTCATATAAAACCTCACCGGTCACTTGCACATTCACCTGTTCCTGATAAGCAGGACTCTTACGCACATATACTTGATCGTACGGTTGCAACACAAAACCCGGTTCTCCGTCTATTACAAAACCGTCTTTCAGAGAAAACGAGTACATTTGTCCTATGGTGGAAACCGCTTCCGTACCTTTGCTATCCTTGATACGGCGGGAAACATCCACACGGACGGTAGAAGCCGATTCTTTCAACCCGCCAGCCTGGATTATAATATCCTCCAAAGTCGTATTGTCGGCAAAAGCGAACTCACCCGGACGGGCAACCTCACCATACACCATGATAGTTCCCACATCCTCCAAGTCATGAATACTGGGAATATAAAGCACATCATTACGCTGTAAAGGTACATCGGGCGCAGTACCGGCCATGATACCTTTTATATCTACTTGAATAACCTCTTTCTTCAAATTCTCACGCTCGCGATGCAACACTGCACGTCCTGTAAAGGCATCACCCATAAGACCTTCAGCCTTTTCCACCAGTTGGCGGACTGTATTCAAAGTTCCTCCGAACTGATAAATGCCCGGACGATAGACAGCACCCTTGATTTCAAGTTTATTCTCAAAACGATCCAGAATAGCTTCAGCAGTCAGCACATCACCATCTTTTACCTGAAATACGGAATAATCAATATCATCAATCGTATAAATCTGATACTCCTTTCCATTTTGACGAATCATGCGGAGAGAACGGGTATAGGCATCCCCCGAGAATCCACCGGCATACTTCAACAATGTGGCAACACTTTCGTTGTTTTTCATCTCGTATTTCATGGGGCGTTTCACATTACCCTCTATGCTAACCAACGCCTCGTATGGAGGAACAATGATCACATCGCCTTCCTGCAGACGGATATCATCATTGATTTTACCTTTCATAATAAAATCGTACACATCTACGGTAGCGATCTTCTGTCCTCCGCGCACTACTTGTATATTACGCAAACTACCGATATCGCTCACACCACCGGCACGGTACAGTGCATGAAACACGGTAGAGAAAGAAGACAATGCATAAGTTCCCGGTTGGAACACTTCTCCCATCACATTCACCTGGATAGTCCGGCTGTTTCCCAAAGTAACCTTGATTTGTGAGGACGGGTTCTGTTCATTATCAAGCCCTGCATAAATCTTATTCAGTTCTTTACGCAAATATTGGTTGGCTTCGGCAATAGTCATACCGTTCAGATAAATTAATCCCAAATCGGGGATCGTGATAGATCCGTCCGGAGATACATTATCGCGGATGGTAGCCTGGTTTGTACCCCAGATATCAATGATTACCTCATCACCCGGCCCCAGACGATAATTAGGAGGAGTAGCCAGATTCACACTCGGCTCGAATGTAAGGTTTCTGGTTTCAAAAATGTCCCGTCCATACACCTTATCCTTCTGCATTTCTTCCATATCGCCCATGCCCATCCCCTCGTAATAGCGATTGGCAGAAACACTGTCCAACGAGTTCTTCCCTACCACTCTGTCCGCAGCTGAACGTTGGTCGAAAGTAAAATTCTCTGTTACGTAGATATCTTCCTGAGTCTTTGTCTTTTCACGCAAACGGTTCCGATTTTGCATCGTTGCATTTGCATCTTTATCAGCAGACCCATTTTGCTGTTCATAAAGTTTCTTTACACGCTTAGCCTGTTCTTGTGTCACTCCTCTACGGGCTAACTCTGTAGCAATCTGACGTTGGTCTTTTCCTTGTTGCATGCCCGTCTTCACATATTCCAACACCTGTTGGTCACTCATAGATTGCTGTGCAAGCACAGAACCCGAGAGGGCAAAAACTAAGACCAGTACGGATAATATTTTTTTTATCATATAAATTCAATAAACTTAGTAATTTAGCAGCCGCAAAGGTAGATATTATTTTCGATATAGGCGAGTATTATTTCATAAAATATCCCTCTAACAAATATAAAAACGGCTGCCACCTGACGGTGTACAGCCGTTTATTCTTTAATAATCCGTTAGCAGAATTCATTCAGACTTCATTGCACAGCCCTCCTTATTTTAAAAAGGTCTGCAAGGGTAAAACTTGTGCAATACCGCCCGGCCGGATCAGCAATACATATTGACGATGGCTTCGTACAATTCCTGTTTACCGCTTACTTGCTTGGGCTCACCATTCTGCTTAGCATAAGCCACTACATCTTCCAGTGTCAGCTTGCCTTCTTCAAATTCTTTACCTTTGCCACTGTCGAATGAAGCATAACGGTCTGACAACATCTTGCAGTAAGGAGATTCATTAAGCAAAGCAGCAGCACTTTCCAATGCACGCGCCATAGCATCCATACCTGCAATATGGGCGATAAAGATATCTTCCAGATCAGTAGAGTTACGACGTGTCTTGGCATCGAAGTTGGTACCGCCATTACCCAAACCGCCGTTGCGGATAATCTGCATCATGGCCTGGGTCAGTTCGTAATTGTCGATAGGGAACTGGTCTGTATCCCATCCGTTCTGATAATCGCCACGGTTAGCGTCAATAGATCCCAACATTCCGTTATCTACCGCAACAGCCAGTTCATGTTCAAATGTATGACCAGCCAACGTAGCATGATTCACTTCAATGTTCACCTTGAAATCCTTGTCCAGTCCGTGAGTTTTCAAGAACCCTACCACAGTTTCGGTATCCACATCATATTGATGCTTAGTCGGCTCCATCGGTTTGGGCTCAATCAGGAAAGTACCTGTAAATCCTTTGCTCCGGGCATAATCGCGAGCGATGGTCAACATCTGAGCCAGATGTTCTTTCTCACGCTTCTGATCTGTATTCAATAAAGACATATACCCTTCACGTCCACCCCAGAACACGTAATTGGAGCCACCCAGTTCGATGGTAGCGTCAATAGCGTTCTTTATTTGGACAGCAGCGCGGGCAACCACATCAAATTCGGGGTTTGTAGCAGCACCGTTCATATAGCGTGCATGACCAAAAACATTTGCCGTGCCCCATAACAATTTGATTCCGGTTTCAGCCTGTTTCTGTTTGGCATAAGCAACTATCTCTTTCAGATTCGCTTCATATTCCTCGATTGTATCGGCTTCCTCACACAAGTCCACATCATGGAAACAATAATATTCGATTCCCATTTTCTGCATGAATTCAAAGCCGGCATCCATCTTATTCTTGGCAGCCTGCACCTTATCGGCATCGCCGTTCCAAGGGAATTTCTTTGTTCCGCCGCCAAACTGGTCACCGCCCTCGGCACACAAAGTATGCCACCATGCCATAGCAAACTTCAACCAGTCTTTCATCTTCTTGCCGTTTATTACCTTTTCAGCATCATAATAACGGAACGCCATCGGGTTCTTACTTTCCTTACCTTCAAATTTAATCTTTCCTATACCGGGAAAATACTCTTTTGTAGCCATAATTCTTTACTTATTTTAATAACTTGTTCTAATTTATCTACTATCTTTTTTCAACACGCAAGCGGATAGCCATTTCTTTATCCGAAGGTCCTTAAAAGGCAGCCATCGCTCTCTCCAGATTAGATTTCCAGCGGGCATACGCATCATCATAAGCAGTGCGCTGTGCCACATCAGGCTCTATCACCTCCAATTTTTCCAATGTGGCAAATGCCTCGTTGTTATCTTTATAAACACCCGCGCCTATGCCGGCCCCCTTGGCGGCGCCCACCGATCCATCCGTGTCATACAGTTCGATTACAGCCCCTGTCACTCCCGCCAATGTTTCGCGGAAAATAGGACTGAGAAACATATTGGCATGTCCGGCATGAATCTTCTGTACAGGGATACCCATCTGCTCCATGATATCAATACCGTATTTAAACGAGAACACGATCCCTTCCTGTGCGGCACGAACAATATGCTGCTTTCCATGCAAGTTAAAATTAACTCCACATATAGAGCATCCTGTCTCTTTATTTTCCAGCATACGCTCCGCCCCGTTACCAAAAGGAAGAATACTTACTCCGGCACTGCCGACAGGAGCCTGTGCCGCCAGCCTGTTCATATCACTGTAAGAAATACCTTCGGGAGCCACATTACGTTTCACCCACGAATTCAATATACCGGTACCATTGATACACAACAACACTCCCAGACGGGTCTGCTCAGCGGTATGATTTACATGGGCAAAAGTATTCACCCGGGATTTCGGATCATAATTTACCTCACCGTTCACGCCATATACCACTCCCGATGTTCCTGCCGTAGAAGCAATCTCTCCCGGATTGAACACATTGAGCGACAAAGCATTATTAGGCTGGTCTCCGGCGCGATAGGTTACAGGAATTCCCTCTTTCAGGCCCAATTCTTTGGCAGCCCATGCATTTACACGCCCCTGCTCGCCAAAAGTCGGTTTGATATCAGCTATCAGCGAACGGTCGAATCCATAATAATCCATCAGGAAGCCCGCGACATCATTTGCCTGAAAATCCCAGAACATCCCTTCGGACAAACCGGACACCGTGGTACAAATATCCCCTGTCAGTTTCATAGCGATATAATCGCCGGGCAGCATTATTTTATAAATACGTTCGTACACAGCAGGCTCATTCTCTTTAATCCATGCCAGTTTGGAAGCGGTAAAATTCCCCGGAGAGTTCAGCAGATGAGAAAGACATTGCGTTTCCCCCAATGCCTCAAACGCTTTCTGCCCGTATGGAACCGCCCGTGAATCACACCATATAATAGCCGGACGTAATACATTTTGCCCTTTATCCACACAAACCAGTCCGTGCATCTGATAAGAGATACCGATAGCGGCAATTCCATCCGGACCGATCCCACTCCCGGCCATGACAGCCTGAGTTGACAATTTCAGATTTTCCCACCAATTTTGCGGATCCTGCTCAGCCCATCCGGGGCGGGCAGCCATAATAGCAGCCTCTGTTTTAGGGAAGAATGCAGAAGAGACACACTTTCCGGTTTCTGCATTTACCAAACTCGCCTTTACCGACGAACTGCCAATATCATAACCTAATAGGTACATTTAAATTGAAAATTTAAGAATTTAAAAATAATAGTCTCTGTCCCGATGCTTATCAGCATTATCCTTCCAAGGAAAGGCCGGTGAAGAATCCCAAAGCATGTACCGATTCCCCGAAACGACCAGGCGGAATATTCTCACAGCAATCACAACAAGGCTAAAGTTATCTGTCTGTTATCACTTCGTTCCCGACTTATTATATATTGAACGATCGAACTTATAGAAGCGTGCCGCCCTGTGGCATACGCCTACCTGTTTTTCCTCCAAAGGTACTACATATGGCATCAACGCTATCTTCTTATGGAAGTTCCTTACATCAAACACCTTATCATAAATCAACTGATAGACAGTCCGCAACTGGGCTGCCGTAAACTTCCGGGGAAGCAAGTCGAACATTACGGAAGGGGCATATTCCACATAATGGCGTATATGTACCAATGCATCCTGCAAAATCTGGAAATGATCGAACGCCAGGCTTTTCACCTCCGTCACAGGCGTCCAGCAAGCATCGTATTTATCAGACAGCTGTTCGAACCGTCTGTCAATCTTCACCAATGTCAGATAAGCGATAGTCACAATGCGGTCTATTTTCTTCTCGTCCAAACGATGAAAACGTTCCAGCCACAACACATCCTTAGGGTTACGGGTACGGTTTTTCGATCCATACGCCTTAAACTGTGTCAGCTTCACATTCTTCAGTCCCGTCAGCTCATTCAACACTCGTTTGGCCGCCTCATCCAGATCCTCATCGTCATAGATAAGGCTACCCGGCAATTTCATGTTATTATATCCGTCTTCGGACTGTTTCCCCACCTGCCTTACCAACAGGACACGGAACTGCTCTCCATCAAAACCAATCAGCACACAGTCCACAGATACATGTAAATTAATCGTCTGGTTTATTTCCGACATAGTAATATGGCTTTTATCATTTCCGGCAGCAAAGATAAATACTATTTTTTGAATTATACAAAACAATATATTTATTTTTATTATGTTCTAAAACACTATTTTTCAATATAATAAATATCATCTATTATACAATATGATATCTTAACCTTATCATATACACTACAATATATAATATACAGGAATTGTCTCGTCTTCTTTTTTTCCTTTTTCCAAAGGACTTTTATTCCATTCAATCTCCTATTTCAGACGTTTGGTTAAAAAAAAGCAATCTTTACGCCAAAAAATTAATAGAATAAAGTTGTTTATTCACAATAATTTTCTTTACTTTTGCCCATTAAAATCTAAAGATTACTCTATGAGAAAGAAAATTTTGGTCTTGGACGACAAAATAGCAATTGCAAAAGTCCTTTCAATCTATCTGGCCAGTGATTATGATTGTATTTGGTTACCGAATGGCATCGAAGGAGTAAAATGGCTTCAGGAAGGTAACATACCAGATTTGATTATATCAGATATCCGTATGCCCGAAATGCGTGGAGACGAGTTTCTGGAATGGATAAAATCCAATCAGCTATTCAAACACATTCCGGTGATTATGCTAAGCAGCGAAGACAGTACCACAGAGCGCATCCGCCTGTTACAAGAAGGCGCGGAAGACTATATTGTCAAACCTTTCAATCCCATGGAATTAAAAGTAAGAATTAAGAAAATTATTGAGTAAATCAGCATGACCTTTCTGCTTTATATAGGAAAGAACAAGGATTTTTTGCGCAAATTCAGCAAGCTCGAAAATGTCCAGATGATTTATGCCCAAAACTACCAGGATGCCATTACAATTTGTGTCAGGCTGAAAGTACGTGAGAACATCATTGTCCTTCACGAACAAGGGGAGATGAACGGAGATATTGAACAGGTCGGTGCTTTTAGAAAAAAGTTCTATCAGGCATATGTCGTACTCATTACGGACAGGCTGAGTCCCGAAGCCAGCAAAGTCTATCTGAACAGCGGAATAAACGATACCGTCAGTTTGCACATCACCACCGCCCAGTTAAGGCAGAAAATAGACATCATCAATAAACGGCAGGAACTGCTATATGCACATAACCGGAAGAAAAAAGACGTCAGGCATTTTATCCTTCCCCAATGGAAGCGCTGCTTCGATATTCTTTTCTCCGGTACAGCATTAGTTTTTCTGTCACCAGTCTTTCTGCTGACTGCCATAGCCATACGTCTGGAGAGCAAAGGACCTGTTATTTACAAATCCAAAAGGGTAGGAACGAATTATACCATTTTTAATTTCCTGAAGTTCCGTTCCATGTATACGGACGCCGATAAAAAACTGAAAGACCTTTCCGGTCAGAACCAATACCTGCCGGAAGGTATTCCGGAGATTACCGAAGATTTCTTGATGGAAGAATTAGAAGGGCTGATATTTGGAGATGACGGTGTTATAGATAATGGCGGAATGCTGGTTTCCGATGACTTCATCATTCCGGAAGAAGAGTTCATTTCCAAACAAAACGCACTGGATGAAAGTCCTTTCATAAAAATAGAAAAAGACCCGCGAGTCACCAAAGTAGGACGCGTTTTACGAAAATACAGCCTGGATGAGCTACCTCAACTGGTCAACATATTGAAAGGCGATATGTCTGTGGTGGGTAACCGTCCTCTTCCACTCTATGAAGCCGAACGCCTGACAAACGATGAAAGTATCGAACGCTTCATGGCGCCTGCCGGGCTGACCGGTTTGTGGCAGGTAGAAAAGCGGGGGGATGCCGGAAAATTATCCGCTAAAGAACGCAAAGAATTAGATTTGAAATACGGTAAAGAATTCTCCTTTTTTCTGGATATGAAAATCCTGTTCAAGACTTTGACAGCTTTTGTCCAAAAAGGAGATGTTTAAATAATTTATTTTAGGAATAAAAAGGGGATTTATTATATGGATAAAGTATGTCTTTTTGTCATCTGTATGTATTGTTCTATCCATCACTTAAGCGCACAACAGGAAGAACAACAAACACAACCGGTACAGCAACCTCTTGTGACACAAGATGATATATTGGGGAATATGAATGTGGATTATGCGAAGATAAAGCTGCCTCCGTTAAGTGTCCTTTATGAGAATGCACGCAGCACTCCAAGCTTACAGATTTTAGAGAAAGAGAAACTGTTACAGAAAAAGTTACTATCGAAAGAGAAAAGGAACTGGCTGGGGTTTATCCAAGCCGGCGGAAGTGCTTCTTACGGTATAGCAGACAATGTGGCCAGCAATACGGATGTCAACACCCCACTTATTTACAGGTATGTAGGTACAGAACAAACTTCGTGGAACGTGGGAGGCGGCATCAGTATTCCTTTTGAAAAGCTGTTCGACCTCCGGGGAGGAATCAAGCGCCAGCGAATCCAAGTGGATATTGCCGAGTTAAGAAAACAGGAAGCATACGAAACTCTTAAAATACAAATAGCTCATTTATATGTTCAGATTTTATCTAATATAGAAACATTGCAAAGATCAGCTGAAAATATAGCTTTATATAAAGGTGCATCGGCTGTTGCAGAACAGGAATATAGAAACAGACGTACCTCTATTCATGATGTGGCCAAGACTAAAGAGCAGGAATTTGCCGCTAATCAAGACTTTGCCTTACTACGCTCTACTATTAACGACCAACTGCTGACCCTTGAAATAATCTCCCACACCCCCATCTTGACCATACAAGGAGAAAAGGACGTTCAAGAAACAACGATACAGGAACAGGAAGAAAACAAGAGGCAAAGTAAGAAAAAAGACAAAAAGGAATAAGAAACATGGAATTATTTAAATATATAGTCAAGTTTATCTATCGTATCCGTTGGTGGATGGTTATATTTCCATGTATAGCCGGTATCATAGCGTGGTTCCTTACCAGAAGTCTGGAAAAAACGTATGATGTGAAAACCACCATCTTTACAGGAATCATCTCCGGATACAACGTAGATGCCACCGATACCAGAAATGCCACTGTGCACATGAGTAATTTAATGAATATCATTACGACGGAACGCACACTGAAAATAGTATCTCTGAAACTGCTTGCCCGCTGTTTGGTTTATGGAGATGCCGAAAGAAACACCAGTTATATTTCAGCCATACATTACCAGCAGCTAGTTTCCGGTATTCCACGAGAGTTACAGGCATTGATAGACAAGCAAAACGAAGAGAAAACCTATCATAATCTGGTAGCTTTTGAACGCCCGTCCATCAATAATTTTATCTACCAACTACTCAATTATACCCACCCTTATTTCAGCGTACCTCTACTCTCACAACATATAAAAGTAGCCAGGTTGGGAAACAGCGATATGATCGAGATTGCTTATAGTGCCAACGATCCGGGAATAGCTTATAACACACTTGAGATACTGAATGAAGAATTTGTCAAACAATACCATGAACTACGCTATGGAGAAACAGACAATGTTATCAAGTTCTTTCAAGAAGAACTGGCCAGATTAGGCAAAATGCTGACTGCCGCCGAGGATTCTTTAATCGAGTACAATATAGAAAACCGCATCATCAACTACGGAGAACAAACCAAACAAGTGGCAAGCATGGACGCTGCTTACCGGATGATGGACAATGATTTACTTGTCAATTACTCTACCAGTAAGGCGTTGATCGATTTCTATGAATATAAATTAGGTGATGTGGCCAAATTGATCCGTACCAACAATGAGTTTATGGACAAACTTCATCAAATGTCCCAATTGAACACTCAGATCTCAACCATGGAAATCACTCCGGACGAAAAGAACCGGAAGAAACTGGAGGAACAAAAAAACATGTTAAGTAACGCCGAACAAAACATCAACAATCTCGCCCTGAAACTAAGTGCTGAAGCTGCAAGTACAAACAATGTATCTTATGAAACACTCATCAGCCAGTGGCTTGACCAAATAGTCCTTGCCGAAAAGACTAAAGCCCAAATGGAAGCACGAGATATAATGAGAGAGAATTTAAATGAAGATTTCCTTTATTTCTCCCCCATCGGCGCCACCCTGGGCCGGAAAGAAAGGCATATCGGCTTTGTGGAAAGCAACTATATGTCTACCATGGGGGCCTTAAATGCAGCCATCTTGCGACAAAAGAATCTGGAAATGACTTCGGCTTCATTAAAAATCATGAACCCGCCCCTGTTTCCATTGACCTCCTCCCCCACCAATGCACGCATGATTATACTTGCATCCATACTGGGTACTTTACTTTTCATCATTGGTTATTTTCTGATTATCGAAATACTGGACCGTACCCTCAGAGACAAAATACGTACAGAACGAATCACCGGAGGAACAGTTATCGGCGCATATCCTAAAGAAAGCAAGTTAAGATACAGACGTTATAATAAAGCCATAAACGAAATGGCCGTCAAGCAACTCAGCACCGCTTTATTGCCTCATCTAAATACACAGGAACAGCGAGTTATCAATTTGTTAAGTACAGAAGAGAAAGACGGAAAGACCCATGTCGCCCGCCTGATAGAGGAATATTGGAGCAACATCGGCTTAAACGTCCGCCGCATTACATACGATGAAGATTTTCTAAGCGAAGACAGCCAATATGTACAGGCAAACAATTTGAAAGAACTATGTCCCGATCTGGAAAAGGATGAAATTCTTCTAATCGAACACCCGGTCCTGAAAAGCAATCCTCTGCCTCCGGCTTTGTTAAATGAAGCATCCATCAATCTGCTGGTTGTCCGTGCCAACCGTACTTGGAAAAATACGGATCAGGCACTGTATGAACATTTGTTACAAGTTAAACAAAAAGAAGTACCCCTCCTTTTCTATCTGACACAAGCAGACAGAAATACAGTGGAAGATTTTACAGGACAATTACCTCCTTACACGAACTTTAAGAATATGGAATACAGGCTGTTTCAACTCGGACTGACCGCCATTGAATACAAAGGAAAATAGATAATGATAGCAAAAGAAATAAATATAACCCATACAGGTCAAATTCTAGCCAGCTTTATTATCGGGCTGTGCTTATGCCTATGGACAGCCCTCAACATGAAACCTGCCATAGGAGTTGCAATAGGGTTCATACCTTTTGCCACGCTTTTTATTTTTATATGCATAAACAAACCCGCCATTCTGCTGGCCATCACCTTTATGCTGAATTACCTGATAATGGGAATTAACAGATATCATTCCATCCCTATTGCCATTACCAATATCTTTGACTTGCTCTACGGCATCATGTTGGCCCTTATTCTTCTGAAACAGTTACAAAGCAATCATCATTTCAGAAGAATACTGAACGTCTATACCTGCATCACATTGGTCTGGCTGCTATATTGTATCATCAACATAGGTAATGGTATTACCGGTGAATTTTACATGGAAGCATGGCTTCGTATTTTAAGACCCTGGGCCTTATACCCTATTCTGACCTGTATTATTCTATCCATACACTGCAATCGCTACACTTTTATCCATTACTTTTTAATACTATGGGGTATCATGACCCTACTGGCTGCCGCAAAAGGATATTGGCAAAAGAACAAAGGTTTTGACAGTACCGAGCTAAGCTGGTTGTGGGCCTACGGAGCACGTACCCATTTTATCCATTCCGGTATCCGCTATTTCTCATTTTTCACTGACGCGGGTCTTTTCGGTGCCAGCATGGGATTATCCTGCACTGTTTTCACGCTTACTTTTTTCTATACAAAGAACCTATTTCTCAGACTCTTCTATTTAATAGTGGGTATGGCAGGATTTTATGGTCTGTTAATATCGGGAACCCGATCGGCCATAGCAGTACCCATTGCAGGGCTGGGGCTCTTTCTGTTCCTGTCTAAAAGTTGGAAAATAGGCATCATTTCCTTTATCCTGCTTGTTGGAGGAGTAGGAATGCTGAAATACACCAAGATCGGAGAGAGCAATAAATTGATCCGCCGTATGCGTTCCGCTTTCGACACAGAGGACCAATCGATGATGGCGCGTTTCGAGAACCAGAAAGCACTGAATGCCTACATGGATGAAATGCCCTTCGGCATAGGCATGGGAGCCATAGACGGGGTAGTTCCTCCCCATAACAAATATTATTTCGTTTCCATCTGTCCTTCAGACTCCAGTCTGGTAGATGTATGGAAACAGATGGGAATAGTGGGGCTGTGTGTGTTTTTGGGTATGCATGCCATTCTATTTCTATCGGGCTCCTACATTCTTTTATTCAAAATCCGAAATCCGGAAATCCGAGGACCGCTGACAGGTATGTTATGCGGTTGTGCAGGCATACTGGTAGCTTCTTACGCCAATATGGTTTATTTCCAGTTTCCTAACGGAATCTTGATTTATTCCTGTTTCACCTTTGTTTTTTTAGGACCTTATTTAGATAAACAATACTCAGAAATACATGGACTACCGGCAGCCTGACCTATCCGTCATCACCGTGAACTATAACGGTTTTCACGACACCTGCGAATTTATCGACTCGTGGACAGCCACTATATTCTCTGTCAGTTATGAAATGATAGTCATTGACAATGGTTCCACTGCCAATGAAGCCGCCTTGCTACAAAAAACATATCCTTTTATCCAAGCCGTACGCAGTGAGCGGAACTTAGGATTCGCCGGAGGTAACAATCTGGGTATAAACCTTGCAAAAGGAAAATACCTGTTCTTGCTGAACAATGATGTTTATATGGTCAAAGATACCATACCCTTGTTGATAAAACGTCTTCTGTCCTCCGACAAAATAGCAGGTGTCTCCCCGTTAATCCGTGATTATGCAGAACCGCACGCCATACAATTTGCAGGATACACCCAACTTTCGCCCATTACCTTAAGAAACAGAGCCATAGGCAAAGGGAAAATAAATAAAGACCACTACCCCGCCCAAAAAACGCCTTATCTGCATGGTGCCGCCATGTTACTGAAAAAAACAATAATAGACAAACTTAGCCTGATGCCCGAAGAATATTTTCTATATTATGAGGAACTGGACTGGTGCACCTATATCAATAGGGAAGGCTACGAATTATGGTACGATCCCGCTTGCGAAATATGGCACAAGGACAGCAGCTCCACCGGAAAAGAAAGTCCGTTGAAATACTATTACCTGAACAGAAACAGATTACTATATGCCTACCGCAATCTCTTTGACTGGAAACTTCCGGTTTCCATCTTATACCAGACAATGATTGTATGTCCCAAAAACATACTGACCGCCTTGGGGAAAGGAAAGAAAGCCATAGCCAAAGCACATTGGGAGGGAACAAAAGCATTTTTCAAACTTAGAAACAAAGACAAACAGCCATGATATTTCTAGCATACATAGAACTATTACTTTTCGCGATATGCGCCTTTACTGTTTTTTACCTGCTGGTATACGCCATAGCGGCAACAGGCAACCGCACCGACAAATATTCCGAATCAAGAGTAAAACACCGTTTCGCCATTCTGATACCGGCCTATCAGGACGATGACTACATACCCTATACCGTCAAATCATTTCTACAACAAGAATATCCTATAGACTGCTATGACATTATCGTCATTTCAGACCACCTGAAGCCGGAAACAAACAGACAGCTGGCACAATATCCCATCACCCTGTTGCAAGCCAGGTTCAAGAAAAGTTCAAAAATGAAATCTGTCAAAGCAGCTATGTCACAATTACAAGAAGGACAATACGATATCGTTTTAATCATGAATGCGGACAATGTAGTGGACACCAATTTTCTTGAAGTTGTCAACAATACGTATGCCAGCGGCTCCAATGCCATCCAAACCCATCGCATCTATCAAGAAAGACCCAATAATGTCAGCATATTGAATGCCATCACCGACGAGATCAATAATTCCATTCTTCGTGCGGGACATGTCAATTTGGGACTTTCAGCTTCGCTGAACGGCTCCGGAACCGCAATAGACTTCACTTGGTTCAAAGAAAACATCCGTCATTTAAAAGACGATGACGATGAAAAAGTCATCGAATCCCTGCTGCTCCGCGAACGGATATATGTGGAATATTTAAATAATACCCATGTATATGCCTTGAAGAATAGTGGAAAGAAAAAATTCTATACCCAACATAGCACTTGGATTAAAACCCAATATTATTCCCTGTTCACCAATATCGGTAATCTGCCCGGCGCCATTTTAAGTGGAAAATTTGATTATGCCGACCGTATTCTACAATGGTTCATTTTCCCTCGCACCATCCTGCTAGGTATCCTCATCCTGTTCAGTTTCCTGTCCGTATACTTCCACTGGAGCGCCTGCCTAAAATGGTGGGGATTATTACTCACTTTCTTATTGACTATGGCAATAGCCACTCCAAACTACTTGGTGGACAGCAAATTCAACAAAGCCATGAAAGCTATCCCCTTTCTGGCGGCAGGCATGATATTCAATATGCTTTTAAGAAAGAAAAAATAAAAGCCCCATGCTATCGGAAATTATACATATCATGGAATATACGCTATATATCTACCTTTCCGTCAGTGTGGGGTATATAGTCCTGTTTTCTGCCGCCTCTCATTTCTTCAAACAAAAGAAATATCCCGCGACTACTGTCCGGCAACGCTTTATCATCCTTGTTCCCGCCTATAAAGAGGATGCGGTCATTCACGCCTGCGTCACTTCCGTTCTGCGCCAAACTTATCCGGCAGAGCTTTACGACCTGATAGTCATATCCGACCACATGCGTCCCGAAACCAATGCCTTACTGCGCAAAGAACGCATCAGCTTGATAGAACTGCATGAAAAGGAAAGTTCCAAGGCAAAAGCCCTGCGCATTGCAGCAGAGACCATCACAGACCAGCCATACGATTATGTCCTCATACTGGATGCCGATAATCTGATCTCACCCTGTTATCTTCAAGAACTGAATAAAGCAGCTTCACAGAGTATAAAAGCCATACAGACACACCGCAAAGCCAAAAACATGAATACAGACATAGCCCTATTGGATGCCGCCATCGAAGAGATGAACAATTCCATCTTCCGCAAGGGACACATCCGGCTGGGATTTTCATCTGCCCTTACCGGCTCCGGAATGGCTTTCGATTTCCGATGGTTTGTCCGGAACATCATCCATACCCATAGTACGGGCGAAGACAAAGAACTGGAAGAACTCCTGCTCCGTCAAGGCATTCACATTGAATATATAGACACCCTAGAAACATTGGACGAAAAAGTCCGGCAACCGGATGCCTTGCGTAACCAGCGCCGCCGCTGGATAGCCACCCAGCTTTTCCTTGCATTAAAAATGGGACGTAACCTCCCCACAGCCTTACTGAACGGAAACGGAGATTATCTGCTGAAAATCCTCCAAGCCTTTATCGCTCCCCGCAGCATTCTGTTGGCGCTCATCGGATTCTTTTCATGTGTTCTCTGCATTTTCTCTCCAACTTCTTCCATAAAGTGGTGGATTTTGCTTATCTTGCTGAACGGTGCGTTATACCTGGCCATTCCGTCCAATATGAGATATAAATACATGAGCAGAATCCTCAGGCAGACACCTTATTTTGTAATCATTATGCTTCTCAACTTGTTTCACTTGAAAGGAATGGCACAGAAGTTCAACCATACACAGCATGGATAGAATTATGAATATAAAGGAGTACTTACAACAACACCCGCAATGGAAAAAACGGATACACGGTTTCATCATGCATCCGGTAAAGACACGCCCCTATTGGTGGATACGCGTATGGCAACCTTTCTACATAAAAAAAGGCCAGGGCTCAGTCATTTATCCCAGTGTACGGAAAGACCTTCCACCGTTCCATCTGTTCCAGATGGGAAAATATTCGGTAGTGGAAGATTTCTCCTGCTTGAACAATGCCGTAGGCGACATCGTAATCGGCGACCATTGCCGGATAGGACTCAGCAATACGGTCATCGGTCCCATCCGGATAGACAACGGGGTCAATATTTCACAAAACGTAGCCCTGATAGGATTAGATCACAATTATCAGAATATCACTCAAGGTATCATCGAACAAGGTATCACCACTTCCCCTATCCACATCGGAGAACATACCATCATAGGAGCCAACGTGATTGTACTGCCCGGAATCACCATCGGCAAACATTGTTTTATCGGTGCCGGGTGTGTAGTTACCCAAAACATACCCGACTATTGTGTCACGGTAGGAAATCCCGCACGCATTATCAAACGCTATAACCCTCAATCACAAACATGGGAGAAAATATAAAAATATTAGTATGTGCCCATAAGGACAGCCGGCTACCGCAGCATGAGTACTTCTGCCCTATACAGGTGGGGGCCTCCCTAACCAGTGCCCGATTCTTCCCTGTACTAGATAACACAGGAGATAATATATCCGACAGGAATCCTCACTTTTGTGAACTAACCGCCCATTATTGGGCTTGGAAAAATCTAAAGTGTGACATTATAGGGCTCAATCATTACAGGCGCTTCTTTGATTTTCATCGCCCTTTTCCAGCTTTTTCACCAGACAGGAGTTTCATTAACATAGATTCATTTCTAAAAGAAACTTATCGATTTCCTGATTTAGAAATTTTATTAAATGATTATGACATCATCCTCTCTCCCAAGCGTCATTATCCCTATAACGTCGCTACACAATACGCCATTTCCCATCTAGTCAATGACCTCAATTTACTGAAAGAAGTCATTCAACACCTCACACCCGAATATGCTGAAGCTTTTCATACATTCATGTATCACTGCAATGCCTATTCCGGATATAATATGTTCATCACCAGACGGAAACATTTTGACGAATACTCCCAGTGGCTATTCCGCGTATTGTTTGAATTAGAAAAACGGGTAAAACTGTCCGCCTATCCGGATCAGGCACGTCTGTTCGGCTATTTATCAGAAAGATTGATCAATGTCTATTGCATAAGGCACCGGTTAAAGATAAAGTATGTTCCCGTCATCATGCCCTTGGAAGAAACATTTCAAAATCCGAGCAACCTGCTTTATACGCTTCGCCAGCTAAAGAATGATCTTATTTATAAACTCACAGAATTATAAGTTATGCCGTTGGTTTCTGTCATCATCCCTATATACAATACAGAAAAATTCCTGCCTTTGTGTATCAGCAGCGTCTTAAACCAGACACTGACAGACATTGAGGTACTGCTGGTTAATGACGGAAGTACGGACGGAAGCGGGAAAATATGTGACGAATACGCCTGCAAAGACCAACGAATACAGGTAATACACACTCTGAACCAAGGAGTCAGCCATGCACGAAACCAAGGACTGGAAACCGCAAAAGGAGAATATATAGCTTTCATGGATAGCGACGACTGGATAGAAACGAATATGATAGCCACTCTTTATCAACTTATCCGGACAAACGAAGCCGGTCTGGCTACTTGCGGATATATCATTGAAAATGAAGATGGTCGTCCGATTTACCACATCAACGAAGTGAAATCCGGCAAATTAACCCAGTGGGAGGCCATTCACTCCCTGTTTAACGACAGGCATTACAAATACAAAGGAAACTTATGGGATAAATTATATCATAAAGAAATCATTGACAAACATCACCTAAAATTCAATGAACATATTTATTATAATGAAGACAGACTCTTTATTTTTCAATACCTGAGCCACTGCCAATCAGCCGCATACACCACTTCCCCCTATTATCACTATGTCACAAGAAAATCAAGCGCCATGAACCTGTCGCAAAAAAACTACACCCCCAAACTGTGCACTTTCATGGATGCATTCGACCTGATGACTTCACTTTCGGCCACATTCCCCACCTATATTCTACGTGCTTTGTCGGCCGATTACATAAAAAGTTCGTTCTTGTTCTATACCCAACACTCACGGGAAATCCCCTTCAATGAATTATGGGACAGAATGCTAAGAATCAGAAAAAACAATTATATACATCTTCCACTTTCTCTAAAAATAAAGTATGCGCTATATGGCATCAGACTTATCCTGCGGGCATGGCTCAAGTGAAAAAAACAATTTACTGCTTACTTAACACGCACCCGTTTTATCTTTCCATGCACCCACAACAAGGCACAGACCAATTTGTATGCCATCTGATGAAGGCCAGCAGTTTTATTCAGTTCGGGAATCAGTTCCAATAAAGGGGATTCCACCTTTTCCAGTCTTATATAATCCTTTATCATTCTATCCGGAAACAATTCCTTATACACCCGCCTTCTTTCCAGATCTCTTGTCCCGGCATCCGTTTCACTGACCCCTCCAGGCACAAACCTACAAACGATGGAACGAATATTGCGGAACGTCACATTGTTGAATATCAAGGTCTGAATATAAAATTTCCAATCGGATACAATCTTATAATTCTCGTCATACCTGTTTTCATCAAAAAGTTCTTTACGAAAGAACGAAGCCTGATGCAATACAGTTCCCCGAATCAAATCCATCAGCGTTATATCCTCCTTATGAAAGCCCCACACCTCTGTGCCATGCACTATTTTTCCAACAACAATATCGCTGTCCAATGAAGGTGCCACCTCCTGCAACACACCATTGTTATAAAATTCATCACCGGAATTCATAAAGTTCAAATACTCTCCATGCGCCTGTAAAACTCCTTTATTCATGGCATGATAAATACCCTTGTCCGGCTCCGATACCCAATAGTCCACTTTACCGGCATACTCTTTTATCACTTCAATGCTTCCATCCGTGGACCCTCCGTCAATAATAATATACTCAAAATCCCTAAAAGACTGGCCGACCACACTTTCTATGGTTTTCCTCAACCCTTCTTTATTATTATAATTAATGGTTATAATCGAAAATTTTCTTTGTGACATAATATTTCGCTTTTTACAATCTAAAGTTTCCATTCGTCATCCAGACTGAGCGATTTTCCGAATCCGACATACAGAGGCACAATCCGGCTGACATTCGAAGTATAAGTACCGATAAAAAATGAAGAATGGATCAGAATATCCATATCCAACAGCATATTCAACGTATCTATATATCTACTTTTTTTATCCTTTGTATTAAACAAAGACTCATCAAATCCTGTTTGTGTCACAGCTGTGTTACAGTAAACATTAAATCCTTCGGCAACTAGTATGGATTTCAACTCATCCTTCACAGAACTATCATCCGTAGCTATAAACACATTACGGCTGATATGCTTCTTCCCTTTAACAGCATCAATATAAAGAGACAAACCGAGTTCCTTCATCTCACGGGAAACTATCTTATCTCCCCGCCTTATATGTACCGCTATGTAATCTACCGGCAAATTCATCTCACTTTTCCTTTCTTCTATATAACCGGTTGTCTTCTCATTAAATTTTAATATTTTCCGCAAGGCAGAGCCATAATCATTTCTGATATCTTCCAGCTTCTCCAGGAACTCCTCCGATCTCATTTTTAGAAATACCTCATTCCCTAGTTCCGTTTCCGGATGAAATAACAGATATATCCTATTCATTATATAGAAAATATAATACCGGAAAAAAGCGGACGGATTATAATAGATATTTCCCCACCAAGGCTTCCCCTTCTTATAAACAATATATTGCGAGCACATCATTCCGTTACAGTCTGGCAAGACCGACTCGAAATAATCACTCCAGCCTTTCTCCACCCTTGCATTCCAGTTTCTTGTATTGACAGTCAGCTCTTCCTGATTATAGTCCGCATAGACCAATGCCAATGCAAGATTAGACAACTCTGAGAACAACCCTCTTCCAGTCAAACTATATACAATTCTTTTTTTCTTCATCTCCATAGTAGAACATAATGATCAAACTTTTATATCCTCCAATCCGATAAAGCCGTTGGACGTTTGTGTCAGCGCATGTCCGAATCCACTTTGAAATCCCTCACATTCCAGCAAACAGCAACGAACTGCTTTCAAATAATATTCCACCATAGGATGATGTATAAACAAATCTGCCTGCAGGACACCTTTACTCAGCACAGACGGAAGCCCTATACGCCTCTCGATGCAAAAATCCCCTTTAGGTAAATGACTGATACTTCCGTAATAATGTCCCGGAGCATAACTAGCATAAGGCACTTCCGTCCTGCTCTTCAAAACTAGCATTACATCATACATCATATCCTCTTCAGAATATCCCTGTATTTTCACAGTCAGAAAATTCTGACCTCCATGAATAGTGGAAGAGGCACATTCCGTTCCGTTTATCTCAATGCAATCTATATGAAGCGTATTTTTCGTCCAACCCACATAATCTATAATTTTACTTTTCCGGACCGTCCCTTTCTCTTTCAAGTAATAATCAATGGCAGAATGAACCGTCCCCTGATAAACTACGGTACCATTTTCCAAGCATATTCCTTTTGTACACAAACTTCTTACCGCCGCCATGTTATGACTGACAAACAAAACTGTCCGTCCCTCTCCTTTCGCCACGTCCTGCATCTTGCCAATGGCCTTCTTTTGGAATTCCGCATCTCCCACTGCCAACACCTCGTCCACTACCAGAATTTCCGGCTCCAGATGGGCAGCGATAGCAAAACCCAACCGCACGGTCATACCCGAAGAATAACGTTTCACTGGAGTATCGATATATTTCTCCACACCGGCGAAAGCCACAATCTCATCCAACTTACGGGTAATCTCCGCCTTGGTCATCCCCATGATGGAACCATTCATATAAATATTCTCCCGTCCTGTCATTTCGGGATGAAAGCCTGTACCCACTTCCAGCAAAGAGGCAATACGCCCCCGTGCACGGATACAACCGGCAGTAGGAGAAGTCACCCGCGAAAGGATTTTCAACAAAGTGGACTTTCCCGCACCGTTCTTACCTATAATACCCAGCACTTCACCTTCCTCCACATGGAAATTAATATCTTTCAACGCCCATACAAAATCTCCCGTCGCTTTCTTGGAACGGTCATTCTCTTCCCCGATTCTGAGATACGGGTCCTCCTTTCCACGGATCCGCGCCCACCAACGATTCAAATCACGGCTCAGCGTGCCGGTTCCGATGCTTCCCAATGCATATTGCTTGCTGATATTCTGAAACTCTATCGCTATTTTTCCCATTCTGTCCCTCCTTTTAAATCACATCCATGAAACTACGTTGCACTCTATTAAAAGTCACCATCCCCCAAAGCATTATCACCACTGTAAACACCAACGTGTAGCCTAAGTGAAACCAACTGAAAGTCCCCACTCCCAAAAATCCGAATTTAAATGTTTCGATAATGGAAGTCAGCGGATTTGCCACAATGATCCACATATACTGCTCATGACTCTGCCTCATCACGGACAAAGGGTAAATAACCGGAGTGGCATACATCCACAACTGTACCCCGAAAGTAATCAAGAAACGCAAGTCACGGTACTTGGTCGTCAAGGAGGATATCAATAATCCGAACCCCAAACCAAGTCCTGCCAACATGAGCAGCAGCAAGGGAGCCAACCAAGCATATCCGTTGACCATCAACGAATATCCGTTGCACAAATAATAAATATAAATTAAAACAAACAGTCCAAACTGAATGCCCATCTTTATCATACAAGATATAACGATGGACAAGGGTACCACCAGACGAGGGAAATATACTTTTCCAAATACATTCTGATTGGCGTTGAACGTATCCGAACAGCGGCTTAAACACTCCGAGAAATAATTCCAGCAAAGTAAGCCCGCCATATAAAACAGCGGTTGGGGAAGTCCGTCGGTAGGAATACCGGCAATACCGCCAAAAACAAACATGAACATGACGGTAGTAAGCAGTGGCTGGATAACAAACCATAACGGTCCTAAAACAGTCTGTTTATAAAAAGTGACGATATCCCGTCTGATATACATTACCAGCAAATCCCTATAGAGCCATACCTCTTCCAGATCCAACCGGAACAAACCGGACCGAGGCTTGATCACAATATCCCATTTTTCCTGTTCATCTTGTACCATACACTACTTTTTTTAGTAAATTATTCCAACTGTCACATACCTTCTCTATATGAAATGTATCAGCATACTCCACCGCCTTATTTCCCATCCATTCCCAATCCGTCCGATCAGCCATATACGACATACAACCGGCCAGCTGAGCTATATTCCCTGTTTCAAAAAGAACGGCCATATCTTTGTCTTTCAACAACTCGCGCGTTATCGGTAAATCAGATGCAATAACAGGTAACCCGTGCGCCATAGCCTCTATCATCACCAGGCCGAATCCCTCCCAACGGGAACTCAGCACATACATACTGGAATGTGCATAATATTCCTGCACCTCTTTCGTAAAAGGATGCAGCGCCATGTTCTTTTCCAGTTCATATTCATTGATCAATGAACGGTAAAGCGCTTCCTCAGGACCCTCCCCCACAATTTCCAGTGTCCAGTCCGGATGAGTTTTCACAAAAACAGAAAAAGCTTTTATTAAAATATCAAATCCTTTATGTCCGAATGAAAAACGACCGACCGCCAAAATCCTTCTATATTCCTTCTTTCCCCGACCTTTAGGCAGTACAGTCAGAGGATTGTATATCACCTCGCAGCACAGGTTCATTTTCCGAAAGAAACAACCGGCATCTGCATGACTTAAAACCACCCTCTCGTCCAATTTCCTCATCTGGACTTGAAAAAAATAATCCAATCCCGGCAAATAGGGAGTTTCTTTCTCAAAGAATGCTCCATAAGAATTATGCAGCCACCCAACAGTCTTTGTTTGAATCCGGTTCTTTACAGCAGAGAGGTGCAGAGCCATAAAAGCATGTACCCCGATGACTACATCACATTGCCGGGCATTTATTTTCCTTGCCAATGTCCGTTTATAAGAAGAAGGGAAAAAACTGGCAGCATACCATTTCGAAGTCAGCCGGGTATGAGGCAACCCATGTTTATATAAAAAACTATAGCTTTTACATAACAAACGCTCGATGAAAGAGGAGGTGGAATAAGAGAAAGAATCAAACTGCACGGTACTTTCGGCATATCCGTACATCGACAAGTCCGTACAAGTATCCGTGGTCAGTATCGTGACTTCATGTTTTCCGGACAAAGCCTTGGCTATTTCAGCCAACACACGCTGTACTCCGCCGAAACTGAAGACAGTATCACAATAAAATAATATTCTCATGGAATTTAGATTACGCTCTTTCTTCGCAAAGATACGATAAAGAAACGAAAATAAATGCGGAATGAGGAAAGAATATCATATAATACAAAGCAGATATATGCGGCACGTACATACGCATAGAGCGACACGTACGTATGTGAAATCCTGCACACCCAAAAACAACAGGTCAAATAAAAAAAAGACCTTGTTCTTTTTTAAAAAGATGGCGAGCTTTTTTTAAAACCTCCTGATCTTTTTACTGCTGCCGGAAATTCGCCATATTCCGTAGAGGTATGATCCCTTCAGACGCACTTTTTGCAAAGAAAAAGCCTGAGAACGACCTACTTCATATTAAACCAGAACAACTTATAAAAAAAGGATATATAACTGATAACAAATAGATTATGTGAAATTCTGTTCTCAAAAACAGTGAGGGCATGAGGGCATAAGTGAGAGTTACAATTTTTACCATCACTATACAAATAGTTCATAAACAACCAGTTGTGCACACAGTGAGGGCATGAGGGCATTATCACCCAGAATTTTCAGTGAAAGATTCTCATACTCATCGAGATATTGACAAGATAATGCATGATGCTGAATATAAATCAATATCTTTGCAAAAAGAAGAAGAATGACAAAGAACACAAGTTATCATTACAGCATCATTATTCCGCACAAGAATACTCCCCGTCTTCTGGAACGCTGTCTGTGCTCAATTCCCACTTGGGATGAAATTCAAATCATTATCATTGATGATAACAGCAATTCCGAATCTGTCGATTTTTCTCATTTTCCGGGAAACGGCAGAAAAAATACGGAAGTCCTGTTCACTAAGGAGGGAAAAGGAGCAGGATACGCACGGAACATAGGACTCTCCCACGCCCGTGGCAAATGGATTATCTTTGCAGATGCAGATGATTTCTTTACAGCCAATTGTTTTACTATCTTAAACGAATACATGGACAGCCCCCATGAAGTCATCTATTTCAATGTACGTTTTGTCATGTCCGATGATCCGTCCCAAGAAAGCCGACGCGGAACTTACTATACCAACTTCTTCAATGATGTAAACCCGGAAAACAAACTGCGATACCAATCTCAAGTTCCTTGGGGCAAAATGATAAGGCGCAGCTTCCTGTCAACATTCCACATTCAATTCGATGAAACAAGAATAGCCAACGATGTGTATTTTTCATGCCTTGTCGGTATATATGCCCCCAAAGTAACCACAGACAGAAGAATCATTTATTATTGTACCGAATCCGACCAGTCCCTTGCTATGTCCAAACAAGACCGCGAGAGTTTAATCATACGGTTCAACGCAAGCATGAAATGCAACAGACTGTTGCGACAAGAAAAAATCCACTATTACCTGTCACCACTTCCGTGGTGTATCCCTTCGGCAAAAACAAAAGAATGGCTCCCCGCCAAATACTTTTTTGAATACCTGTTTTTCTTCCGCCTGCAAGCATTCAAAGAATTATATTATGCTTTTTCCGCTATCCTGTCACATATGAATGAACCGGCTACAAAAGAAACCGACAACCAATGTAACAAGAAGACTACCAACCTAAAGGAATAATATTCATTACACAAGAAGATTCAGAGATACCACCTTCCCCATATCTTATAATACAATTTGATCAGATTAGCGTATTTATACAATATGTGATGTCTGTAAATCCCCCAATTCAAAAGCAGAGAAAAAGGATAGAACAAATTCAATTCATACAAAACCTCCATAGGCCGGAACTCTCTGCAATGTTTCCTTATCAGATTTCTTTTAAACTTATCTATCGCATCATTACTTTCCCTTGTAACCCCTATTACAGCAGCATTATACACCACCGGCATCAACTTGTTCAAAATGAAACAGATATTTTCAGCATATAGTTCCTGTTCCATGTGCTCATTAAAAACGGTCAAGATAAAAATAAAATCCTTTGCCGGCTTGTCAAAGTCCGTTTTCGCCCTATTCATGGTTGAGAAAGGATTTGAACGCCTGTAGAAATAAGTAAAAGAATTGACGGAAGCAAACATTTCCACCTTTTTATACAGAAAATAGCACCACAAAAAGTCCTCAAACAAAATGCCCGTCCTGAAATAAATGGCATTCTCTGTCAGCACCTCCTTTCTGATCAATCTGTTGACCGGAGTGGATGTTATTTTCGAATCCAGAAACAGCTTGTTGATACGTATCCGTCCTTCCGTATATCTTTGCAAATCACTGTTTTTGTTTTCCATCCCTTCTGAATAAGAATCCCCCTGCACCAAGTCAACCCCCGGATATCTTTTCGTTTCCTCCCATAATTTCTCCAGGCAATTCTCATAAAGCATATCATCCGAATCTATAAAAAAAAGATAACCACCCCGGGATAGTTCTATTCCCTTGTTCCTTGCCGCAGAGACTCCTTCATTCCTCTCATTTCTCACGATTCTAAAACTGATGTTCCCTTTATATCCGGCCAGCTTTTCCTCTATCAGGCGCATACTGTTATCCGGAGAGCAATCATCAATGATGATACACTCAAAACAATCAAAAGTTTGGTTGATTATGGAATCAAGACATTCTGATACGTATTTTTCCACCTTGTAAACCGGCATTACCACCGTTATCTCTTTCATCATTATCTGCTAATCATTATAAAATGCAATATTCGCAAAAACAAATGATACTCACAACATTCCAAAGACTTTAATTACTAAATAGACCCATCTTCATCCCTTGAAACCCACTCTTTACTCCGAATACAGCCGACATTCCATAAAAAAACGGATATGGACAGGAATTTCAACAACTTCTTATTGGATATATAAAAAGAATACACTATTTTTACGGAAAAACAAATCAGGGGAATGAAAATAGTATATGTATACGACTCCATAGCCCGTATAGGAGGCATGGAGCGGATTTTAACGGATAAGATGAATTACTTGGCCGAAATTTATGGGCACGAGGTCTATCTTATCACTTCTTCCCAAGGCAATCATCCTCTTTCTTTCCCGTTATCCCACAAAGTGGAACATATCGATCTGGATACAAAGTTTCATTTGCAATACCAGCATCCGCTTCTCGAACAATTGAGAGTGGGATGGACTTTGAACCATAAATTCGAACAAAAATTAAAAAAAGAGATCAGGCTCATCAATCCCGATATCATATCAGGAAATACCAGTTTCAAAGCGGATTTGATCTGTAAATTAGACTGCAAGGCAAAGAAAATCATTGAATCGCATTGCGCCAAAATATACACCCGGATACCTGCAAACCGCAAAAAGAGTTTTTTTAAAGATATAAAAGACAGATACGTCAGTTACCAATGTTTCCGTGATGTAAAACGATACAGCGATGCTATAGTCACACTGACACAAGGAGATGCCGCCATGTGGGGACAACATCCGAATATACATATCATTCCGAACACCACCTCTATTGATATACAAACAATCAGCTCCTGTGAGGCTCCCCGTGTAATAGCGGCAGGCAGACTGACCTGGCAAAAAGGATTCGACAGACTGGTTGACGCATGGAATATCGTGCAGAAACGCCACCCCGACTGGATACTGGATATATTTGGTGAAGGATTTTATAAGGATAGCTTAACCCGGCAGATTAAAGACAGAAAGCTGGAACACTCCATCACAATTCATCCTTTTACACAAAACATAACGCAAGAATACCTGAACAGTTCCATTCTGGCCCTAAGCTCCAATTACGAAGGTTTTGGACTGGTCTTGATCGAAGCCATGAGTCTGGGTGTTCCTTGTGTTTCTTTCGACTGTCCTTTCGGTCCATCGGAAATCATCAGAAACCAGGAAGACGGACTCCTCGTCAAAAACGGAGATATACAAGGATTTGCCAACGCTCTTTGCCACTTGATAGAACATGAAGCAGAAAGAAAAGCTTTTGGCAAAAGAGCTAAACAAAATATAACACGCTACTCACTCCGAAACATCATGCCGCAATGGGAAATGTTGTTTCATAAACTGACTGAAAAATGACCATCGTTTATCTATACACAGCACTATGCACCGTGGGAGGCGCAGACCGGAGCATCATCCAAAAAGCGAACTATCTGGCTGACGAAATGCATCAGGATGTATTTATTATCACAGATTCACAAAAAAAACGCCCGCCCGTTTTCCCGATATCTCCCAGAATCAGGCACATTGACATAGCAATTGATTTTGACAGACAATATCATCACAACCTGTTAGTAAGAGGATATTATTATTTTACCCTGATGCACCTGTACAGAAAGAAGCTGGAGTATTGGCTGAAAACCTTGAAACCGGATATTGTCATCAGCACATTGGGCCGAGAATTGGATTTTCTGACACAACTGGATGATGGAAGCGTAAAAATAGGAGAATCCCATATAGCCAAACCATACACTCGTAACCTGCATCTGATGGAACAACGGGGATTCCCATACAAGCAAATCGCACGGCATTGGAGAAAGAAACAGGAGGAGGCTGTAAAAAAACTGGATGCGCTGGTTGTTCTGACACAACATGATGCGGATAATTGGAAAGAAGTGAAGAAGGCTTGTGTCATACCGAACTTCTTACCTTTCTCACCCGAAAAAGGGAGTTCCTGCCTGGAGAAAAGAATCATCAGCATAGGAAGATACAGCGAACAGAAGGGGTATGACCGCCTGATTGAAGCCTGGATCAAAGTCAATCGGAAGCATCCCGACTGGCATATCCGCATTTACGGAGAAGGACAGGATAGGAACAGCCTGCAAGAGCTTATTGAAAAGCATCATATAGAAAACAGTTTTTCACTATGCCCTCCGACAAAAAGCATTCAAGAAAAATATCTGGAAAGTTCCATATACGTCATGAGTTCACGATTTGAAGGATTACCGATGGCACTTCTGGAAGCGATGGCATGTGGTGTTCCCTGCATTTCATTCGACTGTCCGTACGGACCTGCCGAGATTATCACTCCGGAAGAAGACGGAATACTGGTGAAGAACGGAAACACGGACGAACTGGCTGACGCGATATGCCGGCTGATAGAGGATACGGACAAACGCATACGGATGGGAAAACAGGCCCAAAAGAATATCCAACGTTATTCACGCGAAGAAGTGATGAAACTGTGGGATGAACTATTCAACACCTTAACAACTGCCCGACCATGAATATCATCTACCTCCTTTTCCACGGACTATCCCCTTACAGCGGCATCAGTAAAAAGATCTTACATCAGGTTAAAGGCTTTGAAGCATGTGGACACCGGGTAAGTTTATGCACATACAGCATAGCAGACAACGACCACCGGGTAAGGATGATAAACAATGAAATAATAGAAGACTACGGAACAGGCAAACCGGCTGCGGCGAAAAGAAGAGTTTCCTACCAATGCATATACCGCTATGCTGTAACACATCAAGTGGAATTAATCTATGTACGCTCTTTCCATAATGCAAATCCGTTCACTATCCGGCTGTTCAGCAAACTGAGGAAAGCCGGAATTAAAATAGCGATGGAAATACCTACCTATCCTTACGACAGCGAATACGCCGGTTTCCCACTGGTCACACGCCTGGGGATACAAGTGGATAAAGTATTCCGAAAGACATTGGCAAAACACGTGAACGCCATCGTCACTTTCTCAGACTATCACTGTATATTCGGCCAACGTACCATTCAGATATCCAATGGAGTTGACTTTGATTCCATTCCGCTGAAAAAGACGGTTTCTAAAAATACCTCCGTCATTCATCTACTAGGAGTGGCCGAAGTACATTATTGGCACGGTTACGACCGTCTGATAGAGGGTTTGGGCAAATATTACCAAAACCCGGCAAACACAACCGTATTTTTCCACATCGCAGGAGGTATATGGAAATCCGAAATGCATGATTCACAACACGCTCCCGGATTTTATGAACTTATCAACAAATATCATATAGAAAAATATGTCATCTTCCACGGACAAAAAATGAACGAGGAACTAGACGAATTATTCAACGAAGCAGACTTTGCCATCGGCAGTCTGGCACGCCACCGCAGCGGCATCGACAAAATCAAAACATTAAAAAACAGAGAATATGCAGCACGGGGAATACCTTTTGCATATTCAGAAACAGATGGAGACTTTGACAAGATGCCTTATATACTGAAAGTTCCGGCCGACGAAAGTCCCATAGATATCCACCGGCTTATCCGGTTCTATATGGAACTGGATCTGTCTCCTCGTAAAATAAGGGATTCCATTAAAAACCTGTCATGGAAAGAACAAATGATGAAAGTAATAAACAACCTGTAATACTCCCGCCTATGATCCGAATCGCCTATTGTACCCCCTCTCTCCATATCCCCGGAGGAGTGGAAAGGGTACTGACCACCAAAGCCAATTATCTGGCGGAGAATGGTAATTATGACATATATATTTTGCTGACTGACGGAAAAGGCAAGCCTCCCTGCTATACTTTATCGCCCAAAGTAAAAATCATCCAACTGAATATAGATTTTGAAGAATTATGGGAACTCCCTCTTTGGAAAAAAGTGCCGGTTTATCTGAAAAAACAAAGAATATACCGACGCAAGCTCTCTGCCGCCTTGTCTCACCTCAAACCGGACATCACAGTTTCTTTGCTACGACGGGAAATAAACTTTATCACTTCCCTCAAAGATGGAAGCAAAAAGATAGGGGAGCTACACGTAAACCGGAAAAACTATCGTAACTTTGAAAAGAACGAAAGCAACTTCATCAAGGAACTTTTTGCCAAATTATGGATGAAAAGTCTGGTGAGGCATTTAAAAAAGCTGGACAAGTTCGTTGTACTGAGTGAGGAAGACAGAGCCAACTGGCCCGAACTGCAAAATGTAAAAGTTATCAGCAACCCTCTACCCTTTCAATCCGGAACATTCAGCGACTTGAACAATAAACGGATAACCGCAGCCGGAAGATATACTTATCAAAAAGGATTCGATTTGTTACTGGAAGCATGGAGCAAAGTCTGTAACCGGCATCCGGACTGGGAATTACATATATATGGCAAAGGAGACAAGACTACATATCAAGTACTGGCCGGAAAATGGAAATTAAAGAACCTTTTTCTTGAAAATGCAACCCCGGATATGCTCTGTAAATACCATGAAAGTTCTATCTTTGTATCAAGTTCCAGATTTGAGGGATTCGGAATGGTCATAGCGGAAGCAATGGCGTGCGGAGTACCTGCCGTGTCATTCGCCTGTCCGTGCGGACCTAAAGACATCATCCGGGACGGGGAAGACGGACTATTGGTCGAAAATGGAAAAACAGAAGAACTGGCCGAAAAAATAAATTATCTGATTGAGAACGAACAAATAAGAAAAGAAATGGGGAAAAAAGCCCGCATCAATGTACAACGTTTTGCTGAAGATGTAATAATGCAACAATGGATTCAGCTATTCAACAACTTATTAAACGGAACAAAACAATGAAAACAGATTCCCCCTACGACAGAGGAGACATCCATATAAATAAAAACGACAAAGTGCTGGAGATAGGTCCGGGCCATAATCCGACATATCGCTCCAACGTGATAGTCGAAAAATTTATTGACACCAATTACCACCGCTGCGGTGACGTGAAAATATACCCGCATCAGACCTTTGTACATGCCGATGGAGAAAAACTGCCCTTCAAAGACAAGGAGTTTGACTACGTAATATGCAATCAGGTATTGGAACACGTGGAACATCCCGAAGCTTTTGTCAAGGAATTATGCAGGGTAGCCCGACGGGGATACATAGAAACTCCCAGTCTGCTGGGCGAATACTTGTTTCCCAAAAAATCACATAAATGGGTTATATTGGATATAGACAACAAACTGGTCTTCTATGAAAAGAACAAGATGCCGGGAAACTATGAAAACGACTATGGAGAATTATTCCTGAATTATCTGCCTTTCCAATCCCTCCCCTACAAACTGCTGTGGCTGACGGAAGGAGATATAACCTTGAACCGTTATGAGTGGAAAGATGAAGTGGAGATACTAGTCAATCCCGAAGATGAATACTACTCCTCTTTCTTCCTCAACAAATGGAACCGGGAAATGGTGGAGAAACTATATCCCCGCCGTTCCGCCCTGACGGAAATGAAGAAGATGATTCAAGCCCTGTTCTATATCCTCAAAAACAAATTCAAATCACGATTCAGTAATCACCGGAATCCGGTCACACTGTCCGAATATATAAAAACGCATGAAGTGGTACGCTGACTATTTATCCATCTATGACAAGCCTTTCACCCAAGCCCCACAAGCGGTTATCAACCAAGTGAAAGACAAGATCCGGCAGCTTGCAACTCATGCTCCGCTGGTTTCGGTGGTCGCCATCGCCCATAATGAAGAAAAGAGGATATTGAGCTGCCTGTGGTCTTTATGTGAAAACCAACATAACTATCCTGTAGAAATACTAGTCATCAATAATCATTCTACCGACCACACCGAAGAGGTACTAAAAGAATTAGGAGTCACCTACTTCAATGAATACCGGAAAGGTCCCGGTTTTGCCCGGCAATGCGGACTGAACCATGCCCGGGGGAAGTATCATCTCTGCATAGACGCCGACACACTTTATCCGCCCCAGTACATCAGTACCATGATAAAGGTCTTACAGGACAAAGAAGTGGCAGGTGCATACGCCCTGTGGAGTTTTCTTCCTAATGAACATCATTTAGGACTTTTCTTCTATGAAACACTACGTGATCTCTATTTGAAAATACAAAATCTGAACAGACCGGAGCTCAATGTACGTGGAATGGCTTTTGCCTTCCACACGGAGACAGCCCGGAAAGAAGGATTCCGGACAGACATACTCCGCGGAGAAGACGGCTCCCTGGCACTGGCATTGAAAAAATACGGAAAATTAAGATTCGTCACCGCCCGCAAAGCCCGTGTCCTTACTGGCTATGGCACTATTTCGGCCGACGGATCCCTGTTCAGCAGTTTCAAAAAACGAGCCATAAAAGGTTTAAGAAGCTTCACGGCTCTTTTCTATAGCAAAAACAATTACGAGGACGAAAATTCTAACTTGATAAAGTAACGACAGATGAAAATAGCAATAGAAGCCCAGCGCATCTTCAGAAAAGAGAAACATGGCATGGACTATGTAGTTCTGGAAACCATCCGGGAACTGCAAAAGATAGACCAACAGAACGAATACTTCATACTGGTCAGCCCGGGAGATGATGTTTGTTTGCAGGAATCCGCCAACATGCATATCGTAACCGTTAATTGGCCATCCTATCCGCTTTGGGAACAGATAGGACTGCCGTTGGCTTTGAGAAAAATCAAACCCGACCTGCTGCACTGCACAAGTAACACTGCCCCTGTGTATGGAAACATTCCACTGGTGCTTACACTGCACGACATTATCTTTCTAGAAAAAAAACAAGGCAAGAACCAGTCCATGTACCAAAGACTGGGACGTTTCTACCGAAGAATCATTGTTCCCCAAATTCTTACTAGATGCAAAAGAATCATTACCGTTTCTCATTTTGAATGCAACCGCATCAGTCATTTCCTGCACATTGACAGACAACTGCTTGTCGCCGTACACAACGGCTATTCACAACATTTCATACCCATACGGAACGCACAAGCCACCACTGCCCGATACATAAAGAAACATCCTTACCTGTTCTTTTTAGGAAATACCGATCCCAAGAAGAATACGGCAAGGGTATTGCAGGCATACGGTATTTATTTAAAAAAATCCCGTCAGCCCCTTCCCTTGCTTATCGCCGACCTGAAAGAAGAGATCATAGACGAATATCTGAACCGGCAAGGATTACAAGAAATAAAAAAAATGCTGTATCATCCCGGATACATTCCAAACACAGAACTACCCGCTGTTTATAGTGGAGCATCCGTCTTTATATACACGTCTTTACGCGAAAGTTTCGGCATCCCCATTCTGGAGGCGATGGCCTGCGGAACTCCCGTCATCACCTCAACCACTTCCGCCATGCCCGAAATCACAGGACCGGAGGGTATTCTGGTCAATCCGTTCGACCCGGAGGAAATTGCTTCCGCCCTCCTTCATTTAGAAGAAAATGCGGAATTCTATGAGTCACAAACTGCATATGGATTAGAAAGAGTCCGTCGGTTCTCATGGGAGAACACAGCCAGAGAAATATTGAAAATATATAAAGAAATACTAGCATGAACACCCTTGAAATCCTCTTCTTCGTCCTCCTGTTCATTGTATTCTACACCTATGTGGGATATGGAATCCTGTTGTGGATATTGGTAAAAATAAAACAAAGTTTTCTTTTCTTCTACGATACGGACGAACCGGAGCAAGAAACCTGCCGGAACGGCAACAACACCGCCCTGCCCGAAATCACCCTGTTCATCACCGCCTATAATGAGGAACAGGTAGTAAACGGAAAGATGAAAAACTGCCACGAACTGGATTATCCCAAAGAGAAACTGCATATCGTATGGGTAACGGACGGCAGCAATGACCGAACCAATGAAAAATTAAAAGCGTATCCCGATGTCACCCTATTGTTCGTCCCCGAAAGAAAAGGAAAAACAGCCGCTATGAACCGGGGAATGGGATTTGTCACCACGCCTTTGGTCATATTCACAGACGCCAATACATTTATTAATCCGCAGGCCGTTCGCGAGATAGTAAAATGTTTTAACCATCCGCAGGTGGGATGCGTGGCAGGAGAAAAACGGGTAGACATGTACAGTACCGGAGGAGCTGTTTCCGGAGGAGAAGGATTGTACTGGAAATATGAATCATGGCTGAAAAAAATGGATTATCAGCTCTATTCCGCCATAGGTGCTGCCGGAGAATTATTTGCCATCCGCACCCCGTTATATGAGGAAATGCCTGAAGATACCCTACTGGATGATTTTATGCTGTCCCTGCGTATCGCCATGAAGCAGTATACGATAGCATATTGTGATACGGCATATGCCTTGGAAAGCGGATCGGCCGATATGAAAGAAGAGGAGAAAAGAAAAATACGTATCTCGGCAGGAGGATTGCAGTCCGTCTATCGTTTGAAAGAACTGCTAAATCCTCTACGTTATGGAATCCTCAGTTTTCAATATGTCTCCCACCGCGTACTGAGATGGTCGGTAACCCCGGTTGCCTTGTTTCTGCTCTTTCCCCTGAATATCCTGCTGGTTGTCTGTAGTGAGAGCCATCCGGTTTACTTTCTTTTTCTTCTGCTGCAATCCGCATTCTACCTCGGGGGAGTTTATGGCAGCTTCCTGTCTGCCAAGTCCGTAAAGAACAAATTACTTTATATTCCCTACTATTTCCTGTTCATGAACATCAATGTGATAAAAGGTTTCTTCTATTTGAAAAGACATGCCGGCGGAACATGGGAAAAATCCCGCAGGGCATAATATTTACTCACCAAAATATTTTTCTATCATCTCACGCAAAGCGGGAGCCATAATCGGCTTGGCCATATAATCGTCACATCCGGCTTCAAAAGCCTTGTCACGGTCACTGTCATACGCATTGGCGGTAAGAGCTATGATGGGAAGTGTCCCCCCTTTCAGACGAATTCTTCTGGTAGCTTCCAAACCGTCCATAACAGGCATCTTTATATCCATCAAAATCATATCGGGCCGGCAACCCTCAAATTTCTCAATAGCCTCCTGCCCATCGTGGGCACGGTAAACTTCATACTCCTTTCTTAAAATTATAGATAATAAGAGGTAATTACTTTCCGTATCTTCAGCTACCAAAATCTTTTTCATTTCTTCTTTTCATTGATTACCTTGCAAAATTACGATATAAAATGATATAAACAATATTTTTTTTGTATATTTGCTGTCAGTAACAAATATCACGCATCTAAATTCGCTAAGAGAAACAGTATATTGAGAATCATACTATTAATATGAAAATTCCGAGTAATATATTGCACGATAAGCAGTATGCAGACAAAATTCTGGAAATTACGGCTGATACTATGTTTTTCGTATATAAAGACGGCACCTGTTTAGACTTCAAGGCTAATACGACGGACTTCTTTATAAAAGAACAAGATATTATAGGGAGAAATATATTCTCTTATTTCCCTGTGGAAACGGCACGGGAGATGTATGCGGAATTCACCAAAGTACGGGCAGGAGACAAACTTTCCGCACGGAATTACAAATTAATATTGGAAGATGACGTAAAATACTACAAATGTATTATCAGCAAGTATGATGAGGAGCATTTTCTTTTTCAATACAGGGATATCACAGGCCGGAGTGTCGTCAGGCTGAAACTGGAAAAAAAGCAAAAAGATTTGTGCGAAATAGAAAAAGCCGCAAGAATAGGATTATGGGCATACGATTCGTCCACACGGTTCTTCACTTATTCGGGATACACCCGGATATTCTGTAACGATGAGGAACAGAAACAGATTTCCATAGATGAATACATGAACTATATGCACCTTGATGACAAGGCCCGTTTCAGTCAATGGCTGGAAGAAAATCTGAAGGAGAAGGATGCTTCCAATACCATAAACTACAAACTCCTTATTGACGGAAAGACCGTCAACATGAGAATAAAAACATATCATAAAGAGGTATATATGCAAAGGACCGTATTGGAAGGATATATACAGAACACATCCGAGATTGTTTGGAAAGCAGAACGCTCCAACCAGCTGAAATCTGCCTTCCTTGCCAATATGAGCCATGAAATCCGTACACCGTTGAATGCCATTCTAGGATTCTCACGCATTATAGCTGAAACGGAAAACGCCGAGGAAAGATTGCAGTATTACGATATTGTAGAAAAAAACAACATGCGCCTGCAGGAACTTATCAACGAGATTTTGGACCTGTCGAAGATTGAATCGGGCATGATGGAGTTCAACTATGCGCCTGTATCCCTTTATACTTTATGTGAGGATGTAAAAAACACGTATAGTTTCAGGTGTCAGCCTGGGGTGGAGCTTGTTTTCGAAGAGTCCGATCCGTCACTGGTTATCTCGACAGACAGGAACCGCTTGTTCCAGGTTTTCTCCAACCTGATAGGTAATGCTACAAAATTCACAGCCAAAGGTTCTATCAGCTTCGGATATAAATTGACGGAAAAAGAAATTGTTTTTCATATAGCCGATACCGGAAGCGGTATTTCCGATGACAAGATAGACAAGATATTCGACCGTTTCATCATGGCCAACAACCAGGTGCAAGGTACAGGACTGGGTCTTTCCATCAGCAAAATCATTGTAGAAAAGTTAGGAGGAAAAATAGCTGTACAATCAAAAATGGAAACCGGAACCACATTCACTTTTACATTGCCTTACATTTATAATCCGCAAATCGAAATGTTCGCGCGTTTCAAAATGAAAAGTTCATTTCACAAAACGAAGCGTATAATTTAAAGCACTCTTTATTCCATTTGAACTGGTCAATTCTAAGCTAAAAATAACAGAAAAATAACTTACAAATATCAACAAAAATCACTATCTTTACATAGTTAAATTGAGGTCGTTTACCCTCAAATCAGTTCAGTTTTGTATTCCCCTACCCTATCAATATTCTAAAAAAATTCGGCCGGCTTCGCCGGTATTTGAATACCTTTTAAATGGAATTCGGAAACCATCCGAATCCCGTTCTTTCGTTTTAGTCGCTTCGCTCCACGCTTTGGCGCTTTGCGCTTACGCCACCTCGCGTATCGCCTTGTACGCTGCCACGCTTTGCGCCCGGACGATTTTGCCGCGGAAGGCCAGACGCGAGCCGATATACGCATACGTATACGAAGCATCGTAAATCGCATACGCATACGACACACCGCCATACGCGTACGCATAGCTGTACCCGCGATAGACCACACGGACCGTAGCGGTGCTTATCCAGTACATGTCGGTATAGTAAGTAGAAGATGATCCGTTCAGATTACCTACCGGAATCATGTCCATATACTTGCCGTGCGCCACGCCTGTAATCCACTGACCGCTGTCCTTCTTGCCCTGTACCATACGGATACTGCCGTCAGGCATCCAGATGCGCCATTTGCCCACGTTACCGCTGTCGTTCGGCAGATCCACGCCGTCCATCATGTCATACTTGTTGCCGTAGATGTCCTCATAGCCCAGGCAGCAGATATTGTTCACCTGCACCACAGTCGCCTGTCCGTATTCGTCCCGACTCTTATACCAGGCATACTGGTGCACCAGGCCGTCAATCAGCGAATTCGTGATTTTGTTGTTAATGACATACGCTTCATCGTAGCCGATGGTGTCTGTCATCCCGTGTTCGGCCGTTCCGCCTGTTGTGCGGTTATTGTTATGCTGACCGGCACCGCATTGTTCCTGCATATCCCTGCGCCCGTACTTTGCATAGCTCAGGTTCGCGATGCGGCTGTGCATCAGCGCATCTATCTGCTGCATACCCCGCTGCTGGCTGTAGTAGTGGAAGTCCGTCCAGGTCATACTTGCCGTGGTCGAAGCTCCGGTGATGCAGGCACGCAGTTTACTGCCCACCACCGAACTGCCCACAACGGCACACAGATGCTCCTCATTGGCCACCCAATCCGGTTCCATGTCCTCTATCTTGTCGCTGTGGCTCAGTACCACGCAGTCAAACTCTGCCGTGTTCAGAATGGAGAAATGCAGGGCTGTAGCACGTTCCGGAACGTCTGCTATCAGATACATGCCGGCTTCAAATTTCAAGCCGATGGTCGGCACCACAATACTCTTCAGGATGTTTCCCTCCGCATCAGCAAACACACTGCCGATAAGCCCTGTTCCTGGAACGCTCGGGAAGCGGACACGTCTGTAACCCGACACGTCCACTTTGCACACGGAATAAGCCTTGTCCGTCGTATAGGATTCCATCAGCGTGGGCTTGCCGCTCATGATCTTGCGTTCACCCAGCCAGCCGCCCTGTGTCTCCTTGATGGCATCCAGTGTCAGTACCGTCGCCTCAGGCACCGGGGGCATTTCGTCCTCCGGATAACTGCTGTAGCAGGCGTACTTCTTGTTGTTCAAATAATCGTTGATGCCTTTGCTCCAGTAAAACGGCTCATACATCATCCAGTCTCCCTCGCTGCCGTCCAGCTTCGCCACCGTACAGTCGTTCATATCCTCCGCATCGGCATAGAAGTTCGAGCTTTCGTCATGCAGGGGGAAATAGGTCATCTCCCCGTCCGGGTTGTTCACTTCCACCTGCTGCCCGGCTATCTCCACCTTCCGGCTCGTGGGCATCTTCGTCACCTTGGCCAATACGCGGTGGCGCTTGGACAGGATGGCATTCACATGCCCGCTCATTTTGTACGTATTGCCGAATTTGTACCCCGTCTTGTTGTCCAGGTTCGAAACATTGGCATCGTCGGCCACGCTGTCGTCAAACTCGATCATCGTATAGGGCGGCTGCTTGATGGTCAGTTCCGGATAACGGGCGGCATACTTCTCCAGTTCCTCATCGGCCAGATACTTCGTCAGGGTCAGCTTGCCCCTCAGTCCCGAATGCCGGTCATCCACGGCACCCGTCTGTGTATACGTTCCGTAGTCGTAATACTTCTTCAGCAGGGTTCCGTCGTCTTCCCGGTCTATCTCCAGCACGAAGCGCTCCAGCTTGCCGCTGCCGTTCAGTCTGGCCTGGTGCAGGCGTTCCAGCATAGCGAACCCGTCGATGCCGGGGCAGTTGGTGTAGCGGTAGCCCCGCACATTATTGATCCCTTCCAGTATCAGGCCACTATCGGACAGCTTGGTCAGATATTCCAGGAACAGTTCCTCAATCGTGTCCGGCAGGCATAACTGCACAACGGGCGCACCGGTGGCCAGTTTCACACGGGTCAGCCCCGTACCCCTCACGTCCAGTTTCTTCAGGCGGCCCTGCCAGCTCAAGTCCAAAGTGGCCACATTCCCGTTGTCCCCGTTCCGGGCCAGCCGGTTGTTCCGCATGTTCACTTCTTCCAGAAGCAGCATACCATTGGTCGAAGCCATGAACGAGCCGTTCCGGTAACCGCTGGCTTTCTCCACGCTCATGTCGAGTTTTACCAGTGAGGTCAGCAGACCGAAGTTGAAGCCGATTGCGAACGCATCCTCGTGCCATACCAGCTCCTTGATTTTGGCTGCACCGATAATCTTCAGCGGGTCGTTCTCACCGAAGGCACGGGTCAGCTGCAGGGAATGGAGCACGTCCGCATCCACCACGCCGCTGTCGGCCTGCACGCCGTTGCTGGTGGAGAGCTGCACACGGTACGGGATGGTCAGCCGGTACTGCATCGGTTTCAGTTTATAAGCCTTGTCCAGCGATGCCGTACTCTGGTAGAACTGGGCACCCAGCGTGGATACATAGCCGTACTCCACCTGCTTCAGGTCATACCGGCGTTGGATGAAGTAGTTCCGGTGTGCTTTCAACGAACCCTTCAGACCGTAGATTTGCGGATAGGTCTGTTTGGCACCGTCAGCACCCACCGGCATTTCGTTCAGGAACGGGTAGATGTATTTGAAGATGCCGGACTTGTTATAGAGGCGTGAGCACCACTTCTTCATCTGTTCGGTATCGAAATGGTCAATGGCTTTCTGGATACTGAAGGCACTCATGAAGCTTGCGCCCCCGTTCCATCCGCTCACCATAATCTCCACAATCATGTCCCAGCAATTGGCCACGATGAGGTTCCACAGCCACGAGTTATGACCCTGCATCACATAAGCCCCGTCGCGCTTCGTCTGGCGGTTGTCGTCATACTTCCCGGTCAGGAACGACTTGTTGTCAGAACCGAGCTGGCAGTCGCCGTCATAATAGTCAATCGACCATTTCACACCGTCCCATGTGCGGATAAGCATGTTCTTCGCAAGCTGGTCCACGCCGAGGTTGAACTGCACGTACAGATAGTAGGCAATCAGGTGGGGAAGGTCGAAATACTTCCCGGCCTCTTTCCTGAACGTATCGCTCTGCCACTTGGCGGTAGGGAACTTGTCGCCGTCGTCCTCATAGTCCACCCCCTCGAACGAATGGGATTCCGTGCTGTAAACCATGTTCCTGCCCGCAGGCGTTTCCTTTACGCACCGGTAGACGAAACTCATCATGCGGTCGGTGGCCTTGTACATCTTGTCGTACTTGTCACCGGTACCGAGGTGGTCTTTCAGGTTCGGTTCTTCCTCCGCGTCACCGCCTCCGTCCGACCAGAAGGTATCTTTCGGATGATTAAATTCCAGTCCTCCGTCAAAGTTGTAGTCCATGAAATCCTTATGCTCCGGTTCGGTACTCGGCAACCAGTGGAACAGGCACAGCGGATTGGAGTTGTTCAGCGTCTCGAAGCAGACGGGCAGGTACTGCTTGTGTCCTTCCTCGTCGGCTTCCAGGTAGTTCAGCGTGTCGCCCTCGCCCCATTTCTCGCCGCCGATGGTCTCATCCTGCCCGAAGATGGGGTAGCTGTCGCTCTTCTCGTTGTTCATGTTGTACTGGCCGTAATAGGTCAGGTCTTCGTCGGCACTCTTCGCTACGAACAGGTCGCACGGCAGGCCGTCGATGGCCGAACGGTAATCATCCTCCAGCCCATGGTCTTTGGCGTAACGCTGGGCAGGCGTAAGCAGCCCCATCTCTTTCAGTCCGTCATTGATAAGCTTCGCACCTCCGGTATTGGTGGTCATGGACGAGTCCGAGAAGTCGCATTTGGAACATGCCAGCTTCGCGCCTACCGAGTTCCTGCGTAACTTGAAGAGATTTTTTTTGCCGGTAGTTACCACCGGATTCTTCTGCCTGCCGTTTCCGTCAATCTCCCCGTAGCTCAATGTAACCGTCCAGCCGCTTGCCGTCTTCTGGAAGTAGAAACGGAAGTTCTTTCTGGCATAGTTCACGGAAGAAGTACCCTGAATACGGACATATACGTTGGTAAGGATAAAGTCAAGCGTCCTGTCCTCTCCGTTATAGAAACGGACCTCCCTTACCAGTTTATTGGCCTTCTTGTCGTTCAGCTGGGCCAGTGCATCCACCACGTTCAGCGTGTCGCTCTCGCTCGGAACCTCACTGCCCACGCTGCCCGTGCCTATCAGTACCAGGATCGAGTTCCGGCGCTTCTTCATCAGCCCCATCAGCTTCTCCATGCTCACCGTATCTCCTTCATTCAGCACGCGGTTGTCCTCATCCAGTGAGCGCACGCCCGGTTCCCCGTCGGCATCCTCCAGGTGGTTGCGGTCCACGATGTAGTTGTTCAGCACCTCGTCCGAGGTCAGCGCCTTGTTATAGATACGCACGCTCTTCACGTTCAAGTCGGCACCTGCCGACTTAAATTCCAACTGGCTCTGAATGTCAAAATTCACCTTGTCGAGCCACTTGGAAGCAGCCGACTCTTCACCGTTCACATAGAAACCGATCAGCGTGCGCTGTTCGTTGGTCTGCACGTTCGGATAGAACACGTAGGTAATGCGGATATTCGTACCCGGCTGGAACTTGGTACCCACCGAGTCTTCATAGCGCAGCACCTGTCCGGCATCCATCGCCTCGGTCACCACACCGGTCAGGAACTTGGCCTCTTCCGGAGTCACAATCAGCCCGTACCGGTTGCCGTTGTCCAGCTGCCCCAGGCAGGTGATCAGCTCGGCATCCGTATCCGTCACGTTGGCCGTGCTGTATTCTATCTCCAGCGTCATGCCCACGTCACGGATGGCAAATCCCTCGGGCTTGTCCGCCTCGTTGAAGGGGCGGTAACCGCCGTCAGCGGTCAGGGTCATACCTGCACCACCGGCCAGCAGCAGGCGGTCCTTGTGCCAGCCGCTACCGGCACCATATTCGTTCACGCTCCACAGCACGTCCCGGAACTCCATACGCTTGTCACCGCTCACCCAGCTTGCCGGGTTGTTTTCCGTGTTGCTTCGCCCGAAGGCGTCAAACGTACACACGGCATCCGGTGCCAGCGTGGCTTCAATGTCCGGGTGCGATGTGGTGTTCACCTGCACCTCAAGCACGGCATCGCCGCATGACACACGGTAGTCCAACGGTTCCACGTTCACGTTCGTCCGTCCGTAGCTGCCGGTCTCACCGCGTTGCAGCAGGTCTTCCTTCACCACGCTGCCCCGGTCGGTCACTTTCACACGGGCCGTATACGCATCGCGGTCATAGCCGGCATACGTGAAGTTCCATGCCGTGAACTGCTCTGCCTCCAGCACCGGGTGTTTCCAGTCACGCTGGAACCCCGCTGCCCGGTGGCTGAACATCAGGCCGGCATACGCTGTCACACCTCCGCCTGCCTTCAGCAGCGTAATGTAATGCACCCGGCTCACCACACCGGAGTTCTCATGCTGCGCGTAGGCTTCCACCACGTTCGTACCCTCCTGCATCTGTGTCAGGGGGATGGTCACGTTCTTCTGCTGCACACCGCTGCCGGCCGAAAGACCGAGGGTAAAGGCCTGTCCGCCGTTCACGCGGTAGTAGATGTTCTTCTCACCGCTCGTGCCCTTGGCAGTAAAGGGGATGTTCACGTCATTTTTATATCCCCCGTCGGCCAGCCCGTTGCCCGCCGAGTAGGTGGTCTCCAGCTCCATGGCCACCATGGTCACCTTGGCCGTGGCCGTCTTCATCAGCGTGCCGTCCTGGTAAGTTGCCTGCGCTTCCACCTGTACGGTATAGGCAGTGGCATCCTTCAGGTAGGGCGAAGCGTCAAAGGTATAGCTCTGTCCGGCTGTAACGCCCACAAACTCCGCATCCCGGAACTCACTGATGACGGTCGAACCGCGTTTCACGATCACGCGGGCTTTCAGGTCGCTGTAGCCGTCCACCGTACCGCCACCGGCAGTGCCCACACCTACGGAGTATTTCACCACAAAGCCGCTGCCCAGTGCCAGATACTGCGAGGCGGGAAGTCCCGCACCGCCGCTGTCCGTCAGGTCGATGTTCACCACCACCTTGTCATCGTCCGTGTACTTGGAAAAGCGCACTTCCTTCGAGCTCTCGCCGCCCTGGTTGTCCTTCTGCTTGACGGTCATCACGTACTGGGTGCCGTCCTCGCTGTCCTGCACATCCACGTCCGTCACCGTACCCACCATCGCATCGAACACCGTTCCGGATGTAGGAGGTTTCGTCTCGCCGCTCACCAGTTCCTCGGTAGGGGTACGGTTTGACAGTTCCTTCTTCAGGAACGCTTCGATGTCATCGCCTGCATAGGCATGATAGGTGCCGTCCGGCTGTTTCTGATTCCATGGTGTTTCAAGATTCATCGGATGTTCAGTCGCGTTGATGATTCCGCTTATTTTCCTTTTTGCCATAATACTGTCCTTTTATAATAATCATTCATTTATCAGTTTTACTGCTACCGTTCCATGCGTCCGATCCGTTCCACGGCTCGTCGCCTTTCCAGTATCCAAGTCCGAAACAGCTGCTTATCGCAGACCACACCAGTCTTGCCCCGGCATAGACTGCCGACAGGGCACGTTTCCCCACATACGCAGCCGTTATTTCCTTACCGCCTATGGTTATCATCGTCAATCCTCCTCATAAATCAGATACAGCGTATTCGCATCCTTGTCCTGCAGCGCCTCGTAAGCTTCCCCGCTCATCACCTCATGCCGGTAGGCCAGCAGTCTCAGGCTGCCGCCTGTTCCGGTATATACGGCATCACCCAGCAGGTAGAGCTTGTCCGGCAGGATGGCTGTCCGGTCCGCATTCATGAATATGCCGACAGGAGGCACACCCGCCACATCCCAGTCCCCGTACAAGGTGGAGTCCATGTGGTAGGCGAACTTCCCGGCATCCGCTACATACACTACGCTGCCGCCCGGTTTGGTACTCTTGTCAGGTAAAACGTTGCCTGTTTCCATCCATGAGGAAAAGCGTGCGGTAGCCCCGCCGATGGCTGCTGCCGTAGTCTGTTCCACCTTGGCAGCGGCGTTTTCTGCCTTGGCTGCCGCTTCGTTGGCCTTGGTGGCCGCTTCCGTGGCGGCCTGGGTCTTTTCCTCCAGTCCGGCTACGGCTCCTTCCGCTTTCTTGGCGGCAGCCTCGGCACGGGCGGCGGCATCGCTCGCAGGCTTCCCTATCAGTTCCAGGGGGACGTTCACCATCTTGCCGTCCTTCTCCCCGGGCAGTGATTTCACACCGCTCAGCGAGGTGACGGTCTCCAAGTCCTCCACGCCGGTAGAACTCTGGAGTACACGGTCCAGCACTTCCTGAACCAGTTCTTCTTGTGTCATTTCTGCCATACTCATTCGTTTTTATCGGTTTCTGACCCGCCCAGGATTTCGTTCAGGGCATCTATCACATTGGGAAGACAATAGCGTTCCACCGCCATGTGTATCATCCCGGTTTCCTCATCGCTGAACTCGGTCTCGCCGGTACTCTCGAAAATCTTGAACGCAAGCCGATGGGCCTTGATGCCACTGACACGCGTATACAGCAAATCGGCTATCTGCTCACGTGCATCGAAAACCTCCCTCGTCTGACGGGTTATTCCGGTGGGAACGCTGAAATTCCTGAAATCTAACTTTTTCATATATATCTGTTTTTTAGGATGAATGATTCAATATCTGGTAACGGAATCCGTCCGCTTTTGTAATAAGTACCGTTACGGAGTCCCCGGATGCCATCTCGTAGTTTTGCAAATCTTCATTGTGGTTATAGATACCTTTTAGTATGATATTCTTTGAACCGGGTCTGACCCTGAACGTGACAATGGCTGCAAAATCGGTAGGCAAGTAACTCATGCCGAACTTGTATGCCACAGAACTTTCCGACGGCAGCGTAACCTCTACCTTACTGTAGTTGGGTTCATTGTAATACATCAAAATGATATTGTGTTGTGAGAAATCCACCGTGTAGTTTCCACTTCCGAAGGTAAGCAGCTTGGCTTTCGTATTGATAAACGCCGGGGCAAGTAATGCCGCATTGCTGCTGATACCGTAGTTCTTCGTACCGCCGGTAACATCTATAAACAATCCATAGTTCGCTTGGTCGAAGCCGTAATTCCCGTATATATTGGGGGCTGAGTTCACGATACGACCGACAGCGGTAAAAGCTCCTCCTGCAGAAGACGGTATCACATCATCACCGAACATCACATATCCTTTGCTGCCGCCGACACGGAAAAAATCATCATAAATGGCAAGACCGCCACCGCTCCCGTGAGAGTCGGCCACAGAACCGATACGGCCGTTCCCTATCTCAAAGCCGCCGATTTTCCCTTTGCTGCTGTCTATCTCTCCGGTAAACTTACCGTTGGTCGTTTCAATGCTGCCGTCTTCCAGTATCTTGAAGTTGCCGTTGGCCGTTACCAGTCCCTCCAGCTGTATATGGTCGGCTGTCAGCTTGATTTTGCTCACGGTATTTCCGTACTCGTCCTCTTCCTCCACGCTCACCCCGATAAGGGCAATCTTTCCTGTATTGTCCTGCGCATACAGACCGGAACCTTCAGGCTTTATGACAAGCCCGGTCTCTTTCAGCGCATTACCGTCCTTGTCGAAGACCGCCGCTGAAATCTTTACCAGCCGGTCGCTCTGTTCGAACAGTGTACGGTACTTATAGGCCAGTGCGTCCGCCTTGTTGGTGCTGAACACCAGCAGCGAAATGTAAATCACGCCCGTAAACGACAGCTTGAAGTCGCCAGTGCCGTTCCAAAGTCCGTCCAACGTGAACATCTTCTCACCGCCAACGGGCAGGTCCTCTTCATGGCCGAACATGTTGAAGTTCTCAAACCCGGTCTTATCAGCGTTCACAAATTCTATTTTCAACCTTCCGGCCTTGATAACCCGGTAGCTGAACGACAGATACACCACGCCGGGCACCCGTTCGCCCTGGCTGTTCGTCTGCCGGTACTCCGGTACCAGCCGGAAGTCCTCCAGTTTCTGCATGATATAGCTGTTCCGGATATAGGCATAAGGCACCTTGCCGTCGGTCCGTATCTCGGCATGGCCGTCCGGCTTCGTACCGTAAGGACCGCCGTTCGCCCAGATCCAGCGTCCGCCCAGGGTGAACAGCGTAGCCTTGCTGCCCGTCTTCCATTTGTCCATGCCGTCGGCAAAACTGCTGTTGTCCAGATAACTCTGTTCTTCGCGTATTTCCTTGCGCAAGCTTTCCACGGCTGAATGGATTTTCCCCTCGGTTATCTCAAACCGCGTCAGGATGTCCTCGCCCGTCATCAACACGAACGTACCCTTCAGCCACACGTTGTCGGCATACAGGCCGTTTCCTTTCGGCTGTTTGTCTGCCGGAAAAGCGCTGCTCCTGATGCCGTCCAGCTTACCCAGCCGGCAACGAAGGCAGCCGTTGAAGTTCTTGGCCTTCACACCGTCCAGAATGTCGATACGGGGCTGTCCGTCCTCCGTGGCCGCAATGGATATAAGGTTCTGCCGGAGCGGGGTTTCGGTGTTGCCCATCAGCACGCACTCATCGCCTGCCTCCGGCTTCACCCCGCCAAACTCGCTTACCGGGACCAGTACACCGCCGGCTATCACCGAAGCCACCTCCACCCAGTATGCTTTTAGTTTCTTACCACCCGTAACCGCACAGCGCATCAGGTCATGGGCCACAAAGCCCGATTCCTGCTCAAACACGATGCGGTAGTTGTCGCCCTGCTTCACCACGTCCTTGATCTTGCCGTTGGCAGCGGACACCACCAGCTGGCCGCACACGCTGCGCACCTTCTCGATCAGCAGTTCCAGCGCCACCAGGCTTTGCCGGGCAGTCACTTTGTCCACCGTCAGGTTTGTCAGTCCGGTCAGCTGGTCAATCCACAGCTGCCAGCCCTCACCGGTCAGCCCGTCCACAAACTCCGTGCTGCGCAGCAGTTCGCGGATCACGGCAGTCAAGTATTCGGCATTGCCCTCACCATCCACGATGCCGCAGGGCTTGCCGCCAGCAGCCTCGCCAAAGCTCACACCCTTCAGGAAGCGGATGGACTCTTTGGCTGTGTCCGGCTGGTTCTTGCTCAGGAACTCTTTCTGGCTGCGCCGGGCGGAAAACAGGTTGTTGTCCGTGGGCAGCGTCTTGTCCCAGCTTCGTATGATGTCCGGAAGGGCAGCGCCTTCCGTCTTTGATTTCGTATAGCTTTTCAGCGCACCGATGCTGTCCGTCACCTTGTCGAACTTGCCCACCTGCAGCGCATCGCTTATCTCGATGTCCATCTGCCCGGGTTCGTTCACCTTGCGGCTGATCTTGGTGATACGGCTCTGACGGTAGCCTTTTTCCGGGAAATACTTCCGGCTCTCCAGCTTCACCCGTCTGCCCACAAACAGGTCTATGCCGTGCTCCTCGATGTATACCGGGTCTGTCGGGGCTTTGTAGGCGGCAATGTCCAGCCAGTGGTCCCGGTTGTACTCGTCCACCGCAACCGCAAACTCCTCTTCGGCCAGCCGGTAATACTCATCCGGCATCCGGATATTCCACAGGATATAGGTGTCGCCTGCTCGGGGCACCAGCTTGCCGCCCGGCAGCTGGGTGTCGTCATCGTAGGGCCAGATGGTGATCAGTTCGAATTCACGTGCCGCGCTGTCGTAGTTCACCTCAAAGTAGTGGTCATCGCTTTCTCCCAGTCCGGCAAGGTCGCCCGTCTGGAACGACACACGTTTGGTTTCTCCGGCCAGCTCGTACAGGTTAGGGTCAAAGTCCAGTTCCCCGTCCCGGAAATAATAGACGGTGAATTTGTTTCCTTCATCGTCTGCCACCTCCTCGCTGCGAACCGAGCTCACCGTACCGACCCGACGGGGGAAGATGCCGCTGAAAGCATCCTGCTCGTAATGGTCATAGATGCCATATTCCTCCACGCCCTGCTCGATGTACTTCCTGCCGCCGGGAAGCATCAGACGCGGGCTGCCGTATTTCTCCGCATCGATGTTGCGGGTCGAGCCTACCGGGAACAGGCGCGTATAGAATTTGGCCGTGTTGCTCGTATCTCTTTCCAGGGAGGTCAGCCCCTTGCCATAGCCAAGGGTGATTTCTTCCCCGTGTTCGCAGCGGCACACGTTCACAGTCTGCCCCTCAACCCACCATTCCACCTTGCCGCCTGCCTTTTCCGCGATGGCTTTCAGCGCTTCGTCGCAGTACATCCCCTCGTAGTCTATCGTGATCAGCTCCGTACCTTCCACCGTACCCGTCTTCCAGTCAGTAATGTGGCCCATGCCGTTATTGATAGCCTTCACCACCATCGCCACATGCTCGCGGGGCGTGGCCGTCAGGGTAAACAGGGGGTTGGTGTCCCCGTCCGTCGTCTCCAGCACCAGGAACCGCTTGATTAGGCTCTCGATACCGTACAGCTTCAGGTTATACTCCCATTCACCATCGCTCACCTGCTTCGGCGTGTAGCGTTCTGTCAGCCAGTACCGTTCGCCCAGATAGTCCGTGTAGTCGTTCACGTCCAGGGGCAGGAAGGCATAATAGCTGAACGACAGGGAAAGCACATTGTCTCCCTGCACTTCCTTGCTTTGCGTCGAGCTGTCGTTCACGGCCACATCCGCACGCTTGGTTCCGGCTTTATCATATATCGTTAGAAGCATATTCTAATAGCGTTTGAATGGTTATATAATCGGTTTCGGTTCCCGGAACTTTACCCGGAACTTTCCGGCATGCACACCTTCCGTCCACAGATAGGTCAGCGGGGTGAACTTCGTACAGTCGGCATACTTCACCCGCAGCTGCAGATCCAGCTGGGGGAAACGGATCTCCAGCCAGCCGTCCTTCCCTTGCTTCAGGAAATTCACAAAGGCAAAGTACTGCTTCATCCAGCCTGCCTGGGTCTTGTTGTAAAGCGCAAAATGCAGCGTCACGTCACGCGCTTCATTCCGTGGGGTCAGCACGGGGCTGTATTTTTCCCCGTGCTCTTCCCGTATGTCCACAGCCGTATCCTTCTTGGCCTTGCTCGGGGTCAGGATGGCCGTCAGGTTCTCCATGCCCCCGCGCCGGTCTTCCACCAGGAACACGCCGTATTCCGTCCAGATGTCCGTGCCGTTCACCAGCACCAGTCCGCTCAGTATATTGCCCATATCACTTCACTTTTAGTCCGTCACGTATCATTTTCTTTATCACTTCCTTCAGTTCGCCCAGGTGTCCGGCGCTCACACCGGTGTTCTCGGCTATCCGGGCCAGATGCCCTTCAGCCGTGTCCATCTTCTCCACCACGCTTTCCAGCCGGTCGTCCATGCTGCTCCAGTGCTGCAGCCCGCCGGTGAACATGCCCTCCAGTTTCGTGCCCTGGTCCTGCGTCATGGCCGTAAAGCCGCCCGCTTTCGCACTTTGGCTCGTACCGCCCTGCTGCGTCTTGTCATAACCGGTGGCTGCCGCCAGGTTGTCACGCAGGGCAAGGGCTTCATCCATATACTGCATGTACTCTTCCATCAGCGCGTTCCGTTCCGCCTCGGTCAGTTCGTTGTCCTCCATGGCCTTGCCAAACTTCTCCCACCAGCCTTTCAGTTTGTCGCTGTACATCTCACCGATCTTGTTGCTCAGCATCGCCCGCATGAAGTACTCGGATATATCCTCCGCCGCATCCTTGGCACCGTACTTCATGTTCATCAGGTTGTCGATGAAGCTGCTGTACATACCGTCGAACGAAATGCCCGTCAGCCCTTCATACAGCTGGTCGGTCAGTTCCTCCAGCTTGCCGGCCTGGTCTATGTAGTCATCCAGTTTCTCGGTCAGTCGCCCGCCATAGCCTCCCTTACCGGTATTCTGGATTTGCGTCCACATATCCACGTTGCTGCGCAGTGCCTTCATTTCCTCCGGGCTCAGGCTCCACAGGTTCCCGTCCCACTGGCGGCCGATCTGTCCGCTCAGTTTGTCTATCTGTGCCTGGTTGAAACCGCCCCAGTAGTAGTTCCAGCTGTGGTGACTTCCGTGGTAGCCGGCTTGCGCCATAGCCATCTGCAGGTAGTTCGAATTCGTTTCCTGCTGCATCTTGTACGCGTCGCGGTAAGCCGCCACACTCTTCGTCCCCTGGCTCTGCTTGATGGTGTCGGTCAGATCCTCTATCGAGGTCTGCAGCAGCTCGTTCCGGTCTGTAAGACGGTCTATAGCCGCCTGCACTTCCTTGGCGTTCCCGCCGATGCCGAACAGTTTGTTGAAACCTCCGAAAGACACCGTGTTCAGCAATCCCCCGATACCTTTCACAAGGGAACCGCCTATCTGTTTGAACAGGTCTCCGCTGAGGATATTGTCGAGTATTCCGGTTATCGCATTGAAAATGGTGTCTATCAATGATGAGATAATCGGGCCAATACCGTCTTTCAGCAAATCCAGTATGGAGAGAATGGCCGATATGATCTGCCCGATGACTCCGGCACTTGACAGGGTTTCGGACATCCGGCTGATGGCATCGCCGACCTTGCCTCCGATATTCAGTTTTGAAAGACCGGTAAGCATGTTCTGGATTCCTTCAAATGATCCCTGCAAGGTTCCGCTCGCAAAGCCGTGCAACCCGTTGGATACCATGTTCAATCCGTCAACCGTGTCCCGGGAGGCACTTTTCACCTCCCCGGCAAGCGCCTTCATTTCAGAGGTGGCGTTCAGGTATTCTTCGTCAGCTGAAACGCTGGACGATTGAGCCGTTTGAAGAGCAATTTGGGTACGTTCTATTTCTGCCTGGTTACCGCTTTCAAGAGCCTTGTTGTAATCGGCCTGCGCCGCTTTCAACCGGATGAATGCCGCTTCCTGCTGCAGTTCTGCATTTTGCACACGTGTTACGGCATCCCCCAAAGCGTGCATCTGCGTTTGCAGCCGGGCAAAATCCAATGTGCCGTTGCCACCGGGGAGCATGCTTTGAATACGTTCAATGGCATCGTAAACGACCTGCTGATCCGCTGCTCCTGATTTTTTGAACTCATCCGTCTTGACATACTGCTTAAGTTCGCCAAGCAGATTCTTCATCTGGTCTGCAAGCAAGCCGGTTAAATCCCCGAACGCTGCTCCCCAGTCTATCTTCTGGGTAAGGGATTCCATGTCCACTTTGTGCACAGCCGCATCACGCTGCTTTTCCAAAGTCAGTCTTTCGCCCTGGGACTGTGCCTTGCGGATTTTCTCGGCATATTCTTCAGCGATGGCCAGTTTCTGCTGCTGGAAGGTCCCGTATTCCTTCAGATAGTCACGCATGGCTTCCGCCTCTTCCCTGTACACGTCCGCCTCCGCTTTTTTCCTTGACTCGGTGTTTGAGGCACGGGCTTTTTCAAGTTCATCCTGTTGCTCCCGGGTAAGTCCGTTATCTCCGGTAGAAAGACCGGCTTCCTTGTTCTCACGCTTCCAGTCGGCTTCCTGCCGGTTTATCTCTTCTTTCCGGGCGTTATAGTCATATTCGATTTGTGCCAGTTTCTTCTCGGTACCGGCTTGCATGCGGTCTATCTCTTCCTTCCGGTTTTCAGCCTGCAGGGCGGCAAGATCCTGCGCCAGCCTACGCTCTGTGGCAAGCCGTTGCTTGGCTTCCGCTTCCGGATTCTTCCCGGACTGCTTGGGGTCGATATGCCCACCGATATTTCCTTTTTTGGCTGCTTCTGCGGCTTTCTTTACCTCTTCCTCCGCTTTTTTCAGATAACCGTCACGTTTGTTTTCGGCATTTTTCAACAGTACGTCATAAGCTTCCTGATCATGTTTCTTGATGGCAGCCTGTGCGTCATAGAACTGCCCGGATTCTGCCATGCTTGACTGCATGATATATTGTCCCCATTTCCCGAAAAAACCCATGGCGCTTTCCGCCTCTTCCGGTTTCTGCGCCTTGATTTTATTCACCTCTTCATCGGCTTCTGCAGCTTTTTTTACAAGGTTCTGGACATTGGTCTGGTGCAGCAGAACCTGTACATAGTCCTCGCTCTTTTGGATAAGGGTATCATACCATTCGGAAAGTGTTTTATAATACCCGAAAGATTCCCCGTACTTGCGGTTCAGTTCCTCCACCTTCGCCTTTTCCTGTTCCTTGCTGCCGGTGAAGTTCTTTATTTCATCGATGACCGATTTCAGTTCGAAGCGGGTACGCACCATCTGGGCACGGCCGTCCTTCTCTATCTCGGTCATTTCCTTGAGTGATATGTTGAATTCATCCACGCCTTTTTTGGCACTGAACAGGTTTTTCGTCCAATCCCAGATTTCATCACCGTACATTACCAGCAGCATGATGCCGGTGGTCATGGCCGTCTGCCAGGAAAAAAGTGAGGACAGGACCTGCTTCCATACCGGTGTGCCCTTCTTGCCGGACTTCTGCAGCTCATCGTATTCCTTGCGGGCACGGGCCAGTTCGTCCGTAAAAATCGGCAGGTTGTTGCTGATTGCCAGGAAGAACATCTGCGGTCCCATGGCCAAAGAAGGCATTTCACGGGCGATCTGCTGGATACTGTTGTGAAGCCCGCCCAACTGGCGCTGCGCGTTGGGTACATCTGCAGGGGTGACCTGCACGGATTCCGATTCCTCCTGCAGCAGTTTCAGTTTGCCGCGCAATTCCTCAAGCTGCTTCTCCAGTGCATGGATCTGCGCGATATTGGCACTCTGGTCCAGATTGGGGGCAGCCGTCTCCCCGGCAAGGCGCAGCCTTTCCAGTTCAGCCTCCAGCAGCCTGACGGTATTACGCAGTTCCAGCGCCTCACGCTCGGCCTTGTTCATGCCGGGCGTGAGTTTGTCCTTCATCAAAAATTCAACTTCTACAGGTTTGCTCATTCCAGTTTGCTTTGAAAAAATCCTACTATATCGTTCGCTTCATCCTCGGCGCTGTGTTCCGGTCTGGGAGCACCATTTCCGCCGCCTTGCTTTTTCCGCACATACCGCGGCGCGTCGCTCAGCATCATGATCAGCGTCTGGTAATTCACCCCATCAAGGATGTAATCCACGCTCCAGCCGGTCGCCGATGCAATCTGCCACACGAAGCCGAAAGGGCTATGGGAACCCTCATACCGGGTTCTTAACTCCCCTTCCTTGCCTGGCTCAGTCTCGGAGTCATCGGGTTCGCCCGCGCTGTCGAGCTGATAATACGCATAAAATCCTTCGTGCCCATCAGACGCTCGAATGTTTGGAACATGGCCGTCAGATAACGCCACTCCACAAAGTTCCGCAGTACCCACGCTGTCACCCCGATGCCCACGTGCCGCGACACGTATCCCCGGCATACCGTATAGGCCAGCAGACGGCTCACAGCCTTACCATGTTCCGCTACAAAGGCCAGTTCCTCGACCTTGTCCTTTGCTTGCCACCCGGGCGCAACGCCCATCTTCAGGTATTCCCTCGCCAGCAGAATCTGACCCCACAGCCTCGGACGCTTCATCGTCACACGCACCTCCACCGGGCGTTTCAGCCACGGAAGCTTCCACCTTTTAAGAGGAACGGACACGCCGCTGTCCAGCAGCGCATCCGCACACTCCATCTCTATCAGTTGTTCCAGCCGGTCAGCCATACGTTAGCCCTCCTCACTTTGGAGCGATGCTGCAGCCGCGGCTTCCGCCGGCGGCAGCTTGTACTGCCCCCACTCGTCCGGTATTGCTTCCGTATCGAACACGCCGTAAGGCTGCGAACCGTCCTCCGGCATCGCCACTTCGAGCGTAACCTCTATCTTGGAGGTTTCTGTAAGGGTCAGCTTGCCTGCAGGATTGGAAAGTAGCGTGGCGTTGGGAATCAGTACGCTCTGTCCGGACACGAGGGAGAGTTCCCATGGTCCCTGCATGACAAGCACCTCCGACGGGGCTGTCCAACCGATCGGAGTTTTCTTTTCCAAATCTTCTTTCTTATAATGCAGGCTGCCGCCAAGCAGTTTGTGCAGGTTCGAATAGTTCATCTGGATCACATTGAACGTCGGGGCGATGCCGCCGTTACTCTGTGGGATGACCAGCACCGGGGCACCCTGCACCTGTTCGGCCTCGATCTTCGCGGCCTCGGGTTTCTTGCCGCCCAGGTCAAACGAGTTCTTTTCAATATACCCGATTGTGAAATCCTTATACTTTACGGCTCCTATGCCGTACATGAAATTCTTGTTCATCTTTTTTTCAGTTTCATTGTTAATAACATACCGACAAGCAAGCCGGCCAATACACCTGTGATAAACGTCCGCATCCGGTTCGGAGGGCGTTTTTCTACCGTTTGAACGTCATTTGAAATTTCGCTCTTGGTTTCGCTACGGATACGCGCCAGCTCTTCTTCATACCATAGCACCAGCTGCTGCAGACTGTCACACGAGGCTTCGGCCACGATGTTCCCGCTGTCGTCGCTGCCTACGGTCAGATTCGCCTGTCCGCTCTTGCCACGGTACACGGCACCTTCAGGAAGTTTACGGAGGCTGTCCGCAGGTATAGACAGCTTCACCGAACTCGCCGGTATACCCGCCATCACCAGTCCCGCCCGTCGGCTTCCGCTCGCGCTGTCGGCGCTTGCCGATTCCGTCCGGACTTCCCGGTTCATGCTCTTTCGGTGACTCGCGCAACCTGTCAAGCACAGGGCAATCGTCACGATGAGGACAGTTTCCGGCTGTATCAATAGCTTTTCTAAGACGGGCCATCTCGCGCGTATTGCGGGCCAGTTCTTTCTTTGTTTCACAAAATTCATCTTTTAGAGGTTTTACAATATTTTCCATCAAAATGCGGGTGGCATGTTCGGCGTTATCTATGCGCATGGCCTCTGCACCGGCCTCGGCCTTCATCGCTTCCGCTTTCGCTTTTCTCACAGTAGCCCGCAAGGAGCCAATGGTCGCCACCGTACCAACCAGGCCGCCGCCAAGGATAATGTTCATAAATTCGCTCAAGTCCATACCACCCGGTTTTATTATTGATTAATACCTATTTCTTTCAACCATTCCTGCACATCGAAGCTCGGACAGGCTTTCGCTGCCAGTTCGTTGTGTCCTATAATGCGTACATCAGGGAATTTCCGATGAAAATCCTTCACATACTTCTCCAGTGCCTTTTTCTGGCAGCCAGTGCGGGTGTCTTTCGGGGTCTTACCGTCTTTTTCCACGCCTCCGGCATACACGATGTGACGGCTTACACTGTTATATCCTTTGGCTCCGTTGGTCACTTCCCAAGGGTCCACCTGTGCATCCTCATTGTTTTCTACCAGACGTTCCACGCCTCCGTTCAGGTGGAACAGGTCGGTATAGCCAACCTGCTTCCATCCTCTTCCTCCCTGGGCAACCGGAGAAGTATGCCATTTGCGGATGTCCGCCGATGATACCTCACGCCCCTCCGGGGTTGCCGTACAGTGTATTACCAGATATTTCAACTTTGCCATAATCATCATGCTTGATAGCCGCTCATCATTACCACTCCGGCATCCTCTTTCTTGGGCATGCAGATGAAGTAATGGCGGAAGTTAATCAGGTTACGCTGGTTCAACGGGTCATTCTTTGACTCGGAATAATACATCTTGGTAGAACCTGTTGCCTTGAAAACCCTCTGTTTGTAGAAGGCAAATGAACACGGAAATTCACCGGCTTCTGCCGTTGTACCCAATGCCTTCTTCACTCCGGCTGTAGTATAAAGCGGGTTGTTGCCATACTCGTAGATTTCAAAGCCGTAAAGGTTACCTACCTTGCCGCTGTTGCGGTCAATATTGTACTGTTCACGGAATGCCTGGCTGGTCAGCAGCAGGTCATTCACATGGTCGGGGCAAAGCACCAGTCTGCGGCCGTCTGACGGTACGCGCAGGTTGTCAAGGGCACGCTTCATTTCCACAAGGTCATTCACGGTAAGGCGCAGACGGTTTGTAGCCGGATCTTTCTCGCCGGTAGTCTTAAGCACCGGAGTAGTTTCCGTATTTTTGTTCGCACAAAGCGCATGGGCCGCCTTGGTAAACTTCGCATCATTGATACTGTTGGCATGTCCCTCTTTCACACGGGCGGTCTTGTCATAGCTGATGGCATAAAGCTCATCGTCTGTAATCGGCGTAGCCTTGGTCTGGAATTTGTCCAGCTTGATGGCAATATCCTTGTCTTCCAAAGCCTGCACATCAATCGGATAGGTTTTATTGTTTATCAAGACATCCGGATCTACACCAACTTCTACCAGGTGAATCACATCGTTATTCACGATACTGCTTTGGTCGGGGATTCCTGACAGCCAGGTTCCTTCCAGTCCGGCACGGAGCACCTTAACAAGTTCCCCTGTCCAGATTTCCGTATAAACCCCTTCACGGAGTATTGAAGTACTTTGCGGGGCCATTCCCATAAAGGCTGCCACCGCATTCATTCCCACAGCTCCGGCCACCGGAGAGAATCCCAATACCGAAGCACACACGACACCTGTCAGCGTATTGAACAGAAGTGCCGTCAAAAGCATTACAATTTTTCCCATTTTCTTCATTTTAAAGGTTTTCAAATTTCACAGGTCATGCCGTATTCAGCCTTGTACAGGCGCTTGTACTCCTCCGGGTTATGCTCGCGCATTTCAAGCAGCGCATCACTCGGGACATCGCTCAGTTTGGCATAGGTGGACGGCTGTGCCTGCTGCTTGCCGCCCTGATAGCTCAATACAGTGGAAATCTTCACCTGTGGTTGCATGGCATCAAGCACATTCTTCAGTTCATCGACACCAACCTTCTTGCCAAGTTCGATAAACTGTATCTTCTTGTCTTCTCCCAGACGCTTTTCCACCACTGCCTTTTCTACAAGACCAGTGATACGGGCCAAAGTCAGCTTCCCGTTTTCTTGCTTCAGGGAATCATTCTCTGCCTTGGCTGCTTTCAGTTCATTTAAGGCTTGATTAACATCAGCCTCCGTTGCCGTTTCCGGCAGCCCCAATTGAAGGGCCAAAAGTTTCAGTTCCATTTCTTCTGTTGTTTTTTGGTTATTGATTAGTGGCAAAGGACAATCACCATCCTTTCCCAATGTGATTTGTTTTCCATCCTTCATCAGTACGATGGCATCATCATTGGAACCTACATCCACCAGTGATACCTCATACAGCTTGCTTTTGGTTATTGTCGGGCTGGTCTGCCCCTGCAGCAAATGTTCGGGCTGGTCACTCAGTTCCAGAATGTCTATTCCGGCACTCACCATTCTCAGACTGCCGAATTCAAACTGTTTCTTGCATCTTTTACTGAGGTCGGTCGCTTCGTCAAACACCAGTTCCCCGGTTACTTCACCATCCTCTACCCGAAGGTCCTTCACATAACCAATCACGTTTCCGCGTTGGTGCATGTACAGCAGTACCGGGTTTCGGCAATACTGCTCCACACTCATGCCCGATGTCAACACACGGCTTCCGTAGCTGTTCAGGCTGTCGTTTGAAATTCTTACACGTTTACTCATTTTCTCATGCCACGCCTTTATGCATTGGCGCTGCAATATTACAGAGCACTTACCGGGAAGCCAAAAAAGTGTGCAATGGTTGCACACTTCTATGAAACCGTTGCACATTATTTTGGCTGCAAGCTGATAAGCGGACAACTTTGCGAATAAATCGGGCAGGTGCAAGGGACTCCGAAGCCTGCCTTTAACCCTATATTCTTTATTATATGACAAAGGCAGAAATCGAAAAGAAAAAATCTCTTGCACGCTCACTGTTCCTTTCCGGCATGGAACAGACTGAAATTGCGGAGAAAGTGGACGTGTCACGCGTCACCATCTCAAAATGGTGCACGGCTGACGGATGGAAAGAGGCAAGGGCGGCAAAGAACGTCACCCGGCCGGAACTGGTGAACAAACTCCTGCTCACCATTGATACACTCATTACTCAAGTCAACGAATCGAACGACCCTGCACTTGTAGCTGGTCTCGGGGACAAACTGGCCAAACTTTCGGCGGTGATTGAAAAGTTAGACAAGAAGGCCAACGTAGTGGATGTCATTGAAGTGTTCATGGCATTCTCCAAATGGATTGAATACCGTTCAACCATCGACCCGGAAGTGACTCCGGAACTGGTCAGGGCAATCAACAAGTACCAGGATCTGTATATCACCGAACAGATGGGCATAAAATAAAACGGCTATGGCAACAGCAGCGGAAAAGAAACAGGCATACGAACAGTGGAAGGAACACTGTAAAAGAGTGCAGTCCATCACGGATACGGCTTTGCTCGCGGGCGAGACACCGGCACAAAAGGACAGGCGTATTCTGCGTCTGCAGGGTAACTATGCCGCGTTCTGTGAATATTACTTCCCCCACTTTCTCACCTTGCGTGACAAAACCACCGGGGAAGTCATACGCACCATCCACAATGCACCGTTCCACAATGCGGCAGCGGCTAAAGTAAAAGGCACACCCAACCTGAAAGCGGTATTCATGTGGCCGCGTGGCCATGCCAAGTCCACACACATGGACATTTTTGTTCCGCTGTGGCTGATGTTCCAGCCCAAACGTCTCATCAACTTCATGGTGGTGGTCGGCAAAAGTGAGGACTCAGCCACACGTCTGCTGGGAGATATTCAGGCAGAACTGGAACATAACCAGCGCATCATTGCCGACTTCGGCAAGCAGCAGGGGAATGCCTCCTGGCAGGATGGGGAGTTCAAGGCGGCCAACGGGGTGAAATTCCTGGCTTGCGGACGCGGACAGTCTCCACGTGGTTTGCGAGACCGGGAAGCACGTCCGGACTACATCGTCATCGATGACTTGGATGACGACGAACTGTGCCGCAATGAGAAACGGGTGCATGACATTACAGACTGGGTGAAAGAAGCCCTTTTTGGTGCACTGGATGTGGGCCGGGGGCGTTTTATCATGGTCGGGAACCTCATTTCTAAAAACTCGGTGCTGGCCAATCTCACCAAGACAAAAGGGGTACATGTATCCGTCATCAAGGCAATAGACAAGAACGGAGAACCGGTATGGCGCGAAAAATGGACGAAAGAAGAGGCGCAGGAATACAGGGATTTCGTAGGCTACCGGGCATGGGAAAAGGAGATGATGCACAACCCCATCGTGGACGGAACTATTTTTCGGGCAGACTGGATTCGTTACAAGAAACTGCCCAGGCTATCCAAGTATGAAATGCTGGTCTGCTATACCGACCCCTCTTTCAAATCGACCACTTCCAACGACTACAAGGCTTGCCGCCTTTGGGGCAAGATTGGGAAGGAACTGCACCTTATAGACTGTTACGTCCGGCAGGATACCGTTTCAGGAATGGTACGGTGGCTTTACGACCTCTACGAGCGTACACGTGATACGGCAGCCGTCCAGTTCTTTATGGAAGCGAACTTCATGCAGGATGTCATTCTGGATGAGTTTGAGGCAGAAGGGAATCTGCGTGGATACCAACTGCCCATCATGCCGGACAAACGAAAGAAACCGGACAAGCTCCAGCGCATCGAAGCGGTGTCACCATTATGGGAACGCGGTTTCGTATTCTACAATGAGAAGTTGAAAGAATCGCCGGATATGCAGACCGGAATCGAACAGACCTTGGCACTGGAGCGTGGCAGCCGTATTCACGATGATGCACCGGATGCCGACGAGGGAGCCATCTGGATGCTGCAGCGCAATTCAAGGCAGGAGAGTTTTCAACCGGTGTTCGGTAAAAGGCCGACCGCCAAAAATATATGGTAACATGATACAGCTGATTAAAAGAATGATTTTTGCATGGCGCTATAAACGTGCCGTTGCCCGTGCTTGCAAGTACGCCAAGCTCTACGGAAGAAAGTACTACGTCCTGTATATGGGTGGCAAACTGAAAGTTGTCCCCAAAAGGAACATCTGTGAACTGATTCACCGCCACCGTTTCCGCAAGGGAACCACTATCCGGGATATAGAAAAAATGGCATTGTTCATCACTAAATGAAAGTAAAGTCATGTTCATTACAGAAGAAGATTACAAAGTTGTCATCGGCGACAACGCATTGAAGGTTATCTCGCAGGTAAGCCCGGAAAACCGTACCAATGCAGAAGCGGAAGCCCGGGAAGAAATTGCCGGTTATCTACGGCCGAAATACGACTGTACGGCCATTTTCTCTGCACAGGATGAACATCGGAACCGCCTCATTGTCATGTACACCTGCGACATTTCACTTTACCACATGAGTGCAGCCATGCCGCAAAAGATGGGAAGCGAGATACGCAAGGAACGGTATGAACGGGCCATCAAGTGGCTTGAAGGCGTACAGGCCGGAAAAATTGTCCCTGATTTGCCTTTGGCTGTCGGAGAAGATGGGCTTCCGTCCGGAAATTCATTTGTTTACAGCTGTCAGAAGCAGCTTCATCATAACTGGTAGGATTATGGATATTAAAGACTTTTTCAGCGGTATGTTTTCCAATAAACCGAAAAACGTACTGCAAACGCCATACGGCAATTTTAATCTGGCCAAGGGGAAAGACATCAAGCGGGTGCAGAAAATGGTCATCGACCTGCAACGCACCACCGATGCACTCACCCGGAAGGACATCAAGAACTGGCGCGATGCCTGGCAGTATGCCATCAATGTGGACAGTCCCAGCCGCCAGCGCCTGTACGACATCTACCGGGACGCGGAAATAGACCTTCACCTCTCCGGGTGTGTGGAGCAGCGCAGAGGTTTTGTCATGGCACGTTCTTTCAAAATCGTGGATATGAAAGGGGATGAGAACGAGGAAGCGGTTCACTTCTTTGACCAGTCCTGGTTCAAGCAGCTCATGCGCTATGCACTTGATTCAATCTACTGGGGACATTCGCTCATCGAATTGGGCGACCTTTGCACTGACGGCGACGGCTGCATCTGTTATTCGGATGTGAAGCTTATTCCGCGCAAACATGTCATTCCTGAGTATGGGCGTGTCATTACCGACCTCGGGCAGGACTGGACTACAGGTATAGACTACCGCCAGCCTCCTTTTTCCGACTGGCTCATTGAGGCAGGTAGGCCCGACGACCTCGGGCTGTATCTCAAGGCTGCTTCACAGACTATTCCCAAAAAGAACATGCTGGCCTTTTGGGACACCTTCGGGGAAATATTCGGAATGCCCATGCGTATAGCACGCACCACTTCGCGCGATCAGAAAGAGATTGACCGTCTCGACAAGATGTTGCGTGAAGCCGGAACCGCCCTCTCCATGGTGGCAGGAATGGAAACCGAAATCGAATTTGTGGAAAGCGGCAAGGGGGACGCATTCAATGTCTATGACAAGCGTATCGATCGGGCCAACTCCGAACTGTCAAAGCTTATCATCGGGCAGACGATGACCATCGAGGACGGAAGCAGCCTATCACAGTCGGAAACGCACCTTGAAGTGTTCCAGAACCTCGTGGAAAGCGACTGTGATATGCTTCGGGATATAGTGAACAACCAGCTCATTCCGCGCATGGTGCGCCACGGGTTCCCTGTTAAAGGGCTGCGCTTCGATTGGGACTACTCCATTGACTACACGCCCGAACAGCAGAAAGCTTACGAGGAAATGGTACTGCAACACTACAAGGTAAAGCCTCAGTACTTTGAGGAAAAATACGGTATCCCGTGCGAGGAGAAGGAACCGAAAGAAGAGCCGGACCCGACAGAACCGAAAAAAAAGAAAGACGGCAAACCGGCTGAAACGCTGTCCCGTTTTTTCGACTGAGCCCCGATGATTATTCGGGGCTGCACCAGCGGTATGCCCACCTGTTGGGCAAACAGAAACTATGCCTCTCCATGGAGGACGAGGCAAAACTCATGCGCGACAAGCTCACGGAACGCTTTGACCGCATGATGAAGGTGCTGTTCCGGCAAGAAGGGGCAAACCTTGAAATAGGTATCCTGGCATCCGAAGAAGCGCAGGATTTTATAGAAGCTCATTCTTCTGTCTTGAACGGTTCATTCCGAAAGGTGGAAATGTCCGAGACCATGCGCAAGCGGCTGGAGCGTTCCAACTATGTATTCTCCGGCTTGAAGACCTTCCATGAACTGAATGAAGCCTTTCCCTCCCTGTTGGATGAAAACGGCAATAGAAAGACGTTCGAACGCTTTTTGAATGATGTCCGGAAGATCGACGAAACATACAATTCAAACTATCTACGGGCTGAATTCACCTTTGTACAGGCTTCGGCTGAAATGGCAGCCAAATGGGAACGGTTCATGCAGGACGGCGACCGCTATTATCTACAGTACCGCACGGCCGGGGATGCAAAGGTACGTCCCACCCATGCAGAAATGGCCGGCATCACACTCCCGGCTTCAGACCCGTTCTGGGCAGAATTCTATCCTCCTAACGGATGGGGCTGCCGCTGTTCCGTGGTCCAGGTACGCAAATCCAAGTATCCGCCTACAGACCACGAAGAGGCCATGGCAAGGGGGAAATCAGCTTTGGAAGTTGACAAAAAGGGAATGTTCCGGTTCAATGCAGGCATGGAACAAAAGACGATGCCCGACTATAATCCATACACCATCAAGCGCTGTAAGGATTGCGATATGAACAACGGAAATATGAAACTGGTCTTCGTTCCGGAAAATGAATTGTGCGCCGCATGCAAACTGGTAAGAACATTGGCCAATGCAGATGCCAAACAGATAAAGAAGCAAGCCAAGCCATTGCAGGGAACAGTTATCACGAATAATGAATTCCCATTCCCGGTAAACATATCAAAACGCACGCTTCAAGAATGGACCAACCAGCCATACAAGTTCTACCATGAAAAGAACCTCATGCTTCTGGATATAAAGAATGTATTTGCCAAAGCCAAATACCTGGGAACAGCAGATAACCACAAAGGTATTCCACACCTCATACAATCGCACATTTTCGAGATAGAAGTAAGAGGTGAAAAAGCACTGATAATAGTTCGGGAATACGACTGGCACGAATACACGCTGCACAGTCTTTCAGAAGGAGGTGAATTATACAAACATATAAAAAAGAAAGAATAGCGAAAGACGCAAGCTCCGGGAACTACAATCCCGTTCTGAACATCTAACGCTATTCCTCACTGCAAATATACAAAACAATTTTTAAAAACAACCCGTTATGAACAAAATTATCGAATTTCTCAAACAAAGCAACCGCTACAAACACCTTATTGGCGGTTTGTTGGTAGGCATTTTGGCCTTCACCCCGTGGACAGCGCTCTATGCTGCAGCTGTCGCAGCCTCCTGTCTGGAACTGAAAGACAAACTGAAAGGCGGACTTTGGGACTGGATAGACTGGTCTCTTACCGTCATAGGCGGCATATTGTCGGCCCTATTTTGGTGGATAGTGTAATGCTTTAGCTCATTTTGCCTGTTAAATCAGTAACTTTGTACCCGGTGGAGCTTCCCGATAGTCCGTGTGGTCTATCGCGGGTACAACAATGCGAACGCGAATGGCGGTGTGTCGAATGCGAATGCGAATAACGATGCTTCGAATACGAATGCGAATATCGGCTCGCGTCTGGAAATCTAATTAATCGGCGTACAGCACCGGGGACGTGTCCCCGAAGCGGTGCCGAGGGAAGCAAGCCACAGCAACAGCACCCATTAGGGTGGAAAGCTGAAAAATCACGCGTCGGGTGGAGTTTGGTAGGCTGTTATCAGTTCGAAGAAGTCAGATCCGGGGAAAGGAAGGCCCTTATCTTTCATGTTTATTAACCAATAGCTTATGCGCAGGGAAGGATATATTATCGAGGAAATCATCGAATACTCCAATATGTCGGAGGCATTCGATTCGGTACTTCGCGGAACCGGTCGTAAGAGGTCAAGGCAGGGACGATTCCTGCTTGCCCATAGGGAGAAGATTATCGCCGAACTGACGGCTTCCATTGCGGACGGTTCATTCCGGCTGGGCGGCTACCATGAGAGGGAAATTGAAGAATACGGTAAAAAACGTATTTTGCAGATCCTGTCCATGAAAGACCGCATCGCTGTGTTTGCCATCATGAATGTGGTGGACCGCCACCTGCAAAAACGTTATATCCGGACAACCGGTGCAAGCATCAAAAGGCGCGGTACTCATGATCTGATGAACTGCATACGTACCGATTTGCAAAAAGACCCGGAAGGCACACTTTACGCATACAAGTTTGACATCCGTAGGTTTTACGACAATGCGCGGCAGGACTTTGTTATGTGGTGCTTCCGGAGGGTGTTCAAGGACGAAAGGCTGTTGGTGCTACTGGAGCGGTTTGTTAAGCTGCTGCCGGAAGGTATAAGCTTCGGACTGCGCAGTTCACAAGGGGCAGGAAATCTGCTTCTGTCTGTATTTTTAGACCACTATCTGAAGGATAAGTACGGGGTTCGTTATTACTATCGCTATTGCGATGACGGACTGGTACTCGGTAAAACGAAAGCGGAATTGTGGAAGATTCGTGATGTTATTCACAGGCAAATGGGAAAAATAGACTTGGAAATAAAGCCGAATGAACGGGTATTCCCTGTAGAAGAAGGCATTGATTTCCTTGGCTATGTTATCCGTCCCGACTATGTAAGATTGCGGAAACGTATCAAGCAGAAGTTTGCCCGGAAGATGCACGAGGTAAAATCGAGAAAAAGACGGCGAGAACTGATTGCCAGTTTCTACGGCATGACGAAGCACGCCGACTGTAATAAGTTGTTTAAAAAATTAACAGGCAAAGAAATGAGAAGTTTTAAAGACTTGAATGTCGCTTACAAGCCGGAGGACGGCAAGAAGCGATTTCCCGGTGTGGTGGTAAGCATCCGGGAACTGGTAAACTTACCGATTGTAGTGAAGGACTTTGAGACCGGTATCAAGACCGAGCAGGGAGAAGACCGCTGTATTGTGGCCATCGAAGTGAACGGCGAAGCAAAGAAGTTCTTCACCAACAGCGAGGAAATGAAGAATATTCTCGCACAAGTAAAGGAAATGCCGGATGGTTTCCCGTTTGAAACGACCATCAAGACAGAGACATTCGGCAAAGGTAGAACCAAATACGTGTTTACATGAGAAGAGTTGAAGGAAGTGCCGGTGTATCGCTGATGGAATGCACGAACCCGGTTAAAGACAAATGGCGCATCCGCTGGGATGTGCAGGAAAAAGAGAACGGCTCTGCCTCCTACATGGAAGAGGAGTTCGGACACAAGCCTACTGATGAGGAAATCCGCACATTGGTTATGTCATGGTATAACAGCCAGACTGATGCAGCTATCCTATCCGGATTCGCCTATAATGGCGCCCCTGTATGGCTTTCTACGGAGAACCAATACAACTATAAGGCAGCATACGATTTGGCCGTTCAGACGGGCGGAGAGACCCTTCCGGTTACATTCAAATTCGGTTCGGATGAACAGCCCGAATACCATACCTTTGAAAAGTTGGATAATCTGAAGGACTTCTACATTCAAGCGGTCAGACACATCCAAAACACACTGGCTGAAGGATGGAAAAGGAAAGATGTATTCAACTTGGATTTATATCGGATTGAATGATTGACAATCCCTTCGGGGGAAGGATAAAAAAAAGCCCCCGGCCTGTTAAATAGTCGTCTCACTTACCATTTAAACATAAAGCACCTCTTACCGGCACGACCGGGGGCAGATACCCTCGTTCGCCAGTAAGAGGCTTTTTTATGTAAGCGCTATTCTGCGCAATGATAAGTGAGACAATGCAAATGTACGAAATTTAACTGGATATGAAAGTAATTGAGATACTAAAATTGAACAGAGAGCTTTTAAAAACGTGCCATTACATGGGCATACGACCCGATGACGTGCAATATATAGAACTATATAATGAATATAACAAGTTGCAGACCAATGGTGAAAAAGTGTCTTATATCGTAGCTACGCTTTCCCTACGATATGGCATCAGTGAGCGAAAGGTGTATGACCTGATCAAGCGTTTTAAAACCGACTGCAATTTGTGTGCAGTGTAATCAGGACTTCCTCCCACTAAAGGCAAACTCCCCTACCCTACCTTTGTATCGCAATAAATAACATTCATATCATGGACAAGTATTATCAAATCTTAGGCAAGGTGCTTTCGTCCGGAAAGATGCAAAGCAATAAAAAAGGGAATATCCGCTACCTACTGAATGAACAGCTGACGCTGCTCCCTGCCGACCTTCTTGATATATTCGAGGGGCATACCATAGCGCGGAAGAAGTTAAAAAACGAGTTACAACTGTTTATGAGGGGCGAACGAAACGTGGAAAAATACAGGGAGGCCGGAATCAACTGGTGGGACTACTGCGGCTCTATCCTTGTGAACAGCTACCCAACCTATTTTGAAAAACTGCCGCCACTCATCGAACGCATAAACAGGGAAAAAAGGAACAGCAAAAACTATATATTGTTTCTCGGATCTACAGGAACAGAAAGCAACCAGGCTCCATGCCTTAGTCTTGTTCAGTTCCAGATAGAGCAAGGAGAACTGGTCATGACCGCCTATCAGCGAAGCAGCGATGCGAATTTAGGACTGCCGGCAGATATTTATCATTTGTATCTAATATCAAGACAGATTGAGTTGCCACTAAAATCCATCACCCTGAATCTGGGGAATGTGCATATTTACGAAAACAACATCGACAAAACAGAACAGCTGCTTGCCGGCAATGAAAATGTAAAATTTGAATTGAACGTATGAGAAAGATGTATCTGTCAGCCCCTCTCCCATTTGTCGGGCAAAAGCGTATGTTAGCCAAGGAATTCATGAAAGTGCTGGAGCAATATCCGGATGGAACATTGTTTGTTGACCTGTTCGGTGGCTCCGGATTGTTGTCTCACATTACCAAATCCCTCAAGCCCCACTCTACTGTTATCTATAATGACTTTGATAACTACCGCTTCCGCATGAAGCACATTCCGCAAACGAATCAGCTGCTTGCTGACATTCGCGAAATGGTAGGGAATTCCGTACCACGTCATAAAATCATTAAAGGAGAACTGCGTGAACGAATATTCAGCCGCATCGAGCAGGAAGAGAATAGCACCGGATATGTGGATTTCATTACCCTCTCCTCCTCTATCTTGTTTTCCATGAAATACAAACTGTCTGTTCAGGATATGCGGAAGGAAGCTTTATACAACAATATACGCAAGACCGGCTACCCGGAATGTACGGACTATCTCGAAGGGCTGGAAATCGTATCTTGCGATTACAAGGAAGTATTCAACCGGTATAAAGATATTCCTGGAGTAGTATTTCTTGTTGATCCGCCCTATCTGTCCACTGACGTAGGGACCTATAACATGTACTGGAATATGGCAGACTATCTGGATGTGCTGAATGTACTGAAGGGGCATTCATACGTATATTTCACATCCAACAAATCTTCAATTCTGGAGCTGTGCGAATGGATAGGTAAAAATAGGGATTTAGGTAATCCTTTTGAAAACTGCACAAAGGTGGAATTCAATGCTCACATGAATTACAACTCTTCTTACACAGATATGATGCTTTACAAGAAAGAGGCTGCCTGATTGCGTTTACTTTGCCTGTATTGAACAAAAAAGCCGCAGACGGTAATTTGTACGTCCGCGGCTTTTTCTGTCTAATAAAGACGGCTATTGCAGCCGCTTGATGGCCACACACTGATATACCTCGATACTTTCCACAATATCCTCATGGTTGTGATTGGTATCACTCTCCACCAGATCCAGCTCCAAAAAGGTCTCCCCGCTCAATCCGGCAAGCTGTGCATGAAGCAGTCCGGACAGGTCAAACACCTTCAGCGCATCCTCCTGCAGCTCGCTGCCCTCAGCACTCGAACCTTCCCAGTCCGTCACGATGTGCAGTTTAATCAAAGGTTCTGCCCGGTATTCCACACCGGGAACAATCGCATTCCACTGTATAGGGCAGAATTCCACAAAGACAGCCGGACGCTCCCAGTTTTCTTCCTGTTCGATGAATTCCACATTATGGTTCCACAAGTCTATGTGCTTGATAAGGTCAATGGCCTTCAGCTCCCGGCAAAGCATCCGGTAAAGTTCTTTTCTCATTTTCTTATGATATTATATTCAATGGTAAAATACTCTGTTAGGTTCTCTTCTACAATCTCACGGACGGCTTTTTCCACTTCAGGCGATGTGCCGAGGAAACGGCGTCGGGGAATCCTGATGGTGCTTCCTGCTTTCTTTAAAGCCATGAACATCCAAAAATCGGCTTCTGTATCAAGCCGGACATTTCGTTTGTCTTTTCGAAGTTTGCCGTCTTTTCTTCTACCGAACGCTCCGGTTGCCTCATAATACTTATGCCAGAAGAAACGCTTCATCCGCTTGGTCACCACTATTTCACCGCCATCATTATGAATGGCCGCATAGGGCAGAGAGGTAAAGAAGGTAATGCTGTTTTCCGTTGTCCGACTTCCGATACTTTTCCGAAGCGCCCCGGTATCTGTTAGTATGGCTCTACCTTCATTCCGGATGGGGCTTTTCCGTCGCTGCCATTTCTCACTGAAAAAAGCCTGCCGTTCAAAGTTCTTGTCAAACTCATCACTCATTTCCACCTGAATGTCTTTCAGTATCCGGGCCACTACTTTTTTTACGTTTTCATTCATTCCCAGTCAAAGTTAAATTTCAATTGTACCGTATCGTCCGGCAAATCATTTTTAGGGTCTGCGGACGCTTTAAGCATATTGTAGAATGTACGCTCACTAATAGCATACACAGGATATATGTACCGCCGCCATATTTCACGGTTCGGTACACCGTGACTGGCATAATGGTCATATATCCTGTTTACTTCTACTACACGCTTCTGATAACTGACTCCGTGCCGCTTTCCCATATAGGTTTAATCGTTCATAGACGGTTCTACTTTAGGTTTATAGGGACGGATGTCAAGCGTCATTTTTGCGCTTACCGTTACCCGGCCACTTCCTTCACACTGTCTGCAGACTTCCTCAACGGTTTCGCTTCGCTTCTTTCCAAAGATCCGAGAGGGATATTCTACAACTTTCTTTACTTTACCTGTACCGTAGCAAGCACGGCACAGGGCTACTTTCGGAGATTTCTCCACTTCTTGTATCATAGTTCTATTATTTATGATTCTGTCATTCCCAGAGGGATAGGTTTCCACATTCCGTTTTCGTTTTTGATTTCAGCACGGATAAACTGTTTGCTCACTTCCGGCTGGTAGGCTTCCTCAATGATACGCACACCTTCAATGAAACGGTCATCTCCGGTTTCCATGGCCACTTTGCGAAGCTGCACGATGCGTGAAGCCTTCAGCGTTCCCTTGGCATCACGGGCCAACAGACGAAGCACCATGCTCACCAGTGCCTTGGTCTTTTCATCTTTGGCCAGACCTTCGATGTATTCCTTCACAATGGCTATACCGTCTTCCACCGTGTCACGGTAACCGTCGGTCACATACACACCCAGCGTGATTCGTTTGTCGCCTTCACTGTTAGTAAAGGTATGGCTGCGCTGGTCATCCTTCACCTTGGTCTTGAAAAGGTCTGCCTTCATTTCCAGAATGGTTTTGAAGTTGTCCATCACAGTCTGCTTGCTTGCCTTGATCTGCTCACTGATGCCCAGCAGTACCGGAATGGAGTTTGCTATCTCCTCATCCACCATCTGTTTGTACATTTCGCGGTCATTCTTGGCTTTTTCCTCTGCCGCTTTCTTTGCTTTTTCTCTCTGGAAGGCTTCAAATTCCGCCTTTTCCTCTGCCGTCATTACCACGGTCGTTTGTTTCATTTCTTCCATGATTCTTGTTTTTTGGGGTTATTGGTTTTCATAATCCTGCATTTCAGGTTCGTCTTCCATCAGCATAGCCTCTCCGTTGGCGTATGCCCAGTCAGCCAATTCACTATAAAACTCGGCTGCATCTTGCTTCTCCATATCAGAGGCAAGCAGGTTGATTTCCTTTTTCAGATTCTCTAAAATCTTTGTGTTTCTATTTTCCATATCCTATCAGTTTGCCGGAGCATCAGGGTCAATCTGAATGAGTGATACCATGCTCACGGGGTTAATCGTTTGCTTTTCTTTCCTGGGCTTCAAGCCGCCTTTCCGTTGTATGGACCGAAGCTTTACCGCCAGTTCATCCAGTTCGTCCACCGTAATCTGTCTGAACGCTTTGCCGACTATTCGGGGATTACTGCAGAAGTCATTGATTCGTGCCCAGTCGGATGTATCTATGCCCAGCTTCTGCATCAGGTTCAGACAGAGACTCCGTTTCCGCCGCAGCTCCTCACGCAGCTTCTGTCGCCATTCGTCTTGTCCGCTCAGCTTCTCCAGAGCCGTACAGCAGGCTTCATACTCCTTGGCTGTCATTTCCTTCAGACTGTCCGTCCGGTTCCACGTGTACTGCAGCACAATGCTTTTCTTGAATTCTTCCCGGTCTCCTGTACAGGGAAGCTTGTTGAACAATGTGTAGAACCGGGCGAAATTGGTTACTTCCTGTGCCATGTCATTTACCATTAAGAATCATTTCACATTCCGTTGATTTGGTACTGACACGATAAATTATCTTATCCGGCTTCACTGATTTACCTTTGTATTCAGCCTCAATTTGCTTAGCAAATATCTTTTTGAACTCATCACCCATTTTAGAAAGTATTTCTTTATTGTACTCCCCGCAAAAACCTATGCGTGAGGATTGGATTTCACGAATTGTTCCTCTATATACCGTAGCGGTCAACTTCATCACCACAACACCGGTTTCCATTTTTATTTTTCCCATATCGACTAATTTTATTCAAACAACACTTTAATGCCACACGAACTGGCCACGTCAAGTTCCAGTTTGGCTCCCTTGCTCAGTTCCCAGTCCTTCAGCATATAGATATAGTCACAAGCCAGCAACAGGGCAATGTCGGCCCGCATGTGGGCTCTCCAATGAGCTTCATCCGGCAATCCGTTCCTGAAAGGGTTTACAGGGTCATAGCCTTGTGCCTTCAGTTCCTCCTCGGCACGGCTGAAGGCTTCCTTGCGCTCATCCATGTCATAATGCGCGATAGCTCCGCTGATGTACACCTTCCCGGCACCGGTCGCCTCACCGCGCTGATAAGCCTTGTGCCGTTCCCACCGTTCCGGAACGACCACACTGTAGTTGCACGATTGGCAGCAGCAGCCTTCTTCTTTCACCGGGAACGGATTGTATCCGTAGCCCTCATACTCTTTGCCGCAGATGCAGCACACTTTCTTTTCTTCTTTCTTTTCCATCACTTCAAATCTTTTTAATGTTTACTTTACAACTTGGATTCCATATCAGCACATTACGTGCAAACAAGACATCACCCGTTTCTATTACGACATGACCGGGCATTTTCGCTCTTCTCACTTTTAAGTCGCTTTGGATGTTTCGCTCCAGCCAGTCATCCAATACGGACCGGCTGGAATTTCCGTCCAGCAGTATCTGGAACACTTCAGTTCCGGTGTAGCTTTCAAAAGCCTTCTCGTTATTATCCATAATCATTTTGGTAAATTATTACTTGTTTGAATGATTCCGTCTTCCCATACCACATAATAGCTTCCCGGGTCTCCAATGGCGCGTCCTTGACAATAAGCTTTATAACCGACCACCCGAATCTTCATATCACAGATATATTTCAATCTTACTGCACCGCCACCCATCGGCTGGCTTTTCTTTTCCTGGCTGATCCAGATGAAACATTTCTTCGGAAAGGTTTCCATCAGTTCCACAGCCTGCGGATAATCCCATCCGGCCACCTGAAAGGAATCGATGATGATAAACTTCGGGCTTTTCGGTTTTTTCAGTCTGGCAATCACTTCCTCCAGACTGCCTTCTGTCACCACACGAAATTTACCCTGCACCTCATTCATCTTCAGATAACCCATACGCCGTTGGAAGCTTTGGTTGATTTTCTCTTCGTAACTCATGTACAGCACCGTCCCATAGTTGCACAGTTCCTTTCCAAGTTGCATCACAAAGCTGCTTTTCCCACTGGCACTGGCACCGCTGATGAACCACGAAGCGTTCTCTGCCGGGAACCCGAAAGGTTTGCTCCATTTCTCATCCCACGGCAGAGTAACCCATTTCTTGGCGGCTATTTCCTTCGGACTGTACGCACGCTTCATTATTCCGCTGTCATTTTAAGTTTCTCAATCTCGGTATAGACTCTTCTCAAACCACCGCATGTCTTCCGTACAATCTGGGCTATATCAGCCCCCGCAGGAGCATTTACCTTGGCTACAATACGTGCCTGGTTGTTCAAGAACTGTTCGCGCTCCTTTCCATCATCCGGAGTCACCTTGCTGTACCGGTCACCATAACGGCTCAACATTTCGGTATAGCCCACCTTCTTACATTCTATGGACCGGTTGATTTTCTCTTTCAATCCGTCTGCCCCCATCATATACCAGGCGCAGCAGCGCTCAGTGGCATTCCATAAGGCCTTCAGTTCCAGGAAAGCTTCATACTGCAGGTCGCCTGCTTCATCGAGGATGATAAGCGGGGTTTCCATCGAACGGAGGTAATATACCAGGTCTTCATACACATCAGAATACTTCCCCTTGCTGTCCACACCAAACTCTGCAGCAATCTTGCGTACCAACTTCAATTTTGTCTTTACCTGCGAGCAGTCGATATAAACGGCATTCTTGTGGCTTTGCACATAATAACGTGCCGTGAAAGTCTTGCCGATATTGGGCATGTCGCACAAGATGCCCGACAGACTGGACTGCTGTGAGAACTCCAGCTGGGCAGTTATATATTCAAAGGTCGGGGTCTTGGCTGCTTTCCATTCCATTTCACCACGGAGGTTCACCCCTAATTTGCGGGCAATGCTTATCCAGTTGGCATCGCTCAGGGCTTTGTCTGTCTGTCCGTTCTTGATTGCACTGTACACAGATGTACTGATGGCTAAAGAGGCAGCATGCTTGGCATCACTGGGATAGTTCGCACGGTTGGCGGCTATCGCTGCTAAAATCTTCTGTTTTTGCGCTTCTGTAATCATAATTCTAACGCTGTTTTAATGTTGTTCTAATTCTATTCTTACATGTCACTGATGGCCCTCATTGCCTCGCTTATTCCGGAGTGCCATTCATAATCTGATTCCGGATCTGCCGACAATTCGGCTGGCAAATCATCGGATAGTTCCACCGGGGGAAGTTCCAGTTCCTCTTCCGGGTCATCCGTTGGCTGATCCGGTGTACCGGTTCCCACCTTTCCGATGGCGTGGTCATTGAGGTATTTGCTGAAATGACTCAGAACTTTGTTTTGCTCTGTATAGGCTACCCGGTCTTCTTCGGTCTGTTCTGCCATCACCCGGTTGTAAGTCACTACCGGACGAACCTTGTCAAGGTAGCGGTCGTTCTGGTACAGGAAGACATCCGTAGGCTTGCCCTCTTCATCCGGCAGATAGTAAGCCGTCACCTTGCGGTTGTTTGGTTCCAGCTGCTCCAGCACTTCCGGACCGCTCAGCCACCAGTCCGCATTTGCCACACGTACTGTGGAATTTCTACGAATACTGGTATCTACCTTTTCTCCGATATATCTGCTCAAGGTCAGTTTATCAAGCGGTCGAAGGGTCGGATTGATTTTGGCTACGAGCACATCCCAACGGGTCATTCCGGGATATTTCTTTTGATTGGGGTGAAGCGTATTGTTCCATTCTTCACAATCGCGCCGGTCGTCCGCCACAAGCTCTTCAAACGTATAATACTTTCTGTCTTCCCAGGTGTGGTTGCTGCTGTCACTCACTTTCTTCTGGTCCACCCGCCGTGCACCTTTGTTATGCCAGCGACCAATGGCTTCATGGTTCTTATGTGCTATGGTTGTCTTGAACGCACCGTTCAGAGCTTCAGCATATTTCTCCTGTGAGTTCTGTGGGGCACAGAAATGCACAAACTTAAATACCTCACCTGCCTTCAGGAATCCTTCTTTATACTTGCTCATCAAGTGCTGCTCCACCTCAATACCGGCTGGAATACCCCATCCGTTGCGTTCGATGAGCCGGAACATATCACGAAAACAGTCCACTACCAAGGCATCATCCTTATCCCGCCCGTAGGCCAGCCCGATACGGCACTGGCTCACCACATCATAAGCATAATAGGCATGCACATACTCGCCGCCTTTCATCCGACGCGGCAAATCCACGTCATCCATCGTTATTTGTGACAGGGAGAACTTACCACCATGGCGGTGCATGTGCGGCATTTGCTCATGATAGAATTCCATACGTCCACGCAAGGCTTTTTCTATCAGCAGCTGGCTTGCCGGGTTGTTCAGTATGTTCCGGATAGTGCTTTCGCTCAGTTCTTTCGGTTCCCCGTTCTTATCCGTAAAGTTTTCCGGATTGAATATCTCTCCTGTTTCCAGATCCCATACTTCCAGTTCACCGCATACAAACGACAGATACATTTCATGCACATCACTGCCGTATGGTTGGTTGGGAAGTACTTTCAAACTCATCACCAGGCGTTCGTCCATGTGAGTTACCTTCCGTTTGTTCTGGTTGCCGAATTTTCCGGTTATCAAACATTCATAACCGTATTGCTTATATTCGTTCACTTTCTTGCGGAAACGAAGGGTACTGGCAGGAAGATCATGACCAAAGTCTTCGCGTAGGGTCTCGATGGTGGTGGCCATCATGTCCCAGTTATATTTTTCACCCATCAGTTTTCGGTAATCATTGTTTCTGTTATAAAGCTTGATACAAGTATTCAACACGGAAGCATTCACCGCATATTTCCGGGCAAGTTCGTCTGTTGCTCTGTTGCTGGAAGAATGAGAAGCCCAATCCAAAAAATAGGCTACTGCAGCCTGATCCAGCACATAGTTTGAGAGTATCCAGTGGCGAAGTGCCTGCTCTGTTCCACCGGGGTTGTCTTCCTTCACCCGTTCCAGACACTCGGTAGGCAGGCTATTGAGGGCGACCAACGCGCAATTTCCAGCAGCACCTCCACCACGACGCACCACCTTGATACGGCCACGGTTCACCCAGTTCCTGTAGCAGGATTCGGTGATATAGCCGCCATCTATGAGCTCACGTGCAGAAATACACTGTATGTTACCGTAATACACCAACATAGCCGCCTCCTATCTCAATGCCGATGCAAACGCTTGGATTTGGTTAATATCGGCAACCATCACATGCTCGTAAGTCTTCACCGTTTCTCCCTTGAATATTACCTGACCGCTACCATCATTACGGTCAAGCTCTATCAAGGCACCGTTCGGACAGTACTGACGCATCACATTGTCATAATCATGGAAAGTTTCTATTTCCGGAATAACAACCATCACAATACCGCCACGATCCATGGCCAACTTACGGATCTTTGCAGAAAGTTCGGAGTTGCCACGACGGTCATCAAACCGGATAGCGTTATAAACAGTCTTCTCTGTCACGTTGAGTGCCTTTGCGATAAAGTCGCGGTCGGCTTTCGTAATGTGAATGTACCTCTTGTTCATATCTCACTTGTTTTAATGATTAATATTGGGGGGAGTCCGGGGAATCGAACCCCGGCACAAGAACCATGCACTCCCGTGTGTCTTTCCACACCGTCACCCGTCTCTTAACGCCTTCCGGGTTGTCACGCTGGGTTTACTGTTGTCCCTCAACCTTTTCACCTTTTTCAATAATCCCAAGAAGTATAGTGAATTTCTCACGTATCTTCTGGTTCACTTCCAGTTCCAACGTATGCGCCAAATTTGAAGCCGCACTGGTGCTGTTCTTGCGGATGCTTCCGGTAAGAAGACTATCAGTCAGACTGTTTATCTTGCTTTCCATGTATAACTTTACATCATCATGGCTACCGGCAGATAAAACCACCTTCAAGGCACGGTAACAGGAAAGTTCACGTTGCGTCTTGTACATATCCTCGGCATACCAGCAGAAGAAATGTTCAAAATCCTCATTCATGTCTTTGGTGTACTTGTCAGCCTGTCTTACCAAATCATCTATATGGGTCTTTACAGAACTGAATACAAAATCCCAGCAACTCATTTTCTTGTTTTCCATAATCTCACTTATTTAAATTCGTTTATAATCGGTTTCAAACTCACGCCGTAACAACTCATCAGGCGGCGGATAAGGTTCTTCACATAAAAATCAGGTGCGGAAAACACAATCCCGGTCTCTTCGGTATATCTGAAGCTGATACCGTCCATCATCAACACGTAAGCCACCTTGTGCTTCACGCTCTGTGTCTGCCATTCTTTTATTTCTTCGTTCATTTTCTTTAATCCTTAAAATTCGCTAATCACATGCCTTTTTCGTATATTTGGCGCGGTGTTCCTTTTTGAACACGCTGCAAATATATAGAATGTTTTCGACACTAAAAAGTTTTATGTAGATAATTTACGACTTATGACGAATATTTCCGACAGGATTGCAATCCTAATTAAAGAAAAAGGTATCAGTACAAGGGCACTTGAACAAGCTATTGGGTGCTCGAATGGAGTAATTTCAAGATGCATTAGCAAAGGAACAGATATATCAAGTTTATGGGTGTCGAAAATTATCGAAATACATAATGATATAAACCCTACCTGGTTACTTACTGGGAAAGGTGATATTTACTATAATACATCATCTACAACAACACAAACAACCGAACTATCCTCTCTCCTTGCCTTAATTAGAGAAAAAGAAGAAATCATCAGGGAACAAGATAGAGAAATCGGACGCTTAGAGGAACGAATCCGGCAAATGACAATCGAAAAGGAAAAACATGTATCGGATGCGCCCATTTCCGGTACTGCAAATGTCGGGTAGGCGGATTTACTATTACCATACACCGGTGATGGAAAACGAAGCGTACCCCCTATCATCCCCCATGATGTCCCCCTCCCAAGCAATCCCCCTCCCCTACCATTATATAAGGGCATAAAGGCACTGATATTGGGGAATTTAAAAAGTAAAACGTGAAAAATGATAGGTTTTTAGGGGGGGGCTATCAAATAAAAAACAAGGGGTATTTTTAAAATTGTGGTATTTTAGCATGTCTGTATCGCACACCGCCAAAACCCTATTTTGAATATCCAGTTCTATAAAAGTGAATATCCACTTTGAATATCCACCTGAATATCCAGCGTCAAAAAAGACCGATTTCAAGCACAAAAAAAGGGGAGGTATAACCACCTCCCCACACCGGATCATTCTAAAGCCGTTTTTATTGCCTTTTTAGCCGCTTATTATTCGTCTGATACATTTCCACTACGCCCGCAAGAAATGAGCGTAGATTGCTTTATTATAGCCTTTTTGGTGCATACAGTCCCGTTACCAGATAATCCTGCATGAAGCAGATAATTCTTCGTTGCGCCCACCTGTTCTGCCGTCAAAACAGTATAAATGGCCGTTATACTACTAAAATACCAGTCTTTCCGCTTTGTTCCTTCTATTCCGTGTGTCAAATGTATATGTATTACCTTTGCCATAACTAATAATATTTTGTCGCAAATATACCAAATAACTATTATATGGAATAATTTAAGCAGCATTATATCAAATAATCAGGCACAAAAAAAGCAGCCGCAGCTGCCACTCACTCCCCCACCAGAATCAACCATGTAAGCCTTATGTAAACCCAATTAAACCTATCTGCAAATCTGTATGCCTAAAAAGCACATAAATGTAGCTGCAAATTAAACCCACGTAAACGTTTCGTTTTGCAGAGCCATCCACTCATATTTTGCATAACATTTTGTATATCAATAGGTTTGATATTCTTTCCGCTCAATCCTCAATATACGTTTCGTTCTGTGCCCCATACATTTCAGCAAACGGAGATATGAAATGGGAGGAAAAACTTCCACCAGCTTCCGTTAAAGACAACAGCAGAACTTCCCATCAGGAGATGACCATCCTAGTGGCGGAAGACTATCAAAGCAATTATGACTTAATAGAGGCTATGATCGGAAAAATATACAAACTGGTGCATGCTCATGACGGCATGGAGGCTATCATATTCTATGAACAATACAAACCCGACTTGATTTTGATGGATATAAAAATGCCTAACATCAATGGTCTGGACGCCACCAGAGCCATCCGGGAAATGTCTGCCGACGTACCTGTCATCGCTGTAAGCGCATACGCATATGAAAAAGACAAAATAGCTGCCATAGAAAGCGGATGCAATGATTTTTTAACCAAACCGGTATCTGCCGACTTATTGAAAATGACTATAAACAAGTATCTAAAACAAAAGTAATTTATGGGAAGATTAGCCGTATACAAATTTGCCTATTTTTTATCTATCCTGTTCACAATCTTCATTCTGGGACTTTCCATCTTCGCTTATTTCTCAGGTAAAATAAATCCGGTAGAGAATATGTTCGCCGCGTACGTTGCTTTAAGCAAACCTATACTGGTGGTTGTCAATACGATATTATTTACTTACTGGCTCATCAGACTCCGGTATTGGTTATGGATTCCATTGACGGGGCTGATGGTAAACTACGAATACATCACTTCCATGTACCAAATTTATAACCCTACCAAGTATGCTAACGAAAACAGACTGAAAATAGTGACTTACAATGTCCACTCATTTGGAAATGAAATCACGGGATTCTCCGCCAAAGAGTTTGCCGAGATGATGAACAAGGAGGAAACGGACGTACTTTGTTTTCAGGAATATAGAGGTAATGGCGACTTTACGGAACAGGATTTACAGAATACGTATGCTAAAACATTCCCTTACTCGTTTATCCCCGAAGGATTGAGTCAGGCCATTTACAGCCGCTACCCCATCAAACAGTCACAAACAATAGAATTTCCGAATACCAATAACGGAGCCATCTGGGCCGATCTGGATGTAAAAGGTATGACGATACGCATCATCAACGTGCACATGCAGACTACCAACTTTGACAGAATGCGTTCCAAAGCAGCACAGGCTCGGGGAGCACAAGATGAGGAACAGGAAAGAGCCATTTATCTGGACTATTCTGACAACTTCCGGGAAAATACTGTCAGACGTGCCGGACAGGCTGAACAAATCAGTTCGCTAATCAATGCCACGGAATATCCCTTGATTGTATGCGGTGACTTCAATGACCCTCCGGGAACTTTTACTTATGAAACGCTGAAAAGCGGCTTGAAAGACGGATTTCAAACCGCAGGAGAAGGGTACGGAGCCACTTACCGGGGGTTTCACCATTTACTACGGATAGACTACTTGTTCCATTCCACCTTATTGGAAGGTATAAAATATAAGGTGATTCCTTATGATATGAGTGACCATAACCCGGTATATCTGGAGGTGGGACTTTGATAAATCACTTCTTCAAAGCTACCGAGAAAAAGAAAGTGGAACCTTTCCCCTCTTCAGACTCAAACCATAAATGCCCACCATTCTTAACAGCGAAATCCTGACATAACAACAAGCCTAATCCGGAACCTTCCTCATTATTCGTTCCGTATTTGCTGAAATGAGTTTCCGTGTTCAACAATTTCTTTTGATCTTCCTCACCCATGCCTTTTCCAGTATCTTTTACACTGACTATGACTTTATCACCCTCTATTCCAGCATTAACCAGAATTTCGGAATCATTATAGCTGAACTTGATCGCATTGCTGAGAAGATTACGCAAGATAGTCTTCATCATATCCATATCGGCATGTACCTCAATCTTTCCGTGCACCGGGAAGTTCACCTTTATATTCTTCATACCGGCTACCAGATTGAAAATTTCGATAACCGAAGCAATATTCCCCACAATATCAAAGTCCTGATAAACGACATTCAGCTTGCCTATCTGGCTTTTAGTCCATTTCAGCAAATTATCCAGCAAAGAGAAAACATCCTCCGTACTTTGATTGGCCATGCTCAGCATATCAAACATTTCCTTACCGATCTGTTCGGACGGAAGACTGAGTATCAACATATTGAGCACCATCTTAATGGATCCCATGGGTGAACGCAGGTCATGCGCGATAACAGAATATAACTTGTCGCGCCCCATAATAATCTTACGCAGTTCTTCCGTCTGCTCCATGATGATCCGTTTGGCGGCAACCAGGGATATCTGATGAGTAACACGGATCACAAGCTCTTCCTTATTAAAAGGTTTGGATATAAAATCATTCGCACCTATCTTGAAACCCTTCACTATATCGGCGGTGGTATTCAAAGCTGTCAGAAATATAATAGGAATATGTTGTGTTTCCGGATCGGCTTTCAATCGTTCGGCAACTTCAAAACCATTCATCTCGGGCATCATGACATCCAACAAAATCAAATCGGGGCGGGCATTGACCGCCTGAGATAATGCCTCCTTTCCATTACCGGCAGTTATCACCTTAAACTTCTCGTTTGTTAACAACACTTTTAACAACAAGACATTAGAAACCACATCATCCACAACTAAAACAGTGTACTCAGAATGACTTATTACAACATTTACATCCGATGTCATAGGTATATATTATTTAGCCAGAACACTTTTAAAATAATCAATCACTTTCGTCAGCCCCTCTTCCAGATGAATGTGAGGCTCCCAATCCAACTTTTCTCTTGCCAGAGTAATATCCGGCCTGCGCTGACGAGGGTCATCATGAGGTAAAGGTTCGAAAATAATGCTAGAATGAGAACGGGTCAGTTCCAGTATCTTCTGAGCCAGTTCGAATATGGAAAATTCGCAAGGGTTACCGATATTCACCGGTCCTGTGAAATGATCTTCCGTAGCCATCATACGCATCATTCCTTCCACCAGATCATCTATATACTGAAAACTACGCGTCTGTTTTCCGTCTCCATAAATGGTTATATCTTTATCTTGCAATGCCTGTACCACAAAATTGGAAATTACACGTCCGTCATCGGTCAGCATATTAGGGCCATACGTATTGAATATGCGGATTATTTTTACCAAAACACCATGTTGACGGTAATAATCCATGCACAAAGTTTCGGCACAACGTTTTCCTTCATCATAACAAGACCGGTAGCCTATGGGATTCACATTCCCCCAATCTCCCTCCCTCTGGGGATGTGACAACGGATCACCATACACCTCACTGGTAGAAGCCTGAAGTATTTTTGCTTTGTTACGCTTCGCCAGTCCCAACATATTAAACGTGCCGAAGACAGCCGTCTTCGCCGTTTTGATAGCATCATGCTGATAATGTATAGGAGAGGCGGGACATGCCAGATTGTATATCTCGTCCACATCCGTCCAAAACGGATTAATTATATCGTGTTCTATCAGTTCAAAGCGCGGATGCCCGGTCAGGTAACTTATATTCTCTTTACTCCCCGTGAAAAAGTTGTCTAAACATATAACAATATTACCTTCCTCTATCAGACGAGTGCATAGATGTGACCCTATAAATCCTGCGCCTCCCGTTACTAGGATTCTTTTCATTCCCCTTATTTTTACTTTATTTTATGTTTAGCAAAAATAATTGATTCCCTTCACTTGTGCAAACATTTAAAACAAGATTATTCGTTATCTTTGCAAATACTTTGTCAAAATGAGATTTATATGAAGAAATATCCTTGTGTATTAAGTATAGCAGGCTCCGATTGCAGCGGAGGAGCCGGTATACAGGCTGACCTGAAGACAATCTCCGCCTTGGGTGGTTATGCTGCGACAGCCATTACTGCAATCACCGTACAAAACACTTTGGGAGTACGTGCCATACATCCCGTACCACCGGTATATGTGCGTGGCCAGATAGAAGCCGTAATGGAAGATATCCGTCCGGATGCTGTTAAAATAGGTATGATTAATGATGTGGAAATAGTCAAGACCATAGCCTCCTGCCTTCGTACATACCGGCCCCGCTTCGTTGTGTTCGATCCGGTCATGGTATCGACCAGCGGACACCGGCTGATAGAAGAGGACGCCATCAGTGCACTGACCCGGGAACTGATGCCTCTGGCCAGCCTGATTACACCCAATCTGAGTGAGGCGGAAGTATTGACGGAACACCGCATAGGCTATGTGGACGAAATGAAAGCTGCCGCATCGGAATTATTAAAGTTCGGTTGCGGATCCGTTTTACTGAAAGGAGGACATTTGGAGGGCGACAAGATGTGCGATGTATTACAAATAGTTGGAGAAGACAAGCCTCATCTCTTTATTTCAGACAAGATAGAAAGCAAAAACACACACGGAACAGGATGTACTCTTTCTTCCGCCATTGCTACTTTTCTGGCACTGGGATATGATATGCCGCAGGCCGTAGAACATGCAAAAGCATATGTCACCAAAGGCATCCACGCCGGGAAAGACGTGCATATAGGCGAAGGACACGGTCCGCTGAATCACTTTTACGCACCTGTCCCGATGAAAATAATGAAATAATTTGTCTATGCGCTAATTACCATGCGGTACATAACGCAGCATATTAGCAAATTGCCTCATTATTATTCCGTAGTTCCGAAAGAAATAATTAACTTTGCAACGTTTTTAAACCAAAATAGGAAAAATATGAAAGCATTTGTATTCCCCGGACAGGGAGCACAGTTTGTAGGTATGGGTAAAGACCTGTACGAAAACTCGGCTTTAGCCAAAGAACTTTTTGAAAAAGCAAACGACATTTTAGGATACCGTATCACAGACATCATGTTTGAAGGTACTGACGAAGACTTGCGCCAGACTAAGGTAACTCAGCCTGCCGTTTTTCTGCACTCGGTAATTTCCGCTCTTTGCATGGGTGATGATTTCAAACCTGAAATGACTGCCGGACACTCGCTAGGCGAATTTTCCGCATTGGTTGCAGCCGGAGCATTGTCTTTCGAAGATGGTCTGAAACTGGTTTATGCACGTGCTATGGCTATGCAGAAAGCTTGTGAGGCACAACCCTCTACGATGGCTGCCATCATTGCGTTGCCTGACGAAAAAGTAGAAGAAATCTGTGAAGCGATTTCTAAAGAAGGAGAAGTGGTAGTGGCTGCCAATTATAACTGCCCGGGACAAATTGTCATCTCAGGTTCTATCGAAGGGATCAACAAGGCTTGCGAGCAAATGAAAGCTGCCGGTGCTAAACGCGCCCTGCCGTTGAAAGTGGGAGGCGCCTTCCACTCTCCGCTGATGAACCCCGCCAAAGTGGAACTGGAAGCTGCTATCAACGCTACTGAAATTCATACTCCGAAATGCCCAGTATATCAGAATGTGGACGCTTTACCTCACACAAATCCCGCTGAAATCAAGGCAAATCTGGTGGCTCAGCTCACCGCTTCCGTACGCTGGACCCAGACTGTGAAGAATATGGTTGCCGATGGTGCCGATGACTTTACTGAATGCGGACCGGGTGCTGTACTGCAAGGACTGATCAAGAAAATTGATGGATCGGTCAACGCACACGGTATTGCTTGATAAATAAATTTCAGTTATTATAAATTTTATACGGATTACCGGAATATGCTGAGTAATCCGTATTTTTTTATGGCATTTCACAAAAATATTCGTAAGTTTGTCGGTATCTAAACGAGATCAGACTATGAATGAATTTAAATATAACATTGGTTATGCCCTGAGCGGAGGATTTATAAAAGGATTTGCCCATTTGGGGATTATGCAGGCTTTGCATGAACATGGCATCAAGCCGGAAATACTTTCCGGAGTAAGTGCAGGTGCTCTTGCCGCCGTCTTCTATGCCGACGGCAAAGAACCTTTTCATATTGTTGAACTTTTTGAGCACCATTCATTCAAAGAACTGACCACTTTTTCTATCAACAAACAAGGTCTGCTGAAACTGGACAGTTTCATTGATTTCTTAAACAGCAACCTAGAGTCGAAAATGATAGAAGAACTAAAAATCCCCACTATTATTACCGCCACCGATTTGGATCACGGACGCATCGTTTCTTTTAAAAAAGGGAAAATAGCCGAAAGGCTGGCTGCTTCCTGCTGTATGCCTATCTTGTTTGCCCCCATACGCATCAACAATACATATTATGTAGATGGAGGAATCTTGATGAACCTGCCGGTAAGCCCCATCCGCAAAGAATGCGAGAAAGTGATAGCACTCAATGTAGACCCGCTGGTAGCAGATGAATATAGCAAGAATGTGGTAAGCATCGCACTCAGAGCCTATCATTTTATTTTCCAAGCCAATACACTGCCTCAAAAAGGGATTGCAGATTTGCTGATCGAATCATACGGACTGGAAGAATACAGCAACAGGGAGCTGGAAAGAGCCGAAGAGATATTCGAAAAAGGATACAATACGGCAACGGAACTCCTGGACAGATTACTCCTGGAGAATGGAACGATTTGGAGATAAACAAAAAAAGAATAAAATGGATACACAAGAAAAAATTATTATCTATCAGGTATTCACCCGTTTATTCGGGAACAACAGCCTGCGTTGTAAGCCTAATGGTTCTTTGGAGGAAAACGGTTGCGGAAAAATGGCCGATTTCACGACAAAGGCTTTAAGCGAGATCAAAACACTGGGTGCTACACATATTTGGTATACAGGTATCATTGAACATGCTACCCAAACCAATTATACCCGCTATGGTATCAAACCCGATCATCCTGCAGTAGTAAAAGGAAAGGCCGGATCACCGTATGCCATCAAGGATTATTATGATGTAGACCCTGACTTGGCAACCAGTATCCCGGACCGTATGAAAGAGTTCGAGAATCTGGTAAAACGAAGCCACAAAGCCGGATTGAAAGTCATCATTGATTTTGTCCCCAACCATGTAGCCCGCCAATATGGTTCAGACGCCAAGCCTGAAGGAGTAACCGATTTGGGTGAAAAAGATGATATGACAAAAGCATTCAGCCCCAACAATAATTTCTATTATATTCCAGATACAAAACTGGAAGGTAATATCGACCTGCACCGTGGCGCAGCGGAACCTTACATAGAATTTCCGGCAAAAGCAACCGGTAATGACCGTTTTGACGCATGGCCCAACTCCAATGACTGGTATGAAACTGTGAAACTGAATTATGGTATAGACTACATGAACGGTCATAGCCGCCACTTCGAACCGATTCCGGACACATGGGTAAAGATGCGTGACATCCTACTGTTCTGGTCTGCCAAAGGCATTGACGGATTCCGCTGTGATATGGCAGAAATGGTTCCTGTAGAATTCTGGGGATGGGTGATTCCGCAAATCAAAGCCGAACATCCGGAACTGATATTTATCGCCGAGATCTATAATCCGGGAGAATACAGGAATTATCTGTTCAATGGTAAATTCGACTATTTATATGACAAAGTAGGTCTGTATGATACGCTACGCGCCATTACCTGCGGATGGGAATCGGCAACTGCTATTCCACAACGCTGGCAAAGCTTGGGAGGTATCGAAAAACGAATGCTCAATTTCCTGGAGAATCATGACGAGCAGCGCATAGCTTCCGATTATTTTGCCGGAAACGGCTCGAAAGCCATCCCCGCAATGATTGTATCGGCTTGCATGAATACCAACCCAGTCATGATTTACTTCGGGCAGGAATTGGGAGAACATGGCATGGATACGGAAGGTTTCAGCGGGCGTGACGGAAGAACTACTATCTTTGATTACTGGAGTGTGGACAGCATACGCCGCTGGCGCAACGGAGGCAAGTTTGACAATAAATTCCTGAATGAGGATGAAAAGCAATTGAAACAATTCTATACCCGCCTGCTGAATATATGCAACAGTGAAAAAGCCATACGGGAAGGTGTGTTCTTTGACTTAACCTATGCCAATCTGGCCGGATGGGTGTTCAACGAACATAAGCAATACGCCTTTTTACGAAAACAGGATGATGAACTGATATTAATTATGGTCAACTTTGACTCCATACCGGCACGTTCAGCCGTCAATATTCCGCAACATGCGTTTGATTATTTAGGCATCCATCGTTATGGAGAATATGAGGCAACCGAATTGCTGACCGGAAACACAGAGAAGCTCACTCTTATGCCGGACAAAACAACTCCCGTATTACTAGATGGAATGAATGGAAAAATTCTGAAATTCAAGCTATAGTTTCCCACTACAGATTACTCAGATTAACACAGATACAGATTGAAATAATCAATAAATCGTATTTCAATCTGTGTAATCTGTAGTGAAAAAATATTTTAATTCTAGGAAAATACAAATTCTTTCATTGTCCTATCTCTTCAACAGACCAATTTTCAAGTTCAGTTTAAAATAATAGACTCCGTTCTCACGTTCCAGATATCCATATTTATCTTTTTCAGTGGAACTTTTCTCAAACCGGGAATTAACAAACAGGAAATCGGCAAAGACCTGACGGTCAGCCTTCTGATAACAAAGTATCTCTCCATTACCATCTACAAACAGAAAACCGGATATAGCAGAATCTATCCCATTAAAGATCTTGGCAGGACGCATTCCCAAAGCCAAAGCCATAAGAAACTGCTTCATCTTATATTCATAATAACTATGCTTATGAATCAATTCATCCTTTATTTTCAACGGATTGATTTGTTTGATTGCTTCTATCAGGTCACTAACTTTGGATATGCCATCCAAATGCATGACACGCAACATCTCGCCCAACATACGGGGAAAATGAAGATCTATCATGCAAAGATTACTGCGGAATACTTTATCGGCCACATCATTATATTTCAAGATTCCTCCCAAACGTTCTATCATCAACATACGCCCTGCCACATCATCTTCTTCACCAAAAGCATTAATTTTGTTTACGGTAGGAGTAGCGAATTTAACACCTGTCTGCTCGAACTTCAAATTGGCGGCACGCCCTCCATCCAACAACGGGAACATAGTCCCCAAACGGGAACGAACGCAAAAACCTACCAACGGGGCCTCTATACCGTAAAAAGCAACATAAAAATCAGTACGGTCATCCGTCTTTGCTTCCAAGTCATAAATGGCGACTTCATCCAAAAATTCTTCCACACCGTCGGGAGACATCACATCATTCTCGCGACTCTCTTTGACAGCAGCAAAAACCAACTCTGCCACAGCCGCAAAATCCTCACGAGGTATCTGCTTATCTATCTTTTCCCCACAAATACGTACGGTCGCCTCATCCTCCAGAATATAACGGCGTGTCCCGTCATGTTCCTCACGCTGTACCATCGCCACAGGAAACTTTTGCACTTCATTCCTTTTCACATCAGGCGTACCTGCATACACATATCCGTCCGCTAACAAGCGGAAAAAGGCGTAAAGCTCGCCCCACTCTCTCTTTGTCGCTTCAAATGCCATATATTTTCTCTTTTTACTATCGTCAGCTATTTTTTAACGGCTGCAAAGATACGCAAAAGAAGTCTTAAAAAACAGGTTTTCGAGAAATACAAATATTAAACAATGTTATATAGCATACTTTTTAAGTCTGATTATTTGCTATTTTCCAAAAAGTCCGTATCTTTGCAATGTGTTTTTCATAGTATTAGATTTAAGGTTAACAAAGGTTGGAGCAAGGCGTTGCTCCTTTTTTATTTTATCCCCCTTATTTTTATGATAAAACAAGTATTTCTTTTAATCCACAAACCTCGATCTATCTTAAATCAGTTCTCAACAAAATCCCTCCAATAGGATAATCAGGTAGAAATTTATGAAGGGAACACGGATGTCATTTATATTCCAATTGAACCGATGAATTAGCATTTATCAACAAATGTATCACAAATCACTGCATTTCTATAAACCTGTTCCTTATCCAGTTTGTTCTAAATGGCAAAGACAATCTTTATAAATGATAGAATCATGAAATTAAAAAAAGGAAGTATTGCATTACTAACATTGGCAGGTATGTTCTATATGAGCGTACAAAAAGCGGATGCATGCACGCGTGCCGTCTATATCGGACCGGACAATATGGTAATAACTGGACGTACAATGGATTGGAAAGAAGATATTATGAGTAATATCTATGTTTTCCCCAGAGGAATACAACGTGCAGGATATAATAAAGAAAATGCCGTGAAATGGACTTCAAAATACGGCAGCGTCATTGCAACAGGATATGATATAGGTACGTGTGACGGAATGAATGAAAAAGGATTGGTTGCCAGTCTGTTATTTTTGCCAGAATCCGTCTTTGACCGTCAGGGAGATACACGTCCTGTCATGGGAATCAGTATATGGACACAATATGTACTGGACAATTTTGCCACCGTACATGAAGCTGTCGAGGAACTGAAAAAAGAATCATTCCGCATTGATGCTCCCCACATGCCCAACGGTTCAGCTTCCACTCTTCACCTGGCTATTACAGATGAAACAGGAAATACAGCGGTTCTGGAATATCTGGACGGGAATTTAAGCATACACGAAGGAAAAGAATTCCAAGTGATGACCAATTCTCCACGATATGATTATCAGTTAGCTATCAATGATTACTGGAAAGAAATAGGAGGATTGCAAATGCTGCCGGGTACAAACCGTTCCAGCGACCGCTTTGTGCGTGCCTCTTTTTATATACATGCAATCCCTCAGACTCCGGACGCTAAAATAGCTGTACCCAGTGTACTCAGTGTGATGCGTAATGTATCCGTCCCCTTCGGAATTACCACACCGGACAAACCTCATATATCTTCCACCCGCTGGCGCTCTGTATCCGATCAGAAGAATAAAATATATTATTTTGAATCGGTCATGACTCCTAATCTATTTTGGTTGGATTTGAAAAAAATCGACTTTAGTCCCAAAGCCGGAATCAAGAAACTGCCTCTCACCAACGGAAAGATTTATGCAGGGGATGCCGTAAAAGATTTAAAAGACAGCGACTCATTCGTCTTTTTATTTCAAACCCCTGTGATGTAAAATAGTAAAATCAGTATGACGTTCATGCCTCATGAAAATCGGTTGAGAGCCTCGTGAACGTCATACATTTTTACGAATGTGCTCCCCCTCTGGCATTAAGTATCTTTTAAAATTCGTTGTTTTATAATAATACAAAAGCAATCATTTCCTCTCTGCTTCCTCATTACAAAAGAATAATTTATCTTTGAACGGATTTTAATATCCCATCAAAATCAGAACAAAAATAAAATAACTATGGAACAACCATCACTCAACGACCATAATAAACAGGAGTACCCTCCCATGCATACCACAGAGCATGTCATAAACAGGACAATGGTCAATCTTTTCGGATGCGGACGAGCAATATCCGCCCATATAGAACGCAAAAAAAGCAAGCTGGATTTTGCGCTGCAAACATGTCCGGAAGAAACGGATATTACAAGAATAGAAAACACCGTAAACGAAGTATTGCGAAGAAATTTGCCCGTTACAATGGAATTTATCTCTCAAGAGGAAGCTATAGGACGTTTTGACATGAAACGCTTACCGGAAAAAGCTTCCGAAACCGTACGGATTGTAAAAGTCGGCGATTACGACGAATGCCTCTGTATAGGTCAACACGTGAAAAATACGTCCGAAATAGGTACATTTAAAATTATAAGCTACGACTATAAAGACGGAATCTTCCGTATGCGGTTCAAGCTGATATAGAACGACTGTCAATCTGTCCCCCCTAAAATTACAAATTGGCAGTAGTCTTGACAATCAAATGTTTAAAGAGGCTTACCAACTTTTAATGCAAAGGTTTTAATCTTTAAGAAAACCTTTATAGGTTTAAAAGAGTGCAATATAAACCGCATATCATCGAACTAATGGTATGCGGTTTGCATTATGGATAGTGAATGACAAAACCGAAAGGTGAAGGAATTCAGAAATAAACAAAATGTTTAACCAAAACCTATAGGAGATTAAGATTATGATGCCAGTAAGAAGATCAAACCAAACATGGTTACCAAGTATTTTTAATGATTTCTTTGATAACGACTGGATGGTAAAAGCCAATGCAACAGCTCCCGCCATCAATGTTATTGAAAGTGACAAAGACTACAAAGTAGAAGTCGCCGCTCCGGGAATGACCAAAGAAGACTTCAAGATTCATATCAACGAAGACAACGACTTGGTTATCTCTATGGAAAAGAAAACAGAAAGTACTGAAGGTGATAAAGAAGGCAAGAAAGAAAGCCGTTACTTGCGTCGCGAATTCTCTTATTCTAAATTTCAACAGACATTGATCCTGCCTGATGATGTAGATAAAGATAAAATTGATGCAAAAGTAAACGATGGTGTATTAACTATCGAGCTGCCGAAGCGTACGCCGGAAGACAAAGAAAAAGCAGCTAAGGTTATCGAAGTTAAATAACATGCTCTCAAATTCAGAAAAGAGGGATTGCCTATGAAAGGGCAGTTCCTCTTTTGTTTTTATAAAAGTCCGTTTCTATTTACTATAGGTTCATCGTAACCTTACAACCCAAAGATATAAATCTTTCACCTGCAAGATCTATAATCTTCCGGGGGTAAGATCTATAATCTTCGCATTGCATCCTCCCTTCCCTATTCTGGTCCATATTGTCGGCTGTCTTTACGCACTATACCTCGCTAATGTCTACTTAACATATTTATCCAACACTTTTTCCAAGGCATTTTGTGAAATCGGCTTAGTCAGAAAATCATCGCATCCGGCTTCTATAGCTCTGTCTTTGTCGGACTCAAAAGCAAAGGCAGTCAAAGCGACAATAGGCACTTCTTTTGAATAAGAACGAATCAGGCGCGTAGCCTCCAGCCCATCCATATGGGGCATCTTGATATCCATCAAAATCAAGTCAGGCTGATGTTCTTTAAATTGATTCACCGCATCCTCTCCATCCTTAGCCCATAGCAGATTACATCTTTTTCCTAACAATGTCTTTAACAGCAAAAAGTTGCTGTCCACATCTTCCGCCACCAGTACTGTTCTTCTTTGCAATACTTTTCTCAGTCCCGTACTCCCTGATTCCGGACACTTCGTACCCCTTCCGGATTCCGGACATTTTTTACCCGCCTTATAAGGAATCGTAAAACGAAAAGTAGAACCTTCATTCAGTTTGGATTCCGCAGTAATCTCTCCACCTAGTTTTTCTACAATCACCCTACAAATCGCAAGCCCCAAGCCTGTTCCCTGAACAAAAGTATTCAGTTTCACGAAACGCTCAAAAATCATTTTAATCTTCTCCTCGGAGATCCCCATCCCTGTGTCTTTTACATAAAAATCAATATACTCCTTCCTCACTTCAAAACCAAAACGGATTTCCCCTTTGAAAGTAAATTTTATAGCATTGGTTATCAAATTTGTAACGACTTGCATAATTCGGTTCTGATCTTCATTGATTATCAAGCTGGTGTCTTTATTGTCTAATATCAAAACAACCCCAGTCTGCACCCGATCCTTGTGCATCTCATACACATTACGGCACAATTCTCCCAAGTCCATTGGATATCTGACGTATTCCAATGTACCGGCCTCTATTTTTGCCAAATCAAGAATATCATTGATTAATTGCAACAATATTTCCGAATTCTGGTTGATAATATCCGAATAAAGTTTTTCATCCGCCGCATTATCCGCCATAGTCATCAAACGGGAAAAACCTACTATTGCATTCAAAGGAGTACGGATTTCATGGCTCATATTGGCTAGAAAGGCTGTTTTCAGCCTGTCGGACTGCTCAGCCTTGATACGGGCCTGAACCAGCTCTTGCTCTATGTTCTGCATATTAGTAATATCCCACGAAATGCCAATAATAAGCGGTGCACGCCCTTCCAGAGGAACTAATGTTTTTAAAGTCTGCACGATGCGGGTCTCGCCTGTAGCCGTCACATACGTTTCCTGCATTTCCATGCGCTCTCGGGTACGGATCAATTCCAAATCATCCCGATGAAACTTCTCCGCATTCTCATGTTCGGGAAACACTTCAAAATCAATATGGCCCAATGCCTTGGAAGCAGGAATTTTAGAGTGACTGGCAAATGCTTTGTTCCAATAAAGGTATCGGAAATCATCCTCAGGGTCTTTCACAAACAAATAAACAGGAATATTATTCAGTATGGCATCCATCAGATAATTCAGTTCACGCAATTCGTCACGGTTCTTGATAACATCCGTTATATCCTGCGTAAAGAACCAAATCATTTCCTCACCCTGATTTTGAATCATAAAAGCCGAAACCTGATGAACACGAAGTTTTGTTTCTCCCACACGGGTATATTTAGCACGATAAGCAAAATTACCTCCATTATCACGAATCTCTTGAACACGTTTATCAAATATTTCTTTGGTATTCAGAGAAACAGGTAAATCATAAACTTTTTGCGTGCCCAACTCCTCTTTCACTCCATATTCCTCAATAAACTGCCGGTTGGCATAAACTAAGGTTCCGTCAACCGATACAGCCAGAATACTATCACTGACCTTATCCAGTACCCGTTTAAATATTTCCAAGTTCTGCTGTGTGGCAACTCTTTCACTAATATCACGACACATTATCAGTACATATTCTTCATCTAAGGGGAAAATACGATTTTCATAATAATGAAGTGTCCCGTCCACATCCAATTCATGATGGGCGGTAGAACCTCTACCTGTCGCAATAGCCTTCTGAAGATTATTATGTATATTGTGATAAGCTTCTTTAGGAACCATATCCTGCATACGCATCCCTTTAAAATCATTGTTGGATACACCCACATGATTGGTTTCTTCATTAGACACCACTTCTATACCCGTTTCCTCATGATTGAATACGGTGAGCATATCCGGCAAAGAATCTAATATTCTTACCGCATATTTCTCCTTGAAACTAACGCTATCAAAGTTTTTTTCAGAAGAAGATAATTTTTCTTTCAGCAGCCTGTTCTCCTCTTTCAACGATTCAATTTCCTGCTCTAATGCTTTAAGCTTGTGTTCACAATCCATTTGTATTGAATATCTTTAGGATTCCTAATCGGACAAAATTAGGAAACTTTTTGTGAACAAAGAAAGAATAGTGAATAATTTTCTAATGAAAGAGAAGTCACTGATTAATAGTTAATGGAGTGCACTGTTATGCCGCACCCCATTAACCACACATCACTAAACATTCAAATCATTTATATTCCGCCCAGCTCTTGATAGCGATATCATCCACCGTCATGGTACAGAAGGCATTGATAAACGCGCTTGCCAGACGGGCATTGGTAATCAAGGGCACATTCAGGTCGATGGCGGCACGACGGATCTTGTACCCGTTATCCAACTCTCCGGCTGTCAGGTTCTTCGGTATATTGACTACCATATCTATCTTTTTCCGGTGCAGCATATCCAGTGCCTGAGGCTGCCCTTCCTCGCTGGGCCAGTAAACACGGGTATTTTCCACCCCGTTTTCGGTCAGGAAGTGGGATGAGCCTCCGGTGGCATAAAGTTTATAACCTTTCTTCTGTAACATACGGGCAGCTTCCAAAGTATCCGCTTTCTGCTTGGCGTTACCAGTTGAAAGCAACACACTCTTTTCCGGAATACGATAGCCCACAGACAACATCGCCTTCAATACGGCACAAGAGGTATCCGTACCAATGCAGCCTACTTCACCGGTAGAGGCCATATCTACGCCCAATACCGGATCGGCTTTCTGCAAACGGTTGAAAGAGAACTGGCTGGCCTTAATACCCACATAATCCAACTCGAAAAGATTCTTGTTCGGTTTCTCTACCGGCAGTCCGAGCATCACCTTCGTAGCCAGTTCGATAAAATTAATTTTCAACACCTTGCTGACAAAGGGGAAGCTGCGTGAAGCACGAAGATTACATTCAATCACCTTGATATCGTTATCCTTTGCCAGATATTGTATATTGAACGGACCGGAGATATTCAATTCCTTGGCTATCTGACGGGAGATGCGCTTGATGCGGCGTACCGTTTCCACATACAGTTTTTGCGGTGGGAACTGAATGGTGGCATCCCCCGAGTGCACGCCGGCATATTCAATGTGCTCACTGATAGCGTATGCCACAATCTCACCATTCTGTGCCACAGCGTCCATTTCCACTTCCTTAGCGTGCTCAATGAATTGGCTCACCACTACCGGATGCTTTTTCGATACGTTTGCAGCCAGTTTCAGGAAGCGTTCCAATTCCTCTTGATTGGAGCAGACGTTCATGGCCGCACCACTCAGCACATACGAGGGACGTACCAAAACAGGGAAGCCTACTTTATCAATAAAAGCATGGATATCCTCCATAGAAGTCAATGCGCTCCATTCAGGCTGATCCACCCCAATGCGGTCCAGCATGGCCGAGAATTTATCACGGTCCTCAGCATTATCAATGCTCTTGGCACTGGTACCGAGGATATTTACATTTTGCGCATCCAGACGGAGAGCCAAGTTATTGGGAATCTGACCGCCGGTAGATACAATGACTCCGTGAGGGTTCTCCAGTTCGAGGATATCCATCACACGCTCAAAAGTAAGTTCGTCAAAGTACAGACGATCGCACATATCATAGTCGGTAGAAACCGTTTCGGGGTTATAGTTGATCATGACACTGCGGTAACCCTCCTTACGGATGGTCTGTAAGGCCTGTACCCCACACCAGTCAAATTCCACCGACGAACCGATGCGGTAAGCGCCCGAACCCAGTACCACAATGGATTTATGGTCGCCCAAGTATTTCACATCATTGGCCACGCCGCTATAAGTCAAATACAGATAGTTGGTCTGTGCAGGATACTCGGCTGCCAAGGTATCGATTTGTTTCACCACCGGAAGAATTCCCACCTGCTTGCGATGATTACGCACATACAGGATACCGTCTTCCATATCACCCTCGTAGCCAATGGCACGGGCTATCTGGAAATCGGAGAATCCCTGCACTTTCGCCTTGCGGAGTAACTCGTCCGGCATATCGGTAATCTGCTTATGGTTATTGCCCCATTCGTGCATCTCTTTAGAAGTGTCCATGATGTGCTGCAATTTCTGCAGGAACCATTTGTCAATCTTGGTCAGCTCATGAATCTGGTCTACCGTGTAACCTGCACGCATGGCTTTGCTGATCACGAAGATGCGCTTGTCCGTCGGCTCACGAAGGGCTTTGTCCACATCCTCTATAACCAGTTCCTTATTCTCTACGAAGCCATGCATTCCCTGGCCAATCATGCGCAAACCTTTCTGAATGGCCTCCTCGAAAGTACGTCCGATGGCCATTACCTCACCCACCGATTTCATGGACGAGCCCAACTCACGGTCCACACCGTGGAACTTGCCCAAGTCCCAACGGGGAATCTTGCACACCACATAGTCCAGTGCAGGTTCGAAGAATGCGCTGGTAGTCTTTGTCACCGAGTTTTTCAAGTCGAACAACCCGTATCCCAAACCTAATTTGGCGGCAACGAAAGCCAACGGATATCCGGTCGCTTTGGAAGCCAATGCAGATGAGCGCGAAAGACGGGCGTTGACCTCAATGACACGGTAATCTTCCGATTCGGGATCGAAGGCATACTGTACATTGCATTCGCCCACAATGCCGATGTGACGGATAATACGGATAGCCAGTTCACGAAGTTTATGATATTCCGCATTGGTCAGTGTCTGCGAAGGGGCGATCACGATAGACTCGCCGGTATGGATACCCAGCGGGTCGAAGTTCTCCATGTTACATACAGTGATACAGTTATCATAACGGTCGCGGACTACTTCATATTCTACTTCTTTCCAGCCTTTCAAACTCTTTTCCACCAATACCTGCGGCGAGAAAGAGAAGGCCTTTTCAGCCAAAACATTCAGTTCCTCTTCATTGTCACAGAAACCTGAACCCAGTCCACCCAATGCGTAGGCGGCACGGATAATGACCGGATAACCTAATTCTTTAGCAGCGCGACGGGCGTCTTCCAAATTTTCCACTGCTTCGCTCTTGATGGTCTTGACATTGATTTCATTCAGTTTTTCTACAAACAGCTCACGGTCCTCCGTATCCATGATGGCCTGCACGGGAGTACCCAACACACGGACATTGTATTTTTCGAAAATTCCTGCTTTGTACAGTGCCACCCCACAATTCAAGGCAGTCTGTCCGCCGAAAGACAGGAGCACACCATCCGGACGTTCCTTTTCTATCACCTTCTCTACAAAATAAGGAGTAACGGGGAGGAAATAAATCTGGTCTGCCACCCCTTCGCTGGTCTGCACAGTAGCGATGTTGGGATTAATCAGAACCGTTTCAATCCCTTCCTCCTTCAAGGCTTTCAATGCTTGCGAACCCGAATAGTCGAATTCTCCGGCCTCACCAATTTTCAAGGCGCCGGAACCTAATAATAATACTTTCTTTATTTCGTCTTTCATACTTGTTCTTTTTAATACACGGTTTATAACAACTTCACAAATTCATCAAACAGAAACTCGGTATCCGTAGGTCCCGACGCTGCTTCCGGATGGAACTGTGCCGAGAACCAAGGTTTGGTTTTATGCCTGATGCCCTCGTTGGAACCGTCATTCATATTGATGAACAGCGGCTCCCAGTCGGTTCCCAATGTATTATTATCTACCGCATAACCATGGTTTTGGCTGGTAATGAAACAACGTTCCGTTCCCACCATACGCACCGGCTGGTTATGGCTGCGATGACCGTATTTCAATTTATAGATGGTGGCGCCTCCTGCTTTTGAAAGCAACTGATTCCCCATACAAATGCCAAAGATAGGCTTGTCGCTCAGGCTCATCGCCTTGCGGATATGCTGTACCGCCTCATCACATGTATCCGGATCACCCGGGCCGTTCGAGATAAACAATCCGTCATACTCCATTCCTGTAAAATCATGGTTCCAAGGAACGCGGATCACTTCCACATCCCGTTTCAACAGGCAACGGATGATATTTGTCTTTACACCACAATCCACCAACACCACTTTCTTCTTGCCGGCGCCTTCGTTGTAACGAATCACTTCCTTGCATGATACTTTATCCACATAGTTGATACCCGCATACGTTGCTTCGGGCACTTTATCGGGCTCATCATCAAATACGATCTTCCCCATCATCACCCCATGTTCGCGAAGGACTTTTGTCAGTTCACGGGTATCGATACCTGTAATGCCCGGCACTTGCTCACGCTTCAGCCAGTCGGCCAGACTTTCTTTCGCATTCCAGTGGCTGAATTCTTCACTGTAATCACTTACAATAATCGCTTCGGCATGGATACGTTCACTTTCCATAAAAGTGGCCAAGCCGTTGGGTTCGATAGTAAAGGGAGGCACCCCGTAGTTACCGACCAACGGGTAAGTCAAGGTCATCAACTGCCCCGCGTATGAAGGGTCTGTCAAGCTCTCAGGATAACCGGTCATAGCGGTATTAAACACCACTTCACCGGCTACCGGTTTCTCATAACCGAACGACTTGCCCGGGAAACGGCTCCCGTCGTTGAGGATCAATGTTACATTTCTCATCTAATCTATCTTGAATTGTTATTCTTTAGAATTGATATACCTTTTCTATATAGTCTATAAACGCCTGGTTTACCAGCTTCACTCCACCCGGAGTAGGATAATCTCCACTGAAATACCAGTCGCCTGTATGGTTGGGACATGCTTCATGCAATCCTTCCAAGGTCTGATAAACGATTTCTACTTTCGCCTGCGTACCCTTCGGAGTGAGAAGTTCCACCATTTTTGCCGCAATCTCCTCATTAGTGAAAGGAGCATAAATTTCTTTTACGTAGTTCACCATCTGCTCTTTGGGTAACTCCACCTGGTCTTTCGATTTGTTGTAAGCACGGGCTATTACATCTTTCATATCTCGTTCTTTCAATAAATCGATAGCAGCCTTGAAAGCGATAAACTGATCCATGCTGGCCATATCAATGCCGTAATAGTCCGGATAACGCACCTGTGGAGAAGAAGATACAATCACAATCTTTTTGGGATGCAGACGGTCAAGAATACCGATAATGCTTTGTTTCAATGTAGTGCCCCGGACGATGCTGTCGTCAATAATAACCAGATTATCGACATGAGGCACAAGGCTTCCGTAGGTGATGTCGTACACGTGGGCAGCCAGGTCATTCCGGCTGTTTCCTTCGGCGATAAAGGTACGCAGTTTGATATCCTTGATGGCTACTTTCTCGCTACGGATACGCCAGGACAGGATTTTTTCCAGTTCCTCGTGGTTGGGATGATGTCCTAAAGCTTCTATTTTCTTTACTTTCAGTTCATTCAGATAATTGTCAAATCCCTCTAGCATACCATAGAAGGCCACTTCCGCTGTATTGGGTATAAAAGAGAATACGGTATGCTCCACGTCGTAATCTATCGCCTTCAAAATGGGGATCACCAGTTTCTCGCCTAACAGCTTTCTTTCTTTATAAATATCCATGTCGCTCCCCCGGCTGAAATAGATACGCTCGAAGGAGCAAGCTTTTTTTTCTTTCGCCCGATTAATCTGTGTCAGACGCATCTTTCCGGTCTTGCTCATCAATATAGCCTGTCCCGGCTGCAATTCATTGATGCTTCCGGCAGGCACATTCAAAGTAGTCTGAATGACGGGACGCTCGGACGCCAATACCATGATTTCATCGTCCATGTACCAAAATGCCGGACGAATGCCCCACGGATCGCGTACCGCAAAGGATTCACCGCTGCCGGTCATACCGCAAATCACATAACCTCCATCCCACTCCTTGCTCGAAGTTTTGAGCACATTGGCCAAGTCAATGCGGTCTTCTATGGCGTGGGTGATATCCATGCCTTTCAGCCCTTCTTTCTCACACTCCACATAAAGACGCTCCACTTCACGGTCCAGACGATGTCCTACCTGCTCCAGCATTATATACGTATCGGCATATTTACGCGGATGCTGGCCATCGGCAGTGATACGCGCAAATATCTCGTCCACGTTAGTCATATTGAAATTGCCGCACAGCGCCAGATTCTTGGCACGCCAGTTGTTTCTTCTTAAAAACGGATGCACGTATGAAATTCCACTCTTTCCGGTAGTGGAATAACGCAAATGCCCCATGTACACCTCTCCGGCAAAAGGAAGACATTTCTTGGCATATTCGGCATCATGCAACTGTCCGGGGGTCAAATCCTTGAAATTGTTCTGCACCGTAACGAATATCTCCGTGATCGCTCCTGAACCTAAAGCCCTTTCACGGAACATATATTCTTCACCGGGATTGGCTTCCAGTTTGACACAGGCCAGTCCGGCGCCTTCCTGTCCGCGGTTATGTTGTTTCTCCATCAGCAGATACAACTTGTTCAAGCCATACATCCAGGTTCCATACTTTTCCTGATAATATTCCAGTGGTTTCAGCAGTCGTATCATAGCGACTCCACATTCATGCTTTAATGGTTCCATACCCTCTCTTTACTCCTTAAATTAATATATCATTTTCAGATTCTTATAAAAACATCCCAAAGGTATGACAAGACCTTCTGTCGTTTTTCCAAACTTACGGCACATCTTTCAAGAATTATGCCGGAAACTTCCGGGAACTTCCTGCATAATCTCCGGCAGCATTGCCTTCTATTCTACTGTTACCGACTTCGCCAGATTTCGTGGCTGATCCACATTTTTCCCTTTGCAAATGGCTACATGGTAGGCCAATAACTGTAAGGGGATCGTAGCTATCAACGGTTCGAGGCACTCTAATGTTTCGGGCAACTCAATGCAATCATCAGCCAACTTGCTGATTACCGTATCTCCTTCTGTGACCAAAGCGATTACTTTTCCCTTCCGCGCTTTAATTTCCTGTATGTTACTCATTATCTTTTCATACATCGCATTATGCGTAGCTACCACAACAACAGGCATTTCGGCATCAATCAATGCGATAGGTCCATGTTTCATCTCAGCTGCAGGATAACCTTCAGCGTGAATATAAGATATCTCCTTCAACTTTAACGCACCTTCCAAAGCTACCGGAAAACTGTAACCTCGTCCCAAATAGAGGAAATTATGTGCATAGGTGAAGATACGCGACAGTTCCGCTATCTTGGGATTACTGATCAGAATCTTCTTTATTTTAGCCGGAATCACAGTCAATTCCCGAATCACTTCCAGGTATTTCTCATCCGTCATGCTCCCTTTCTCTTTTGCCAGGGTCAGCGCCAGCATGGTCAGCACAGTTACCTGTCCGGTAAATGCCTTAGTAGACGCCACTCCTATTTCCGGTCCTACATGAATATAAGAACCGGTATCTGTAATGCGCGGAATGGATGAACCTACCGCATTGCATATACCATAAATAAAAGCTCCTTTCTCTTTCGCCAGTTCTATGGCAGCCAACGTATCGGCCGTCTCGCCCGATTGCGAGATAGCTATTACCACATCATCTTCATGAATCACCGGATCACGATAGCGGAACTCGGAGGCATATTCCACTTCTACCGGAATACGGCAGAAACTTTCTATCAGTTGTTTCCCTATCAATCCGGCATGCCACGAAGTTCCGCAAGCCACAATTACAAAGCGACGAGCCTTGAGCAGACGTTCCTTATGATCAATAACCGCCGACAGTACTACTTTATCACCGTCCGCATTGATGCGTCCACGCATACAGTCGTTAATACAATCGGGTTGTTCGAATATCTCCTTCAACATGAAATGCGGGTATCCTCCTTTCTCCAGCTGTCCCAGATTCATTTCCACCGTACGTACTTCGGGATTTTGAAGCACGTTATCCAAATTGACGACTTCCAGCGCCTTGTCTCTGCGAATCATCGCTATCTCCCCATCTTGCAGATACACCACTTTATCCGTATACTCTACAATCGGAGTAGCATCCGAGGCCAAAAAAAATTCATCCTTCCCTATCCCTACCACCAGCGGACTGCTTTTACGGGCTGTAATAATCTCATCGGGATTATTCTTGTCAAGCACCGCTATGGCGTATGCACCAATCACCTCATGCAGAGCCAACTGAACGGCAGTAAGTAAATCTAAATGGTTGGAAAGCTGGAAAAATTCAATTAGCTGGACAAGAACTTCGGTATCTGTACTACTTTTAAAGATGAACCCTTTTTTTTGTAGTTTTTCTTTCAGGGTAGCGTAGTTTTCAATAATACCATTGTGGATAAGAGCAAGATTCTCGGAAGAAGAAAAATGAGGATGGGCGTTAGCCTGGCAAGGCTCTCCGTGAGTAGCCCATCGGGTGTGGGCAATACCAATTGTACCGGAAACGTCTTTTTGGGAAACAAAAGCTTCTAGGTCTGAGACCTTTCCTTTCGTCTTATAGACGTTCAACCTCCTTTTTTTATCAATCAATGCGACTCCTGCGCTATCATAGCCCCGGTATTCCAACCGCTTCAGGCCTTTTATGAGGACAGGGTAAGCATCTCGTTTTCCAATGTAGCCTACTATTCCACACATAATTTATATAAGTATATGTTCTGATTTGGCTGCAAAGATACAAATATCAATTAACATAAATGCAATAAAAGACCATAAATAATTGACGAAAGCGATAAAAAAGTAAGAATAGAAATCGAAAAGAAATGTTTTATCCGTTTTTAAAATAAATATGAAAACTTACATTATCAAAGCAATTTCGCCAAATCATGTTACGATTTAAAAGTAATAGACAGGCAGAATAAACAATATGTAAGCATCAAAAGCAGAAGAGCATCTTTTTACTAACACAGCTCATTTATTTTATAGCAAAAAGAAATAAATTATCTACCTTTGCAAAACAAACTGAAATACAAATCAACATTATTACAAACTAAAGACAGTCATAATGGTAAAAAGAGAACAAAATGGTCTTTATGATGCAACCAACGAACATGATGCTTGTGGTGTAGGTATGGTAGTCAACATTCATGGCAATAAATCACATGAACTGGTAGACTCCGCATTAAAGGTACTGGAGAACATGCGCCATCGAGGTGCGGAAGGAGCTGACAACAAGACCGGCGACGGCGCGGGAATTATGCTACAAATCCCCCACGAATTCATCCTCTTGCAAGGTATCCCCGTACCCGAGAAGGGAAAATACGGAACCGGACTAATATTTCTGCCAAAAGATGAAAAAGAACAAGCCGGTATCCTAAGTATTATGATTGAGGAAATAGAACGGGAAGGACTGACACTGATGCATCTGCGCAATGTGCCCACTAATCCCAATTGCTTGGGCAAAGACGCACGAGCCACCGAACCGGATATCAAACAGGTGTTCATCACCGGAGTGACTGATGTGGAAAACTTGGAACGTACCCTTTATGTTATCCGTAAAAAGATTGAAAAACGTGTCCGGCATAAAGATTTCTATATCGTTTCACTATCGGGCAAAAACATTATATATAAAGGGATGCTTTCGTCCATGCAGGTACGCGAGTACTTCCCGGACTTAACACAACCTTACTTTACCAGTGGACTGGCATTGGTACACTCCCGCTTCAGCACCAACACATTTCCTACATGGAGTCTGGCACAGCCTTTCCGTCTGTTGGCGCATAATGGTGAAATCAATACCATCCGCGGCAACCGAGGATGGATGGAAGCACGCGAAAGTGTCCTCTCCTCTCCGGCATTGGGGAATATCAAAGCCATCCGCCCCATTATTCAGCCAGGTATGAGCGACAGTGCCTCACTGGACAATGTGCTTGAATTTTTTGTGATGTCGGGATTGAGTCTGCCCCATGCCATGGCGATGCTGGTTCCCGAATCATTCAATGATAAAAACCCTATCAGTGAAGAGTTGAAAGCGTTTTACGAATATCACTCCATCCTAATGGAACCTTGGGACGGACCTGCCGCGTTGCTGTTCAGTGACGGACGCTTTGCCGGAGGAATGTTGGACCGCAACGGCCTCCGCCCTGCCCGTTACCTCATCACCAACAATGACATGATGGTAGTGGCCAGCGAAGTAGGCGTGATGGATTTCGAACCGGGAGAGATTAAAGAAAAAGGACGTCTGCAACCGGGAAAAATACTGATGATTGACACTGAACAGGGTAAAATATATTATGACGGAGAACTGAAAGAACAATTGGCATCAGCCCGTCCTTATCGCACCTGGCTGTCTACCAACCGCATCGAACTCGATACCTTGAAAAGCGGGCGCAAGATAGACAACCGGATAGCCGGTTATGACCGTATGTTACGCACCTTCGGCTTCTCGCGTGAAGATATAGAACGTACCCTCATACCAATGTGTAACACAGGGGCCGAACCTGTCGCCTCTATGGGTAACGACACGCCGCTGGCAGTTCTCTCGGACAAACCGCAGTTACTGTTCAACTACTTCCGCCAACAATTCGCACAGGTTACCAATCCGGCTATCGACCCTATCCGTGAAGAATTAGTCATGTCGCTCACCGAATACATCGGCGCCGTAGGAATGAACATTTTAGTACCCAGCGAAAGCCATTGCAAAATGGTACGTCTGCCCCATCCCGTACTAAATAACACCCAACTGGACATTCTCTGCAATATCCGATATAAAGGATTCAATACCGTGAAACTCCCCATCCTATTCGAGGTGAGCAAAGGAAAAGCCGGACTACAGGAAGCGCTGAGTAATTTGTGCAAACAGGCCGAGCAATCCGTGACCGACGGAGTAAACTATATCATTCTAAGCGACCGTTCTGTTGATGCGGCTCATGCCGCCATCCCGTCACTGCTGGCGGTAAGCGCTGTTCATCATCACCTCATCTCGGTTCAGAAACGCGTACAAACCGCATTGATTGTAGAAAGCGGCGAGATTCGCGAAGTGATGCACGCCGCCCTGTTACTGGGATATGGTGCCAGTGCCATCAATCCGTACATGGCCTTTGCCATACTGGATGAACTGGTGAGAAAAGGCGATGTGCAGATGAATTACGAAACGGCCGAAAAGAATTATATCAAAGCCATCTGCAAGGGCTTGTTTAAAATCATGAGCAAGATGGGTATCTCTACGATCCGTTCCTATCGGGGCGCGAAGATTTTTGAAGCCGTAGGGGTCAGTGAGGAATTATTGAGAAGCTATTTCGGCACACAGACATCCAGCATCGGAGGTATTCGTCTGGAAGAAGTCGCCAAAGATGCCATCGCCCTGCACGATGCCGGATTCTCTCCGAAAGAAGTGAGCGACATTTTACCGCATAACGGACTGTTCTCCTTCCGCAAAGACGGAGAACGGCATGCTTGGAATCCGGAAACCATCTCCACCCTGCAACTGGCCACCCGACTGGGCAGCTACAAAAAGTTTAAGGAATTCACCTCTATGGTAGATGAAAAAGATTCCCCCCTCTTCCTGCGCAACTTCTTCGGGCACAAACGAAACCCTATTGATATTGAAAAGGTGGAGCCGATAGAAAACATCGTGAAACATTTCGTGACAGGAGCCATGTCCTTCGGTGCTATCAGCAAGGAAGCACATGAGGCGCTGGCACTGGCCATGAACAAACTGAGTGCACGCAGCAATACAGGTGAAGGTGGTGAGGACAGCGAACGCATTACAGGCACTTACGAAGGTATCTCACTATGCAGCAAGACCAAGCAAATAGCGTCGGGACGTTTCGGAGTCACCACCGAATACCTAGTTCATGCCGAAGAGATCCAAATAAAGGTAGCCCAAGGCGCCAAGCCGGGAGAAGGAGGACAACTACCGGGATTCAAGGTAGATGAGGTAATTGCCAAAACCCGCCACTCCATTCCGGGCATCTCACTCATTTCCCCTCCGCCCCACCATGATATTTATTCCATCGAAGATTTGGCCCAGCTGATATTCGACCTGAAAAACGTAAACCCACAGGCACGAATCAGTGTGAAACTGGTAGCCGAAAGCGGGGTGGGAACCATCGCCGCCGGCGTGACCAAAGCGAAAGCCGATCTGATTGTCATCTCGGGAGCTGAAGGAGGAACCGGAGCGTCACCTGCCTCAAGTATGCGGTATGCAGGTATCTCGCCCGAAATAGGGCTGAGTGAAACGCAACAGACGTTGGTACTGAACGGACTCCGCGGACAAGTTAAACTGCAAGTGGACGGACAGTTGAAAACCGGACGGGACATTATCAATATGGCTTTGCTAGGTGCAGAAGAATTCGGTTTCGGTACCACCGCATTGATTGTACTAGGATGCGTCATGATGCGCAAATGCCACACCAACACCTGTCCCGTAGGCGTGGCCACCCAAGACCCTGAACTGCGCAAACGTTTCCGTGGGCATTATAAATACGTAGTGAATTATTTCACCTTCCTGGCACAGGAAGTGCGCGAATATCTGGCCGAAATGGGATTCACCCGATTGGAGGATATCATCGGACGTACGGATTTGATTGAAATACAACAAGCGCCAAGTGAGAAGAAATCCTCACTGCTGGATTTCAACAGACTGTTGCACCGGGTGGACAACGGGGCTGCCATACACCATGTCATGGAACAGAAGCACGACATCGCCCATGTAAAGGATGTAACCATACTGGCCGCCGCCCGGGATGCCATAGAAAACGGAAAAGAGATTTCCCTGGAATACACCATCGCCAATACGGACCGCTCGGTAGGCGCCATGCTGGCAGGGGCGGTTGCTAAGAAATACGGGCAGGCAGGACTTCCCGAACAGACCATCCACATTAAATTCAAGGGTTCGGCAGGCCAAAGTTTCGGTGCGTTCCTGACCCACGGCATCAGTTTCAAGCTGGAAGGCGAAGCAAATGACTACCTAGGCAAAGGGCTGAGTGGCGGACGCATTGCAGTACTGCCTCCCGTGCGTAGCAATTTCGATGCGGAAAAGAATACCATCGCCGGAAATACCCTGCTGTATGGCGCTACCGATGGTGAGGTGTATATCAACGGACGAGTGGGTGAACGCTTCGCAGTCCGCAATTCCGGAGTGACAGCCGTGGTAGAAGGTGTAGGCGACCACTGTTGCGAATATATGACTGGAGGACGAGTTGTGGTACTGGGAGAAACCGGACGGAATTTCGCTGCTGGGATGAGTGGCGGTGTGGCTTATGTATGGGACAAAAACCACAACTTCGATTATTTCTGCAACATGGAAATGGTGGAGCTCTCGCTTATCGAGGAGGCATCTTACCGGAAGGAACTGCATGAACTGATCCGCCAGCATTACCTCTATACCGGCTCCAAACTGGCACGAACGATGTTGGACAACTGGAACCGCTATGTAGATGAATTTATCCAGGTAGTCCCCATCGAATACAAACGAGTATTGCAAGAAGAACAAATGCGCAAGCTGCAACAAAAAATAGCTGATGTACAAAGAGATTATTAATACATCACACAAATTATCAACAAAGAAATACAACAAAAATATGGGAAATCCAAAAGCATTTTTAACCATTCCGCGCCAAGAAGCGGGCTACCGTCCCATTCACGACCGGATATCAGACTATAGTGAGGTGGAACAGACCCTGAACAGCCGTGACCGGAAACTTCAAGCTTCACGCTGCATGGACTGCGGTGTTCCTTTCTGCCACTGGGCTTGTCCGTTGGGCAACAAGCAACCCGAATTTCAGGACGCCCTCTACAAAGGCAAATGGGAAGAAGCCTACAAGATATTGAACGAAACCAACGATTTTCCTGAATTCACAGGCCGTATCTGTCCCGCCCTCTGCGAGAAGAGCTGTGTGCTGAAACTGAGCATGGACTCCCCCGTCACCATCCGCGAGAATGAAGTGGCCATTGCCGAAGCAGCCTTCCGCGAAGGTTATATCAGCCCCCGGCACATTGAACGCAACGGACGGAAAGTAGCCATTATCGGCGCCGGGCCTGCAGGACTGGCTACTGCCAACCAACTCAACGGAAAAGGGTACACAGTAACCGTCTTCGACAAAAATGAGGCTCCCGGCGGCTTGCTGCGTTACGGTATCCCCAACTTTAAACTGCACAAGCCCATCATCGACCGCCGTATCCGGGTGATGGAAGAAGAAGGGATTCTCTTCAAAATGAACAGCGACATGGATGTACGGCAACTCCCCGAAGGTTTTGATGCCTACTGCATTTGTACCGGAACTCCGACCGCGCGTGACCTTACTGTTCCCGGACGCGAACTAAAAGGTATCCACCTAGCACTGGATATGCTGACGCAACAAAACCGTATCCTTGCCGGCATGACGTTCCCGAAAGAACAATTGGTTACCGCCAAAGGTAAGAAAGTACTAATCATCGGCGGAGGTGACACCGGCAGCGACTGCATCGGAACCAGTAACCGTCAGGGTGCTGCAAGCGTCACCCAAATCGAAATCATGCCCCAACCGCCCGTAGGACAAAATCCAGCCACTCCATGGCCCCAATTCCCCCTTGTGCTGAAAACCACCTCTTCCCACGAAGAAGGATGCAGCCGCCGGTGGTCTCTCGCCACTCATAAGTTTCTCGGCAAAAACGGTAAAGTCTGCGGTGTGGAAGTGGAACAGGTGGAATGGATTCCCAATCCTGATGGCGACCGCCCTACCATGAAATCCACAGGAAAGGTAGAAGTGATTGAAACCGACCTGGTTCTTCTGGCAATGGGATTCCTAAAGCCCGAACATCCCCAATTTGCCGAAAACGTATTCGTAGCCGGCGATGCGGCAAGCGGAGCCAGCCTGGTAGTACGCGCCATTGCCAGCGGACGGAAAGCGGCAACGGACATAGACAGTTATCTCAATAAATAAAGCAACAAATACAATTATGTGTGGAATCGTAGGAATATTCAAGATAAAGCAACAAACGCAAGAACTGCGTCAGAAAGCATTGAAAATGTCACAAAAGCTCCGCCACCGCGGGCCGGACTGGAACGGCATCTATGTAGGCAGCTCTGCCATCCTGGCCCATGAACGCCTCTCCATCGTAGACCCTCAAAGTGGAGGGCAGCCCCTATACAGCCCCGACCGGAAACAAATCCTTGCCGTGAACGGAGAAATCTACAACCATCGGGATATCCGTACAAAGTACGCCGGAAAGTATGATTTCCAAACTGGAAGCGACTGCGAAGTCATCCTTGCCCTTTACCGTGACAAAGGTATTCACTTTCTCGAAGACCTGAACGGCATCTTCGCCTTCGCCCTCTATGATGAGGAGAAAGATGATTTTCTTATCGCCCGCGATCCCATCGGAGTCATACCTTTATATATAGGTAAGGATAAGGACGGCAAAATATACTGCGCCAGCGAGTTGAAAGCCCTCGAAGGGTTCTGTGATGAATACGATCCCTTCCTTCCCGGCCATTACTATTGGGGAAAAGAAAGCAAGATGACCCGTTGGTACGTCCGCGACTGGTTTGAATACGAAGCCGTGAAAAACAACAATGCCTATTCCCAGGACATACACGACGGACTGGAAGAGGCCGTTAAACGCCAACTGATGAGTGATGTGCCCTACGGCGTACTTCTTTCCGGCGGTCTGGACAGTTCCGTCATCTCTGCCATTGCCAAGAAATATGCAGGCAAACGGGTAGAAACCGACAATAAAAAAGATGCCTGGTGGCCTCAGCTCCATTCCTTTGCTATCGGTCTGGAAGGTGCGCCCGACCTAATAAAAGCCCGCGAAGTGGCCCGCTTTATCGGAACCGTGCATCATGAAATCCACTATACCATCCAAGAAGGATTGGACGCTATCCGCGACGTCATTTACTACATCGAGACTTACGATGTCACCACCGTTCGCGCCTCTACCCCGATGTATTTGCTGGCACGCGTCATTAAAAGCATGGGAATCAAAATGGTGCTGAGTGGCGAAGGGGCTGATGAAGTATTCGGCGGCTATCTCTATTTCCACAAAGCCCCTACAGCCCAAGCCTTTCATGAAGAAACCGTGCGTAAACTAGGCAAGCTCCACCTCTATGACTGCCTCCGTGCCAATAAATCCCTCGCAGCATGGGGAGTGGAAGGCCGAGTGCCTTTCCTGGACAAAGAATTTTTGGACATAGCCATGCGCCTCAATCCCGAAGCAAAGATGTGCCCCGGAAACACCATTGAAAAGAAAATCGTCCGCAAAGCCTTTGCAGACATGTTGCCCGACAGTGTAGCATGGCGACAGAAAGAGCAGTTCAGCGACGGCGTGGGCTATAGTTGGATTGATACACTGAAAGCCCTTACCGCCGAAGCCGTCAGTGACGAGCAAATGGCGCACGCAGCCGAACGGTTTCCTATCAATACGCCACAAAACAAGGAAGAATACTACTATCGCAGCATCTTCCAGGAGCACTTTCCCAGTGAAAGCGCAGCCCGCAGCGTGCCATGCGTGCCCAGTGTGGCATGTTCTACAGCCGAAGCCCTTGCGTGGGACGCCGCCTTCAAGAACATGAACGAACCAAGCGGACGGGCCGTGAAGGGAGTGCACGAAGAAGCATATGATTCATAATATGGCAACGTGAGTCTGATTCCAACAATTTCATGCATATCTTTACCGCTTCTCTTACAGCATGTATTCAAAGAAGAGATGCTTTGCACCCCGAACTTTTGCGCGGCCTTGCCTTCGAAAAGAGGAAGGCTGCGCGGTGCTTTTGCCAACGTTTTCGAAATAGAGTGGAAAAAACAGCCCTTTCCATGCCGGGTATCAGAAAAAAATGGTGTAACTTTGTATAGCTATAAAAAAGAGAAGAAGAAAGATGGAAACAAAAAAAGCGCCTCAAATCCCTTACGGCATCTCGGACTTTGTGCGGATGCGGACTGAAAATTATTATTATGTGGACAAGACCATGTATTTGCCCCTGATTGAAGATGCAGCCAGCTATATCTTTATGATACGTCCACGCCATTTCGGAAAAAGCCTTTTCCTAAGCATGATGAAAGCCTACTATGACATTTTGCAAAAAGACCGTTTCGAAAGTTATTCAGCGGACTATGGATTGGTAAGAATTCCACCGACCAGCGCAACCGTTTCCAGGTGATTTATTTTGATTTCTCAAAGGCAGGGGTTTCATTGGAAAGACTGGAAAAATGTTTTGAGACTTATTGCAATGTTGTCCTCTACCTGTTCATAAAGGATTACGCTTCTTATTATTATGATAATTTTGAAGAAAAGTGCTGTATCTGGCTCAAGGAACCACGTTACATAAAGTCCTGATACAGTTCAAAGGATGGGAAGTGGTGAGAAGTGAAAAAGATACACATTAAAAACACAATTAACAGATAAAATAATGAAAACACCTTTTATTCCTAAATTGATTCTCCTTTTTATCCTATTTTTTCTTTATTCTGCTGGATATGCACAACAACGGGATTCAGTAACCATACGCGGACAAGTAACAGATTATAACGGACAACCCATTGACAGTTGTTCCATCTTTTGGCAGAGCCCTTCTTTTGATGACATTAAACAAGCCATCACTGACAAAAACGGATACTACACCACCCGTATTCCTAAAGGAAAGTATCAAAGTATGGGAGCTATCAATATGTCTACCTACCCACATACCGTAAAACCCGGACTAGCGGAAAAAGACCAACGTCTCGAATTTTGGGCATGGAATTTCATTGCCGATCGTGATACCACTCTCAACATTCGCTATCATCGTATGGAAGTCTATGGACTACGTATTTTCCACATCCCTGGAGGCATGCCCACCTATCAGATATATGTTCGACCCATGAGTCTGACCCGCACCCTGCAATGGCAAAAAGAAGAAAAATCCTCACTTGTACATGCACAGGATCTTAGCAAGATTGAGCAAACAGGTTTAAGCAAACAAGCCAAAGGCGTTTTGCTGGCACCATCGGCAGACAAACTAAAAGCTATCGTTTGGATAGATGGAGAAGAAGTACCTGTTCTGATGAAACAAGAGATAAAAGAGTACTTCGATGCTACCGAATACGGCAATGCCTATCTGCTGACCGTGGATATGCCCAAACACCAGAAAAATATTCTCCCCTACCGAATATTTAAAGTAGAGTTAACAGATTTAGAGAATGGTGACCGTGGAGAAGGGCTTTATTATATGGAAAAAGAGAACTATATAAAATAGTTTTTACGCCTTGATGTTACAATCTTTACATAAAAGAGAAACAATTCTACCGCTGAAGCTCTTACGTGGGATACCGCTTTCAAGAACATGAACGAACCAAGCGGACGGGCCATGAAAGGGATACATGAAGAAGCCTACCAATAAATCCGGCATCAATTGACATAACAAAAGCGGATAACTGAAAAATTATCCGCTTTTAGTTTCTTCATTTCAAAAGAAAGATATATATTTGCAACGCTTTTTCAGAAAAGCACCCGCGATTGCAGAAAAAACAGTTGCCGAAATGGCTCAGTTGGTAGAGCAATTCATTCGTAATGAATAGGTCCCGGGTTCGAGTCCCGGTTTCGGCTCAAAGGTAAAACCATACTAATTATCTTATACTTAGGATATTATATTAATGATTTTACTAAATAACTATTCGATTTATAGATTAAAAAAAAAGGATTTTTGTCCACCACTGGACAAAATAACTTATCCAAAACTTATCCTTCAAATTTTAATCTATTATGGCAACTATCAAATTAACAATTTTCAAGGCAAAAGCTTTAAAGGATGGCAGACATAAAATAAGGGTAGCAGTCTGCCATAAACAGGAAACTTGCTATATTGTAACACACTTTATCATTGACAACATTTCCCAGTTCAAAAACGGACAAGTAGTAAAAAGACCAGATGCATCCATCATAAATACCAAATTAAGAAGCATGATGAATGAACTGCAAGAAAGATTGGATAATATAAAAAACCAGTCCCTATATTCTTGCAGACAAATAAAGAATATGCTTGAATCTGGAACTGGCTTCAAAGAAAATGGCTATGTAACATACCAACAGGCCTGTAATGTTCTTATAAAAAATCTGAAAGAGGAAGGAAGAAACAGTTATGCCATATTAATAGAAAGAAACTGTAGATACTTTACAGAATTTACCAAAGGGGAAATATTAATGTCAGATATAACCCCTAATCTAATAGAAGGATTTTCAAGATTTCTCAAAGAAACGAAGAAAATAGGAAATACATCAATAGGAATGATGCTATCACAATCAAAAGCCGTTATAAACAGAAGTATCAACTCAGGAGAAGTAAGATATGACATACATCCCTTTATCAAGAAGAAAATTCCCAAATCGTCACCAAGAGAACTGGATATTTCTTTGAAAAGCGTTAACACAATAAGGTATAGCAATCCCAAAGAAAAAAAATACATTGTAGCAAGAGATCTTTTTATGTTGTCATTTTATCTAGGAGGAATGAATTTAATTGATATAATGAGTGCCAAGTTTGACGGGGACAAGGTAAGCTTTATAAGAATGAAAACAAGATTTAAAACAGAAACAGAGCAAACCTGCGTTCTTCCTATAATAGAACCGGCTAAAGATATTATAAATCAATGGATAAACAGAAGAACAAACAAACTCGATTTTGGTTATAAATTCTCTTATCACAATTTTTCAAGGTATGTATGCAGATCTTTATCTACATTAGCAGATAATTTAGGGATTAAAGAAAAAGTGGTATTTTATTCTGCAAGAAAATCATTTGCGCAATACGCATTCGATCTTGGAATACCTGACAGCATAATAGATTATTGTCTGGCACATTCTGACAATGGAAGAGGAGTAGTAAGATATTATACAAAAACTAGGTTTAAACAGGCAGAAATAGCAATAAACAGAGTTGCAGATTATATAAACAACCCAAGCAAATACAAAGAATATATTGAAATGAAAGCTGACATAATGCTAATGAAAATTTGAGCACAACGATATCACCCTTGCCAACACGACAAAGGGTATCAGTCTATAAATGAACCTCTCTATACGTTCCATCGCATCACAGCAAGTAAACGGCAGAAATACCAGTGAGGCACATCATCTGCCTGCTCAAGCAATATGTTCAACTTATCTTCTTCCATATTCTGTTAACATAAAAAAAGCGGTAAAACCCGTTGGGAATTACCGCTTTGAAATTTATAAGTCTATTTTATTATGCTACATTGAATATTTCCTTATTCTTGTCTTTCCATAGCAATACATTTGTTCCATATTTATTCAACGCTTCAATTAACTTATTTGAAGGTTGAACAGAATCGTTGATAATAGCCAAACTGCGGAAGCTCTTTCCTGTCTGCTTCTTCTTGTGTCAATATTACATCTTCTTTCATGCTACAAAAATAAGAATTAGTTAGTAAGTATAAAAATAATAGCACATGTTTAAAGGCATTGTGAATATATAATTCTTTCCAATTCTTGCAATATTAGAGAGAATTGTATAGATAAAAACTTGTAAAAACGGTAATTCCAACAAGTCAAAGAACGCTTCTGTTCGATTATTATTTTTCCAGTCCCTTTCTGCAATGTTCGCATAAAAATTTCTTCGCTACCGGGAACATCTTCTGCCCCACATATCCGCTAAGATACTGCGCTTCCTCACCATAGGGATCAATCCCGAAAGCCTTGGAGATATGCCGGCACAAATGACCTTTTTCGTGATCCCACGAATTTTGAAACTCTTCGGGAGTGGAGGTTAGTGAGATAACCATTACTGTTTCTCTTCTCCTGTAGTCCGAATAGGTTAGACCGGTATTCATTCTGCCTTCGGTCAGATTGCGATACGCACGCTTGAGGGAATCCTCCCTGCATCCTATACGGTACAGGTCCATAATGATCCGATCCGCCCAATAGGTGTGTACCGCATAATACACTTTGACGTGCCAGTCCCCATATTTTGGTATGTAGAACTCCTGAACAATCATATCACATCCGACCAGATTACAGGAATCCCTTTACCTATACAGGTGGCAAAGAACTCGTCAAACGCCCTGCAAGGATCGCCATCAATATCATCAAGGTAGCACTTTATATGCTTGCACAAATGTGCCTCGTCAACCAATGATTTTTTATAGAAATCCGCTTTCAGCATGTTTGCGACATAAGCAACGTCATAACCCTTGTCGTGCTCGATGGTAATTCCGTTCGCTTTCAGCATATCGTCCACTTCGTCTTTGCTCCACGGCTCCAACTTTTTTTCTTTACCCGTGGTTTCGTCTTTCACTTTCATTTTTGAGACGGCCCATTCATAAAGTTTCTTGCTGAAATGAAAGCCGTATGCTTCCAGATATTCCCTCATGCCAGATGGGAATCTGCTGTATGTATCCAATCTCTGTTCCATAACCTTTGTTTAAAAAGAGGGGCATTCCACCCCTCCACCATTAATAAAACTCACCGTTGGCGCGTCTGCGTCTGCGTTCTCCCATGTCATCCATGCGGGGATATTCAGGGAAATAGCCGGGATATCTGCGTTCTCCCATACCTGATCCTGAATAATTTCTTCCGCCATCACGGAAGCCCATGTCTCCATGAATCTCTCTCATGGCCTTTTCGTAACCGTGGCGGCAGCCTTCCTTGTAGGCTTCTTCCACCTCGTCACCTCTCATACCGAAGCCGCGTCCGTAATCGTCACGCCCTTCTTCTAATATTTCCCACATTCCCATAATCATTTCTTTGTTTTGGATGTTTCAACCACTCCGAGCTGTTCCATAAGCCGTTTGTTCAATTCCATAAGGTCAGACATGTTCTTGCTCATTTCCGCCATTTGCCCTTTCAGAGAGGATATTTCCTGCTCCTGACGTTGTTTCTCGGCAAATTCAGGGTTCAAGAGCGTAAGCATCTTGTCACACCCTGCAATGACGGAATTGTGAAAATCCATGCTGTTGATGATGTCTATGCTTTTCTGTTTCATAGAAGCGACCTCGTTATTCATCGCATCACGTGAGCATGACACTACGATATTGCCGTTCTGTCCGAAGTCGGCTATATCCATGCCGGCAGGAAGATTTTGGAAAGTCGTGTTCTGCCCGTTGATACAGACAACAACATCCACAACCATTTCCATTTGGGGCAACTGTCCCATAGGGGATGCCATAGGATATTTCGGCTTGGGAGCGGAAACGCTGACTACCGGGCCGTATTCGATAAACGGGTTAGCATCCTTATGAAGTATATATAACTGGTTATTGGTACGAAGTGATTGAAACATATTGGTTTAATTTTAAAGGAGTGTGGCTATTTCCATTTGGGAAACCACCACAAAACTCCATGTTAATTATTACTTGCTCCGTAAAGAAGCGGTCTCTGCTGTAGAAGCCGGCGCCGTTGTCGGTCTGTATCCTCCATTAACAAGATACAATTCATTGGTATACTTGTTGTAGTGAATCTCATAGATACCGGTTCCAGCCAAGTTTGCAACAGTCACAGGCTCATTGTTATAAGCCATCAACGGTCTTGTATCCCCGTTGGTCCCTATCAGTATCGGAAGGGTTGCAGTCGTACCGGCAGGGATCGCCTGACGAAGATTGACATAGAACCCTCCGACATAATCCCTGTTGCGGAACGCATGGTTAGGAAGCTCCAAAGTCACATTCTCAGTACCGACTGTTACAGCCACCGTAGGAAGAGTGTTGTAATTCACTCTGCCAAGGGAGGGAAACGGGAACGGAAATCCTGTAAAAAAGTTAGGCCACATATCTACCTCCTTTCTCACCGGATTAACCCCAGTAGTTATTGCAACCGCATCCGTAACCACCACGGCCATATACAGCATCACCTGCATAAGCACCGTATGCTGCGGCACGATATGTATCCACGTTCACACCTACAATATTAGGGTATTGTACCGGGACAGTGTTAGGTAATTTACATTTTATACCATCAACATCGCTCTGCAATGCCTGCAATCCGGCTGCTAAAGGAGCGATCTGTTGTCCTACCGCACTCAGGATAGTGGCGTTCTGGTTACGCTGAGAGATTTCGGCTGTCAAAGTAGCCTTTTCCGCAGTAAGAGATGCGATCTTGTCCTGCAATGCCTGATTCTGAATAGCGTCAAGTTTGGCAAGGATGGCATTCGTGTTGGCTGTCGCACCATCACGCAATGACAATGTGTTCTGGTTAGCAGTGTTGACTAATGTGTTAGTCTGGTTGCACATTGCAAGCTGGTTCTCGTATCCCTGTGTGGTTACAAGCTGTTTCATGTCGCAGCAACAGCTACAGATCTGAGATGTCAGAGCGTTGTTACCTTGCATGATCGCAGTTAGGATACTGTTGGTGTTCTGGCCCATTTGGTTGCCGAGACCGCAGATAGCCTGTGATACAGAGTTAATACCGGCAAGGATTTGGTCTGATGATGTGTTCACAGCTTGTGCTAATGCTGCAATGTCGACACCGTTTCGGTTAAGTGTCTGCATGATCATTTCTCTTCCTTCGTTCGCTCCTTGGTTGTTGTTGCCACCAAATCCGAAGTTCCCGTTACCGAAGATGGCTGCAATCACAATCAATGCGATGATGTCCTGAAAACCGCCATTGTTTCCGAAGAAACCTCCGTTTCCGTTTCCTCCCATCAGCCCCATCAGATAGCCAGTGTCAATTCCACGGTTCTGCAAGGACGGAAGAATGGACGCAAGCAGGCCATTGTTTGCCCCGGTTCCACCGTCTTGGTTAAAAACATAAGTTCGTTCCATAAGTATTTGTATTTTGTATCCGGTCAAAATCGACCGTGCACAAAAGTATATAGATCATAACTCATGGAAAATCAGTTGTTTCCCAACATATTCTTTATATCGTCCCAATATATTCTCATCATTTTCCCACTCTCCATCCTCTCATGGAAATTGGATATCATGTAGTTGACAGCACGTTTAGTCTTATGGATATGAGCGGCTATTTGTGAAGGGTACATACCGCTTTCGAAAAGAAAAAATACAAGAAGATACCGGGCATCCACTGTCTCCATATTCTTATCAGATGATAATATTTGGTCTACAGACACTTCTGTTTCTTTTGAAACAATATTAATTATTTTGGCAAAGATTTCTGACTTGCACATGTTTTTTCTAATTTTTTATTCTTATCTTTGCCATGCCACATAAAACAAGATATATCGATGAACAAAGCATAAGACATTTTGTTGAAGATATTTAGCCTCCAACGTGCAGTGTCTTATGCTTTTATCATGTTTTTATGTGGCAATATTAATATGAGCGTTGGGGGCTTTTTTTTGATTCTAAGCCCCTGAAAGAATTACTTTTGTTATGAGTTTTTCTATTATGTGCCACGCTTCTACCTGTGGCATTCTGGTTACTATTTCATCTTGCACCTCCCTTCTGTTGATTACCATATTATATAACTTATTCCTGCGACAACCGCAGGAGAAAAACCATCCTTACCAAATCCATAACCGGCTGTTATTCCCAGACCCCATCTTCTAGGTTTTATCTTAACCGTGTGATAGATGTCATTCGTTACTGTCAGTGTTTTGGAGCAAACATAGATACTATCTAGGTTAGGTCTGTAACCACTCACATAAGCGATGTAATCACTATCTCTGTATATCTTCTGCTCAACAGGAAGAATAGTGTCTCCTACATGGATTGTATCACCATCATGCCAGCACAGTACAGGGGAAGGAAGATAATACTTTACCGTATCTCTCTTTACAATAATACTTGTGCTGAATACCGTATCTACTCTTGCCTCTATAACTGCTTCGGGGGATGGCTTTACAAACCATCCTAAACCGAAAGCGAGTACAATTATTAATATATAAGGAAGCCATTTCATATTATTGTATTTAAATAAGTACCAATAGCAATGCTATCGCTACCGCAATCCATATATAGACTCTCTGTTTCATCCCTCAAATTTTATATCATTTATACGGTTCATCCAGCCCCGTTTGAACTTGTTGTTTGCTGGGCGTTTCCGGCATATATCCTCGATGAAATCAAACCGTGCAATCTTGATCTGGTCAAACAATTCACGGGGATTACGGGAATTTACTGCGGCGAGTGTCTTAGGTCCGACAATGCCATCAGGAATCACACCAACCAAATCCTGCGGTACTTTAATACCATGTGCCCCAGAAGCCCATACAAAATCCACAAGGATATCAGCTATGGATTGGGATTTAATCTCGTCAGCTTTCCATCTGTCCCAATACATGGTTTTTAAGATCTCGGTCCATTCCTCTTTCGTGAGGTTTTTCAATCTTTCAATCGTAGGCTTTGGGTAGCCTTTCTTCCGGCAATACGTTTCATAAGTTCCAATGGTCACACCCATATTGGTTGCCCCTCCTAAATCGTCCGGGTCATTTACAAAACCGCCTTCCCACTTCAGTATAAACGGTGCAAGTTTTCTTACGTCAGCCATTTTTCTTTCCCTCCTTTTCTTTTAATTGCTCTATCAAGTTATTAAACCGGCTATTAATATAGATGCTTATGCCAAATACGCTACCGGCATACAACAGACACTGGGCAAACAACCACAATACACTATCATGTATCTGCCCCATAGGTTCCGAGCACACAAAACCAGCCACAGCCAAGGACGCTCCCAAAACAAGCATTCCCACAGCAGTTGAATACTGGATGTTTTCTTTTGTTTCCTTTCTCATTGTGCAATAATTTATATGACTTTTACTATCCTTTTTTAATACCATCAATTACACGTTTTGGATTACCCGATTTTCAACTAACCTTTGTTTTGTATGACAAAAAAAAGAGCCTGCCACAGAAACTAATCCGCAACAAGCTCTTGGTCTTATGAAATTGTATAATGTCCTTTCGTCATAATATAAGTGGCGTGCATCATCACACGCTCCCCACAAAGATAAATATTGTTTTCCTTATTACAAAAAAATAACCGGCAATTAATGCCGGTTACTGTGATAGAATCTTATAGCCTCATTGACATATAATGATACTGATTGCTCCTTATCCAAGATAGCAGCTACATCTTCCTCTATCGTGACAAATATTTTTCTTACACCTCTAACCTTGGGACGTCTTGGCACACCATTGCTGTCCAATATCCTGTATATTGTCTGCTCAGACCGTACCCCTGTTTCTCTTATTATCTCCTTGATAGCTATCCCGTCCTTATATAGGGACAATACCCTAGACTCTTGATCTAGGGTAATAGAACGTCTTCTTGCCATAATTAATATATTAACGCATCCTCTATTCTTGCTGACAACGGTTTTCCCAACTGATCCTTTACATTAGACCGTTCCAGCTCTATACTCAACCCATCCATATCAATTCCTGTTTCTTTAGCAAGATCCATTACTTGTTCCTCATCACGTGCAATAGCGTGATACAATATCGTTGCCTCATGATTTTCATCGTAGATATTATAACTGTTCATAATTATGTTGTTTTTATTGTTATTGATCGGATTAGAACTCAACAAATATCAATGTTTCCATAGAATCTGATTCTTTCACCCACATGTGATTGTTTTCAAAACCATAGTCAAAGAACAGCTTAAAGTAAGGGTATTGTACTGTTAAAGAGTTCATACAGCCTCTTAACTCGTCTTCTGACATGCAAGAAGCTATCTCATTGATTATTTGAACGAAAAGGTGTAAAACTTCTGGCTCACAATTTATCAGTGGATTTTCTACTATCGCTTTCATAATCTTCTATTGTTTTTTAATTATTATTCATTGTTTTATTATCACAATGCAAATATACTATATTGTGATGTAATAGCAAAACAAATCACAATATATTTTCTTGCATTGTGTAATATTTAACATTTAGATAAAAAAAAGAACAGCCGCCAGCAAAAAGCACAGCAGCCGTTCAATCCACGTCCTACTCTCTATCCCATTCTCCCGATAAGACAATAGCAAAGATATCAATTCCAGAACGAAATACAAAAAGAAAACTATATTAATTAGTTATAGAGAGCCAATTTTGAAACAAAAACCAATCTTCTTAAAAAATTGCCATTAATGCAATATTTTTTACTTGCAGGACAAATGAAGAGAATTAATAATATGGCAAATCAAACGGTTTTGTATTTTTATTGACAAATGAAAATAGAGATGGACCGAAGTCTGAAAAACAAGTATAAAACAGATAGCCTCTATAGATTTCTACTGCCTGAGGTATTTTTCCGGGTATTTTTGAGATCTTATTTGATTTTGTTTTACATTTCTACGATTATAATACTTCTGGTTAGCCCTTGTCAGATCCTTGATGATCGTTTCATCAAACACCTCGGAATATATCTCTGTTGTCTTGACCGATGTATGGCCCAAGAGTTTTTGGACGGTGGTTATCGGAACGCCTTGGTGAACCAAGAGAGTGGCACAAGTGTGTCTGCTGGTATGGTAGGTGAACTTCTTGCCGATATGCGCCATTCTTCCCAATTTCTGCAATGTCCGATTAGTGTCCGAATTGCAACCTAATGCAGCCAGTTGTTCGATGCTGTCGTACTTCCGCATTATGCCCAGTGCCTTTCCGTTAAATAATAGATATAGCGGGATATTAAGTTTCATGCCTGTTTTGACGCTGTTTAGGACCAACCATTCCTTTCCGTCAACTGTTACGAGATTCTTACAGGTAAGTTGTTTAAAATCAGAGAATCTCAATCCGCAATAGCAGCAGAAGAGAAATGCGTCCAGTATATGCCGGCTGTTGTTCTTCCTGTCCGGCAGTTTAAGTCTTTCTAGCTTTTCCAAGTCGGCAGGCATCAGGAAGTTATGTTCCTTCTTCTCCCTCTTGATCTTGAATTTACGGAAAGGATATGCCTCCTGTAATATATAGCCTTCATTAATCGCCTCATTCACCAAGGTACGAAGTATTCTCATGTGTTTCCCTACCGTGTTTACTTTCAATCCTTTGTTGCGCAAGAATGCGTCAAATTCCTTTAGAAACGTATAATTGATGTCCGTGAACTCTATCACGTTCCGAAATTCCTTCAATGTGGCTACCGTGCCCAGCATGTTATCCTTGGTTCCCGGTTTCCTATCGGAATTCACTATAACCTGTTGGGCGAACTTAAGAAACGAAACCACGGGTTTTACCCCCTTCCTTACAGCTTCCTTCAATGTGGATAAGTTAGATTCAAGACCTCTCTTCCAATAGCTTAACTCTATAGCCTGTAATTCCAATATATGCTCATATAGCATTGCATTAAGTTCTTGTGACTGCGGATGGTTGATTACTTGGGCACCATCCTTACTCCAACATTCCGGCTTTAGATAGACATTGGTTTTAAAGTATACCTTCCTCTGATTCAGATAGGCTTCTATTTGTACAAGGGCTGTCCCCTGTCGGTTTAACTTGTTTTGCCGATTATAAACTAAACGATATCTGATCTTCTCTAACATACTCAACTTTTTGTTTTTAAAGTTAAAAAAATTCTTCTGCATTTACAAAATAAACCACAAAAATTGTTCTGGGGGGACTAATGAACAGTTTGAAGCTGTTCCCGTTTATGCCCAAAGGTATAT